>JAAIGE0100447369.1_pt1 | contig 273744 bp, 223 predicted proteins | sample 6487951 | NCBI WGS metagenome assembly JAAIGE01 (sample SAMN13974128, study PRJNA590717) | phyllosphere metagenome | biome: tomato field; feature: multiple bacterial spot infested tomato fields; material: tomato leaves; isolation source: leaves from tomato fields | host: Solanum lycopersicum ...
CGGCCAGCGCCGTGACCACCGCCAGCCCCGCCAGCAGCAGCAACAGATCGTGGAAGGCCGCGCCGTACACCTGCGCAAGCAAGCCGTCCTGCCCCGGCAGCGCCTGGGCGGCGCGCGCCAGATCGGCCTGGGCCAGTTGCCCGGCCATCTCGCGCCGCAGGCCCGCATCGGGCGACAGCCCGCCAAGCTGCCCCTCCATCAGCACCGACAGCACGGCGCCCGCCACGGCCAGGGCCACGCCGTCCGCCGAGATGCGCACGGTGTTGAAGATGCCCGTGGCCATGCCCACGCGGTCTGGCGCCACGGTGCTCACGGCCAGCCCGTCCATCAGGCCCCAGGGCAGGCCAATGCCGGTGCCTATCAGCAGCAAGGGCAGCGCCAACGCCGGACCGGCGCCCTGCCCGAAGGCAGCCGCCAGCCACCACAGGCCCGCCGCGGCCAGCAGCAGACCGGCCGCCGACAGCCGGCCCGGGCTGATCCAGCGCGACAACAGGCCCACCAGCAGGGCCGCCAGCAGCGGCACCACCAGCAAGGGCGCCGCCAGCCAGCCCATCATGCGGCCCGCCGCCAGCGGGCTGAGGCCCTCCACGCCAATGAAGCGCCCGGGCAGCATGACCACCAGAGAGATGAACAGAAACGCCGGTGACGCCGCCAGCAGCTGCACGCCCAGAAAGCGCGGCTGCGAGAACAGGGACAGATCCAGCAACGGACGGGCCACGCGCCGCTGCACCGCCACGAAGACCACGAACAGCACGGCGGACAGCGCCAGCGGCCCCAGCACCTCGGCATGGAGCCAGCCGCGCTCGGGCACCATCAGCACGCCGTAGGTGAAGCCGCCCAGGGCCAGGGTGAACAGGGCGGCGCCCAGCCAGTCGGGCCGGTCGGCAGACACGGCTTCATCGCGCCGCGCGCTGGCCATCACCATGGGCAGGCCCAGCAGCGCCACCATCCCCGTCCCATGGAACACCCAGCGCCAGCCCAGGCTGTCCACCATCAGGCCCGACACCCAGGGGCCGAAGGCCAGGCCCAGGCCAAAGGTCGTGCCCAGCAGGCTGAAGGCCCGCATGCGCGCCGCGCCCTCGAACAGCGGCGCCAGCGAGGACATGGCCGCCGCAAAGGCCACCGCCCCGCCCAGCCCCTGCAGCAGGCGCAGCCCATCGGCCCAGCGCAGATCGGTTGCCAGGCCCACGCCAAAGCTCAGCAGGCCGAACCAGGCCAGTCCCAGCAGCCACAGGCGGCGCCGGCCATGGATGTCGGTCAGGCTGCCGGCCACCATCATGGCGCTGCCGTAGCTCAGGATGTAGGCATTCATGATCCAGCCCAGCTGGGAGGGCGTGCCGCCCAGCTCGGCATAGATGGAAGGCAGGGCCACGGCCGGGCCCGTGAAGCTCAGGGGAATCAGTAGCCCCGTCAGGCAGACGGCCAGCAGTTGCAGCCATTTGAGGCGGCTGCCGCGAGAGTGGGAAGACATGGTTTGTGTGCCAATTCAAGAAACGACCGCCAGCGTAGGCCCGTCTTCATCTGAGACAATCCATCTTCATTTCCGAACACTTGAGACATCAAAGTCTCAAATCATCTTCTTCACACACCTCTTCAACAGCGCATGGAAATAGACAGCCTGGGCAGCATCGGCCTCTTTGTGCGCGTGGCCGAGCGGCTGGGCTTCTCTGCCGTGGCGCGCGAGCTGGGGCTGTCGCCCTCGGCCGTGGGCAAGGCCGTGGCGCGGCTGGAGGAGCGCCTGGGCGTGCGCCTGTTCAACCGCAGCACGCGCACGCTGGCATTGACGGCCGAGGGCGAACGCTTTCTGGAGCGCTGCCGGCGCATCCTTTGCGAGGTCGAGGCCGCGCAGCAGGAACTGCGCCATGCGGGCGAGCGGCCCCAGGGCCGGCTCAAGGTCAGCCTGCCACGCCATTGCGGTTTGTTCGAGCAGGCGCTCTCGGACTTCCTGCTGGAGTACCCCGAGGTCGAGCTGGACCTGAATTTCTCGGACCATCTGGTCGATGTGATCGGCGACGGCTTTGACGTGGCCATACGCGCCGCGCCGCTGCAGGACTCGGGCCTCAAGCACCGGCGGCTGGGTGGCTTCCGGCGCGTGCTGGTGGGCTCGCCCGCCTATTTCCAGCGCCATGGCAGGCCGGTGCAACCTGTCGACCTGGCCCGCCACCAATGCCTGCACTACCGCTATCCGGCCACCGGCCGGCTGGAGCGCTGGCCCTTGGGAAATGACGACGACACCGCCCCGCCCGCGCTGCCCTCCAGCGTGGTCTGCAACAGCGTGGAGATGCGCATCTTCCTGGCGCTGCGCGGCCAGGGCATTGCCTGCCTGCCGGACTTCACCGTGGCCCGCCAGCTGGAGCAGGGCCTGCTGCAGACCGTGCTCGACCCGTTCACCGCCAACGCCCAGGGCACGGTCTGGATGGTCTGGCCCCCGGGCCGCGACCTCTCGCCCAAGGTCAGGGCCTTTCTGGAATTCATGGCGCACAGGCTGTTTGCCTGAACCGGGTCAGCGCATCCGCTCAGCCCCGCAGTTGCGAGACGGCCCAGGCCGCGATGAACAGGCCCAGGCCGAACACCGTGTGCGCCATCAGGCTGCGCAGCCGCGCCACGGCGGGCTTGGGTGTCTTGCGGGCAAACAGCCCCGCCCCCATGCAAGGCTGCAGCGCAAGGAACGGTGCGGCCACGGTGAACACGCCCCAGGCCAGGGCCGGCCACAGCGTGGGCGCCCGGGCCCAGCCCTCACCCGCCAGGGCCAGCAGGGCTGCCGCAAAGGCCACGCCGATCGCATAGTGCGCCACCCAGCCCAGGGCCTTCTCACCCGCCACCGGCGCGGACCGGCCGATACCGGCATGCACCAGCCGGCCGCGCGGCAGATGGCCCAGCCAGCGGCCCACCATGGCGTAGTCCAGCGAAGGCACGCCCCACAGACGCTGCAGCAGCAGTGCCCACACATCCATCACCAAGGTCGCGCCTGCGCCCGTCAGCACGGCGCGCAGCAGGAATTCCGGCACATCCAGCATGTCTTTTCACTCTCTTGCAGGTTTGCAGCGGCCTCCTTGGATGCCACCGCATGCACAATGAACAATACATTCAATTAATTGATTGAATGTTTGTGCGATGCTAGGCTATCCCCCATGAATCCGTCAAGCAGCCCTGTACCGATCGAGGCCTTCCCCGACCTGGCCGACCTGGCGCGCATCCTGGGCCATGCCCACCGCCTCACCTTGCTGAGCCATGCGGCCGAAGGCGAGCAGCCCGTGGAGCGCCTGGCCGAGCTGTGCGGGCTGTCCGTGGCCAACACCTCCCAGCACCTGCAGCACCTCAAGCGCGCGGGCATGGTGCTCACACGGCGCGAGGGCAAGCATGTGCTGTACCGGCTGGGCGACGGGCCCATCACCGGCATCGTCGATGCGCTGCACGACTATCTGCAATTCCGCCACGCCGAGATCCGCGCCGTGGTCTCCGACAGCCTGCGCCAGCGTGACCGCCTGCAAGCCGTTGCGCTGGACGAGCTGCTGCAGCGCATGCAGATGGACGACACCATCGTGCTGGACGTGCGTCCGCCAGCGGAATTCGCCCAGGGCCACCTGCCCGGGGCCGTCAACATTCCCCTGGAAGAGCTGGAAGGCGAGCTGGACGCGCTGCCGCCCGACAAGGACATCGTGGCCTATTGCGGTGGCCAGTACTGCGTGCTCTCGGCCAATGCCGTCACGGCGCTGCGCGCCAGCGGCCGGGAGGCGCGGCGCTTCGAGGCAGGCTTCACCGGCTGGCAGCAGGCCGGCCTGCGCGTGGAGGCCGGCGCCTAGCGCAGCAGCCGCGCCAGCCCCTGCTCGAACCGGCCATGCAAGGCCTGCGCGCCCTCGCCCGACAGGGCCAGCGCCAGCGCATGGCCATGCGTGTAGTCGATCAGCAGGTCCAGCAGCACGGCGGCATCGCACTCGTTTTCGCCGGGCTCGCACTGCTGCACCTCGCCGCGCAGCCGCTGCGTGAAGGCGGCCAGCGAATCGGTGAACAGGGCCGGGTCGCCCAGAATGCACACCGTCAGCGCCGGATGGCGGCGCACGCGCTCCATGTAGCCCGCCAGCAGCGCCTGCACGCGCTGCGCCGGCGCAAGCCCAGACGAAGGTTCGGCCAGCGGCAGGCCATGCACGCGCTCCACCAGGCTGCGCATCAATTCCTGCTGGTCACCCACATGGTGGATCACCGACATGGGCGTGATGCCCAGCTGCCGCGCCAGCGGCCGCAGGCCAAAGCCCTGCGCGCCCACGGCCTCCAGCAAGGCCAGCCCGGCATCCAGCACCTGATCACGGCTGAGCGAGCGCCCGGCCGAGGGGCGCCCGCGCCGTGCAGCCTGTGCAGTCGGTACAGCCGGTACAGCCGGTACAGCCGGTACAGCCAGTACAGCCAGTACAGCCTGCTCACTCATCGCCGCCCCCGTTGCGCACCATGACCCGGCCGCCCGCCTCCACGCGGTAGCGCGTGCTGACCATGCCGCTGGGATAGGCCTGGGAGGCCAGGCACGTCAACCGCAGATCGCAGCCGATATCACCAAACAGCGGCCGCCCCGCGCCGATCAGCACGGGCACGCGGGTGATGGTCATCTCGCCCACCTCACCCGCCGCCAGAAACGCGCGGATCACGGCTCCGCCGTCGATATAGGCGCTGCCCCAGCCCTCGGCCCGCAGCTCGGCCACCAGCTGGGCAGGCTGGACGGACGTGATGCGCAACTTGCCGCGCAGGTGCACAGGCACATCGCCCGCACCCAGCGTGCGGCTCATCACCACCACGGGTTTTTCAAAGGGCCAGCCGTCGAAGCCGAGCACGCTTTCATAGGTGGAGCGGCCCATGACGATGCCGTCCACCGTCTTCATGAAGGCCGCGTAGCCGTAGTCCTCGCCGCCATCGCCCCCGGCCGGCAGCCAGTCCAGCGAACCATCGGGCCGGGCGATGAAGCCATCGACCGAAGTGGCGATGAAGACCTTGCCGAATGCATTGCTGAGGGCTTTTGCGGGTGCCATGGCGATCTCTCCATCCAATTAAACATACACCGTATGATAAATAATCCGCAGCCTCCTGCCAACCATTCCCACGCTCAGGCGCCGCGCGAAGCAGACCACTGCACCGCCAGCACGCTGGCCAGCACCACCAGCAGGCCCAGGAAGGACATGCCCGTCATGGACTGCGACAGCAGCGCCCAGCCCAGGACCACGGCGGTGAGCGGGCTCAGCAGGCCCAGCGAAGACACGGCCACCGAAGGCAGGCGCCCGATGCCGCGAAACCACAGCACATAGGCCAGCAGCGCGCCGGCAAGACACAGGTAGGCATAGGCGCCCAGCTGGGTGGGCGACAGCGCGGGCAGCGGCGCATCCACCCACCAGGCCAGCGGCAGCAGCATCAGCCCGCCAAACAGCAGTTGCCAGCCCGTCAGCGCCAGCACCGGCAGGTCCACGCGCCAGCGCCGCGTGAGCCAGGTGCCGGCGGCCATGCACACCGCACCCGCCAATGCCGCCGCCATGCCCACAGGCTCGAACACCGTCTGCGGCGACAGCAGCAGCACCGCCATGCCCGCAATGCCCGCCACGGCGGCCCACAGCGTCAGCCGCGCGGGGACCCGCCCGTCCACGCCCCAGGCCAGCGCCATCACCAGCAGCGGCTGCACGGCGCCGAGCACGGCCGCCAGCCCGCCCGGCAGCCGGTAGGCCGCCACGAACAACAGCGCCTGGAACACGCCGATGTTCAGCGCGCCCAGCACCAGCAGCCGCCACCAGCCCGAGCCTACGGGCAGCCGCCGCGTGAACAGCACCAGCAGCAGCCCGGCCGGCAGCACGCGGATCAGCGCAGCCGTGAACGGACGGTCTGGCGGCAGCAGTTCGGAAGTGACGATGTAGGTGGAGCCCCAGATGGCGGGCGCCAGCGCGGTCAGCAGGATGTCGCGCCAGGACATGGCGGGGCTGGCCGAGGGTGCGGAAGAAGAGGATGGCGAGGAGGACATGGCATTTATCTTCAATTCAAGACAAATCCATTATGCACGACTTATCTTAAAATCAAGACAAATGCCGAAACCCACCCTCCCCCGCCTGCCCGACCGGGTAGACACCATCCTCGAACAATGGGCGCGCGAACGCCCCGACCTGGACGCCAGCCCCATGGGCCCCATAGGCCGCATCAAGCGCTGCGCCGCCCTGCTGGAGCAGCGGCTGGAAGAGTGCTTTGCCCGCTTCGGCATGACCATGTGGGAATTCGACGTGCTGGCCACGCTGCGCCGCTCGGGCGCGCCCTTCTGCCTCACGCCCACGGCCCTGTTTTCCACGCTCATGGTCACCTCGGGCACCATGACCCATCGCATGAAAAGCCTGGAGACGCGCGGGCTGGTGCAGCGTTTGCCCAACCCGCAGGATGCGCGCAGCATGCTGGTGCAGCTCACCGACCAGGGGCTGGAGCTGATAGACCGCGCCGTGGAAGCGCACCTGGACAACGAGCGCGCCATGCTGGCGCCCATGCCCGTTGCCGAACTGGCCGCGCTGGACCAGCGGCTGTCCCAGCTGCTGCGCGTGCTGGAGGGCGGGCCTGACGAGGGCACCCGCCCTGCCCCCTAAACTGGCGTCTATCCAGGTCGTTGGAACTGGCGACGGTCGTGGTGCTCACGCCCTTCGTCATGACCCGGGAACGCTTTTGGCAAAAGAAGTGCTTCCCTTGAAGCACGTCGCAGGCACCCAGCCGCTTCTCGATACGCCATGGCAGGAATTGCTTACCCGCATGTCTCAAGAGCTGCGCAACAGCCCGCATCCTGGACTCGGCTGGGCAATGCCAGAAAATCCTGATCACGCAAGCGCGATCCACAGAAGACCATTGGCTTTCCCACAATCTGCTGCAAAAACCTTGGTGTCGAATTTTTGTAGCCAGATGTAATGATTTCACCAAAGATTTCCACTAAGATGTCCATTCCAACGGTGAAATGGCGATAACAGATTCTCAAACGACTTTGATACTCCCTCAACGCACCACACCATCTTGATAATGGTTTACTAATCTCCCGCCTTGGATACAAAAGGCTGCCACAGGCTGAATACGCGCGATTTTCAATCGTCCAATGTTCAGGATTTTTCCGGCTGATCCTTTACCGCACAATTTTCACACGAATGGCATGACGTCAGTTTACTCAGGCGGTAAACAGGCGGTTTAGCGAGTTATTCAATCTTTCAAACGGCACTGTGCAAAGCAGTCTCGCCGAGGCTTCGGCGTGGAATGGCCCTATGGCATCGGCACATAAAAAATGGGAGACATACCATGGATAGATCGGAAATAGTTTTAGCAAATAGCGAATGCCATCTCGATGCTGCGCATCCAATAGCAGATGAAGTCATCGCGTCTGCGCTCACCGCGCGCGAAATCGATGTACTCGAAGCGATGGCCAAAGGCCTCGGTTGCAAGGACATTGCGCACACGCTGGGCATCAGCGAACACACGGTACGCAAGCACCGCAGCAATATGTGCACGCGGCTGGGCCTGCGCAATGCCGTAGAACTCGTCACGCATGCCAGGCGGCACGGCTGGTTGAGCGCTGCCCGCTCAACGCTCCCTCTGTCGCCCCGCGAGCAGGAGGTGATGGTGCACGTGCTGGCGGGCCAGACCAGCAAGGAGATCGCACGTTCGCTTTACCTCAGCGACTTGACCGTGCGCAAGCATCGCGAAAACATTCTGCGCAAACTGGGCCTGACAAGCACCGCCCAGTTGCAGACATTCGCGCCAACGGCAACTCGCAATGGCGGCAGCATCTGATATCCAGACCAGCGTGCATCGCCTGTCCATGCTCACCGAATACGACATTGGAAGTATTCCATCCTCCTGATGCAATTGGGCATGATGAGTCCAACGAATACTTATGACGGCTTCAGCAGGCGCCAGTGCATTCCAGGTTTGCGCGGTTGATATGGAATATCCGCGGGAGCCTTGAAAGGCTGCAAAGGCTCATATCCCTTCACCTCTTCGCCTCTACGATTAGCGTCCGTCGAGGCATCTTCCCGGCGCCCACGTGTCGGATTCCTGCACGCAACTCAAAGGAGTATCCCGCCATGAACCACTCTTCGCGGTCACCCCCTGCGATTTCTCCCGGGCACCCCATGCCTTAGGCCCAATACCGGGCAATCATTCTCATTGGCAAAGAAAAGCGTTCATGACTTCAAACCTCATATCGCTCCCTATTCATTCAATTTCAGGAATTGCACGCCATGTCAGATCAAGCCATGTTCAGCCAGTTGTACAACGCCCTTGTCGATAATCTCGGCACCCCGAATTTCCAGTTGCTTGGCACCCCCAAGGACTTCAGCTGGGGCACGGCTCCAACCGGGCAATGGGACGCGGCGGCCTATCAGGTCGTCAGCGGCATGCCGCAGTGGTCTGCGATCGGCCAGTACGGCAGCCTCGATGCAACGCTCTTCGACGCCGTTCGCCAGATCTTCGGCCACGTGACATTCAAGGTCAGCCCCGAGCAGCAGGCCGATCAGACAGCGCTGGCCAACCTGTGCGTCCAGAAAAGCAATGCGATCGTCAAGGCCAACAGCGACATGAACCAGGTCTACCTGAGTTCAAAGCAGAACGGCGGCTTGATATTCGCGGCCCGCTACCCTGACATCAACACGTGGATCAGCAACGCGCCGGAGGCTACTGCCTACGTTGCCACCATCCAGGCGGCCACCAACGCCTACAACCAGGCGGTCAAGATGAAGATGGAGCTGGAGCGGGCCAGCATGCCCAGCGATCTGCAGCGCGCCATCGACATGATGCAGACGCCGTCGGGCGACCCCGCCACGAACAACGCACCGGCAGGCTGGACCAAGGTGCCGGATGGCGCGGGCATCCTGCGCTGGCAGCCGGACTTCCACATCGACACGAACGGCGCGGACTGGCGCGCATCGCTCAGCAATGGCAGCGCAGGCGCGTTCTCGATCGCGATGAAATCTTCGCAGTCGAGCAGCGACTTCAAGTCCTCGTTTGCCAAGGGCTCGACCAGCGCTGGCAACTTCTTCTGGAGCGTCAACGCATCGGGCGGCTGGAGCAAGTCCGACCTGTTCAACCAGGACTCGAGCTCGGCAGTGAAGATCAGCTGCGAGTCCTCCACGCGCGTGAAGGTGAATCCGGGCGACTGGTACCCGGGCGGCTTCATGAGCGAGCTGGCCAAGGCACAGCAGGGGCCGAACGGCCAGGGCTACACCATCGTCGCCCCTTGGGTGGCAAACGGTGGCCCGGGATCGAGCTCCCTGTTCGGCCCGAACGGCATCGTCGCGGCACGGGTGTCCGAGCTGCTGGTCGTCTACAAGCCTTCGTTCGAGATCACGATGAGCGCCAACACCTATCAGCAGAACAAGCAGGCCTTCGAGGCCAGCGCGGGTGTGCGCATCGGACCCTTCACCTTCGGTGGCACGGGCGGTCACCAGTCCGAGTACACCAAGAGCACCGCACAGGCCAATACCTTCAAGGGAAGCAGCACCTCGGTGAACCCGCAAATCATCGGCGTGATCGTCGACTTCCCGGGCATCCACTGACCTGAAGACCAGCGGGTGGGCGGGACGCCGCAGCGGGTCCCGCCCACCCCGCTCACCCCCGTCAACCGGAGACAGCGTTCATGAACGTGATCCATCAGTTCCTCGGCGGCCTGGCTGATCTGGTGCCTCCGCCCCCAAGAGCTCCAAGCGTATCGAGCGGGCCGAAAACCGGCATGGTGTTCAAGCGCTCGGCATCCATTTCGGCGCCGCTGGTGCGGGGGCAGATGCTGATGCCGGTGACCGCGTGGAACTGGCCGGATCCAGTGACCGGCACCATGGCCGACGCGCAGTTTCTCTTTGCAGATACGGTGCCCCAGTCCGCTGCCAATGGCGCGCTGTACCAAGCGTCGGGGCGCAGCTTTTCGCAGGGATACAAGACCTTTCTGCAGGTACTCGAAGCCTGCAAATTTCCCTATCAGTCGATGCTTGCAGGCGCCATGCAGAAGATGGCAACGCCTGCGGGCGAACCTGCATACTCGCCCACTCCGGTGGGATGGACCAAGGTGTACGAGACCGGCTACCTCCAGTGGAAACCGATCTGGACACTGCCCAAGAGTTCGTCGGAGTGGAGCGCAGCAGTGGCTGTCGGCACGATTGCAAACCCCGGCACCTTGCGCTTGAATCTCAACGACACATCCGGCGCAGGGCCGCAGGCTCCGGCTTCCCTGCAGGCCCTGGACGCTTCCGGCCGCGTCCTTGCGCTACCCGCAGCTTCGCTGGAGACGGTCACGATCACCTCTGAATGCTGGGACCAAGTGCCGATCTACCCCGGCAGCTGGTACGACGCCTCGATGGTGGCGCTGGGTCGCGGCCTGGTGCCGGATGCAGGCGTATTCTTCGGGCCTGGCGGCCTGATGGCGTGCCGTGTGTCAACTTTCTACGTCGCGTTGAAACCCCGCTTCGACTTCACTGCCGCAGCGCCGATACCCGCCTCGCTGCGCCAGACGCTGGATGAGGCGGACACCGTGCAGGCCATGGGTGTGACGGTTCAGCGAGCAAGCGGAGACGGGCAGCCAAACCAGGCCTTGCGCCTCGTGAACACGGATCCTGCACCCGTCATCGTGGCCGTGAGCCTCGAAACCTTGGCGTGATTCGTCACGTCCACCGCCATATCCGCCGCCATATCCACCGTCATGTCCACCGTCACCCCAGCCCCCGCCTACCAGCGGTAGGTGGCCGTGGCCACTGCCTGCCGCAGCTCGCCGTAGCGGCAGCTGCCTGCGCTGCAGTTGCTCAGATAGGCCTTGTTGCCCAGGTTGCGCAGGTTCAGCGCCAGGCTCCAGCGCTGCAGGTCGTAGGCGACCAGGGCATCCACCACCGTGTACGAAGGCAGCGGGGCCGCTGCCGACTCCTGGTAGCCGCGGTTGGAGCCCATGTAGCGCGCTCCAATCCCCATCCGCAGGCCGGTTGCAAAGCGGTAGTCGGCCCATACCGACAGCTGGTTGCGCGACACCGCCTGCATCTGCTTGCCAACCTCCGAAGGCGTGCTGCTGGCCGTGACGATGGCCTTGGGCGTATAGGTATAGGCCGCGATCACGTTCAGGTTCTTCAACGGTTGGAACGCGGCCTCCAGCTCCAGCCCGCGCACCGCAATCTCGCCGGTCTGCCGGGGCAGGAACTCCGGCGTGTAGGTGATGTAGTTCCTGCGGCGCAGATCGAAGATGGCGGCGCTGTAGCGGCCTTTTCCATCTGTCGGCACATAGCGCACGCCGGCCTCGTACTGGCGCCCGGTTTCGGGCTTGAGCGGCGTATTGGTCTCCGGGTCCATGGTCACCGTGGGCGAGAACGACTCGGAATAGCTCACATAGGGCGCCCAGCCGCTGGGGTGCAGATAGACCAGTCCCGCGCGGCTGGTGAACTTGTGGTCGTTGATGCGCGTGCGGCTGCCGTCGATATGGCTGCTCACCGTGGCCGAGGCGCTGTCGTACCGGCCGCCCACCGTGGCCACCCAGTCGTTCCACTTGATCTGGTCCTGCAGGTAGATGCCCGTCTGTGTCAGCCGCGTGCGGGCGTCGAACCAGGGATCACCGGGCACCACATCGTTCGTATACACCGGCGCATAGCCGTCGATGCCCGACACCGTGCCCGCGTTGTAGGTGCGCTGGTCATTGCGCGAGCCCTGGTAGTCCAGCCCCGCCAGAAACGTGTGCTGCCAATCGCCCAGCCGCAGCTTGGCCTGGACCTGGTTGTCTATGGTCAGCAGCCGCGCCCGCTCCTTGCTGCCGAACGGAAAGCGGTTGAGCCGCCGGAAATTGGCCGGGTCCAGCGGATCGGCAGGGTTGACGGTGGCGAAATCGCTCTGGTTGTAGACCTGCTGGTAGTCCACCTTGATGGCGCCGTAGCGCGCGTTCTGGCGCAGCGTCCAGGTGTCGTTCAGGCGGTGCTCGAACAGATAGCCCAGCATCCACTGGTCCTGATTGAAATGGTCGAACCCCGGCTCGCCCACATAGGTGCCCGGCGAGAACTTGCCGTTGGGATTGGGCAGCAGCGTGCCCACCTCGGGAAAGCTGCCGTAGGAGCTGCCATCGCGTATGCGCAGATAGTGCGCCAGCACGGTCAGCGAGGTATCGGTGGAGGGCTTCCACGTCAGCGAAGGCGCCAGGTACACCCGGTCATTGGGCAGGCCGCTGGCCTGCAGCTCGGCATCGCGCACCATGCCGGTCACGCGGTACTGCAGCGTGCCCTGCGCATCCAGCGCCCCCGCAAAATCCCCGCCCACCTGGCGCCGCCCATGGTTACCCACCTGCACCTGCAGCTCACGCAGCGGCTCGCCCGTGGGCCGCTTGCTGACCACGTTGACCATGCCGCCCGGCCCCGTCTGCCCATACAGCACCGAGGATGGGCCGCGCAGCACCTCGATGCGCTCCGTGCCGTAGTTCTCCGTCTGCCACACGGCCCAGCCGTTGTTGTTGCGCAGCGGCAGGCCGTCCAGGTAGTAGCCGGGCGTCTGCGCATCAAAGCCGCGGATGATGGTCCAGTCAAAGCGCGAATCCGCACCCCAGGGCGACACATTGATGCCCGGCGTATAGGCCAGCGCATCCTTGAGCCGCAGCGCCCCGCTGGCGTTGATGAAATCCGAAGTCACCACCGAGATCGACTGCGGCGTCTCCTCCAGCGGCGTATCGGTCTTGGTGGCCGTGGCGCTGCGCCGGGCCACATAGCCGGGCACCGGCCCCGTGGCCGTCTCGGCATCCACCGCCCCGCTCACGGTCACCGTGGGCAGGCGCGGCACCTCCTGGGCCGAGGGGGATGGCGCCGCAGGCGCGGGCTGGGGCGCCGCCCGCAGCACATAGCCACTGGCCGTCCTGGCCAGCGCATAGCCGCTGCCACGCAGCAGTACGCCAAAGCCTTCTTCCACACCATGGCGGCCCTGCAGCCCAAGGGAGCGCAGGCCGCGCAACTGATTGGCATCGATGGCAATCGCCACGCCCGCCTGCAGCGCAAAGCGGTTCAGCGCATCGGCCAGCGGGCCGGCAGGCACGTCATAGGCAATGGGCTGCGCGGGGGCCTGCGCGACCGCGGCCCCCGTTCCCGTGGCAGCCAGCGCCGCCACCGCAGCGGCGATGGCGATCCTGGCGAACCGCCCGGGCAGCGACGGGGGGGCGGCTGCGGCCTGCGTTGATCGGCAATGGCATGGCAGAGGATTCCTTCCTTGGTTCGTTGGTGTCTTCCAGGGCTTGACGCACGAACTGCGGAAAGGCGAACCGGATCGGCAAAAAAATTTTGAAATCGTCCCCTCAGGGCCTGGGCGCATCCACCAGTACCAGCCAAGGCGTGAGCTTGCGAATGCGCAGCTCGGGAAAACTGCTCAGCAGCAGCTGCAGCGCGCGGTCCGTATCGTCAAGCGGCAGCACGGCGCTCACGCGCAGGTGGTAGATCTGTGCGCTGTCGTAGCGGATATGGCCGGGCCGGTGGCGGGCCAGCGCATCCAGCACCTCGGCCAGGGGCTGGTCGCTCACCACCAGCTGGTGCTGGCGCCAGGCATCCGCCAGGCCCCGGGCGTCCATGGCCTGCACGGGCCCCAGGCCGTGGTCCGTGATGCGCACACGCTGGCCGGCATCCACCGTGGCGGAACCCTGGCCGCCCGCAGCGGCCTGCGCCGCCACGCGCGACTCCAGCACGCTCAACACCGTGGCATCGGCCTGCCGGTCCACCACAAAGCGCGTGCCCAGCGCACGCAGGCTGCCCTGCGCCGTCTCCACCACAAAGGGGCGCGATGCATCACGGGCCACATCGACCAGAATCTCGCCCTGCACCAGCTCCACCGTGCGGCGCCGCTCGTCATAACGCAGGTTCACCGCGCTGCCACTGGCCAGGGTGATGCGCGTGCCATCCGCCAGCGCCCGGGTCTGCCACTGGCCTGTGGCCGTGCGCAGGTCCGCCATCAGATAGCCCGGTGGCCAGGCCTGCAATGCCACCCAGGCCGGCAAGGCCAGCACGGCAGCCAGCATCAGGGCCGCACCGGCACGCCGCGTGCGCCGAGCCCGGCGTGTCTGCCCATCCTGCTTTCTTCCAGCGCTGCCCGACGCATCCAGCGCCGCACGGGCTGGCCGGCTGCCGGCCGGGCCGCTGCGCGCAGCCTGCAGGCGGTCCAGAAACTGCTCCATGTCCAGGGCGGCGGCCGCATGGCGCGGGTCGGCACGCTTCCATGCGTCAAAGCCCGCGCGGGCCGTGGCGCATTCGGCCTCGTCATCGCCCGTCAGCGCCACAAGCCACTGCGCCGCCTGCTCGGCCAGGGCATCGTCATCCGGCCCTGTGCCGGGCATGCGCTCCGCTCTACCGGACATGCTCGGCCACGGCAGGGCAATGGGCGCGGCAGTGCAGCAGCGCCTGCACCAGGTACTTCTGCACCATGCGCGTGGAAACACCCAGGCCCTGTGCAATCTCGGCCTGCGGCTGCTCGTCCAGGTAGTGGCGCAGAAACGCCTCGCGCGGGCGCTCGGCCAGCCCCTCCAGCGCAGCGCCAATCTGCTCCAGCGCCTGCACCGCCATCAGGATTTCTTCGGGCGCCGGATAGCCGGGCAGGCTTTGCGCCACCAGCGCCAGCTCATCCAGATAGGCCTGCGCCATGGCCTGGCGCCGCGCCCGGTCCACCAGCAGCCGCCGCGCCGTGGTCGTCAGGTAGGCCCGCGGTTCCGCCATGCCCAGCAGCGCATCGCGCGACGCCAGGATGCGCACAAACGTGTCATGCGCCACATCGGCCGCATCAAACGCATTGCCCACCCTGCGCCGCAGCCAGCCGCGCAACCAGCCATGGTGGTCGGCATAAAGGGCAGCCATGCGTTGCTGCAGCGCAGATTCGGTGGAAGACACGGTTTCTTCTGCGCTGCGCCCGGGGCAAGGCGGCAGCCGCAGCGGCGGAATTGAGAATGAAACGCATTCTATCGAGACAGAACGCATGCGTATCAGTCTGCGGCGTGGCCACAACGGGCGCGGCGGCCAGCATGGACCGGCGGGCAACGGTGCGGCAGATACGGCCAAGCCAGTCCAGGGCACCGCCATGTGCCCTGCCCCGCCCTATCGCAGCCCTTCCGCCTGCAGCGACTTGCGCACGGCAGGCCGCTCCCGCATCCGCGCGTACCAGCCTGCAAGATGCTCCAGGCCATCGAAGCGAATGCTCGTCTTGTAGACCGACTCCAGCCACGGCGCCTGCCCCCACTGCGTGAGCGCGTACAGATAGGCATCGGCCACGGTGAAGCCATCGCCCATCAGGTAGCGCTTGCCGGCCAGTTGCGCGTTCACCCAGGCATACCGCTGCTCCAGCTTGGGCCTGGCCGTCTCCACGCCGTACTTTCCCGCCGCCACCGCATACAGCAGCGGGATGAAGCCCTTGTGGATCTCCGAGTTCAGAAAGGCCAGCCACTCCAGCAGCCGATAGCGCTCAAGGCTGCCCTGGACTGGCACCAGAAGCGACGCAGGCCGCAGGTCCGCCAGGTACTGCAAAACGGCGGGCCCTTCCCGCAGCAGGCTGCCGTCGTCCAATTCCAGCAGGGGGACATAGCCAAACGGGCTGAGCGCACGGAAGTCCCTGCCGTCTTCCGTCTGGTGGGTCTTGTGGTCCACCCGGACCAGTTGGAAATCAAGCCCCAGCTCGTTCAGGACAATGTGCGGCGCCAGCGAACAGGCGCCCGGCAGGTAATACAGCTTCATGGAATTTCTCTGGTGATGGAACAAGGGGCCTGCGCGTTCAGGCACAGCCCCTGGCCAATGTCATGCACCAGGGATAAATCTGGAAGAAGGCAATAAAACTGCCCATAGGTTAAAAAAATATACCTGCCGCCTGCCTATGATGAATGTGCTATGAAATCCAACATCTCCGGCTGCTCCGTGGAAGAAGCCATGCGCCTGCTGGGCGGCCGCTGGAGGCTGCTCATCGCCTCCTACCTCATCGACGGCCCCCGGCGATTCAACGACCTGCGCCGCGACATGCCCGGCATCTCCCAACGCTCCCTCACCCTGGACCTTCGCGCGCTGGAGGAAGCGGGCCTGGTCAAGCGCACCGTCTACCCCACGGCGCCGATCAAGGTGGAGTACGAATTGACCCAGGATGGAGAACGGCTCAAGCCGGTGGTGGGGGTGATGAAGGAGTTTGGATTGTGGGTGAAGGGGAAGGCGCCGGCCTGAAGAGAGCTGCGCCGGCTGGTTGTCTACATCCACCCCCCTGCTGACAGGCAGGCCCCATCGCCGCATGCACGGTGATTTCCAGAACAACGACCATGACGAACAAGCCTTCCGAGCAGGCATCCCGCGCCGAGTACGCGCGACGGATCAATCGCGTGCTCAACTACATCGATGCCCACCTGGATCAGCCTTTGGACGGTGCGCATCTGGCCGACATCGCCAATTTCTCGCGCTTCCACTTTCACCGAATTTTTGCCGCATGGATGGGAGAAACGCTGGGCAGCTATGCGCAGCGGCGACGGCTGGAGAAGGCGGCGTTCCGGCTGTCCTGCGGCAGCAAGGAAACCGTGCTTGAAACCGCCTTGGCCACCGGCTTCCAATCGGGCGAAGCATTTGCGCGCGCCTTCAAGCTCAAGTTTGGCTGCACGCCATCGGCCTGGCGCTCCACCACGCTTGAGCGGCTGAAAACCCAGGCGGCCGCCATCGGGCAGCCGCCAGGCAGCCAGGAGAGCAATCCTGATCAGGTCTTCGGCAATCTCCATCAGGAAGACCTGTGCCCGTTCGGCGAACCTCAGGGCTCTTGTCACCTGAAGGAAGAAATCGCCATGGACGTCCGCATCATTGATCTACCCAAAGCACATGTCGCCTATCAACGCTTGATCGGCCCCTATGGCCCAGCCATAGGCCAATTCTGGCGAGGCACCATTGCGCCGTGGATGCACTCCAATGGCCTCAGCGATCAAACCTGCTACGGCATAGGTTATGACGACCCCTCTCTCACGCCCGCCAGCAAATGCCGCTATGACGCCTGCGTGGAAGTCCCCGCGCATTTTGTCGCCAGCGGCCAGGTGGACACTCAAACCCTGCCGGGCGGCCGTTACGCCGTGGCAAGGTTCAAAGGAAAACCCGAGGGCTTGGCCAATGCCTGGATGTGGCTGACGCGCGAATGGATGCCGTCCAGCGGCATGCAATGTGACGACCGGCCTTGCTTTGAGATGTTTTCTGCGGCCACTGCCATGGATGCCGACACAGGCGAGTTCTGCTGCGACATCTGCATTCCAGTGCGGGCGCTGTAAAGCGACTCAAGCCGGTTGAGGTTTGACGAATGTGTTGGGTTGGCTGGTTGAATTCACTACCCGCTGCAGGCGTTGGACCTTAGCCGTCAGGTGTCGGCTTTGCAGCGAAAGCGGTCCTCAAGTCACGTCGTCGCGAATGACTGCAAGCTCGCGCGCTGCAGTCATCCCCAATGCTTGTCATTGGTCAATGACTACGTATGAAGAATTGACTGCGCTCTTTCAAGCGGCGTGATATCACTATGAAGCCTGTCACCGTCATCCCGAGCAAGACGTGATGAGTTCCATGGCACCGGAACCTACGAGGATGCGCGTCTCCACCTCAGAAAGCAGTCCCGCTACGGTGATTTCTTACAACGCCCATCAGCTCTCCAGAGCGTCTGTGGAGGCGTCGGCCGCGAGTCCATCGGCATCGCCGTTAGCGCTCTTCGGAATGTAGGGGGGAATCACTCCAAGCTTTTGCAGTTTTTTAAGCCGCGCCACGATGCCTTCTGTTTCCCGACGAATATCGAACATCCGCTTGTAGATGGAAACGGTGTGGTCTACCTCAAGCTGCGTGCGTGCTTCGATGGCACTTAACCTGCCAGTCTCGTAATCATCCCAGACAGATGTGCCCGAGGCCACGTTGGCGGGCTCAGCCAAGTATTTGTTGTACAGCATGGCCTTGCTCTTGGGATAGGAGAAGTAGCGCATCTTCGATGAGAACTGGCAGTAGGTGGCGGTCGAAAGATCAATCTGCCGGCAGCCGCAGAGATAGTCGTAAATTCGCGTCGGAAGGTCTACGAGCGACATGTTCATCTTCGCAAGGAGTGCAGGCACGTCGCTGTGCGAAATGCCGATACCGCATAGGATCAAGGACCCTCGATCACCTCGCTCCAATCCCTTCCATTCACATTTCAGCAGGGCAAGAATCTCTTCAAGAACTCGCTTTTCTGAGCCTGCAGTCCACTCCCAGATCTGAACTGGCGGCCTCAGATCATTCGTCATGGGGAGATACGTCTGAAACGTTCCGCCCAAAATTTTGTGCCCGGGCAAGTACGGCGAAAACTTCATGCTTGAAGGCGCCTTGCGGGTACGGTCCTCAACCGGAACGTAGTACTCTAGATCGAAGAAAACGACCTTTGTGCTTTCGGGGAAATGGCGCAGCATAGACTACCTAGGCAACCCTATCAAATAGACAGAAATAAAAAAATAGGCGTGGGGCGAAGTCTCTAATTTCATAGGTCGTATCACGTCACCATCATTTGATGCGATGCCAAGGCCCGCCAGCTAGTCAGTAACCGTCTTTCGTGGTTTGAGAGCCAACGTACGCTTCTGGTCCCAGAGGGGCCTCATACGTCATGAGCTGCAATTTTAGAAACACCGCAAAGCGGTCGCTGGCATGCCCTTGTCCACAGGCGCCAATCCCCCATTGCTGCCGCTCCCGCCCGCATCGTCAGCTTTCGATCACAGCCGCATGGCGGTAATCCGATTACCAAGACCGCCAGCGCCTCGCTATCGTGGTGCATAGCTTAGAACAGTACGTACTACAATGGGGCCGCGAAATTAAAATAGACATTATCACCACCATGCAGTTGGCGATAATGTCCTAGATGGGAATTAATCTTCCGCTGCTCATGTATGAATCACACACCGCCATCTATTGGCGCCGATCGCAACTTGTGACCAGGGCATGCCTCACTTCTTTTTTGGTACTGCAGGCTTCAGAGCAGGATTATTTCCAGGAGTCTCCTTGTTATCACGGCGACGTTGGTCAGGCTTGCCCGTCGATTTTGCAATCGGTTTTGGTCCCGGCTTAAGGTTCATGAGGAATCTCCTTTAAATTGGTGTTGTGCATAGTAGCTGTTACTTCCCTCCACTGCAACTCCGCAAAGAACTTTGCCAAATTTTTGTTGGCGCACATCCAACAAAGACCGATCAGCCCAATGCCTTCCGTGGATGTTCTTTTTGAGAAAACATTATCATCTTTCGCTACCTCACCGATCGGGCTATTTGGCGACGTGCGCACCAACAGCATCTCGCCTCCAGCCGATGCTCTGAAGTGCAGTCAGGATCGCGGTTGTTGCTACACCACTAGGGATACCCCTATTCAACTTTGGAGAAGTGTATTTACCCTTTGCAGAAACACTGGCATCAAAAATCAGGGAGTAATCCTCCCTGTCGTTCCCGGCATTAAAGCCAAACCACTTGACAGGAGAAGACATGAGCAAGCCCGTAATGTCAGTCACAACTGCAGATGTAAAACCCAATCCACCTCAATACGTCATCGAAGTTGCCGGATCAGTATCCACATCCGGATGGACAAATGCTCGACTTGAACCAAGGTAGTACATCAATTTCCCAGAAGATGGGATACAGGATCTTGATTTCGTTGCAGACCCTCCAAAAGGCATGGCACTCATGGTTATCACACCAATCATCGCTAGCCCAATGGAATGGAGTGATCCGCCAGTGTACGCAAAGAGCATTCGCGTCCACGCTCAGTCCAACGAAATTACAACAATGTTCTAAACCGCAGATGCAAAAGATTGCCCATACGCCTCTGGGCATCTTCATTGGCGGGTACTTGGTGGTCACACATTCCGCATCAGCGCGACCACATCGGACGCGTGCAGCCCAACAGCGCGGCCAGCAACCGCAACGTGCGGCACGTGGATCTCACCGAGAATGGCTCGACTGTCACAAGCCGACCCGGTACAGACGTTTTTCTAGTACCTACGGGTGCCCACGCAGCGATTGCTGACCTTGGACCGATGCTGCCTACAGGCCGCTGTGGACCGGAAGAGACCTTTGCTAGCTCCGTTCCATTTGCATCAACGCGTATATTGAAATCCTCGTCTTCAAACCTCAGGTAGTTGCCAATCGGCTATTGCGTTTGGCTGTTCACTTATGCACGATGAAAACCTTGACGTTGACGCTACGGTCGCTTTTTTTGTGATCACCCTCTAAATCTTTCAGACCTGCTGAATTCGTGAGGTAGTGCTCTGGATCGTAGACCACGCACCAAAGTTTCTTGCAGCCCGGGTGTATTGCGTAGTGCGCAATATCGAGCACAAGCTCATCGCCGACCGCCTTTGCATGTGACCTGTCCCGCACGCATTTGGTCTCAATGACAAGGTCGTGCGCCGGAAGGAAGAAATCCATGCGCGTGCTCCTTCCCGCATAGCTCGGTGTGTATTCTTCAGCTCGCACGTCCACTACCCAAGGTCGAAGCAGGGCATGAAGCAGATCTTGAACATCGTACTCGTTGACGAAGTGCATTGTTTCCGCACCCTTTCGTCGATAAGTGAGTGGGTGCATTGCACGGCGGAGGCCTTGAATGACGACTTTCACTACCTCATCAACGGTGCTAGGCTTAGCAGGAACCATCCGCGCCGCTAATTGCCCGAACTCATCGATATCAACGGCACGCCCGACCGGTAGAACTCGTCCATGTCGATAATAGCGAAGTCCGTCTTCAGCCAGGACGGCCTCGATTCTTGCCCTAGCTTCTTTCCAAGACTCGACTTCTGCCTGGAGTACAGGCCTCGTGTCCATATATTCTTCAAGCACATTGCCAAGAATCTGCAGGCTATCCGAGTTTGGGTCCTGACCGGCTCGAAACAACCACTCCTTCCATTTTGAGTGGTGTGCCAATGCAGGCGGTTCGCCTGGGGCGCCAGAGCTCGAAAACAAAGCATCAAGCGTGGCGTGCCCTCCCGTTCCTTGGATGACGTCGCCTACCACCTTGCAGAGCGCCCTTGAAAGCCGTGTGTTTGTCATGCGGCGTACTATAGCGGCAGCCTTATAGGCTGCAGCGCGTGCTCTTGGCGATTCGGAGAGTACCGCTCTCAGCCACAGAAGTCACTTATAGCCCGCAGCGCGGCCAGGATCAGACGCAGGTTATGCCCGGCGCCGCACATCACCGCGTACAACGCATCTCCCAGCGCGCCCTTGAGCGGATTGCGTTCCAAGCGCCCGTCCATTTTCATGTGCCCAATGGCCGCCTCGATGGCGCTTCTTCGCTTTATCATGGCCTTGAGGGTTTTGGTGAAGCCCCGTATCTACCTGAGCGCAGGATGCGCGCACCGTCTATGTCCACATCCCGATAGCCCTTGTCCACGATGGCTGCTGCGGGCCGTTTGTCCGTTCCGGCGAAGATGCCCACCTGTTCCAGCGCCTCGGCCAGCGTGTGGCCGTCGAACGGGTTGCCCGGCATGGAGCGCATGCCCACCACCAAGCCCTCTTTCAAGGTAATGGCGATGCTGACCTTCACGCTGAACTCATACGGCGTACGGGCTTTGTCCTTGCTGAAGCATTCCACTTCGCACGCGTGCAGGGCGTACAACTTGTTCTTGTCCTTCGTGCGCTGTCTCAGGATGCGGCCAGTGCGCTGCAGCAGATCCTGGACCTTGGCTTTGGCGGCTTGGGGCAGCATGTGCAATTGGCGAGCCACCTCGCGGTGCACGAAGCCGACACGGGTTCGCAGCGTACGCACGGACTTCTTCATGCGCTTGAACTGCTTGGCGGGCGCGTAGCGTCCGATCCGCTTGGCCAGTCGTGGTACCACACAGATGTAGCTCTGGCGCAGCTGCAGGCCGTGGTCCCGGGCCGCCCTGACCAGGTGCTGTCGACCCCTGTCCTGCAGCGTCTCCAAGCCTTCTTCACCAAATCAACGGCTTGCGGTTTGTTCAGGGCGGACTATTTAAATAATTAATTTAACCCCAAAATAGACATAACTACCTCAACAGCACCACTACCATCCGCGTGCGAAGCCTGTGCAATACCAAATACCCAAGGAATAAGAGCTCGCGAAGATAAATGGAGATTGCATATTCATCGGTAGAAATAGACGGCCAAAACAGGCTGACACTTTTGCCAAGTTGATGAAGGGTCTCGCTTTTTGGCATCTTGTAAACGAACTTGTTATATTTATTTGCTTTGATGATTTTTAAATTCACAGCTTAATCGGTAAAATTTTTCAGGAACCTCAACCTCTCTTTCAAAAAATGACTTTAGGTCCTCTACCCTTGCAGCCTTTAAATCTGCCAGCACTATTGATTGTGCTGACCCCAGGTAAACAACCGGCACATCAGGCTTGATATTGGCGCATTCGTTTTTACCATTGAAGTCCAGTGTGTGAGCCAGCTTGTATATCTTCGATGGCAAAACCTCCTCGCTTAGATGATTTTTTGACCAATCCCAAAAGACCACTAATACTATAGTTGCCATTATTGGAAAAACAAATGAGTGAACGGGTGGTAATTTGTAATTCCATTCATCGTTGAACTTAGAATAAATATATCCAGCAGCATCAAATGCAAAAAATACCGCAATGACTCCCACTAAAGCTAAAAATGGGAGCACGTAATAAAAGAAAAACAAACCCGCTGTAAATGTCAAAGTAAATGGAAATGCAGATGCATCAACACCAAAAACAGAATTTATAGAGCCTGCCGCCTTCCCTGTAGAAAATACAATTAAACCTGAAACTGCAATTGATGCAACTAGCTTCGAAATCCCAAACTGCCACAGATTGCGAAAAATTGAAATTCTTTCAGTTGAAATCCCAATATACAGTGTCGCTAGAGCAATACCCCAAATCTTAATAGTAAAACTATTCTTGTGCAACCAACCAAATTCATGGTTCTCTTTAATACCGTTGAAAATTAGCACAAATGCCACAAATGCCAATAAACCAAGCGACCAGCTAAGCTCGAGATCTTTTTTTTCCGTCGAAGTTTTTCTTTTCCAGTCTTCGTTCTTCTGCCTTTCAAGTATTTCATACACATAGGTCTTCAATGTACTAATCCCGCCATTTGATTTTTCGTTCTCAGAAATCTCTTCATAAATTGCAGCCAAGTACTCTTCTTTGGTCGACGGTTTTTTATATTTAAATTTCAACTCTTTTTTTTCGTTCACTTTCTAATCCTTGTAAGGTAAAAACAATTTGAGAAGGAATTTTAAAATACCCCTACCACTAAAATATTTAATTTATCCGCAATTATGCGTATAAGCAATCGCATCCGATCTTTTTAGACATCAAAAAAATTTCGAGATTGAAGATCTTTGTGAGCCGCCAAAGACCAGTGATGAAATGGCTACTTCATGTCCTTAATCAGCTCACGACTGCATCCTCAGCCGGAACGCATGCCGGTCAGCGCGACACCTTGGGCCCTGCATCTCGCATCAGCGAGGTCGGCAGCCTCCCTTCGTAGCCCTCGCGGCGGTCGCAGATCAGCCCGTTGAAGTCATTCGCAGCACCTCGGTCGCCGACTGCCCTGCAGCGTGAGCCATATGTCGATGCCGACAGGCGTATTCACGCTCGCTGGCAACGAGCGGTCAATCAGCGCAGCGATCAGAAGGTTCACCAGCCTGCTGCGCGCGAGGCGCTTTATCTTCGAAAAAATCGCGCCCTGAATCATCGACTCCGCTGACAACCAAAAGATCACCCCTGCGCGTCTGCGGCCACAGCCAGTTCCGCCGCTTGAATGGACTCTGCCGGCATGACCATCCGAAGGCTCTCGCGGTACTGCTCTGCCGCCGCCACATGCTCAACTTCTACCACTGCGTCGTAGTTCGCCCGGATCACCGCTTCGATCTCTTTGAGGTCGGCGCGGAAGAACTCTTTGCGCCCGTTGACCTTATTCATGCGCCCTAATGCAAAGTGCGCGTGCAACTTTGCCTCGAGTGCCGGTGCGTTGTTGGAGAACACCAGGGCGTGCACATCGAACCGAAATGGCACAGAGGCATCGCCTAGTTCGTCGACTCGATCCATGGGCTCCAGACGTCGGGTCATTCCAATCTTGTAGATCCCTTCGCCGAACGCGCCGATGTTCGAGATCACGTATACGTAGCCGGCTCGAGCGTTCTGCTCGCGGTAATCCAAGACTCGCTCTTCTTCGTCAAGCGCCAGGTTTTGCTGCACCACTTCAGAGAGGCGTGCCTGCAAGTCTTCACGCTCTTGCTCGTTCTGGGCGCTTGCCAACCGAAGTTGTAGCTTCTGAATTGCACTGGCAAAGTGCCGACGCTCCTTGTCGATCTTGACCCGCACCTCGCGGATTTCGCGCTCCAGCTTTTCCTGCTCACGCTGGTCCTCGCGAGCCTGGCGCGCCATCTCTTTCTCCTCGGCGCGCTTCACTTGGAATTCGTGAGCCAGGTGCAGCTCTGCCAACTTGCGCTGAAGGACCACTTCCGTCCACCAGCACTCAGTCCGCTTGAGCAGTTTGTTGCAGACGTCGAAAGACCGGCGGATACGTTCTTCCATGCGGTCGAAGTTATTGAACTTGACGTTGTCGATGCAGTTCTCACACTCGCTGTTGAATGCGCGCAGCGAGAGCTTTAAGACATCCTTGCGCAACTGTTTCCACTCCGTCTTTGTCAGCGTGACCCCCGTGTGGTCCCAACTTTCGACTTCCTTGCTCAATCTCCGGGCCGACTCTTTTTGCTCCTCACGGATTGCATCCAGACGGCTCTTGTAGTCGGCGCTGTTGGTGAATTGATACTTGGGCACGTACAGCGCGAACGATTCGAGCTCCACCGTCTCCTCTGCAACCAGGATTTCCTTCTGGATGTCCTTCAAATTTCGAAAGGCGGCGTCCACTTCGGCTTGGGCGGCTGCCACATGCGCCTTGGTCTGTGCAAGCCGGTCTTCTTCCATTTTTACTAAGCCTTTGATTTCACCCAGACTCAGTAGGCCGCTTTCCTGCAGTTGGCCCTCCAGCACCTCACAGCGCTTTCGAAGTTCTTCGGCAGACGACTGGGAAGCCTTCAGCTCTTGCTCTAGTCGTTCGGCTCGAACCCGGTGCTTCGTCCCGTTCCAGAAGTCACTGAGTGTCATCCGTCCTCCATTTTTGTTCCGTTTACGATGACTATATCCGGGGTGAAATTTTTAGCCATAGGCACTCACTTGGCATCGACCTAAGGCAATTGCCTTCTGCAAGAGGCCGAAAGTTCCGACTGCACGCTTTACGCATCCCTTCTGGTATCGAAGATCGGTTGTGCCGATGACAGAACTAATAAGATCGCTGCCAATCGTTTAGTTTGACTCGACCGGCGGCTCCCAGCATGAAGCCGTCGTTCAAACGTCTGCGGTGGCCTACTGCTGACACACAGGCCTTGAACAACTGATCTGCAAAGAAAGCAAAACAGGTGACGTTGCCCTCGCAATTCACTGCAAAGCCCCTCATTCAACACGTCCCTGCCCCCTCCATCCAGCACCTCTACGTAACCGCTTTGGGCACCTCCCGCACGCCCCCACCTGCTACGATCCCCCCCGGTGCTCAACACACCTTCATAGGCGGAAGTCACTCCCGAAAGTCAGTGGCATTTCGCCCATACGCTTTGTCTTGCCCTGCAACCCAGGGCAAGTCTTGTTTATGGCCGGGCTGCCCGCCGCTGCATAAAGCCGTTGCGGCAAAGACAGACGGGCAACCCTATGACCGTGTTGACATAGGAGGCCATTCATGGCTTTGCGATCCCCCTCCCGTGCCGTCCCCGCAGACGACATCACCCCCCAAACCCTCCACTTCGGCGACATCCCGATCCGCACATTCCCCGGGAATGGCGTGACCTGGCTTCTTGCCAAGGATGTGTGCACCGCCCTGGGAATCTCCCGCCACAAGGTGGCTACGGGCCAACTCGACGAGGACCAGCGCTGCACCGTCCGCCTTGCCAGCGAACCCGGCCGCAAGCCCAGGCGCGAAGCTGTGGTGGCCATCAGCGTGGAGGGTCTGCATGCACTGATACAGGCCAGCCCCTCACCTGAGGCAAAGCGCTTCAGGCGCTGGGTGAAGGACAGGGTCCTGGCCAGCATGGATGCATCGGCCAAAGTCAGCAAAACGAAGCGCAAGACCCGGCCCGGGCACGATGCCATGCACCCGCCCCAGAGCCTGATCCCGGGGCCTGCGCCCAAGGTCTTGCGCCGCATCCGCACCTGCGATGACCTGTCTTTCACACGGCGCAATGCGAAGGGCGAGCGCATTCAGTGGTTTGTGCCGCCGCGCGTGAACAGCGGGCATGAGCACTACGGGATTGGAGAGATCTGGTTCAGCGAGGTGGTGGAGCTGGCGCGCCACAACCCCAGGCATGCCTATGACGCCATGCGGTTTGCGGGGCCGGAGATGGCGCGGTACTGGAACCATGGGCACCCTGACGGCTTCTTTGACCGCATGGCACGTTGGGCGCTGGGGGCCATTCTTGCCAATGCGCAGGAGCCCATGCTGCCGTTCGAGCTGCCCTGCCTGGGCTTTGCGCCGCTGGAGGGCATGGAGTCCATGCTGGCGACTGCGGCTGCGCCCCGGCCGTTGCCAACCCATGTGCAGGAGGCCATAGACAGGCAGGCCTGGCAGGAGGCGGCCGAGTGCCAGCGGCATTACTACGAGCGCCGCCGCCGTGACCTGATGGCGCGGCACGACTGACGCGGGCGTCAAATGCCACTCCTTTGCCCCAGGAGTGGCCAGCGGCTGGCCGGGCAGTGAACCGAGCAGTGACTCGGGCAGGGACAATGGCGCATATAGCGAGACTCCCATGAAATTGAACCTGCTCACCCTGCACGAAAGTGACCTGGCCGCGCTGCCTGATGGTGTGTACATTCGCCGCCTGACCCACCCCATCACCGAGATGTTCATGGCCCTGCTGCCTGCGGTTGAGATCAATGGCAGCAGCAAGATTGCCGTGGTTCTTGGCCCCCAGGGCGAAGCGGAGGCGTTCGACAACGTTCTTGGAGTGACTGCGGTTTTTGTTGAGGATTTCGACTTTGCGCATTTTCTGGCGCAGGACCGCACTGCCCAGAACCAGCAGTTGCTGGAGCTCCTGCGCGAGTGCCTGATGGACATCGCCAACCGCAAGGGACCGAACCCGCAAGCCGTGCAGGCCATCAACGCGGCAGCGGATGCGGTGGTGCAGCGCCAATTCCAGCTGACGCTGCCCATCAAGAAGCTGGGCAAGCGCAGCAAGGACAGAAAGTCCCGGGTGGAAGTGTTCCGGCGCCTTGATTCCGAAGTGGGTGAAGCCTGGTATTGCGAAGTGACCAGGGCAGGCCAGAGCACCCCGCAAAAACTGTGGATGAGCGATGTGCCCGGCTTCATTGACCGCCGCGACTATTTCAAGACCGCCGAGATCAGCGGCAATAGCTACATCGTCAAGAGCCGCCTGGGCCGGGTGGTCTTCGAGACTCCGCTGGCGTAGCGCCAAACTACCCCGCCATTTCCTTTGCTGGAGCGCGCTCAGGGCAAATCGATCTTCAGCCCGCGTCCGGTCTGCACGGCCACGTGGTGCGCATCCTTCAGGGCCCGGGCCAGCTCTGGATCGGTCTCGTCGAACTCCTTCACCGCAACGCTGCCGATGGTGATCTGGTGCAGCCTGGAGCGATCCAGGCCCCGGTCCAGCAGCACCGCACGCACGTATTGCAGCTGCTGCGCCAAGTGTTGGAAGACATCGTGACCTGGCAGGGCCAGGGCACGTTGGGCCACCAGCGCCAGGGCGCGATCGATGTATTCAAGGGGCGTCAATGGGATTCAACCGGTTCATGGAGTGGCTGCAGAGCATGCCAGAGCGCCGCGGGCCCGAGAGGGCGGGCCGCTGGAGCCAGGGGCTCCAGGGGCTCCAGGCTCCCCTGGCCTCACCCGGTGGCTCTCAGAAACTGTCCCAGTCGTCATCGGCCGTGGAGGCCATGGCGACGGGCTTGGCGGCGGCCGTTTTTGCCGGGGCGGCCGATGCTGCGGGCTTGGCTGCGGCAGCGCTGGGCGCCAGCGCCGGGGCACGGCGGATTGCGTCGCTGGTGGTTGGCGCGGCGCTCGCTGCGCGGGCCGCAGTCTGCAGCGGCGCACCGCTGCCGCCCGACAGCCTGAAGACCGAGACCACGCGCACCAGTTGATCGGACTGGTGGCGCAGGCCTGCGGCGGCGCCGGCCATTTCCTCGACCAGGGCCGCGTTCTTCTGCGTGGTCTGGTCGATGTGGGTGATGGCCTCGGCCACCTGGGCGACGCCGCTGTTCTGCTCGGCGCTGGCGTGGCTGATGTCCGAGATGAGCTGGGTGACCTTGCGGATTTCCTCCATGGCCTGTTCCATGGTTTCCCCGGCAAACGCGGCCTCCTGGTTGCCGGTGTGGATTTCGGCAACGCTGTGGCTGATGAGCTGCTTGATTTCCTTGGCGGCCTCGGCGCTGCGGCCCGCCAGGGCGCGCACTTCCTCGGCCACCACGGCAAAGCCCCGGCCATGCTCGCCCGCCCGGGCCGCTTCCACGGCGGCGTTGAGGGCCAGGATGTTGGTCTGGAAGGCAATGGAGTCGATGACGCCGATGATGTCGGCGATCTTCTTGCTGCTGGCGTCTATGCCCTGCATGGTCTGCACGACCTTGCGCACGGCCTGCCCGCCTTCGGTGACGACGCGCTGGGCCTCGCGCGTGATGCGGTCGGCCGATTGCGCGTGGTCCGCGTTGTGGGCCACGGTGGAGCCCAGTTCCTCCATGGCGGCGGCGGTCTGCTCCAGCGCGCTGGCTTCGCTTTCGGTGCGGGCGGCCAGGTCCTGGTTGCCCTGGGCGATTTCCGCGCTGGCCAAGGCCACGCTGTGGGCCTGTTCGTTCACGCTGCCGACCACGCGCGTCAGGCCCGTGCTGGTGGTGTTCATGGCTTCCAGCAGGTGGCCGATTTCATCCTGGCGGTCGCTGGCGATGCGCACGGTCAGGTCGCCATCGGCAATGGCGTAGGCCATGTGGCTGGCCTGCTTCAAGGGGCGCACGATCATGCGGCGGATGAGCCAGAACCATGCCGCCGACAGCAGCAGCACGGCGCCCAGGCCCATGAGGGCGAACTGCAGGACCAGGCTGCGGGTCTCGGACACGGCTTCGTCCACGTAGGCGCTGGTGGCAATGACCCAGTTCCAGGGTGCGTATTGGCTGAAGACGACCAGCTTGTCGCGGGCCTGGGTTTCGCCCGGATTGGTCCAGGGATAGGCCATGCTGCCCTGCTTGCGGTCCAGCATGTCGCGGATGAAGAAGCGGCCATCGCCGTCCTTGGAATCGCTCATGTTCTGGCCTTCCAGGGCGGGATGCACGACCAGTTGGCCGCGCTGAGGGCCGTCTTCGGCATTGAGCACGTAGTAGTAGCCGGTCTGGCCCACCTTGAGCGCGCGGATGGAGTCCTTGAAGTGCTCCAGCAGTTGCGAGAAGTCCTGGCCCACGAAGGCGATGCCCACGGTGGCGCCGGAGGCGTCCTTGAGCGGGCGATATTGCGTCATGTACTGGCGGCCGAACAGGTGGGCCAGGCCCATGTAGCTTTGGCCGGCCTGGATGGCGGCATAGGCGGGATGGGCGCGGTCCAGCCGGCTGCCCAGCACGGCCGCGCTCTGGTCGCCTTTCTCGTTTTTGAGCGTGGTGGCAATGCGCACGAAGTCGCCCTGCCCCTGGGCCGCAAACACGGTGGCCACGGCGCCGGTGCTGCGCGTGAAGGCCTGCAGGTGCGCATCGTTGCCGTTGAGCGGCTGGCCGTCCAGGCTCAGCACGGGTTCGCCGCCGCTGGTGTCCAGGCTGAGCGTTCCCTGCAGGCTGCGCGCCAGGCTATCGGCCAGGAACTGGGTGCGCTGGCGCAGCTCCTTGTCGGTGGACTCGACGAAGTTGTGCAGCATCTGGACGCCCTGCTGCATCTCGTTGTGCATTTTTTTCTGCAGGGACTTGCTCACATCCCAGGCAATGCCCAGCACCAGCAGCGCCAGGATGGCGGCGACCCAGACAAAATTGGTGAGTGACAGCTTTGCGCCCAATCCTTGGCGGCGCCAGAAACGTTGACCGATGTGCATTGATGCATCTCCTGTGCGGCGTTGTGCGCCGCTGTTGTGCGCGCACAGGCGGGGAATGCCTGCGTGCCAAGCCATGCTGACCAAAGTCAAGCCCTGGTGATTCATGGGCCGAAGCGTATCGACGCTGCCGCATGCGGGATTTGAGATGGGTCAAGGAAGTAACCAAGTGTTGCAACGACAGCGTCCGGCCATCTCCCCAGGCTTCGGCCAACGCCCGCCAGAACGGCTGGGGCACAACCAGGCGCATGACAACGATGCCGAGGTGGTGGGCTTTGTCACCGAAGCCGCCAACGTGCGCTACCTGGAGACCGAGCTGGCGCTGGAAGGCGGCATCCACTGCACGACGCAGCAGCAGCCGCGTTGATGCGCGCCGTGCGGCAATAAGAATCGTCTTAACCTGGGCTGCGCAAGGCCGGGCAAGACTGGAGAGCGGTATATCGATCCGTTTTTTCCAGAAATGCAGCCAAAGAGAACGTCCCAGAAACTGTGCGACCCGTGCTACGAATTGCTGAGCAATACACGCCTGTCAACGCCCCACCCCGGACTGAGGTTCCGCTTTTATTCACTGGAGCAGGACGCCAATTTCGTGAACTATTGCTGCGTGCATTGCCAGGCGCCCCTGGCGATGAAGACAAGCCGGCGCGGGGCACTTCTGGGGTTTCGCCTGATGCCGTCCGAACCGCACTATCGCCTGGGTGAGGGGGACGCCGAGGACGGCGGCCAGGCGCAAGGCCAGGCGCTAAAAGGGTGACCGGCTTGTGCAGCCCGCAGGCCGGTCAGTCGAAGAGATGGTGCTCGGCGCAGAAGGCCGCCAGGTCCTGGTTGCTGTCCACGTTCAGCTTGCGCATGGCGGAGTTCTTCTGGAGGCTGACGGTCTTGACGCTGCGCCGCAGGCGTGCGGCGATTTCGGTGATGGACTCGCCATTGGCGAAATGCCTGAGGACTTCGAACTCGCGCGGCGAGAGGCTGTTGGCGCGCTCGGTCAGGAAAACGGACCGCTCCTGCCTGGGCGTGTCGGCCTGGAATGAGGGCGAATAGTAGCGGGCATTGAGGCGGACACACTGCAGCGCCGCCATGATCTGGGTGAGCGGCTCTTCCTTGAGCAGCACACCGGCGACGCCGGCGTCATACAGGGCCGAGATGATCATGGGGTTGGAGACGGTCGTCAGCACCAGCACCTTGATGTCCGGGAAGTGGCGTATCAGATAGTCCACGTAGCGCAGGCCATCGCCATAGACATCGTCGCCCGGCATGGAGTAGTCGGTCAGAACCACGTCCAGCGGGTTCGACCTGGCGTATTGCATCAAGGACGATGGCGTGCTGAACGTGGCCACGACCTGGAGATTGGGGTCCTGCTCCAGGAAGTCCTTGACGCCAAGCAGGACCACGGCGTGGTCGTCCACGACAGCAATGCGCAGTTTCAGTTTCATGGGATCGCAAGCAAAGGGTTAGGGCTGGGGCAATTGCGCCATCATGGCTCGAAGGTCGGCCAAGAGGTCGGCCAAAAGGACTGACAGCGCGGCCTGCAGGCCGGGCTCCCGGGTGCCGTTCGGGAGCTGGTCCTCCAGCGACTGGGTGCGCGCGGCAAGCTCCTGCATCCTGGCCAGCAGCAAGGCGCCGCGCATGCGATGCAGCGCCTGCGCGGCCAGGTCGGGCCGGCGCTCCTCCAGGCCACGGGCCAGCATTGCGATGTCGTCGTTCATGCACTGCACGAAGACCTGCCGGTGCGTCTGCAGCACGTTGGGCTCCGACAGGGCCGCAGGCTGCGGGGTATCCCCCACCGGGGTATCGGCCTGGGCAGGCGCCGGACGGAGCCGCTTTTTCGGCGCGAATTTCTCCAGGGTGCGGACCAGCGTGCGCAACGGGATGGGCTTGACCAGCCAGGCATTCATGCCGGCATTCAGGCAGCGGTTTTCCTCGTCCAGCATGGCATTGGCGGTCACGCCGACGATGGGGCAGGCAACGCCCTCCGCACGCAGCCGCTCCGCCAGTTCGTAGCCGTTGAGGTAGGGCATGTTCACGTCCGTCAGCACCAGATCGTGCGGGCTGATGTCCCACAGCGCCAGCGCCTCCTCCCCGTCGTCGGCGACCGTGACCTCGCAGCCCAGGCTCTCGAGCTGGCCGCGCAGCGTCACCTGGTTGACGGGATTGTCCTCGGCGACCAGCACGCGCAGGTCGAACAGGGGCAGATCGGAGCCGGAGCCGGCCGAGCGCTGTGCGCCGCCGAGCACTTGCGCAATGCCCAAACCGATGCTCAGAACGTTGTGCCCGTCGATGCCCCGGTTGTCGGGCGAGGAAAGGTTCAGGTGCGGCCCCGTCCATCCGGGCGCGGGGCTGTCCGCCGGCAACAGGACGTCCAGCAGCAGTTCATCCTTGTCCGCGGCCACCGGGGCGGCACCCGCCGCGCGGGCCTGGCCGGCCCAGCGCTGCAGCCAGGCACAGATGTTGTCCGTCAGTTCCGGGTGGGGAGTGCGCACCGCGATCCGGGCACCCTTGAGCTCGGGCGCCTCCTCCTCCTCCTGCGCGACGGTCTCCAGCCCCAGCTCGAACCAGAACCGGCTGCCCAGGCCGGGCTCGCTCCAGACCTCGATGGAGCTGGACATCATCCGGGCCAGGCTCCAGCAGATGGACAGGCCCAGGCCCGCTCCACGGGCAGTGCGGCTGCTGTTCTTGACGAGATAAAAGGGCGTGAAAAGCTCGCCATGCAGGGATTTTTCTATGCCCACGCCCGTGTCGCAGACCTCGAACACCAGCCGGACCTGGGAGGCCGCGCCCGGCACGCTGCGCAGGCGGACGATCACATGGCCGGCCTCCGTGAACTTGATGGCATTGCTGATGAGATTGCCCAGGATCTGGCGGATGCGCACCGCGTCGCCCAGCACCGACTCGGGCACCTGCGCGTCCACGCAGGAAAACAGCAGCAGGCCGTTTTGCTGCGCCATGGCGGCATAGGAGCTGGTGCAGTTTTGCACCAGCTCCCGGGGATTGAACGGGGCCTTTTCCAGCTGCAACTGGCCCGCCTCGATCTTGCTGGTGTCCAGGATGTCGCTGATGATCTGCAACAAGATGGACGAGGAGGCTTCGATACGGTCCACATACTTGCGCTGCAGCTGCGTGAGCTCGGTCAGGCCCAGCAGCTCCAGCGTGCCCAGCGCGCCATACAGCGGCGTGCGGATCTCGTGGCTCATGGTCGCCAGAAAGGTGGACTTTGCCTCGTTGGCCTCGTCCGCCGCGATTCTTGCCCGCTCCAGATTGCTCTCGATTTCTGCGCGCGCACTGACGTCGGCAAACACGCACAGCGTCACATCCTGGCCCAGGTAGCGGGTGGGCGCGTAGGCCACGTAAAGCGTTCGGCCCTGCGCGGTGACCAGCTGCTCCATGGTTCCTGCGGCCCTGGCGTGGACAATCTCGTCCAGCGCTGCCCTGTTTTCCGGCGAGCCGGGGCGCAGGTAGCCATCGGCCGAGTGCAGCCACTCCTGCACCAGCGAGTTGCTGAAGATGATCTTTCCACTGCCGTAGGCGACAAGGCAGACAGCCACGGGGGCGGTTTCGATCAGCGTCCTGTTGAATTGATTGCTCTCGACGATGACCCGCTGCGCTTCCTGGGCAGGCGCAATCACCTTGCGGTTGAACCAGCGGGTATAGGCAATACCGGCCAGCAGGCTCAGCAGCAGGGCCAGCACCAGGCCGGCAGAGGGCGCGAACAGCCGGCCCTGGAAAAAGGTGGCGTAGTCCACCTGGTAGTAGCCGGTCCACCGGCCGGAGGCATCCTCGGTCTTGAGGATCAGGCCATTGCGCGTATACCGCATCCCCGCCTCGTCCACCTGCGGCACCGGGCCGGTGCCCATGAGCACGCCGAAATCCCGGTGCTCCAGCCAGAAAAGATGCCTGGGCAGCGTATGGATGGATCTTTCTATGGCGCTGATGCGCTGGCGGCTGAAAAGGATGGCGGCGTAGATCGGGCTTGTGGCGGCTTCGTCGCCGGCATCGATATGGCTTGAAAAGCCGGCTGCGACCATGCCGATCATCTTTTCCGGGAACTGGGGCGACCGGAACCAGACGATCTCCTGCGCCGGCGCCGTGGAGCCGGCGCCCGGCCGGGCATCGGCGGCCCTGGCCCGCAGATGCGCCTTGACGGCGGCAATCGTGCTGTCGAACATTTCCTGCGTGACGCTCTCGTTGCCGATGGGCACGTCGATGGCCGGCACGCCGATGCTGATCGCCCCATCCTCCTTGGTGAAGAAGGCAGCGGCTGCCGGGAAGTAGGAGCCTGCCCAGAAGGAGGAATAGCCCGCGGCCAGGGAGCTGCCCAGCGAGAAAAGCCGGTCCGGGAGCGTGTCGCAGGCCGCGCGCGCAGAGCATTGCAGTGAAAAGGGAATGCCGCCGATGGCCTCGCGGCCACGGAACATGCGGTAGTCCGCCTGCGCAGGAGCGGGCACGTCAACGATGGTGGCTACTCTCTGGTCCGGCAGCGCTTTCCAGGACTCGTTGCGGCCCTTGAGCCGCCGAAGAAAGATCTCCTGCTCGTCCAGCGAGCCGACGATGGCGGAGAAGTTCAAGGCCAGGCGGCCCTGCTCCTGCTCGAAGATCCTCTCCGAGCCCCACAGCAGCACGGCGATGAGGAAGATCGCAAGGGGAAGCACTCCAAACAGTACCCGGTTCTGCCAGCGTGTGGTGCGTGTGATCTTGCTGAACGGGGAGTCGGGCATGGACGCCTTGCGTGCTTGGGTCAGGTGGGGTTGCCTTGGTGTCGGGGTTCGGATGCCAGCATAAGGGCAAATTCGCTGGCGGGCACCGCGGCGGACAGCAGATATCCCTGCACGCAATCGCAGCCGATGCTGCGCAGCAACTCCAGGTCCTGGGTGGTCTCCACCCCTTCCGCCGTCACCGTCAGGCCCAGTTGCCGCCCCAGCTGCACCGACGACGTCAAGGCCGCAGTGCGCACCTCGTCACCCGCGGCGCCGGCCACGAAGGCCCGGTCGATCTTCAATTCGGTGAAGGGCGTGGAGATGAGGCTGTACATCGAGCTGTAACCCCGCCCGTAGTCATCCTGGGCCAGGCCGAAGCCTTTGAGCCGCAGGCGGCTCGCGCACATGTAGTAGTTGGCAGGTATGCCGACGGCCTGGTCCTCCAGCAGCTCGAACGTGATGTTCTCCGCAGCGATGCCGCACCGGGCCGCCATGCCGTGCAACTCATCCGGCAGGCCAATATCGTCCAGCAGCGGTATCGGCAGGTTGACGGACACAGGCACGACATGTCCGGCACTGCGCCAGGCCAGGTGCGCCGACATGGCGTCTTCCATCATCCGCACCAGCAAGGCATGGTCCAGGCCATGGAACCGGATGGCGGACATGAACGAGCCCGGCATCATGAAGCCGAACTGCCGATCGTTCCAGCGTGCCAGCGCTTCCACACCGACGGTGTGGCCCGTGAGCAGGGATTTCTTGGGCTGGAACCAGGCCTGTATGGTTTTCTCCTCCAGCGCCTGGATCAGGTGTGCCTTGGCGAAAATCGGCCGTTCCTTGATGCCTGGAGCGCTTTTCCTCTCGTAGGCACGCAAGGACCTGAGTTGGCTGGCCAGGACCTGGACATGGTCCGCACCGAACGGCTTTTGAAACATCCCGACAACGGAAAAGCCGGACTCCTTGGCCATGAGACTGACACTGTTCATCAACCGGCGCGAGCAGGAGCTGGATATGACGAGCATCGGATGCAGGCCGCGCTGGCTCAGTTCATTGATGAACTGCAGGCCGTCCATGTCGGGCATTTTCAGGTCGGTGATGACGAGGTGGAATCCGCCATCGCGCAGCATTTGCAGGGCATCGCGTGCGTTGCAGGCAATGTGCGTGTCCACGATTCCCGCCTCCATGAGCAGGCTGCGCGTGTGCTCGCAGCACAGGGCGTGGTCGTCAAGAATGAGTACTTTGAATGTCGACAGCATGGGATCAGGTCCTGCATTGCTTGATGTGGTTCAGGGTGGTGCGCAGCACCGCCAACGTGAATGGCTTGCACAGCAGGCTGTCGAAGCCGGCCGGCAGTCCGTCGCCCTGCCCTTGCGCCTGCGTTTGCGTCTGCCCTTGCGGCTGCGCATTGGCCGTCAGCCCGACGATCGGGCGGCCGTAGCCACGCTTTCTGAGCGCACGCGCCAGGGCCAGGCCATCCAGCAGCGGCATGTGCAGGTCGGTGAGAACGGCGTCGAATTCGAGCAGGCCGGGCATGGACAGCGCGTCCTGCCCATTGCTGGCCTGCTGGACCTCGCAGCCCAGCACCTGCAGTTGCTCTCGCAGGATGATTCTGTTGATGGGGTTGTCCTCGACGATGAGCACGCTCAGCCCCATCGGCTCGTGGACCTGGGGAACGGCGGCGTACAGGTCAGGGCGCGCGCCCGGCGCAATGCCCTGCTGGGCCATGCCCAGCGCCTGGCCCACGGCCAGCACGCCAGGCATGCTGGTTTCCCACACACGGGCCTGCAGGGTTTCGCGGGGGACCTCGCCCGGCGCCAGCGCCACAACGCATTTGCCCGTCCATTGCGGACGGCGCACCGACCGTGGCCAGGCTTGCACCAGCACCGCCTGTTCATTGGAGCCCTGCACCTGCTCCCGGTAGGGCTGGGCCATCGCGCCCCAATGCCGAAGCCAGGCGCACAGGTTGTGCACGACTTCCGGAATGGCGCCATCCACGTAGACGGTGTGCGGCAACAGGCTGGGCACCGCCTCATAGCCTGCCGCGCTCTCGCGCGGCAGGCGCAGCTCGAATGACACGCAGGTCCCCAGTCCCGGCTGGCTGGCGGCCGTCAGCCGCCCGCCCATCTCCTGGCTGAGGCGCAGGCAGATGGACAGACCCAGGCCCGCGCCCTGGACCTGCTGCTGCGTGGCCGCATGGGCACGGAAGTACGGGTCGAACAGGAAGGGCTGCTGCTCCGGCTCGATGCCGATGCCCGTGTCCTGAACCTGGAACCGCAGGTCGGTGCCTTCCTCGCTCTCTCCCATGACCTGCAGGCGGATGGCCACATGGCCGGAGAACGTGAACTTGATGGCATTGCCCACCAGGTTGTCCAGGATCTGCCGCAGCCGCAAGGCATCGCCCACCAGCAGGGGCGGCGTTTTCACATCGGAGACGGCATACAGCTGCAGCCCCTTTTGCTCGGCACGCGACAGCAGGCCCGCGGCCACGCTGTCGAGCAGTTCGGTGGCCGAGAACGCATGGGCCTCCAGTTGCAGCCGGCCCGCCTCGATGGCCGACAGGTCCAGGCTGTCGTTGACGATGCGCAGCAAGGAGGCCGACGCCTGCTGCATGGCCCCCAGGTAGCGGGTCTGTTCGGAAGGAGCTCTGGACAGCGCCAGCAGCTCCAGCGTTCCCAGGATGCCAAAGAGCGGCGTCCGTATTTCATGGCTCATGGTGGCCAGAAACTGCGTCTTGGCCTGGCTGGCCGATTCGGCGCGCAGCTTGGAATCGACCAGTGCTGCCTGTGCCTGCCTGAGCGCCGTCACATCGCTGACCAGGCAAAAAACCACCGGCTCGCCGGCGTGGCTGGTGTGCGTGGTGCGGACCTCCACCAGCCGACCGTCTCCCAGCACCAGCTCGCGCCGGGCCTGCTGCGCGCCCTCGGCAACGGCATGCTCGAACCACGAAGAATCACTGCATACCCACTGCCGCGCCAGTCCGTTGGACAGCAGCAGGCTGCGATCGCTGCACCGCACCAGCGCCAGGCCCACGGGGGCCGTGTCCAGCAGCTTTCGGCAGAGCGCATCACCGGCGGCGCAGGCGCCTGCCCGGCTCCAGGCCGAAGTCGGCACGCCGCGGCGCAGCCGGCGCACGCACCATGCAAGTACAGCCATGAAGGCAAGTCCCAGCGACACGGACCCCAGCAGCAGCCAGACATGGGCCCTGACCAGCTGCCGCGCGGGCTCCCAGCGGTCTGCAAGCCATCCGGCGTCGTTCGCGGATTTGCGCAGCAACAGGGATTCGGGAAGCGCCCGGCCTGCCTGCATCAGTGAATGGAGCGGCCCGGGCTGGCCCTGCGGTGCGCTGGCGCGCCACGGCCAGGCATAACCGGCTTGCGTGTGGATGGCTGCGTGCGTGGCCCCCACCGCAGCGTCCAGCAGCAGGAAGCATCGGTCCATGAAAAACAACTGAATGTCTCGCACGGGCACATGACCGAGGCTGCGCGACGGCGTCGCCGGGGCGGCGGCGTCCCTGCCGCCGTGACCGGCACAGGCCAGCATGGCCATGATCGCCAGTGCAAATGCCATCAAATCACGCCGTGCCAGGGACAGGCACAGCCTGTGATGTATCGATCTGGAAGAAAACAAGAGAGCTTGAAACTGGCGCATTGCCGAATCTTAGAAATCAAAGGGCGAATTTGGACTAAGAATTTTCTTAATGCTGAAACCTCTTGCACGCCGCCTCGCCAAAGAGCGATTTCAAGCATCGATCCGCCATCGAAAAATCGTCAAATCTCTTTGAAAATGCAATTATTCCTGTCACTTTAAGAAAATTCTTAAACCAATATTCCGATGCCCTGGAGATCATTGCCGGATTGATTCATCGACAAAGGCTGCTCCGTTTCTGACCACCCCCTGTGATATTGAACACAGACGTCGCGCATGCAGAATGCCAGCGCTATTTCACGCCATGTATTGCGCAATATCCAGAATGCGTTTCGGCAGCCCCTTTCAGGGAAAGTAAAAAATGGCAATGAGGATATACAGGCAACGATTCACGACCAGGCCGGCAAGCAGGCCGCTGCGCCTGCTCGCCCTGGCGTTGCTCTTGCAAGGCTGTGTCGCCACGGCCCATGCATGGACCGTCGTGGTGGACAGCGCCGCCGACGCAAGCGGCCCGTGCGCCAGCACCGGCCTGGGACCCTGCTCCCTGCGCGACGCCATCACCTACGCCAACGCCAACCGCAACAAAGGGGGCGACAACCGCATCGAATTCAGCATCGGTGCGGGGGGAGAGCAGACCATCGTCACCCAAAGCAACTGGAATGGCAGCCTCATGCAGCCCATTGCACCCGCCACATCACTGACGGTGGACGCCAGCACGCAACCCGGCTATGAGGACCACTTGCCACGCCGCCCCCTGATCACGCTGCAGGCAGGCAGCTCCGAGTTCGGTACAGGGCTCGAGCTGGCAGGCGCCATCACGGTGCGCGGTCTGGCGATAGGCGGCTTCAACACCGCCCTGGCGGTGACCGGCGACGGCAACACCGTGCTGGGCTGCCATATAGGCGTTGACGCATCGGGAACGGTCGCCATGGGCAATCGCAGCAACATTATTGTCAACTCCGGCAACCGCAACCGCATCGGTAATCTGGATATTGGCGGGCGAAATGTCATTTCCGCGGCGGAAAATTCCGGAGTATGGCTTTCCTGGCCGGGCGTCGGTACAGAAAACATCATTCAGGGAAATTACATAGGCACCGATATCACCGGCAATGTGGCGCTGGGAAACCAGGGAAACGGCATCAGCGTGGCATCCGGATTTACCGGCACGCTGATCGACAGCAACCTCGTCTCCGGCAACGTCAGGGAAACCGGTGGTTCATCCGGCATTTCCATTTCCGGCTCGCACACGCTGGTGACCCGCAACCGCGTCGGGACCAATGCAGCCGGCACGGCCATGATTGCCAACAATGGGCCAGGCATTGCCGTATTCTTTTCGCCGGAAGGCGGACATCGCATTGGCACAGGCCCTGAAGACGGCAACCTGGTTGCCGGAAACAAGGAAACGGCCATTGAATTGAATGGAAACTACGCCGCACGCAACTCGAATACCCTGATTGCCGGGAATATCGTGGGAACCAGCCTGGATGCCAGCACCATGCTGCCCAATCAATGGGGCATCGTCATCAAGGATTCGGACGAGGTCACCGTGCGCGGAAACATCGTCGGTGGCAGCAAGGCGTCCGGCATACAGTTCCAGGGCGCCGGCAAGAACAACCTCGTGCAGGGCAACTACGTGGGCGTCAGTCCCCAGGGAACCGCCCTGCCCAATGGGGAAGGCGTTTCCTTTTTCCAGAAGGCCCATGACACCCTGGTCGGCGGTGACGACGCGGCACATGCCAACGTGATTGCGCACAACAGGCTGTTCGGCGTGGGATTGCGGGGGGACGAAGTCAAGGGCGTCTCCATGCTCGGCAATGCCATCTACGGCAATACCGAGGGAGGCATCGCACGAACCAGCCTGGCCAACGGAGATCCTGCCGATCCGGTACTGCTCACGGTGACGCCCGACGGCCTGTCCGGCACGCTGGACAGCGTCGCCAACGAGAGCATGCGCATCGAGTATTTCTCGACGCCCAGGCTGCCCGACGGGCTGGTGGAGCGCGCCGCCGGCAAGGTTCTGCTGGGCTCGCAGACCGTGACCACCGATGCCTCCGGCCATGCGCCCTTGGCGTTCAAGGGCGCCATGCCTCCGGGCGACCAGGCCGCTGTCACGGCGACCGCCACCCGGATTTCCACCGGCGACACCTCGCGCTTTTCCAACGCGATGGCGGCCAACGCCGCCCCCGTGGCGCTGCCGCAAGCCGTCACGACGCCGCAGGATACGGCGCTGTCCATCACCCTCGCTGGCACGGACTTCGAGTCGGACCCGCTGCGCTTCGAGATCACCGCTGGCCCCGCCCATGGCGGCATCAGCGGCTTCGATCCCCAGACGGGCACGCTGGTCTACACGCCGGCGGCCGGCTACTCCGGGCCCGATACCTTCGCCTTCACGGTATCCGACGGGCACCAGAGCGCTGCCGCACCGGCGGCCGTGTCCATCGAGGTGGTCGCTGCCGATCCTCCCGACCCGGGCCCGGGCACCGATCCCGACCCCGGTCCGGGCACGGACCCAGGACCCGGTCCCGGCCCCGGAAATGTCCAGGCCGTTCCCGGCCTGGGCCAGGGTGGCATGCTGGCACTGCTGTGCGGCATGGCCTATCTGGCCAGCCGCAGGATGAGGAAAAGGCAGGCCTGAGCCTGCGGCGGGCACAGAGGTCCCCGCGCAAATGTCAGGCCGGCAGCCAGCGCAGCCAGCTCGGCCGCCAGGTCAGGGTGAAGGCAATGGCCAGGGCGGCAGCGGCCAGCGTCATGATCCAGACCAGGGAGGCCATGGAGGCATGGTCCACCGCCAGGCAAAGGCCCAGCGAGGCGGCCAGGCCTGAGGCGCCCAGCCAGCGCAGCAGCCTGACCTTGCCATCGGGCTGGGGCATGTCGCCGTGCACCTGCTCCCAGTGCACGTCCTTGGCCAGCGCAAACCAGCCCATGCCTGCCAGCGAGGCGGCAAAGGCGGCGGCCAGCAGCAGTGAGTCCATCAGTCCCTCAGACATGGGCCACCTCCGCGGCGCGCGAGGGCATGGCGGGCACGGCGCGCGTCTTGAGCTTGCGCGCCACCACCACGGCCAGCACGGCGCTGGCCAGCATGAACAGGTCCACGCCAGCCACCGGCCAGTAGCCCGCGCCCAGGGTCTTGAACAGGTGGTCGCCCGTGGTCAGCCAGTTCAGCAGCACGGCCGTGACGGCCATGGCGGCCACGGCCCAGCACTGCTCGCGCCAGGCGGGATTGGGCAGGCCCCGGGCCACGGGGGCGCTGCGCACAAAGGCATGCGCCATGGCCAGCAGCCAGGCGGCCCAGAAGAAATAGCGCTCCATGTCGCCCCGGCCCGGCCAGCCCTGGGGCATGGCCTCGGGCAGCAGGCGGTTGGAAATCAGCATGCCCAGGGCGGCCACCAGCATGCCGGTGACGGTGGTGACGGCCAGGGCATCGACCACGCGCGCACCCTGCACGCCCTGCTTGGCATGCTGCTTCTTGCGCTTTTCCACGAAGAAGACAAAGCCGGTGGCAATGCAGGCGCAGCCGGCCAGGCCACCGAGCACGTACAGCCAGCGCAGCAACCAGTGGCGGAAGTGCTGCAGGTGCAGGCCGGTGAGGAAGGTATTGAGGCTGTCCACGGCCGTGCGCGGCGGGTCTTCGCGCAGCAGGGCGCCGGTGCTGGCCTTGAAGTGGATGCCCTCGCCCGTGAGCGCGATGCGGTCGGTGCCGGCGCGGTAGACGCTGACGTAGCCATTGGCATCGCCCACATGGGTGACGGACAGGAAGCCCACGTCGCCGGCCATGCCCTTGGCGGCCCAGCGGCGCTGCGCCTCGGCCACCATGGCGTCCACCGAAGCCACGGGCGCGGCCACGCCGGCGCGGTCGTGCGGCAGGCCGGTTTCCTCGGCCTCCATTTTTTCGTGCAGCTCGTGCAGCGGCTCCAGCTGGGTGTGGGTGATGGGGAAGTAGATGCCCGCAAAGATCACCAGCCCCGTGAAGGCGAAGAAGAAGTGGAAGGGCAGCGCCACCACGCCCGTCATGTTGTGCAGGTCCAGCACGCTGCGCTGGGTGGCCTTCTTCGGACGGAAGGTGAACAGCTCGCGGAAGATCTTGCGGTGCATGACCACGCCGCTGACCAGGGCCACCAGCATGATGAGAGCGGCAAAGCCCACGATCCAGTAGCCCAGGCCCATCCAGTTGAGCGTCAGGCTGTAGTGCAGCGGGTAGAAGAACTGGCTGCCGATCTTGAGGTGGTCGTCCGGCAGGGACTCGCCATTGCGCGGGTCGATGGTGCGCATGGCCCAGATCAGGGTCTCGGGCTTCTTGGCGTTGGCCACCTCGTAGCCGGCGAACAGGCCCAGCACCGGGTCGCGGTGGGTGGTGTAGGCGCCCCAGCGCTGGGGCGTGTCGAAGCGCTCGGGCAGCGGGCCGTTGACCTCGCCGCGCATGGCCTCGCGCGCCTGGGCGTTGGGCTGCATGGACTCGAAGACCGGCTTGAGGATCTGGTCGTACGAGGGCATGGGCGTGGGCTCGAAGCGCGAAGCCGGAATGGCCCAGCGGTCGATCTCGCGGTCGAACACCGACAGCGCGCCAAAGAAGAAGGCGGCCATGAGCACGAAGCCGAGCACCAGCCCGAACCAGGTGTGCAGCCAGGCCATGGAAAGGCGGAAATTCTGGAACATGGGAAGCGATCTCCGGATCAGGGCAGCAGCATCTGCTGGAGCAGCGATGCACAGCCGGTCATGACAATGCCGCCACCGGCCAGCACGGCCCAGACGCGCGGGAGGCTCTGCGCCGCAAAGGCCCAGAGGAACACCGTCAGAAACACCAGGAAGCCGAGGATGTAGCCCAGATGCTCGGCATCGTGGAACTCCATTCCGGCGGCAAACATCAGCACCACGCCCAGGGCGATGAAGCCCCAGGTGAAGGCATAGCCGCCGAAGATGGCAGCTGCAATGCGAACCAAAATAGTTTTCATTTACACAGAAAAATACAGTTGTGCACCAAGTTCTCGGGGCGCATTATCCCCGAGGGTTGTTAAAACCTGTAATCGGCTGTGGTCTGTGGCGCCTGTCTTCTGTGCGTGGCGTCTCTATGCAGCCTGGCCTGCCGCCTGCGCCTTGGCCTGCGGCGCAGAAGGCTTGAGCGTGGGCGGCGCGAACTGGAAGGTGTGGGCGCTGGCCCCCGGCCAGTAGAGCTTGAACACGCTGTGCTGCTTGTCCAGCGGCCCCAGCAGCGCGCCGGGCTCCACGCGCAGGACCAGGTTGGCCAGCTGCCGCACCTCGGTGTCGGAGATGCGCCGCACGATGTGGTGGGCCGTGATGTCGCAAGGGTGCTCCAGGCCCGCAGCCTGCACCAGCTCCTGCAGCGCATGCAGGGTCTTGTCGTGGAAGTTGGCCACGCGCGTGGCCTTGTCGGGCACGACCAGGGCCTTCTGGCGCGCCGCATCCTGCGTGGCCACGCCCGTGGGGCAGTGGCCGGTGTGGCAGTTCTGCGCCTGGATGCAGCCCAGGGCCATCATGAAGCCGCGCCCAGCGTTGCACCAGTCGGCGCCCAGCGCCATCATGCGCGCGATGTCGAAGGCCGTGATCACCTTGCCGGCCGCGCCGATCTTGATGCGGTGGCGCAGGCCCACGCCGATCAGCGTGTTGTGCACCAGCAGCAGCCCTTCCTGCAGCGGCACGCCCACGTGGTCGGTGAACTCCACCGGCGCCGCGCCCGTGCCGCCCTCGGCGCCATCGACCACGATGAAGTCCGGCGTGATGTCCGTCTCCTGCATGGCCTTGACGATGGCGAACCACTCCCAGGGATGGCCCACGCAGAACTTGAAGCCCGTGGGCTTGCCGCCCGACTTCTCGCGCAGGCGGGCGATGAAATGCATCATCTCCACCGGTGTCTTGAAGGCGCTGTGGCTGGACGGGCTGATGCAGTCCACACCCACGGGCACGCCGCGCGCGGCGGCGATCTCAGGGGTGACCTTGGCGCCCAGCAGCATGCCGCCGTGGCCGGGCTTGGCGCCCTGGCTGAGCTTGATCTCGATGAGCTTGACCTGCGGGTCGGTGGCGTTGGCGATGAATTTTTCTTCGTTGAAGCTGCCATCGTCGTTGCGGCAGCCGAAGTAGCCCGAGGCCACCTCCCAGATCAGGTCGCCGCCGTGCACGCGGTGGTGCTGGCTGATGGAGCCCTCGCCCGTGTCGTGCGCAAAGCCGCCCATCTTCGCGCCCTTGTTCAGCGCCAGGATGGCATTGGCCGACAGCGCGCCGAAGCTCATGGCCGAGATATTGAAGATGCTGGCGCTGTAGGGCTGGGTGCAGGGCGAGGTGCCTTCATCGGCGCAGCCGATGGTGATGCGGAAGTCATGCGAGGCCAGCCTGGTGGGCTGCATGGAATGGTTCACCCATTCATAGCCCTGGGCCGTGACATTGAGCTGCGTGCCCAAGGGGCGGCTGTCCGGGTCGCCCTTGGCGCGCTGGTAGACCAGGGAGCGCTGGGCGCGCGAGAACGGCAGCGCCTCATGGTCGGATTCGATGAAGTACTGGCGCATCTCGGGCCGGATGAACTCCAGCAGGAACCGCAGGTGGCCGATGATGGGGTAGTTGCGCAGCACCGAATGGCGCACCTGGGTCATGTCGCGCACTCCCAGCAGCGCCAGCGCGGCGCACACGCCAAAGCCCAGCCACCACCACAGCCCTCCCCACACCAGCGCCGCCACCAGCAGCCCCGCGCTGCCGACCAGGCTCAGGCAGAACGTGGTGTAGCGCAGCGGCACCCATGCGGGCAGGCGATGAACCGGGGAGGCAGACGTTGACATGGCGTGGGTCCTTGGGGGCGTGTTGACGATCTTGTGCATGCCGCGCCATCGAGGGCGCGCTGTGCACAAGGGTAACCCACGATCCGCGTCAGCCCTGGCGCGGCCGGGCGCCGGCGCCCGTTGCCTGCGCGGCGGCAGGCAGCACGAACCGGAAGCTCGCCCCCTGCCCCGGCTGGTCTACCAGTTCGATGCGGCAGCCGTGCAGCTCCAGCATGCGGTGGACGATGCGCAGGCCCAGGCCGCCGCCGCGGCGGGCGCCGCCTACGGTGAAGGGCCGCTCGAACAGGCCTTCGCGCAGATCGGCCGAGATGCCGGGGCCGGTGTCGGCCACGGTGACTTCGACCGCGTTGCCCGCTGCCGCCAGCGCCACCTGGACGCTGCCGCCGCCGGGCGTGTGGCGCAGCGCGTTGTCCAGCAGGTTGCCCAGCACGCGCTCGATCATCCCCAGGTCGGCCTGGACGACGGGCAGGCGGGCTGGGAAGTCGGCCCGCAGCGCCACCTGTCGCGCCTCGGCACGCAGCTCGAATTTCTGGAACACGTCCTGCACCAGGTCGGGCATGGAAAACGGCTCCGGCTCGGGCTGGACAAAGCCGTATTCCAGGCGCGCCAACTCGAACAGGCTTTGCGCCAGCTCGCCCACCTTCTGGCTCTGGGCCAGGGCAATGCCCAGGTAGCGGCGGCGTTCGGTGGCGTCGAGCATGGCGTCCTTGAGCAGCAGCGTTTCCAGGTAGCCGTGCAGGGACGACAGCGGCGTGCGCAGGTCGTGCGAGACGTTGGCGATGAGTTCGCGCCGCTCCTGGTCCTGGCGCGTAAGCGCCCGCCACTGCTCGCCGATGCGCGCCACCATGCGGCGGTAGGCCGAGTCCAGCACGGCGATCTCGTCACGGCTGTCCTGTGCGGCGCCGGGCTGGGGGGCCGGCAGGTCCGGGGGCGCGCCATGGATGTCGAAACCGGCCACCTCTTCGGTGAGCCGGCGCAGCGGCCGCGTGATCAGCGCAAAGGCCACCAGGCCGGCCACCAGGCACAGCAGCGCCACCATGCCGATGGACCACAGCGCCGTGCTGAGCACCGAGTTGGCCGAGCCCTGCGCCACCAGCTGGTCATGCGCCTCGCCCTGCAGCACCACGTAGATGAAGCCCACGTCCTTGCCGTTGACGCGCAGCGGCGCCGCGCTGAAGACCTTGCGCCCTTCGACGCTGCGCGGGTCGTCGCCCAGGATGGGCAACGTGCCGCCTTCCAGCAACCGGTGCACGGGCGCCAGGTCCACGCGCTCGCGGCGCACGCGGCCATCGGGGGCGGCATGGCCGGCAATGCGGCCATCGGCGTCCAGCAGGTAGACCTCCACGCTGGGGTTGACCAGCATGAGCTGGTTGAAGAAGCTGCGCACGGCGCCGGGCATGAGGCCGTTGGCGTCGGTCAGCTGGGCGTCGCGCGCAATGCTTTCGGCCACGTCGCGCGACAGGCCCTGCACCACTTCCAGCTCGTGCATGCGGCTGGCGCGCAACTGCATCCAGGCCGAGGTGCCGCTGCACACCAGCAGCAGCACGGCAAAGACCAGGGACAGGCGCTGGGTCAGTGTCAGGCGCAGTTTCATGGTCATGCGCCCTCGCCCGCTTCGGCGAACTTGTAGCCGCGCCCCCAGACGGTGAGGATGCGCGCGGGCTGGGCCGGGTCGGCCTCGATCTTGGCGCGCAGGCGGTTGATGTGGGTGTTGACGGTGTGCTCGTAGCCCTCGTGCTGGTAGCCCCAGACGGCATTGAGCAGGTCCATGCGCGAGAACACCTTGCCGGGCTGGCGCGCAAAGAAGTACAGCAGGTCGAACTCGCGCGGGGTCAGGTCCAGCCGGGCACCATGAAGCCGGGCATCGCGCGCCACGGGGTCCATGGCCAGGCCGGCGATGGTCAGGCTGCCGGACTCCAGCCGGGCATTCTGGGCCAGCGCCTCCACGCGGCGCAGCAGCGCCTTGACGCGCGCCACCAGCTCCAGCACGGAAAACGGCTTGGCCAGGTAGTCGTCGGCGCCGATCTCCAGGCCCAGGATGCGCTGCACCTCGCTGGAGCGCGCGCTGATGATGATGATGGGCGTGTAGCGCGCCATGGCGCGGGCGCGGCGGCAGATCTCCAGGCCGTCCACGCCGGGCAGCATGATGTCCAGCACCAGCGCGTCCCAGCCGCCGCGCTCCAGTTGGCGCAGGCCGTCGTCGCCACGCGCGCAGTGCATGACTTCCAGGCCTTCGTCGCGCAGGTGCAGCGTGAGCAGGTCGGCGATATGGGCGTCGTCCTCGACGAGAAGTACGCGGCGCGTGGCGGTCATCGGATGCGGTTTCCTGGAAGTGGCGGGAGTGGCTGCCATTGTGCGCAATACCGGGGCCGGGAGTTATCACGAATCTTTGAACTCTGCGTGAAGACTTCGGGAGGCCGCCGCCCTAACCTGACTGGCATCGTATCGTTTCAGACGCACGCAACCTTCAGGAGCACACCATGACCACCAGACGCCATCTTCTGTGGACTGCAGGCGCCGGCACCACCGCCGTGCTGGCGGCCAGCCTGTTCCCGCGCAGCGCACCGGCCGCCGCCTCCAGCGAAATCTTCGAGGTGAGCTACAGCGACGCCGAGTGGCGTGCCCGGCTCACGCCCGAGCAGTACCAGATCCTGCGCAAGGAAGGCACGGAGCGCGCCGGCACCAGCCCCCTGAACAAGGAGCACCGCGCCGGCACCTTTGCCTGCGCGGGCTGCGCGCTGCCGCTGTTCTCGTCCAAGACCAAGTTCGACAGCGGCACCGGCTGGCCCAGCTTCTGGCAGCCGCTGGACAAGGCCGTGGCCACGCGCCAGGACCGCACCTACGGCATGCTGCGCACCGAGGTGCATTGCCGCCGCTGCGGCGGCCACCTGGGCCATGTCTTCGACGACGGCCCCAAGCCCACGGGCCTGCGCTACTGCATGAACGGCCTGTCGCTGACGTTCACGCCCCAGCCTGCCTGAACCCGGGAGCCACGCCATGCTGCTGATCGTCCTGGCCTATCTGGGCGGGGTGCTGACCATCGTCAGCCCCTGCATCCTGCCGGTGCTGCCCTTCGTCTTTGCGCGCGCCGACCAGCCCTTCGCCAAAAGCGGCCTGCCGCTGCTGGCGGGCATGGCGCTGACCTTCGCCCTGGTGGCCTCGCTGGCCGCCGTGGGCGGCGGCTGGGTGGTGGCCGCCAATGAATACGGCCGCTGGCTGGCCCTGGGCCTGGTCGCCGTGTTTGCGCTGACCCTGCTGTGGCCCGGCCTGTCCGAGCGGCTGACGCGGCCGCTGGTGGCGGCGGGCTCGCGCCTTTCCGAGCGTGCCCAGGGCACGGACGGCGGCGCCCGCCCCGGCGCCTCGCTGCTGCTGGGCGTGGCCACGGGCCTGCTGTGGGCGCCCTGCGCCGGCCCCATCCTGGGCCTGATCCTCACGGGCGCCGCACTGCAGGGCGCCAACACCACCTCCAGCCTGCTGCTGCTGGCCTATGCGGCCGGTGCGGCCACCTCCATGGCGGCGGCCCTGCTGCTGGGCGGCAAGGTGTTTGCGGCGCTCAAGCGCATGCTGGGCGCGGGCGAATGGGTGCGGCGCGGGCTGGGCGCTGCCATGCTGGCCGGTGTGGGCGCGATTGCGTTGGGGCTGGACACGGGCGTGCTGGCGCAAGTGTCCACGGCCTCCACCGGCGGCCTGGAGCAAAGGCTGGTGGACCGCCTGAGCGGCAGGCCCGAGGGTGGCGCCATGGCCATGCAGGCCGGTCCCGCAATGATGGCCGCCGTGGACAGAGGTGAGGGTTCGGGCCAAGGCTCGGGCCAGGGCTCCGGTACCGGCCCGGCCATGATGGCCGCAGGCGGCGCCATGCGCTTGGCCGGCGGCCCGTCCCGCGCCGCCCTGCCCGACGAAGGCCTGGCCCCTGCGCTGGACGGCGCCACCGACTGGCTCAACTCCACCCCGCTGACGGCCGAACAACTGCGCGGCAAGGTGGTGCTGGTGGATTTCTGGACCTATTCCTGCATCAACTGCCTGCGCACCCTGCCCTATGTGAAGGCCTGGGCCGAGAAATACCGCGACCAGGGCCTGGTGGTGGTGGGCGTGCATGCGCCGGAGTTCGCCTTCGAGCGCAAGCTGTCCAACGTGGAAAAGGCCATCAAGGACCTGGGCATCAGCTACCCCGTGGCCGTGGACAACGGCTACAAGATCTGGCGCGCCTTCAACAACCAGTACTGGCCGGCGCACTACTTCATCGATGCCCAGGGCCGCATCCGGCACCACCACTTTGGCGAAGGCGGCTATGCCGAGTCCGAGCGCGTGATCCAGCAACTGCTGCAGGAAGCCGGATCGAAGCAGGTGGACCAGGGCCTGATCGACGTGCAGGCCAAGGGCGTGCAGCAGCCCGCCGACATGGCAGCCGTGCGCTCGCACGAGACCTACCTGGGCTATGAGCGCGCCGAGCAATTTGCCGCCACGCCTGCCGCCGTGCACAACCAGGCCACCGCCTATGCCACGCCCGAGCGCCTGCCGCTGAACGCCTGGGGCCTGAGCGGCCAATGGACGGTGGGCCCGGAAAGCGCCACGCTGGACGGCGCCACCGGCCGCATCACCTACCGCTTCCAGGCACGCGACCTGCACCTGGTGCTGGGCCCCGGCAGCGATGGCAAGCCCGTGCGCTTCAAGGTGCTGATCGACGGCAAGGCGCCCGGCGCCTCGCGCGGCATGGACGTGGCCGCCGACGGCAGCGGCAGCGTGACCGAGCAGCGCCTGTACCAGCTGGTGCGCCAGGACGGCGGCGCAGCCGAACGCACCTTCAGCATCGAATTCCTGGATCCCGGCATCTCCGCCTATGCCTTCACCTTTGGCTGATCCCTGGCCACTTCACTTTCACCGGAGAGACACCATGACCAACGATTCCACCCTCGCCACCGCACCCCGCCGCCGCGGCCTTCTCCAACTGCTGACCGGCAGCGCCGTGCTGCTGGGCGGCGCCCTGCTGTGGCAGGGCAGCAACCTGCAGGCGGCCGAGCAGGCCGTGCGCATTCCACCACCCGCGCAGGATGCGCCCGCCACGGGCCAGGGGCCGCAGAAAGCCATCTTTGCGGGCGGCTGCTTCTGGGGAGTGCAAGGCGTGTTCCAGCACGTCAAGGGCGTGCAGCGCGCCGTCTCGGGCTACAGCGGCGGCACGGCGGCCCAGGCCTCGTATTCGGCGGTGAGCAGCGGCCGCACCGGGCATGCGGAGTCGGTCGAGGTCACCTATGACCCGGCCCAGGTCAGCTACGGCCAGCTGCTGCAGATCTACTTTTCCGTGGCCCATGACCCGACCCAGCTCAACCGCCAGGGGCCGGACACGGGCACGCAGTACCGCTCGGCCATCTTCGCCACCGACGCCGCGCAGCTCAAGACCGCCCAGGCCTATGTGGCCCAGCTGGACGCGGCCAAGGTCTTCGGCAAGCCCATCGTGACCCGGCTGGAGGACAAGCCCAGCTTCTTCCCGGCCGAGAACTACCACCAGGACTTCATGACCGAGAACCCGCGCCATCCCTACATCGTCATCAACGACCTGCCCAAGGTGGAGCAGCTCAAGCAGCTTTTCCCGGGCAGCTACCGCGCCGAGCCGGTGCTGGTCAAGCAGGCCGCCCGGCAGATGTAGCGTCTGCGCAGCACAGGTGCGGAGCGGGTGCCGGCAGGCGTCGGCGGCGGCTGCCGTATGAGACATTTGCGGCATGCCTCCCAGCCCGCTTGATGCACCCGCAGCCCCCCTCCCGCCCACCCGCGCCGAAGCCCTGCGCTACTGGCTGAAGCTGGGCTGCATCAGCTTTGGCGGGCCGGCCGGGCAGATCGCCATCATGCATGAGGACCTGGTGGAGCGACGGCGCTGGATCTCGGAAGGGCGCTTCCTGCATGCGCTCAACTACTGCATGCTGCTGCCCGGCCCCGAGGCCCAGCAGCTTGCCACCTACATCGGCTGGCTGCTGCACCGCACCTGGGGCGGCATCGTGGCCGGCGGCCTGTTCGTGCTGCCTTCGCTACTGCTGCTCATCGCCCTGTCCTGGATCTATATGGCCTTCGGCCATGTGCCGGCCGTTGCCGGCATCTTCTATGGCATCAAGCCGGCCGTGACGGCGCTGGTGGTGCAGGCGGCCTGGCGGGTGGGCTCGCGCACCCTGCGCAACGGCTGGCTGTGGGGCATTGCCGCGGCAGCCTTCGTGGCCATCTTCGCGCTGAAGCTGCCGTTTCCGCTGATCGTGCTGGCGGCCGGCGCACTGGGCTACCTGGGGGGCAGGCTGGCGCCGCGCCACTTCGCCCCTGCGAGCGGGCACGGCCCGCGCGGCGGCAGCCACGGCCCGGCCGTCATCGACGATGACACGCCCACACCGGCCCATGCACGGTTCCGCTGGCGCTTTTTCAGCCAGGTGCTGGCGGCCAGCCTGGGGCTGTGGGCGCTGTCGCTGGGCCTGCTGGCCGCCGCCTTCGGCTGGCAGGGCGCGCTCACCCAGATGGGCTGGTTCTTCACCAAGGCGGCGCTGCTGACCTTTGGCGGCGCCTACGCCGTGCTGCCCTACCTCTACCAGGGCGCGGTGGACCACTACCACTGGCTCACGGCCACGCAGATGATGGACGGGCTGGCCCTGGGCGAGACCACGCCGGGGCCGCTGATCATGGTGGTGTCCTTCGTGGGCTTCCTGGGCGGCTGGAGCACGCAGGTGTTCGGCCCCGATGCGCTGCTGCCGGCCGGCGCCGCCGCCGCCCTGGTCGTGACCTTCTTCACCTTTTTGCCGTCCTTTGCCTTCATCCTGCTGGGCGGCCCCTTCATCGAGTCCACCCATGGCAGGCTGGGCTTCACCGCGCCGCTGACGGGCATCACGGCCGCCGTGGTGGGCGTCATCGCCAACCTGGCCGTGTTCTTTGCCTGGCATGTGCTGTGGCCCCAGGGCTGGGCGGGCCCCTTCGACTGGCCGTCCGCACTGCTGGGCCTGGCTGCGGCGGCCGCGCTGCTGCGCTGGAAGGTGGGCGTGATCCCCGTGGTGGTCGGCGCGGGGCTGGCCGGCCTGGCGATCACGCTGGCGCGCCAGGGTGGGTAGGAAAGGCTGCGGCATGGTATCGACCACGGATGGGCATTTCAGCTGGCTGCGCTGCCGCACCGCAGGCGTGGAGGCCGTGGCCGCAGACACGGCGAGGCACTTTGGGCGGCACGCCCACGAGCAGTACGGGATCGGCTTGATTGAGCGTGGCGCGCAGAAATCCGCCAGCGGGCGAGGTCTGTACGAGGCCGGGGCCGGCGACCTCATCATGGTCAACCCCGGCGAGTTGCATGACGGCATGCCCCTGGGCGATGGCGGTCGCGCCTGGCGCATGCTTTACCTGGAGCCCTCGGTCGTGGCCGGGCTCATGGCGGACATGGATGGCGCAGGGCCAGCGACCGGCTTCGAGTTCCGCCAGCCCGCCGTGCGCGACCCGCGCCTGGCCGCGTGTTTTCAGGCTCTGTACCGCAGGATGACCGGCAGCGGCGAGGCAACGGACGCCATGGACCTGGACGAAGCCCTGCTGCAACTGCTGGGCGGCATGCTGCAGCGCCCTGCCCCGGCGCCCCGCGCACCGGCCCCCATCACACTGGCCCGCGCCCGGATGGACGACGATCCCGGTGCACCGCTGACCCTGGACGCCCTGGCCCACGAGGCGGGCCTGAGCCGCTACCAGTTCCTGCGTGCCTTTGCGCGCGCCACGGGAATGACGCCCCATGCCTATCTGCTGCAGCGGCGCCTGCACCAGGCGCGCAGGCTCATCGCCGGCGGCATGCCGCTGGCCGAGGCCGCCGCGCACAGCGGCTTTGCCGACCAGAGCCATATGACGCGCCTGTTCGTGCGCAGCTTCGGCATGGCGCCCGGCTTCTACGCCAGGGCAGCCAAGGCCTGCGCTGCGTGACGCGCTGCAATTTCCTTCAAGACCACGCAAACCGGCCTGGCGAGGATGGAGATCACATCCCCTCTCCACTCACAAGGCCTGATCTTGCAGTTCTCCTACTCACCCTCCATCCCCCGCGACTTTCCTGAACTGGCCTCGCAGACCTTGCTGCTGCGCGGCCTGTCACCCGAAGTGCCCGCACACGCCGTGATCGCCCCCTTCATGGCACAGGCCAGGCAGAACCTGGCCTGCACCCCGGAAAGCGAGATGCCATCCATCCAGGCCTGGCGGCGCGGCTTTGCCAGGATGGGCCTCAAGCCCACGCAATACCGCTGCGCCGCGGAGGCCCTGCTGCGCCGCCTGCGCAAGGAGGGTGATCTTCCCGGCCTGCATCCGCTGGTGGACCTGTGCAATGCGGCCTCGGTGGCCTTTGCCATTCCCGTGGCCGTCTTCGACCTGGACCGCATCAGCGGCTGCCTGCAGGTGCGCCCCGCAACCGGCAGCGAGGTCTACGAGACCTTCTCGGGCGAGATCGAATATCCCGAGCCCAGCGAAATCATCTTCGCCGACACCGCTGGCCGCGCCCACGCCCGGCGCTGGTGCAACCGCCAAAGCGGCCACTCGGCAGTGCGCGAATCCACCGTCAACGCGCTGATCGTGACCGAAGCGCTGCACGCCACGGGCAAGACGGATACGCAGCAGTTGGTGCAAGCGTTGCAGGCGGCGGCCGGTCGGCTGTGGCCCGAGGCCGTTTCACACCCAGGCAACCCCTTGCAGGCCGCCCAGGCCTGAGGCGACCGGGGCCGTTGGCGCCCCGGCGCGAAGAGGGCTATCACGCTGCGCGGACTTCCCGCAAGCAAGACCGTACGCGTATCGCACCGCCCTGCACATCGACTCGCAGATCTCTTCAAGACATGCTTTGTTGCTATCAAAATGATAACAATGCGTTGCATGCTACATACAAATGAAAAGAAAAAGCAATCATTCTCATTGTCATTCTAAAATCCGCACCCGCCACGACAGGCTGCGCCGCTGACCACAGGCCGGCAGCAGCGCCGACGCACCCAGAGCACGCCCCACGGCACAGGTTTCCCAGCTCTCGACCATTGACCATGCTTATCCAAAGACTCTCGCGCACGGCAGTTGCGCATGCCGCCCTGCTTGCCCTGTGCGGCGCAGCCCACGCGCAGGCCCAGCCTGAAAATGTTCCCGAGGCCACGCTCGCCCCGGTCACCGTGAACGCAGGCACCGAGAAGGAAAATCCCACCGGCCCCGTGGTGGGCTTCACCGCAAAGCGCGCCATCTCGGCCACCAAGACCGACACGCCGCTGATAGAGACGCCCCAGGCCATCAGCGTGGTCACGCGCGACCAGTTCGAGGCCCAGGGCGTGCAGACGCTGCGCCAGACCACGGCCTACAGCGCGGGCGTGGTGTCCAACTACTTTGACAGCCGGGTGGACAGTTTCTCGGCACGCGGCGGCAGCGTGAGCCAGTACCAGGACGGGCTGCTGCGCACCTACGGCACCTACAACACCAGCCGCCCCGACCCCTACACGCTTGAGCGCGTGGAATTCCTGCGCGGACCCTCTTCCGTGCTCTACGGCCAGGGCAGCGTGGGCGGCGTGCTCAATCTGACCAGCAAGCGCCCGCAGGCCGAGGCGCTGCGCGAGGTGCAGGTGCAGATGGGCAGCTACGGGCGCAAGCAGATCGCCACCGACCTGACCGGCGCCGTCACCGAAGACGGCCAGTGGCTGTACCGCCTGGTGGCCGTGGGCCGGGAAAGCGGCACCCAGGTGGACCATGTGAACGATGACCGCCTGGTCATCGCGCCCAGCCTGACCTGGCGGCCCAGCGCCGATACCTCGCTCACGCTGCAGGCGCTCTACCAGAAGGACAAGAGCGGCTCGCTGATCGGCTTTTTCCCCTGGCAGGGCACGCGCCTGCCCAGCCCCTACGGCCAGATTCCCACCAGCACCTTCATCGGCGAGCCCGGCTGGGACTCGTTCGACACAGAGAACAAATCCTGGGGCTACCTGTTCAGCCACCGCCTGAACGCGGACTGGACCGTGCGCCAGAACCTGCGCCGCACCATCAGCGACGTGGACTACCGCTCCATCTACACCAGCTTCACCGCCATCCCCGGCCAGGGCCGCCCTGCGCGCCCGGTCTTCAACCCCGACAACCGCAGCGTCTACCGCGATGCCTCCTGGCAGGTCAACGGCGGGCGCATGCTGGTGATCGACACGCAGCTCGAAGGCCGGCTGCGCTGGGGCACGGCCGAGCACACCGTGCTGGCCGGCATGGATGCACAGCGCAACAGCACCAGCCAGTCCACCTGGCGCGGCCTGACCGCGCCGTTTGACGTCTACAACCCCGTCTACGGCAATTTCACCCCGCCCACGGCCTCGCAGCTGGTGCGCCAGCCGGGCGTGTCGCAAAAGCAATTGGGCTTCTACGCCCAGGACCAGATCAAGTGGGGCCGCTGGACCGCCACCCTGGGCCTGCGCCACGACAGCGCGCAGACCGATACCGAAGGCCGGCCCGCCTCCGCCGTGGACGAGAAGGCCTGGACCAAGCGCGCAGGCGCCACCTACCAGATGGACGGTGGCTGGGCGCCCTACCTGGGTTACTCCGAGTCCTTCCAGCCGCTGGGCGGCGTGGATGTCTACGGCACGCCCTACAAGGCCCAGCGCGGCGAGCAATGGGAAGCCGGCGTGAAGTGGCAGCCACCGGGCCAGGGCCTGTCGGCCTTTGCCGCCGTCTATACGCTGCGCGAGAAGAACCGCAAGACCACCGACCCGGCCAACCCGCTCAACAGCCTGCAGATCGGCGAGGTCAAGGTCAACGGCTTCGAGGCCGAGCTGACCGCCAGCCTGGCACGCCACTGGGACGCCACCCTGGCCTATGCGTACACCGACGCCGTCATCTCGCGCAGCAATGGCGGCGACCAGGGCCAGCGCGTGACCAGCGTGCCGCGCCACACGGCGTCGGCCTGGCTGACCCACCGCTTTGCCAGCGAAGGACGCGGCGGCTGGAGCCTGGGCGCCGGCGTGCGCTATACGGGTTCACAGTGGACGGGCACCAGCCTGGTGGACACGCCTTCGGCCACCCTGCTGGATGCCATGGTGTCCTATGACGCCGGCCCATGGCGCCTGGCCTTCAACGTGGTCAACCTGACCGACAAGGTGCAGATCACGCAGTGCCTGGCACGCGGCGACTGTTTCTACGGCCAGCGGCGCACCTTTGCGGTGACGGGAACGCACCGCTTCTGAGGACCGCCGCCGCGCGCCTTGCACAGCGCAGGCAGCTCAGGCAGGCAGCTGCCTGAAGCTCCTTCGGTCCGCCGTGCTGCCAAACGATGCGCAGCCCGACAGCACGGCGGGCGAAGGCGCGGTGGTCGACAGCGCCTCGCTGCACAGACGGGGCAGCTGGCTGTGCTCGTCTTCCAGGGCCTGTGTCTGGATCATGGGGGCCATGGCCACCACGTTGCCGAAGATGGTGGCAAAGGCCACGTCGGCCGCGTCACGGCCCGTGCCAAAGCGCATGAAGCCCATGGGAATGGCCGTGCCCGATGCATCGAACAGATACCACCTGTCGCCCAGGTAGGCTTCCACATAGGCATGGAAATCGGGCGGGCCCAGTGCAGGATCGGCACCGTAGTCCGTGCCGGTGGCAATGCGGGCGGGAATGTTCAGCGCGCGGCACAGGGCGATCATCAGGTGCGTGAAATCGCGGCACACGCCCACCTGTTCCACCAGGGTATCGACGGCCGAGGTGGACGAGTTGCTGGTGGCCGAAGCGAAGGTCACCAGCTCCTGCACCCATTGCTGTATGGCCAGCACGCGCGAATAGCCGGGCGCCAGTTGGCCGAAATTGCGAAAGGCCAGCTGCATCAGCCGGTCGGACTGGCAGTAGCGGCTGGGATAGATGTACGGCAGCACCTCCAGCGGGATGCAGCGCACCGGAACCTCGCCCAGCGCCGCCGGATCCTCGCGGTGGTGCGCGATGCAGACGGTGGCCGTGTAGGTAAGGTGCAGGGGGCCTGGGTTGGCATGCAGGCGCATGAAGCGGGTGGAGGTGGCGGGCTCGGTGGCAATGTCGGGCTCCACGGGCTGGCTGAGCACCAAACGCTCGTTCTCCACCGTCTGGTGGGAGGTATGGGCCGCATGGATGTTGAACACGAAATCGGCCCCGGCCGGATCGCGGATGTCATAAGCAAGATCCACCTGGATCTGCAGCCGGATCGCTGCGTTGGCCATTGTTTGTCCCTGGTTGGTGTGTCTGATCGCCACCATGGTGCGGGCAGCCACGCCCGCAGGCCGTAGGCCCCTGCTGAAAAGCCTGTAGTGCTTGGCAGGGACAGCGCGTGCGCCGGGCAGGAGGCCCGCCGGGGATGCAAACTCGGCTAACATCGGCGCCGCCCCGCATCGCGCAATGCCTGTGGCGGGGGCATCCACCAGCCAGGAACAGCCAAGGAGACCGCTAGATGGCGGAGATCATCGAGATATCGCGGGCGGCGCTGCACGAGCAGGTGGCGGACCGTTTGCGGTCCATGCTCATCGAGGGGCGCATCGCCCCGGGCGCCAAGCTCAACGAGCGCGAGCTGTGCGAGCAGCTCGGCGTCTCGCGCACGCCGCTGCGCGAGGCCATCAAGCTGCTGGCCGCCGAAGGCCTGGCCGACCTGCTGCCCAACCGCGGCGCCATCGCCGTCAAGCTGAGCGAGGCCGATGTCATGCACGCCTTCGAGGTGCTGGCCGGCATCGAGGGCCTGTCGGGCGAACTGGCCGCCCAGCGCATCACCGACCAGGAATTCGCCGAGATCCGCGCCCTGCACTACGAGATGATGGCCAGCGTGGCGCGCGCCGACGTGTCCGCCTACTACCGGCTCAACGCCGCCATCCACGCGGCGCTGAACAGCGCCGCCAAGAACCCCGTGCTGACGGAAACCTTCCAGCGCATCAACAACCGCGTGCAGTCGCTGCGCTTTCGCACCAACCTGGACACGGCCAAGTGGAAGCAGGCCGTCAAGGAGCACGAGGCCATGATCGAGGCCCTGGGCGCACGCGATGCCACGGCCCTGCGCGAGCTGCTGGTCACCCACCTGCACCACAAGCGCGATGCCGTGCTGGCCATGCTGCGTGCCGAGGCCCTGCAGCCGCACAAGGCGCGCTGAAGCAAAAGGCCAAATCGGCCACCCGGCACCGCATTCGCCAGCTCTTTTATCTCACCACTGCGGCAAGGCTACGCCCAGCAGGACAGTCGCGCCTGCTAGCAAGCGCACCCGTGAGGGCCTGGGTCCAAAGCGCTTTGCATTCATTCATCCAGTTCTATTCCTAGGAATTTTCTGGGAAATCGGTTCGTTCGCGAAATAATTCAGAATGATCTGATTGATTTTGTATTTTTATCGTGTGCTTAATCAGCAGCCATAGGTATTGCGCTAACGGTGCCAATGACTGAGAACACGATGAATGAGAAACAACGCACAAGCATTTTCCGCAAGGAAGCACTGCAACGATTTGAGCGACAGGAGCATGGCCCAATGCTGCTGGCACGCTCAAACCATAGCTGGCTACTGGTTAGCTTGGCTTTTGCCATTACTTTTTTCTGCACGCTTTATCTTTTCCTTGGCAGCTACAGGCCACGTGCTACCGTAAGTGGCATCCTGGTTCCAGCAGATGGCGCGATAAAGGTCATGGCGCCTGCCAGCGGCATCGTGTCGGAGCTACGTATCCAGGAAGGCCAGCGGGTAAAACAGGGCGATGTCCTTTTTGTAATGGCGGACCAACGCTCACAGACAAGCAGCCAGCAAACCACAAAAATCTCGGATTTACGCCTTGCCTCGCTGGCCCAGCGTCAAGAAAGCCTGAAGCGACTCAGATCGACGACACAGCAACTGGGCATGACCAATGAAGCAGGTTTGCGCAGGCAGCACGACAATATCAACGAGGAACTTCAGCGCAATCAGCAAGAACTGGACCTTTACGCTCGGCGAGTCCAGGCTCTCTCGAAAATAGTCGCGAATCATCGAGAACTGGCAGAGAAAAAATACATTTCACACTTGGAGCTTCAAGACAAAGAAGACCAACTATCTTCACTTGAAACACAACTGCTGGGCGCTCAACGCAGCCGTTCGCAGTTAACCAGAAGCTCCGCAAATCTCTTGAGTGAAATCCACCAGGCTCCCATCAAGGTGGCTGGGCAACTTGCTGAGATCGACCGTGATCTCGCAAGCCTGGAACTTGAAACCACGGAAATCGCGTCTCGCGATGGCTTTGCGATTACAGCGCCCATCTCAGGCCGCGTGACGGCCATCAATGCCAATCGTGGTCAGTCAGTATCTTCCCAGGCATTGGCTGTCATCGTTCCTGAGAATACTCCCCTGATGGCGCATCTGTTCGCCCCCTCCAAAGCACTGGGTTTCGTCCAGTCCGGGCAGTCGGTCCGATTGAGGTACGAGCCCTATCCTTATCAAACCTACGGCATGCACGAGGGAATAGTCTTGGAAGTCTCCAATAGCCCATTAAGACCCGAGGATTTTGCCATTCTGTCAACCACAATCAAACAGGAGGGAATGTACCGTGTCACTGTAAAAATCAAGAGCCAAATCATTACCAAGAACGGAAAGCAGACAACGCTATTTCCCGGAATTGCACTCGAAGCAGACATCCAGCAGGACAAACGTCGCTTGATCGATTGGATACTGGCACCCATCAGAGGTAACGCCAATCGACATCTATGAATAGACTACTTCTTGCCTGTATTTCGATCAGCAGGATGTATTTGCCACAACACTTGCCAAAGGAAGAACAATGGTAAACAAAAACCCTGTCACGTTAGCAATCGACGCTCTGAAATTTGATGAATTTGGAATATACGCGGTTACAGAAGTTTTGACAGATGATGAGCTTGACTTCATCAATGGAGGGGCACTACAAAGTCTTAACATCATCTGCCCTAACGCCATCTGCCCACAAAACAGGCAAAACTCCATTTGCGGAGAGGACAATGACTTCAATATCTAAATAAATTCTTCAAAAAAAGCCGAAATAAACTCGGCTTTCATATTAAGAGAAAATTGATGAAATTAAGAGGATTATTTTGAAAAATGAAATTCACAATCAATTGATCGCCTCTGTGGATCCAAAATATTTGGAACTTACCCTTCTTCCCACGGAGCAATGCAATTTTCGCTGCACCTATTGCTACGAAGACTTCTCGATTGGAAGAATGAGTAAAAAAACGATTGATTCCATAAAAAACTTCTTGAACAACAGAATCAGCACTCTAACACAATTAAACCTTCAATGGTTTGGAGGAGAGCCTTTGGCAGCAAAATCCATCATGTACGAGATCAGTGATTTCGCACAGAAATTATGTATAAAACACAAAGTCATCTTCAGAGGGTCCATAACAACAAATGGATATTTGATGGACATGACAACCGTCAGGCGCTTGCACGAACTTAGCCAATGCAGCTATCAAATATCTCTGGATGGGCTCGGCCCTGTTCACAATGTCACAAGAAGACTGGCGTCTGGAGGCGGCACCTTTGATCGTATTCTTGAAAATCTGAAGGCTATTCGTGACAGTGAATTATCTTTTTCTGTTCTTCTACGCATTCATCTTTCAGTGGATAACCATGAGTCATTGAAAGATTTGGTAAAAATGCTCCGTAGTGAATTCTTACATGACAGCAGATTTTCCGTCTTTCTCAAACCAATAGAAAATCTTGGTGGGCCCCACAGCAAAAAAATACGCTCGCTCAATGACCAGGATCGGCGATCTCTCAAGAATGACCTCGAACATTTGCTACGCATGGACAACTCAGAGCGAGCAAAATCTCTAAATAACAATCCTCAAATATGTTACGCCAGCAGGCCCAATTCTCTGGTGATACGTGCAGATGGGAGGGTACAAAAATGCACGGTACTACTTTCTGACATGCGGAACACAGTGGGGAATCTCACTCCCGAGGGAAAAATCAATCTTGATCACTCCTTGATGGGAGACTGGATGCAAGGCTATTCGACAGGTGATTTTAAAGCACTGAGTTGTCCCGCAATAGCCATTACTCAAGCCAAAACCTCGAAAACCATTCCAATCATCCGGATCTCATGAAAAATCTCATCAATTTTGACCTCACCAAAGAGGCCTTCAATGAAGGCATTGCAGATAGCAACATCCATCTGGTGCGCGGTGCAGTGGAACCAATGCTTTTCAGTTGGTCTGATATGGATTCAGCACTCTACTATAGCGATATCACCCCGCCCTTTATGCACCTGCACAAAAATGGAATTATTCCATCAGAGATGTACATAGAAGAATTCAAAGCAGGCAGTCGCACAATGCAACGACTAGACACGCACGCAGTGCAATCCTTACTTAAAACAGGAGCGACCGCCATACTTAATCGCATAGACAGCAGGCAGGAATTGGTGCGCAGGCTGTGCGAGGAGGTAGCCAGCTTCACCAATGCAGAAACCACCGCAAATGCATATCTCGCCTTCTCGGGAGAAGGAAGCTTTGGCTCGCATTGGGACACACATGACGTCATGGCCATTCAATTGATTGGCAAGAAGCATTGGCGTGTTTATGCCCCAACGTATAAATCGCCTCTACCTGGGCAAACCTCCAAATCTTTCGATTCCACTTGTCCCACGGACCCCATTTTTGACGGTGTTCTAGAAGCTGGTGATTTGCTCTACGTCCCAAGAGGCTGGTGGCATGAGGTGCTACCTATCGGAGAAACCCTTCATGTCGCAATTGGAATATACCCACCCCATGTTCTAAATTATGTGGCTTGGTTTTTAGAAAAAAATATAAAACACCACGAAGAACTCAGAAAAACGCTCAGATCTTGCACGACGACAAAGGAAGTAGTCTCAAATGCCTGCCATGTTCTAACCGAAGGGCTTAACGATCCTGAAGTTCTCAAAGCATTCATGGATGACGTAAATAAAGAAATGGTAAAGCCTAGAGTACCATTTTCACTAAAATCCTTATCAATATAGATACATCATACCCAAATTTCCTCAATCGCATGACTAAAACAATATTTCCACTAATCGCAATCATCATGCAATTCATTCTCAATCCATCGGGACATGCACATCCATCTGAGATGGTGACTCATAAAAACAGCATGCATAAAACTATTGAAGAGTGGGATAAAGTCGCCATTCGAGACATCAAGAAAGTCCACGATATCATCAGCGAAACACATCCAGCTAAGTTGGACGAAGAAAATCTTGAATTCAATCACTGGCTGGAGTTCGGATATCAAAAATCCCTCTTACTTGCCGGACGAAGCAGATCTAAAGAGCAAGCCTGGGCTGCAGTTAATTATTATCTAACCGGATTCATGGATGAACATTTGACAGCGGGAAGAGTATTAAGTCAATCAAGCCACCTTTATTGGGCAGGATTTGTAATGAGTTACAAAAATGGCCGATACTTTGCCACATCAAAAGCCAACGTTTGGCCCGTGGATTTGCCGCAGATAGGTGATGAGATCATATCTTGTGATGGAGTTGACATTACTGAAATTCTGCGCAGTAAGGTTGCACCATTTGTGGACAGGCGAACGTATTTGGATAACACGCTTGAAAAACTCTCAAGATACATGACCTTGGAGCAATCCCATCACCCTCTCTGGGATCCTTTGCGGCCCATGAGCTGCATTATCCAGAAACCCGATGGCGAAAGGCACGAAATTTCCTTGCTTTGGAAAAAGCAAAAAGATAATACGAAAATCGGACGCCAACCAGCTCCACAGCAGGGTATGCATCAGATAAAAAAAGGTGTTTACTGGATACATGCCTCCAATTTCATGCTGGATGCTGAGGAATTCATCAGATTCGAGAGTCTGCTCAACGAAGTGCGAGCGCTAGGTTCTGCTGACGCAGTCGTACTTGATACACGGGGAAACAATGGAGGAGACTCCTCGGTTGGGTCCCGTTTATTGGGAGCCCTGTTGAAAAGCAACACACCTCTGCTTAACGAGGCCAGAGCATATTGGCGTGTATCACCCTTGGCCATGGAAACTTTGAAAGCCCATAGCACATCCGCTCTGCAGATTGAAGGCAAGGAGAGCACAAGATACAAATGGCTAGATGGATTGAGTGAATCCATGGCCACGGCTGCCCGGCGCGGTGAGAATTTCATAGAGCAAGCTCATGGTTCAGCAATAGATGATGAAGACACGGGTCAAGAGGTGCCACCATTCCAGGGAAAACTCATTTTGATAACCGATTCATATTGCAACAGTGCTTGCCTTGATTTTGTTGACGAGGTCATGAGTGTTCCGGGAGCCTTGCATGTTGGCAGCACAACCAATGCTGATACCCGTTATATCGACGTTGGGTCAGTGATGCTTCCCAGCGGTCTCAAATTATGGGTTCCCCTCAAAGTATGGGTAGGCAGACGCCGACAGGACAATGTGCCCTATGTTCCGCAGATCAAGTACCACCAGGATCTTGATGACACCAAAGCAGTGCAGGACTGGGTTCTCGGTTCCGTTCTCCCAGTAGCCTCAAGAATCGGAAAACCGTGAGCACCTATCTGCAAACCACATTGAGTGAATGCGGAATGGCTTGCGTAGGCCACGTCGCGGCACACCATAAGAATGCATTTTCCATGAACGAATTGCGTACACGCTTTGCCCTATCGATTCGTGGAACAAGCCTGCGCGACCTCATACGCATGGGAGAGGTTCTTGGCCTGGGTGCCCGGGCGGTGCGCATGGATCTTCAGGGCTTGACCAGGCTGACCCTGCCCTGCATCCTTCATTGGGACCTGACCCACTTCGTGGTGCTGACCAAGGTTTCACGCCGCAAGATCACCATTCATGACCCGGCCAAGGGCTTGCGCACTTTGCCCCTAAAAGAGGCCAGCGAGCATTTCACAGGTTTTGCCTTGGAAATGTGGCCGACACCGGCCTTTCAGCAGATCAAGCCGAAGCCACCCATCAGCTGGCGGGATTTGATGGGTCCCATCATCGGCCTCAGGCGCAGCCTGCTTCAATTGCTCTTGCTGGCTGCTGCCCTGCAAGTGGTGGCCCTCATCCTGCCTTTGTTCACGCAGTGGTTGATGGACGGTCCCGTCGTTTCTGGCGAGCTCGATCTCATAGGAGTCATCGCCATCGGCTTTGTACTGTTGACTGTAGTGCGCACGGTGCTGGAGTGGACACGCGGCTGGCTGGGGATCGTTGCTACGTATCAGCTCGGCATCCAATGGTCTTCGCGCATCGCGCGGCACCTGTTCAAGCTTCCGATGCATTGGTACGAAGTCCGCCATACCGGCGATGTGCTGTCGCGCTTCCAGTCTGCCAACAATATCCAGCAGACCGTGACTGGCAAGCTGGTGGATATCGTGCTTGATGCCCTGTTTGCCATCATCACCGGGGTCGTGATGTTGATCTACAGCCCACTGCTGGCTGCTGTGGCCGTGTTCACCATCGTGGCCTATGCGGCCATACGCCTGTCCACACATGGGGCATTTCATCGGCTCAGCGACGAAGCGCTGGTTCATGAAGCAACAGCACAAAGCCATTTTCTGGAAAGTCTGCGCGCCATGCAGAGCGTCAAGATCGCGGGCTTGGAGGCACATCGCGCATCCGACTGGGCCAACCGCATGGTTCAAGCGGCCAACAGGCGCATGCTCAGCAACCGTATGACGCTGACCTTCGGGTCGAGCTACAGCCTGCTGTTTGGCTTGGAAACCGTGGCCGTGCTTGCGGCAGGTGCGTACATGACCATCGAGGGCGCATTGACGGTTGGCATGTTGATGGCCTTCATTGCCTACAAAAATGAGTTTTCCTCCAGGATGCAGCGGTTCATCGACAACATGATGTCGATGCGCATGCTGCGGCTGCATGTGGAGAGGCTGTCCGACATCGTGCTGACCGAGCCTGAAAAGACCGCAGGCACCTTACCTGAGCAGTTCGACTCCAGAGGCTGGGCACCGCCTGAAATCCATCTGGACAAGGTGAGCTTCCGGTACGCCGAAGGCGGTCCATGGGTGTTGAAGGATATCGACCTGAAGCTGCATGCAGGGGAACATGTAGCCATCGTTGGCCCGACCGGATGCGGCAAGACGACACTGGCCAAGATCATCTTGGGCTTGCTGGAGCCGACCTCGGGAACCGTTCGGGTAGATGGGCAGCCGCTGAGCTACCTTGGCTTGTCGAACTGGAGGCGGCGCATTGGCGTCGTGATGCAGGACGATCAGTTGTTCTCTGCAAGCCTCAAGGAAAATATTGCGGGACTGGATGGCGTGATCGACATGGGGCGGGTCCAAGCTGCAGCACGGGCAGCTTTCATCCATGACGATATTCTTGCCATGCCGATGGGTTACGACACGCTCAATGGGGACATGGGCAACACCTTGTCCGGAGGCCAAAAGCAACGCCTTCTGCTGGCCAGGGCCTTGTACCGTGAACCCTGTGTGCTGGTTCTGGACGAAGCCACCAGCCACCTGGATGTGGAGCGCGAACAGCAGGTCAACGAATCCATTGGCCGACTGCCTGTGACACGTATCACGATTGCACATCGTCCTGACACGATTGCCATGGCTGAGCGCGTGATTGACATCACACGATTGCATGCAAGCGCCATTGCCGTGGAGGCAGCCGCTCCATGAGCCGACCTCCCGTCTTGCTCTGCAACTGCCCATGGCGATGCTTGCTGCTCTGTATAGCTGGCTGCCTGGCCGCGCTACTGAGCGTGGTACCGATGTGCGCTCTGGCATCGACGGACATCTTTCAGGCTGAGGAGAGGGTTGTTCAGCCCCTAACAGCCATCGCACGGCCTGGATCGCCAACACCCTGCATCTTTGCTGCGATGCCCGACCCTTTGCCTGTCGCCGAGGCCGTGGAGCGCATGCTTTGCAATGACCCCAACGTGCGTCTGGCATGGGCGCAAACCCGCGCGCAAGCAGCCCAGGTCGGGCTCAAACAGTCGGCTTACTTGCCAAGGCTGAACGCACAACTAGACGCCAGACAGGCACACAGCGAGATCCAGCGCGCAAGCGGTGGCTCGGGCGGCAGCAGGCAAACCTACACCGGCGCCGTCAACCTCCATTGGGTGCTGCTGGATTTCGGAGCCCGCGAAGCATCGCTGGAGACTGCCCGACAGCTGTTGCGCGCCGCAAATGCCTCCGGGCAAGCCGCCGTACAGCAAGCCTTCCTCCGCTCGGTGCAGCTTTACTATCAGGCGCAGTCGCTCCACGGACGCTTACAAGCGGCGCGGCAGGTTCTGGAACTGGCGGATGAAAACCACCAGGCGGCAAACGCCAGATACCAGGCGGGTGCAGCCGCGTTGTCCGACATGCTGCAGGCGAAGACCGCGCTATCTAGAGCCAGTCTCAGAGTGACGCGCGTGCAAGGTTCGCTTGAGCATGTGCTGGGCGACATGGCCCTGTTGATGGGGCAATCTGCCCATCTTGCACTGCGCGTCGAGCCTCTTGCTACTGCTCGGCCAGACTCGGGCTTCGTTGATGCGCTGGAAGAACTGCTGGCAACCGCGCGGCAGACACACCCCACTTTGATGGCCGCGCAGGCCAGACTGAGTGCCGCGCAGGCGGCTGTACGAGAAAGCCGGGTCTATGGTCGCCCCAATGTCGCGCTGACAGGGAGCATCAACCGCTCGCGCAACATGCAGCCGCCAGCCTTGGGCTCTGACTTCCGCCAATCGGATAGCAGCCTGGGCGTCCAACTGAACATCCCGTTGTTTGACGGGATGGAGCGCGAATACCGCATACGCGATGCGCAAGCCCGCGCAGCTGAAAGCACAGCAGCCATGGAAGACACACTTCAACGGATTTCACGCGACGTATGGCTTAACTACCAAACGCTGAAAACCGAGACCGAAAGCCTTCAACGCACCAGTGAAATCGAAGACCAGTCGCGACAGGCGCTTGAAGTCGTTCGAGGCCGGTACCGTGCCGGCGTGGGCAACATGACGGAATTGCTCAACGCCATGAATGCCTTCACTGATGCGCAAGAACTTCATATCTCGACGTTAAACAGTTGGAGGATCTCTCGGATAGCCTTGGCCGGCAGCCTGGGCCGATTGGGCTTTTGGTCGCTGGATTGAAGCGTTCTACGCCCGCCAGCGCCCTTACTCCTTTAGAACTTGTAGCGCCGCAATCCCCGCCCGCGCCACCTCCGCATCCTCTGCCGGCTTCACCCCGCTGACGCCCACGGCGCCCAGGCAGTGGCCCTCACTGGTGATGGGCACGCCGCCTTCCAGCAGGCCCTGCAGCGCGGGCACGCTCAGGTAGGCGGCGCGGCCACCATTGATCATTTCCTCATAGAGCCGGCTTTCCTTGCGGCCCAGTGCTGCGGCGTGGGCCTTGGCCGGCGCGATGTGGGCCGAGGCCGGTGCCGCGCCGTCCAGGCGCTGCAGCCACAGCAGGTGGCCGCCGTCATCGGCGATGGCGATGCTGACGGCCCAGCCGCGCGCCGTGGCATGCGCCTCGGCGGCCTGGGCGATGGTCTTGATGTCCTGGAGGTCCAGGCAGGGCTTGTGCTTCATGGGAGTGCCTTGGTCTTGTGCGGGAGGGAGGATGGCGATCAGCGGGCAGTCAGCGGGCGTCCAGCAGGCTTTCCAGCAGCCGAGCCACATGCAAGGCTTCGCGCGCCGCGCCGTCGGCGATCTGGTGGCGGCAGCTGGTGCCGTCGGCCACGACGATGGCTTCGGGGCGCTGGCGTATGGCCGGCAGCAGGGCCGCCTCGGCCATGTCCATGGAGACCTGGTGGTGGCTGGCCTCGTAGCCGAAGCTGCCGGCCATGCCGCAGCAGGAGCTTTCGATGAGCTCAGGCTGGGCGCCGGGAATCAGCCGCAGCACGTCGAGGATGGGGCTGACGGCGCCAAAGGCCTTCTGGTGGCAATGGCCGTGCACGAGGATGGGCGCCCCGGCGGCGCGCAGCGGCAGCGCGAAGCGGCCGGCCTTGACTTCACGGGCAATGAATTCCTCGAATAGCAGGGCCTGGGCGGCAACGGCCTGCGCAGGCTCGCCCAGGCCCATGACCAGGGCTTCGTCGCGCAGGGTCAGCAGGCAGGAGGGCTCCAGGCCGACGATGGGGATGCCGGCCCGGGCCAAGGGCGCCAGGGCGTTGATCAGCGCACCGGCGCTGGCCTTGGCCTGCTCGACCATGCCGGTGGCCAGGTAGGTGCGGCCGCAGCAGTGGTGGCCGCCCCCCTCTTTGGCGGACTTGCTGGCGGTGTGCAGCGCATAGCCGGCTGCCTGCAGCACGCGCGCGGCGGCCAGGGCGTTTTCGCTCTCGAAGGTGCCGTTGAAGGTGTCCACGAAGAGCACGGCCACGCGCTCGCCGGCCGCCGCGCGGGCCAGGGCCTGGTCGCGGTCAAGAAAGGTATGTGCTTCGGGCGCGCGCCAGAAGGTGTCGCTGCGCCAGGCCGGCAGCGAGCGCCTGGCGGACAGGCCCAGCAGTTTTTCGCCCAGTTGGCGCAGCACGGGCAGGCGGTTGCGCAGGTTCAGCAGCCAGGGCATGCGGCTGGCCGTGGCCGCGTAGCGCGGCAGATGGGCGACCAGCCGGTCCTTGAGCGTGTGGCCATGGCGGGCCTTGTAGTGGGCCAGGAATTCCACCTTCATGCGGGCCATGTCCACGCCCGTGGGGCAGTCGCGCCTGCAGCCCTTGCAGCCCACGCACAGGTCCATGGTGTCGTGCAGGGCCTCGCTGGTGAAGGCGTCCGGACCCAGCTGGCCCGAGATGGCCAGGCGCAGGGTGTTGGCGCGGCCGCGCGTCAGGTGCTGCTCGTCGCGCGTGACGCGGTAGCTGGGGCACATGGTGCCGGCGTCGAACTTGCGGCAGTGGCCGTTGTTGTTGCACATCTCCACGGCCTTGGCAAAGCCGCCGGTGACGTCGCCGCCCGTGCCGGGCGCCGTGGTGACTTCGGTGACCGGGTCGGCCTGCACGTTCCAGGCAGACCAGTCGAGCACGGGCGTGATGGGAATGCGCCGGTAGGGCCGGGGGGTGTCGGCGGGCGCAAAGCGGAACAGCCGTCCATCGTCCATCTTCGGCGTGTCGATGATCTTGCCGGGGTTGAACAGGCCCTGGGGATCGAACTCCTGCTTGATGGCGCGCAGGGCCTCGGTGATGGCGGGCCCGAACTGCCAGGCAATCCACTCACCGCGGCACAGCCCGTCGCCGTGCTCGCCGCTGAAGGCGCCCTTGTACTTGCGCACCAGTTCGGCCGCTTCCTCGGCAATGGCGCGCATGCGCGCCGCGCCGTCGGTGCGCATGTCCAGGATGGGCCGCACATGCAGCGTGCCCACGGAGGCATGGGCGTACCAGGTGCCCCGGCTGCCATGGCGCGCGAACACTTCGGTGAGCGCGTCGGTGTACTCGGCCAGGTGCTGCAGCGGCACGGCGCAGTCCTCGATGAAGCTCACGGGCTTGCCGTCGCCCTTGAGGCTCATCATGATGTTCAGCCCCGCCTTGCGCACTTCCCAGAGGTTTTTCTGGGCCGCTTCCTCGGGCATTTCCACCACGCTGCCGGGCAGGCCCAGCTCGCCCATCAGCTCCACCAGCTGGCGCAGCCGAGCCAGCAGCGCGGCGCGGTCGTCGCCGGCGAATTCCACCAGCAAGATGGCAGCCGGGCGGCCGATGAGCGCGGTCTCTATGGTGGGCTTGAAGGCCGGGTTGGCCAGGCCCAGCTCGATCATGGTGCGGTCCACCAGCTCCACGGCCGTGGGGCCCAGCTTCACGATGTGCTGGGCCGAGTCCATGGCCGCGTGGAAGGTGGGAAAGTTCACCACGCCCAGCACCTTGGCGCGCGGCAGCGCGCTGAGCTGCAGGGTGAGCGAGCGCGTGTAGGCCAGCGTGCCCTCGGCGCCTATCAGCAGATGGGCCAGGTTGACGCTGCCGTCGGCCGTGTAGGGCCGCTCGCTCTGGTTGTCGAAGATGTCGAGGTTGTAGCCGGCCACGCGGCGCATGACCTTGGGCCAGTGGGCGTGAATGTCCTCGCGGTGCTGTTGCGCCAGCCCGTGCACGAATTGCGCAATGCGCGCCGCGCGGCCCGTGGCCTGGGCGACGGGGCCGAAGTCCAGCAGCTCGCCATCGGCCATCCAGGCGCGGGCGCCGCGCACGTTGTGCACCATGTTGCCGTAGGCAATGGAGCGTGAGCCGCAGGAGTTGTTGCCCGCCATGCCGCCCAGCGTGGCCTGGGCGCTGGTCGATACGTCCACCGGATACCACAGGCCGAGCTTCTTGAGCCGGGCGTTGAGGTGGTCCAGCACCAGGCCGGGCTCGACCTCGGCCGTGCCTGCATCAGGGTCCACCGAGAGGATGTTGCGCAAATGCTTGCTGTTGTCGATCACCAGGGCCGCGCCCGTGGTCTGCCCGCACTGGCTGGTGCCGCCGCCGCGCGGCAGCACGGGCACCTTCAGCTCGCGGGCGATCTGCAGGGCCGTGGCGATGTCTTCTTCGCAGGTGGGCACGAAGACGCCCACCGGCATGATCTGGTAGATGGAGGCGTCGGTGGCATAGCGCCCGCGCGAGGCGGCGTCGAACAGGACCTGGCCGCGCGTGTCCGAGCGCAGGCGGCGCGCCAGCATCTGGCTGACATCGTCGGGCGGCAGCACGGTGCCGGGGGCGGGCACGGTGTCGTCGAGGGAAGCGGCAAGGCGGTGCGTGGATTCCATCAGCATGGCGGCTCTCATTCGTTCATGGTTCGTGGGTAGATCTGGCCTGCCTTGAGCAGGGCGATGACGGTGTCGCGCTTGTGCTCCAGGTGGGCGACCAGCACCTGGCGCAGCGCGGCGGCGTCGCGCGCCTGCAGCGCCTCCAGCATGCGTTCGTGCTCCTGGACGGCGCGCTTCCACTTGGCCGCGTCCTGGTTGGTGCGAAAGCGCAGCGACTGCACGCGGGCGTTGATGCGGCCATAGGTCTCGGCCAGCACGGGGTTGGCGGCGGCGCGGTTGATGGCCGAGTGGATCAGCGCATTGAGCCGGTAGTAGCCGGACAGGTCCTGGCGCGCATGGCTGGCCAGCATCTCGAAGTGCAGGGCCCGCACCTCGGCCAGTTGCTGCTCGCTGATGCGCTGCGCGGCCAGCTCGCCCGACATGCCCTCCAGCCCCGCCAGCACCTCGAAGGTCTGCAGCACATCGGCCTCGCCCAGGCGCACGGCCACGGCGCCGCGGTTGGGCACCAGGTCCACCAGCCCTTCGGAGGCCAGCAGCTTGATGGCCTCGCGCAGCGGCGTGCGCGAGACGCGCAGCTGCTCGCACAGCGCGCGCTCGTTGAGCTTGGCACCGGGCGGTATGCGCCCTTCCACCAGCCAGGTGCGCAGCCGCGCCGCCACCTGGTCATGCAGGGCAAGCCGCGAAATCTCGATGATCTTCGCCATGGATTCTCCTGGTCGAATGAATTTTGCATTCATTTTTACGCAAGCATTTCTCAAGGCATTCATGGTTATCACCGAGGTATTTATGAATTTTGAATGCAAAAATTCGCAAACACCCTCCCCCGCAGACCGACTTGGCATTTCCTTGAAAGGGACGCACCATGCTCACGCTCGACAACCATCCCACGGGCCGCCACTTCCTCCAGATCCCCGGCCCCAGCCCGGTTCCCGACCGCATCCTGCGGGCCATGAGCCTGCCCACCATCGACCACCGGGGGCCGGAGTTCGGCCAGCTCGGCCTCAAGGTGCTGGCCGGCATCCAGCAGGTCTTCAAGACCCGGCATCCGGTGGTGATCTACCCGGCCTCCGGCACGGGCGCCTGGGAGGCGGCCTTGATCAACACGCTCAGCCCTGGCGACCATGTGCTGATGTTCGAGACCGGCCACTTCGCCTCGCTGTGGCAGAAGATGGCCACGCGCCTGGGCCTGTCCACCGAATTCCTGTCCTACGGCGGCTCCGATGAGCACCTGCCCCAGGCGCCGGGCTGGCGCCATGGCGTGCAGGCCGGGCTGATCGAGGCACGGCTGCGCAAGGACACGGAGCGCCGGATCCGCGCCGTGTGCGTGGTGCACAACGAGACCTCCACGGGGGTGACCTCGGACATCGCCGCCGTGCGCCGGGCCATCGATGCGGCGGGCCACCCGGCCCTGCTGCTGGTGGACACCATCTCGGGCCTGGCCAGCGCCGACTACCGCCACGATGAATGGGGCGTGGACGTGACCATCAGCGGCTCGCAAAAGGGCCTGATGCTGCCGCCCGGCATCAGCTTCAACGCGCTGTCGCCACGTGCGCTGGAGGCCGCCAAAAGCGCGAAGCTGCCCAAGTCGTTCTGGGCCTGGGACGAGATCGTGGAGATGAACCAGACCGGCTACTGGCCCTACACGCCCAACACCAACCTGCTGTACGCCCTGTCCGAATCGCTGGACATGCTGCTGGCCGAAGGGCTGGATACGGTGTTTGCGCGCCACCAGCGCTGGGCGGCCGGCGTGCGCGCCGCCGTCCAGGCCTGGGGCCTGCCCATCCAGTGCGCCGATCCGCAGGTCTACTCACCCGTGCTCACCGGCGTGATCACGCCCGAAGGCGTGGATGCCGACGCCCTGCGCCGCCTGATCCACACGCGCTTCGACCTGTCGCTGGGCGCGGGCCTGGGCAAGCTCAAGGGCCGCATGTTCCGCATGGGCCACCTGGGCGACAGCAACGACCTCACGCTGCTGGCCATGGTGGCGGGCGTGGAGATGGGCCTGAAGCTGTCCGGCATCCGGCTGGCCGGCAGCGGCGTGCAGGCGTCCATGGATTACTTCGCTGCCCACGCCGCAGCCGGTGCGCTGCGCAAGGCCGCCTGAACCCATCGGCCCCGCGCCGAAAACCCTTGGCAGAGCCGGAGCACATGGCTCGCCCCCTTGATCGTGGATTGCACCAATACCAGGAAATAACAGGAGACAAGAGACATGACATCGCCCCGCAACCGCCTGGCGGCAGCTGCCGTCGCCACCCTCGCCGCCACCGCCCTCTGCGCCCTCTCAGCCCCTGCCGCCTGGGCGCAGTGGAAGCCCGCCAAGTCCGTCGAACTCGTCGTGCCGTTCTCGGCCGGCGGCGCCTCGGACCAGATGGCGCGCGTGATCCAGGCCATCGTCACCAAACACAAGCTGATCGAGCAGCCCGTGGTCATCCTCAACAAGGCCGGCGCCTCCGGCGCCGAGGGCATTCTGGATGTCAAGGCCTCGGCGCGCGACCCGCACAAGCTGCTGGTGGCCTCCACGGCCATCTTCACCCTGCCCATGGCCACGGCCCTGCCCTTCCAGTGGCGCGACCTGAATCCCGTGGCCATGATTGCCCAGGACCAGTTCGTGCTCTGGGTCAATGCCGAGACCGGCTACCAGACGCCTGCCGACTACCTGGCCGCCGCGCGGCAGGCCGGCGGCAAGTTCAAGATGGGCGGCACCAGTTCCAAGCGCGAGGACCAGATCATCACGGCCAACATGGAACAGGCCGCCGGCGTGAAGTTCACCTACATCCCCTACAAGGGCGGCGGCGAGGCCAGCACCCAGCTGGTGGGCAAGCACATCGACTCCAACGTCAACAACCCCAGCGAGTCCATGGCGCAGTGGCGCGCGGGCCAGGTGCGGGCGCTGTGCGTGTTCGACACGCAGCGCATCGAGTACACGGCCAAGGTCACGGGCAGCCAGGCGCTGTCGGACATCCCCACCTGCAGGGAGCAGGGCCTGGACGTGCAATACACCATGCTGCGCGGCTTCTTCCTGCCGCCCGGCACCACGCCCGAGCAGGCGCAGTTCTATGCAGGCGTGATGCAAAAGGTGGTGGCCACGCCCGAGTGGAAGGAGTACCTGGAGAAAAACGCGCTCAAGCCCGAGTACATGACGGGGCAGGCCTTCGTGGACTTCCTGGCCAAGGACGAGACGCGCCACCTCGACATCATGAAGAAGGCCGGTTTCCTGTCGGCCAGCGTGGCCGCCGCCGCCAAGTGAGGAGCCGCGCCATGGACACCGCCATCCACCTTGCCCCGCCCTCCTCCAATTCAGCGGCAGCAGCAGCAGCACCCCCGGCCCAGCCCTCCAGCGCGGCCACCGAATCCATCCCCGCCACCGAAGCCCAGGCCCCCGGCCTGTCCCGCCGCCATGTGGAGTACGGCGTGGCCGCCGTGCTGCTGGCGCTGGCCGTGCTCGTGGTCTGGGACAACCAGCGCATTGGCGCGGGCTGGAGCGACACCGGCCCGCAGGCCGGCTACTTCCCGCTGCGCGTGGGCGCCGTGCTGGGCATCTGCGCCATCGCCGTCTTCGTGCAGGCGCTGCGCAGCCGCAGCCAGGAGCAGTTCGCCAGCTGGCTGCAGCTCAAGCGCGTGGCCCAGGTGCTGCTGCCGCTGACGGCCTACATCGCCGTGATCGCGCCGCTGGGCATCTACGCGGCCTCGGTGCTGTTCATCACGGGCTTCATGGTGTTTGCGGGCCGTTATCCCTGGTGGAAGGCCGTGGCGCTGTCGGGCTTCACCAGCGTGCTGCTGTTCTACGTCTTCGAGATCCAGTTCAAGGTGCCCCTGCCCAAGGGTCCGCTTGAAGCCTGGCTCGGCTATTGACCCCTGTCGCCGCCACGGAGCAACACCATGGAAGAACTCCAATACCTCGCGCACGGCTTCGCGGCCGTCACCACCTGGCAGAACACGGGGCTGATGCTCACGGGCATCCTGCTGGGCATCGTGGTCGGCGTGCTGCCGGGCCTGGGCGGCCCCAACGGCGTGGCCATCCTGCTGCCGCTGACCTTCGGCATGTCGCCCACCTCGGCCATCATCCTGCTGTCGTGCATCTACTGGGGGGCGCTGTTCGGCGGCGCCATCACCTCGGTGCTGTTCAACATCCCGGGCGAGGCCTGGTCGGTGGCCACCACCTTCGACGGCTATCCCATGGCCCAGCAGGGCCACGCGGGGGCCGCGCTGACCACGGCCTTCACGGGCTCGTTCATCGGCGCCATCTCGGGCGTGATGCTGATCACCTTCCTGGCGCCGGTCGTGGCCTCGTTCGCGCTGCAGTTCGGGCCGCCGGAGTTCTTTGCGGTCTTCTTCCTGACGTTCTGCTCCTTCATCGGCATGGGCAAGGAGCCCAAGGCCAAGATCGTGGCCGCCATGGCCGTGGGCCTGCTGCTGGCGGCCGTGGGCATGGACACCATCTCGGGCGACCTGCGCATGACCTTCGGCTCCACCGAGCTGCTGCGCGGCTTTGATTTCCTGGTGGTGGTGATCGGCCTGTTCGGCATCAGCGAGATCCTGATGACCATCGAGGAAGGCCTGGCCTTCAAGGGCAAGAAGGCCTCCATCGACCTCAAGGTGGTGTTCAGGACCTGGGCCCGGCTGCCGCGCTACTGGCTGACCATGCTGCGCTCGGCCCTGGTGGGCTGCTGGATGGGCGTGACGCCCGGCGGCGCCGTGGCGGCCAGCTTCATGGGCTACGGGCTGGCCAAGAAGTTCTCGCGCGACCCCGACAGCTTCGGCAAGGGCAACCCCGAAGGCGTGCTCGCCCCCGAGACCGCCGCCCACGCGGCCGGCACCTCGGCCCTGCTGCCCATGCTGGCCCTGGGCATTCCGGGCTCGGCCACGGCGGCCGTGCTGCTGGGCGGGCTGATGATCTGGGGCCTGCAGCCCGGCCCGCTGCTGTTCACCGAGCAAAAGGACTTCGTCTGGGGCCTGATCGCCAGCATGTACCTGGGCAACATCGCCGGCCTGGTCATCGTCATGGCCACCGTGCCGCTGTTCGCCGCCATCCTGCGCGTGCCGTTTTCCATCGTCGCGCCCATGATCCTCATGGTCTGCGCCATCGGCGCCTTCACCGTGCACGGCAATGCCACCGACATCTGGCTCATGCTGGTCTTCGGCGTGGTCGGCTATGTCTTCAAGAAGCTCGACTACCCGCTGGCGCCCATGGTCCTGGCCATCGTGCTGGGCGACCGCATGGAAGACGCCTTCCGCCAGAGCATGCTCTCCAGCCAGGGCGAGCTGGGCATCTTCTGGCACAACGGCCTGTCGGGCACCATCACCACGCTGGCCCTGCTGATGCTGGTGTGGCCGCTGCTGGGCAAGTTGCGGGCGGTGGCGTTCGGGGCCGGAACAAAAGCTGTTGAGGCCTGAGGGCGCGGACTACTGGAGAGGGACTTCGCAATGCCCTGCATGCGGCAGTGCTTGCGACATCCATCTCCACGGCAACCTAATGATCCATAAGGAAAAAAACCGGATCTTCCGGCTTCCTTTGCGAGATTAGTTGCGAGGTTGACAGCAGAGCTTCCAGGCCGCAACCCTTCGTTTCCTGGGTTCGTCTCACCCATGCTTTCGCTTCGGCCTGGAGTTTGGGGTTCGCGGCACTTTCATTACCCCAATAGGTCAGCAATTACCGCATTTCGCACAGGCAGATGGCCCTCGCTCCCTAATCCCTGTACCGCTTCTTGCGAAACGCCAGCCAGGCGGCGATGACGGTGAAGGCGATCACGATGGACACCACGATCCAGAAGCCGTGCTCGTGCTCTGCCAGCGGTATGCCGCCCACGTTCATGCCGAACAGGCCGGCCAGGATGTTGATGGGTAGGGCCAGCACGGTGACCACGGTCAGCACGAAGAGGCTGTTGCTGTTGTCCTCGTTCACGGCGGCGGCCACTTCTTCCTGCAGCAGCTTGATGCGGTCCTGCAGGGTCTGCATGTCGCGCAGCATGAGCGAGAACTCCTCGCTGGCGGCGGCCAGGCCGCGGCGGTCGTCCTCGCCCATCCAGGCGGGGGGCTGCTGCAGCAGGCGGAACAGCGCGGCCGGCTCGGGCGCCAGCAGGCGCTGCAGGCGCACCAGCAGCCGGCGCAGCCGGCCCAGGTGGGCGCGCGGATGGTGGTAGCGCTGCGCGATGATGGCGTCCTCGATGTCGTCCACGCGCGCCGTGGTCTCGCGCACCACCTTGACCAGCACGTCGGCCTGGGTGCGCATCAGGTGTTCCAGCAGCTCGGCGGTGCTGGCGGGGCTGTCGCCCTGGCGCACGCCGGCACGCAGCGCATCGACCGAGCGCAGCGGCTGGGTGCGCGCGGTGACGACCAGGCGCTCGTCCAGGCAGATCCACAGCGTGGCGATGTCGGCCGACTCGAAGTTGAACTCGAAATTCACATCGTTGAGCACGGCGACCAGGGAGTCATCGGAGCGCTCGATGCGCGTGGAGGCCAGACCCTCGCGCAGCGTGGTGTAGAAGACTTCGGGCAGCGCGGCGTGGCGCTGCAGCCAGCGCAGGGACTGGGTATTGGCCAGGTTGAAGTGCAGCCACAGGAAGTCGCGCCGGCCGGGCTCGGTGAGCGGACGCTCTGCACCCAGCCACTGCGCGGCCGACTGTGCCGTCATGGCCTCCACACGCCGCTGCGTGTCGCAGAAAAACCGCCAGCCGCAGATCAGGCCTGCGTCTTCATTGGCCTGGGCCAGGGGGGAGGCTGCGTCAGTCATGAATGGGTGGGGCACCTGCGGGGAGTGGCCTGCGCGGGCCGGACAAGTGCGGGATTCTTGGCCGCCTCCATGACAGAGGTGTGACAACTGTCACGGAGTCGTCATCCGATGTGCCTGCCCCCCAGTCGGGGGTGCGGCCTCAGCACATCACGACGTTCTCCAGCGTGAACGAGAACGGCGTGGACCCGGCGCCCGCACCGCCGCCTCGCATCACGATGTCGGCGCGCGAGATGCCCAGCAGGGAGATCTCGGTGTTGATGTCGCCCAGGATGGCCGAGTTCATGACCTGGCCCTGCTCGATCTGCGAGACCACCCCGATCCAGATGGAGGGCTTGAATTCGAACACGGCCTTTTGCTGGGGGGCAATCGCGGTCTTGACGGCCAGCAGCCGGCCGTCCTTGTAACAACTGGCATTGATGGCGCCCCGGGGCAGCGAGTTGAGCACCTGCACTTCGTTGGAGCTTGCGCCATAGCCTGCGGGCGCCAGGCGATCGCCGCTGCTGCTCAGGGACAGCTGGAACTGCTGGCCGAACTGCGCCTCCAGCTGGGGCGTGTGGTTGCCATAGCTGTCGCTGGCACCGACCTGCAGGCCCAGCGGGAAGGTGAATGGGTGGTTGTCGCCCTGGCCGCAGTACTTGATGACCCGCCAGGCCACGGCCAGCTCCTCGAAATCGCTGGCCACGTTTTTCTGGAAGATGACGATCTGCGAGTTGTTTGCGTCGTTCGATTGATTGACGAAGTTGAGTTGAACGCCCATGCATCTCTCCCTGATGGATCAAAAAAGCGCTGCGGCGCTTTCTGCTGCCCCGCCGTGCGGGCGCAAGCGCACTGTAGGGAACAACGATCCTTCAGAAAATTACGCCTGATTACATCCCGCCCCCTCCACCGGGAACGGCCCAGACCCGCCCGCCGCCTACGGCAAAGCACTGGAGGCCAGGACCGGCCGGCAGGCTGGCCATGCCCGTGAACAGACCGAAGGCCGGCAGCAGGGTGAAGCCGGCATGGACGGCAAAGCACGGCAGGCGCAGCGCATCTCGCCCCGGGCCGCGCAGCACGACGGCGGGGTGGACATGGCCGGCCAGCACATGGCAGGCAGGAGCCTCCTGCGGGTAGTGGCAGCCCGCGAATGGCCCCAGGCGCCAGGGTTCGTCCACCACGCCGATGCCCAGCGCGGACGGCGGGTCGCCCGCATGGCTGTCGTGGTTGCCACGCACCAGGACCACCTCCAGCGCCGCGTGGCGGAGTCGCCAGTCGGCCAGGGCGGCCAGCACGGACGGCGTGCGGGCCTGCGCGGCATGCAGGAAGTCGCCCAGAACGACCAGCCGGCGCACCGGCAGGCCCTGCAGCAGCGCCGACAGCCGTTCCAGGTTGCCCTGGGTGGTGCCGGCCGGCACGGGAATGCCGCGCGCGCGGAAGGTGGCGGCCTTGCCCAGGTGCAGGTCGGCAATGAACAGCGTGCCCTGGGCGGGCCACCACAGGGCGTGCTGGGCCAGCAGGTGGACGGGCTCGCCCGCCAGGAGGAGGCCCAGGCTGCCGGCCAGGGCGTCGGGGGAAAAAGGACTTGGCAACGGTGCGTGGCCTTTCATCAGCGGTGCAATGGTTCTACAGCAGCGGCAAGGGCCGCGAGGGCTTGCGCACGCGGCGCGGGCGGCGGCTGGCGGCATCGGCCTCGGGGCCATCGGTGGCCTGCAGCGAGAAATCCAGCGTGCGGCGCACGGCGGCCGTATCCTCGTCCACGGCGGGGGGCTGGTTTGCCTTGGGCTTTTTCCGTGGACGCAGCGGTGGATCGGGCGGGACCAGGTCCTGCGTGCGCGGCTCGCTGGCTGCACCGCCGGCGTCTGCCGCCTCGTGCAGCTGGGCCAGCATGCGCGCGATGCGGTCGGCCAGGTGCTCGTTGGTGAGCTTTTCGCGAAAGCGCTCCACCATCAGCGGAAAGGCAAACGGGCTGGGCCGGCGCAGCGCGCTCACCACCAGCTGCTGCGCCTGCATGCGGCGCAGCGCGGCCAGCAGCTGGGCGACATCGAGTTCCTGGCTCAGGACTTCCTCATCGGCCTGGCGCAGCAGCAGGTTCATGTCGTCGTACTTGCGAAAGACCTCGAAGAACAGCTGGGCCGAGGCCTGCAGCTGGCGCGCGCTGCGGCGCTCGCCCGGGTGGCTCTGGAAGATCAGGCCGGACACCCGCGCTATCTCGCGGAAGCGCCGCCTTGCCATCTCGGTGGCGTTGAGGCTGGCCAGCACTTCGTGCAGCAGGGCGTGGTGGGCGTCATCGCCCGCCAGGTGGACATCCTCGGCGGCCTGGTCCCAGTGGCGGTCGGCATTGGCGGTATTGCGCATGGCGCCCGCCTCCGTGGCAGAGACACGTCCGGGCGCCGCCACGGCCTGCACGGGCTCGGCGCGCAGCAGTTCGGGCAGCATGGCGGCCCAGTCACGCTCGGTGGCGCTCAGCAGCTCCAGCCCGTAGTCGTTGACGGCGATGGAGAAGGTACCCGTCTCGCCCTGCGCGGCGCGCCAGGCCAGCAGGCTGGCCAGCCCCGTATGGGCATGGCGGCCCGCAAACGGATAGAGGAACAGATGCCAGCCTTCGCGCGTGCGCAGGGTTTCGGCCAGCAGCGTGCCGGGCGTGGGCAGGGCCGACCAGCGCTGCTGCACCTCCAGCAGGGGGCGCACGCAGCGCAGCTCGGGCGAGTGGTAGTCGCCCGCTGCCGCCAGCGCCAACTGCTGCACCACGAAGTCGGCCAACACGGTGGACAGCGGCATGCGCGCGCCCGCCCAGCGCGGCACGGTGGGCCGCGTTCTGGCGGCGCGGCGCACGTAGGCGGTCATGTCCTCGATGCGCACCAGCTCCAGCACCTGGCCCGCGAAGACAAAGGCATCGCCGGGCGACAGGCGCGACAGAAAGCTCTCTTCCATGCTGCCCAGCCGCGCGCCGTGCAGGATCTGCACGCTCATGCTGGCGTCGCTGACGATGGTGCCGATATTGGCGCGGTGCCTGCGCGCCAGCCGCGCGTCGGGCATGCGCCAGATGCCCTCCCCGTCGGGCCGCACGCGCTGGTAGTCGGGATAGGCGGCCAGCGAGGGGCCGCCGCGGTGCACGAAGTCCAGGCACCACTGCCAGACCGCAGGCGCCAGCCCGGCGTAGGCGACGGTGCGGCGCACTTCGGCATACAGCTCATCGGGCACGAAGCCGCCGCCCAGGGCCACGGTGGCCAGGTGCTGCACCAGCACGTCCACGGGCTGGCGGGGGCTGGCGCGCATTTCCACCTGCTGCGCGCGCACGGCGGCGCGGGCGGCGGCGGCCTCCACCAGCTCCAGGCTGTGCGTGGGCACCAGGGTGATGCGCGAGGGCCGGCCCGGCGCATGGCCGGAGCGGCCCGCGCGCTGCAGCAGCCGCGCAATGCCCTTGGCCGAGCCGATCTGCAGCACGCGCTCCACGGGCAGGAAGTCCACGCCCAGGTCCAGGCTGCTGGTGCAGACCACGGCCTTGAGCGTGCCGGCCTTGAGCCCGGCCTCCACCCATTCGCGCACACCCCGGTCCAGAGAGCCATGGTGTATGGCCAGCAGGCCGGCCCAGTCGGGCCGGGCCTCCAGCAGCGCCTTGTACCAGAGCTCCGCCTGCGAGCGCACATTCACAAAGACCAGGGTGGAGCCTGCCGTGGCCTCCAGCTCGCGCACCACGGCCGGCAGCATGGCCAGGCCCAGGTGGCCGGCCCAGGAAAAGCGCTCGGGCCGGTCGGGCAGCAAGGTGTCCACCACCAGGCGCTTGTCCACCTGGCCCTGGACCAGTACGCCGGGCCGCGGCTGGCCATGGTCGTCCAGGCCCAGCAGGGTCTGCATGGCTTCGTCCAGATTGCCCAGCGTGGCCGACATGCCCCAGACGCTCAGTTGCGGGCTCCAGCCGCGCAGCCGCGCCAGGGCCAGCTGCAGTTGCACGCCGCGCTTGTTGCCCAGCAGCTCGTGCCATTCATCGGCTACCACCAGGCGCACGGAGCCCAGCAGCTCGCGCGCATCGGCCCGCGCCAGCAGCAGGGACAGGCTCTCGGGCGTGGTGACCAGCACGGTGGGCAGCTGGCGCGACTGCGCGCTGCGCTCGGCGCTTCCCGTATCGCCCGTGCGTGCGCCCACGGTCCAGCGCGCCAGCGCGGGATGGCCCTGGGCCAGCGCCTCCAAGGGCGTCTGCAGCGCCTTGAGCGTGTCGGCCGCCAGGGCGCGCATGGGCGTGATCCACAGCACGGTCAGCGGGGCGGAGGCCGGTTTTCGTTTTCCGGTGTGCGCCGGCATCGGGGTTTGCGGCGGGCCCGCAAAGGCCTGCAGCGCGCCCAGCCAGACCGCATAGGTCTTGCCTGCGCCCGTGGTGGCATGCAGCAGGCCGCTGTGGCCCTGGGCCAGCGCCTTCCACACGGCGCGCTGGAAGGCAAAGGGCTTCCAGCCCCGTGCGGCAAGCCAGGCGGTGGCGAGGGGGTGGGGGGAACGGGTGGCCATGGCGCGGTGCGTCAAGGGTGGGTCACGGGTGGGTCGCGGGTCGGTCAAGGGTTGATCAAGGGTCGGAATGCGGCAGCAGGGCGGCCAGCGTGTCGATGGAGTCGGCTTCCTGCACAGGCTTGTCCTCGCGCCAGCGCAGCATGCGCGGAAAGCGCACGGCAATGCCGCTCTTGTGGCGTGCGCTGCGCGCAATGCCCTCGAAGCCCAGCTCGAACACCAGGGTGGGCCGCACGCTGCGCACGGGGCCGAAGCTCTCCACCGTGGTCTTGCGAATGACGGCGTCCACGCGCGCCATTTCTGCATCGGTCAGGCCCGAATAGGCCTTGGCGAAGGGCACGAGGGCGCGGCCCTCGGTGCCGGGCGGCGCGTTCCAGACGGCAAAGGTGTAGTCGCTGTAGAGGCTGGCGCGACGGCCATGGCCGCGCTGTGCGTAGATGAGCACGGCGTCCACGCTCAGCGGATCGATCTTCCACTTCCACCACACGCCGCTGTCCTTGGTGCGGCCCACGCCGTAGGCGGCATCGCGGGCCTTGAGCATCATGCCCTCCACACCCAGGGAACGGGCCTGCTCGCGAAGTTCGGCCAGGGCCTGCCAGTTGTCACCTGCCAGCACGGGGCTGGGCAGCAGCGCCGGGTGCGCCACCAAGGCCACCAGCTGCTCCAGCCTTGCGCGCCGTTCATGCTGGGGCAGCCCGCGCAGGTCCTGGCCGCCCTCCTCCAGCAGGTCATAGGCCAGCAGCACCACGGGCAGCTCGCGCAGCAGCTTGGGGCCCAGGGTCTTGCGGCCTATGCGCTTTTGCAGGTCGGCAAAGGGGCGCACATGGGCGGGCGCCTCGCCCTGCTGCGCAGCCCAGACGACGATCTCGCCGTCGATCACGGTGCCCGCAGGCAAGGCATCGCCCATGGCCTGCAGCTCGGGGAAGCGCTCGCTCACCAGTTCCTCGCCGCGCGACCAGATCCAGGTGCCCAGCGCGTCACCGCTGCCGCGCCGCACGATCTGGGCGCGTATGCCGTCCCATTTCCACTCCACCACCCATTGGGACGGCGGGCCGAGCACGGCGTCGAACTGCTCCAGCGGCAACTGCAGCGGATGGGCCAGGAAGAAGGGATAGGGGTGGCCACGGGCTTCGCCCGAATGCGCGTCATCGCCCTCTTCCTCTCCCGCCACCAGCCGCAGGTAGTCGGCCGCCCCGGGCCGCGCGCCGATGTGGGTGTAGCCCATGAGCCGCTGGGCGATGCGCTTGGCATCCACCCCGCTGACGGCCGCCAGCGCCTGCGTGACCTGCAGCCGCGACACGCCGACCCGGAAGGCGCCGGTGATCAGCTTGAAGTAGACCAGTCGCTCATCGGCCGCCAGCCGCGCCCATTGCATGCGCAGCGTATCCGCCAGCGCTTCGGGCGCCATGCCGCGCAGCGGCAGCAGGTGGTCCGTGACCCAGGCGGCCAGGCCCAGGTCGTGCGCGTCACCGGGTGGCGGCAGCAGCAGCGCAATGGTTTCGGCCAGGTCGCCCACTGCCTCGTAGCTTTCGTCGAACAGCCATTCGGGCAGGCCGGCCGCCTCGCGCGCCAGCTCCTTCAAGACCTTGGTGGGCACCAGCTGGCGCGGCTTGCCACCGGCCAGGAAATAGACGGCCCAGGCCGCATCGGCAGGCGCGGCGGCCCGCAGATAGGCCTGCAGCGCGGCCTGCTTGTCGCGGCTGGCGGTGCTGGCGTCCAGCGCGCGGTAGAGGGCGGCGAAATCCTTCATGGCGCGGGCGCCTCATCCGGTGCAGCCTGGGCGGCGGGAGCTTCGTCCTCATCGCCGTATTCGGTCTGGAAGGCTTGCGCATCCAGGCCCTGCTCGCGCAGCCAGCGCACCAGCACCGCCACGCTGCCATGCGTGACGAAGACACGCTCGGCGCCCGTGGCACCTATGGCGTATTGCAGGCCGGGCCAGTCGGCATGGTCGGACATGACAAAGCCCCGGTCCACGCCACGGCGACGGCGCGTGCCGCGCAGCTGCATCCAGCCGCTGGCAAAGGCATCGGCATGGCCGGGAAACCGGCGCATCCACGGCGTGCCCTGCGCCGAAGGCGGCGCCAGCACCAGGGCGGTCTTGAGCAGTTGTGCATCCACGCCGGGGTCGGTGACGCGCAGCGTGGGCGGCAGGTCCACGCCCGCGGCGCGGTACACGGCATTGAGCGGCTCCACCGCGCCATGCACGACGATGGGGCCGATGCGGCGGTCCACCCCGTGCAGGATGCGCTGGGCCTTGCCGAAGGCATAGCACAGCAGCACCGAGGGCCTGCCCTGGGCGGCGTTGGCCTGCCACCAGGCGTTGATGTCGGCCATGAGCTCGGGCTGGCGGGGCCAGCGGTAGATGGGCAGGCCGAAGGTGGATTCGGTGATGAAGGTGTCGCAGCGCACGGGCTCGAAGGGGGTGCAGGTGCCATCGGCCTCGGTCTTGTAGTCGCCCGAGGCCACCCAGACCTGGCCGCCATGCTCCAGCCGCACCTGGGCCGATCCGAGCACATGGCCGGCCGGGTGCAGGGAGATGCGCACGCCGTGGTGATCGATGGCTTCGCCATACGGCAGGGTCTGCAGCGTGATGTCCGCGCCCAGCCGTGCGCGCAGCACGCCCTCGCTGTCGTCATGGGCCAGGTAATGGGCGTGGCCGGCGCGCGCGTGGTCGGAGTGGCCATGCGTGATCACGGCCCGGTCCACGGGCCGCCAGGGGTCGATGTAGAAGTCGCCGGCCGCGCAGTACAGGCCTTCGGGGCGGGCCACGATCAGGTCGGCGGCCATGCGGGATCAGGGGCGGGAATGCTCATGGCCCCATGCTAGTGGGGCGGTCGCCGCGCGCACGCTGGCCCGGAGCGCGGCAGGCTGTCAGCCTGCACCTACCCGCTCGACGAATGACCGCAACCGGGCTGCAACCGCGGGACAACCGCGGCACAACCGGTCCGCAGGGCCGGTCAAATCGGGGAAGATAGCGCCCTCTCATCCCACACACATCCACACGCCTTCATGAACAACTCCGTCGTACGCATGTCCAATCTCTTCCTGCAACTGGGCCTGGATGCCAGTGACCAGGCCATTGCCGATTTCATCCGCGCGCACCAGCTGGCCGCCGATGTGGATGTGGTGGATGCGCCCTACTGGAGCGATGCGCAGCGCCAGTTCCTGGCCGAGCAGCTCAAGGCCGATGCGTCGTGGTCCATCGTCGTGGACCAGCTCAGCGAGTCGCTGCACGAAGACGCGGTCAGGCAGCGCGCTGCCCGATAGCACGGGCAGTCAGGCCGCCAGCGGCTCGGGCACCGTGATGTCCACGCTGTGGCGGCCGTCCACGCTGGTGGCCACGGTGCCGGTCACGGTGACGCGGCGCACCACGCGGTGGGCATCGCCGTAGTCGTTGATGGCGTAGTGCTGCGTGGCGCGGTTGTCCCAGATGGCCACGTCGCCCTGCGCCCACTGCCAGCGCACGGTGTTCTCCAGCCGGATGATGCGTTCGTTGAACAGCTGCAGCAGCGCCGTCGATTCATTGGCGCGCAGGCCCTTGATGCGCTTGGCGAAGTGGCCCAGCAGCAGCGCCTTCTCTCCGGTCTCGGGGTGCACATGCACCAGCGGCTGCTCCGACTCGATGGTCTTGCGCGTGAACACCTTGCGGTAGCTGGCGCGGCCTGCGGTCTCGGTCTGGCTGGCCGCGTTCTGGCGGAAGTTCTCGGCGTAGTCGTAGTCGTTGCCATGCACGGCCCACAGCTGCTCGGCCAGTTGCCTGAGCGGCTCGGGCAGGCCCTCATAGGCGGCCACGGTATTGGCCCAGACGGTGTCGCCGCCATGGCCGGGCAGCGTGACGGCGCGCAGCACGCAGACCTTGGGAAAGGCCGCCTTGAAGGTGACGTCGGTATGCCAGGAATCGGCGCGGCCGCCATGCTGGGAATTGAGCTCCAGAAAGGCCGTGCCGTCCGGGGCAGGCACGGTGGGGTGCGATTCGATCTCGCCGAACAGCCGCCCGAAGGCCTGGTGCGATGCATCCGTCAGATGGTGCTGGCCCCGGAAGAACAGCACGCGGTGGCGCAGCAGGGCCGCATGGATCTGCGTGAACTGTTCGGCCGCCAGCTCGCCCGACAGCCTGGCGCCGTGGACCACGGCGCCTATGCGGCCGGACAGGGGCTGGATCTGCAGCGGCTGTTGCCGGTCCTGCTCCAGGTCTTGGGCCACGGTGCTCAGGTGGCTGGCTTCGGTGACAGCGTTCACGGCGTCTCTCCTCAGTGCTTGCATGGGTGGAAGCCCCCATGCTAGGAACCGCCCTGCCACGCCACAACGAAGCTTTTGGCGCATGGTTATGCGCAAGAGCGGTGCATGCCAACCAGGGCCGTGCGCGTCACAAAACTGCAACAAGGAAAACGTAACATTCCTTAACAATTTTGCGATGTGCCTTCCATGGATGAGTCCCGCGCCTACCTGAGCGATTCCAGGCCACGTTTCCGCCCACCCAGCGCTGCGGACCTGTGTACCCCCGTTCCCTGCATGACCGCCGACGAGACCAACGAGAAGGTGCTCGAGGTCTTCACGCGCCACCGGGACCTGATCAGCCTGCCCGTGGTGGAGGGCAACCGCCCCATCGGCCTGATCAACCGCAGCATCTTCCTGTCCCAGTTCAGCAAGCCGTTTCGCATGGAGCTGTACGGCAAGAAGAGCTGCATCGCCTTCATGGACAAGGAGCCGCTGGTGGTCGATGCCTCCACCGACATAGACACACTGACCGTGAAGACCGTGGAGTACGGCGAAAAGGCGCTGACCGATGGCTTCATCATCACGCGCGACGGCCTGTTCGCGGGCGTGGGCAACGGTCTGCAGCTGATGCGCGCGGTGGCGGACATGCAGGTGGCGCGCAACCGCCAGATCATGCACAGCATCGAATACGCCAGCGTGATCCAGCAGTCGCTGCTGCGCAGCTCGCGCGAGGCCCTGGCCCGCGCCTGCCCCGGGGCCGACCTGGTCTGGGAGCCGCGCGATGTGGTCGGCGGCGACTTCTACCAGTTCAGCCAGGACGGTGATGGCTGGTTTGCCACCGTGGCCGATTGCACGGGCCACGGCGTGCCCGGCGCCTTCATGACGCTGATCGCCACCAGCAGCTTGAGCCAGGCCATCAAGGAGCACGGCCCGCGCGACCCGGCTGCGCTGCTGGGCCATGTGAACCGCAGCGTCAAGCAGATGCTGGGCCAGCTCGACGGCAAGGATGGCACGCCCGGCTCCGACGACGGGCTGGACGCGGCCTGCTTCTGGTTCGAGCCCGCGCACCGGCGCCTGCGCTTTGCGGGCGCGCGCCTTGCGCTGTTCGTGCTGCGCCCCGGCGCCGAGGCGGCGGAGGTGCTCGATGGCCAGCGCAAGGGCGTGGGCTATGTGGACAGTGAGTTCGACTTCGCCTGGAACAACATCGACCTGGAGCTGCCCGCAGGCACCCTGGTCTTCATCACCACCGACGGCCTGATCGACCAGGTCGGCGGCCCGCGCGGCATCACCTTCGGCAAGAAGCGCGTGCGCGAGCTGCTGCTGGAGCAGGCCGGCCGCACGCCCGCCGAGATCAACCGCGCCCTGCTGGCCGCCCTGCAGACCTGGCAGGGCGAGCACCACCGCCGCGACGACCTGACCTTTTTCTGCTTCAGAACCTGAATGCCTCCCATGCCCTCCGCACAGATCGCCGACAAGTACGGCAGCTTCTTCCACCTGGCGCGCCAGCACCAGGTGATCTTCTACTACGTGGGCTACTTCTCGCAGAACATCGTCGCGGCCATGGCCGAGGCCGTGCGGCTGCAGCTGGAAGTGGCCGGCGTGCCGGGCCCCACGCGGCGCAAGCTGTTCTCGTCCTTCGTCGAGATGGCGCAGAACATCATCCATTACTCGGCCGATGCCCTGACCCCGCCCCACCAGGACGATGGCGAGCTGCGCCACGGCGCGGTCTGCATCCGCCGCGAGGACGACGGCAGCTTCGTGCTGCTGTGCGCCAACCCCATCGAGCCGGGCATGGGCGAGGCGCTGCGCGCCAAGCTCGACGCCCTGCGCAGCATGACGCTGGACGAGATCAAGAAGGCCTGCCGCCAGTCGCTGCGCGATGACGCGCCCGAAGGCAGCAAGGGCGCGGGCATGGGTTTCCTGACCCTGGCCCGCGATGCGCGCGAGCCGCTGCAGTTCGACTTCGATCCCGCCCAGACCGTGGACGGCCGGCCCGTCTTCTACCTGAAAGCCACGCTCTGAGCCGTCGCTCCGGCACCAGGCCTGGACAGGCCCGGCCCGCAGGCACGGACAACGCACCGAGATCACGCATGGACAACCTCTACATCGCACCGACTCCCAGTTCCCCGGAAGTGGACTTCCAGTTCGACACGCACACGCTGCACCTGCGTGGCGAGTCCTATCCCGAGAACGCCGCCGCCTTCTACGGCGGCATCCTGGCCCGCCTCAAGGACTACCTGGCCCAGCCGCAGCCGGCGCAGCAGCAGGCGCGCATCGAGGTGCACATCGCGCTGGCCTACTTCAACAGCTCCAGCACCAAGATGCTGTTCAACCTGATCGAGGCACTGAGCGGCGCCGCCGAGGCCGGCCGGCCCGTGGCCCTGCACTGGTACCACGACGAGGAAGACGACACCATCTGCGAATTTGGCGAGGAGCTGCGCGACGACTTTCCCGCCATCGCCTTCACCGGCCACCCCGTGAAGGCGGCGTGATGGACACCGTGGCCGCTCCCGCGGACCTCTTCGATGCCGAGCACCAGGCCCTTTTGGCGGCCCGCGCCGCCCATGACCGGGGTGAAGAAGCCGGCGCCCAGGCCTGCCACCAAGCCCTGGGCGTGCTGCTGACCGCCTATGAGCGCCTGCTGCGCGAAACGCGCCGGCTGGTGCGCCGCAGCGACCGTGCCGAGCTGGAGATGACCCAGCTCAACCAGCGCCTGCAGGAGCTGGCCGGCGAGCTGGAATACCGCGCCACGCACGACCCGCTGACCGGCGTGCTCAACCGCGCGGCCATCATCGAGCGCGTGAACCGCCACTTCACCCAGCAGGGGCTGGCCCTGATCGTGCTGGACATAGACCACTTCAAGCGCGTGAACGACAGCTTCGGCCACCCCGTGGGCGACAGCGTGATCCTGGGCGTGGTGCGCTGCCTCAAGGCCGCCGTGCCGGCCACGGCCCACATCGGCCGCGTGGGCGGCGAGGAATTCACCGTGCTGCTGCCCCAGCACGACAGCGACGGCGCCGTGTGCGTGGCCGAGCAGGTGCGCGCCGCCATTGAGGCCCACCCCTTCGGCCTGCCCGACGCCAGCTGCATCACGGCCAGCTTCGGCGTGAGCTGGCGCCCGAGCGGCGGCCGCTTCGACGACGCCTACAGCCTGGCCGACGAGGCGCTGTACGCCGCCAAGCGCAGCGGGCGCAACCAGGTCGTGCGCGCGGCAGACCATGCCACGGCCTGAGCGGCACGGACACAGACAGGGCTGAGGCATGAGTTTCGTGATGCGCGCACGGGCGCCCAGGGCGCCCGCCCCTGCTTCCGCCCTCCTGCAGCCGGCTCTGCAGCCGCCCCCGCCATCGCCCGTGCCCGGGCCTGAATGGCGGGTGCTGATCGTGGACAGCGACCCCGACGTACACGCCGCCTTCCGCCTGGCGCTGGAAGGCCACACCCTGTTCGGCCGGCCGCTGGTGTTCCTCTACGCCCGCTCCGGCACGCAGGCGCGCAACCTGCTGCGCAGCGAGCAGGACCTGGCCGTGGTGGTGCTCGACGCCGTGACCGATGGCACGGGCGCCGGGCTGGACCTGGTGGACTTCATCCGCTACACGGCCGGTCTGCGCAACAGCCGCATCGTGCTGCGCACCGGCCGCCCGGGCCAGGCGCCCGATCTGGAAACCCTGCTGCGCTACGACATCAACGACTGCCGCACCAAGACCGAACTCACGCCCGACCGGCTGCTGGCCATCGTGGTGACCGCCGTGCGCTCCTACGAGCAGCTGTGCGCCATCGAGGCCAACCGCCGCAGCCTGGAGCTGATGGTGCGCTCCAGCGCCTCGCTGCTGGAGGAAACCAATCTGCACGCCTTCGCGCGGGGCGTGATCACCCAGCTGGCCACCTTGCTGGGCGTGGCCAGCGAAGGCCTGGTCTGCTCGGAGGGCACGCACCCGGCCGAGCCCTACCGCGTGCTCGCGGCCACGGGGCCATTCGCCCGGCTCATCGACCAGCCCATCGCCACCGTGCTGGCCTCGCGCGGGCTGCGCCTGCTGCGCCAGGCGCTGCAGACCCGCCGCAACATCTACGGCGTGCAGCGCGGCGTGGCCCTGTACATCGGCCGGGGCGACGAGCAGGACATGGCCGTCTTCATCGATGCGCCGGCCTCGCACAGCGCACTGGACCGCCAGCTGCTCGAAGTCTTCTGCGCCAACCTGCGCACGCTGCTGCACAACCGCGGCCTGCTGGAGCGCCTGCACCAGTCCGCCTACTTCGACCCCCTGGTCTGCCTGCCCAACCGCGCCCACTTCGTGGAAAAAGTGGACGAATGCGTGTGGCGCGGCACGCGTGACCATGTGCTGGCCCTGGTGGATATCGACGACTTCAGCGCCACCAACGACGTGATGGGCCACCGCTTCGGCGACCGCCTGCTCGAAGCCATGGCCCGCCGCCTGGCCAGCGCGCTGCCCGCAGGCGTGCTGCTGGCGCGCGTGGGATCGGACACCTTCGGCATCCTGGGCCCCACCGACGAGGTGGCCCTGGCCCAGTTGCTGGACTGCGCCCGCCAGCCCCTGGCCGTGGACGGCGTGCCGCACAAGGTCTCGCTGACCTGCGGCTACGTGTACCTGCCCCATGAACGCCAGGCCGGCACCGACCTGGTCAAGGACGCCACCATCGCCCTCAAGCGCGCCAAGCGCGATCACCGCGGCCAGCTGCTGGAGTACTCCGAGCAGATGGGCATGGAGGCGCGCGACCGCGCCCTGCTGCTGTCCGACCTGCGCGCCGCCATCGACGGCGCCCAGCTTTTCCTGGTCTACCAGCCCCAGGTGGACCTGGAAACCCATGCCCTGGTCGGCCTGGAGGCCCTGCTGCGCTGGCGCCGGCAGGACGGCAGCTTCGTGCCGCCCGACCGCTTCATTCCGGTGGCCGAGCATTCGGGCCTCATCGTGCCGCTGGGCCAATGGGTGCTGGCCACGGCCTGCCGCACCATGCGCGAACTGCTGGACGCCGGCCGCGCCCCCCGGCGCATGGCCGTCAATGTCTCCACCGTGCAGCTGCAGGACCCGGGCTTTCTGCAGACCGTGAGCAACGCCCTGACAGAGCACGGCCTGCAGGGTGCGCAGTTGGAACTGGAGATCACCGAGTCGGTGGCCGTGCTGCCCACCCAGCTGCTGCAGGCCACGCTCAGCGCCCTGCGCACGCTGGGCGTGACCATTGCCATCGACGACTTCGGCACCGGCTACTCCTCGCTGAGCTACCTGGAGCGCCTGCCGCTGGACCGCATCAAGATCGACCGCAGCTTCGTGCGCCAGCTTGGCGAATCACAGGAAGCGCGCATCGCCGAAATGATCGCCCAGCTCGGCCGCAAGCTCGGCCTGCAGGTCCTGGCCGAAGGCATAGAGGACGCCAGCGCCTGGCAGGCCCTGCGCGCCATGGGATGCCAGGAGGGTCAGGGCTATCACGTTGCCCGGCCCATGGACAAGGCGCAGTTGCTGGGCTGGCTGCACCGGCGCACTGGCGCACCGCAGTGAATGGCGCGCCGGAGTGAATGGCGCGCCGGAGTGAAGGCGCTCTGTCGCCCGTTCACGGCAGATGGGGCGCGATCACCTCGGCCAGCAGGCCGAAGCTGTGGCGGATCTCCTGCTCCGTCACGGCACCGTAGCCCAGCACCAGGCCCCGGGCCGGATCGGGCCTGAGCGAGTACAGGGACAGCGGCCGCGTGAGCACGCCCAGCTTGCGTGCCTGCCGCGCGATGGCGTCATCGTCCGAGCCGGGCGGCAGGCCCAGCACCAGGTGCAGCCCCGCGTCTCCGCCCTGCACGGTCACCGCCGTGCCCAGGCGCTGGCCTATCTCGTCGATGAGCACGCGCCGGCGCTCGCCATAGACCTGGCGCATGCGGCGGATGTGGTTGACGTAGTGGCCCTGCCGCATGAACTGCGCCAGCACGATCTGCTGCATGATCTGCCCCTCCCGGAACAGCTCGCTCAGCGCGCGCGCAAAGCTGTCGGCCAGGTCGCTGGGCAGCACGAGGTAGGCCAGCCGCAGCGAGGGGAACATGGTCTTGGAGAAGGTGCCCAGGTAGATCACGCGGCCATGCTCGTCCAGGCCCTGCAGCGCCGGCAGCGGGCGCGAGGTGAAGCGGAACTCGCTGTCGTAGTCGTCCTCGACGATCCATACCCGCTGGGCCACCGCGTAGTCCAGCAGCTGGCGCCTTCGGCCATGGCCCATGAGCACGCCGCTGGGGTACTGGTGCGAGGGCGAGATGAACATCAGCCGCGGCGGTGTCTTCAGTTGCTGCGGCGTGGGCGCCAGGCCCTCGCCGTCCAGCGCGATGGGCTGCAGTTGCAGGCCGGCCATGCGGAACACGCTGCGTGCGCCCCAGTAGCCGGGGTCCTCCAGCCAGACGGTGTCGCCGGGATCGGCCAGCAGCTGGGAAATCAGGTGCAGCGCCTGCTGGGCGCCGCTGGTCACCAGGATCTGGTCCGCGCTGCAGGCCACGCCGCGCGTGCCCTGCAAGTGCTCGGCAATGGCTTCGCGCAGCGCGGGATGGCCTGCGCCCGTGGCATAGCTCAGTTGCAGCGGGTTGTGATCGCGCCAGGCCTGGGCGTGCAGACGGCTCCATAGCGCGGCCGGAAACTGGCGCAGCTCGGGCACGCCCGGCGCGAAGGCGCCCCACTGCAGGTGGCTGGCCCGCGCCCCGCCCACGATGGCGCTGCCGCGCCGCGACAGCGGCGTGCCACGGCGGCGCGGCAACGGCGGCTGGCTCACGAAGGCCGGCGCCACCTCGGCCACATAGGTGCCCCGCCCCACTCCGGCCTGCACCAGGCCCTCCAGCGCCAGTTGCTCATAGACCTGGACGATGGTGTTGCGCGCAATGCCCAGCGTCTGCGCCAGCTCGCGGCTGGTGGGCAGCCGCGAGCCCGCCGGCAGGGCCTTGCGCAGGATGCCTTCCTTGACGATGCGGTAGAGCTGGCGGTGGTTGTACTCGGCATCGCTACGTTGGAAATGCCGATTGACAAAGTCCGGCAGCGTGGAGTTTCCAACGCGGGAAATTGGTTCTCTCTTGTTCACGGTATTTGGTTCTTTTGTTGGGATCAATGTGAACATAGACTCGCCCCCATGTATAGCTATCGAAGGCGTGAAAGCCGAATATTTTTTCAATGATCCGCCTCCAGACACTTCAAAGACCTGTGCCTTCCGCCCGGTTCTCTCCGCCCCTCAGTCAGCCTATGTCCTTGAAGTTGAAAGCTTTTCGTTGCGGCACCCTGCCGGCCCGGCAAGCCGCCTGCCAGGAGGTGCAGCCATGAGCACGGCCACCACCTTCGGCATCGCCGGCGTCCAGATGGAGGTTTGCGCCTTCGACAGCAACCTGGAGCGCATGGCCGGTTACCTGCGCCACATCCGCTCGCGTTTTCCCTGGGTCCGCATGGTGCTGTTCTCCGAGCTGGCGGCGCTGGGCCCCAAGCACGACAGGGCCGAGCCGCTGCCCGGCCCCACCGAGGACCGGCTGTGCGGGCTGGCCCGGGAAACCGGCCTGTGGCTGATTCCCGGCTCGCTGTTCGAGAGCGTGGCCGGCCCCGAGGGCACGGTGGTCTACAACACCACGCCCGTCATCAACCCGCAGGGCGAGGTCGTCACGCGTTTTCGCAAGCTCTTTCCCTTCAGGCCCTATGAGCGCGATGTGGCCGGCGGCACCGGCTTTTGCGTGTTCGACGTGCCTGGAGCGGGCCGTTTCGGCGTGTCCATCTGCTACGACATGTGGTTTCCGGAAACCACGCGCACGCTGGTGGCCATGGGCGCCGAGGTGATCCTGCACCCCACCATGACGGACACCATCGACCGCGATGTGGAGCTGTGCATCGCACGCGCCTCGGCCGTCACCAACCAGGTCTATTTCTTCGATGTGAACGGCGTGGGCGACGGCGGCGTGGGCCGCTCCATCATCGTGGACCCCTCGGGCTACGTGCTCCACCAGGCCGACAGCGGCGCCCAGATCATGCCCATCGAGGTCGACTTCGCCCGGCTGCGGCACGAGCGCGAACACGGCCTGCGCAGCAACCTGGGCCAGCCGCTCAAGAGCTTCCGCGACCGCGACTGCGATTTCACCGTCTACCGCAAGGACGGCACCGACTTCCCCTACCTGCACAGCCTGGGAGCACTGGACAAGCCCCAATGACCTGACACGCCCCTTTTCCCAGCGATCGACATCAAGAGCACCACAAAGCCGCAAGCCACCGGGCGATGCGGCAAAAAACCAGGAGACAACGATGACATCCCGCCCCCCGACCGAAACGCGCGCCCGTGCCTCCCTCAGCCGCCACCGCAGCGTCTGGGAAATGCGTGCCGATGGCTGGATCAGCCTGGTGGACGATCTCAGCCGGCTGGCCATCCTGGCGCCCGAGCACCCCGAGCGTGCCAGCCGCCTGGCCCACGTGCAGACCATCATCGACGCGCTGGCCCCGGTCGAAAGCTACTGGGCCTTTCCCGGGGGCCGGGTCTTCGGCGAGCTGTGCCAGTGGATAGAGCGCGAGGAACTGGCACGCGCCCACCAGGCGGCGCGGCGCATCCACCGCGTGCTGGCTGCGCGCACCTACCGCCATGACGCCAACACGCTGGACAACGACAACGAGCTGCCCTCGCAGATAGAGACCGACAGCGAGCGCCAGGCACAGCTGACGCGGCCTTACTTCGAGGTGCTGATCGTCGACGAGATGTCGGCCAGCGAGGAAGACGCGCTGCGCCGCCGCGTGCAGCGCAAGCGCAGCGCCGACGATGATTTCGTGTTCGACATCGTGGTGGTGCCCAGCTTCGAGGACGCGCTGATCGCCACCCTGGTCAACTTCAACCTGCAGGCCGTGGTGATACGCCACGGCTTTCCATTCCGCTCGGTCAACAGGAACGGCATGCTGCGCCGCTTCCTGGAAGGCATGGACGACAACAGCGAGTCCATGCCCGAGTTCGAGCGGGGCCCGCTGCTGGGCCGCCAGATCGCGCAGCTGCGCCCCGAGCTGGACCTGTACCTGGTCACCGATGTCAGCGTCGAGGAGATCGCCGCGCGCGTAGGCGAGGTCTTCAAGCGCATCTTCTTCGGCGAGGAAGACCACATCGAGCTGTACAGCGCCATCATGAAGGGCGTGGGCGAGCGCCACAGAACGCCCTTCTTCCACGCGCTGCGCGACTACGCCAAGCAGCCCACGGGCGTGTTCCATGCGCTGCCGCTGGCGCGCGGCAAGTCCATCATGAACAGCAACTGGATCGGGGACCTGGCCCAGTTCTACGGCATGAACCTGTTCATGGCCGAGACCTCGGCCACCTCGGGCGGGCTGGACTCGCTGCTGGATCCCGTGGGCCCGCTCAAGCTGGCCCAGGAGTACGCGGCCCGCGCCTTCGGTGCCAGGCGCACCTACTTCGCCACCAACGGAACCTCCACCTGCAACAAGATCGTGGTGCAGGCCCTGGTGCGGCCCGACGACATCGTGCTGGTGGACCGCAACTGCCACAAGTCCCACCACTATGGCCTGGTGCTGGCCGGCGCCCAGGTGGCCTACCTGGACTCCTATCCGCTGGACCAGTACTCCATGTACGGCGCCGTGCCGCTGCGCCACATCAAGGAGACCCTGCTGGGCTTTCGGCGCGCGGGCACGCTGGAGCGCGTGCGCATGGTGCTGCTGACCAACTGCACCTTCGACGGCATCGTCTACGACGTGGAGCGCGTGATGACGGAATGCCTGGCCATCAAGCCCGACCTGGTCTTCCTCTGGGACGAGGCCTGGTTCGCCTTCGCGCGCTGCCATCCCATCTACCGCCCGCGCACGGCCATGGCCAGCGCCGCCAGGCTGTGCGAGACCTTCAAGGACCCGGCCTACGCCAGGCGCCACGCCGAGTTCGCCGCCAGCATCGACTGGGAGGACGACCAGCAGTTGCTGGAGACCCGGCTGATCCCCGACCCCGCCAAGGCCCGCATCCGGGTCTACGCCACGCATTCCACGCACAAGACGCTGACGGCGCTGCGCCAGGGCTCGATGATCCATATCTGGGACCAGGACTTCAAGGACAAGGCCGAGGAGTCCTTCCACGAGGCGTACATGACGCACACCTCGACCTCGCCCAACTACCAGATCCTCGCCTCGCTGGACGTGGGCCGCCGCCAGGTGGAACTGGAGGGCTACGAGCTGATCCAGCGCCAGCTGGAGCTGGCCATGAGCCTGCGCGAGCAGGTGCTGCACCACCCCCTGCTCAGGCGCTACTTCCGCTTCCTGCGCATCGGCGACCTGGTGCCGCTGGCCTACCGCGAGTCGGGCGTGGACAACTACTACAACGACGAGACGGGCTGGGACAACCTGGAGGTGGCATGGCGCAGCGACGAGTTCGTGCTCGACCCCAGCCGCGCCACCCTGGTCATCGGCACCACGGGCATGGACGGCGACACCTTCAAGAACAAGGAGTTGATGGACAGGTACGGCATCCAGATCAACAAGACCTCGCGCAACACCGTGCTGTTCATGACCAACATCGGCAGCACGCGCTCGGCCATCGCCTACCTGATCGAGGTGCTGATCAAGATTGCCCGCGACGTGGACGCCCGCGTGGCCGACCTGAGCGCCATCGAGCGGCGCATCCATGAAAGGCGCGTGCGCTCGCTCACGCTGGAGCAGCCGCCGCTGCCCAATTTCTCCAGCTTTCACTTCGCCTTCCGGGGCCGCAGCGTCGAAGGCCGCGCAGGCACGCGCGACGGCGACATCCGCAGCGCCTTCTTCCTCTCGTACGACGACACCAACTGCGAATACATCGACATGGCCGAGGCCGCGCGCGCCATCGCCGAGGGGCGCGAACTGGTGTCCGCGCTCTTCGTCATCCCCTACCCGCCGGGCTTTCCCATCCTCGTGCCCGGGCAGGTGATCAGCGCCGAGATCCTGCAGTTCATGGCCGCGCTGGATGTGCGCGAGATCCACGGCTTCCGGCCCGATCTGGGCTTTCGCATCTTCAGCCGGGCCGCGCTGGACCGCGCCGCCCAGGCCACGGCCGCGCGCGCCGCGCTGGCGCTGTCGGGCCGCGCGGCGCAGCCGCAGGCGGGCGACGAAGGCCTGGGCCTGGTCCGACCCGAGCCCGAACCTGAACTGATCACGCTTTCCCCCACCCCGAAGAAGACCACGACGAGGAGCAAGAAGTGAACAACAAAGTCAAAAGCGTTGCCGACCTGCTGCTGATGTTCCACCGCAACGAGCGGCCCATCTACTTCATCAGCGCCACCAACTTCAACCTGCTGGGCATGGACCGCTGGGTCAACCGCTTCCGCTACATCAACTACATCGACTGCTTCGACGGCCGCCACCCCAACGCCTTCGTGCCGCAGGAGCTGCCGCACGAGCCCTTCGAGTCCATCGAGGACATCAACAACTACCTGCTGCAGCACAAGGACGTGGTGGACCTGATCGAGCGGCGCGGCGGCAAGCCGGTCGCCACCTTCCTGATGTTCGACGAGAAGACCGAGGCCCTGGCCCGGGAGCTGGGCATGGAGGTCTGGTTTCCGCCAGCCGCGCTGCGCCAGCGCTGCGACAACAAGATGGAGACCGTGCGCATAGGCAACAAGGCCGGCGTCTACTCGGTGCCCAACGCGCTGGAGAAGGTGGACAGCTACGAGCACCTGATGCAGATCGCCGAGCGCCACGGCCTGGGCAAGGACCTGGTGGTGCAGTCGGCCTTCGGCGACTCGGGCCACACCACCTTCTTCATCGCCTCGCGCGAGGACTTCGACAAGCACAAGGACGAGATCGTCAACGACCCCGAGGTCAAGATCATGAAGCGCATCAACTGCCGCGGCGCCACGCTGGAGGCCTGCGCCACCCAGTCGGGCACCCTGGTCGGGCCGCTGCTGACCGAGGTGGTGGGCGCGCGCGAACTCACGCCCTACAAGGGCGGCTGGTGCGGCAACGAGGTGTTCCCGGGCGCCTTCTCCGAGGAGGTGCGCGCCAGGGCGCGCGACATGGCCGAGCGCTTCGGCAACCAGTTGCTGGCCGAGGGCTACCGCGGCTACTTCGACCTGGACTTCCTGATCGACACCGACACCGGCGAGGTCTACCTGGGCGAGCTGAACCCGCGCATCTGCGGCGCCAGCCCCATGACCAACCATGCCGCCTTCGCCTACGCCGATGCGCCGCTGTTCCTGTTCCACCTGCTCGAATTCTCGGGCGTGCCGTTCGACCTGAACGTCAAGGAAATCAACGAGCGCTGGGCACAGCCGCATTTCATCGATTCCTGGTCTCAGGTGGTGCTCAAGTTCAACGAGGACCGCATCGACCAGGTCACGCATGCTCCGGCCACCGGCATCTACCGCATGGGCGAGGACGGCAGCGTCGCCTACCAGCGCTTCGACTACAACCGCAAGGCCATAGACACCGAGCGCGAGGCCTTCTTCCTGCGCATCACCGGCCCCGGCGACTACCGCTACGAAGGCGCCGACCTGGGCATCCTGATCACGCGCGGCCGCTCGATGGACGACAACTTCAAGCTCAACATCCGGGCGCGCGACTGGATACGCGGCATCAAGAACTACTACGCAGGCAAGCCCATCCTGGCCACCCAGCCCGGCGCAGCGCCGGCGCCAGGCTCGTTCAAGATCCTCTGAAGGCACTCCCATGCCCTTGTCCATGCCTTCCCGCATCCGCTTCCAGGCCATCGCCGAAGACCTGCCCGGCCGGAAATGGCAGGCCCTGTGCGAGCAGGCCTGGCCCTACTACCGCGCCTGGTTCCTGCGCCAGGGCGCGGTGGCGCGTGCCGGCTTCCTGGAGTGCCGCCGCGCCCTGCGCCAGCACATGCCGGAGCTGGTGCCCACCTGGGAGCGGCTGGTGGAGCTGGCCGGTGGCGGCGACATCGAGGCGCGCTTCCTGTCGCTGTGGTGCCCCCCGCCCTACATCACCGGCTGCTCCCAGGCCGTCTGGCTCGATGCGGCCGGCCGGCAGGAACCCATGCTGCTGCGCAACTACGACTTCGCGCCCGCGCTGCTGGAGGGCCACTGGCTGGCCACACGCTGGAGCGGGCAGCGCGTGGCCGCCATGGGCGACTGCCTGTGGGGCGCGCTGGACGGCATGAACGAGTCGGGCCTGGCCGCCTCGCTGTCCTTCGGCGGCCGCACGGCCCATGGCGACGGCTTCGGCATTCCGCTGGTGCTGCGCTATGTGCTGGAGATCGCGCAGGACACCGCATCGGCCGTTGCCATCCTGCAGCGCGTGCCCGTGCACATGTGCTACAGCGTCACGCTGCTGGACGCCCGGGGCGAATGGGCCACGGTGTTCCTGAATCCCGACCGCCCCGTGGAAGTGACCCGGCGCCGGGCCGTGACCAACTTCCAGCACACGGTGGAATGGCCCGAGCATGCACGCGCCACCAGCGCCTGCGAGCGGCTGGCCGCCCTGCAGCAGCAGATCGATGCCGGCATGCCGGCCCGTGACGCCCAGGCCGCGCTGCTGCGCGAGCCCCTGTACCAGCCCGCCTGGCGGCGCGGCTACGGAACGCTGTACACGGCGGCCTACGCCCCTCGGTCGGGCCGGCTCGAACTGTCCTGGCCCGGCCAGGCCTGGCCGCAGACCCTGGCGGCCTTCGAAGAGGGCCACCGGGAGATCGCCTACCTGAGCCAGGGCCCCTGAGCGCCCCGCCCAGCATCCCGCGCCTGCATTCAGCGCTTGCATCCGACGCCCGGGACAAGGTGCCACGCACTGCCGTCCAGGCATTCCCCACAGGTTCCAAAGGAGACATGGAAATGACAAGAAGACTTCCGCCCGCCATCTGGATTCTGGTTGCCATGGTGCTGGGCATCGTGATCGGCTACATGGTGTTCATCAACTTCCCCGACAAGAAGGCGGCCGCGCAGATCGCGGGCTACATCTCCATCATGTCGGACGTGTTCCTGCGGCTGATCAAGATGCTGATCGGCCCGCTGGTGTTCTCCACGCTGGTGGTGGGCATCGCGCACATGGGCGACGCGGCCTCGGTGGGCCGGGTGTTCCTCAAGGCCATGGGCTGGTTCGTCACCGCCTCGCTGGTGTCGCTGGTCATGGGCCTGGTCCTGGCCAACCTGCTGCAGCCGGGCCACAACCTGGGGCTGCCGCTGCCGGACATCGGCGCTTCGGCCAACCTCGCCACCGCCAAGTTCACGCTCAAGGACTTCGTCAGCCACCTGGTGCCCAAGTCCTTTGCCGAGGCCATGGCCAACAACGAGATCCTGCAGATCGTGGTTTTCTCCATGTTCTTCGGCGTGGCCCTGGCCGCGCTCGGTGAAAAGGGCAGGACGCTGGTGGCCGCCATCGACGAGCTGTCCCACGTCATGCTCAAGATCACCGGCTATGTGATGAAGCTCGCGCCGCTGGCCGTGCTGGCGGCCATGGCCGCCACCGTGTCGGTCAACGGCCTGGAGATCCTGCTGAAGTTCGCCGTTTTCATGGGGGACTTCTACCTGGGCCTGTTTCTGCTGTGGGGAGTGCTGGTGATCGCCGGTTTCCTGTTCCTGGGCCCGCGCATCTTCAGGCTGCTGGTGCTGATCAAGGAGGCCTTCATGCTCTCGTTCGCCACCGCCAGCTCCGAGGCCGCCTACCCCAAGATCCTGGACGCGCTGGACCGCTTCGGCGTCAAGCGCAAGATCTCCAGCTTCGTGATGCCCATGGGCTACTCGTTCAACCTCGACGGCTCCATGATGTACTGCACCTTCGCCGTGCTGTTCATCGCCCAGGCCTACGACATCCACCTGTCGCTGGGCACGCAGATCACCATGCTGCTGATCCTGATGCTGACCTCCAAGGGCATGGCCGGCGTGCCGCGCGCCTCGCTGGTGGTGATCGCCGCCACGCTCAACCAGTTCAACATCCCCGAGGCCGGCCTGCTGCTCATCCTGGGCGTGGACACCTTCCTGGACATGGGCCGATCGGCCACCAACGCCGTGGGCAACTCCATCGCCACCGCCGTCGTCGCCAAGTGGGAGGGCGACCTGCTGCCCGAGACCGAAGCCGCCGCCAACGCCGCACGGCTGGATTCGGAGGTCAAGGCCACGCTGGCCCATCCCGCCTCCCCGGCCCATTCCTGACAACCCGCACAAGGAACACGCCATGAAACCCGAACCCAGATCACGGCCCGGGCAGCCATGGGCGCTGCGGGGACCGGCGCGGGTGGCAGCGGCAGCGGGCTTGGCGGCGCTTGCGCTGCTGGCCGCCACGGCCGGCGCCCAGGAAGCCGACACGCCAGAGCGCACCGCCGCCAGCCGCGCGCCCGCCACGCTCAGCGGCACGCTGGCCAAGGTGCGCGCCAGCGGCTCCATTGCGCTGGGCTACCGCCAGGCCTCGGTGCCGTTTTCCTACCTGAACGCGCGCAACGAGCCCATCGGCTACTCCATCGAGCTGTGCAAGGCGCTGGTGACCAGCATCGAGGATGCGGTCAACAGGAGCCTGGCCATCCGCTGGGTGCCCGTCACGGCCGACAACCGCGTGGACGCGGTGGCCAGCGGCCAGGTGGACCTGGAATGCGGCTCCACCACCAGCAACCTGGAGCGCCAAAAGCGCGTGGCCTTCTCGCCCATCATGTTCGTGGCCGGCACCAAGGTCATGGTCCGGCAGGACACGCAGATCCGCTCCTTGCGCGACCTGGCCAGCAAGAAGGTGGCGGTGACGGCCGGCACCACCAATGAAAAAGCCATGCGCGACCTGGACAGGAAATTTCACCTGGGCATGCAGCTGCAGGTGGTGCCCGACCACTCCCAGGGCTTTGCCCAGGTGGCCGGCGGCCAGTCCGACGCCTTCGCCACCGACGACGTGCTGCTGTACGGCCTGATCGCGGAGAACGCCGGCAAGGCGGAGGGCAACGGCGGCACGGGCGCGAGCCAGGGCGCCAGGCTCCAGGTGGTGGGCGACTACCTCTCCTACGACCCCTACGCCATCATGTTCCGCAAGGACGACCCCCAGCTGGCCCAGGTGGTGAGAACCAGCTTCCAGGCGCTGGCCGAGGACGGCGAGATCGAGCGCCAGTACAGGCGCTGGTTCCTGCGCCGCCTGCCTTCGGGCACCAGCCTGGACCTGCCCATGAGCGCCCAGTTGCAGACCCTCATCGAGACCCTGGCCGCCCAACCCCGTTGAGGCGGTTGCTACCTGCACCACCTGCACCCATTGCGCGCCGGATGGCGCCTCGCCCGGCCTTGCTCTGCGCAAGGCACGCAGCACGCGGGTCGCGCCCACCTTGCAACAGCAAATACAAGGAGACAGGAAATGAGTCAGCAACTCGAAGGTGGGCTGAAGCCGCGGCACCTCACCATGCTATCCATTGCGGGGGTGATCGGCGGTGCGCTGTTCGTCGGCTCCGGCAAGGTGATTGCCAGTGCCGGCCCCGCAGCCATCCTGGCGTACATGGGCGGGGGCATCCTGGTGGTGCTGGTCATGCGCATGCTGGGCGAGATGGCCGTGGCGCAGCCTGACAGCGGCTCGTTCTCCACCTACGCAGACCGCGCCATCGGGCGCTGGGCCGGCTTCACGATCGGCTGGCTGTACTGGTGCTTCTGGACACTGCTGATGGGCTGGGAGGCCTATGTGGCCGGGGCCATCCTCAACGCCTGGATGCCGGCCGTTCCCATCTGGGGCTACATGCTGGTGGTGGTCTTCGGCCTGATGGCCGTCAACTTCCTGCCGGTGCACAACTATGGCGAGTTCGAGTTCTGGTTCGCTCTGATCAAGGTCGTGGCCATTGTGCTGTTCATCGCCATCGGAGCGCTGGCCATCGCCAGGCTCTGGCCTGCGGGCGATGTCGCAGGCATGGCGTACCTGACCAGCAAGGGCTTCATGCCCAACGGCCCCGGCGCCGTGGTGGTGGCGCTGCTGGGCGCGATGTTCGCCTTCATCGGGGCCGAGATCGTCACCGTGGCGGCGGCCGAATCCCGGGACCCGGGCAAGGAAATCGTGCGGACCACCCGGTCCGTGGTCTGGCGCATTTCGCTGTTCTACGTGGGCTCCATCTTCATCGTGGTCTGCCTGATTCCGTACGACACCCCGGGCCTGATCCTCTCCACCGAAGGCACCTACGCCGTCGCGCTCAAGCACCTGGGCATTCCCTTCGCCGGCCAGATCGTCAACTTCGTGGTGCTGACTTCCGTGTGCAGTTGCTTCAACTCGGCGCTCTACACCTCCAGCCGCATGCTGTTCTCGCTGGCGCGCCGCGGCGACGCCCCCCGCCTGTTCACGACCCTGGGCCGCAGCACCAGCGCGCCCTACATGGCCGTCATCGCCTCCAGCGCGCTGGCCCTGCTGACGGTCGCCCTCACCGCCACCGGCCAGATGGACGTGTTCGATGTGCTCATGGCCGCGACCGGCTCCATCGCGCTGCTGGTGTACCTGTGCATCGCCGTGTCGCAGTTGCACATGCGCCGCAAGCTCGAAGCCAGCGGTACGCCCATCCGCCTGAAGATGTGGTGCTTCCCGGCGCTGACCTACGCCACCATCTTCTTCATCGTCGCCTCCATGGTGGTCATGGTGGCCGAGGGCACCTACCGCAAGGAAGTGCTCTACACCAGCGTGCTGGGCGGTGCATTGGTCGCCCTGGGCATGCTGGCGCAAAAGCTCCACTGGGGCCGCCCGAAACCCGGCCGCGTGGAACAGGAGCAGGCCGCTCAGGAAGGCCTGGGTCCGTTGATCGTCAAGTCCGAATAAATGGAGACACAAGCATGAGCACCGATCCATCCGTCCGCATCGAACACGACCTGCTGGGGGACCGCGAGGTTCCCGCCGACGCCTACTACGGCGTGCACACCCTGCGCGCCCGGGAGAACTTCGGCATCACCGGCACGCCCATCTCCATCTACCCCGAACTGATCCGCGCCCTGGCCAGCATCAAGCAGGCGGCGGCCATGACCAACCATGAGCTGGGCCTGCTGGACCAGCGGCGCTGCGATGCCATCGTGCTCGCCTGCCAGGAGGTGCAGGGCGGACGGCTGCACGAGCAGTTCGTGGTGGATGTGATCCAGGGCGGTGCAGGCACCTCGACCAACATGAACGCCAACGAGGTCATCGCCAACCGCGCGCTGGAGCTGCTGGGCCACCACAAGGGCGAGTACCGGTACCTGCATCCCAACGAGCAGGTGAACATCGGCCAGAGCACCAACGACGTCTACCCCACCGCGCTCAAGATCGCCACCTGGTTCGGCATCCACGGGCTGATCGACGCCATGGACACGCTGCGCCTGGCCTTCGCGCAAAAGGCCGAGGAGTTCCGGGATGTGCTGAAAATGGGCCGCACCCAGCTGCAGGATGCCGTGCCCATGACGCTGGGCCAGGAATTCAGCACCTATGCCGTGATGATCGAGGAGGACCAGGCGCGGCTGCGCGAGGCCGTGCTGCTGATCTGCGAGATCAACATGGGCGCCACCGCCATAGGCACGGGCATCACCGCCCATCCCGACTACGCGCCCCTGGTGCTCAAGCACCTGCAGGAGATCACCGGCATTGCGCTGCAGACCGCGCCCAACCTGATCGAGGCCACCCAGGACTGCGGCTCTTTCGTCCAACTGTCGGGCGTGCTCAAGCGCGTGGCCGTCAAGCTGTCCAAGACCTGCAACGACCTGCGGCTGCTGTCCAGCGGCCCGCGTGCAGGCCTGGGCGAGATCAACATGCCGGCCATGCAGGCGGGATCAAGCATCATGCCGGGCAAGGTCAACCCCGTGATCCCCGAGGTGGTGAACCAGATCGCCTTCGAGGTCATCGGCAACGACATCACCGTCAGCTTCGCGGCCGAGGCCGGGCAGCTGCAGCTCAATGCCTTCGAGCCCATCATCGCCCACAGCATCTTCAAAAGCGTGAGCCACCTGCGCAACGGCTGCCTGACGCTGGCCGAGCGCTGCGTGCAGGGCATCACCGCCAACCGCGAACACCTGCGCGCGGCGGTGGAGAACTCCATCGGCATCGTGACCGCGCTCAACCCCTACATCGGCTACGCCAACGCCACTTCCGTGGCCCAGCAAGCCCATGCCAGCGGCGGCAGCGTCTACGACATCGTGCTGGCCCGGGGCCTGCTGAGCAAAACGCAGCTGGACACCATCCTGCGGCCCGAGATCCTCACGCGGCCCTCGGCACTGAAACTCGGATGACCGGTCTGCCCTACCTGCACACCGCAGGAAACCCATGCCGCCTGGCCGCCCACACCACGGCCAGCGATGCGCCCAGCAGCGCCAGCAGCACGGGCGTGAAGGCGCCCACGCCCATGCGCGCCAGCAGCAGGCCGCCCACGATGCCGCCGCCGGCAATCGCCATGTTCCAGGCCGTGACCAGCATGGACTGCGCCACGTCGGCGGCCTCGCCCGCCGTGTGGGCAATGGCGGTCTGCAGCAGCGTGGCGGCGCCGCCAAAGGCCAGGCCCCAGACGGCCACCGCCGCATACACCAGGGCCGGCGCATCTGCGGCCACGCCCAGCATCAGCGTGGACAAAGCGAACAGCGCAATGCTGGCCAGCGTGAGCGCACGCAGGTGGCGGTCGATCAGCACGCCGGTGATCCAGATGCCCAGCACGGAGGTGGCGCCGAACACCAGCAGCACCAGGTCCGTGCGCGCGGCCATGCCCGCCACCGCCAGGAAGGGCGCGATGTAGGTGTAGAGAATGTTGTGCGCCAGCACGAAGGCCAGCACCACGAACAGCACGGGGCGCACGCCCGCCAGGGTGAACACGCGCCGCAGCGGCAGGTGGCGGCCTGCCGCCTGCCCTGCAAAGTCGGGCAGGCGGGCGCGCACCCAGACCATGAGCGCCAGCGCCAGCACGCTCATGAGGCCGAAGCACAGCCGCCAGCCCACCCACTGGCCCAGCACGGTGCCGGCCGGCACGCCCAGCGACAGCGCCAGCGGCGTGCCCACCATGGCAATGGCGATGGCGCGGCCCTTGAGATGGCCGGGCACCATGCGTGCCGCGTAGCCGGCCAGCAGCGCCCAAAGCAGCCCGGCCGAGACCCCCGCCAGAAAGCGCGCCACCAGGGTCAGCGCAAAGTGCGTGGACAAGGCCGTGACCGTGTTGGCGACGACAAAGCCCGCGATCGCCGCCAGCAGCAGGGGGCGGCGGCGCATGCCCTGCGTGGCGGCCGTCAGCGGTATGGCGGCCACCAGGGAACCTATGGCGTAGAGGGTGACGGTCTGGCCCACCCAGGCCTCGGTCACGGCCAGGCCCTGGGCCATCTGCGGCAGCAGGCCGGCCGGCAGCGCCTCCGTCAATATGGTGATGAAGGCCGCCATGGCCAGCGCCAGCAGGGAGGCAACGGGCAGGCGGTCCTGGCGTGTTCCGGTCATTGCGGCTCTCCCGAAACCCCTTGGACCTCACAAACCCCGTAGACCGCGTCGCGCAAATCGTTGACGAAGCGCCCCGACATGCCCTCGTACAAGGTGTTGGTGAAGGCCACGACACTGAGCTCCTGCGCCCGGTCCACGAACCAGGAATGCCCATAGGCCCCGCCCCAGCGCCAGGTGCCCACCGACTCCGGCGATGCCGCCTGCGCCGCATCGCGCAGCACGGAAAAGCCCAGGCCAAAGCCGAAGCCCGGCGCATTGGGCAGGGCCAGCCCGGCGGTCTGGTCCCGCTCCATCTCGGCGACCAGGGCGTCGGGCAGCAGGGTGTTGCCGCCCTGGCGCAGGGCTTCCAGCAGCCGCAGGAAATCGCCTGCCGTCCCCGCCATGCCGGCGCCGCCGGAGGCAAAGGCCTGGGCGTCAAAGATGCGCGAAGGGCTGAAGGCAATGCCGATGCTCCCCTCGAAGGGCGACACGGTCTCGCCCTCGGCCAGCGGATGGGGCTGCGGCGCATCGCTGACATAGGCTGTGGCCACGCGCTGCGCGGCCAGCGCATCGGTGACGGCAAAGCCGGTATCGGTCATGCCCAGCGGCCCGGTCACCAGCTCGCGCACGGCCTGGTCCAGCGGCCTGCCGTGCACCTGTTCAATGAGGGCGCCCAGCACATCGGTGGCCAGCGAGTAGCCCCAGGCCGTGCCCGGCGCGTACAGCAGCGGCACGCTGGCGATGCGCTCCAGGTTCTCTTCCAGTCCGATGCCCTGGCGGTCCATGCCGTCCGATACGCCCGCGCGCGCATAGGGGCCTTGTGCATCGGCCTCGAAGAAGCGGTAGCCCAGCCCCGCCGTGTGGCTGAGAAGCTGCCGCACGGTGATGCGGGCGGGCCGGCCATCGGCCAGCCGGGGGCGGAACCGGGGCAGCCAGCGCTCCACCCCCTCGTCCAGCGCCAGCAGTCCCCGCGCCACCAGCACCAGCGCGGCAGCCGAGACGATGGGCTTGCTGGCCGAGGCCAGGCGGAACACAGCATCCACGGCCATGGGCAGCCCGCGCTCGCGGTCGGCCCAGCCTGCGGCCTGGCGGTGGACCAGCGCGCCGCCACGCGCCACCAGCACCACGGCGCCGACCAGGCGCTGCGCCTCAAGCGCCTGCCGGACCACGGCCTGGACGCGGTCGGACAGGGGCGAGGACGACAGGGTCGCAGGCAGCGCAGCGGGCGCAGCGGGCGCCGCAGGTGCTGAAGGCGCTGCAGAAAGGGCAATCGTCATGGGAATTCCCGGGATCAAATGAACAGGGTCCTGACGATAGAAAGCCCTCGATTAAAGAAAAAGTGGGGTAGATTTCCGGTTTGTGCGGAAATGGATGTCCGCAATGAAGGAGCGGCGTTTGGACAGCCTCAACGGTTTCGTGGTGTTCGTGCAGGTCGCCGAGACCCGCAGTTTCGTGGCGGCCGGCCGGCTGCTGGGCATCTCGGCATCGGCCATCGGCAAGAGCGTGGCAAGGCTGGAGGACCGGCTGGGCGTGCGCCTGTTCCACCGCAGCACGCGCAGCATCACGCTGACGGCCGAGGGCACGCTGTTCCTGGAGCGCAGCCGGCGCATCCTGGCCGAGATCGAGGCCGCGCAGCTGGAGCTGTCGCAGGCCAGCACCGCGCCGCGCGGCCGGCTGCGGGTCAGCCTGCCCCTGGTCAGTTCGCTGGTGCTGCCGGTGCTGGGCGAGTTCATGCGCGCCTATCCCGAGATCGAGCTGGACCTGGACTTCACCGACCAGCTGGTCGATGTGATCGAGGAAGGCTTCGACGCCGTGGTGCGCACGGGCGCGCCCGCCGACTCACGCCTGTCCGCGCGCCGGCTGGGCGCCTTCGGCTACCTGCTGGTGGCCTCGCCCGGCTACCTGGCGCAGCGCGGCACGCCCCGGGTGCCCGAAGATCTGCTGCAGCACAGCTGCCTGCACTACCGCTACCCCCACAGCGGCAAGCTGGAGCCCTGGGTGCTGCGGCGCGCAGCGGGCGCGCCCGAGCTGCAACTGCCCACCTCCATGATCTGCAACAACATCGAAACCCGGCTGTGCTTTGCGCTGCAGGGCCTGGGCATCGCCTACCTGCCGGAGTTCTCCATCCGCGAGCCGCTGGCCGACGGCCGGCTGCAACCCGTGCTGGCGGACTGCATGGAGCACACCAACGTCTTCCACGTGCTGTGGCCCGCCAGCAAGCACCCCTCGCCCAAGCTGCGGGCGCTGGTGGACTTCCTCTGCGCGCGGGTGTTTCCGCAGGCGCAACCCGGGCAGGCCCCGGACGCTGCCAGGACCGCGGCGCCCAAGACACCCAAGACACCCCAGACATCCGGGACGCGCAGATAGGCTGCGCGCCGGCTGCTGCAGCCTGCAGGCCCCCGCCCTGCCTTGCTGGCTATCGCGCGGGCCCCTATCTGGGTTAGCATGCTTACAGAGCAGCGTATCCACAGAGTCATATCGGTTGCTCTGGCCCACCGGCAGGCAGGACCTGCGTCTCGAACGCTGTGGCGTGCAGGGGCGCCGTATCGGTGGGCCATTGCGGTTGACGGCTGGCGTTGCAGATCTCTTTTCTTGTCTCGCTGCGTTGCATGTCTTCTCGTTCCACCGCTATCCATCGTCCCGCCCTTTCCTCGCGCTCGCACGCAAGAACATCATTGGCCATCATCGTGGGCGTCTGCTTCATGGTGCTGGCAGCGGGGCTGTACTGGGCCGCGTTGCTGACCAGCCACCAGTACATGCAGCGCTACACACGGGATCAGGCATGGCTGCGCGTCTCGCAGATGTCCCAGGCGGTTTCCGCGCAGGCCGGGACCATGCTGTCGGGCCTGAACTATTCCCTGCGGGACCTGGCCCGGGACTACGAGTCGGGTGACTCGCAGGCGTTCGGGCGGGCCGTCGCCAGCGTCCAGGAGGCCTATCCGCCCGGCACCATCGTCCAGGTGGCCGTGGCCGATGCGAATGGCCAGGTGGTGTATTCGAGCCTGGCAGCCTCGGAGCCGCCTGCGCAGAGCGTGTCCATTCTCGACCGCGAACATTTCCAGGCGCATCTGAAGGGCCTGACGCAGGGAACCTTCATCGGCCGTCCGGTGCAGGGACGGGTTTCCGGGCAATGGGGTATCCAGCTGAGCCGCGCCCTGCACCACCGAGGCGCGTTTGCGGGCGTGCTGGTGGTGTCGCTGTCGCCGCAGTACCTGTCGCGGCAGCTGCAGGCCATCTTCGACAGCCCGCGCGACGTGATCTTGCTGCTGCGCGAGGACGGCACCTATCTTGCACGCTCGCAGAACCAGGATCGGGTGCTCGGGCGCCAGCTGCCCGCGGCGCGGGTGGCGCTGTTTGCCCCCGACGTCACGCATGGCACCTACGAGGCGCTGGCGAGCACCGACGGCATACAGCGCATGTATGCCTGGAGCCGTGTGAGCGGCTTTCCGATCCTGGTGAGCACGGGGCTGGACCACGAGGCCGTGTTCGGCCCGCTCAACGAGACCATACGGCAGAGCCTGTGGCGCAACGGCATAGGCACGCTGCTGATTTTTCTGGGCGGGATGCTGACGGCCTGGCTGGCGTTCCAGCGCTGGCGGGAGGAGGACCAGCGGGTCCAGTCCGAAGAGCGCTTTCATCTCCTGTCCGAGGAAGTCCCGGGCGGCCTGTTCCAGTACAGCTGGGACCCTGCCGGCCACTACGCCCTGTCGTTTGCCAACCCCGGCTTTTATGCCATGCACTGCATCGATGCGGATACGGCAGGCACTGCCTTGCAGGACCTGGCACAGCGGGTTCATCCGGAAGATATCTCCGCACTCAGGCAGTCCATCGACGAAGCGATGCGCAGCCAGGGGGACTGGGCCTGCAAGTACCGCGTACAGTCCGCCGACGGCTCCGTGCGCTGGCTGCAGGGCCATGCACGCCCGCAACGCACCGAAGACGCAACCGTGCTCTGGCATGGCTACATCCTCGATGTCACCCAGGACGAAGGCCTGCGCAAGGCGCTTCACGAGAGCGAGGAGCGTCTGCGGCTGACCATCGGCGCCGTGCGTGACGGACTTTGGCAGTGGGACCGCGAACAGGACCAGGTGCTGTGGGATGCCCGCTGCTACCAGATGCTGGGCATGCCGGATCAGGCACTCGGTTCGTTCACCGTGGCCGGCTTCATGCATCTGCTGCACCCACTGGACCAGCCTCGCGTCCAGGAACGGCTCAGGCGCCACCTCGAACACGGCGACCCATTCCGTGTCGAGATGCGCATAAGGCAGGCCGATGGCTCCTGGCGATGGATCGAATCGCGCGGGGAAGTCACCCTGCGCGATGCCGACAACAAGGCACTGCGCATGCTCGGAATGCACACCGATATCCAGGAACGGGTGGAGCAGACCCATATGGTGAGCGCCCTGCTGGAGCGCGGAAGCGCCCTGGTGCTTGTCGCCAGCCATCGCCGCAGCATCGTCTACGCCAATGCCCAGGCAGCCGAGTGCTTTGGCCTTGCGGCGGGCGCACTGGAGCCGCAGTGCTCATTCCAGCAACTGCATCCGTCCAGCGACAGCTTCCACAGCTTCGCATCGCTGTACGAGCGCCTGAGCCTGAAGGGCACGGTGCGTACCGAGTGGGCACTGAAGGTCAAGGGCGGGCACATGCGCTGGTTCGACATGCAGGGCGCACTGCTGGACCCCGAAGACCCCCAGGGCAACGTGATCTGGACACTGTTCGACGTAGATGCCCGCCATCAGGCAGAAAGCGCATTGCACGAGGTACAGCAGCGGCTGGAGGCCATCATCGAGAAATTTCCGGCGGGCATCCTGGTGACCGACGACGCAGGGCAATGCATCAGGGCAAGCAACGCAATGCTGGTGGACCTGTTCGAGCTGCCGCTGTCCGCCACGGACCTTGTGGGGAAAAGCCTGCAGACATTGCTGTCCTATTTGCCCCCGGCCATGGCAAGGGCCTTGCAACCTGCGCCGCAACCGGGGGCAGGTGCCCTGTCGCAACGAACGATCTTTGCCCTGTCCAACGGCCGCCATATAGAAACGGAGCTGCTGCCGCTTCGCAGGCAGGAGCGGCTGCTTGGCTACTGCTGGGTATTCCACGACGTGACGGACTACAAGAGGCGCGAAACGCAGCTCGAAGCCCTGGCATTGACCGATGCGCTCACGGGTGCCAGCAACCGGCGGGCCTTCATCACGCGCATGGAGTCGGAGCTGGAGCACCTGCGCCTGGGACTGAGCCATCCGTCGGCACTGATCATGCTGGATATCGACCATTTCAAGCGCGTCAACGACAGCTTCGGCCATGGCGTGGGCGACGAGGTGCTCAGGCATCTGGTGATCGCGGTGTCCAAGCAGCTGCGCCAGGGCGACATGCTGGGCCGCCTGGGCGGCGAGGAATTCGCCGTCTTGCTGACGGACGTGGACGCTCCGACCGCACTGCGGCGCGCGGAGAACCTGCGTGAGGCCGTGGCGACGCTGGCCGTGTCCGTACAGGGCCAGGACAGCCCGATCCGCTTCACCGTGAGCCTGGGCGTATGCCTCATGGACGAGGGCGAGGCATCGGTCGAGCGCTGCCTGGAGCGGGCCGACGCCGCCATGTACTTCTCCAAGCGCAATGGCCGCAATCGCACCACGTGCTGGACGCCCGATACCCCCGTGATTTCGGACGCCAAGTGAGCGCGATGCCAGTGCCGCGACACGCCCGTGCGCCCGGGCAAGGCGATGTGTCAGCTACCCGGCCGCCTCATTCATCGCCGGGCACTCCGTAGCTGGGCGCGGCCGTGGGATGGATGGCGCGCGTCTGGTAGTCCTGCATCTGCGGCGCGTAGGCGGCCCAGAGGCTTTGCAGCGCGCCGATGGGATCGTGCTCGGACCAGTCCACGCGCAGGTCCGCCATGGGCCAGCTGTGCTCGCCCGCCACCTTGAGCGCGGCCGAATGCACGGGCCCGGCCTCGCCGCCCGCGGCCATGGCGGCCCGCATGGCGGCCAGCAGGCGCTCGGCCAGCGGCAGGTCGGCGCTGCGCTCGAAGGCCGGCACCATGGCCTCGATGGTGCGTTCGCTGGCCAGCAGGTTGCCGGCCGCCACGCATTGCCGCCCCACGGCGCTGGTGAAGATGCCCAGGGCCTGGCTGCCGCTGAAGACGCCGGTGCGGCCCTGTGCGTCCACCACGGTGACCTGGCGGTACTGGGGCCAGCTGCCGTCGTCCAGCGCCTGGCGCAGCGCGGCCTGGGGGTCGGCGCCCTGCTCCAGCAGGTCCAGCACGCGCGGGCCCAGGGCGGGCAGCGTGATGTTCTGCGTGGACACCACGCCCACGCCCGCGCGCACCCAGGGGCAGCGCGCGCCCACCGCAATGCTGGACGAGCTGATGGCCACGCCCAGCTGCCCGGTGCGCTCGCAGCGCCCCACAATCGAAAAAGTCATGGTTTCTTCCTCCTGCCTATGCGGCTGTACCAGGTGATTGCTGTGGTCGACGTTCAGGCGCTGGCCGGCGGCTGCCAGTCATCGGGGATGACCGCGATCACGTCGATCTCCATCAGCCACTGCGGCTGCCCCAGGGCCGAGATGCACAGCCCCGTGGAGATGGGAAACACGCCCTTGAGCCACTTGCCCACTTCCCGGTAGACGGGCTCGCGGTAGCGCGGGTCGATGATGTAGGTGGTGGTCTTGACGATGTGCGACAGGTCGCTGCCCGCCTCCTCCAGCAGCTGCTTGACGTTCTTCATCGCCTGCTCGGCCTGCTTTTGCGGATCGCCCAGGCCGACCAGGTTGCCCTCGAAATCGGTGCCGATCTGGCCGCGCACATAGACGGTGTTGCCGGCGCGCACGGCCTGGCACAGGTCGTTGTCCAGCGACTGGTTGGGATAGGTGTCCTTGGTGTTGAACATGCGGATGCGGGTATGGGTGGGCATGGTCTGGCTCCTGCAGGGGGTGGATGGGAAGGTGTCTCAGAGCGCGCTACCTGCTACCTGCTACCTGCTGCGGGCAGCGGCGTCGTAGTCGCTGTAGCGGCGCTGCTTGGCGATGTGGTCGGCCACGAACTTGGCGTCATGCCACACGCCCCAGATGAAGGACGAGCCACGGCGCGACAGCCAGGGCAGGCCCAGGAAGTAGATGCCGGGCTCATGGCCCACGCCGCGGTGGTGGCGCGGCTTGCCGCCGGGCTCGAAGCTGTCCACCTGCAGCCAGCTGAAGTCCACCCTGTAGCCCGTGGCCCAGATGATGGAAGTGATGCCTGCGGCGGCCAGGTCGAGTTCGCGCAGTGGATGGGTCACGCACTCGGGATCGGGCAGGCGCCTGCGCGCCTCGGGCTCCTCGGGCAGGTCCAGGCCGTTGCGGCGGATGTAGTCGTCGGCCGCATCCAGCATGGCCAGGTAGTTGGCGTCGCCGTTGGCGATGTTCTCGGCCAGGTCGTCCCTAAAGCGCACCCGGCCATCGGCGAAGGACTCGGTCAGCCCCACCAGGGTGATGCCCTGGTGTCCCAGCGCGCGAAAGTCCACGGTGTGGCCGCCGCGCGCGCCGCTGACGGCAATGGTCACATGCTCGCGGCCGGGCTTGGCAATGGCCGCATCCCATTCGCCCAGCACGCCCAGCCACCAGCAGAAATCACGGCCGCGGTAGGCGCGCGGCGGCCGGTCATGGGCGCCCACCGACAGGAACACCTTGCGGCCCGCGCGCTGCAGTTCATCGGCAATCTGCACGCCCGAGGAGCCTGCGCCCACCACCAGCACGGCGCCTTCGGGCAGCTGCGCGGGGCGGTGGTAGTGCGCGGAATGGATCTGCAGCAGGCCGCCATCGGCGGGCGCAGCCGGCGCAGCCGGCGCTATCGGCGGGATCACCGGCACCTGGAACGGCCCCGTGGCCGCGATCACGTTGCGGGCCTCGATCACGCCCTCGGACGTTTCCACCGTGAAGCCCGGCCGGCTCTGGTTGCGCGTGACCCGCCTGACCTCCACGCCGGTGCGCACGGGCGCCTTGATCTGGCGGACATAGTCCTCGAAGTAGTCGGCCACCTCGTCCTTGCCGGGAAAGCCGTCGCGGTCGCCCTTGAACTCCAGGCCCGGAAAGCGGTCATGCCAGGCCGGCCCGTTGGCCACCAGCGAATCCCAGCGCCCCGTGCGCCAGGCCTGGGCGATGCGCTGGCGCTCCAGCACCAGGTGCTCTACGCCAAGCTGGCTCAGGTGTTCGCTGGCCGCAATGCCGGCCTGCCCGGCACCGACCACGAGCGTGTTGATGGTTTGGATTTCAGCTGTCATGGTGTGGGTCTCTCAGGAAAAAAAGGCGCAGGCCCTCCCGCATCGGCGCGGTGCCGACTGCCTTGGTGTGGTCCGCAACAAAAAAGGAAAGAAGGTGAAGGCCGCCCGTGCGGCGCTACAGGTACAGGTGCTTCACCACGTCGTTGGCCAGCAGCTCGCTGGCCGTGCCCGAGGCCACCAGCTGGCCCTTGAGCAGCAGATAGCCGGTGTGGGCGATGGACAGCGCCGCCTCGGCGTTCTGCTCGATGAGCAGCACGGTGATGCCTTGGCTGTGGATGCGCTGCACCGTCTCGAAGTACTCCTCGATGAGCTTGGGCGACAGGCCCAGCGTGGGCTCGTCCATCACCACCAGGCGCGGCTCGCCCATGAGCACGCGGCCCAGCGCCACCATGGCCTGCTCGCCGCCGGACAGGGTTCCGGCCGCCTGCGACAGGCGCTCGCCCACCCGGGGGAACAGGGCCACCACGCGCTCCAGCGCCTGGGCAAAGCCCTGCTGCGGGCGCAGCGCGTCGTGGCCGATCTTCAGGTTCTCCTGCACGGTCAGCTCGGCAAACAGGCGCCGGCCTTCGGGCACGAAGCCCACGCCCAGGCCGGCCAGGTCCTCGGTGCGCATGCGCGCCAGCGGCTGGCCCATGACGCGGATGGCGCCGTGGTGCACGGGCAGCAGGCCCGCAATCGCCTTGAAGGTGGTGGTCTTGCCCGCGCCGTTGGGGCCCAGCAGGCAGACGATGCTGTGCTCGGGCACCTGCAGCGAGACCTGGTTGAGCATGTTCACCACGCCATAGCGCGTGCTGATGGAGTCCAGTTCAAGCATGGCTGGCCTTTCTGCCCAGATAGGCTTCCTGCACGCGCGGCAGCCGGCGCACCGCCTCGAAGCTGTCGTCGCCGATCTTGCGTCCGTAGTCCAGCACCATCACGCGGTGCGGCAAGGTGGCGATGAGCCGCATGTCGTGCTCGATGATGATGAAGCCCAGCGCCGGATTGCCTTCGCGCAGGCGCTGGATGTCGGCGATCAGCGCATCGGTGTCGCGGTCGTCCATGCCGCTGGAGGGCTCGTCCAGCAGCACGATGCGGGGCTCGGCGGCCAGGGCGCGCGCAATCTCCAGGCGGCGGCGGTCGGCCTGCGGCAGGCTGCTGGCCAGCACGTTGCGGCGCTGGTGCAGGTCGCTGGACACGCTTTGCAGCAGCGCGCAGGCGCGCTCGGCGCAGCGCTTCATCTCGGCGCGCGAGACGGCCGGGCGCAGCAGCGCGGTGAGCACGCCGCAGCGGGTGCGCGAGTGCATGCCGATGATCACGTTGTCCAGCACGCTCAGCGAGCCGAACAGCCGGCTGGTCTGGAAGGTGCGCGCAATGCCGGCGCCCGCGATGTCGTGCGCGGCCATGCCCTTGAGCGAGCGGCCTTGCAGCAGCACCTCGCCCTCGGTGGGCTGGTAGATGCCGGTCAGCAGGTTCAGCAAGGTGGACTTGCCCGCGCCGTTGGGCCCGATGATGCCCAGCACCTCGCCCGCCGCCAGGTGGATGTCCACGCCCTGCACCGCCGTCAGGCCGCCGAAGCGCATGGTCAGGCCACGCCCCTCAAGGACCAGCGGACCTGCGGGCGCGGCATGGTGGTTGGGATGGGAATCAATGCTCATGGTTGCGCACCCGTTGGGGGAAGATGCCGCGCGGGCGGATGATGAGGAAGGCGATCACCACCAGGCCGTAGAACAGGATGCGGTAGTCGGAAAACGCCCGCAGCTTCTCCGGCAGCATGGTCAGCAGGAAGGCGCCGACGATCACGCCCAGCGTGTTGTCCATGCCGCCTGCGATCACCAGCGTCATGATGGTCACGGACACCAGGAAGGTGAAGTTGTCCGGCGAGATGAAGCTCACATAGAACGCATACACCGTGCCCGCAAAGCCCGCCAGGAAGGCATCCACCGCAAAGGCCTTGACCTTGAACCAGGTGACGTTGATGCCGCAGGCGCGCGCGGCGATCTCGTCGTCGCGCAGGGCATTCCAGGCCAAGCCCACGCGCGAGCTGTGCAGGCGCTGCGCCGAGACGATGGCCAGCCCCAGCAGGGCGACGGCCACGTAGTAGAAGTTGGCCTGTCCCGGCAGGCTGTGGCCCCACAGCGTGATGGGGTCGTTGAACGAATGGCCGAACAATGTGGGCGAAGGAATGCCCACCAGGCCGTTGGCGCCGCCCGTCCACTCCAGGTTCATCAGCAGCTGGTGCACGACGATGCCGAAGGCGATCGTCACCAGCGCCTGGTAGCTGTCGCGGGTGCGCATGGACGGCAGGCCCAGCAAAAAGCCGAAGACCGTGGCCACGGCGGCGGCCACCAGCAGGCAGATCCAGAAGCTCACGCCGAAGTGGATGGCCAGCAGGGCCGACGCATAGGCGCCGATGCCGTAGGACGCGCCGGTGGCGAAGTTCGGTATGTTGGCGCTGCCCAGCTGGAAGTTCAGCGCCAGCGCCAGCACCGCGTACAGGCAGGCGATGATCATCAGGTGCATGGCGTAGCTGTCACCGCCCAGCACCCACGGAAAGACCAGCGCCAGCACCACGCCCGTGCCCACGGCCAGCGGCCTGCACTGGCCGAAGGCGGCCACGATGCGGTCCTCCACCACCGGGCGTTTCTGCACCGCGACCAGGGCCACGGCAAAGCAGGCCAGCAGCGCCAGCACCGTTATCCAGCTTTCGGCCAGCAGGAACTGGCGCAGCAGCACGGCGCCCGCCAGGGCCACGCCCAGCACGATGGCGGCCGAGCCCGCACTCCGTGGTGCCGCCTGCGGCGGCGCCTGTATCGTCGTTGTCTGCATCACACCTTCTCCATTTTCTGAACGCCGAACAGGCCGGCGGGGCGAAAGATCAGCACCAGGATCACCAGCGCGAACACGAACACCAGCCGGTACGAGGTGCCGTTGGGCACATAGCCCTGCACAATGGTCTCGATGGCCGCAATCAGCAGGCTGCCGACAATGGCGCCCCCCAGCCGCCCCAGGCCGCCGACCACCGCGGCGGAAAAGCCGATCAGCCCCGCCTGCACGCCGAAGTCAAAGCGCACCACGCCCGCATAGCTGGCCAGGAAGATGCCGCCCACCGCGCCGGTGGCCGAGGCAATGAAGAAGGTGTTGCGAAACACCGGCCCCGGCGCAATGGAGAACAGCCGCGCGGTTTCGCGGTCCTGCGACACGGCGCGTATGCGCATGCCCATGGGCGTGTGGTGCAGCACATAGAGCAGCACGCCCACCAGCGCCACCGCCACCAGCACCGAGACCACGCTGATCAGGGGCAGCGGCCCGAACGGGGTGGGAACGGCCCCCTGCGCAATCGCGGGGAACGCGTGCGGATTGCTGCCCTGCGGGTACAGGTGGCGGATCAGCTCGCGGATCACGATGCCCAGTGCCACCGTGGCCACCAGCGGCATCATGGCCGGCGCATTGCGAAAGCGGCTGATCACCAGCCGGTCCAGGGCAACGCCCAGCCCTCCCACCGCTGCAATGGCCACCAGGCAGGCCAGGCCCAGCACCAGCCAGGGGGCCGAGCCGCCCAGCGCGGCGGCCAGGGCCTGCACGGCCGCCAGGGCGATGAAGGGGGCGACCATGGCCACGTCGCCATGGGAAAAGTGAATCACCTGCAGCACGCCAAACAACAGGCTGAAACCCAGGGCAAGCAGGCTGTAGATGCAGCCCAGGGTCAGCCAGTTGATGAGTTGCTGGAACAGCGCGTCATGCATCGATAGGGTTCCTCTTGTGTCGGGTTCGGCCGGTTTGGCGGGGCTTCGCTTGTCTCCATGTCACGCAACCATTGAAGCAAGAAACCGCGCAAAACCTGCGTCGCTTTTGCCGAGGCGCTGCTTCGGAAAACGCGATCCAGTCCCGGGCAGGTGCGGCGATACATTGATCCGGCGGCGTTGCCAGACAGCGCCGGCCAGCCCGCCATGCACCGTGGCGCCCCGCCGCCCCGGCCCCCGCCCGGGTCGCCATGGCTGCCCTTCGTCTTCACCTGAACAGGACCGATCGACCATGCAAGCCTTCACGACAACCACCGCCCTCCTGCCATCGCGCCGGCGCCTTGCCGCATCCGCCCTGGCGCTGGCCGCCGCCACGCTGGCCTGCGGCGCGGCCTGGTCCCAGTCCACCGTGAAGCTGGGCTTCATCGGCCCCGTCAGCGGCGGCAACGCACAGCAGGGCCTGGGCGCGAAGAACGGCTTCCTGCTGGCCATCGACCAGTGGAATGCCACGGCCGGCGTGCCGTTCAAGGTGGAGGGCGTGGTGCTGGACGATGCCTCCGACCCGCAGACCGGCGTGTCCGCCGCGCTCAAGCTGGTCAACGACCGCGACGTGGTGGGCGCCATCGGCCACTGGAACAGCCCCGTGGCCCTGGCCACGCTGCCGGTGTTCAACCGCGTGCAGATGCCCTTCATCGTCTGGGGCGCCATCGGCCCCAAGATCACCGACCAGAACTTCGCCAACACCACGCGCGTGACGCCCACCCTGGTCAACGAGAACAAGCCCCTGGCCGCCTGGGCCGCCACGGGCCTGGGCGCAAGAAAGATCGCCATCATTGCCGACACCAGCGACTACGGGCGCGCCAACCTGGCCTCGTTCGGCAGCTTCTACAAGGCAGAAAAAGGCAGCGTGGTGGCCGAGGAAAGCTACCCCGTGGGCACCACGGATTTCCGCTCCATCCTCACCAAGATCAAGAGCCTGAACCCCGACGCGGTCTACTTCGGCGGCGTGATCACCGAGGCCGGCATCGTGCGCAAGCAGATGGCCGAGCTGGGCATGAAGCAGCCCATGCTGGGCATCAGCGGCATCTTCGACCCGCAGCTCATCCAGATCGCCGGCCCGGCCGCGGACGGCACCATCGTCGGCACGCCCAAATCGCAGACCAACCCCCGGCTGGACGCCATGAGCCGCGCCTATGCCGCCAAGGGCTATGCCGACTCCGAGAGCCCGTACACCAAGTACGCCTACGACGCCACCGGCATCCTTTTGCAATCGCTCAAGACGGCAGGCACCAAGGACCGGCAGGCCGTGGCCAAGGCCATCCGCGCCATACGCTACGACGGCGTGACCGGTACCGTGACCTTCGACGCCAACGGCCAGACGCAGGTGCCCGTGGAGCTGCAGCTGCACGAGGTCAAAGACGGCAAGTGGGCCAGCCGCTGATGATCAGGACAGGCAGCCAGTACCGCGACTCCATCCGCGATGGCCGGCGGGTCTGGATGAACGGCGAGCGCGTCAAGGATGTGACCACCCACCCCATGTTCAAGCCGCTGGTGGACATCCGCGCACGCATGTACGACCTGCAGCACGAGGCCGCGCTGCGCGACGCGCTCACCTACGACGAAGGCGACGGCGAGCGCCACCCCATCGCCCACAAGCTGCCGCTGACGCGCCAGGACTGGTGGGACAAGCGCCGCGCCACCGACCTGCTGCTGGAGGACATGGGCGGCGTGGTCATGCGCGTGGGCGACGAGAGCGTGGGCGAGATGTGGTCGCTGTTCGACGGCCAGGACGTGCTCAACGAGCTGGACCCGCGCTTTTCCGCCAACATCCGCACCCACATCCGCCGCGTGGTGCGTGGCGACCTGTTCCACGTATCGGCCAACACCGACCCCAAGGGCGACCGCTCGCGCCTGCCGCAGGACCAGGACCCCGACGTGCTGCTGCATGTGGTCAAGGAGACCGATGCAGGCGTCATCGTGCGCGGCGCCAAGTACGAGACCGCCGCCGCCTATGCCAACCAGGCCTTCACCAAGCCGGGGCTGGCGCACTGGGGCGACGCGGCGCAGTCCGAATACGCCATAGGCTTCATCTGCGACCTGGGCGCGCCCGGCCTGCGCTTCATCTGCCGCCCGGGCCTTGCCGCCCGCGCATCGGCCCAGGACCATCCGTTGAGCCATCGCTTCGACGAAGTGGATGCCATCGTGGTCTTCGACGACGTGCTGGTTCCCTGGGAGAACGTGCTGTTCTACCGCCACACCCGGGCCGCCCATTTCCTGCGCGACACCCTGCACCGCTACTCGGCCTTCACCTTCCTGCAGCGCAGCCTCAAGCTGGCCGACATGCTGATAGGCACGGCCCTGCACAACGCGCGCCAGACCGGCGTGGAGAAGCTGCAGGCTGTGCAGGACAGGCTGGCCGGCCTGGCCTGCTACCGCGAAGGCATCAACGCCCACCTCACGGCCGCCATCGTGCTGGCCGAGCGCAGCCCGGCCGGGCTGATGATGCCCAACCAATCCCTGCTGTTCACCGGAAGGTCGCTGGCCACCGGCCAGCTGCACCACATGATGAACACCGTGCGCGAGCTGTGCGGCGGCCAGGTCTGCCTGACGCCGGACCACGCCAGCTTCGAGAACGAGGAAACCGGCCCCTGGCTGCGCAAGTTCTACACGCTCGGCCCGCAATCGCAGGCCGACGACCGCCGCAGGCTGCTGGCCTATGCGCGCGACCTGCTCGACTCGGACCACGCCGGCCACCGGCTCAGCTTCCAGCTGTTTGCGCAATGCCCGCCCTACGCCCAGACGGCGGCCGTGTACCGGCACTTCAACTGGGATGCGCCGCTGGACTTCGTGGGCAAGTCCGCCGGCCTGACGGACCGCGTGAAGGCCACGCAGGCGCCGGCCCAGGGCGACGGTGCGGTGGCGCAATGGTTTCGCAATCACAACGCCAGCGACTGAAGGCTGCCGGGGCCCGACCGCCGCACAATGCAGGCGCCTTGCGGGAAGGGCCTCTTGCAGCGCGGCCCGCCGCTTGGTCAACTACGCGGCAGGTCACCCTGGCCGCCCTCCCCCTCTCCACCTCTTGCACACCGTGCTGACACGACTGACCTTCAGACAATTGGAATACTGCGTGGCAGCGGGCGAATTCGGCAGCATTGCCGAGGCCGCCAACCGCATCCACGTCTCACCCTCGTCCATCTCATCGGCCATCACCCAGGTGGAGGCGGAGCTGCAGGTGCCGCTGTTCGTGCGCCACCATGCGCAGGGCCTGTCCGTCACGCCCGCAGGCGCCGAGGTCCTGCGGGAAATCCGCGGCCTGCTCGACCAGGCCATGGCCTTGTACGACGTGGCCAGCAGCGCGCAAAGCCAGGTGCGCGGCCCCGTGCGCGTGGGCTGCTTCACCACGCTGGCGGCCATGGTCGCCCCCGAGCTGTGCCAGGGATTCGCGCGCGCCCACCCCAAGGCCACGGTCACCCAGATCGAGGACCACCAGGAAGGCCTGATCCACAAGCTGCGCACCGCGCAGATCGATGTCGCCATCACCTACGACCTGCTGGTGGCCGAATCGGACATCTGCTTCGAGCCCCTGGCCCAGCTGCCGCCCATGGTCATCGTCAGCGAACTCAACCCGCTGGCCAACCACCGCTCCACCACGCTGGAGGCGCTGGCCCAACTGCCCATGGTCCTGCTGGACCTGCCCCTGAGCCGTGAATACTTCATGTCGCTGTTCCGCGAAGCCGGCGTCTCGCCCCTGATCGCGGCCCGCAGCGCCAGCCCCGACGTGGTGCGCTCCCTGGTCGCCAACGACGTGGGCTACTCCCTGGTCAACGTGCGCCCGCGCAACTCCCATGCGCTGGACGGCAAGAAGATCGTCAACCTGCACCTGAACGGCAACCACCGCCCCATGAAGCTGGGCCTGGCCTGGGCCCGCGAACAAAAGCCCCGCCACGTGGTGGAAGCCTTCATGCACCGCTGCCGCAGCTTCATCTCCAATGAATACATTCCGGGGATGACGGCGCCTGGGCGCGGGGAGGCGAACTGAGCGGCGCGCAGACCGAATCAGGGAGCCCGTCAGGCCGTGCTCTTGCGCACCTCGTAATGCAGCACCGCCATGCCCTCGCCGATCTGCCGCACGGACAACAAACGCAGCACCGGATGCAGCACCCGGCGCGGAAACAGCGGCTTGCCCCGGCCCAGCGTGGCCGAGCCCACGCTCAGGATCATCTCGTCCAGCAGGCCCGCGTCGTAGAACTGGCCTGCCAGGTCCCCGCCTCCCATGATCCAAAGGTTGCGCCCGCCGGCCGCAGCCTGCATCTGCGCATGCACGGCACGCACATCACCGCTGACAAACCGGATATCGGCACCCGGGATACCAGGCAGCGTGCGGCTGGAAAACACCCAGGCAGGCTGCGTATAGGGCCACGCCGCCCCGGTCTCCTGCGCCACCGTCTCCGCGTGGCGCAGCATCCATTCGTAGGTGGCGGACCCCATGGCCAGCGCGCCCAAGCCGGCAATGAACTCCGGGTAGCCCGTGGCCTGCATGTCGCCCAGCGGGAACAGCCAGTCCAGGGAGTCGTCCTCGGTGGCCAGGAATCCGTCGAGTGAGGTGGCGGCGAAGTATTGGGTCTTCATGGGGGAGATGGTAGCCAGGCAGGCGGGGCAAGGCCATCCGCCCGGCTGTTGTGCAGGCCGCGCCCTGACCTCATCGTCAAATTTCTTTTGAAGCCGCCTTCAGTCCTGCGGGTCTTTTTCAATTGAAACGCCCAGGTCAACATCGCTCCATGCCCAGACGACTTGCGAACCGGGTTTCCGCCACCGCCCCAACACCTCTACAGCTCCGCCAAGAAACCGAATGACCACCGCCTCCACGCCCCTGTTTCGCCCCCTGCAGCTCGGCACGCTCAGCCTGCCCAACCGCATGGTGATGGCCCCCATGACGCGCAGCCGCACCAGCCAGCCAGGCGACGTGCCCAATGCATTGATGGCCACCTACTACGCACAACGCGCCAGCGCCGGCCTGATCGTCTCGGAAGCCACCCAGATCTCCCGCCAGGGCCAGGGCTACAGCTTCACCCCCGGCATCTATTCAGAGGCGCAGGTGGACGGTTGGCGCCGCGTCACGGACGCGGTGCACGCCGCCGGCGGGCGCATGGTGCTGCAGCTGTGGCACGTTGGCCGCATGTCGCATGCCAGCTTTCACGCCGATGGCCTGCCGGTCGCGCCTTCGGCGCTGTCGCCCCAAGCGCAGGTCTGGGTGGTCGGCGACGACGGTGTCGGCCGCATGGTCGACTGCCCCGTGCCGCGTGCACTGAGCGCACAGGACATCCAGGACGTGATCGGCGACTTCCGCAGGGGCGCGGCCAATGCGATGCGTGCCGGTTTCGATGGCGTGGAAATCCACGGCGGCAACGGCTACCTGATCGATCAGTTCCTGCGCACCACCTCCAACCACCGCACCGACGCCTACGGCGGCGGCATCGCCCAGCGCACGCGCTTCGCCGAAGAGGTCGCGGCCGCCGTGGCGGGCGAGGTCGGGGCCGAGCGCACCGGCATCCGCCTGGCGCCCTTCATCACGCAGCGCAACATGAACTGCCCGCAGATCATCGAGACCATCCTGCATCTGGCCAGCAGGCTCGACGAAATCGGCCTGGCCTACATCCACCTGTCGGAAGCCGATTGGGACGATGCGCCCGAGATTCCGCAGGACTTCCGCCACGCGCTGCGCCGCGCCTACCAGGGCAAGGTGATCGTTGCGGGCAAGTACGACGCGGAGCGCGCCCAAGCCATCCTGCACGAGGGCCTGGCAGACCTCGTCGCCTTCGGCCGCCCCTTCATTGCCAACCCGGACCTGCCGGCGCGCTACGCCGCCCAGGCGCCGCTGGCCGCATTCGATCCGAAGGCCCTGTTTGGCGGCGACGCGCGCGGCTACTCGGACTACGCAGCCCTCGCCACTGCCTGAATCCCTCCTTGCTCTCCCTCCTTGCTATCCCCTCTTCCTCAACCTTTGAAAGCACGACCATGAAAGCCGTTGGATACCAGAAACCCCAGGCCATCAGCCAACCCGAATCGCTGATCGACATCACCCTGCCCGATCCCGTGGCCACCGGCCGCGACCTGCTGGTCGAAGTCAGGGCCGTGTCCGTCAATCCGGTGGACACCAAGGTACGCGCCAGCGGCGCGCCCGCCGAGGGGCAGACGCACAAGGTGCTGGGCTGGGATGCCAGCGGCATCGTCAAGGCCGTGGGCCCCGAAGTCACGCTGTTCAAGCCGGGCGACCGCGTCTGGTACGCCGGCTCCATTGCGCGCCCTGGCACGAACAGCGAACTGCACCTGGTGGACGAGCGCATCGTGGGCCACGCGCCCAGGTCGCTGGACTTTGCACAGGCTGCGGCCCTGCCCCTGACCGCCATCACCGCGTGGGAGATGCTGTTCGACCGCCTGGGCATCGCGCCGGGCAAGCACCCCAGCCACAAGACACTGCTCATCATCGGCGCCTCCGGCGGCGTGGGCTCCATCCTCACGCAGCTGGCCACGCGGCTGACCAGCCTTACCGTCATCGGCACCGCATCGCGGCCCGAGACGCAGGCCTGGGTCAAGGAGCTCGGCGCCCACCACGTGATCGATCACAGCCAGCCGATTGCCGACGAACTCAAGCGCATCGGCTTTCCCACGGTGGACCTCATCGTGAGCCTCACGCAGACCGACCTGCACTTCGCACAGATCGTCGAGGCGATCGCGCCCCAGGGAAAATTCGGCCTGATCGACGATCCCGCGTCGCTGGACATCACCAAGCTCAAGCGCAAGTCGGTGTCGGTGCACTGGGAATTGATGTTCACCCGCGCCCTGTTCGGCACCGACGACATGATCGGCCAGCACCGCCTGCTCAACGAGGTTGCCGCACTGGTCGATGCCGGCCTGATCCGCACCACGCTGGCCGAGCGCTTCGGCAGCATCAACGCCGACAACCTCAAGCGCGCCCATGCCCTGATCGAGTCGGGCAAGGCGCGCGGCAAGGTGGTGCTGGAGAACTGGGGCTGAGCCATGAAGACAGAGACCATTTTCAACCTGGCCATCCTCGAGGCGAAGGCCGGCCAGCAAGACCAGCTGCGCGACGCCCTGCGCGCGCTGGTGCCATTCACCCGGCAAGAGGCCGGATGCCTGGACTACACGCTGTTCGAGCTGGCGGACAAACCCGGCACCTTCTACATGCGGGAGTCATTCAGGGACCAGGCAGCGCTGGATGCGCACTTCAGCATGCCGTACTTCAAGGCGTTCGAGAAACGCTTCGACGAACTGCTGGCACGCCCCCTGCAACTGGTGGGCTTGAAGGAAGTGCCCTGACGGGCGGTACGGGTCCGGGCGGTACGGGTCCGGCCGACGACTAGCGCGCGGCTGCAACGCGCCGCCCCCACGCTGGCGGCAGCGTGGGGGTTGCCGCCGACAGCTGGTCCCATACGTACTGGGCGGCAAAGCCGTGGTGACGGCTGCGTGAGCGCACCAGGCAGGCTTGCCGGCCCAGATTTCTTTCGGCCAACGGGACTGCGTCCTGCACGTCCAGGCTCATTGCCGCGGCACCGTTGAGCAGCGCAACCATGCCGTTTTCACGGGCGGCATGCACCAGGTCCTCCAGCGTATCGGACTCCAGATGCACGCCCGGCTTCAGCCCCTGCGCCGCAAAGGCGTTGTCGAGCTGGCGCCGCATTGCGTATTCGCTTGGCAGCAAGGCCAGGGGGTGGTTCGCGACCTCGCTGAGCTCCAGCAGGCGTCGCCGCCGCCGGGGCTTCAATCCCACGGCCACCACGGGCTCGTCGAAGCAGGCCAGGATCTCCAGATCGGCATGCGGCTCCGGGTCGAAGCTGACGGCGAGATCGAAATCGCCGCGCAACACGCCCTCCACCAAGGCCTGTGCGGTGCGCCTGCGCAGTGCGATCGCCAGCTGCGGCCACTGCGCCTGGGCCATGCGCACGACGGGCAGTACCCAGCATCCCGCGTATGACTGCACCAGGCCGATGCGCACCAGGCCCGCCACGGTGCTCGCACGCGCCTGCACGTCGCGCAGCGCCGCCTGCAGCTCACTGAGGCAGGCCGACACCCGGCGGTCGAGCTCATGTCCGGAGGCCGTGGCAACGGCGCGCCCGCTCGCACGGTCGAACAGATGCACGTCCAGGGTCGATTCCAGCAAGGCGATCTGCTCCGACAGCGCCGCCTGCGAGATCGAGGCATCGCGCGATGCCGCACTGAAGCTGTGCGCCCGCATCGCCGACACGAAGTAGCGCAACTGGCGCAATGAGACGAGATCGAGGGGGTCGCGGCTGCGTGCGGACATGGCCATCGGATTATCCGATAGGCGCGGCCAGAAAATGCGAATTGCGAAGAAACAAGGGCCTGCCGACACTACGGCCACGAGACAACTCTGGTCACGAGAGCACCGATGAAACGACGCAACTTCCTTCAGTACGCCAGCACGGCGACGGCCATTTCAGCCTTGGGCGCAAGCCCCTCGGCGCGCGCACAGGCATTCCCTTCCAAGCCCATCCGCATCATCTGCCCCTATCCGGCAGGTGCGACCACCGATGCCGTCTCCCGCCTGATGGCGAACGCCTTGCAGACGGACAGCGGCAGCACGGTGATCGTCGACAACCGCAGCGGTGCGGGCGGCAACATCGGCACGGAGGCAGCGGCACGCGCCGAGGCCGACGGCTACACGCTGCTGCTGGGCGCACTCGGCCCCATGGCCGCGAACCCGGCGCTGTACTCCAGGCTCAACTTCGATCCGGCCAAGGACTTCACACCGCTGGCATGGGCCGCCTCGGTACCCTTGATCTGGGCCGTGCATCCCTCCTTCTCGGCGGCCACGGCCAAGGAGGCGCTCGAATGGCTGCGCAAGAACCCGGGCAAGTTCTCCTACGCATCCGCCGGCAACGGCACGCCGCAGCACCTGGCGGGAGAACTCGTCAAGCGCCAGACCGGCACCTCGATCCTGCACATTCCCTACCGCGGCTCCGCGCCTGCACTCAACGACGTGCTGGGCGGCACGGTGCAGATGGTGTTCGAAGCCACGCCGGCCATCCTGCAGCATGTGCAAAGCGGGCGCCTGAAGGCGCTGGCGGTGACGTCCGCCAGGCGCATTCCCGCGCTGCCCGGCGTGCCCACGCTCAAGGAATCGGGCGTGGACGCCGAGATCAGCGGCTGGTACGGCTTCCTCGCGCCCGCCGCGACCCCGGCCGACCGCAAGGCCTGGCTGGTCAAGCACATGGGCGCGGCGCTGGCGGCCAAGGCCACACAGGACAGGCTGGCCGAACTCGGTTCGGTTCCCATCGACAACTCGCCCCAGGCATTCGCACGCCTGCTGGACAGCGAGCGGGCACGCTGGCAGACGCTGATCCGCGAAGTCGGCATCAAGCTCGACTGAAGGCGCCGCCCCATGCCGCACATCGCCATCGAGGTATCGCCATCGTTGCTCCCGTCGATCCAGTGGGAGCCGGTCCTGCACGCCATGCACCTTGCGCTGGCCGAGCGCGGATGGGCACGGCTCGCGGACCTGAAGTCGCGCGTGGCCCCCATCGCCGTCGGACTGTGCGGCGAGGACCCCCACGCGCAGCAGCTCATCGCCACCCTGACGCTGACCAACCCGCGCCCGCCGCAGATGTGCTCGGCCATGGCCGAGGTCGTGTTCGAGCATCTCTCGCGTGCGATCGGTGCGCCCCTGGAGTCAGCGGCGTGGGTGCAGTGCTGCGTGTTCCTGCAGGAGCACCCGAAGTCGCACTACCTCAAGCGGCAATGGAACGCGCCGCCGCCCGCTCCCTCAACTCCATGACAACGGGAAAAGCGCCATGTGTTGCGACTGGCGGCTGGCGGCTGGCGGCTGGCGGCTGGCGGTTGGCCGCGCGCTGCCGGCTCAGGCCGCCAGGCCTGCAGCCAGTTGCCGCACGGTCCGGGCACTGGCGCCCTTGCCGGTGATGGCCACCGCCGGAGGGTGGGCCAGCATGCGCTCGAAGACCTTGCGCACTTCCTCGGCCCCGATGCCGTCGATCATCGCCAGCGTCTCGGCCACGGATGTTACGCTGCCATGGGCAAAGAGGTCCTCGACAGCCCGCTCCATGGAGGCGTACGTCCGCTCGCCCGCACGCACCCGCGAGACCGCCAGCTGGTTCTTGGCCCGTTCCAGATGCACGGGGTCGATGCCGGCAGCCTGGGCGCGCAGCAGGCCGCCTGTCGCTGCCACCAGCGCTTCGAGCTTGTCCGGCGTCGTGACGGCATGCACGATGAAGTTGGCCCAGACGTCACCGCCCTCCATCGCCGCATAGGCCGTATAGGCCAGTCCGAGCCGCTCGCGCACGGTATCGACCAGGGGCGACGACATCCCCTCGCCCAGCAGATGGGCCGCCAGCGAGGCCACGAGACGCGCACGCTGCGGATGCTCGCCCTGCAACTGCTCGAACACCAGGGGATAGGCCAGGTTCACGAACACCTGGGACACCTGCGTGAAGCGTTGCGCCAGGGCCTGCCCCACATACTTTGCGGGCTGAGGGGGCAACGCCACAGCGGGATCGGCCGAAGGAGGCATGCCGGCGAACAGCTGCGCCGCCTGCTCCAGCCAGGCCGGCACATCGAAGTTTCCGGCCGCGACGACGACGGTCTTTTCTCCCACGTAATGGGACTGCACATGGCGCACCAGATCCTGCCGGGTGAAGCCTTCGATATTGGCCACCGTGCCGATCACCGGCATGCCCATGGGGTCATCGCCCCAGATGGCGCGGTCCAGCAGATCGCCGGCGCTGTCCTCCGGGTCCTCTTCGTACTCGATGGCCTCCTGCCGGATCACCTGCAGCTCCCTTTGCAATTCATGCTCGGGAAACACGCTGTTCAGCACGATGTCCGCAATCATCCCCAGCAAGGCCTGCGCATGCCAGCCCAGGCCGGTCATGAAATAGCCGGTGATGTCCTTGCCGGTGAAGGCGTTGACCTCCGCGCCCAGCCGCTCCGCATCCAGGTTGATCTCCTGCACGGAACGCGTGTGCGTGCCCTTGAACGCCATGTGTTCGAGCACATGGCTGATGCCGTTGCTGGTGGAGGTCTCGTCGCGGGAGCCCACGCGCAGGAACACACCCACGCTGACGCTCTGCAAATGCGGCATGGGCAGCGCCAGCAGCCGCACTCCATTCGCAAGAGTGCGCAGGGCCATGGCAGGCCGCTCCAGTTCGGTTGCCGCCAGGAGCTTTTCTTGAATCATGGGCTATTGTCGTCGCGCTCCAGAGGATGCGCAGGGCAGGCCTCTTCACGTACCTGTGATCAAAGCTGCGGGCGCTCGGGCCTGGCCCATACTCCGCTGGCAGATAACAGGGCGGACAGGGTTTGGTGGCGCTGTGCGTTACCCCACGAAGCGCCGGAACGACGCTCGGTAGTCGATGGGCTCCAGATACAGCCGGTCTGCCAGTGGCCCGTTCAGGATGTAGAGCTTCGGTTCCTCCCGGAACTGAAACACCCGGTATAGATGGAAGGCATCCCCTGCCTCTGCAGCGAAGTCCAGTTCGTTGCGGCTGATGATGAAGGATGAAGCATGCCCACCATTGGTGGTCTTCACCTCGATGAAGCGATGCTTGCCGGGCCGCTCATGCGACAGGATGTCATAGCCGGTCCCGTCGCCGAGCCGATCAGAGACCCAGTCCAGTTGCTGGAAAAGCTCCGGATACCCGGCGTCGGCAAGTCGTCTCTGTTCGAATCCGATGACCCACTGCTCTCCGACACGACCGAGATACCGGTTGACCGATCGACTCGAGCGCGTGAAGGCAAGCATTCGGGCGCGGGTCGAACATCCCTTACGTGTTCTCAAGCGCCAGTTCGGGCACGTCAAGGTGCGCTACCGGGGGCTGGCCAAGAACACCGCGCAGTTGCACACGCTGTTTGCGTTGACCAATCTCTGGATGGTGCGTCGCAAACTGCTGGGGCCCTGGGCATGAGTGCGCCCGCAGTTCGCCAAATAGGCCAAAATGGGCTGCCAATCCGGTGCTGCAGTCAGGTGAACTGAGAAGAAACAGGCTTTGGCCGCATTGCGCATCAGTGGGGTCAGCGCATCCACTCGTTCATGCGTGTGTTGTGCAGACCTTCCTTAGCATCAAACTTCGAACTACCCTCCCTCGCATGGACACCCTCACACCTGAGGCTAGGTCCCGCCTCATGAGCCGGATCCGCGGCAAGGACACCAAACCCGAACTCGTCGTCAGGTCAATGCTGCACCGGATGGGCTACAGGTTCCGCATCCATCGCAAGGACCTTCCTGGCCGGCCCGACATTGTGCTCCCCAGGCATAGGAAGGCCGTGTTGGTGCACGGCTGTTTTTGGCACGGTCATCTGTGCAAGATCGCACCAGGGTCGAAGTCAAACACTGCGTACTGGTCACCCAAGATCGAGGCGAACCGAGCCCGCGACCAGCGCAACCGCGTCGCCCTTGCAGAACTTGGCTGGCAAGTACTGGAACTGTGGGAATGCGAGATTCGCGACCTGCATCGGACCGAAGAACGACTGTTAGCTTTTTTGAAGCCCAGCCCTTGCCAACCCATGCCTGGCTGCTGAGCGAGCCGAAGGGTCCGCGGCGTTCACCACCTTGGTGTAAAATGGTGCATTCGCTCTTCAGTTCGGGGATCAGCCATGCGGACTCAGGCAAAACGCCATGACAGCGGCGCGCATGAGCGCACGGTCCGCGCTTCAATCAGCTTCCCGGAGGAGCAGTACCAGGTCCTGGAAAGGATTGCGGCTGAGAACAAGGTTTCTCTTGCCTGGGTCGTACGCGACGCCATCGATGGCTACTTGAAGTCTAGGTGGCCCCTTCTCCCACAAGGCTCCGATGCCGAAGATGCGCAGCAGAGAAGCGAGAGAGCGTGAAAAACACATTTGAAAAAAGCGGTGAAGAGATCAGGGTGCTGTCCTTGTTCTCAGGTTGCGGCGGCATGGACTTCGGCGTGGAAGCGGCTGGCGGCCACGTCATCTTCTCGAACGACATCCTGGCGGATGCGTGCAAGACGTTGGAAAAGTACTTTCCTGGCGCAGACATCCGCAATGCAGACATCTCAGGCATCCAAGCCTTCCCAGACGCCGACGTCGTTGTGGGAGGCTATCCATGCCAGTCCTTTTCCATGGCGGGAAACCGTGACCCCGAAAAGGATGAGCGCACGAGCCTATACAAGCAGTTCCTACGCGTCGTCGGCATCGTCCAGCCCAAGTACTTCGTCGCCGAGAACGTGTCGGGTCTCAAGCAGCTGAGCAGCGGGACATTCCTGAAAGAACAGCTCGAGGCGTACGACAAGGCCGGCTACCACGTTACTTACAAGCTCTTGAACGCCAAGGGCTATGGTGTGCCACAGTCGCGCAAGCGGCTATTCATTGTCGGCATCAGGAAAGACCTCAACCAGGCCTTCGAATTCCCAAACGAAACCCACGGAAAAACGACCAAAGCTTCGGGTCCGCTGTTGCCGTTTGCGTCCCATGGCGACGCGATCGAAGGCCTGCCCCTCTGGCCTGAGGGCGAGTTCTACGAGCGCCCTGACGTCGAAGGCAACTTCTCCTGGTACTACATGTCCAGGAACCGTAAGGCCAAATGGGCGGACCCAGCATTCACTGTCGTTGCCAACTGGAGGCACATCACGCTGCATCCGGCTAGCCCGGTGATGACACTGACCTGGTCGAATCTTTCTGATGGCTGGAAGCAGCGCTGGGACTTTTCCGACCATTACGAGCACTTAGAAGCAGACCCGAAGCGCAAGAAGCTAGAAAAAGCGCGCAGGCTTTCCTGGCGCGAATGCGCTCGCATCCAGACCTTCGACGCTAAGTTCACGCCAGTTGGCGATACGGAATCGAAGTTCACCCAGATCGGAAACGCCGTGCCGCCGAAGCTGGCGCAGGCCATATTCACTCACCTGTTCTCAGGTGCGGGCCTCGTCGCGCTTGACGCGCCAGCCGTCCGTAAGGCCGCTTAGAAAAATATGCACCTGCCCGGTGAGTCTCCCCAAGGATTGCTGTGAGCAGCGCAACTACCACGTCTCTCGTCAGCGCTGCCGTATCTGCAGCAGAGATCTCCAAGAACGAAGCTCAGCTGCGGCACGAGCTGGAGAATGCGCTTGAGCAGGCTTGCGCCGAGCTATCCATTCCTTGGACGCCGTTCCAGCTTGAGCGCGCCCTCAAAGCGAAGGGCAAGCCTACGAAGTTCGCTGACGTAGCGCATGGCGCCGTGGTCATCGAATACGAGCCACCCAGGTCGTTTAGCGGACGTGCCGGCGCGAAGGCGGTACACGCCCGCCAGCAGGCTGAGGAATATGCGGAGCTGATCTCTGCCGAAGAAGGCCGTGCGCTCGAGGAGTACGTGCTGGTTGCATGGGACGGCGCGCATATCACTTTCGGGCATTTTGAAGGCGCGGCAGCTGCCTGGGAAGATGTCGTCGCGTTCGATCGGATCTCGGCTGAACGCCTGCTCTCCGCATTGGAAAGCAATGGCCGTCCGCTCGTCCACCCGCAGCTGCTACAAGCATTGGTGGGGCCTGATTCAGAGTACGGCACAGCACTGATTCCCGAGCTATACGCCAGCATCTGCAAGGCCGACGCATCGTCCGCCACGACGAAAACCAAGATGCTGTTTTCGGAGTGGCGCAGGCTCTTCAGCCAGGTCGTAGGGTTCCAGCCTGCGCACATGAAAAAGCTGCTTGCGCGGCAGGAAATCTCCCACGACCAGCCGTACCAGGAGAACCCTGCTGCGTACCTGTTTGCGCTCAACACCTACATTGCCATCATTGCGAAAGTCGTAGCTGCCTGCGCACTTCCTAAGGCCAGCCAGAACGTGCTGGAGCCGGGCGTGCCAGTGGCCGAACGGCTACGTGCGGTGGAAACAGGAGAGCTGTTCGAACACGCAGGCATCCTGAATATGCTGAGCGGCGACTTCTTCTCCTGGTATCTCGACGACAGCGATTGGCCCCGCTACCAGACGGCTCTTGGCACCATGCTGGGCAGGTTGGCCGGCGTTGACTTTGCTGTGTCGAAGAAGCATGCAGACACAACGCGGGACCTGTTCAAGGGCATCTACGAGCGGTTTATTCCTCGGGAGGTGCGGCATGCGCTAGGCGAGTTCTACACGCCGGACTGGCTGGCCGAACATGGGATGGATTTGCTCGAATGGCAGCCATCCGATTCGCTGACCGATCCGACGTGCGGATCGGGCACCTTCTTGCTCGAAGCGATCCGCCGCCGACGCAAGGCGGACAGCGGTGCAACAGCCCAATCGCTGCTTGCAGGCATCCACGGAATCGACCTCAACCCGCTCGCTGTCCTTGCAGCGAAGGGGTCGCTTGCGGTTTTCCTGTCGCCGCACCTCGACCCAGCGCACCCTATCCGGCTGCCGGTGTACTTAGCCGATGCAGTCCATCCAGCGGCGGTCGACTTCTTCTCGAATTACAGCCACATCCTTCACACGGAAGTGGGCCCGAGGGAGTTCTCAGTCCCTGAGAAAATGATCGGGCATCCCGACTTCTTCCGTATCTTCGCCAAGGTACGGATGCTGATCGATGCGGACTTCCCTGCGGCCAAGATTTGCAGCGCGATCCTTGCAGACTTGCAAGCAATGGGGCTCGATCCGTCCGATATCGGCATCGTCAGCACGACAGTCGGTAACCTGGTCGAACTCCATGACCAGGGATGGAACGGCATCTGGTGCTCCATACTTGCAGACCGCTTCGCCGCCGGCGCGATCCCACCCTCCTCCCATATCTGCGGCAACCCGCCATGGGTCAAGTGGAGCAACCTGCCAAAGGACTACGCCCAGTCGATCCAGAAGCACTGCAAGGGGCTCGGCGTTTTCAGCACCGACAAGTGGGTTGGAGGAATCGAGTCGGACATCTCGACCGTGATCACCTATCAGGCTGTGAAGCACTACCTCGCGCGCGATGGACAGCTGGGCTTCTTCCTCCCAGGGTCCGTCTTCACTACCGAGTCGAGCGCCGGCTTCAGGCGCTTTTCGATCGATAACGGCAGTCTGCAGTGCCGCGTCCTGCTGGTCGAGGACTACCAAGACATCAAGCCGTTCGATGGCGTCAGCAACCACCCGACGTTTTTGATGCTCCAGCGGGACGCGGAAACTAAGTTTCCTGTTCCCTACCACTCGTGGACCTCAAGCCCAGACGGGCAGGCCAACCAACGGACCTACGCTTCGGCGGACCAATTCCGCCATTCAGCAACGCGCATCGATGGAACCGCGGTGCCGGTCCCTGGAGGCGATGGGACCCGTCCATGGCTAGTCGGATCTACGCAAGACCAAGCCGTTTTCTCCAAGGTTTTCGCCGCGGGCGCAAAGCCTGAGTACAAAGCGAGGAAGGGCATCACGACCGACCGTAACGGCATTTACTGGGTCCATGCCACTGGCTCGGTCGGGACCAGCTTGGTGACTGTCCAGAACGCAGCCGACATCGGAAAGACAAAAGGCATTCCCCAGATCACCGCGGCTGTCGAGTCCGAACATCTTTTCCCGCTCCTGCGCGGGCGCGGCGTTGCTCCGTTCAATGCAGTTCCGGACGCGGACCTCCGCATCCTGGTCCCCCAACGAGGCATGCATGGCGACCCCGACCTTCCAGCAACAAGTCCGCATACCTTTAAGTTTCTGAACCGCTTCAAGCCCCATCTCGAACAGCGATCCAGCTTGAAGAGGTTCCAGAAGGGGCAGGAGTTCTACTCCCTGTGGAGCACAGGCCCGTACACGTTTGCCCCATTCAAAGTGCTTTGGCGCGAGATGGGCAACACTTTTGCGGCAGCGTACATCGGAAGTGCAACGATCGAGCACGCGGGCGAGAAGACCGTGATACCGGACCACAAGCTCTACTTCATTCCAGTCGAATCTGAGCCAGAGGCGGCCTATCTGACGGGCTTCCTGAACGCCCCGACTATTGCAAAAGCAGTTTCTGCATATGCTGCGCAGCTCAGCCTGGGCGCCAGCGTTGCGGAGTATCTGAACATCCCGAAGTTCGACGAGACCGACGCGGAAATGGCTGCCATCGGTAGTATGGCCCGGGATCTCACGAACAGGGCCGGAAACATCCAGCCCGCAGACCTTGAACAGCTCGATCTGCGCGTTCGGGAACTGCTATCGATCTAAATGGAGCGGTGCGCAGGCAACCGTTTCAAGCTAAAGGCTCCGTTCTCGGGACACGGCTTGTCCGCTGCAGATACCACTGCAGAGCCCCGTCATTGGCTGCCATGATTGCAAGGCGGCCGGTCGCCCTAGTACACGCAACGTACAGGTCATCTGGGCTGAGGGCCGCAATCCGGCCAGGAACATCGGCGTGCAACAGGACCACGTTTTTGCCTTCGAGTCCCTTGAATGAGCGGATGGCGGAGAAATAGACGAAGCCTGGCTTTCCTAGCAAGGCAATGTCTTCCGTCACCTCAAGCCCGTACGCCTTCCTGGATGACTCCAAGCACGAGTTCTCCAGCTTGAAAGGCGACAGGAAAATCGCCCCACCCTCAGGTGCCAGCTCATGGGCTGCCGCCCAGGCGGCGGTTGCAGCCGTTGCGCCCCATCCCTTTTTGAGTAGCGGAGCCGCACCAACCGGGACACCTGGCATATGCACGACAGAAAGCTCGCAGCAGCCATTTGTTGCCGCATTCACAAGCTGGGTATTGCGGCAATTGTGGTACAGCCTGAACGTTACTTCTGCACCGATCGGCTCCTGCTTTGCAGACTTATAGACGTTCTGTTCCCAGTCGGCGAAAAATAGCCACTGCCCAGCAGGAGTGAGCAAGTCCACCAATGCAAGCAGGCGGAGTTCTCCGAAGTCTTGGCCTTCATCCACGATGATGGCTTCATACTTGGATTGGAGTGGCAGTTCTGCAGCCACGTCTTGCACGAGGGATGGAAGCTCCTCAGTAAAAAAGGTTTGCCCGATCCTGCGTCCATCGGGCACTTTGGCCAGCTGGTAGAAGAGCCGGTCAACCGAAGTGATGGCCGCCGACATCTCAGGGTTCGCCAGCTTCAGGTGCTCGGCAAGGGCTTTGTTGAAACAGACATACAAGGCCCGCCTCCCTTCTTCGAGCAGTGCATCCAGCTTCCACAGCGCGAGCAAAGTCTTGCCCGACCCAGCCGGGCCAACGATCGCAACGCGAGGAAGTTCAAAAGCTCCGCGCAGTGCTGCGAACTGCTGCCTCGTCAATTCATCAAGGTCAACTGCATCCTCTTCAGCGTCAAGCGGTACATCGCGCGGCGTAATGCGGAATGATGCATTCGACAGGACTGCAGCAACCCTGCCCGCCATATCAGCAGTGAACTCGCTTCCCTGTGCCTGGTGCACACGCGCCTCAAGGGCGCCTCGTATCCTACGTTCCAAGCGATGCATGTCCTGCGAGGGCACCACTGTGCTGGGGTCATAAAGTGTGGAAGGCCCGTCGACATGACCATTTGGATACGCAACGAGGAAAGCAAAGGCTCCCGGAAACCGCTGCCGGGGTAACCGGTCGCAAACGGCCTTCGCGAGTGTGTGCATGTTCCTGCATGCCTGCTCGGGCGGAGGCTCATCAATCGCAACTTCGGCCTTAAACTGGCCGGTACGGCGGTCAGTTTCTTGGCGGTACCAAATCCCGTTGTCGCCAACACGTACCGAGCGCGAGCCTTTCACCTCAAGTACTGCCATACCAAGGCCAGGAACTAGTACGACGAAGTCGCACTGCCCGTCCCTCACCAATCCCTGGTCGTTCTGCAATGCCCATGCGACATTGCACACCACTATCCAGTCTTGCGGCAACTGGTCTGCCAGCAAACGGCGCACCTCCCGCTCCCAGCGGTCAATGCTGTTTTGTCCGAGAATCTTCGGCATGTCAGAGATTCCCTTCTCCAGAGCGGAACGCAATCAGTGGCAGACGGGGAAAAGATTGCCGGTCTAGGTATGCGCCTCCAATCACTTTGACCTTCAAGCCTGCACCTGGAACATTTGAAACCATCACCTTCGCCAGCCTGCCGTTGACGTCCGCGAGCCACATTCCAGCTTGGGCCGCCCAGGCATCGCCGCCAGCTACTTTGGTCCAACTCCACCCATCAAGAACCATGACGCTGCCTTCTTGAGAGTCGAGAAGCATCTGAATCCAAGGGTCCACAGGCGTAGGAGCCGCGCCGCCGCCGACACCCACGCCGCTGGCAACGATGTCGAGCCTAGGGAACAGATTCAGGTGGCCACGTACCCACGCCATCCGGCGCGACAAGTTGAACGAGTCAACTAGGTAGATCACAGTAGCTCCCATGCTACGAGCCCAACCAACAAGCGCCGCATTGATCGGCCCACCGTCGGTTATAGATGCCGACCACAACGGATGGCTCACAAGATAAAAGGCTGTCGCTTCCTGACCAGCCATGCCTGCTTGCGCTAGCCAGCCATGCGCACCAGCCGGCCCCGTCTGCCGAGCCGAGCTACCTTTTTCGTAAGCAGAGCAATAGGTATCCGCCAGCTCCGACGCGAGCGCCTCCCAGCTAGTCAGGCCAACGCCCCAATCCTCGAAGAACCGGTCTCGGCCAGGTACGAATGCGGGATCCTGTATGACGCGTAGGAGTTCAAGTCCCAGGCGCCATTCGATAAGTCCATGGAGCTGTCGGTTGCGGAAGCCGCGCAGCAAAAGGTCCGGTGAACGCCATACTTGTCCGCTTTGCGTTGCGCGTCTGCATTCCTCCCGGACCATTATTCCAAGCCTTGCATGCTCGCCAGATCCGTCGATGCAGCCAGCCAACAAGGCCCTCCAGTTCCGGCTGGCCCAGCCAACCAGCCCTGCGCCGTTGGGATGGTCGTCAGCCAGGTACAGCTCAGTGCCTGCTACCGCACTGTCCTCCAAGTACTTGTGCACGGAGGCAATTTCTATATCAAGCGAATCGACGTCGAGCTCCAGTGCGATCGCGCGCTGCAAGATGGTAGCTGCGGAATACCAAGCCGCGCGCCTCGAGCACAGATCCTTGGTGCCGTCAAAAAACGCCAAACCGCAGCCATCAAGCAGCCTGATACTCAGAATGTCCGTGGTTTTGGGAGATGCAATGCTCGCGGAGATCTCCGCTTCGTCAAGTGAAGCTTTCCAAATTTGTCCGTTCAACCATTGCGCGCCCCTGTGCTGCTTGAGAGAATGCGATCGGTTGAAACCGAATGGTTTACCACCCGGCCCCTGCGCGATGCGGTACACCTGTCCCTGATGGTCTAAGGCGAGGAAAGCCCGGCCGAACGGGCGTTGCGGTACCGCACGCAGCGAGGGGGATGCAACAAAGGACCTTGGCCCACCATTGCGCGAGGCCTCAGTCGACTTCACTGGCTTCTCGATATCTAGGTCGGTCAAAAAGCCATTTGGTACGACTGCCAAAGACACGTCTGCAACAGAGCTGCATCGAGGGCAAGGTTGGCTGGGCGGATTCCTGATCCACGACTCTTCCCATCCAGCAATTACCTGGGTCGGCCGCAGAGTCGCGGGATCAGCGCGGTAGACGGTGAAATTCCGGCAGCTCTGGCAGAAGATCTGCCATGTTGCCTTCCCGATGGGGCGGTCAATGGTTTCCCACTGATAGCTACGGTCATGGGAAATCGATCCTACGAGGCCAATCGGAGAAAGCAGCCGTTTGTCCCAGACGCGCTCCGAACCCGGCGCAAAGTCAGTGATGGCGTGGTCAAGTGTCCGGTCAAGCGTTTTGGGTTCCCTTGATTGGTTTGCAGGATCTGGTGGAAGGTGGAAGTACAGGTTACGGACCGAAGTCGGCATGCCATACATCGGCAGCACCCCCGCCTCGGCAAGCGCAGTAGCAAGGCCTTGGCTCGGATCAGGTGCGGTTCCTGCGACGCCCTCAAGGCGCACCGGCAGATCCTGGGCATCTGCGGCAAGCCGCGCTGGGTCGATTTCTGTACCTCGAGAGACCACTTGAGCGATCTCGCTGATCTCAGCACCGTTGTCTATGAACCATTGTTCGACGGATGCTTTGCGCGTGCCTGCGTAGTCACGGACCAGCCCCATTTCGCCGTGCGTATCCACAGGCCTGCCAGAGTCGTGCCACATGCAACCGGCAGACCGGAATGCTCGGCGGAGAGCCTCTTTGGCTAGCAAGCGTTCAGCGAGGAGGCGCTGGTCCTCAGTTGCAGACACCGAAGGCTGCGGAGGTATACCTCCTGTCATCTCTTCTGGGTGGTCAAAGTGGATACGGTCATGCGTCTGGCCGCGGCAGTATGTCAAGACTACTGAAAAAGCTTGGCCCTTACGGCCCGCTCGGCCTGCACGCTGCTGGTAGTTGAACCGTTCAGGAGGCATGTTGGCCTGGAAGACGGACTGGAGCGCACCGATGTCCACGCCAACCTCCATCGTCGTTGTTACCGACAGCAAATCAATCGTGTCAACCTGGCGCACCACATTGCGCCGCACCACATCCTCAATGTCTTCATCTGGAAAGAAGACATCCCGGAAATGCCGCTGGCGCTGGGCCTGGTCACTTGTTTGCCCTGTCAGCTCCTCCGCGTGGATCCTGAACCCTGATTCCGCATCGGCGGCCAAATAGGCGTAGTAGTGCCCTGCCTCAATCTCCGCGGCCGAACGCTGACCATTTGGATCCGGAGGTAAGTGCTCTGTGCAGCGGGAACAGATGCCTCCCGATGGCTGCCAGTGAATTTGGCCGCAGCGGTCGCAGACCCACGGCCGGGAAGCGCGTGGCGCGACTTTTACCCAAAGGAAAGACAGCTCGACTATTCCCCAGGCATCTGCGGTTCCGTGTCCAACCCGGGCCAAAGTCTCACGTACGCTATCCCGGAGGCTTTCCCAACCGACGCCTAGCCGGCTGGCGCAGGCACTCAAATAGCTTCCGACTCGAGCCTTGTCGGCGCCCTCCCGTCGGTCTCCCCGCGGCTGTGCCCGCGTCCACGCTTCCGGAGGCCAGTCGCGTTGTGCGGGATTCGTGCGCCGCTGCTCGGTAAGGATGCGGATAACGCTCTCGCACACGCCGCGGAACGCGAGCTTATCTATGTTCGAAGCATGGAGCAGCTCCGCCGACGGTGGCAGGCAAAGATATCCAAGTCCCTGCGCTTCAAGGTCGTAAAGGAGGCGGCCGGAGATGGCCCGCCAAGACTGCCTGCGCAGGGCGTTCCCGAAGTTCTCAAGCCTGGCAGCTTTGGCTTCCGGAAACTCCGACGATGAAAGCTTGGGCACGTTTGGAGATTCGAAATCAAAGAACGAAGTCCAATCTTCCTTCTCACCGACACGCTTTGAGTCGATCCCGGGACCAGCAGGATTCACCCCAAGGCGCGCGAAAAACGACCAAAGCGGCGGAAGCGCCTGCTTAGCAGGATCCGGCTGCGACAAGAACTCATCGAAACGGACAAACCCAGGTTGCCACCGATCGGTCCGGCTAACGTTCAACTTGGCATCGTCGCTAGCAAACTCCGCATCATCCTTTACGGATTTCGCGTCTCGCCAAAACTCTGCCAGTGCCTGGAACTCGGCAGCTGGTGACGATTCTTTTCGCTCTCGCAGGATTGCCTGGCCTTGGGCGATATCCCCAGTGCTTATGGCCTCAAGAAGCTGCTTCTTGATCGGCTCTACGCCTCCTGCGGCTCTCACCCGGATCTCGCGCAGTACAGCAACCCGCAGCAAATGCTCCCACTGCTCTGCCTCGACCCCGTTTGCCAGCCTCGCTGCAGATTGCCGGCTGTCCGAGAACGCAACAAGCTTCCGGCCAGCCCCCTGGGGCATTACTCCCATTAGGTGCTTTGTCAGCAGCAGGGAGGTCTGGGTCAGGCCAGTTGCGAATGACCGGACCGGGGCAGGCCTTCCACCTTTCCGCACTGAGTAGTCGATCTTGCACGACGGGCAGCGCTGCGGCATGGCTGGAAGCACATCAACGGAAGCTTCTAGGTGGAACCAAAGGCAAGGAATGCTATTCCCCACAGGTTCTTTCCCCACCTCAACAATGCCCGTCGACGGATCGATGGAAGAACGCAGCCAGCTCGCCGGAGCTGTGAGCACGGGCCGCCGGGTGGCCTCATCCCGTTCCTCTGACACTTGTGTCCACCGAAGTTCTGACGGATCGGATGCGCCTTCCCAATCGCTCGGCAGCAAGTGGAGAACGCCTAGTTTTTCATAAAGCTGGGCGTCAGTCCTGGTCTGGGGCGTCGACTCCGGCAGTCCTTCGATTGCTGGCGGCATGGGAGCAAGCTCATACCGTTCGACGCTCCCAGCGATGGACGCGGACGTTTTATAGCCGGCAAGCAGCTGCGTTCCACAGCATTCGCAATACAGGACCTCGAGCGCACGGACTCCATCGACTTCCATCCGGGGCTCAGCAAGCAATCGCCCAACCCTGCGGCGCCGGTCTCGACCAACATGCTGCGCAGTTGCCCACAGTCCATCAATGTTCTTGACCATCCAATGGAACCGTATCCGCGGCAAAGGATGGTCTGGATTAATTACTTTTGCCGATGCAAGCTGCGAGGCTCTTCCAGCCACTAAGAAAAGGCTGCGGGCTGCATCGCTAGCGTCGATTTCTGCCATGCTGGGGAACAGGCTGCGCAGATGGGGGGAAAGCGACTTGGCACGATGGCGGCCACGCTCACCTTCGAACTTCCAAAACGAGTCTGCTAGGCGCTTGGCGGGAATGGCACCGCCGATGTTTGAGGCGAAATCACGCGCCAACGAGTCAATAGATCTAGCACCGTTAGATTGCCTCGCCGCGGCCAGGCAATCCGCAGCAAAAGACGGAGGAATCTCAATGGGGCCTTGTGGAGCCTCATTCACGCTGACACCGCCTTCTACATGGAACCTAGTTCTGGCGGCCTCAACGCCCATCCCGAAAAACTCGCCGAGGAATTTATAAGTGTTGTCTGCCTCGCCATCAAGAGATGCACTAGAAGCGAGGATTTGAAGCTGTCGGCTATCCGGCTCCAAGCCAAGGCGCGCTAGCAGCAATCGGAGCAAGTACCCGACCTCGGTGCCAGACGCGCCGCGATACAGGTGGAGTTCGTCGAGGACAAGCTGGAAGACATGGTTGTCCCGGTCCTCTGCAAGCCACTCACGCGTTGCCTCAAAGACATCGGCATCGGCGCGGTCTCCCGCAACAACAGTACTAGCCTGGCGCATGAGCATGATGGATAGCATGCTCACATTGGTGATTAGGAGGTCTGGCGGAGCAGCCTGCATCTCCCAGCGATGGAACATCTCGGCAGCGCTGGGCGACATCCGCGGCACAAACGAAAGCTGCTCCCGAAGGTCGGCAAGTTCCTGCTGTGCTTCTTTGATGTCCGCACCGGACGCAGCAGTTGAGCGGCAGCGCTCTTGGGCAGCCTGCAATGCGGCCAAGAGTTGCTGGTACTGCTTGATCGCTTGTTTCAAGGCAGCCTTGAGCTCATCGTGCTTGGGCTTGTTAGGTTCGCGCTGCCCTTGATCGTCAAGCCTCCATGGGTGGCCTGGTACCGGGGTACTGCCGTTGTAGCGGCCGAACCGGACGCGGTTCGCCCCCCAATGTCGGTCGAACGCAGCATGCGCCTCATCGGAGTCCAACGCGCGGCGCAAGCGCGACATCTGGTCCTCGACCAAAGCGTTCATTGGGTACAAGAGCAAAGCCCTAACCGCTGGCCTCCTAGTCTCGCCCCGCGCGGCTGCCCGCCCGAAATCCCACGCTGGAGCGATCTTCCATTCGGAGGCTGAGGCCACGTTCGGTGCAGCCTTGGCCCAGCCACCTGTCACGCGGAGTGCTTCCCTCGCGATGGTTGCAAGCACCGGGAGCAAGAACGACTCTGTCTTGCCAGAGCCCGTCCCGGTGACGACCACACAATGTTTGCGCTGCATCGCAGCCTGGAGCATGCGCTGCTGGTGCATGTACAAGTCAGCGCCCATAGGCATAAGTCCAGCCCCAGCCAGGGCAATAAACCCCTGCCTTGCGGCTTCACCCATACCAGGAAGGTCGGAATCGTCGAGAGCGCCAAGCGCTTTGGAACTTACGTAGGAGGGCAGCAACTCAAGATACGGCTCTTGGAATAGCACGCCGGGAGTATTGAGAAGCGCTTCGCGCTCAGCCTCAAAAGATGGCGAATCAGTGCCGAATGCCGACTGGATGTATCGCTTCAGATGGCTTTTGAGCTGATCCCATGAACCAAGCGGATCCTCGCCTATCGTCTCTTGCACTTTTACCGTCCTCCTAAGCGTTCAAAGTTTCCGAAACACACGCAGCCTCTGTGCGCTCGAATGGTACCAACACGCACCCCAGCAATGCAGCAACCTGCCGCGCGATCTCCGCGGGGACCCAGCCGTACCTGAGCCAATGCCCAGGAACGAACTCCCGGTACACATGGCTGATAGCCCCAACAACACACCCAGAGTGGCTGTCGAAAACAGGCGACCGTTCCTCGCCTTCACCGACCGAAGAAAGAAAATGGATAGCGGGACCCGCCCCAGCACAAAGCGCAAGTGCCCGCTCAAGAACAGCAGGAGGCCGCAGCCGCGCTGGCACCCATAAATCGCGCGCTTCTGCGTCATAGTGGAGCGGCCAAGGAAAGGCGTCATTCCGGCCGTGCTTCTCTCTGAGCATTTCGGCGAAAGCCAATTGGGATGTCCAGACTCCCCAACGTGAGTCAGGAACATGCGAATACCTCGGCGTGCCGTCTGCGCGACGCACGCCCAGCACATACAGTTGCAAGGCAGTCGCCTGCGGATCATCGAAGCGGAAAAGCTGAGCGCCGCACGCCCGGTCAATAGTCATTCGCTGATCGGCAACAGGTACGAACCGGGCCGTATCTGCCTTCAAGCGATGCAGGTGTCCTAACTCGGCGGAGATCGCCTCCGCCCCTCGCAACTCCGCAGCCTCCCTGGACTGCTGCAGTGAGCCGGCCCAGAGCGCTACATCCCGCGCTGGCGCCTGAGCAAAGAGAAACCCCATTGAGGAGCACTCCGCCTTGACCGAGTCCTCGTCAACCGCAGCCACGCGCACCGCCGGCAGGTGGCCAGCAAATGGTTCTGCGGCAGCCAACATGAAGTTGGGATTGGCTTGGAGCAAGCCCCATTGGGCTAAGCGCAAGGTTCCCGATACGCCAAATAACGGCAACCCATCTTGCGTGGAAGGCAGTCCGTAGAGCGAGGGTGCTACACCGTGGACACGGACGAAATGCCCTTTGCCATTGGTCTCGATTTCTAGGCATCCTCGCGCTCGGAGGTCCATTAGTAATGGAATCGGATTGGTACCACCGCAGAGCCTAGAGATCTGGTCCCTTGCTGCTCCGTAAGAAATCGATCCTCTCGCGGCCAAGGTGTCCAGGAACTGGGCGGCGCCTAATTCTGCGAAGCTCTCATCCATCCACCCGGTTACGGTAGCGACATTACTCACTTGGTCGCGATGCCATATCCCTGCAGTGGGGTCGTGGCCGCCAATGAAGACCCCGCTTAGCCCATCAACACCAGGTCTTGGAAACCCCAAAGAATCGAGAGAAAAATCCTTGGCCTCTCCACGGCCCTCCCCGTCCAGATCCGCCACCCGCAGGCGAAGATTCGCAAGCTCGGCCGTGCCTGCTACAAGCTTGATTTCAAAGCTGCTGCGGGTCAGGTCGGAGAAACTTAGCAGAAAGCGCCGAAAGCCCGACGGCCCTTCTTCCGCGGAGTGCTGCGGCACTTCCGATAGCTGAAGTCCAAGGGCCTGAAGTTGCGCCCCAGGAGGAGCGTCAAGTTCTATAGCGGGCAGGTCGTACGAGGCGAACAAATGTGCGCCGCCACGCAGCAGCCGGCTTCCTCCCACAAACCGCAACCTAGCCTGCGGCACGTCAGTGGCCTCATTTTCATCCGCCAGATACTTCCGTTGCTCGGCAGTGAGCCTTTCTGCTCTATGGATACAAGCCATCTGCCAGCCGCTTGGCAAGCCGCGCACGTCCATTGCTTCGAAAGAGACCTGTTCCCGCGTTAGCCATGGGTTGGTCCTATTCCAATCAGCCGGAGCGCAAACAAGGTAGAAAACTCCGTAGAGTGGCAGCTCCCGCTCGGTCAACTGTTGCCCGAAGCTCGGATCAATTGAATTCCAAGCCAGTATCCGACGTGACGTTTGGCGGATGATTTCCTTGCGACTCTGCTCCTCGTACATGCCTGAGCCGTCGTCGTCGAAGTGAACTATTGCCTCAAGTTGCCCAGCTGCCGAATCAGAAAGAGCAGCGAGCGATTGGTAGACGTGGTGCGGCGAAGCGTCGGTGAGGAAGATGGCACTCGCGCGGTGCAAGCGAGCAGCCAGACGCTGCCCGGCGATCTCAAAGCTGCAGCGGGGGGCATCAACCGTGGCCGGAAAACTCCAACACACATCCCATCCATTGGGCACCTCTTCTGACGGCAGAAGGACAAGTGTGACTGCGGCCTTCGCTTCACCGGGTTCGTTAGCCAGTTCCTCACCGCTGGCTCGGCCTGAGCTGGGTAGGCCGGATTTCGGGCGGCCTCCACTCCACATGCCCATAAGCTTCCGCAAGAGCGCAGCCAACGGTAACTGGTACTCGGGCCTCGCCATGGCAGAGCGAAGCGCCTTGGTCAGGAAAACGGATTCGCGGCCGCGCTGCATTAAGGAAGCGAGCGCCGCATCCGTCAGGTCCTGACCAGGCCGAAACCGGGCTTCCCAGAACAACCTCGATAGGTTCCGTTCGTCCTGGCGGCTGACCAAGCCTTGCGAGCGGGGGATACCTACGAACCGGAACTCCCCCAGCACCCGGCAACGGAAGAGCCCGTAACGCCCTTTTGACTCGTTAGAAGACCAAGTTTCGAGGTCCTCCCAGGCCCTGGACATGGAATCTGTAACTTTCGGCTCGTTCTTGAAGGCTTGCCCAAGCAACCGCTGCACACAGGCGTAAAAGCCGCCTTCAATCTGTTCATCCGATGCAGCCAGCACCCATAGTGCCAGGATAGGCAAATACGCTGGTGCATTCGCACCAGCGTATTGTTGATTCGTAGCTCCAGGATCGCGGTACGCAGGGGTCCGTAGCTTATCCTTACGCTGCTTGACCAAGATGCGGGCCGAGGCAGCACAGTTTTCAACGCTAGGCAGCCAGGGAGGGCCGGACCAGACGGCGTTGATCAGCCCCTGCGCACCGCCCAGATGCAAGCCGAATGAGTCGAGCTCGGCACGGGTCGCACGGATCCACACCTCCTCATTCTCAGAAGCTGCAGAGAAAAACTCTGTCAGCAGCAGATCGTTCCACGCTCCAAAAAGGGACATCGCACCGCCGCTCAATGGACAGGCATCAAGGCTTGATCCATCGTTCTCTCGCTCGGACCTTGCTTGCTCTCCCTGCGTCCCACCCTTGATAAAGACTCCTGGATCGGTGACATTCACGCCCCTCCTCTGTGCGGCTTAGTCTTGTAGATACATTTTGCAACATAAAACAACAGACTTGGAACGGATGATCCCATACCGTGGCATTTATCCGACTATCAAGACGCTTGACTGCGACCAATTCTGCCAAAATGGCACAACTTGTCTGCGGCCCACTTGCACGGTTTGGAGCACTAGCAGCCTTTAAAGGCGAAGATGTTTAATCCCACAGTGAGATATTGCGGATGAAGTCTAAAGCGGCTTGGATCTTTTTCCCATGCCTCGCAAATCGCCCGGAATGGCGTCTTACACCTGAGCGCCTTCAAGTGCTTTCCGAAATTATAGCTTCGAGCGAATGCATGGACATGTTCCTGACCCCAATTGGTCCTTCATCATACCGGTCGTTCTGTTACCGAACGGTACGAAAACCTGAGACAGGGTCACTTTCCTGAGAAGGCTTTTACCGTCAAAGACGGTAAAAGCCTCAATAGTGAACGAGAGTGTCTTAATTCCGCCTCAATTCTTACCGTCAACCCTAACGTCAGCCGTTTTTGCTGGCCGCCGATAGTCACTGATAGTTGCCGAGACGTATTTTCTTTTAAATCAACACGTTACGACAGCTTTATCGATGGCTGGCGATAGTCCTTAAAGGGCCAAATTCACTCCCACTCAATCGTCGCCGGCGGCTTCGTCGAAACGTCGTAGGTCACGCGGTTGATGCCGCGCACTTCGTTGATGATCCGGCCAGACACCTTCTTGAGCAGGCCGTAGGGCAGCTCGGCCCAGTCGGCGGTCATGAAGTCGCTGGTCTGCACGGCGCGCAGGGCCACGACGTAGTCGTAGGTGCGGCCATCGCCCATGACGCCCACGCTCTTGACGGGCAGGAAGACGGTGAAGGCCTGGCTGGTGAGGTCGTACCAGTTCTTGCCGGTGGCTTCGTCGGTCCAGTTGCGCAGTTCCTCGATGAAGATGGCGTCGGCGCGGCGCAGCAGGTCGGCGTATTCCTTCTTGACTTCACCGAGGATGCGAACGCCCAGGCCCGGGCCGGGGAAGGGGTGGCGGTAAACCATTTCACGCGGCAGGCCCAGGGCCACGCCGAGTTCGCGCACTTCGTCCTTGAACAGGTCGCGCAGGGGTTCGAGCAGCTTCAGGCCCAGTTGTTCGGGCAGGCCGCCGACGTTGTGGTGGCTCTTGATGGTGACGGCCTTCTTGCTCTTGGCACCGCCCGACTCGATGACGTCGGGGTAGATGGTGCCCTGGGCCAGGAAGGTGGCGCCCTTGTGGCCGCCATCACCGGCTTTCAGCTTGGCGGCTTCGGCCTTGAACACGTCCACGAACAGGCCGCCGATGATCTTGCGCTTGGCCTCGGGTTCGCTGACGCCGGCCAGCTTGCCCAGGAACAGGTCGCTGGCGTCCACGCGGATGACCTTGGCGTGCAGCTTGCCTTCGAACATTTCCATGACCATGTCGCCTTCGTTCAGGCGCAGCAGGCCGTGGTCCACGAAGACGCAGGTCAGCTGGTCGCCGATGGCGCGGTGGATCAGGGCCGCGGCCACGGACGAATCCACGCCGCCCGACAGGCCGAGGATGACTTCCTCGTCGCCCACCTGCTCGCGGATCTTGGCGACGGCTTCCTCGATGTAGTCGCCCATGATCCAGTCGGCATTCGCCGCACAGATCTCGCGCACGAAGCGGTTGAGCAGGGCCGCGCCCTGCACGGTGTGCGTGACTTCGGGGTGGAACTGGACGGCGTAGAAGCGGCGCGCCTCGTCGGCCATGCCGGCGATGGGGCAGGACGGCGTGGAGGCCATGACCTTGAAGCCCGGGGGCAGCTCGGTGACCTTGTCGCCGTGGCTCATCCAGACCTTGAGCATGCCGTGGCCTTCGGCCGTGGCGAAGTCCTCGATGCCCTTGAGCAGTTCGGTGTGGCCATGGGCGCGCACTTCGGCGTAGCCGAATTCGCGGGTGTGCGAGCCTTCGACCTTGCCGCCCAGCTGGGTGGCCATGGTCTGCATGCCGTAGCAGATGCCCAGCACGGGAATGCCCAGCTCGAACACGGCGTCGGGGGCGCGGTCGTCCACTTCGTAGACGCTGGCGTGGCTGCCCGACAGGATCACGCCCTTGAGGCGGCCGTCGGCGGCGAATTCGCGCACCCAGTCGCTGCTCACGTCGCAGGGGTGGACTTCGCAGTAGACATGGGCTTCGCGCACGCGGCGGGCGATCAGCTGGGTGACTTGGGAGCCGAAGTCAAGAATGAGGATCTTGTCGTGTTGCATGGTCATCTCAGGCAAAGGTGATGGGAGGGGATCAGAAATCTTCAGGGGCCAGCAGCGCCAGGCCGCGCTTGCGGGCGGCGGCGGCCTGGGCCGCGTCAAAGGTGGCCAGCGGCAGGCGCAGCGACTGCGCCAGCCACAGGTAGGCCGCGTCATAGACCGGCAGGCGGGTGTCCAGCGCCACGTCGAGCACGGCCTTGTGCTGGGCGGGCGCCAGCTCGTGCAGCTCCACGCGGTGGCGGATGGCCTCGAGCACACCCCACAGGCCTTCGACCGAGCTGTGCGGAATACGGCCGCCGTGCACGCCCGAGGCGATCAGGTTGCCGCACTCCCACTGCCAGAGGTTGGGCGCCTGCGGGTCCACTTCGTGGCGTCGGATTCGGGTGTACAGGCGCTGGGTGTGCACGCTGGCGGCATCGGGCAGCAGCCAGGCGGCGGTGACGGAGGCATCGAGCACGAAGGAGGTCATGCCTGGCTCCGGCCTGCGTGGCGCAGTCGGGTGGTGGAGTCCGGCGCCTGTGCCGACTGGGCCGGATGGGCCGGCCGCACCGTGGCCTGCAGCGCCTGCATCTGCTCCAGCTCGCGGGCGATCTGCTCGTCGGTGATGACGGGGCGGCGGCGCACCGGCAGCATGCGCACCACTTCCTTGCCGTGGCGGGTGATGCGCACTTCCTCGCCCTGCTCAACAAGTTCGATCAGGGCGGAGAAACGGGTCTTGGCTTCGTAGATGCCGACAGATTGCATGGCGGGGCTGAAAACAAAAACAGGCTGGTGTCCGGCCTGGCCCGAATTCTATCATTCTGGCCAGAATTTCCAAAAATTCAGACCAGAACAATGCGTATATTCGAGAGCTTTGCCTCGGGGGGCTGTCGGTGAACGCCACTCAGCGCTGTTCGCGCACGAAGCCGACAAACCGCGCCAGCGCGGGCGACATGGCTCCGGCAGGCCAGGCCAGGCTGGTCTCGCAGACCGGCAGAGCAACGGGTTTGCTGCCTAGTCGGGCGCTGGCGAAAACCGCCTCGCGGTAGACCACGCCAGGCCTGCAGAACTGCATCACGCTGGCGGGCACCCAGGCCAGGCCGATGCCGCCCCAGACCAGGTTCACGATGGTCTGCATCTGTATCGCCTGCTGCGCGATGCGCGGCACATGTCCGTGCCGTCGGTACAGATCCGTCACCGCGTCATGGAGCGAGGGCATGATGCGGCGCGGAAAGATCACCAGCGGCTGCTCCAGCACTTCGTCGAGCATCAGCCGGTCCGCACCGGCAAGCGCATGCTGCTGAGGCAGGGCCAGCACCATGGCTTCCCGTCCCACGGCCAGGCGCTCCAGGCCGGCCGGCGCATGCCCGGGGGCATGCAGCATCAGCCCGGCATCGATCTGCCCGCGCTCGAAGGCTTCCATCTGCGCATCGCTGGTGGCCTCGACCAGCTCCAACGCCACACCGGGCGTGCCTGCAACGAAGTCCCGCACCCACAGCGGCAGCCGGGTGAAGCCGATGGTGGAGACAAAGGCCAGCCGCACGCGCCCCACTTCTCCCGCTGCCGCAGCCCGCGCAATCCCGGGCAGCGCTGCCGCCCGCGCCAGAAGCTCACGCGCCTGCGGCACAAGCGCCTCGCCAGCGGGCGTCAGCGCGACGTGGCGGCTTGAGCGCTCGAACAGCGCCACGTCCAGGCTACGCTCCAGCTGGGCGATGGCCTGGGTGAGCGGCGGCTGCGTCATGTGCAGGCGCGATGCGGCGCGGCCGAAGTGCAGCTCGTCCGCCACGGCCAGGAATTGCCGCCAGACGCGCAGATCAATGGGGGGCTCATTCATATGCGCAGCATATCAATCATGCCGATGAATAGGATTGGATCAGATGAATCAGTCGGCCCATACTCATCCAACCCCCACAACGAGAGACATGCCATGACCCCGCCGAACCAGATCAACCGCCGAAGCTCCCACATCACCGAAGGCAAGGCGCGCGCAGCCAACCGCTCCATGTTCTACGGCATGGGCTACAAGGAAGAGGATTTCAAGAAGCCCATGGTCGGCGTGGCCAACGGCCACAGCACGATCACGCCGTGCAACTCCGGCCTGCAAAGGCTGGCGGACGCGGCCATCGCAGGCATCGAGGAAGCCGGCGGCAACGCGCAGGTGTTCGGCACGCCGACCATCTCGGACGGCATGTCCATGGGCACGGAAGGCATGAAGTACTCGCTGGTCAGCCGCGAGGTGATCGCCGACTGCATAGAGACCTGCGTGGGCGGCCAGTGGATGGACGGCGTGCTGGTGGTCGGCGGCTGCGACAAGAACATGCCGGGCGGCATGATGGGCATGCTGCGCGCCAATGTGCCGGCCATCTATGTCTACGGCGGCACCATCCTGCCCGGCAGGTGGAAAGGCCGGGACCTGAACATCGTCAGCGTGTTCGAGGCCGTCGGCGAAAACGCCGCGGGCAAGATCAGCGACCAGGAGCTCAAGGACATCGAGCAGCACGCCATTCCCGGCACGGGCTCGTGCGGCGGCATGTACACCGCCAACACCATGTCCAGCGCGTTCGAGGCGCTGGGCATGAGCCTGCCCTACTCCTCCACCATGGCCAATCCCCATGATGAAAAGGAGAACTCGGCCAAGGAATCCGCCAGGGTGCTGATCGAGGCCATCAAGATGGACCTCAAGCCGCGCGATATCGTGACCCGCAAGTCCATCGAGAACGCGGTCTCGGTGATCATGGCAACCGGGGGCTCCACCAATGCCGTGCTGCACTTTCTTGCGATCGCCCATGCGGCCGGCGTGCCCTGGTCCATCGACGACTTCGAGCGCATCCGGCAGCGGGTGCCGGTGCTGTGCGATCTCAAGCCCAGCGGCAGATACCTGGCGGTGGACCTGCACCAGGCGGGCGGCATCCCGCAGGTCATGAAGATCCTGCTGAATGCGGGCCTGCTGCACGGCGACTGCATCACCATCTCGGGCAAGACCATCGCCCAGACATTGGCCGGCGTGCCTGACGAACCGCCCAACCCGCAGGTCATCCGCCCCCTCTCGGATGCGCTCTATCCGCAGGGCCACCTGGCCATCCTCAAGGGCAACCTGAGCCCGGAAGGCGCGGTGGCCAAGATCACGGGCCTGAAGAACCCGGTCATCACCGGCCCGGCACGCGTGTTCGACGATGAGCAATCGGCACTGGCGGCCATCCTCGACGGCAGGATCCAGGCCGGCGACGTGATGGTGCTGCGCTACCTGGGCCCCAAGGGCGGCCCCGGCATGCCGGAAATGCTGGCACCCACGGGCGCCCTGATCGGCGCCGGCCTGGGCGAGAGTGTGGGCCTGATCACCGATGGCCGCTTCTCCGGCGGCACCTGGGGCATGGTGGTCGGCCACGTGGCGCCGGAAGCGGCCGTGGGCGGCACCATCGCGCTGGTGCACGAGGGCGACTTGATCACCATCGACGCGCACGCATTGCAGCTGCAACTGAACGTGCCCGAAGACGTGCTCGCCCAGCGCCGCGCGGCATGGAAGGCTCCCGCACCCCGCTACACGCGGGGCGTGCAGGCCAAGTTCGCGTTCAACGCATCGAGCGCCAGCTCGGGCGCGGTGCTGGACAACTTCGCCATCTGAGCTTCGCCATCTGAGCTTCGTGAGCGCACGAAAAAAAGAGGCCCGGGCAGTGGCTGCCCGGACCTCTTTTCCATCTCGCGCCAAGGCGCTGGATCTGGATCAGTCGGCGCGGTAGTTGGGCGCTTCCTTGGTGATCTGCACGTCATGCACGTGCGATTCACGGATGCCTGCGGCGGTGATCTCCACGAACTCGGCCGTGTTGTTCATCTCTTCGATGGTGGCGCAGCCGCAGTAGCCCATGGCAGCGCGCACGCCGCCGGCCATCTGGTAGACGATGGAGACCATGGAGCCCTTGTAGGGCACGCGGCCTTCGATGCCTTCGGGCACGAGCTTGTCGGCGTTGGGATTGCCGGTGCTCGATTCCTGGAAGTAGCGGTCGGCCGAGCCCTGCTGCATGGCGCCGATGGAGCCCATGCCGCGATAGCTCTTGTACGAACGGCCCTGGTACAGGATGACTTCGCCCGGAGCCTCTTCGGTGCCGGCGAACATGCCGCCCATCATGATGGTCGAGGCGCCAGCGGCCAGGGCCTTGGCGATGTCGCCCGAGAAGCGGATGCCACCGTCGGCGATCAGCGGCACGCCCGTGCCCTGCAGGGCCTGGGCCACGCTGTCGATGGCCATGATCTGGGGCACGCCCACACCGGCGACGATGCGCGTGGTGCAGATGGAGCCAGGGCCGATGCCGACCTTGACGGCGTCGGCGCCTGCCTCGGCCAATGCCAGCGCAGCGGCGCCGGTGGCAATGTTGCCGCCGATGACATCGACCTGCGGGTAGTTCTGCTTGACCCAGCGCACGCGGTCGATCACGCCCTTGCTGTGGCCGTGGGCCGTGTCCACCACCAGTGCATCGACGCCGGCCTTGACCAGCAGCTCCACGCGCTGCTCGGTGCCCTCGCCCACGCCCACGGCGGCGGCCACGCGCAGGCGGCCTGCGCTGTCACGCGCTGCGTTGGGGAAGGTGGTCTGCTTGGTGATGTCCTTGACGGTGATCAGGCCCTTGAGTTCAAAGGCGTCGTTCACGACCAGGATGCGTTCGAGCTTGTGCTTGTTGAGCAGGGCCTTGGCTTCCACAGGCGTGGTGCCGTCCTTCTCGTTGACGGTGATCAGGCGCTCGCGCGGAGTCATGATCTGGCTGACCTTGACGTCGTAGCGGGTCTCGAAGCGCAGGTCGCGGCTGGTGACGATGCCGACCACCTTGCCGCCGTCGCACACGGGAAAGCCGGAGATGCCGAGGTTCTCGGACAGCTGCAGCACCTGCAGCACGGTGTGCTCGGGGGTGATGACCACGGGGTCGTGCACTACGCCGGATTCGTGGCGCTTGACCTTGGACACTTCGGCAGCCTGTTGCTCTGCCGTCATGTTCTTGTGGATGACGCCGATACCGCCCTCTTGCGCAATGGCAATGGCCAGACGCGCTTCGGTCACGGTGTCCATGGCGGCGGACACAAGGGGGATGTTCAGGGAGATGTTGCGCGAAAAGCGCGTCTTGAGCGAGGTGTCCTTGGGCAGGACCTGGGAGAAAGCGGGGACCAGGAGGACGTCGTCGAAGGTCAGGGCTTTACCGAGAAGGCGCATGTGAGAGCTCCAAAAGAAGGATTGTACCCGTGCGCCGGATCACAATGTATGCTGTAGGCCATTGTTCCCCGCTATCGCTGCCCGCCATCATTTCCTGCTATTGCTACCTGCAACCGGCCCGATCACCCCAATCACCATGCATGCCACCAAGCTTGTTTTGCTAGCCGCGCTTGCCGCCTGTTCGCTGTCCGCAGCCGCCCAGTGGCAATGGGTCGACGCCACAGGCCGCAAGGTCTTCAGCGACCGCGCGCCCCCCCCTGACATTCCGGCCAAGAACATCCTGCGCCAGCCTGGCGGCAGCGCGCCCGCTCCAGCAGCGGCGGCGCCATCCGCTGCACCGGCTGCTACAGATGCGGCCACGCAGCCCGCTGCAGATGCAACGGCACAGGCAGCGCCTGCCGCCGCCGCCAAGGACGCCAAGCCCGCAGGCACCGACAAGGCCCTGGAAGAGCAAAAGCGCAAGGCCGAGGCCCAGGAGGCCGCCAAGGCCAAGGCAGAAAAGGACCGCATTGCCAAGGATCGCCAGGAAAACTGTGCGCGGGCGAAACAGGCCAAGACGGCACTGTCATCGGGCGGCCTGCTGGCACACACCAATGCCCAGGGCGAACGCGGCTTCATGGACGAAGCCACGCGCAACAGCGAACTCAAGCGCGCCGACGCCACCATCGCCTCGGACTGCGGCCCGGTGCGCTGAGCGCCTCCCTCCGTCAGTAACCGGCCTTGGCCCCGGGCCTTTGGCGCTGGAACAGGCCCGTGGCCCGGGCTCCCTGGCGCGCAAAGCGCTCGCGGCGCGCCACCTTGGGGTCCACGGTCAAGGGCCGGTACAGCTCCACGCGATCGCCGTCGCGCAAGCCTTGCGTCAATGGTGCGCTGCGGCCCCAAAGGCCAGCGGGCCCCTCCTGTGCAAAGCCCAGCGCCTGCCAGCCACCAGCGGCCTCGACTGCGTCGGCAATCGAGGCACCGGCCGGCAATTGCAGGGTCAGCTCAACGACTTCACCGGCACGCGGGCTGCATGCCAGCGTGATGCACAGAAACGGCCGGGGTTCAGCCATAGACCTGCTCGGCGCGCTTGACGAAGGCATCGACCATGGAGCCCGCGATGCGGTCGAACACCGGGCCGACCACGGCGGCCAGCGCCATGTTGTCAAAGCCATAGTCCAGCTGCAGCTCCACGCGGCAGGCACGCTGCGAGCCGTCGCCCACGGGGCGGAACATCCAGTTGCCCTCCAGCCGCGAGAACGGCCCCTTGATCAGGCGGATGCTGACCTGGCGCCCGCCATCGTCGAGCACGCTGTGCGTGTTGCGCGTGACGAAGGACTTGCGCATGCCGCCGAATGCAATGCCCACCTCGGCCGTCATGCCCTGCTCGTCCTGCTCCAGCACCCTGGCCTGGTCGCACCAGGGGAGGAAGTCGGCATAGTGGGCCACGTCCGTCACCAGGGCAAACATTTCTTGGGGGCTGTACCAGATCAGGACGGACTTGTTGACTTTTTTCATGAATGGGGCGGACTGCACGGCATGCAAAACACCGGCTGCGCGGTCATGGCGCATACGGCTGTCACAATGACGGCAAGGCGAAACTAAAATCCCGCAAGGAGGCGAGACGGCAATCCAGTATTGTATGGAGAGCTTTCATCTCCAGGTTTTCGCCGCATCTATTACTCCATGGCCAAGAAACCTGAAACACAGTCGCGCATCGCCGACAACAAAAAAGCCGCGTTCAACTACTTCTTCGAGGAACGCTTCGAGGCCGGCATCGTGCTGCACGGCTGGGAAGTGAAGGCGCTGCGCAGCGGCAAGGTGCAGCTGACCGACGGCTACGTCATCGTCAAGGACGGCGAGCTGTTCCTGCTCGGCTGCCAGATCAACCCGCTCAAGACAGCCTCCACCCACGTCAACCCCGACGCGGCGCGCATCAAGAAGCTGCTGCTCAAGAAGGACGACATCCTGCGCCTGATCGGCAAGGTCGAGCAAAAGGGCTTCACGCTGGTGCCCATCAACCTTCACTGGAAGAACGGCTTCGTCAAGTGCGACATCGCCCTTGCCAAGGGCAAGGCCGAGCACGACAAGCGCGACGTGATCAAGGACCGCGAAGGCAAGCGCGAGGTCGAGCGCGCCATGAAGAGCTTCAACCGTTGACGGACATCCGCAGCTTTTTTTGCACTGCTGCGGAATAAACCGGCACGGCCCAGTGTTCATTGCAGTGTCCGGCCGCAATTTCGCGCGCCGGCAAGCACCGGAGACAGCGATGAAGAAGCTCGGCATGAAACTTGGTACCTGTGCCTTCACGGCAGCCCTGACATTGACCCTGGCAGGCTGCTATTCCGCGCCTGCGGCCAACGCCTCTGGCCAGACCCCGCCCAGCGCGGTCAGCGTGCAAAACGGCATGCTGGTCGGCGCCAACGGCATGACGCTCTACACCTTCGACAAGGACACGGCCGGCAGCGGCAAGTCCGTCTGCAACGGCCCCTGCGCGACCAACTGGCCGCCGCTGATGGGCAAGCAGGCGCCCTCTGGCGGCAACTACAGCGTGATCCAGCGCGACGATGGCAGCAGCCAGATCGCCTACAAGGGCAAGCCGCTGTACTACTGGGTGAAGGACGGCAAGGCCGGTGACACCACGGGCGACGGCGTCATGGGCGTCTGGCATACCGCACGCCCCTGATTCCAGCCGCATCCGCCTTCGGACCTGCCCATGGACCGCAGCCAGATCCTGGAGCATCTGCCCGGCCTGCGCCGCTACGCGCGGCTGCTGGCAGGCGATGCCTGGGCCGCCGACGACCTGGTGCAGGACACGCTGGAGCGTGCCTGCCGCAAATGGCTGCTGTGGCGCCCCGACGGCGATCTGCGCGCCTGGCTGTTCACGCTGATGCACAACCTCTACCTGAACCAGCGGCGCTCTGCCGCGCGCGGACAGTGGCTGGACATAGACAGCCTGTCCGAGACCCTGGCCGCACCCGAGGACAGCAGCGACGCGGCCCTGGACCTGGAGCGCTGCCTGCAGCGCCTGCCCGCCGAGCAGCGGGCCGTGCTGCTGCTGGTCAGCGTGGAGGACATGAGCTACGCCGACACGGCGCGCGTGCTGCAGCTGCCCCTGGGCACCGTGATGTCGCGCCTGTCGCGCGCACGGTCCCGGCTGCGCGAATTGATGGAGGCCCCATCGGCCACCTCGGCCAACTCGGCCTCCTCTGCAGCGCCTGCACAGTCAGCACCGACTGCCAAGGCTGCAACACCCCAAGCCGCAGCCCCCGCGCTGCGCCGGCTCAAATGACGAGGCCGCCATGACCGCATCCGCCCCCACCCCTCTTTCATCTTCCTCGCCCTTGCCCCCGCCCATTTCCGACGAGCAGTTGCACGCCCTGGTCGATGGCCGCCTGCCCGCGCAGCAGGCGCAGGCGCTGCGCGACCAGCTGGACGAAGACAGTGCCGCGCGCGTGGAGCAATGGCAACGCCAGCGCCAGTTGCTGCGCGCCCTGCATGCCGCCCGGGATGAACCCGGCATGCCCGACGAAATGCGCGCCGCTGCCGAACAGTTGCAGGGCCTGCACCAGCGCCAGCAGCAGTGGTGGCGCTGGGGTGGCATGGCCGCGGGCTGGATGCTGGCCTTCGGCCTGGGCTGGCTGGTGCATGGGCAGCAGGCAGTGCCCGCTGCCGCGCCATCAACGGCGGCCACGCTGGCTGCCGCCACCCCGGCCCGCTTCGCCCACCAGGCGGCCGTTGCACACGCGGTCTACCAGCCCGAGCAGCGCCACCCGGTCGAGGTGGAGGCCGCGCAGCAGGCCCATCTGCTGCAGTGGCTGTCCAAGCGCCTGGGCCGGCCGCTGAAGCTGCCAGCCCTCACGGACCTGGGCTATGAGCTGGTGGGCGGCCGATTGCTGCCCGGCGACAGCGGCGCACGCGCCCAGTTCATGTACCAGGACGCGGCGGGCGAGCGCATCACCCTCTACCTGGGCGCGCTGCAGGACCCGACCACGCACGGCGAGACTGCCTTTCACTTCAGCAGCGACGGCCCCGTGCCCAGCTTCTACTGGGTGGACCAGGGCTTTGGCTATGCGCTCAGCGGCGCCCTGCCGCGCAACCGGCTGCTGCAGCTGGCCACGGCCGTGCACCAGCAGCTTTGAAACCTTGGGGCACGGCTACCAGGGCAGCGGCGCCGCCTCGCCGTTGCCATGCTCGCCGTAGTACAGCGAGGGCAGGAAGCGCGACAGGTAGGTGAACTCCGTGTAGCAGTGGCGCAGCAGGCCCAGGCCCAGCGCGTCGGGCAGCTCGGTCGCCGGGTCGGCGCAGGACTGGCCCAGCAAAAAGCGGCTGCGCAGCACGCAGCCAAAAGGCGTGTCACGCGCCAGGTGCACCATCTGCCCGTCCATGGGGTCCCCGCTGGCGTCCAGCTGCACATGCTCACCGAAGCCGATACGCGCATACACGGCGGCCGATGCGCGTTTTTCGGCAAAGGCCAGCTCCAGCTGCGCAGGGTCGAACAGCTCGCGCGGATCGTGGAACTTGAGCCTGGCCGCCACGGGCGGAATATCGGCCAGGGACTCCACGGCCTCGATGGACGCGCCTATGTAGCTCTCGCCCTTCTTCCATTGCGCATCCCAGCCGCGATGCGCGATGTGGTCATGCGGATGCCACCACTTGATGTGCTGCGTGGTCTCGAAGAACTTGAACCACCAGTCCAGCATGCGGCCGCTGCAGCCATGCAGGTCGGTGCGGCAGGCCACCACCAGGCAGCCGCTGGGCAGGCGCTGGATTCCCGTCTCCAGCCTCAGCGGCGTGATGTGCAGCAACTCGTCAATGCGGGAAATGTCGGGCTCGAAGGCATGGGAGTTCATGGGTGTTTTCCGTTCCTGGGTTGATGAGGAAAAGCCATCTTATATTAAAGAAACGAACATCGTTTCCAAAAAATCGGATAATCCCTGCCGGGTAACAAAATGCTGCACAACCAGGCACGACCCTGCACAACACCGAACGGAACGACAAGAAATCCAATGGAATCCGAAATCACTCCTGCGGCCCCCCGGCCGCGCGGGCGGCCGGCCCGGCCCGAGCACGAGGCCAACGATGCCGCCCTGGCCGCCGCCACCTGGCTCTTGCTCAACGAAGGCTATGCCGCCACCACCATGGAAGCCGTGGCCAGGCGCGCGGGGCTGGCCAAGAAAACGCTCTACCGCTTTGCCGCCAACCGCGAGGACCTGGTGGCCCTGGTGGTGCGCGGCTGGACCGACGGTTTCCGCCCCGCCCTGTCGGCCGATGCGCAATCGGCCGCAGAGGTGGCGCCGGCGCTGGCCGAGATCCTGCGCGTGATTGCCGCGCGCGTGCTGTCGGCCGAGGCGGTGGGAATGTTCCGCCTGCTCACCACCGATTTCCCCGCCAAGCCCGAGTTGCTGGAGGTCTACCAGCGCAACGGCATAGAGCGCGGCCGCGGCATGCTGGTGGACTGGCTGCGGCGCCAGTGCGGCAAGGGGTTGCTGCGGGCAGAACAGCCCGAAGTCGTCTGCGACCTGCTCCTGTCCATGGTCATTGCCGAGCCTCTGCGGCAAATGGCCCTGGGCCTGACGCCGCCCGTGCCCGAATGGGATCCGGGCCCGCGCATTGACGACGCGGTACGGCTGCTGGCAGGCCATTCCTGCCGCATGGAGCCTGCGGATCGTTGAATGGAAAAAGGCCACCCGGCATGGCGCCGGATGGCCTTTTGAACCCTTGGAGGTTTGAGCAACCGCCGCGCGATCAGTCCAGCGCTGCCAGCGGATGCGAATGCGCAGGCCAGGGGCTGTCGAAGAAGGCGCGCCACTGCGCTTCCTGCACCTCCTCGATGCTCGCAGGGTTCCAGCGCGGGTGGTGGTCCTTGTCCACGGCCAGTGCGCGTATGCCTTCGATGGTCTCGCTCTGGCCGGGGCGCAGGTAGAAGCAGTGGCGCACCATGTCGCGCTCCATGCGCAGGTCCTGGGCCAGCGTCATGCCGCGCGCGCGGCGAATCTGTTCCAGCACCACGTGCAGCATCAGTGGCGAGCGCTTGCGCAGCGTGGCAGCCGTGTGCCGGGCCCACTCGCCATCCGCCGCTTCCAGCGCCTGCACCATGGCAGCCACCGTGGGCAGGGCAAACACGCGGTCGATCTCGGCGCGGGGCTGGGCCGCTGGCTTGGCCGGGGCCGTGAACTTCGACTTCACCAGGGCCTCGACGGCCGCTGCATCGGCAAAGCTGCCGGCGGCCAGCGCGTTCCACAGTGCAGGCTGCTGGTCCGACGGCAGGTAGCCATCGGCCAGGCCGAAGTCCAGCGCATCGGCCGCGCCGATCACATCGCCCGTCAGCGCCAGCCACTCACCCGCGTGACCCGGGCAGCGCGAGAGGAAGTAGCCGCCACCCACATCGGGGAACAGGCCGATGGCCGTCTCGGGCATGGCCATCTTGGTGCGTTCGGTGACGATGCGCAGCGTGCCGCCCTGGCTGATGCCCATGCCGCCGCCCATGACGATGCCGTCCATGAAGGCAATGTAGGGCTTGCCAAAGGTGTGGATCAGGTGGTTGAGCGCGTACTCCTCGGTGAAGAAGTCCTCCAGCTGCGGATTGCCCGTGCTGCCCGCGCCATGCAGGAAGCGGATGTCCCCGCCCGCGCAGAAGGCGCCGAAGACCCCTTCCTTGCCCATGCCTCGGATGGCCACGGCCAGCACCTGCTCATCCTTTTGCCAAGCCAGCAGGGTGGCCAGCAGATCGCGCACCATGCCCAGCGACAGCGCATTCAGCGCCTTGGCCCGGTTCAAGGTGATCATGCCCATGCGGCCCCGCACTTCGCTGAGGACTTCGCCGGCAGCTCCCGTCATATCTTGCTCCTTGTTGCTATGCATGCCCTGCCCCGGCAGCCCGGGGCAATGAGCCGCAACCATAGCTGAAAAACCGCGCCCACCCCTGACAAACAGGTGCCAATATGCGCAACTGCGCGACTGCGCGACAGGCGCCGCAACGCCCCGCTCTCAGTCCAGAGAGACACCCGTGCTCTTGACCACGCCGGCCCAGCGCTTGATCTCGCTGCGGATATAGGCGCCGTATTCCTCCGGCGTGGAGCCCAGGCCTTCGGCGCCCTGCAGCTGCAGCTTCTCGACCACGCCCGGGTCCTTGAGCGCGCGCATCAGCTCCTGGTTGAGCCGCTGGATGATGGCGGCCGGCGTTTTGGCCGGCACCATCACGCCCTGCCAGGCCCCGGCCTCGAAGCCGGACATGCCGCTTTCGGCCAGCGTGGGTGCATCGGGGAAGTTGGGCAGGCGCTTGGAGGAACTCACGGCCAGCAGCTTGAGCCGCCCCTCCTTGATGAAGGGTGCGACCGAGTTGATGGTGTCGGTCATGAAGTCAATCTGCCCGGCCACCAGATCCACGTCGGCCGGAGCGCTGCCCTTGTAGGGCACGTGGCTGGCCTCGATCTGGTAGTGCTGCACGACCTGGAAGGCCGCCAGGTGGGTGACGTTGCCGTTGCCGGCCGAGCCATAGGACAGCTGGCCGGTCTTGTCCCTGGCATGGCGCACGAACTCCTGCACGTTCTTCACCGGCAGCTTGGGGTTGACCACCAGGCCCAGCGGCACCACGGCCGTCAGCGCCACGGGCATCAGGTCCTTGCCCACGTCGTAGCTCATCTTCTTGTAGAGCGACGGGCTCAGCGCAATGGACGAGGTGTTGTAGAGCACGGTATAGCCATCGGGCGCGGCCTTGGCCACCAGGGCATTGCCGATGTTGCCATTGGCTCCGGGCCGGTTGTCCACGATCACGGTCTGGCCCAGTTGCTGGCCGACCTGCTGGGCCAGCACGCGCGCCACCAGGTCGGTGGGCCCGCCCGGCGGGAAGGGCACGACCATCGTGATGGGCTTGCTGGGCCAGGGCTGCTGCGCCAGCGCGGCACCGGGCAGTGCCGCCCCCACTGCCACCGCCGCTGCCGCCGCAATAGGGGCCGCCAGGGTGACCAGCGCCATGCGGCGCCCTCTTTTGCGGGCCGCCTTGTCGATCTGCTTGTCCATGCTTTTGTCTCCTGATGTCGTTATGGGAATGCTTGTGGCCGCCTAGCTGCGCCCGGCCAGCAGGCGCACGGCCGTGTATTCCATGACCTTCTGGTGGCCCTGGTTGAAGACCTCGATGCGCGAGGTGACGACGGCGCGGTTGCCCTTGGAGGTGGGCTTGATGGCGGTGACTTCGACCAGGGCCTCGATGGTGTCGCCCACCAGCACGGGGCCGAGGATCTTCTGGTGCAGCTCCAGCATGGCCAGGCCCGTGCCCTGGATCATGCTTTGCAGGATGAAGCCTTCGATCAACGCATAGGTCATGGCGCCCGGCACGGGGCGGCCGGCAATGGCGCCGCCGTCGTAGCCCTCCTCGATGAAGATGGCCTCCAGCATGCCCGTGGCATTGATGAAGGCGACCAGGTCGGACTCGGTCACGGTGCGGCGGAAGGTGCGCAGCTGCTGGCCAACCTGCAGGTCCTGCCAGAAAAAGCCCTGGCCCATGCGGGGCACGGCGTTCCAGGCGCCGCCGGGGTGGGGCTGCGGGGTGTTCACTGTCATCTCATGTCTCCTGTTGCGTGATCTGCAGGCCGGCGATGCGCTCGGCGCTCCAGCCCGCCTGGGCCAGCAGCGCCGCCGTGTGCTCGCCCAGGCGCGGTGGCATGCCCATGGGGGCCTGCCGGCCATCCATGCGCACGGATGAACGCGGCAGGTGCACGGTGCCCATGGCGGGGTCGTGCAGCGGCACGAAGAACTCCGTGGCCTGCAGATGCGGATCGGCGGGCAGATCGTCCATGCGCGCCACGGGGGCGGCAGGAATCTCCAGGCGCTGGCAGGTATCGAGCCAGTGCTGGGTGCCGTGCAGCGCCACATGCTCGCCTGCGGTCTCCAGCAGCTCGGCAATGTGGGCCGTGCGGCTGGCCTGGCTGGCAAAGCGCGCATCCAGGGCCAGCTGCGGCTGGCCCACGGCGGCGAAGAAGCGCTGCCAGTGCGCATCGGTGTACGGCATCATGCAGACGTGGCCGTCCAGCGTTCGGTAGGGCTTGCGCCAGGGCGCCATCACGCGCGGGTAGCCTGCGCCGCTGAGCGCGGGGCTGAAGTGCATGCCGTAGAAATGCTCGACCAGGTTGAAGCCCACCATGGTCTCGTACATGGGCACTTCCACAAAGCAGCCATGGCCACTGCGCTCGCGCTGGAACAGCGCCGCCAGCACGGCATGCGCGGCCACCAGGGCGCAGGTCTTGTCGGCCGCAATGGTGGGCAGGTAGCGCGCCTCGCCCGTCTGGCGCTCCATCAGGTCGGCCAGGCCGCTCATGCCCTGGATGACGTCGTCATAGGCGGGCATGCCTGCATAGGGGCCGTCCTCGCCAAAGCCATGCAGGCCTGCATAGACCAGGCGCGGATAGCGCTCGCGCAGCGTTGCGGGGTCCAGGCCCAGCGGGGCCAGCTTTTGCGGGCGCATGCTGTGCATGAACACATCGGCCGTGGCCAGCAGCGCATGCAGGGCCTGGCGCGCCTCGTCCTGCTTGAGGTCCAGCACCACGCTCTTCTTGCTGCGGTTGGTGCCCATGAACATGGCTGCCATGCCGGGCTCCATGGCCGGGCCGGTATGGCGCGTGGAGTCGCCGGCCGGCGGCTCGATCTTGATGACTTCGGCGCCATAGTCGGCCAGCACCTGGCTGGCCAGCGGCCCGAACACCACGCTGGACAGATCCAGCACCCGAATCCCTGTCAACGCAGCCTGCACTGTGGTCTCCATGTTGCTTCAGGGAGCCAGTATTTGATATCTTCAAAGCTGCGTCTAAGACTTAATTCAGCATCTCTGATACACGGTAGATATCAATGGACCTGCGCCAACTGCGTCACTTCGTCACCCTGGCCCGCACGCTCAACTACCGGCAGGCGGCCGAGCAGCTGCACATGTCGCAGCCGCCGCTGTCCCAATCCATACGCCGGCTCGAAGACAGCCTGGGCGTGCAACTGTTCCAGCGCGACCGCCGGGGCACGGCACTGACCGAGGCAGGCCAGGCGGCCCTGGAAAGTGCCGAGCTGGCACTGCACCATGCGCGCCAGATGCAGGAGGTCTCGCGCGCCACGGCCGGCGGCGAGCGCGGGCGCCTGCACATAGGCTTCATAGGCTCGGCGACGTTCTCGTTGATTCCGCGGCTGGTGCAGGCCTTTCGCAGCGAATATCCGCTGATCGACCTGGTGCTGACCGAATCGACCACGCGCGAGATCTGCGCGCAGGTGGCCAGCGGCGATTTCGATGCCGGCCTGCTGCGCTACCCGGTGACGCAGGCCACCGACCTGTCCATCACGCCCGTGGAAAAGGACGAGCTGGTGGCCGTGCTGCCCGAAGGCAACCCGCTGCTGCAGCGGCCCGCCTTGCGGCTGCGGGACCTGGCGGACCAGCCCTTCATCAACTACCGCCCCAGCGAGGTGCCAGGCCTGCATGCGCTGGTGGTGCTGGCCTGCCAGAACGCGGGCTTCATGCCCCAGGTCAAGCAGCATGCCGTGCAGGCGCAGACCCTGGTCAGTTTGGTGGGTGCGGGCCTGGGCGTGGCGCTGGTGCCAGCCGTGGTGGCCAAGGGCAGCACGCCAGGGGTGGTGTTCCGTGCGCTGGCAGATACCGAGAACCTGCCCTCCATCGGCCTGGCCCTGGCGCTCAATCCGCAGCAAAGCGCAGCGGCCGGGCAGCGACTGCGCGAGTTGCTGCTGCAGCTGCAGTAGCAAGCAGTAGCAAGCAACAGCAGCAGCAGTTCCTTTGCCGTGGCGCCCGCACGCCTGAACGGCGCGCCACAAAAGACAAAGGCCGCAGATGCGGCCTTTGACAGTCAGGGCGGTGAAGCCATGCGGCTTGCGTGCGCCCTGGTCGCAACAGCGCTTATGCGCCGCGCGAAGCGCGCTTGCGCTCGTTCTCGGACAGGTGGCGCTTGCGAACGCGGATGCTCTTGGGGGTGATTTCCACCAGCTCGTCGTCCTCGATGAATTCCACCGCGTATTCCAGCGACAGGTCGATCGGGGGCGTGATCTTGATGGCATCTTCCTTGCCGGACACGCGGAAGTTGGTCAGCTGCTTGGTACGCGTGGCATTGACCACCAGGTCGTTGTCACGGCTGTGGATGCCGATGATCATGCCTTCGTACACGGGATCGTTGGCCTTGACGAACATGCGGCCACGGTCGTCCAGCTTGCCCAGGGCGTAGGTGAAGATTTCGCCTTCGTCCATGGAGATCAGCACACCGTTCTTGCGGCCGCCGATTTCGCCCTTGTGCGGCTCGTAGCTGTCGAAGATGTTGGAGATCAGGCCGGAACCACGGGTCAGGTTCAGGAATTCGTTGGTGAAGCCGATCAGGCCACGCGCAGGAATGCGGTACTCCAGGCGCACGCGGCCGCGGCCATCGGGTTCCATGTTGACCAGCTCGCCCTTGCGCTCGCCCAGGGCCTGCATCACGCCACCTTGGTGGCCTTCTTCGATGTCGGCCGTCACCAGCTCGATAGGCTCGTGGCGCACGCCGTCCACGTCGCGGTAGACCACGCGGGGCTTGGACACGGCCAGCTCGTAGCCTTCACGGCGCATTTCTTCCAGCAGGATGGTCAGGTGCAGTTCGCCGCGGCCCGACACTTCGAAGATGCCGTCTTCGTCGGTTTCCTTGACGCGCAGGGCCACGTTGGAACGCAGTTCCTTTTGCAGGCGGTCCCAGATCTGGCGGCTGGTCACGAACTTGCCTTCACGACCTGCCAGCGGCGAGGTGTTGACGCAGAAGTTCATGGTCAGCGTGGGCTCGTCGATCTTGAGCATCGGCAGCGGCTGGGGGTTCAGCGGGTCGGTCAGCGTGACGCCCATGCCCAGGTCGGCAATGCCGTTGACCAGCACGATGTCGCTGGGACCGGCTTCGGTCACTTGCACGCGGTCAATGCCCTGGAACTTCAGAACCTGGTTGATGCGGCCCTTGTAGCTCTTGCCGTCAGGACCTTCCATGACCAGCACGTCGGTCGAAGGCTTGAGCGTGCCGGAGGTGATGCGGCCCACGCCGATACGGCCCACGAAGGTGGAGTAGTCCAGCGCCGAGATCTGCATTTGCAGCGGAGCGGCAGGATCGCCCTTGACGGCGGGAACGTGCTTCAGGATGGTGTCGAACAGGGCCGACATGTCGGGGCCCCACTGTTCGCCGGGAGCGCCTTCTTCCAGCGAGGTCCAGCCGTTGATGCCCGAGGCGTACACCACGGGGAAGTCCAGCTGCTCGTCGGTGGCACCCAGCTTGTCGAACAGGTCGAAGGCGGCATTGACCACGTAGTCGGGACGCGCACCGGGCTTGTCCACCTTGTTGACCACGAGGATGGGCTTCAGGCCCAGGGCCAGTGCCTTCTTGGTCACGAAGCGCGTCTGGGGCATGGGGCCTTCCTGCGCGTCGATCAGCAGCACCACGCCGTCCACCATGGACAGGGCACGCTCCACTTCACCGCCGAAGTCCGCGTGGCCGGGTGTGTCGAGGATGTTGATGTGCGTCTCGTTCCAGCTCACGGCGCAATTCTTGGCCAGGATGGTGATGCCACGCTCGCGTTCGATGGCGTTGTTGTCCATCACCGTGTCCACGACTTTCTCGTGTTCGGCGAAGGTTCCGGATTGGCGCAGCAGCTGGTCCACCATGGTGGTTTTGCCGTGGTCCACGTGGGCGATGATCGCGATATTGCGGATTTGTTTGCTCATAGTGTTTTCCCATTGCCGCTGCGTCATGGGCGCGGCGTGTCTTCCAAAATCTGTTGAATTTCCAGTGAACTGAGCAGGCGCCCGGGGATCAGTTCCCCACGCACCACGCGCCCCACTCCCAGCAGAGCCTGTGGGTTCTCGCCATACACAGCCACCGCCTCGGCATCGGCCCAAGCGCCCTTGCGGGGCAGGCCCGTGAGAAAACGGGCCGCATCTTGCTCGCCCAGCGTGACAGCCGTGTGGCTGGCCAGCAGGGCGTCGACAGGCTGCAACTGCTGCAGACGCTCGCCCTCGCCCATGGCGGCCAGCGCCTCCAGCGAGATACAGCGCTCGACACCCAGCCCCCCGGTGTCGATACGGCGCAGCGCGCGCAGGTGCGCGCCGCAGCCCAGGGCCTCGCCCACGTCCTCCGCCAGCGTGCGGATGTAGGTGCCCTTGCTGCAGGTCACCAGCATCCGGATCGCAGGCAGGCCTTCGCTGTCTTGCGTCAGCGAAAGCTCCAGTGCGTGGATTGTCACTTCGCGCGCCGGGCGCTCGACTTCGATGCCGGCACGCGCATATTCATAGAGAGCCTTGCCGTCCTTCTTGAGAGCGCTGTACATGGGTGGCACCTGGCGGATCGCACCCGTGAACTGCGCCTGCACGGCGGCCAATCGCTCGGCCGTGAGGGCGGCGAGGTCAACGGCGCGCTCGCGCAGCACCTCGCCCTCGGCATCGGCCGTGGTCGTGGTCTGGCCCAGGCGCGCAATCGCCTCGTAGGTCTTGGCAGCCTCAAGCTGCAACTGGCTGAACTTGGTCGCCGCACCGAAGCACAGCGGCAGCACGCCGGTGGCCAACGGGTCCAGCGTGCCGGTGTGTCCGGCCTTTTCGGCGCGCAGCAACCACTTGACCTTTTGCAAGGCGTCGTTGCTGGACAGCTCCAGCGGTTTGTCGAGTAGCAACACCCCATGCACAGGGCGCCGCTGCACCCTTGTGCGTGGCGCGTTCATGGGGCTACTCTTCCTTTCCGCGCGAAGAAACGGCCTTGGCGATCAAGGCGTTCATGTCGGCCGCACGCTCGGAGGTGCGGTCGTAGATGAAGTGCAGCGTGGGCACTGTGTGGATATGCAGGCGCTTGAACAGGCCATTGCGCAGGAAGCCTGCGGCCTGGTTCAACGCTTCCTGCGTCGCCTGTGGATCGCCCACGAGCAGGCTGAAGTAGACCTTGGCGTGGGCATAGTCCGGAGTCACCTCCACGCTTTGCAGCGTGACCATGCCCACGCGCGGGTCCTTCAACTCGCGCGCGATCAGCTCTGCCAGATCGCGCTGGATCTGGTCAGAGACTTTGAAGCTGCGATTCGGCGCAGCGGACTTGCGTGTTGCCATGGCGAATTACAGCGAGCGCGCGATTTCCTTGATCTCGAACACTTCGAGCACGTCGCCTTCGCGAATGTCGTTGTAGTTCTTGAGCTTGATACCGCACTCGAAGCCTTCCTTGACTTCCTTGACGTCGTCCTTCAGGCGCTTGAGCGATTCGATCTCGCCCGTGTAGATGACCACGTTCTCGCGCAGCAGGCGGAAATGCGCATTGCGCGTGACCTGGCCTTGCGTGATGTACGAGCCGGCCACGGTGCCGATCTTCGAAGCCACGAACACGGTGCGGATCTCGGCCATGCCGATGATCTCTTCCTTGCGCTCGGGAGCCAGCATGCCGGACATGGCCGCCTTCACCTCTTCGACTGCGTCGTAGATGATGTTGTAGTAGCGCAGGTCCACATCGTTGCTCTCGGCCGTCTTGCGCGCCTGGGCATCGGCCCGGACGTTGAAGCCGATGATGATGGCCTTGGAGGCCAGCGCCAGGTTCACGTCGGACTCGCTGATGCCGCCCACGCCCGAGTAGACCAGCTGAACGCGGATCTCGTCGGTCGAGAGCTTGAGCAGCGATGTGCCCAGCGCTTCCTGCGAGCCCTGCATGTCGGCCTTGATGATGATGGGCAGGGTCTGGACCTCGCCTGCACCCATTTCGGCAAACATGTTCTCGAGCTTGGCAGCCTGCTGGCGGGCCAGCTTGGTGTGGCGGAACTTGCCGGCGCGGTAGGTCGCGATTTCGCGGGCACGACGCTCGTCCTGCAGCACCATGAAATCGTCGCCGGCCTGGGGCACGTCGGACAGACCCTGGATTTCCACCGGGATGGAGGGGCCTGCAGACTTGGTCTGCTTGCCGTCTTCGTCCAGCATGGCGCGCACGCGGCCGTAGGTCTGGCCTGCCAGCACCACGTCGCCCACCTTCAGCGTACCGGACTGCACCAGCACCGTGGCCACAGGGCCGCGGCCCTTGTCCAGCTGGGCTTCGATGACCAGGCCCTTGGCAGCGGCTTCCACGGGAGCGGTCAGCTCCAGCACTTCGGCCTGCAGCAGAACCTGCTCCAGCAGCTCGTCGATGCCCTGGCCGGTCTTGGAGGACACGGCGATGAACGGGGACTCGCCGCCGTACTCTTCAGGCACCACCTGCTCGGCCACCAGGCCTTGCTTGACGCGGTCGAGGTTGGCATCGGGCTTGTCGGCCTTGGTGATGGCAACCACGATGGGCACACCAGCCGCCTTCGCGTGCTTGATGGCTTCCTTGGTCTGGGGCATCACGCCGTCGTCGGCCGCGCACACCAGGATGACGATGTCGGTGGCCTGGGCACCACGGGCACGCATGGCCGTGAAGGCCTCGTGGCCCGGGGTGTCCAGGAAGGTGACGATGCCGCGGGGCGTCGTCACATGGTAGGCACCGATGTGCTGGGTAATGCCACCGGCTTCGCCCGACGCCACCTTGGTGCGGCGGATGTAGTCCAGCAGCGAGGTCTTGCCGTGGTCCACGTGGCCCATGACGGTGACCACGGGAGCACGCGACTCCTGGGCAGCTTCCTGCTGGGACACTTCCTCGGCCGTGAAGGCTTCGGGATCGTCCAGCGCGGCGACCTTGGCCGTGTGGCCCATTTCCTCGACCACGATCATGGCCGTGTCCTGGTCCAGAGGCTGGTTGATGGTGACCATCTGGCCCATCTTCATCAGCACCTTGATCAGTTCGGACGCCTTGACCGACATCTTGTGGGCCAGTTCGGCCACGGTGATGGTCTCGGGCACGTGCACTTCGATGGCGCGGAATTCCGCTGCCGCGCTCTGGTGCTGACCGTCATGACGGTCATTGCCACGACGGCCGCCACGCGGGCCGCCGCGCCAGTTGGAACGGCCACCCACGCCACCGGAGCTGTCGCCACGGGTCTTGATTTCCTTCTTCTTGCCATCGCCAGCCCAGCTCGACGAGAGCTTGGCGGACTTGACTTCCTTGCCGGCACCGGCAGGCGCACCCGCACGCGCACCGGCTCCACCGGCGGTCGTGCCAGCGGGCTTGTGCAGCGTGGTCTTCTTGGCATCGCCGGCAGCGGGCGCTGCAGGCTTGGCCACGGGCTTGGGCTCTTCAGGCTTCTTGGCCACGAGCACCTTCTTGGGCGCAGCCATCATGGCGCGAATGGCTTCGGCCTCGGCCAGCGCCTTGCGGCGGCGGTCTTCCAGATCCTTGGCGCGTTCGGCTTCCTCGGCCGCGCGGGCCTTGGATTCTTCCTCGGCCTTGACGCGAGCCGCAACCTGGGCTTCGGCGCGCGCGGCCTGGCCTGCAGCCTGCTCACGCGAAGCTTCCTGCTTCGCGCGGTTGGCCTCGAGGATCTTTGCGGCTTCTGCAGCCGCATAGGCGCTTGCGCGCTCTTCGGCTTCTCGTTCGCGTTGTTGAACTAGTTCGCGCTCTTCGCGCTCACGGCGTTGCTGTGCCAATTCTTCCTCCTCGCGGCCGATCATTTCGGCCTGGCGACGTGCTTCCCCTTCGCGGCGCACCAGATCCTGGGACTCGCGTTCCGATGCCGCGCGCTGCTCCTGGGCAGCAGCAACGACAGCGGGATCGGAGGCGCCCTCGGCGACCTCGTCACGCTTGACGAAGGTGCGCTTCTTGCGCACTTCCACCTGGATGGTGCGGGCGCGGCCCGACGAATCGGCCTGCTTGATCTCGCTTGTGGACCGTTTGGTCAGCGTGATCTTCTTGGCGCCACTTCCGTGGCTGGCCTGCAGATGGCTGAGCAGTTGCTGCTTGTCGCCGTCGGTCAACGCATCCGATGCGTTGTCCTTGGCGACGCCTGCAGCCTTGAGCTGCTGCAGCAACGTGTCAGGGGTCTTGTTGAGCTCTCTTGCAAACTCGGCAACCGTATTACTGGACATATATGCTCTGAACCTCCCTGACCTTACTCTTGCCCTTCGGTGAACCAGTGTTCACGCGCCTTCATGATCAAAGCCTTCGCTTCTTCCTCGGTCTGCCCGGTCAGCTCGGTCAACTCGTCGATGGCCAGATCGGCCAGATCGTCTCGGGTGTGCACATCGGCCTCGGCCAGCTTGTCCACGATCTCCGGAGTCATTCCCTCGAGCGTCAGCAGATCCTGCGACACTTTGCCCACGTTTTCCTCGTGCGCGATTTCCTGCGTCAGCAGTGCATCTTTCGCCCGGGTGCGCAACTCGTTCACCGTCTCTTCGTCGAACGCCTCGATTTCGAGCATTTCCTGCAGCGGCACATAGGCCACTTCTTCCAGGGTCTCGAAACCTTCCTCGATGAGGATGTTGGCGATTTCCTCGTCCACATCGAGCTTTTCCATGAACAGCTGGCGCGCAACAGCGGACTCGTCCGCCTGCTTTTGCGCAGACTCAGCCGCGTCCATGATGTTGATCTTCCAGCCGGTGAGCTCGGAAGCCAGGCGAACATTCTGACCGCCACGGCCGATGGCGATGGCGAGGTTTTCCTCGTCAACCACCACGTCCATGGCATGCTTTTCCTCGTCCACAACGATGGACGACACATTGGCCGGAGCCAGCGCGCCGATCACGAACTGTGCAGGGTCTTCGGACCACAGCACGATGTCCACGCGCTCGCCAGCCAGTTCATTGGTGACGGCGTTGACACGGGTGCCTCGCACGCCGACGCAGGTGCCGATGGGATCGACACGCTTGTCATGGCTGAGCACGGCGATCTTGGCGCGGCTGCCGGAATCGCGAGCGCAGCTCTTGATCTCCAGCAGGCCCTGCTCGATCTCGGGCACTTCGTTGCGGAACAACTCGACCATGAACTCGGGCGCCGAGCGCGACAGGATGATGGGCGCGCCGCGCAGCGTGGCGTCCACTTCCATGATCATGGCCCGCACGCGGTCGCCGTTGCGCAGGTTTTCCTTGGGGATCATCTCGTTGCGGCGCAGGCGTCCTTCGACACGGCCGGCCTCGACGATGATGTCGCCCTTGTCCATGCGCTTGACGGTGCCCGTGAAGATCCGGTCGCCGCGCGACAGGAACTCGTTGAGCAGCATTTCGCGCTCGGCGTCACGGATCTTTTGCAGGATGACCTGCTTGGCCGCCATGGCGCCGATGCGGCCGATGGGCACCGACTCGATCTCTTCCTCGATGTACTCGCCTTCGGAGATACCGGGGACGCGGTCCTGTGCGTCCATCAGCATTTCTTCGGCATCGGGGTTTTGCAGGCCCGCATCATCGGGCACCACCAGCCAGCGGCGGAAGGTGTCGTAGTTACCGCTATCGCGATCGATGGCCACGCGGATGTCCACCTCACCTTGGTACAGCTTCTTGGTGGCCTGGGCCAGGGCCGATTCCACTGCACCGAACACCAGATCGCGCTCCACGTTCTTTTCGCGCGAAATGGCTTCTACCAACATCAACAATTCGCGATTCATGCGACGACTCTCCTATTTCAATCACACAGGAAGGGGATGGCAGTGCCCTTCCTGCCCCAATGATTCGACGTACCCTGCCTGCTCCGATCAGACCGGCTTGGCAGAACGCCCCTTGAAATCCACGATGGGAGCCAGACGCGCCTCGCGCAGCTCCTCCAGAGTGAAGCCCAGCGCCTGCAGGGGCGCGGGAACACGCTTTTTGCTGACCTTCTGGCCAGGCTTGACGGGTGGCTCATCGCTCCAGACGATCTGCCAGCCACCATCTTCGGCACGCTCCAGCGTGCCGCGGAATTTCTTGCGATTGGCGCTGACCTGCCCTTCAGCGGCGGCGCCGATGGGCTCCTTGAGGGTCAGGTCGATGACTTCACCGACAAAGCGGGTGAAGTCCTGCTCGTGCCGCAGGGGGCGGTCGATACCAGGGGAGGAGACCTCAAGGCGCGTGTAATCTGCGCCATCAACTTCAAGCGCGAACTGCAGCTGGCGCGTGATCTTCTCGCAGTCCTCGACTGTCACGAACTGCTCCGGCACCACCGGCCCGCCCTCCACCGGGGGCTGCCAAGGCAAATCAATTGTGACGCGCAACAGCCCGCCCGCCGAGCGTTCTATTTCCACCAGGTCATAGCCCAGACCTGTCACGGTTTGTTCAACGATTTGCTGTAGTGCCACGTGTATTTAAATTCAGTCCTGCAAACACAAAAGACCCGGAACGCCCCTGAAACATTGGCAGCAGCCATGTCCCAACAGCGCCGAGCCCCATGGCAATCCCGAAGGTCGCCCGAAGATCGCCCAAAAAAAAGGGCGGTTGGTACCCGCCCGTTTGGTCGTGAATATGCCATTGTATCCGCAAACGACCTTCAGGCCAAGCCAACCCCGCACAAAAGCGGGGACAGGACGGGGTGCTCAGGCCCGCCCGCGCACCCTTGGCCCGGCGTCAGGCGCCAACGCGCTCCAGCGCCTGCGCCGACTGGAGCCGCCGCAAGAGGGCCTGCGCCTCGGCGGGGTCGGCAGGGGCCGCGCCCGGGTCCTGGGCCAGTGACTGCAGCATGCGCGCCACAACCCCTGCCTGGGGCAGCACCGGCCCCAGAAAACGTGCGCGCTCGCCATCGGCTACCAGCAGCGAGGGGAAGGTTTCGATGTCCAGGTCTCCGGCCACGTCCTCGCGGTCCTCGACATCAAGCCAGACAAAGCGCATCTGCGGGAACTGGCTTGCCAGTTCCGCAAACGTGCTTCGGTATTGGTTGCAAACGCCGCACCATTGCGCGCACAGGCAAACCACCCACCAGGGGCGGGTGGCGTCGCTGTCGTCCGGCAGCTTGCCGGCCATTGAATCCATGAAAGCCTCTCAGAAACCACGCCCTTCCCGGGCGCGATAAACCTCCATGTTACCGATTTCCGCCGCCTTGTTGCCCCAGGCGTTGCGCACATAGCTGGCCACGGCGGCCACCTGTGCGTCGGACAGCACATGACCGAAAGGCGGCATGCCGTGCGGCTGCGGCTGCTGCCGGGTGGAGGGTGGGTAGCCCCCCTCCAGCAACACCAGCAACAGGTTGCGCGGCTCCGCCAGGGTCACGGAGGCATTGCCCGCAAGCGCGGGAAACGCGCCCGGCGTTCCCTGGCCCTCGGCACCGTGGCATACCGCGCATTGCCGCTCGTAGATGGCCCGCCCCAAGGCCATTTGCCCGGATGGCACGGGCGCGGCAGCAGGCCTGCTCCTGGGCGGGCCTGCTGCCGCGCCCTGCTCCTGCAGGTAGGAAGCGAGGGCCTGCAGATCCTGCGGCTGCCAGTGCTGGGTGCTGCGCGCCACGACTTCGGCCATGGGGCCCAGCGCCGATCCCGAAAGACCCGAACCCGTCTGCAGCAACTGCACCCAGGCGGACTCCTGGCCCGCGCGCACGCCGGCTTCTCCCGGATCAAGCAGCGACGGCGCATACCAGGCCTGCCCTGCCACAAAGCCACCGGACATGGCCTGGGACGAGGCGCCCATGCCGTTGCGCGGTGCATGGCACGCCGCGCAGTGCCCCAGGCCCTGGGCAAGATAGGCACCGCGATTCCAGGCAGCCGCCTCCTGCGGCCGGTCCTGCCAATCCTGCGGGGTGAAGAACAGCGCGCGCCAGACAGCCAGCGAGCCCTGCCAGCCATAGGGAAAGTCCAGCGCATGCCGGGCCACCTGCGCGCGCACGGCGGGCAGGCTTTGCAGATAGGCGAACAGCGCGTCCGAGTCGGCGCGCGTCACATGGGTGTAGCTGTCATATGGAAAGGCCGGATACAGCAGGCGCCCTTCCCGTGACCGCCCGTTATGCATTGCACGCCAGAAGTCCTGGGCCGTCCACAGCCCCAGGCCACTTTCCTTGTCAGGCGTGAGATTACTGGTGTAGAGCGTGCCGAACGAGGTGGGCAGGCCCCGCCCGCCCGCATACTCGGCGCCGCCAGCCGCCGTATGGCAGCCTGCGCAGTTGCCCACGCGGGCCAGGTAGGCACCGCGCTCTATCAAGGCAGTTGGCGTTTCGCGCGCGCCTGACCAGCCGCCATGACCGTAGGCGTGCACGCCCTGCTCGCCCCGCAGGTTGAGCCAGACCAGGAGCGCGCCCAGCAGGGCGATGATCAGCAACGCCAGCCCTGCCACCCTGGCCAGCCGCCGCCCGTGTGTGTTCCCGCTTGCCGCGTTTTCTGCCAGGGTGTTCATGGCTTGCCCTCCTGGCCGGCAATGGCGGCTACAGCGCCGCAGCGCAGCGGCATGGGCAGGGCCAGGGCTTCATGTCCGCCCGGCGCCGCCAGTGCGGGGCGCGATGACAGCCAGGCCGTGACTGCCACGACCTCCTGCGCCGTCAGCGCCTTGGCCACCTGGTCCATGCAGTCGGGCGCTGCCGCCTTGCGCTGGCCGGAGCGCCAGGCACCGATCTGGCTGTTCAGATAGTCGCGCGACAGGCCCAGCAGGCCCGGAATATCGTCACCCGCACCCATGAGCCGCTCACCATGGCAGGCAGCGCAGGCGGGCAGGCCGCGCTGCGCGTCGCCCCGCAAGACCAGTTGCTCGCCACGGGCGAGTTCAGCGGGCGGCAGTTGCGCCGGCACAGGCGGGGCATAGGGAAGCTCCAGGCCTGCGAAGTGCGTGGCGATCTGGCGCAGATAGTCGTCCGACATGAATTCGATCAGCCGGTTCATGGCGGGATAGCTGCGGCGCCCTTGCTGGAAGTTCTTGAGCTGGCGGTACAGATAGCCCGCGGGCTTGCCCGCAATGCGCGGAAAGTAGCCGCTGGGCGTGGCCCGGCCCTCGGGACCATGGCAGGCCGTGCAGGCCAGCACCCTGGAGGCCATGGAGCCCACATCGGGCAGCGGGGCGCTGACCACGGCCGGCGGCAGGTCTGCCATGGGCACGCCCGGTGCTGGCTGCATGGTCTGCGCGGTCTGCGCCATCACCCCGCAGGTTCCACACGCGCCGGCCACCAGCCATGCGCCCAGCAGGGCCCTCCATCCCCTGGAGCCTGGACGCCCCCGCCCAGCCCGCCACCGACTGCCATGTGCCATGTCCGACGCCTCCTGTTCCGTCCTGCCGACGCGCGAATGTAATGAACCCGTCACAAGATGCCAGTCAAGCAGGAAAAGGCCCATCGGTTGAGACCCTGCCATGACCGGGCTATGCTGCCTTCGGGTTTGTCCAGAACATCGCCCGCAAGGGCCGGAGGACGGAAATTCATGGATTACAAGGACTACTACCGCATCCTGGCCGTGGACAGGCAGGCCAGTGCCGATGACATCAAGAAGGCCTACCGCAAGCTGGCGCGCAAGTACCACCCCGATGTCAGCAAGGAGGCGGACGCCTCCGAGCGCATGGCCGAAGTCAACGAAGCCAATGCCGTGCTGTCGGACCCCGAAAAGCGCGCAGCCTACGACGCCCTGGCCGATGCGCCGCGCCGCAGCGGGCCCGGCGCCGGCGGCTTCCAGCCACCGCCCGGCTGGGAAGGGCAGGACTTTCACTTTCGCAGCAGCGACGGCGCCATGCCGGAGGGCGACGCGGACTTCAGCGAGTTCTTCTCACAGATGTTCGGCCAGGGCGCGCGTGCCCGCCATGCGGGCGGAGGCGGCCAGCATCGCTCCCCGCCTGACCTGCGCGGGCAGGACCAGCACGCCAGCATCGAGCTGGACCTGCTGGACAGCTACCAGGGCGCGCAGCGCAGCCTGCACCTGCGCACCACGGTGCTGGATGACGACGGACACCCCGTGGCGCGCGACAAGGAATTGCAGGTCAGCATTCCCAAGGGCGTGCGCGAAGGCCAGATGATCCGCCTGGCCGGACAGGGCGGCCCGGGCCTGGGCAACGGCCCGGCAGGCGATCTGCTGCTGGAAGTGCACCTGCGCCACGATCCGCGCTGGTGGGCCGAGGGCAAGGATGTCTACCAGCCCGTGTCCCTGGCCCCCTGGGAAGCCGCACTGGGCGGCCCGGTCCGCGTGGCCACCATTGCCGGTGAATTCGAGGTCAGCGTGCCCGCAGGCAGCCGCGCTGGCCGCAAGCTGCGCATCAAGGGCAAGGGCTTGCCCGCCGCCACGCCGGGCGACCTGTACCTGGTACTGGGCATCGCCCTGCCCGAGCCCCAGACCGACGCCCAGCGCCAGGCCTATGCGGCACTGGCCCAGGCCTTTCCTTCGTTCGATGCCCGCCAGCACGCAGCGGGCCAAGGAGCCACGCGATGAGCACGCCGCTGTACCCCTTCTACGAGCCCGCAGAACTGCTGGACGAAGGCGCTCTGGATCTGCAGGATCTGGCCCGCCACTGCCAGCGCAACACCGCCTGGGTGGTGGAGCGTGTGCAGACCGGCGTGCTGTACTGCGAAAACGAGCCGTCCGGCGAAGCGGCCGCGCCGCAGGCACAGTGGCGCTTCAGCAGCCAGACCCTGGTGCGCGCGCGCCGCATAGCCCATCTGGAGCACAGCTTCGATGCCGACCCTCAGCTGGCCGCGCTGACAGCGGACCTGATCGAGGAAGTGCAGATGCTGCGCCGCAAGCTCCAGGCACTGCAGCATTGAGAACGCCGCCTCAAAAGCAAAAGCCCTCGTAAGAGGGCTTTTGCTTTCAGAACGTGGCCGCAGCAGGCATGCATGCGGCCCGCCGTGCTCAGCGGTGACGCTTGCCGGGGTTCTTCTTGGTATGGGTGTGGGCGCCACGGGCGCGGCTCACGCGCTGGCCACGGCCGGGCGTCGGCAGGGTGACGCCGTTGGGCAGGGGAGGCTGGGGAGTGAACTTGCGGTCGGCTTCGGTAACGATCTTGTTGCCCATGGCATTTCCTTCTTCAAAAAAATGAGAACGCGCAATTAGGCCATAGACCTGCATGACCGCGCACAAAAAAACACATGGCCTGCTCTGGCATAGGGAAAGTTCCCGCGTTGCGCGGCCCGCACAGCACCGGCGCAGGCAGCGCCGGCCTACACTGCGGCCCGGTTTCCTGTCCTAAAGTAGGAGCACGCTGCCAAGCGCGCAAGACCCTGGCATGCACGTCTGCCTGAACACGGAGTTCCGCACCATGTCACCCCGCCACCCCAATACAGAGTCAACCACCCCATCCACTTCCCGCCCCGCCTGGGTGCTGCCCACGGCCGGCCTGGCAGGGCTTGCCGTAGGCGCCGCCGCAGCAGCGTTGCTGTGGAAGGGCCTGCGCAACCCGCCCATCCCCCCTACCGTGGAGCCGGTGCGCGGCTGGGACATCCAGCGCTACATGGGCCGCTGGTATGAAGTGGCCCGCATCGACCACAGTTTCGAAAAAGGCCTGGAGCGCACCCAGGCCGAGTACACACAGCTTCCCGACGGCACGGTGCACGTGCTGAACCGGGGCTACGACGCCCGCCACCGGCGCTGGAAATCCTCCGAGGGCAAGGCCCGCACGGTGCACGGCCCGGACGTTGCGGCGCTCAAGGTCTCTTTCTTCGGCCCGTTCTACGGCGGCTACAACGTGGTGGCTCTTGATGCCGAGTACCGCTGGGCCATGGTGGTGGGATCGGACCTGCGCTATTTCTGGATTCTTTCGCGCACGCCCGAACTGGCCGACGGCGTGGCGGCACGCCTGCTGGCGCAGGCCCGGCTGCTGGGCGTGCCCGTGGACAAGGTCCAGTGGATCCTGCAGGACGGGGTCAATCCCACGGGCAGCTGGTAGCGCGGTCCGGCAACTGCCTCAGAACCCCTCGGGCATGCCGTCGCCCGAGAAGCCGGCGGCCTCCACCAGCCGCTGCGTGTACGCCTGGCGCGGCGCGCCCAGCACCTGGGCGACGGGGCCGGATTCGACGATGGCGCCATCCTTCATGACCACCACGTCATGGGCCATGGCGCGGATCACGTCCACGTCATGCGTGATCAGCAGATAGGCCAGGCCCCGCTCGCGCTGCAGCCGCTGCAGCAGGCCCAGCACCTGCTGCTGAATGGTCACATCCAGCGCGCTGGTGGGCTCGTCGAGCACCAGCACCTCGGGCTCCAGCACCAGCGCACGTGCAATGGCGATGCGCTGGCGCTGGCCTCCCGAGAATTCGTGGGGATAGCGGTCAAGCAGGCCGGGAAACTGTTCCTGCGTCAGGCCCACGGCCGACAGCATCTCCACGATGCGGTCGCGTTGCTGCGGCGCCGTCAGCGACGGCGCATGCACGCGCAGGCCTTCGCCAACGATCTGCTCCAGCGTCAGCCGGGGCGACAGCGATGAATACGGGTCCTGGAACACCACCTGCACCTTGCGCCGCAGCGCACGGTTGGCGGGCGAGTTGCGCGTGGCTGGCTGCTGCCAGGCATGGCCGGCAATGCGTAGCCGGCCTTCATGGGGCAGCAGCCCCAGCACAGCCTGGGCCAGCGTGGATTTGCCCGATCCCGATTCACCGACCACACCCACGGTGCGCCCGGGCAACAGCGCCAGGTCTGCGGACTGCACGGCGACGAAGCGCCCCTGGCCGAACCATCCGCGCATGCCTGCCAGCGGCACCGGATAGCTGACCTTGAGGCCCTGGGCCTGCACCAGCGGCTCGCCAGCCGTGGCCTGGGCGCCTGCCTCCACCTCGATCAGGTCGCGGCGCGGCACGCTGGCCAGCAGCTTGCGCGTATAGGCATGGCGCGGAGCCGCCATGACCGCCGACACCCCGCCCTGCTCCACCAGTTGCCCGCGCTCCATCACCGCCACGCGGTCGGCAAAGCGCCGCACCAGGTGCAGGTCGTGCGTGATCATCAGCACGGCCATGCCGGTCTGGCGCTGCAGGTCATCGAGCAACTGCAGGATCTGGCCGCGCAGCGTGACATCGAGTGCCGTCGTCGGCTCGTCGGCCAGGAGCAGGCGCGGGCTGCTGGCCAGCGCCATGGCGATCATGGCGCGCTGGCGCTGCCCGCCACTGAGCTGGTGGGGAAAGGCGCGGGCGCGGCGCACAGGCTCGGCAATGCCGGTGGTCGCCAGCAATTCGGTGGCCTGGACCAGGGATTGCGCTCGCGTCAGCCCCTGCTTGAGGCGAAGCACCTCGCCCACCTGCTCGCCCACGGTCATCAGCGGGTTGAGCGCCGTCATGGGCTCCTGGAAAATCATGGCCACGTCGCCGCCGCGCACGGCGCGCATCTCGCGCTCGGGCAGGCGCAGCAGGTCGCGGCCGTCGAACAGGGCCTGGCCTCCCAACTGAGCGTCTCCAGCCAGCCGCAGCAGCGACAGCGCGGTGATGGTCTTGCCCGAGCCGGACTCGCCCACCAGCGCCAGCTTCTCGCCTGCCGCCAGGTCGAAGCTCACGCCGTGCACCACATCCTTGCTGCCGAAGCGCACGCGCAGGTTGCGCACGGACAGCAATGTCCGGCCACGGCCGGGGGGCGAAGGCAGCTCCATTGCCGGCTGCTCTGCGTTCATGCGGCGTCCTTTGCATCGACACCGGGGGCGGCATCGCTGGCTGCGGCCTTGCGCGGGTCCAGCGCATCACGCAGCGCATCGCCCATGAAGGTCAGCAGCAGCAGCGTCACCACCAGCACGGCAAAGGTGGACAGCGAGATCCACCAGGCATCGATGCTGTTCTTGCCCTGGTTCAGCAGCTCACCCAGGCTGGGGGTGTCAGGCGGCACGCCCAGCCCCAGGAAGTCCAGCGAGGTCAGGGCCAGGATGGCCGCACTCATGCGAAACGGCAAAAAGGTCACCACGGGCGTCATGCTGTTAGGCAGCAGATGGCGCCAGATCAGCGCGCCATTGCCCACGCCCAGCGCCCGCGCCGACTTCACATAGTCCAGCTGGCGGTTGCGCAGGAACTCGGCACGCACGTAGTCCGACAGACCCATCCAGCCGAACAGCGACAGCAGCACCAGCAACAGCGAGACGCTGGGCGCCAGCACCGCGCTGAAGATGATCAGCAGATACAGCTCGGGCATGGAGCCCCAGATCTCGATGAAGCGCTGGAATGCCAGATCGGTCCTGCCGCCGAAAAAACCCTGGACGGCCCCCGTCACCACGCCCAGCACCACGCCCGACGCCGTCAGCGCCAGCGCAAACAGCACGCTGACGCGAAACCCGTAGATCAGCTGGGCCAGCAGGTCGCGCCCCCGGTCATCGGTACCCAGCAGGTTGTCGCGCGAGGGCGGCGCCGGATTGGGCGAGGTCGCAAAGTAGTTCAGCGCCTGTGGCCCATAGGGATTGAGCGTATACAGCGCCCAGTTGTCGCCCTGGCTCAGGCGGTCGCGGATGAAGGGGTCCAGGTAGTCGGTGGCCGTCTCGAAGTCGCCGCCGAAAGTCTTCTCGGAATAATCGTTCCACAGCGGCCAGTAGGTCTGGCCCTCATAGCGCACCACCAGGGGCCGGTCGTTGCTGATCAGCTCGGCGCCCAGGCTCAGCACCACCATCACGCAAAAAGCGACCAGGCTCCAATACCCCAGCCGATTGCGCCTGAACCGCATCCAGGCCCGCCGAGCCGGCGACACTGCCACCACAGCCAGCGGTACAGGCGCTGCCCCTGGCAGCCCTGCGCCTGGTGCGGCAAGAGGGTGCATCTCAGTTTCCATGTTGCTGCATCACAGGGGCGCGACCGCCCAAAGTCAGGGACACCAGGCAAGAGCCTGCGCCAGCCGCCAATGGCCCGAACGCTCCCCCCGCAAAGCAAGAGGGGGATGCGGCGCCGCCGTTCAGGAGGCGCTCAATCAAACCGTACACGCGGATCCACCCACACATAACAAAGGTCACTGACCAGCTTGGTCACCAGGCCGATCAGCGTGAACAGATACAGCGTGCCCAGCACCACGGGATAGTCGCGCCGAATCACGCTGTCATAGCTGAGCAGGCCCAGGCCGTCCAGCGAGAACAGTGTCTCTATCAGCAGCGAGCCCGTGAAGAAGGCCCCGATGAAGGCGGCCGGAAATCCGGTGACGATGGGGATCAGCGCATTGCGCAGCACGTGGCGGTAGAGCACCTGCCGCTCGGACAGGCCCTTGGCACGCGCAGTCAGCACGTACTGCTTGCGGATCTCTTCCAGGAAGGCATTCTTGGTCAGCATGGCCGTGATGGCGAAGCTGCCCGCCACCATGGCCGTCACCGGCAGCGCGATATGCCAGAGATAGTCCACGATGCGCGCGCCCCAGGACAGCTCGTCCCAGTTGGAGGAAGTCAGCCCGCGCAGCGGAAACCACTGCAACTGGCCGCCAAAGATCACCAACAGCGCCACGCCCAGCACGAAACCCGGAATCGCATAGCCGACCAGGATCAGCAGCGTGGTGGCGAAGTCGAACCGCGAGCCGGCCCGCACGGCCTTGGCAATGCCCAGCGGCACGGCAACGAGATAGCTGATGAAAAAGGTCCACAGTCCCAGGCTGGCCGAGACCGGCAGCTTCTCCTTGATCAGCTGCCAGACATCCTTGTTCTGAAAGAAACTGCGCCCCAGGTCGAACCGCGCGAACTGCCCGAGCATCTGGAAGAAGCGCTCATGGGCCGGCTTGTCGAAGCCGTAGAGGGCCTTGATCTGCTCTATGCGCTGGGGGTCCACCCCCTGGTTGCCACGGTAGGCCAGGCCACCGCCTTCGCCGCCACGGCCCACGCTGGCCTTGGCCTCGGCCAGATACTGCTCGACCGGGCCACCGGGCACGAACTGCACGACCACGAAGGTCAGCAGCAGTACGCCCAGCAGGGTCGGCACCATCAGCAGCAAGCGTTTGAATATGTAGGCCCACATAAGAAGTCTTGCATTATGTCCATTGCGGGGAGGGGCCCCAGCCGGGGGACGCCCTCATCATGCAACGGATCGCAACGACACAGCCGCAACGCCGGCTCATGGAGGCGGCGCGGTCAGCACCGGCATGCGGGCCCACCAGGTGTCCATGGCCCAGCTCTCGCCCTTCGCATAGGCCGGAACCACGGCCGGCCGCACCAGGCGCCAGGAGTCGTAGACCATGCGGTGCGTGCCCGCGCTCCACTGCGGAATCAGGTAGTGGCCGTGCGTGATGATGCGTTCGAGTGCGTGGCAGGCAGGCAACAGTTGGGCCTCTGTCTTGGCCTCGGTCATGCGGCGGATCATGGCGTCGACCGCCGGGTTCTTCACGCCGGGGAAATTGCCGGAACCCTCGGTTGCCGCCGCCTGGCTGCCGAACAGGTCGGCGAATTCCTGGCCTGGATTGTTCGTGCCCTGGTAGGCGATGGAGATGATGTCGTAGTCGAACTTCTCCACGCGCTGCTGGTACAGCGCAAAGTCCGCCGAGCGAAAGCGCAGCCGGATGCCCAGCTTTTCCAGATTGCGTATCCAGGGCGAGACCTGGCGTATGCCCGACTCGCTGCTGTCCAGGTACTCCAGCTCCATGGCCTGGCCCCGCGCGTTGCGCAGCACGCCATCCTGAATGGTCCAGCCGGCATCGGCCAGCAATTGCCGCGCCTGGCGCAGATTTCCGCGCAACGAGCTGTCGCCATCGGTGCGCGGCGGCTCGGCCATGGGGCCGAAGGCCTCCGGCGGAATGCTCTTGCGCAAGGGCTCCATCAGCGCCAGCTCCTCTGGCGAGGGCTCGCCATGGGTCTCGCAGGCCGTGTTGCCGAACAGCCCGCGCACGCGCTGGTAGGAACCGTAGAACATCTGCCGGTTCATCCACTCGTAGTCCATGGCCAGGCCCAGGGCGCGGCGCACCCGGACGTCCTGCAGCACAGGCCGGCGCACGTTGAGCACGTAGCTCTGGAATCCCGATGGCAGCTTGTTGCTGAACTCGCCCTTGACCAGCTCGCCCCGGTCGAAGCGCTTGCCGTACAGGCGCCGCGCCCAGTCACCGGCGCTGTAAAAGCGCATGAGGTCGAACTCCCCGGCCTTCAGCGCCTCCAGCCTCGCCGTGTTGTCGCGGTAGATCTTGACGGAGATGCGATCGAAATTGGCCGTGCCAACGCGCACAGGCAGATCGCGGCCCCAGTAGTCCGGGTCACGCACATAGGTGATGTCCTTGCCGAAACGCACGGGACCTATCTTGTAGGGCCCGCTGCCGATGGGCGTGTCCGTCACCACCTGGTCGAAGGGCTTGGCCTTGCCGTTTTCCACGCCCCAGTCGCGACTGAACACTGGAATGGCCCCCACGGTCAGCGGCAATTCCCGGTTCGGCTGCTTGAAGCGAAAGCGCACGGTGCGCTCGTCCAGCACATCGACGCCCGCCACATCGAAGAACAGCGTTCTGTAGCCGGGCAGTGCATGCGGGCCCACCAGCGTGTCATAGCTGAACTTGACATCGGCGGCCAGCACGGGCTTGCCGTTGTGAAAGCGTGCCTGGGGCCGCAACCGGAATGTGGCGGACAGGCCGTCGGCCGCGGCCTGCACATCCTCGGCCAGCAATCCGTAGCCGGTGGCGGTCTCGTCCAGCGAGGGCCACAGCAAGGTGTCGAACATGAGCTCCGCCAGATAGGCGGGCGACGACCCCTTGATGGTGAACGGGTTGTATTTGTCAAAGGTGGAGATGCGCAGATTGCTCACCAGGCGCAGCTCGCCGCCCTTGGGGGCCTTGGCGTTGACATAGTCGAAATGGCTGAAGCCCTCGGCGTAGCGGGGCTCGCCCCACAGGGCATAGGCATGCGAGCCCCAGGCCGGCACACACGCCGAGGCCAGCAGCAGCGAAGAAATCATCCAATGGCGCATGCGACAATTCTGCACCACGCAGCCAGCCCTTCCGCTGGCAAACGCTGACGCGGGCCCCGGCCGTCGCCGCCAGCTGGTGCGCACTTCCACTCACTTTCTCTGGAGAACAACAATGGGCTTTCTCGCCGGTAAAAAACTGCTGATCACGGGCGTTCTGTCCAACCGCTCCATCGCCTACGGCATCGCCAAGGCCTGCCATGCACAGGGCGCGGAGCTGGCCTTCAGCTATGTGGGCGAGCGCTTCAAGGACCGCATCACCGAGTTCGCCGCCGAATTCGACTCCAAGCTGATCTTTGACTGCGACGTGGCAGACGATGCCCAGATCGACAAGCTGTTCGCCGACCTGGGTGCGACCTGGGGCAAGTTCGACGGCTTCGTGCACAGCATCGGCTTTGCACCGCGCGAGGCCATCGCCGGCAACTTCCTGGACGGCCTGTCGCGCGAAGGCTTCAAGATCGCGCACGACATCAGCGCCTACAGCTTTCCGGCCATGGCCAAGGCGGCCCTGCCCTACCTCAACGACAAGTCCTCGCTGCTGACCCTGTCGTACCTGGGCGCCCTGCGCTCCATCCCCAACTACAACACCATGGGCCTGGCCAAGGCGTCGCTGGAAGCCTCGGTGCGCTACCTGGCCGAGGCCGTGGGCCGCACGGCAGACGGCCGCGCCATCCGCGCCAACGGCATCTCGGCCGGTCCCATCAAGACCCTGGCCGCCTCGGGCATCAAGGACTTCGGCAAGCTGCTGGGCCGCGTGGCCGATGCATCGCCGCTGCGCCGCAACGTGACCATCGAGGACGTGGGCAATGTGGCCGCCTTCCTGCTGTCGGACCTCGCCTCGGGCGTGACGGCCGAGATCACCTACGTGGACGGCGGCTTCAGCCAGACCGCAGGCCTGTCGGCCGACCAGGTCTAAGTCACCGCCAGACTGCGACCCGCCCCGCAGGCATTGCCGCCTGCGGGGCTTTTTTTCGCCTGGAATCCAGGCATCCGCATCCTGCCGATGCGCGAAAGGAAATACACATCGGATTGCATACGGTCATTTTTGTTTTGAATGAGAATGATTCTCATGAATAATACAATTCTCAGATCAATATCAAAGAACCTCTGAAAACCTCGGAGCCAGCAGATATGCAAGCAACCTCTGACCTCAGTCTGCCCTCTCCCGTCCCGGCACCCTCCGAAGCATCCTTGAATCAATGGGAACAGCTGGCGCGCCGCGCCCATGGGCATTTCCATGCAGGCCAGATCGAAAGCGCGCTCGCCATGCAGATGAAGGCCCTGCACGTGGCGCAGCGCCTCATCGCCGGCCCGCTGCTGGCGGAACACGCCGATCACTGCATGGCCGCCTGGGTGGTCTCCCACCACAACCTGGCCGAGCTGCTGGCATTGCGCCAGCAGCCCGCACTGGCCATCGAATACCTGTGCGAGGCGCACCAGGGCCTGCTGGCCCTGGGTGATGCGCGCCACCATGCGGCCGCCGTGTGCAGCGCCGCCTGGCGCCATATGCGCGAAACCCATTCAGCCCTGCTGCAGTGGCAGCGCCAGCACGGCAGCCAGCCCCGCATCGATGCGGCGCTTCAGGCCTCGGCCCGCGTCTTCGACTGCACAGCCACCGCCCTGCCACCCCGGCTGGCGCATTGATTGCAGCCGCACAGACATCGCAACGCACCGATTTTTTCCCCGTAGTCCCTGAAAGAAACCACATGAGCAACTACACCCTGCCTCCCCTGAACTACGCCTACGACGCGCTGGAGCCCCATATCGATGCGCAGACCATGGAGATCCACTACACCAAGCACCATCAGGCCTACGTGAACAACCTGAATGCCGCGCTCAAGGACACGCCGCACGGCAGCCAGCCCGTGGAGCAGCTGATCGCCGACCTGTCCCTGCTGCCCGAAGGCGTTCGCGGTGCCGTGCGCAACAACGGCGGCGGGCACGCCAACCACAGCCTGTTCTGGACCGTGATGGCCCCCGTGGACCAGGGCGGCGGCGGTGCTCCCTCGGGCGAACTGGCACAGGCCATTGACCGGGAGCTGGGCGGCTTCGATGCCTTCAAGACCGCCTTCACCCAAGCCGCGCTCACGCGCTTTGGCAGCGGCTGGGCCTGGCTGGTGGTGGGCAAGGACGGCAAGCTGGCCGTGGAAAGCAGCGGCAACCAGGACAGCCCGCTGATGGCCGGCATCGGCTCCGGCGCCACCCCCATCCTGGGCCTGGACGTGTGGGAACACGCCTACTACCTCAAGTACCAGAACCGCCGCCCTGAATACATCGCGGCGTTCTACAACGTAGTCAACTGGGCCGAAGTGGCCCGCCGCTACGCCGCCGCACGCGGCTGAACGGTCCGCAACGCCAACCTCTGACCTCGACCAGCATGGATCTGCCACAACGCTTCCGCTCCAAGACCAGCGTACGGTCCAACATCCGCCTGTGGATAGGCCTGGCCATCATGATGGCCGGCGCCTGGGCGCTCACCAGCCAGTTCTGGGCCTACGCCCAGAACCATCCGGTGGTCTTCCAGGCCCTGGCCGGAGGCTCGGCCGCCGCGCTGGCGACCGCACTGGGCACCGTGCCCGTGATGCTGTCCCAGCGCCTGTCCGAGCGCACGCAGGACACCCTGTTCGGCTTTGGCGCCGGGGTCATGCTGGCCGCCTGCGCCTTCTCGCTGATCCTGCCGGGACTGGAGGCCGTGCGCACCCAGGAACTGTTCGGTGGCGGCAGCTGGGCGGCTGGCGGGGTCATAGGTTCGGCCATCCTGATGGGCGGTGCCGCCCTCATGCTCATGGACAGGCTCCTGCCCCATGAGCACTTCATCAAGGGCCGCGAAGGCCTGGACCCGCAAGGCGCGCGCAAGCTGCAGCGTACCTGGCTGTTCGTCTTCGCCATCACCCTGCACAACCTGCCCGAAGGCCTGGCCATCGGCGTGGGCTATGCGGGCAACGACGGACTGCGCGCCAATGCGCTGGCCACAGGCATTGCCATACAGGATGTGCCCGAAGGCCTGGTGGTGGCCGTGGCCCTGCTGGCCGCAGGCTACAAGCGCAGCTTTGCCGTGTTGCTGGGCATGGCCTCCGGCCTGGTGGAGCCCGTGGGCGCCGTGCTGGGAGCAGCCATTGTGAGCGGCTCGGCAGCCATGCTGCCCTGGGGCCTGGGCTTTGCAGCGGGCGCCATGCTGTTCGTGATCAGCCACGAAATCATTCCCGAGTCGCACCGCAAGGGCCATGAAGCCTTTGCCACGGGCGGCCTCATGCTGGGCTTTGTGCTGATGATGGTGCTGGACACGGCCCTGGGCTGAGCCAGCGCACCGCGCACGCCTGGCTCAGGGCAGCAAAAGCCCCAGTTCCCGCGCCGCCGCCAGCACATGGCGGGCGTGGCGCTCTTCATAGCGGTGAGCTGGCATGGTCAGTGTCAGCGCCGCTGCCAATTCCCCATCGCGCTTGAACACAGGGGCCGAAATCCCGGCGATCTCGCGGTGCCTGTCCCCCACCATGGCGCAGTAGCCATCGGCACGCACACGGGCCAGCTGCGTGCGGCTGCCGCCGCGCGATGCGGCGTACAGCTCAGCATCGAACGCGGACAGCACGCGCCCGCCTGCGCCCTGGCCCAGCGGCAGCAGATCGCCCGTGCGTGCATGGTCGCGCACGGGATGGGGCGAATCCACTCGGTACAGGCACAGCCGGTCCTGGCCCTGGCGCACGTGGTAGGCCGCACTTTCGCCCGTGGCCTGCACCAGGGTGCGCAGCACGGGCATGACCACGCTGTCCAGCGAGAAATGCCGGGCATAGACGGTGTTCAGCCGCGCCACGGCCGGGCCCACGGCGTAGCGGCCGTCATCCATGCGCAGCACCCAGCCGCCATGCTCCAGCGAGGCCAGCAGCCGCAGCACGGTGCTCTTGTACAGGCGCGTGCGCTCCGACAACTGGGCCAGCGTCAGCCCGTCGTCGCCGTCGCGAAACGCTGCCAGCAGGCTCAAGGCCCTGTCCACGGCCGCCACGCCGCCCGGCGCGGCGTTCTCGTCGGCCACCGATTCCGTCACTGATTTGCGAGGCATAAAAAGGCACCCAAGGGAAAACCCCAGGCACGCAGGCTTGACGATGGCGCGTGCAGCAGGGAATATTTCAATAGAAAGAATACAGTTCTATCTATTAGAACCACACAGAATCCCGATGTCAACAGGTGAATCCGCCACCATCGACACCCACCACCGGATGCAACTGCCCATGTCCTCCCACCGTTTTGACGTACTCATCAGCGAAGTCGGCCCGCGCGATGGCCTGCAGTCCGTGGCCTCCACCATGTCCACGGAGCACAAGCTGACCTGGATCGCCGCGCTGGCCCATGCAGGCCTGCAGGAGATCGAGGTCGGCTCCTTCGTCTCGCCCAAGCTGCTGCCGCAGATGGCCGACGCGGCCGAGGTGGTCGCCCAGGCCATCACCCTGCCCGGCGTCACCGTGATGGCCCTGGCCCCCAATCTGCGCGGCGCCGAGGCCGCGCTGCGCGCCGGCGCCCACAAGGTCACGCTGCCCGTCTCGGCCAGCCCCGCGCACTCCATGGCCAATGTACGCAAGACGCCCATGCAGATGGTGGACGAGGTGCGGGCCATTGCCGCGCTGCGCGACGAGATCGCACCGCAGGCCCTGATCGAGGCGGGCATCTCCACGGCCTTCGGCTGCACGCTGCAGGGGCTGGTGCCCGAGGACGAAGTGATTGCACTGGCCCTGGCCTGCGTGGCGGCGGGCGCCGATGAATCGGGCCTGTCCGACACCACGGGCATGGCCAACCCGGCCCAGGTGCGGCGCCTGTTCACACGGCTGCGCGCCGAGCTGGGCGAACATGCAGGCGCGGCCCACATGCACAATACGCGCGGCCTGGGCCTGGCCAACTGCCTGGCCGCCTACGAGGCCGGCGTGCGCACCTTCGATGCCTCGCTGGCCGGCCTGGGCGGCTGCCCGTATGCGCCCGGCGCCTCGGGCAACGTGGTCACCGAAGACCTGGTCTTCATGTTCGAGGCCATGGGCATCCGCACCGGCGTGGACATCGATCGCCTGATCGCCGCCCGCCAGCCGCTGGCCGCAGGCCTGCCCGGCGAGGAACTGCACGGCATGACGCCGCTGGCCGGACTGCCCAAGGGCTTTGTGCCCCGCATCTACGCACCGGCCTGAGCCGCAGCGACAACCCCCACATTCATTCACCGTTTTTCCATGAGCCAACCCAACTCCCCCGACACGGCCGCAGGCCAGACCGCGCCCCTGCCCTACGCAGGCATACGCGTGGTCGAGTTCACCCACATGGTCATGGGCCCGTCCTGCGGCATGATGCTGGCCGACCTGGGCGCCGAAGTCGTCAAGATCGAGCCGGTGGGCCACGGCCGCGACGGCGATGCCACGCGCAAGCTGCTGGGCTCGGGCTCGGGCTTTTTCCCGCTGTTCAACCGCAACAAGAAAAGCCTGACGCTGGACCTGCAGACCGAGGAAGGCAAGCAGGCCGCGCTGCGCCTGATCGCCACGGCCGACGTGGTCTGCGAGAACTTCAAGCCCGGCACCATGCGCAAGCTGGGCCTGGACTACGACAGCCTCAAGGACCGCTTCGAGCGTCTCATCTACGTGAGCCACAAGGGCTTTCTGCCCGGCCCCTACGAGCACCGCACGGCGCTGGACGAAGTGGTGCAGATGATGGGCGGCCTGGCCTACATGACGGGCCGCCCCGGCGACCCGCTTCGCGCGGGCGCCAGCGTCAACGACATCATGGGCGGCATGTTCGGCGCCATGGGCGCGATGGCCGCCCTGGCCCAGCGCGAGAAGACCGGGCGCGGCCAGGAAGTGCAAAGCGCGCTGTTCGAGAACAACATCTTCCTGGTCGCCCAGCACATGATGCAGTTCGCCGTCACCGGCAAGCCGGCCGCGCCCATGCCGGCACGCATCTCGGCCTGGGCCATCTACGACGTGTTCGAAGTCCGGGACGGCGAGCAGATCTTCCTGGCCGTGGTCAGCGATGGCGCCTGGCGCCTGTTCTGCGACGCCTTCGGCCTGGGCGAGCTGCGCGACGATCCGCGCCTTGGCAGCAACAACGACCGCGTACTGGCGCGCAGCTGGCTGATGCCGCTGCTGCGCGAGAAGATGGCCCCGCACAGCGCCGCCCACATTGCAGAGATCTTCGAGAAGAACGGCCTGCCCTTCGCGCCCATCGCACGCCCGCAGGACCTGCTGGAAGACCCGCACCTGAACGCCACGGGCGCGCTGGCCCCCATCACCCTGCCCGATGGCCGCGAGACCAAGACCGTGCTGCTGCCCTTCACGCTGGACGGCAAGCGCCTGGATGTGCGCCTGTCGCCACCGCGCCTGGGCGAGCACAGCCTGGAGATCCTCACCGCCCTGGGCTACAGCAGCGAGCAGGCCCTGGCCCTGGCCCGGGGCGACGCCACCGACAGCCACGCCAAGGCTTCCCACTGAAGCCAGGCTGAGCCACTGAAGGCGCCGCCGTCCACCCGGCGCGCGGCGCCCCTGCAACCTTGCACCCCATCCACCCCACACCGGACGACGCTTGCCGCGCGCCCGGCGGGGAGGCCTTTTCCCAAAAATTCCCGGAGACAACACCATGCCCGCCATCCACCGCAACCCGACCGCCCAAAACCGGACACAGGCACAGACCCAGGCCCGCCCTTGTTCCGCCCCGCGCCGCCAGTTGCTGCTGTGCGCCCTGCCCGCATTGGCTGCCGCCCTGCTCCCGCTGGCGGCCCAGGCCCAGCCTGACCAATGGCCCTCACGCGCCGTCCGCATGGTCGTGCCCTACACGCCGGGCGGCGGCACGGACGCGGTCACGCGCCAGATCAGCGAGCGCGTGGGCACGCTGAACAAATGGACCGTGGTCGTGGACAACAAGCCCGGCGCGGGCGGCAACATCGGCCTGGATGCAGTGGCCAAGTCCGCGCCGGATGGCTATACCTTCGGCATGGGCCAGACCGCCAACCTCGCCATCAACCCCGCCCTGCTGCCCAGCATGCCCTTCAACCCTCGCACCGACCTGATCCCCGTGGCCCTGGTCGCCGCCCAGCCCACGGTGCTGGTCGTGCCGCAGGACTCGCCATGGAAGTCGGTGCAGGACCTGGTCAAGGCCGCCAAGGCCGACCCGGGCGGCATCCGCCAGGGACTGGCATCGACGGGCACGGTAGGCCACCTGGCCGGCGAGATGCTGGCCTTCAAGGCCGGCATCCAGGTGCTCAACGTGCCCTACAAGGGCGCAGCGCCGGCCGTGACCGACCTGCTGGGCAAGCAGACGCACTACATGTTCGGCACGCCCCAGGCCGTCTATCCGCTGCTCAAGGGCGGCAAGCTGCGCGCCCTGGCCGTGACCTCGGCCAAGCGCCTGCCCATCCTGCCCGAGGTGCCCACCGTGGCCGAGTCGGGCTATGCAGGCTTCGAGGCCGTGGACTGGAAGCTCATCGTCGCGCCCAAGGGCACGCCGGCTGCCATCGTGCAGAAGATGAACACCGCCGTGAACGCGGCCCTGCAGCAGCCCGCCGTGCAGCAGCAACTGCAGGCCGAGGGCAGCACGGCCCTGGGCGGCGGCATCCAGGATGCGGCCCAATACCTGCTCAAGGAACAGACGGACTGGGCCGCGCTGATCCGCGACGCAAAGATACGCCTGGAGTGACCCCGGAATAACAACGCCGCAGCGGCGCAATGAAAAAGGCGCGGAGCCCCTTTCGGGACCCGCGCCTTTTTGATGGGCCGTCAGCCGGCCCGGCGATCAGATCGTGCGGCCGAAGGGACCATCGTCCCCCACCTGCACCATCTTGCGACCGCGTGCAGGCTTGGCTGCCGTGCCGACTTCAGGCGCGGCGGGCTGCGCCTTGCGCGCTGCGGGGCGCTTGGCAGGCGCCTTGACCCCGGTGACCGCGGCGGCCTTGGCAACCTTGGCGGCCGGCTTGGCTGCCGGTTTCGCGGCTGCCTTGGCAACTGTCTTGGCGGCTGCCTTGGCCGCAGGCTTGGCTGCAGTCTTCACGGCCTTCTTCGCAGCAGGCTTGCCACCTGCCGGCGTCTTGCGCGCCGGCGCGGTCCCGGCCACGCAGTCGGCGTAGTAGCGCACTTCGCCATCTTCGCCTTGCAGCTCCACCAGGCCGTGGATGTCGGTCTCGAAGCCCGGGCACTCCTTGGCGAACTCGCGCGCAAACAGCAGGTAGTCCACGATCTTGCGGTTGAACACTTCGCCGGGAATCAGCAGCGGAATGCCGGGCGGGTACGGCGTGACCAGGCCCACGGTGATGCGGCCTTCCAGGTGGTCGATCTCCACGCGCTCGGTCTTGCGCTGCGCGATGTGGGCGTAGGCATCGGTGGGCTTCATGGCGGGCTGCAGGTCCGACAGGTACATCTCGGTCGTCAGGCGGGCGATGTCGTACTTGGCGTACAGCTGGTGCACGTGCTGGCACAGGTCGCGCAGGCCCATGCGCTCGTAGCGGCGGTGCTGCTGGCAGAACTCGGGCAGGATGCGCGCCAGCGGCTGGTTGCGGTCGTAGTCGTCCTTGAACTGCTGCAGCGCCGTCAGCATGGTGTTCCAGCGGCCCTTGGTGATGCCGATGGTGAACATGATGAAGAACGAGTACAGGCCCGTCTTCTCCACCACCACGCCATGCTCGGCCAGGTACTTGGTCACGATGGAGGCGGGGATGCCCGTGTCCGAGAAATCGCCGTCCAGGTCCAGGCCCGGCGTCACGATGGTGGACTTGATCGGGTCCAGCATGTTGAAGCCGTCGGCCAGCTCGCCGAAGCCGTGCCAGTTGTCGAACTCCTTGCCGTTCTTGGCCTTGGAGCGCTTGGGTGCCGCGTCATGGCCGCGGATGATCCAGTCCTGGGCCGAGCCCACGCCTTCATCGGCCAGCTTCTCGGGACCCCAGACCTCGAACCACCAGTCGTCGTCGCCGAACTCGTCCTCCACCTTGCGCATGGCGCGGCGGAAGTCCAGCGCTTCCAGAATGGACTCCTCCACCAGGGCCGTGCCGCCGGGCGGCTCCATCATCGCGGCGGCCACGTCGCAGCTGGCGATGATGCTGTACTGCGGGCTGGTCGAGGTGTGCATCAGGTACGCCTCGTTGAACAGGTGGTGGTCCAGCTTTTCGGTCTGGCTGTCCTGCACCAGCACATGCGAGGCCTGGCTGATGCCGGCCAGCAGCTTGTGGATGGACTGCGTGGCATACACCACCGAGTGCTTGGGGCGCGCGCGCTTCTTGCCCATGGCGTGGTAGCTGCCATAGAACGGGTGGAAGGCCGCGTGCGGCAGCCAGGCCTCATCGAAGTGCAGGTTGGCCACATAGCCGTCCAGCATGCTCTTGATGGTCTCGGTGTTGTAGAGCACGCCGTCGTAGGTGGACTGCGTCAGCGTCAGCACGCGCGGCTTGACCGTCTTGGCATCCACGCCCTTGAGCAGCGGATTGGCCGCGATCTTGGCCTGGATGGACTCCACCGAGAACTCGCTTTGCGGGATCGGGCCGATGATGCCGAAGTGGTTGCGCGTGGGCTTGAGGAACACCGGAATCGCACCCGTCATGATGATGGAGTGCAGGATGGACTTGTGGCAGTTGCGGTCCACCACCACCACGTCGCCGGGCGCCACGGCGTGGTGCCACACGATCTTGTTCGACGTGGACGTGCCGTTGGTCACGAAGTAGCAATGGTCGGCATTGAAGATGCGGGCGGCATTGCGCTCGCTCTCGCCGATGGCGCCGTTGTGGTCCAGCAGCTGGCCCAGCTCCTCCACCGCGTTGCACACGTCGGCGCGCAGCATGTTCTCGCCGTAGAACTGGTGGTACATCTGGCCCACGGGGCTTTTCAGGAAGGCCACGCCTCCCGAGTGTCCGGGGCAGTGCCAGCTGTAGGAGCCGTCTTCCGCATAGTCCAGCAGCGCCTTGAAGAACGGCGGCTGCACGCCTTCCAGGTAGCTCTTGGCTTCGCGGATGATGTGCTTGGCCACGAACTCCGGCGTGTCCTCGAACATGTGGATGAAGCCGTGCAGCTCGCGCAGGATGTCGTTGGGCAGGTGGCGGCTGGTCTTGGTCTCGCCGTAGATGTAGATCGGCACATCGGCGTTCTTGCGCCGCACTTCGCCGATGAAGCTGCGCAGGCTGTGGATCACGGGATCGGTTCCGCCATCGCCCAGCGAGAACTCCTCGTCATCGATGGACAGAATGAAGGCACTGGCCCGGCTTTGCTGCTGCGCGAATTGCGACAGGTCGCCATAGCTGGTCACGCCCAGCACCTCGAAACCTTCTTCCTCGATGGCCTGGGCCAGGGCGCGGATGCCCAGGCCCGAGGTGTTCTCGGAGCGGTAGTCCTCGTCGATGATGACGATGGGAAAGCGAAACTTCATGGGGGCAGCCTCCGTAACCTGAGCGGGCCAAAAAACGAAACAGGCGCGAAGTGTAAGGAATATCCTTATTGCGCCTTTGAAGCGTGCGGATTTTCACCCAGAATGTGCTGCACTAAACACAAGCAACTGTCACAAAGGGAGTCTCACGCATGGAATATTCCACCATCTGGTGGCTAGTCGCCGGCGCCTTGGTCATCGCCGAGCTGCTGACCGGCAGCTTCTATCTGCTGATGCTGGCGCTGGGCGCCATCGTCGGCGCGCTGTGCGCGCATGCGGGTCTGGCGCCCATTGCACAGATCATCATCGCCGCCGCGCTGGGCAGCGCCTTCGTGCTGGCCTGCTATCTGGTGCGCCGCCGCCAGCCCAGCCGCCAGCCGGCATCGAGCAACCGCGATGTCAACCTCGACATAGGCGAGTCCGTCATGGTCGAGCAATGGAATTCCGACGGCACGGCCCAGGTCCGCTACCGTGGCGCCCAATGGACCGTGATCGGCCGCCCGGGCAACCTGCCCTCGGCCGGCATGCACCGCGTGGCCGAGGTCGTCGGCAACCGGCTGCTCGTGGACAAGCTCTGAGCCACCGCTGCACCTCTTGCGCACACCTGGGGATGCAGTCCTCGCGCCCCTTCGCCTCACCCTCTTGTTTCACTGAATGCCCTCCGGGCTTGGAGACACCATGGAAATCGCCATCGTCATCGCCGTCATCGCGGCCATCTTCATCGCACGATCCGTCAAGGTCGTGCCCCAGCAGCACGCCTGGGTCAAGGAACGCCTAGGCAAGTACGCCGGCACGCTCACGCCGGGCCTGAACTTCCTCGTGCCCTTCGTGGATCGCGTGGCCTACAAGCACAGCCTCAAGGAAATCCCGCTGGATGTGCCCAGCCAGGTCTGCATCACGCGCGACAACACCCAGCTGCAGGTGGACGGCATCCTCTACTTCCAGGTCACCGATCCCATGCGCGCCAGCTACGGCTCGTCCAACTACATCATGGCCGTCACCCAGCTGGCCCAGACCTCGCTGCGCAGCGTGATCGGCAAGCTCGAGCTGGACAAGACCTTCGAGGAGCGCGACATGATCAATGCCCAGGTCGTCTCCGCCATCGACGAGGCCGCGCTCAACTGGGGCGTGAAGGTGCTGCGCTATGAAATCAAGGACCTGACGCCGCCGGCCGAAATCCTGCGCTCCATGCAGGCCCAGATCACGGCCGAGCGCGAAAAGCGCGCCCTGATCGCCGCATCCGAAGGCCGCCGCCAGGAACAGATCAACATTGCCACCGGCGAGCGCGAAGCCTTCATCGCACGCTCCGAAGGCGAGAAGCAGGCCGTCATCAACAAGGCCCAGGGCGAGGCCGAATCCATCAAGGCCGTGGCCGACGCCACCGCCCAGGCCATCGAACGCGTGGCCAACGCCATCCGCCAGCCCGGCGGCGAACAGGCCGTGCAGCTCAAGGTGGCCGAAAAGGCCGTCGAGGCCTACAGCCAGGTGGCATCGGACGCCACCACCACCTTGATCGTTCCCAGCAACATGACCGAGGTATCGAGCCTGATCACCTCGGCCATGAAGATGATCCAGACCGGACAGCGCACCAGCTGAGATCCGCCGGAACCCCACGAAGAACGGGCCATCGCGGCCCGTTTTTCATTGCGCGCCGGTCTGCTGCACCAGTGCCATGGCGAAGCGCCCATGGCCCACGGACCAGTCCGAGTAGTCGTTCTCATGCATGAAGATGAACACATCGGCCGGCGCAACCCCGGCCCCCTCGTGCAGGTTGCGCGCAATGGCCGCATACAAGGCCTTCTTCATCACATCGCTGCGTCCGCGCCGCATGGTGATCTCGACCACCACTACCGCATCCGAACGCGCCACCCCGTTGAAACTGCGGCTGAACGCGAACTGCCCGGGAGCGTACGGGTGCACCATGTTGAACAGCTCGTCCTCGGGCATGCCAATGCCTTGCACCAGCGCCTGGTGGATGCCCTGCACGACGGCATCGCGCTGGGAAGTGGAGGTGGACTGGGGCAGATAGGTGTGGACGAAGGGCATGGTGCTATGTGCTTTGGGATCGAATGGAGAGGGAGAGTCCGGCCAGAATCCACGCAGGATTGCCGGCCGAAGCGGCAAATCTATCCACCAGCCCATTGCCTGAAAAGCGATGATTTGGCCGGTTCTATGTACCTGGAACTCACATAGCCTCCACCCGCCCGTGACCCGACTCGTGACCCGACTCATGACCCCACCCATGACCCGCCGCCTGCCCCCGCTGGCCGCCCTGCGCGCCTTTGAAGCTGCCGCACGCCTGGGCCGCATGACGGCGGCGGCAGACGAGCTGTGCGTCTCACCCGGCGCCGTCAGCCGCCAGGTACGGCAGCTGGAGCAGCACCTGGGCCTGGCGCTGTTCGCGGGCACCAAGACCCGCCCCACGCTCACCGCAGCGGCGCGCACCCTGCAGCCCGCGCTCACCCAGGCCTTCGAGCAGATCCATGAGGCGGTGCGCAGCCTGGGCGACGCCCACGAAGGCCCGCTGGACGTGGCCTGCTTCAGCACCTTCACCGTCAAATGGCTGATCCCCCGGCTGTTCGACTTCCACGCGCACCACCCCGGCATCGAGGTGCGCCTGCGCACCACGGACACCGGCACCGACGCTGCACGCGAAGGCTGCGACCTGCTCATTACGGCCATCCCCACCGACAGCAGCGGCAACAGCGGCCAGGCCATTGCAGACGACGAGTTGGCCCTGCCGCTTTTCGACGAGTACCTGGGCCCCGTGATGTCCCCCGCCATGGCCGGGCCTGTCGCGCGGCCCCAGGACCTGGTCAGCCTCCCCTTGCTGCACACGCGCGGCCGGCGCGATGCCTGGGACCTGTGGGCCGCCTCCATGGACATGGCCCCACCCGCAGCGGCCGGCCCCGTCTACGAGCACTACTACTTCACGCTGGAAGCGGCCCTGCGCGGCCTGGGTGCAGCCGTTGCTCCCTGGCACCTGGTGATGGACGACGTGCAGGCCGGCCGCCTGCTGGCCCCCTTCGGCTTCACGGCCTCCGGCTACCGCTACCTGGCACTGCGCCGCAGCACCGCCGCGCCTGCCCGGCTCGACACCCTGTGCACGTGGCTGCAGGCGCAGGTGCGGGCCATGCCGCAAGTGCCAGCCGTCCAAGGCATGCCGATCACGCAGGCAGGCAACTTCGCCGCAGCTCCCAAAAATCGATGCTAGAATCGCGGTCTTCGGAGAGGTGGATGAGCGGTTTAAGTCGCACGCCTGGAAAGCGTGTGTGGGCTAATCCCCACCGCGGGTTCGAATCCCGCCCTCTCCGCCAAAATGATCTAAGCCCTTGATTGATTCAATCAAGGGCTTTTTTCTTTGTGCAGCGTGTGACCGCACGGCAGGCATCAGGCGAACCCGCTCCTGATCGCAGCGGGTTCGATTCAGGCCTGCCGCCCGGGCTACCTGAGCCGTGGCTGCACGATGATCTTCACCGCCGATTCGTTGTTGTGAATCAGCGTGTCAAAGCCCTGCGCCACCAGGTCATCGAGCTGGATGCGCTGGGTGATGAAGGGCTCAAGGTTGATCTTGCCCTCCTCGACCAGCTTGATGGTTTCCTGGTGGTCGTTGCAGTAGGCAATGGTGCCGCGCACGTCCAGCTCCTTCATGACCACGCTGTGCACGTTGATGGTGGCCGGATGGCTCCAGATGGACACGATCACCACCACGCCCGTGGCCTTCGTCACGGCCACCAGCGTGTCCAGCACCTTGTTCACGCTGGAGCATTCGAACGACACATCCACGCCCTTGCCGCCGGTGAGCTTCATCACCTCGGCCACCACGTCCACTTCGGAGGGGTCGAGGATGTGATCGGCCACGCCCGATTCACGCGCCTTCTGCTTGCGCTTGGCGCTCAGTTCGGTGATGACCACCGTCAGGCCCTTGGCCTTCAGGATGGCGGACAGCAGCAGGCCGATGGGCCCTGCGCCGCCGACCAGCGCCACATCACCCGCCTTCGCGCCGCTGCGGGTGTAGGCATGGTGGCCCACGGACAGCGGCTCGATCAGCGCGGCCTGGTCCAGTGGAATGGCATTGGAGATCGGGTGCACCCAGCGGCGCTTGACCGCAATCCGCTCGGACAGCCCGCCGCCGCGCCCGCCCAGGCCGATGAAATTCATGTCCTTGGACAGGTGGTAGTGGTCGCCCGGCCCCGTGGGCACGTCGTCGGCCACGATGTAGGGCTCCACCACGACGTGCTGACCGACCTTGATATCGTCGACGCCCGCGCCCACGGCGTACACCACGCCGGAGAACTCGTGCCCCATGGTGATGGGTGCGGACTCGCCCGAGATGGGGTGCGGATGGCCGCAGGGCGGAATGAAGATCGGCCCTTCCATGAACTCATGCAAATCCGTGCCGCAGATGCCGCACCAGGCCACCTCGATGCCCACGGTACCGGGCTCCACCACGGGTTCGGGGATGTCTTCGATGCGGATGTCGCCCCGGTCGTAGAAACGTGCTGCTTTCATGATTGAACTTTCTGTTTTGCAAGGCTGGGTTGGCGGGCGGCACAGCCGCCCCATGGCGATTATTCGGCCTTACCGCAGGTGATGAACTTGCTGCAGGTCATAGACACGCACTGGCAGGCCTTCCTGCCGCGCCTTGAGCTGCAGCGCCAGGTACAGCGAGTAGTGGCGCGACTGGTGCAGGTTGCCGCCGTGGAACCACAGCGCCTCTTGCTGCGTGGGCTTCCACATGTTGCGCTGCTCACCCTCCCACGGTCCCGGGTCCTTGGTGGTGTCCGAGCCCAGGCCCCAGACCTTGCCCACCTTGTCTGCCACCTCCTGGCTGATCAGGTCGGCCACCCAGCCGTTCATGGAGCCATAGCCGGTCGCGTAGACCACCAGGTCCGCCGGCAGCTCGGTGCCATCGGCCAGCACCACCGCGTTTTCCGACAGGTGGCTGATCTGCTTGCCCGCCTGCAGCTTGATGCTGCCGTCGATCACCAGATCGCAGGCCCCCACGTCGATGTAGTAGCCCGAGGCGCGGCGCAGGTACTTCATGAAAAGACCCGAGTTGTCATCCCCGAAGTCCAGCATGAAGCCGGTCGCCTCCAGCTGGCGGTAGAACTGAGCGTCGCGCTCGCGGATGCGGTCGTACACCGGCACCTGGAAGTCGGCCATGATGCGGTAGGGCAGCGAGGCGAAGATCAGGTCCGCCTTCCTGGTCGTCACGCCGCTGGCCACGGCGCGCTCCGAATACAGGTCGCCCAGGCCGATGTCCATCAGCGAATCGGAGCGCACGATGTGCGTGGACGAGCGCTGCACCATGGTCACATCGGCGCCGTGCTCCCACAGGGCCGCGCAGATGTCGTGCGCCGAATTGTTGGCGCCGATCACCACCACCTTCTTGCCCGCATAGGCATCCGGGCCATGGTGCTGGGACGAGTGCTGCTGCTCGCCCTTGAAGACGTCCTGGCCCTTGATCTTGGGCACATTCGCCTTGCCCGACATGCCGGTGGCGAACACCACATGCCTGGGGCGCAGCACCTGCGTCTCGCCGTTGCGCTCCACGGTCACTTCCCATTCCTGCCCGTCCTCATCGAAGCGGGCGTTCAGGCAATCGGTGGAGGGCCAGTAGTTGACCTCCATCACCTTGGTGTACATCTCCAGCCAGTCGCCGATCTTGTCCTTGGGCGCGAACACGGGCCAGTTGTCCGGGAACGGCATGTACGGCAGGTGGTCGTACCAGACCGGGTCGTGCAGGCACAGCGATTTATAGCGGTTGCGCCACTGGTCGCCGGGGCGCGCCTGGCGGTCGATGACGATGTGCGATACCCCCAGCTGGCGCAGCCGCGCGCCCAGCGCAATGCCGCCCTGGCCGCCGCCGATGACGAGCACGAAAGGCTGCTTGTCGCGGCCCAGCTCCTGCGCCTCCTGCTGGCGGCGCTCCAGCCAGGTCTGGCGGCCACGCCGGATGCCGTGCTCGGCCCCCATCGGGCGGCGCGTGCCCATGGGTTCCTCATGGCCCTTGAGCTCCTGGGCGGCCGTCAGCAGCGTCCAGATGCGCCCGTCCTTGATGCGGACATGGCCGCCGCCGCGCGCATGGCGCGTGTCGATCACGATCCAGGCGGACACCACGCCATCGGCCTCCTCCACCGCCTCGCGCTCGTCCAGCGAAAAGCGCACGGGCGCCGCGGCGTCCAGCTGCGCAGCCAGCATGTCGGCGATCTGGCTGCGCCCTTCCATGGTCTTGATGTTCCAGGTCAGCAACACCAGGTCGCGCCAGTAGCATTCATCGGCGAACAGGCGGCTGGCGGCCGCGAAGTCGCGGTCTCCCAGGGCATGGTTGAGTTGGTCTAGCAGCGCCTTGGCGCGGGCGTTGGGCGTCGTATCGGTCATGGTTGTCTCCTTGATGCGTTCATGCCCGCTGGTTTTTCTTCGGGCAGGCGTTCTTACGCAATCACCATGCCAGGCAGGCCCGGCGGCAGGATGCGCCAGGCAAATCAAGGGGTTGCCTGCGCGCCTCCGGTACAAACCCTGCGCCTTGCACCCCGCTGCCCGGCGTTGCCGCCCGCGACAGGTGGGGCAGCCCTGCGACACCTGTCGCACCAGGCGTGCTGCAGCGCAGCAGGGGCAGTGGGTAAGTCTTGATTGGCGCTGCACCGTGCAGGGCACAGAATCGTCTGCGGCACGTTCAAAGCCCGCATCGACTCCACGCCATGCCCCTGCAGTCCTACGCCTCGCACATCCAGGAAATCGAAGCCTTCGGCCTCGGCTACTCCAACCGCGGCCAAGAGCGCGACCGCGCCGTGCTGCGCAGCTGGCGCCGCTGCATCGACTCCCACCGGCTTGACCCGGCGCATACCAGCGAAGCCCACATCGTGACCGACGGCCAGCTGCGCGCGCACCGCGAGGAGTCCGAGCCGCTGATCCACATCGCCCGCCATGCGCTGGAGCGGCTGTACCAGCAGCTCAAGGGCCTGGACTACGTGCTGCTGCTGGCGGACCGGCACGGCGTGGCCGTGGACTTCCTCGGGCACGAGGCCGATGCTGGCGACCTGCGCCGCGCGGGCCTGTACCTGGGCGCGCAGTGGCGCGAGGACCACTCGGGCACCTCGGCCGTGGGCGCCTGCCTGGAAACGGGCGAGGCGCTGACCGTGCACCAGAGCGACCATTTCGACTTCACCCACACCGGCCTGTCCTGCACGGCCGCGCCCATCTACGACATGCACGGCGAACTCGCGGCGGTGCTGGACCTGTCGCTGCTGCGCTCGCCCGCCGAGCGGGCCAGCCAGAACCTGGCGCTGAACCTCGTCGTGGCCGCTGCGCGGCGCGTGGAGCAGGCCAACCTGATGGCCCAGTCCGGCCAGGACTGGGTGGTGCGCCTGGCGCAGTCGCCCGATTTCCTCGACGTCGATCCCGACGCCTCCATCAGCGTGGACGCACGGGGCCGCATCCGCGCCATGACCCACGCGGGCGCCCGCCTGCTGGTGTCCGCCGCGCAGCTGGACTGGCGCCAGCGCCACAAGCTCATCGGCCAGCCGCTGGAACGCTTCTTCGACGTGGACCTGCGCCACCTGCCCGAGCTGCGCCGCCATCGCCCGGCGCAGGAGCGCATCATCCGCGCCCGCGACGGCAGCATCCTCTTCGCCCATGCCATGGAGCCACAGCGCCCGACACGCCGCCTGCGTGCGCAGGCCATGCCGGCGCAGCCCCCGCTGCCGGCAGCGCTGCAGGCGCTGGACACGGGCGATGCCAAGCTGCAGACGCTGCTGCGCAAGGCCGCACGGCTCGCGCCGCAAACGCTGCCCATCCTGGTGCAGGGGGAGACCGGCGCAGGCAAGGAATACCTGGCCCGCGCGCTGCATGCCAGCAGCGGCCGCAGCGGCGCCTTCGTCGCCATCAACTGCGCGGCCATTCCAGAGGCGCTGCTGGAAAGCGAGCTGTTCGGCTACCTGCCCGGCACCTGGACCGGCGGCTCCAGCAAGGGCCGCGAGGGCCTGATCGCCGCGGCGCACGAAGGCACGCTGTTCCTCGACGAGATCGGCGATATGCCACTGGCCCTGCAAGCCAAGCTGCTGCGTGTCCTGTCCGAATCCGAAATCACCCCGCTGGGCGCCCGCGCGCCACGGGCCGTGTCCGTTCGCGTCATCTCGGCCTCGCACCGGCCGCTGGCCGAACTGGTGCGGCGCGGCAGCTTCCGCGAAGACCTGCTTTACCGCCTCAATGCCGCCGAGCTGCAACTGCCCGCGCTGCGCCAGCGCAGCGACCTGCAGGCCATTGCCGACCAGATGCTGGCCACGCTGGGCAGCCATCTGCACCTGGGCGACGCGGCCCGCGCGCTGCTGGCCGCGCACGCCTGGCCCGGCAATCTGCGCGAGCTGCACAACGCGCTGCGCTACGCCGCAGCCCTGTGCGGGCACGATGGCGACGGCACCATCGAGCCCGACCACCTGCCCGACGCACTGCACGGCACCCCACCCTGCACCGCCGCCCTGGCCAGCAACACCAGCGAGCCCGCCGCACAGGCGCTGGAGCAACTGCTTGCCCAATGCCAGGGCAACGTCTCCGAGGCGGCGCGCCAGCTCGGCGTCAGCCGCTCCACCATCCACCGCCGCATCCAGCAGCTGCAGCTTGGCGTGCGGCATGCCCAATGGCGCGGGCCATAGGGCCGAGCGGCAACCGGCAACCGGCAATCCCGAAGCGTCGCTGACACGGTGTTACAGCAGCTGCGGCGTTCACCAGTAGATTGGCGCGTTTCGTCCATTGCAGCCCCAAAAAAAGATGAAACCCAAGATCAACTTCATTGAACGCGAGCGCCTGTTCCGGCGGGAACTGAAACGGCGAAAGGTCAGGTTCCTGCCCATGCAGGTATTGCGCCGGCTGTTCGAGAAGGCAGGTGTCTGAGCCCTCCCCCACGGCTGCAAACAACTGGAGCAGGTCCGGCTGCGCATGCAGCCTGGCCAAACCCGCCGCATTCAGCGCTACACTGCCCGGCTCGCTGCCCATGGGCCATGCAATGAATACGGCCGGGTGACTTGGCATGTATGGGCAGCTTTGGCTTTGGATTGCCCTAGAAAACCAGATCAAGATGACTGCCATCAACACTGCGCTCACGTTGGCCTGGATGCTTTCCTTGATCGTCATACCCGTTCTTGTTTTTCTAAAAACAAGGATGCCGCGGAGTACCTCCGCACAGCAAGTCATCAGTGATTACGACGCGCAATTGGCGTCGATTGAAGCCCACCTGCAGGCCAATCGCGCCATTGTTTCCACCCTGCCATCTTGATGTGATGGCTTGCGAAAACGCTTCGCAGGCCATCTCCATGGGGGCTCACGCCCTCACCAACTGATGCAGCAACTGGCTCAGATCCTCCTGTGAATACGGCTTGGCCAGCCGCGTCATTCCAGGCGGCAGCGCCGGGATGTCTGCAAAGCCGCTGGCCAGGATGAAATTCAAGCCCGGATACCGCTGCGCAATGTGTTCGGCCAGCTCGACGCCGTTCATGCCGGGCATGGCGTAGTCGGAGATGACCACGTCAAAGCGTGCCTGGCGCGCCAGCAGGTCGATGGCCTCCTGCCCGGCGCCGAGGGCCGTGACACGGTGGCCCAGGTCCTCCAGCAGGGCCGAGGCGTTGGCCAGCACCAGCGGGTCGTCATCCACCAGCAGCACGTCCATGGGCCCCACGTCCTGCGTGCGCTGGGTGCCCAGGTGGCAGGCCGTGCTCTCGTCCTTGGAGATGGGCATCCACATCTCCACCGTGGTGCCGTTGCCCGGTGTGCTGTGCAGCACGAGCTTGCCGCCGGATTGGGCCACCAGCCCGTCCACCATGGCCAGGCCCAGGCCGGTGCCCTTGCCCACGCCCTTGGTGGTGAAGAAGGGCTCGACCACGCGGGACAGCGTCTGCTCGTCCATGCCCTCGCCGGTATCCTCCACGCGCACGCAGACATAAGAGCCTGCGGCAAGGCCTGCAAGCTGGCGCGGCAGCATCGTTTCCACGGCCGCCGCGATCTTGATGACGCCGCCGCCCGGCATGGCGTCGCGCGAGTTGGCGACAAGGTTGAGCATGCTGCTCTCGAACTGGCTGGGGTCGGTGAGGATGCGCGGCAGGTTGGCGGCCAGGGCCATCTTGAGAAAGATATGCGGGCCGGCCGCCTGCTGCAGCAGGCCTTGCAGGCCCGACAGCAGCACCGCCACGTCCACGGCCTCCGTCTTCAATTCCTGCTGCCGCGCAAAGGCCATCATGCGCTGGGTCAGCGAGGCGCCACGCTGGGCGCCGCGCGTGGCAGTCTCCACCAGCGCGCGCAGCCGCTCGTCGGGCGGCATGCGCTTGCGCAGCAGCTCCAGGCTGCTGAGCACGGCCATCAGCAGGTTGTTGAAGTCATGGGCCACGCCGCCCGTGAAGCGGCCGATGGCCTCCATCTTCAAGGCCTGGCGCAGCTGGGATTCGGCGGCCTTGCGCTCGGTCACATCGCGGGTGACCTTGGCAAAGCCGATCAGCCGGCCGTCATCGTAGATGGCATCGATGACCACCGAGGCCCAAAAGCGCGAGCCATCCTTGCGCACGCGCAGGCCTTCGGCCTCCATGCGGCCCGTGCTGACCGCCGTGCGCAGCCCCGCCTGGGGCAGCCCGGCCTGCTGGTCTTCGGGCGTGTAAAAGCGCGAGAAATGGGTGTTGAGGACCTCCTCCTCCTCATAGCCCTTGATGCGCTTGGCGCCCAGGTTCCAGCTCACGATGCGGCCTTCGGGGTCGAGCATGTAGATCGCATAGTCGGTCACGCTTTGCACCAGCAAGGCAAAGCTGCGCTCGGCGCTGGAAAGCGGGCTGGACAGGGGCGGCGGCGCTGCAGGCGGGTGCGCATCGGCCTCGCGCACGCACAGCAGCAACGCCGGGCTGCCGTCCGGCAGCCGTATGCGCGATGTGCTCGAAGCCACGGGCCGCTCGCGCCCTGAACAGGTCAGCAGCGGCCAGCAGCTGGACTGCCTAGGCTGTGCGGCCTGGGCAGGAGGCTCCCATTGGCGGCTTGCCCAGCCTGAACGCGCAGCCTGGGCGACGAAACGCTCTTCGAAAACGCTGCCCTCCAGCGCATCTCCGGGGTGGTCTAGCAGGCTGCGGGCCTGGCGGTTGCAGTGGGCCAGACGGCCGTCGAGCCCGACGACAAAGACGGCGTCGGGAAACGCATCCAGAACGGCGTGGCCCGGGTCAAGGGGCAAAAGAGCGTCGGAGCCTGGAGAGGCCGACGCCAGACCATTCGAGGTCAGCATGTGAGCGACTCCGTAGGCAAATGGGTTGAATGCGCCGCGAAAATTGTAAGCAGCACGGATTCATCGCAAGCGGTTGCATCACAGGATCAGGGACGCGCTTCCTGCTCGTGCTCGGAAGCCGCTGGGGCAGGCACGGCGTCCAGGTCGGGCTCGGAATGCAAGGCCTCGCTGAGCTGGTCCACCACCAGCGCCCAGGTCGCATCGGCATGCCACTGCTGCGAGAACAGGGCGCGTTGCGCGTCGGTCCAGAACGGCGCGTCCACCAGCAGCGTGTTTTTCTCCAGGCGGTGCGAAAGAATGAACTGACGGATGCCCTCCGGGCTGGAGTCCAGTCCCAGCTGATCGAAGAGGTTGGTCATGGTGGGTTCGGCTGTGATCATGGTGTGTCCTTCTTGGGTGTTGGCGGGGGTTGGTCCAAGGCTAGAAGCTCGGCCGGCTGCCCCATGTCGGACACCGAAGCAAGCTACCGTCGGAAGCCCTTCTGCGCTTGGGCCGCAGTGCCCGCGCACAGCACAGTCCTGCTCCTACAAGGCGGCACCAGCGCACTGGCGCACCATGCAGCCACCTCATCACCGGACATCTATTCCATGAAAAAACTGCTGCTTGCCACCGCCATTTCCCTTGCCTTCGCCGCAGGCCTGTCGACCGCCCACGCCCAGGTGGGCAAGGCTGCCTCCGAGGCCGCCGACGCCGCAGACCACAAGGTGAAGGAAAAGCAGGCCGACGCCAAGGCCAAGGACAGCGGGCCGGTCGGCAAGGCCGTGAACAACGTCAAGTCGGACTACCACAAGAAGCGCTCCAAGCAGTCGGCAGACAACGCCAAGGAATCGCTGAAGAAGGCGACCGAGTAAACGGCACGGCCCGGATGGACAAAGGCCCACTTGCGTGGGCCTTTGTCTTTTGGAGAGGCCGGCGCTGCCGGCGCGGCCTCAGAAGCTGTGCCGCAGCGTCACCATCACATTGCGCGGCGCACCGGGCAGGTTCAGGTTGGGGCTGGTGCCGTGGGCCGAGACGATGTAGCGGCGGTCGAACAGGTTGCGCAGGTTCAGCTGCACCGTGGTGGCACGGCCGATGCGGTACTGGGCCATGGCATCCACCACCGTGTAGGCGGGCAGCGTGACGGTGTTGCCGGGGTTGGCAAAGCGGTCGCCCACGTAGTTGAGGCCGCCGCCCACGGTCCAGGCATCGCCCAGGCGCTGGGTGAGCCAGACAGACAGGGAGTTCCTGGGCGTGATGGTGGCGCGCTTGCCCTGCACGGGCTGGCCGGCGTCCACGGTGGTGGATTCGGTGACCACGGCATCCAGGTAGGCGTAGCTGAAGGTGGCCTGGGTGCCGGGGCGCAGTTCGCCGGACAGCGACAGCTCCAGGCCGCGCGTGCGCTGCGTGCCGATGGGGATCAGCTGGGTGGGCTGGGCCGGGTTGGTGGTCTTGATGTCGGTGCGTTCCAGCTGGAACAGCGATGCCGTCGCCATGGCCTTGCCGTCCATCAGGTCCCATTTGCCGCCCACTTCATAGTTGGTGGTGCTTTCCGGCTTGATGGCGGCATTGGTGGCCGACAGCGCAAACATCTCGGCCGAAGGCTGGTAGGAGCGGCTGACCGACAGGTAATAGGACTGCACGGCATCGGGCTGCCACACCAGGCCGGCGCGCGGGCTCCAGGTGGAGTCCGTGCGGCTGAAGTCGCTCTGGCCGGCCAGGCGGTTGTCGGTTTCCTGGCCGAAGCGGTCATAGCGCAGGCCCACCAGCAGCTTCCACTGCGGCGACAGCGTGACCTGGTCCTGCAGGTACAGGGCCCGCGTGAGGTAGCGGTTGAGCGTGCTGCCGCTCAGGGTGCCGCCGCCGTTGAGCGGGGCCACGGGCAGCACGGGGTTCCAGAGGTTCACGTTGGCCAGGGTGCCACCGCTGTAGGACAGCGCATCCTTGTTCTGCTGGCCCAGCTCCAGGCCGTAGAGCACTTCATGCTGCACGCTGCCGGTGCGCAAGTTCTGGATCAGCTCGGTCTGGTTGAAGATGCCGTGCTCGTTGCGGTCCACGCCCGAGCGGGTCAGCGCCACGGTGCCGGCCGCCTCGTTGGTGGTGCCGGCCGGCAAGGTGTTCTGGCGGTCCAGCTCGTAGTGGTAGTAGCGCAGCGCGTTGCGCACGCGCAGCGTGTCCGAGAAGCGGTGGTTGAAGGTGGCGGTGAAGGAGCCCACGGTGGATTCGGAGGTGTCCGCATCGCGTGCATTGGCCGAGCCGTAGTAGGTGCCGGGCGCCACATCCACGGGGCGGCCGCGGTAGGCGGGAATGCCGAAGTCGGTGACGCGCTTGTCGCGCAGCAGCTCGGCCTGCAGCGTCAGCGAGGTGTTGCCGTCCGGCTTCCACATGACGGAGGGGGCGATGGTCTCGCGCTTGAGGAACTGCTGGCTGCGGTAGCTGTTGGCGTCTTCGGCGGCGCCGGTGACGCGCCAGGACCAGTCGCTGCCCTCGGGCGCGCGGCCCACGTCGAATTCGGCACGCTTGTCGGCCCAGCTTCCCACGCTTACGGCCACGTCGGAGACATTGACGCCCGGCTTCTTGGTCACGCGGTTGACCAGGCCGCCCGAGGAACCCCGGCCATAGAGCACGGCGGCCGGGCCCTTGACGACTTCCACGCGCTCGATGTTGGAGAGGTCGCGGAAATACAGCGCATCGTCGCGGAATCCATCCACGAACTGGTCGCCGATGCTGGTAAAGCCGCGGATGCTGACCTGGTCGCGCTGGCCGTCGCCGTGCGACAGGCCGATGCCGGCCACATTGCGCAGCGTGTCCTGCAGCGAGGTGGCGGCCTGGTCGCGCATGACCTGCTGGGGGATCACATTGATGGTCTGGGGCACGTCGCGCAGTGGCGCCTCGGTCTTGGTACCGCTGGCGGCCGAGGGGGCGTAGTAGGCCGTGTCCTCCGCGCGCGAGGCCAGCACGCGCACTTCTGCCATGACGGCGCCTGCCGCGCCGGAGCTGGCAGCCGGGCCGCCGCTGCGCTCCACGGTGAAGGTGCGCTCATCCTGCGCACGCACCTGCAGGCCGCTGCCGGCCAGCAGGCGCTGCAGGGCCTCGCGCACTTCCAGCGTGCCGCGCAGCGCGGGCGCCTGCAGGCCCTGGGCCACATCGGTGAGGAAGATGATCTGGGCGCCGCTTTGGCGCGCCAGCGCGTTCAGCGACTGGGCCAGCGGCTGGGCAGGCAGGTCCACGGCCAGGGGCTGGGCATGGGCCAGGCCGGCAATGCACAGTGCGGCGGCCAGGGCCGCGATGCGAAGGCGCGGCAGGCCGGTGACGGTAGGGGAAGGGTTCATGGCGACATCTCTCCTGAGGCGTTGGGTACGGAATACGGGGTACGGCGGTGGCGGCAGGCCCCTCCAGGGCCTTATCGGGCCCGGGCGCGATGCCGGTCTGCCTGTAAGCCGCTGCAGCGCGCAGGTTTGTACACATGGCCACGGAAAATTTCTGGATCAGGCCAGCGGCTGCAGGGACAACTGCCGGGCGGCCTACCTGCGCCTACCTGCGCCTACCTGTGGCGCGTGGAGATCAGCACGCGGCCGCCGTCCTCATGCCGCACCTGCACGGGCGCAAGGCGGGGCAGCAGGTCCAGCAGCTGGTCGATGCGGTCCAGGTCGAACTGCCCCGAGATGCGCAGCTGCGCCGCATGCCGGTCGGCCAGCACGATGGGGGCGCTGCGGTAGCGCTGCATCTGCGCCACGGCCTCGGACAGCGGCGTGCCGTCAAGCACCAGGCGGCCCTCCCGCCAGGCCAGGGCGGCCAGGGCAGCGGCGCCGTCGCCCGCCTCTGCCGGCACGAGCTGCGGCAGCGGCCGGCCGGCGCGCGTGCGCAGGTGCTGGCCGGTGGACAGCTCCACGGGTGCGCCGCCACCCTCCATGGAATGCACGCGCACCCTGCCCTGCAGCACGGTGATGTCGGCGCCATCCTCATGGCGGTGCACGCCGAACACGGTGCCGATGTCCTGCACCACCACGCCGCCGGCCTGCACGGTGAAGGGCCGCTGCAGCCAGGGCACCCAGCCGTGCCAGAAGGCATGGGATACCTCGAAGGACGCCTCCCCCTGGTCCAGCACCAGGCGGCGCGAGCGCAGGTGCTGCGCCACTTGCACGCGCGAGCCGGTGTTCAGCCGCACCTCGCTGCCATCGGCCAGTTGCCAGCTCTGGCGCTGGCCCACGGCGGTCGCCAGGGTCTGGCGCTGCAGCGCGGGGTCGGCCCAAAGCAGCAGCGCCAGCGCCGCCAGGGCCGCAGCCGTGCCTGCGCGCAGCGCCCTGCGCTGGCGCAGCTTCTGGCGCTGGGCGGCGGCCTGCTCGATTTCCTCGGGCGTGGGCAGGTGCCGACGCAGCATGTCGGCAAAGGGGGCCAGGGCGTCATCGACGGGCAGATGGGCGCTGCGCCCCGAAGACCGCGCAGAAGCAACCTGGCGCGCGCTGCGCGTGCCGCCTGTGCTGCGCGTGATCTCAGGCGGCATGGTCGGCCGTGAGCACGGGCTGCACATCGCGCAGCGCACGCGCCAGATGGCGGGCCACCATGCCGCGCGAGATGCCCATGCGCTGTGCGGCCTCTTCCTGCGGCATGCCGTAGAGCTTGGTGAGGATGAAGGCCTCGCGGCTGGCCTGGGGCAACTGCTCTATCGCCACCAGCAGCGCGCGCTGGCGCTGGGCGGCGGCCACGGCCAGCTCGGGCGGGGACAGCGGCATGGCGGCGGCGGGGGCAAGGCGCTCTTCCAGCTCGGCGCCATCGAAGGGCGTTTCGGGCCGGCGCGCCTGGGCCCGGTGGCGGTCTATGGCCAGGTCGCGCGCCAGATGCCGCAGAAAGGCCAGCGGGTTGGCAATGCCCTGGGGAACGGGCCGCTCCATCAACCGCAGGCACAGCTCGTTGACGATTTCGCGGGGCTGGCATTCGTCGCCGAAGCGGTGGCGCAGGAAACCGACCAGTTCGTCATAGTGCTGCACCAGCTGGGCCAGCAGGGGCTCGGCGGGCGGTTGTAGCGTGGAGGGGGACGGCATGGAGGAAAAGCCAATCGCGAAGAAGATCGCAAATGATTCTTATTATCCTATGCAGTTGCCATGCTTACCGTTGGCAAACCGGCCGGTGACGCGCCGCCGCAACAGCGGCGGGCGAACGGCTCAGGGCAGCGGCGCGCGCATTCCGGTGAGTCCCGGCATGACCTCCCGCATGGCCGCGATGAAGGCACGCAGGCGCGCCGGCTGGTGGCGCGCCGGCGGATACACCAGGTGCACGGGCAGCGGCGCGGCCTGCCAATCCGGGGCCAGGTGCACCAGGCGGCCCGCCTCCAGATCGTCGCGCACGATCCAGGCCGAGGCCAGGGCCGCGCCCAGCCCACCCAGGGCGGCGTTGCGCAGCGCATAAAGGCTGTCGGTGCTGAGCCGGGGCTCGAACTGCAGGCGCCAGGATTTGCACACCCGCTCATCGCCCACGCGGTGCAGTTCCAGCTCGCGCTGGTAGAAGGTGCGCAGCGCAATCCAGGGCAGCCCCTGCAGCTCGCGCGGGTGCTGGGGCACGCTGCCCTGCCCCAGCAAGGCAGGCGCGGCCACGGCAATGCGCGGCACCTCGGCCACGCGCAGCGCGACCACCGATGGATCGACCACGGCGCCCACCTGCACGGCGCAGTCGATGCCCTCGGCAATGAAGTCCGGCTGGCGGTCATGCAGCAGCCACTCGACCTTGACGGCCGGATGGCGGCCCAGGAACTGCAGCAGCGGCGCCATGAGCTGGTCCTGGCCGAAGGCGTGGGGAGCGACCACGCGCAGCAGGCCGCGCGGCGTGTCCTGGGCGCCGCGCAGGTCGGACTCCAGCGCCCGCCATGTATCGAGCAGTTCGCGCGCATGGGCCAGGCAGCGCTCTCCGTCGTCGGTCAGCGCCATGGCGTGGGTGGAGCGCCGCAGCAGGCGCAGGCCCAGCGCGCGCTCCAGCGTCTGCAGGCGCCGGCTGACCGTGGGCTGGGTGGTGGACATCTGCTGCGCGGCGGCCGAGAGGCTGCCGCTTTCGACGATGCGCACAAAGGTCTGCAGCAGTTCGATGCGGTCTGCGCCCGAAGGCAGGGAGAGGTCGTCGATGGTCATACGCCAAGCGTATATCGATTCTGCGGATGCAGCCACTACCGTGGGTTGCTGCATCGCACCACACTACGGCCATCGTTTCTCAAACACGCCGTATCGGCGGATCAACATGTCTTGCATTCAATCTACGCATAACCAAGCGGCCACCAGCGAAAAGGCATCCGGCGTGCCCCGGTCGCTGGTGCTGCTGATGGCGACCACGGCGGGGGTGGGCGTGGCCTCGCTCTACTACAGCCAGCCCATGCTGGGCGTGCTCGGCCCCGACCTGGGCGCGGGCGAGCGCGCCGTGGGCTTTGTGCCCACGCTGACCCAGCTGGGCTATGCGCTGGGCATTTTGCTGCTGGCCCCGCTGGGCGACCGCATGGACCGCCGGCGCATCATCCTGGCCAAGACTGCCGCGCTGATGCTGGCCCTGCTGGCCAGCGGCCTGGCCCCGGGCCTGGCGCCGCTGCTGGCCGCCAGCCTGGCCGTGGGCCTGGCCGCCACCCTGGCGCAGGATGTGGTGCCGGCCGCCGCCGCGTTGGCGCCCGAGCACCAGCGTGGCAAGGTGGTGGGCACGGTGATGACGGGGCTGCTGCTGGGCATTTTGCTGTCGCGCGTGGTCAGCGGGCTGCTGGCCGAGCATGGCGGCTGGCGCAGCGTCTACCTGCTGGCCGCCGCTGCCATGGCACTGCTGGGGGTGGCCCTGTGGCGCGGCCTGCCCAGTTTCAGGCCGACCACGCAACTGGGCTATGGCGCGCTGCTGGGCTCCATGGTGCAGCTGTGGCGCGGCCAGCCCGCGCTGCGCCGTGCGGCCCTGGCCCAGGGCCTGCTGTCGGTGGCCTTCAGTGCCTTCTGGTCCACGCTGGCCGTGATGCTGCACCAGCAGTTCCACATGGGCAGCGCCGCAGCCGGCGCCCTGGGTCTGGCGGGCGCCGCCGGTGCGCTGGCCGCGCCGCTGGCAGGCCGGCTGGCCGACCGCAGCGGCCCGCAGCGCGTGACCTGCCTGGGTGCGGGCCTGGCCCTGGCGTCGTTTGCCGTGCTGGCACTGTCACCCTGGCTGCCGGCCGGCGCACAGCTGCCGCTGCTGGTGGCCAGCGCCATCGGTTTCGACTTCGGCATCCAGGCGACGCTGGTGGCGCACCAGACCCTGGTGTATGGACTGGACCCTGCGGCACGCAGCCGGCTCAATGCGCTGCTGTTCACGGGCGTGTTCATCGGCATGGCCTCGGGCTCGGCGCTGGGCGCACTGGCCCTGGCGCAGTGGGGCTGGAGCGGCGTGGTGGCCCTGGCCTGCGCGGCATCGGCGGCGGCATTGGCCGTGCGGCTGGCGGGCCGCAACCGCTGAACTTCTGCAGGCTGCCGGCAGGCTTATGCCCCGCCCTGCAGCCGTGCCGCGCGCTGGGCCAGCCGCTGCTGCTCCGAGGCGCGCAGGGCAGCGATCTGCGCCAGGATCTGCTGCTGCTTTTCCATCAGGCGCTGCGTGTGCACGCCATGCGCATCCCCCGCCAGGCCCTGGGCGATGCAGGCCAGCGCGCGCGCCGGGTCGCCGCGCTGTTGCCAGGTGTAGGCCAGGTTGAGCTGAGTGCGCGCATCGCGCGGGTCTATGCCTTCGGCCTGCAGGTAGGCCTCATGCGCGGCCGCGAACTGCTCCTGGCAGAACAGGCAGTCGCCCAGCACATTCCACAGCCAAGTACTGAGCCAGGGATTGAGGTCCAGCGCGCTGCGCGCCAGCTCGATGCCGGCGGCAAAGTCCCGCAGCTGCAGGCCCACGAATTCCGCCACCTCGCCCAGCAGTCGCCAGTCGCGCGGGCTGCGGGTGATGGCCTGGCGGTAGCTTTCCAGGGCGGCGTCCTGGCGGCCCGACTCCAGGTGCGTGCGGGCCTCATGGGCCGGGGCCTCGAAGAACTGCTGCGCGTCGGCGCTGAAGCGGTTGAGAAAGGCTGCCGCCGTGCGCTCGCATCCCTCGCCGATCAGCAGCCGCGCATGGATGGCCCTTTGCGCATCGCCCGAAGGCGCCAGCACCTGCCAGCCTTCGCGCCCGAACAATTGCGCCAGCAGCGGGAAGTTCAGGCCGATGGCGCTGGTGCGGCCAAAGCGCTGGGAGGCGCCCGATTGGGCCGCCGCCTCGGGCGTGCAGGCGCCGTAGTCGTTGATGAGCACCAGCCCCTTGGGCGCCAGCCGCTGCTGCAGCGTCTGCAGCGCGCCAAAGGCGCCGTGGTTGACCAGCAGGCGCGGTGCCGCCTCGCTGACGGACAAGGCGGCATCCACCCAGGGCGACAGCGCTGCCTGGTCGCAGTCGAAGAAGCCCACCTCCTGCTCGAACAGGCCCACCAGGGGCAGCAGGCGCGCACGCTGCGCTGCATCCGCATGGTCCACCAGGGCGCGGATCTCGCCCGGCGACAGCGCGGTGTACTGGCGCACGAGCTGGGCGTCATCGGTGAGGCGGGTGCGTATGCGCAATTCCTGCACCGGCCCGTCGCCCTGCCGCCGCACGACGGTGGCAGGCAGCACGTCCAGCACGTAGTTGCAGAACACGGCGTGCAGCGGCGGCAGGGGCACCGTGCTGCCGTCCGGCAGCTGCACGGCCTCGGGCCGCATGGCGTCGCAGCAGCCGGCCACGACCTGGCCGCCGAACTCGGCAAACAGGGCGCGCTCCTGCCATTGCGCGACCGTGCGGGGAGATCCATCGGTGACGTAGTAGACCAGCCGCTGGTCGAAATCACGCCCTTCCTGCTGGCACAGGTGCCGGAAGGCCTGCAGGAACATGCGCGCAAACAGGCCGCAGCCGGCGCCCAATTCCAGCACGGCAATGGCGCCTTGCGGCGCGGTGTCCGCGCAGTGGTGGAACAGCAGGGCCGCCGCATCTTCCGAGAGGCGGCCGCTGTTGTTGACCACGTAGGGCACTTCGTTCTCGGCAAAGGTCAGCAGGCCGGCCTGCGCCCAGTGCAGGTGGCCCAGCTCCCACTCGATGCTTTCGGTGATGGGGCGAAAGTCCTGCAGCAGCTGCGAGACAACGCGCACGCCCGAAAGAACGTCCTGCGGGGCGCGGATGGCAGGCGGCCTGCCCGGCGCTGCGTCAGCGTCCATGGCGGGAAGGGACGCCGAAAGGGACGCGGACAGGGACACAGGCAGGGGCAGCGAAAGGGACAGTGGCGCGCGCAGGGCGGCCTCGCCCGTCGAAGGGTCGATTCTCAAGATGCTCTCTCCGGAAGATGCGATGGGAGTGACGCCTGCCTGCACGGCAGGCGTCCGGCCAGGCTCAGGGCACGGGCGCCCACTTGGACCAGTTCAGGTCGGCCTGCTCGAAATCGGCCTTGAGCATGCGGCGCATGGCGTCCACCTCGTCCTGGGTGATCTGCGCTTCCTTGACCTGCTTGCCGGTGGCCGCGGTGCGGGCCTTGGCAACATCGGCCTTGGTCACGGAGGCTGTTCCAGCCCAGATGGACTTGGCGGACCCCACGTTCACCCAGTGCTTGCCCTGGGACTGCAGGTCGGCCTGGTAGGCGGATTTCCAGCCCATGTTGTTCTGCGACACGGCGTTGAGCAGCTTGGCCAGCGAGCGCTGGTTGCTCACCCCCTGCTGCGCGAAAGCCTGCAGGTGAACGCGCTCGAACTTCAGCGGCAGCAGGCCCTGCTTGGCCGCCAGGCTGTCGCGCTCATTCCACCAGCGCGATGCATCGGCGGACTTGACGGCCTCCAGCTGGTTGAGCCAGTCGGCGTCGGTGACGATGCTGCCGTCGCCCTTGACCCACTGGAAGCGCTTGAAGCCGATGTCGGCCGCGCGGCCGAAGTTGTGGTTGCTCTCGCCCGGGCCGGCCTTGGTCTGGGTCTCGGCGGCCTGCTGGGCAAAGGTGCGCCGGCGCCCCGTGGGCGTGATCCACAGCGCGATCTTGTGCGTGTCATACATCTGCTGCACCAGGCTGGCCAGCTTGGCGCGGAAGGTGGGCTCGTACTCCGCATCGTTGGCAATGGCGGCCTTGCTGGTGGCCACGTCCTGGGCCTTGGCCTCCAGGTACACCGTCTTGGAGTTCTGAGCGGCGCGCATGCCCTGGTGCGAGGCCGGCAGCATGCCGCTGAGCTTGGCCACCGTGGCCCCTCCGGCTGCCGCCAGGCCCAGCGCCTCCTTGGCACCCCCGGCCTGCGGCTGGCCCGGCGCGGCCTTGGCGGCGGCCAGCTTGTGGTCGTTCTGGAAACGCTCCAGCGCGGCGCGCGTCTGCGCGCCGTAGCTGCCGTCGTAGTCCACGCCCAGATACGGCGCGTTCTTGGCGTCCTTGACCACGCGCAGCATGGCCTGCAGCAGGGCCACGTCATGCACCTGGTTGCTGCCGCCCTCGCCTACGCTGTCCTTGATGTCAGGCATGTTTCTCCCCTCGTTGTGGTTGTCGATATGGCCCGCAGCAACGGCTCAGCGGGCGGGCTCGGGTTTGCGGTCGGTTTTGTTGCCGGTTTTTTTGCCGGGCTCCAGGCCGGCATCCGGCAGCAGGTGCACCAATGGCACGGTGCGCGGCTGCAGGCTGGCCGAGCAGGCACGCAGCCGCAGAGATTCGGCATGCGCCTGCGCCATGTCCGCCGCCACCTGCACCAGGGCGTGATGGGGCGCGGCGCCTGCGGGGCGTGTGCGCACGACGGAATAGGCGCCCAGGCATTCGGCCTGCTGCGCGCGTGCGGCACGTGCTGCCGCCACGCTGGCATAGCGCGCCGCCACCACGGCCTGCACGGCGGCCGGTGGTGCCGAGGCCTGCTCGGCAAACGCCTGCCGGCCCTTGTTCCAGCGCAGGCTGCGGGTCTCGATCTGGTCGGGCGCATCGTCCTGCGGTGATGCATAGCGCACCAGCAGCACCGGAATCCGGCCCGTGGGCGCCAGCACCCAGCTTTGGTAGTTGCCCTGGGGCTCGTCGTACTGCCAGGCCAGGTGCGGGCCCTGGGCGGTGGCGACATACAGCGCATGGCGGCGCTTGGGATGCTCAAAGCCCCCCATCTGCGTGACCAGCAGCGCACGCGAGCCGCCCTGCACGCCGGGCAGGCGCAAGCTGCGCACGGCAGCGGTGACGGTGTCTTCTTCCTCGCCAGTCGTCCACACGCGCTCGAGGTGCTGGAGCCCTGCTGCCGCAGACAGCGGATCACCCACGCCGTACAGCGGATCGGGCTGCGCCAATTGCGCCGGCCCCCTGGACGCAGGCCAGGACAGCGCCGCTGGCTGGCCCTGCTGCACACCGGCACGCACCAGCCTCAGCTCAAAGGGACAAGGCGCCGCCGTGCAGGCAGGCAGCGACAACTCATAGGCAGGCGCCCCCTTGGCCGTGCCGGACAGCAGGCTTTCCAGCACCTGCCGCTGCGGCCCGGCAGCGAACGCCGCCCCGGCACCCAGCACCGCCACAAGGCTCAAGGCCAGTGCCCGCCATGGCAGCGCCCCGCCACAGTAAAAATCGGAGCGCATTGAATGGTGAGCCATGGTGATAGCGGGTTTCTATGATTGGCCTGGGCTGTCGATACGCCGCAATACAGGAGGAATCTGCCGCAATGGGCTTGAAACAGGCATTTCAAGGCCCGGCGCCGCAGGCATTGTCTACAAGCTGGCATGCGGCGTCTGTTGCAAAATGCATCCTGCGCCTGAGAATTGCATTCAACATTTGCAATTCATCCAGGATGCATTCTGGAACCTTTCAATCCAGATAAATTTCATTTGCACAAAAATCAACAACATCAATGACTTACATGAAATTCACCCCAATTTCATAAAGCAAGGAAAATACCTTCTTGTATACATGACAGCTTCCGACATCTGCCTCCATCGAGTGCAAGGGCTGAGGAAAACCTGAATCAATGCGGATACGCCATGGGTTGCCAACTGCAAATAGTGCGCACCGAAGATTCCCTTGATGAACCCGCATCACAAGTTCGCCCGATTTCACGATACTGCAACCATTCACCATCTCAAATGGCTTGCGGCTGAACGACCGGGGCTGCCTTGCCGGTTGTACCTGCAAGGTGCACCGGGGCGCACGCGCATCGCTGCCGGTTCCAGCTTCTTACCGTGACCACCCGAAATCACTGCTACAATCGCTGGCTTCGGAGAGGTGGATGAGCGGTTTAAGTCGCACGCCTGGAAAGCGTGTGTGGGCTAATCCCCACCGCGGGTTCGAATCCCGCCCTCTCCGCCATACACCCAGCAAAACGGGCCCCTACACGGGGCCCGTTTTCGTTTCCGGGCCGGCTTGTGGCAAGGTTCATGCCCAGGTTTGCGCCCGCCCCTGCCCCGGCCCCGCGCACCGGCCGCACATCAGGGAAAGCGACAGCACGGACACCCCCTCCAAGCCTTGCGCAGACGCGCCCCAGGGCTTGCAATAGGCAGCAGCTGGCAGCAATAGGCAAGCGTCTGACAAGCACATCCTTGTTTCGGTGATGTACTAGCTGCAACAAAGCCCCCAGGCGCGCAGCTTTGTGCAACAGCACCCCTGGCGCGAACGTGCATCCAGCCCCATGGCGCGCATGGCTTGCGGCGCTTGAGATTCGACGGAGGTTCCCCAATGGAAAGCAAGGTCATCAAGCTCCCTCAAGTCCTCTTAACTTCCGTCAATTTCTCTCAATTGACGATAGTTTTCAATCGAATCGGAGCAATCGATCGAAAATTCCAAAAACCCGCCGTATATTCCACACCGCTTTGCGGCCTGCCCGGCCCGTCTTCGGGCTGAGACGGGTCCTGCCCCTGCCGGGTACAGCGCAGCACAAGAACGCACAAGCGAAGAGCACAGGAAAACGCAAAAGGGGTTGGCATGAAGATTCTTTCGTTTTTCGGGACCCGTCCCGAGGCCATCAAGATGGCGCCACTGGTCACGGCCCTGTCGCAGACGCGGGGCATCGAGAGCGTGGTGTGCGTCACCGGCCAGCACCGGCAGATGCTGGACCAGGTGATGGATCTGTTCGGCCTGCAGGCGCAGCACGATCTCGCCGTCATGCAACCCAACCAGACGCTCAACGGCCTGTTCTCCCGCGTGGTGGCAGGTGCCGATGGCGTGCTGGAGCAGGAAAAACCGGACTACGTGCTGGTGCACGGCGACACCAGCACGGCCACCGCCTGCGCGCTGGCGGCGTTTCACCGCCGCATTCCGGTGGGCCACGTGGAAGCCGGCCTGCGCACCGGCGATCTGGCCCAGCCCTTTCCCGAAGAGATGAACCGCCGCGTGGTCGATGTGGTCAGCCAGTGGATGTTTGCGCCCACGTCCACGTCGCGCGCCAACCTGCTGGGCGAAAACCTGCAGGGCCGCATCGCCGTGACGGGCAACACCGTCATCGATGCGCTGGCCACGCTGTGCGACCGGCTCGATGCCCAGCCCGAGCTGGCCCGTGCCATTGCCCAGCGCCATCCCTGGGTGGATGCGCAGCGCCCGCTGCTGCTGGTCACGGGACACCGGCGCGAGAATTTCGGCGAAGGCTTCCAGAACATCTGCGCTGCGCTGGCCGAGCTGGCGCAGCGCCATCCGGACCTGCTCATCGTCTACCCCGTGCACTTCAACCCCGCCGTGCGCGAAGTGGTCATGCGCACGCTGGGCGGCATGGACAACATCCGCCTCATCGATCCGCTGGACTATGTGGACTTCGTCTGGTTCATGCAGCGCGCCCACATCATCCTGACCGACTCCGGCGGCGTGCAGGAAGAGGCACCCTACCTGGGCAAGCCCGTGCTGGTGATGCGCGATGTGACCGAGCGGCCCGAGGCCGTATCGGCCGGCACCGTGCTGCTGGTGGGCACGCAGCGCGCGCGCATCGTGGCCGAGGTCAACCGGCTGCTGGCCGACGAGGGGCACCACGCCTCGTTTGCGCGCCGCATCAATCCCTATGGCGATGGCCAGGCCTCGCAGCGCATCGTGCGTGCCCTGCTGGGACAGCCCTTCGACGAGTTTGCCGCCGGACACACAGGCGCCGCGGCCGTCCCGGGCATCGCGGCCGCCGTGACCAAGGGCATGGCGCCGGCCTGAACCACGCACGCACCACCCCGCGCACCACGTCCACGAAGCGCATTACGAATCGAGCACCGAAGTGAGAAAAGAGGCCCCCATGCAACCGACCATCCGCCAATCGCTTTCCCGCACCGGGGCCCGCTGGGCGCTGGGTTCGCTGCTGGGCCTGGGCGCCCTGTTCGCGCAGACGGCCTCGGCCTCGGCGCTGGGTGACGCCATACGCCAGCTGGGCGCCAGCGACGGGCTGCAGCGCAGCGTCACGCTCAAGGAGCTGGGCATCGTCGATCCCGTGGTGCTGGCCGGCACGGCCACCCAGGACTTCTACCTGCCCGTGCCGCGCGGCCTGCCGCTGGGCGATGCCAGCATTGCCTTCGACAGCCGCTACCTCAAGGGCGAGCCCGGCGTCTCGACCGTGGTGATCTCGCTCAACGGCACGCCCGCCGTGTCGCAGACCGTGCCCGATGGTGACGGCATGCTGCAGCGCACGCTGCCCGTCGCCCAGCAGGCCCGCGCCAGCGATTTCGTGCGGCTGGGCGTGAACTGGCGCAGCCGCAACGGCCAGGTGCGATGCGATGACAACCATTCCCTGGCCAACTCCCTGACCATCTCGCCGCAGACACGGCTGAGCTACCGCGTGGACCCGCGCGATGTGCGCAGCATCGAAGATGTCTGGAACACCCTGCCCGTGCGCACCACCGTGCTGGTGGCGGGCCGGCAGCTGGAGCAGGCCTCGTTCGACAGTGCCTGGCGCATTGGCGCCAGCCTGCAGCGCAACAACAGGCGCATGACGGTGAATGCATTGCCCGCCGTGGGGGAGACGCTGGACCTGCGCGGCCTGGAGGTTCCCGCCGCCCTGGCCGGCGTGCCCGCCTTTGCCGCACTGCGCGGCGCCGAGCCCCAGCACAAGCTGGCCAGTGACGCCGAACTGGGCGCGCTGCTCATGCTGGGGGCCGCCCAGGTCAGCGGAGACATCGTGGTGGCCGACAAGGCACTGCAGCAGCGCCTGACCGCCGCCTTCGCGGCCCTGCAGGCCCAGCTGGCGGCCGACCCCGACGCGGGACAGGCCCTGCAGCAATGGCGCGCCCGGCGCGCACCGCTGGCCAACGAAGCGCTGGCCTCGCAGCAGTTGCGCGCCCTGCCCATGGGCCGCCAGATGGTGCTGGCCGTGGCCGCCGACGCGGGTGCGCGCGTGGCCGGCCTGCAGGAGGCCGCCCTGCAGCGTCTGCTGGTCAGCGACAACGTGACCGTGGCCGCGGCCCAGCCCCCGCAATGGGACGAGGCCAAGGGCATACGCCTGTCCAGCCTGGGCGGCAGTCCCGACAGCTTCGACGTGCTGTCGCGCGGCGACTGGACGATGAACTTCCCGCTGAGCGCCGTGGCCTCGCAGGGCCAGATGCCGGGCGAGATCACGCTGTACGTGGCCGCCGCCCCCGGCGCCTCGGCCACGCGCCCCGTGGCCACGCTGTTCTGGAACGGCATGCTGCTGTCGGCCCGCCAGCTGGAGGCCAACGGCCAGCCCGAACGCCTGCGCGCCCGTGTGCCCGGCTATGCGCTGGGCATCAACAACACCTTGCGGGTGTCCGTGCAGCGCCAGCCCTACTCGGCCGACTGCAACGAGATTCCCCAGCCCTACCCCGCCAGCGTGCTGCCGGCCATCAGCTACGTGACGCCCGGCAAGGCCGAGGCCAACGGCAGCTTCATCGGCCTGCTGCCGCTGCTGGGCGCCAAGTCGCAGTTCCTGGTGCCCGCCAGCTATCTGTCGGCGGCGCCGGCCGCGCTGGAGCGCATGGCCAACCTGGCGGCCGCCAGCGGCCTGTCGGCTTCGCAGGCCGAGCTGGTCGTGGCCCAGGCCGATGCAACGGCCAAGCCCTCCATGCCCTTTGTCGCCATGGAAGTGCCGGTGGACGGCGCCAAGCCCCTGGTGACGGTGACGGACCGGCAACAGCTGCGCATCCGCGGCAAGTCGGCGGACTGGCTGGACATCAAGGGACTCAAGCAACTGTCCTCGGCCGAAGTGGTCACGGCAGGCGGCCAGCAGGGCGTGCTGTGGCATGCCATCGGCGAGTGGACGGGCGGCCTGGGCGAGCCCTTCCTGCTCAATCGCGGCAACATCGCCGTGATCGGTGGCGACGGCCCGCTGGCCTGGGTGGACAGCAGCAATCCCGAAACCGGCATTCCGTCGGGTCCGCGCGAAAGCGCCTTCCACGAATGGCGCAACTTCCTGTCCTGGAGCGTGCCGGGCATCGCCATCGCGCTGTTCGTGGTGCTGCTGCTGGTGGTGCTGGCCTGGGCGGTGGCGCGCAGCAAGCAGTCCAAGCACTGAGCCCGGCCCGGGCAACGATGACGACGGCATGAGGCGATCGCCATGATCTCTTCCCTCTACTGGCCCTACCTGGTGGCCGACTACTACCACGCGCTGGAGATCGTCAGCGCCGTGGTGGCCGTCGTCATCCTGCTGTCCAGCATCGACGACCTGTTCATCGACGCCTGGTACTGGGTGCGCGAGGCCTGGCGCGCGCTGACCGTCAAGCGCCGCTACCAGCCGCTCAAGGCACAGCAGTTGCAGGAGGTCGAGGAAAAGCCGCTGGCCATCATGGTGCCGGCCTGGCTGGAGTACGACGTGATCGCGCCCATGCTGGAGAGCATGGTGGGCACGCTGGACTACAAGAACTACATGATCTTCGTGGGCACCTACCGCAACGACGAACGCACCAAGAACGAGGTCGAGCGCATGCGCCGGCGCTACCGCCAGCTGGTCCGCGTGGAGGTGCCCCATGACGGCCCCACCTGCAAGGCCGACTGCCTCAACTGGATCGTGCAGGCCATCTTCCAGCAGAACACGCTGCAGCCCGAGCCCTTTGCCGGCGTGATCCTGCACGACAGCGAGGACGTGCTGCACCCGCTGGAGCTCAAGTACTACAACTACCTGCTGCCGCGCATGGACTTCATCCAGCTGCCCGTGACCTCGCTGGAGCGCGAGTGGTACGAGCTGGTGGCCGGCACCTACATGGACGAATTCGCCGAATGGCACACCAAGGACCTGGTGGTGCGCGAGAGCATGTCGCACATGGTGCCCTCGGCCGGCGTGGGCACCTGCTTTTCGCGCAAGGCGATGGAGGAGCTGGCGGCCGAGACCCACAACCAGCCTTTCAACACCGACACGCTGACCGAGGACTACGACATCGGCGCTCGGCTGGCACGCCGGGGCATGAAGCAGATCTTCGGCAAGTTCCCCGTGGACTATTTGATACGGCGCAAGCCGCTGTTCGGCCTGGGCAAGGAAAAGGTGTCCACGCTGACCATGCCGCTGGGCATCCGCGAGTTCTTTCCCAACACCTTCAAGACCGCGTACCGGCAAAAGGCGCGCTGGACACTGGGCATCGGCCTGCAGGGCTGGAGCCAGGTCGGCTGGGCCGGGCCGCTGTCCACCAAGTACCTGCTGTTCCGGGACCGCAAGGGGCTGGTGACCTCCTTCGTGGCCATCCTGGCCTATCTGCTGCTGCTGAACTTCCTGCTGTTCCTGCTGGCCGATCACATGGGCTGGTGGACGGTGTACTACCCGTCCCTGTTCGCTCCCAACGGCTGGCTGGTGACGCTGATGAGCGTCAACGTCATCGCCCTGCTGCTGCGCGTGGTGCAGCGCGCCTGGTTCGTCTCGCGCCTGTACGGCTGGGAGCACGCCATGCTGTCCATACCACGCATGGTGATCGGCAACTTCATCAATGCCATGGCGGCGGCGCGCGCCTGGAAGCTGTTCATCGTCCACCTGGTCACGGGCAAGCGGCTGGCCTGGGACAAGACCATGCACGACTTCCCGTCCACCGACCAGTTGAGCCACCAGCGCCAGCGCCTGGGCGAGCTGCTGCTGTCATGGCAGGCCATCGACGAAACCCGGCTGGCCAGCGCACTGGAGATCCAGCGGCGCGAACGCCGCCCGCTGGGCGCCATCCTCATGGAGCAAGGCTGGCTCGATGAAGCCACGCTGCGCGAGGCCATCAGCTTCCAGCAGGGGGAGTCCACCGATCCCCCGGCACATCCCGGCTTGGCCGCACCAGGCAATCCAAGCACACCAAAGGCCGGCATATGAAGCGTCTCGCACCCCTCGTTCGCCCACTCACCCTGGCCGCGCTGCTGGGCGCCGGCTGGAACACGCCGCCGGCCTGGCCGCAGGCCGTGGCCGCCGTCAAGGCGGAGGCGCCACTCAGGGGCCGCGCGTGGCAACTGGCCAACCAGGCCTATGCCCACTACCAGGCCGGCCGCTTTGCACGGGCCGCGACCGCCGCCGCATCGGCCGTACAGCTGCGCCCCGACCTGCTGCGCCTGCGCATGCTGCTGATCTACTCGCTGCAAAAGCAGGGCAAGAACGACGAAGCGCTCAAGGCCATCGCCTCGGCCCGCGCCGCCGGGCTGGACGAGGCCACGCTGCAGCAGGCCGAAACCAATGTGCGGGCCGCAGCGGCAGGTGGGGCAGCGGGCGGGCCTGCGGGGGCCACGGCTTCCGAGGCCTACAACAAGGCCTTTCCCATCGCCACGCAGGCCTACACCGACTACAACGCCAAGAACTACGCGGACAGCGCGCGCAGGGCCGAGCAGGCCTTTCGCCTGGACCCCAGCCAGGGCCAGTGGGCGCTGTTGTGGATAGGCGCGCTGGAGGCGCAGGAACAGCTGGGCGCCGCCATCGAGGCCGCAGATGCCGCCCTGGCCCTGGACCCACCCAACAAAAGCGACCTGGTGGCCAAGCGCCAGACCCTGCGCCGCAGCCAGGCCGTGCTGCCGGCGCAAAAGGCCTACCAGGCGCTGATCGCCAACAACCCGGCGCAGGCCGTGCCCTTTGCGCGCGAGGCCGTGGCGCTGGCGCCGGGAACGGCATCGCACCGCCTGCTGCTGATCACCTCGCTGCTGCTGGCCGAGCAATTGCCCGATGCGGAAAAAGCCGCAGACGAGGCGCTGGCGCAGGACAACGAAGACACAGCGGCGCTGGGCATGCGCGGCTACATCCGCCAGCGCCAGGGCAAGACCGCACAGGCCAACGAGGACTTCGATGCCGTGCTCAAGCAGGACTGGCTGGACGAAAAGCAGTCCGCCAACCTGCGCCTGATCGCGGCCGACGCGGCCCTGGCCGCTGGCGACGCGGCACGCGCCCGCGCGCTGCTGGCGCCCATGCCGGCACAGGATGAATCCGTGGCGCGCCGCCTCAAGCAAGCCGATGACCTGCGCCCCGGCCGCGACACGCCCATGGTGGCCGATACGCGCGGCGCCTCGCAGACCCTGGCCATGGCCGACTATCCGCCGCCCCTGCAGGACTGCCGCGACACGCCCTATGGCACGGTCTGCGAGCTGCAGCCTTCCGATGCCCAGGGCACGGGCGGCCCCAGCGCCCAGGCCTATGCGGCCTACGCACGCCAGGACTACAAGGCCGCCATCGACCACGCGCGCACGGCCGTGGAGCAGGACCCCGACAACCCGCAACTGCAAAAGCTGCTGACCACCACGCTGGCCGCAGGCGACCGCGACCAGCAGGGCCAGGCCCTGCTGCGGCTGGACAAGTCGCTGTCCATCACCCCCAACGACCCCCAGCTGCTGATGCAGCGCGGCTACCTGTACTCGCGCCAGGAAGAGCCGGCCAAGGCGCTGCAGGACTTTCGCGCGGCGCGCGCCACGGGCGAGGCGCCAGCGGGCGCCATGCTGGACGAAGGCTATGCGCTGGCCGGCACCGGCGACAACCGGGGCGCCGTGCGCACCTTCAAGGAAGCCATCGACCTGGACGACGCCGGCACCGCCAAGCTCACGCCCGGCCAGCGCGAGAACGCACGCAGCGCCGTCTCCGGCTATTCGCGCGAATGGGGCGCCATCGTCTCCATGGGCTACCGGGGTGCGCGGCCTGCGGGGCGTGCGTTCTCGGACGGCATCCTCACCCAGGCGGGCGATGCGGTCTTCGGCACGGCCGAGGCCTACTGGCGCCCGTCCAACTTCCTGAACTCATCGACGCGCATCTTCGATGTCTATGGGCGGCTGGGCAGCACCTTGCACGACGGCGGCGGCACCACGCTGGGCCAAAGCGCCATCGACCCCTGCACGGGCCTGCCCATCAATGTGCAGGCCGGCGACAACCGCGGCATCTCTGGCCTGCCCACCACCACGGGCTCGCTGGGCATGCGCTTCACGCCGTCCACCAAGTACGCGCTGACCTTCGGCATAGAGCGCCAGTTCAACATCGGCTCCGCCACGCGCTCGGGCTTCATCACGCCTGAATCGCCCCAGCTGCGCTGCCTGATGAGCGGGCGCGATCCGCTCAACCCCACGGGCCCGGCACTGGGCAATCCCATCTCGGCCAAGTACAGCGCGGGCGCGGGCCAGGGCGGCTGGCTGGCCTATGTCACCCATGGTTTCTACGAGGGCACGGGCCGGCGCACGGACCGCTCCAGCTGGTTCACCATGGAAGGCTACAGCCAGGCCGGCTATGCCAACCAGAGCATGGCCTCGCGCTTCACGCTGACCGACCAGACCAACGGCGCCCTGGTGGGCGACGGCTCGGGCCGCTACAAGCGCGAGCAATGGTTCTTCTCCACCGAGGCCCGCATCGGGCGCAGCTTCCGGGCCGACGGCATCAACCAGGGCCTGGTGATCTTCCCATTCGGCGTGGTCGCGGCCGACTGGATCAAGCAGAGGAACCGCGTCGAGGTGCGCTCCCTGCAGGCAGCCCCGGGCGCCACGCCCACCGCAGCCCAGTTGGCCGCCCAGCAGGGGCAGACGCTGGCACTGCAAGGCAATGGCAGCAGCTGGTCCGCCAGCGCCGGCGTGGGCGTCAGCCTGCGCCAATGGTTCCGCGAAAGCCACTACAGCACGGCCCAGTCCTATCTGGACTGGTCCATGCAGTACCGCTTCAACATCGGCGGCGGCCAGGCCGACCGGGCCAAGGGCCTGTTCATGACGCTGACGCTGTCCTATTGAAAGCCTTGCCCCGCCGCCGCCACCACCACACAGACAAGAGAAAAGGAGAAAGCTCCCATGGATTCGACCAAGCAAGCACCCCGCCCCGCCCTGCACGGACTGCGCTCGGGCATGGCGCGCGCCGCACGCGGACTGGCCGGCTGCGCCCTGGTGCTGGGCGCGCTGGCAGCGCAGGGTACGGCACAGGCCCAGGCACAGGACAGCTCCTCCATCGTTCTCAAGGGCAAGGACGGCTGGCTGTTTCCGGGCTGGGGCAGCCTGACCCAGGTGGACCGCGCCGGCATCACCGAATCCACGCGGCTGATCACCGAGGCGCGCAACCTGCTGGCCGCGCGTGGCGTGAAGCTGCAGGTGCTGCTGCTGCCCGACAAGGTGCGCTTCTATGCCGACAAGATGCCCGACGGCAAGGCCATGAGCGCCGATGTCCAGGGCCGCTACAAGCAGGTGCTGCAGACGCTGCAGGCCGCCGGCATTCCCAGCTTTGACGACGAGGCCGTGCTGCGCACCGTGCGCGACAGCGGCAAGGACGTGTTCTACCGCACCGACCAGCACTGGACCCAGGCGGCAGCCGACGCCACGGCCGAGGCCACCGCCCGCATGGTCCAGGGCGAGGTGCCCCAGCTGGCTGGCAGCGCCGGCAGCGGCCTGGCCCTGGGCGACACCGTCACCGAGCGCCGCTATGGCGACCTGGCCGAGCTGTTCCTCACCGCCGACGAGCGCAAGCAGATCGGCCGCGAGGTCTACACCGTGCGCCGCCAGGCTCCGGCCAAGGGCCTGCTCGACGATGAGCCCGCCCCCGTCCATGTCACCGGCCACAGCATGGTCCAGCCCTACTTCGGCTTTCCGCAAAAGCTCTCCAACCTGCTGGACCGCCCGGTCTCGCTGAACTGGAAGCCCGGCAACGTGGGCCAGTGGACCATGCTGCTGGAGTACCTGGAGTCGCCGGCCTTCAAGTCCCACAAGCCCCAGGTGCTGGTGTGGCAGATGTTCGAGCCCACCTACAGCTACGGCCCCAACGCGGCCGGCCAGTGGGACAACGCCTCGCTCATGCCCAACGCCACCTGGCTGGAGCGGCTGCGGGCCGCGCTCAAGGGCTGACACCGTGGACCCCACCGCGCAAGAACTGCAAACCGACAAAGGACACCGGCGCAACGCCTGGATCTGGGGCGCCCTGCTGCTGTCGGGCCTGGCCTGGGGCGGCTGGACGCTGGCCAGCGGGGGACCGAAGGCCGGCGAGCTGCAACTGGCCGCCTGGCTGGATGGCCGCGCGGGCGCGGCGCTGAACAAGGGCCTGCGCCTGCCTGCGCAGTCCTCGCTGGAAACCGGCCAGGCCGCGCTGCGCTACCGCCTGCTGGGCGATACGGGAGCGCAGGTGGCCCTGGGCTGCCCGCAATGGATGTTCTACCGCGACGGCCTGCGGCCCCAGCCCGGCACCGGCGCCGCGCCCTTCGAGGCGCGCCAGCGCCTGCTGCGCCACTGGACCCGGCAGTTGCATGACAAAGGCATTGCCACCCTGGTGGTGGCCGTGCCCGACAAGTCGCGCATCGAGGCCGCCCATCTGTGCGGCCTGCCCGTGGCACCCGTGATGCTCCAGCGCCTGGACCTGTGGCAGCAGCGCCTGCAGGCCGACGGCATTGCCTTCGCCGATCTGCGCCCTGCCCTGCAGACACAGGAGCAGGCGCAACCCGTTTTCTTTCGCACCGACGTACACATGAATGCCGAGGGCGCACACGCCGCCGCCCTGGCCGTCGCCCAGGCCGCGCTGCCGCTGCTGGGCGGGCAGCGCGGCGCCCAGGCCTTCGAGGAATCCGCGCCCGGGCCGCTGCAGCCGCTGCCCGGCGACCTGCTGGCCCTGGCCGGCCTGGCCGATGCCCCGGCCGGCTGGCGCCCACGGCGCGACCAGGTGCGCCCGCAGACCATTGCCCCCGTGCGCGGCGGCGGCCTGCTGGACGAGACGCCTCCCGTGCAGGTGCTGCTGGCCGGCAGCTCCAACGGGCTGCGCAGCAATTTCGCGCCGCAGCTCGGCCGAGCGCTGGGCCAGGAAGTCTGGAACCTCAGCATGGACGGCGGCCAGTTCAGCGGCGCCATGGTGGCCGCGCTCAAGCGCCGCGCCTCCTGGCCGGCCAGCCTGCGGCTGGTGATCTGGGAGTTCTCGGAAAACACCTTGTCCCTGCCCCTGACGGACGATGAAAAAGCGGCGCTCAAGGAGCTGGACGCCGCCTCCCCGCCTGCGTGACCCCGCCCGCTACATGCTGTTCAATTCCTATCTTTTCCTGCTGCTGTTCCTGCCCATCGCGCTGGCGGGCCACTACCTGGCCGGGGCTATCAGCCTGCGGCTGGCCGCGTTCTGGCTGTGCCTGACGTCCTTTGTCTTCTACGGCTGGTGGAACCCGCAGTTCGTCGCCCTGCTGGCGCTGTCCATCGCCTTCAACTACGTGGTGAGCCTGCTGATCCTGCGCTTTGCGGGCCGCGCGCGGCTGCAGGGGCTGGTCACCGCCCTGGGCGTGGGCGCGGACCTGGCGGCGCTGTTCCACTACAAGTACTTCGCCACGCTGTTCAACTTCCTGGGCGAATGGGGGCTGACGCAGGGCGGCATGCACGAGCTCATCCTGCCCCTGGGCATCTCGTTCTTCACCTTCACCCAGATCGGCTACCTGCTGGACTGCCGCTCGGGCATCGTCAAGGAACGCAGCCTGCTCAGCTACGTGCTGTTCGTGACCTTCTTCCCGCACCTGATCGCGGGGCCCATCCTGCACCACAAGGAAATGATGCCGCAGTTCGCGCAGCCGGATAACTACCGGTTCCGCGCGGACAACCTGTCCATCGGCGGCACGCTGTTCGTGATCGGCCTGGCCAAGAAGGTGCTGCTGGCCGACGAGATCGCGCCCTATGCAGACGCGGGCTTCGCGGCGCCCGGCGAGCTGCAGTTCTGGGCCGCCTGGGGCGCCAGCCTCAGCTACGCGCTGCAGCTGTACTTCGACTTCTCGGGCTATTCGGACATGGCGCTGGGCCTGGCGCGCATGTTCGGCATCCGTTTCCCGCTGAACTTCAACTCGCCCTACAAGGCCGGCAGCATCATCGACTTCTGGGCACGCTGGCACATGACGCTGACGCGCTACCTCACGGCCTACCTGTACTACCCCGTGGCCATGGCCATCTCGCGCGCACGCGAAAAGCGCGGCCTGTCCGTGGGCTCCAGCGCCGCGCGCACGCCCGGCGGCTTTGCGGCCACCATCGTCGTGCCCACGCTGTTCACCATGGGGCTGGCGGGCATCTGGCACGGCGCCGGCCTGCAGTACGTGATCTTCGGCCTGCTGCATGCCTTCTACCTGTCGGTCAACCATGCCTGGCGCATCTTCGTGGTCAGCCGCAAGCCGGCCGCCGCACGCAAGTCGGGCCGGGGCGTGCAGGCGCTGTGCGTTGTCATCACCTTCATCGCCGTGCTCATCGCCCAGACCTTCTTCCGCGCCCACGGCGTGGGCGACGCCATGCTGCTGCTCAAGGGCATGGCCGGCCTGCGCGGCGTGGAGGCGCTGGAGTCGCTGTCCCACGTCCAGGGACTGGCACTGGGCGATGCCATCCGCCTGGCCATAGGCCACCACATGCAGCTGGCGCTGGTGCTGCTGCTGCTGGCCATTGCCTGGTTCACGCCCAATGCCCACCAGATCCTGGGCCGTTTCTCGCCCGCCATGTTCAAGGTGCAGGAAGCGCCCCGCGCCTGGATGCGCTGGCGCCCCAGCGCGGGCTGGACAGCCGTGACCCTGGTCCTGCTCTTCCTGTGCCTGGTCAACCTGCACAAGGAAACCCGCTTCCTGTATTTCCAGTTCTGAAACACCTGTTGGAGAGAAACCATGTCCCTGAATGACATCGAAACCAAGATTGCCCAGATCATCGGCGCCATCATCCTGACCTCGGTCGAGCCCGATACGCTGCTGCTCGAATCGGGCCTGGTGGACTCGCTGTCCGCCGTGGACGTGGCATTGGCCATCGAAAAGGAATTCGGCGTCAAGATACCGCCATCGGAGATCGACCTGCACCTGGAATCCGTGCACACGCTGGCGCAGTACGTGGCCGAGCAGCGCAAGGCCTGATGCAGCGCCTGCACGCCGCCGCCCTGTCCCTTTGTCCCTGCGCAACAAGGAGCCCGCATGCGATTCAGTTTTGACCGCTTCGACTTCACCGAGCCCGGCGCCGACACCGCGCGGCCCGCCGTGATCGATGCCGCCGGCACGCTGGACTGGCAGCAACTGGCCCAGGCCGTGGCGCAATGGGAGCAGCAGGCGCTGGCGCGCGGCGCGCGGCGCGACGAGCCGCTGCTGATCACGGGGCACAAGGAGACCGCGTTCCTCGTGGCCATCCTCGGCTGCCTGCGCCTGGGCGTGCCCTTCGTGCCGGTGGACGTGATCAACCCGCCCGAGCGCATGGCGCGCATCGCCACGCTGGTGCAGGCCGGCCTGCACTACGACGCGCAGGCCCGCAGCTTCCTGGACACCGGCATCGCCGCGCAGCCGCTGCAGGAAAAATCGCTGGCCTACATCATGTTCACCTCGGGCAGCACGGGCGATCCCAAGGGCGTGCAGATCGGGCGCGAGAGCCTGGGCCTGTTCGCCGGCTGGATACGCGACTGCCTGGCCCTGGGCGAGGCGCCGGTCTTCATGGACCAGATGCTGTTCAGCTTCGACTTTTCGCTGTTCAACTGGATGGGAGCCCTGGTCACAGGCGGCGCCTGCGTGCTGTGCGCGCGCGAGACCATTGCCGACCGCCAGGCCTTTGCCGCCTACCTGGCGGGCACCCATGTGAACGTCTGGGCGTCCACGCCCTCCTTCGTGCGCCAGCAGCTGCTGGATGCCGACTTCGACCAGCAGCACCTGCCCGACCTGCGCGTCTTCGTCTTCGGCGCCGAATCGCTCACGCCCACCGTGGCCGAGGCGCTGTGGAGCCGCTTTCCCCAGGCGCGCATCATCAACTCCTACGGCCCCACCGAGGCCACCTGCTCCACCACCTGGGTGGAGATCGACCCCGCGCTGCGCCAGCGCGCGCCGCTGCCCTTTCCCATCGGCCGGGCCAAGCCCTATGCCGATGTGTTCCTGGACGAAGGCGAGATCTGCGTGGCCGGCGACCACGTGATGCGCGGCTACCTCAACCGCCCCGACCTGCACGCCACACGCATGTTCATGCGCAACGGCAAGCGCGGCTACCGCACGGGCGACCTGGGCGAGATCGACGGCGACGGCCTGGTCACCTTCCACGGCCGGCGCGACGACCAGATCAAGATGCACGGCTACCGCATCGAGCTGGCCGAGGTCGATGCCGTGCTGGCCACCCTGCCCGGCGTGCGCGCAGGCGCGGCGGTGGCACTGAAGCGGCCCGATGGCTTCATCGTGCGCATGATCGGCTTCGTGGACCTGGACCGCAGCGGCCCGCCCGGCATGCAGCCCCTGCCCGAAGACCTGGCCGGATGGCGCGAACTGCTGGCCCAGCGCGTGCCGCCCTACATGATTCCGTCGGAACTGCTGGCCTGCCACGGCTTTCCGCTGACGCAGACTGACAAGGCCGACCGCAAGCAACTGGAGCGCATGTACCTTGATGCACGCATGCGCCCCGCCAAGTAAACCAAGGACCCGCAGGCATGACCTCCGCTTTTTCCCCCGTGATGCGTACCGTCGCGCTCGCCCTGGCCGGCCTGGCCGGGCTCTCCTGCCTGCCCGCCGCGCATGCCGAAGGCACGCTGGCGCAGCTCTATGCGGCGCGCCCGCCCGCAGGCTCGTCCTTCGTGCGCGTGGTCCACCCCGACGCGGGCAGCCTGCGCGTGAAGATCGGCGACGGCCCCGAGCAGACGCTGTCCGGCAGCAAGCCGGCCAGCAGCTACGCCATCGTCAAGGGCGACACGCCCTTTGCCATTCAGCTGGACGGCAAGAGCGCCGGCAGCATGAAGGTGGCGCCGGGCAGCTTCACCACCTTGGTGCCGCAGCGCCAGGGCAAGAACGCGGCCGCGCGCTTCACGTCCATCGACGACTCCGGCGGCAGCCAGGACGCGCTCAAGGCCGAGCTGCGCTTCTACAACCTGATCGACGATTGCACCGAAGGCGGGCTCAAGATCGCCGGGACGGGCACGCCGCTGTTCACGGGCGTGGCGCCCGCCAGGTCGGCCAGCCGCTCCATCAACCCGGTCAGTGCCCAGCTCGCCGCCACCTGCGCCACTGCGGCCAGCGCGCCGCTGGCACTGCCCCAGCTGCAGCCGGGCGACCACTACAGCCTGTTCATGACGGGTACGGCCGCCGCACCCGTGCTGCGCGGCCAGGCCAGCGCCACCGACACCTATCGTCCCTGACCCAGCCCAAGGAGACCGACACAGACATGCGCACCCGCTCCGTATTGCGTGAAGACCACCTGCTGTTCAAGGAACAGGTGGACCGATTCGTGGCCACCGAGATCCTGCCCCACATCAATGACTGGGAGGCCGAGGGCATCACGCCGCGCGCCCTGTGGCGCAAGGCCGGCGACAGCGGCCTGCTCAACTGCGACCTGCCCCCGCCCTACGGCCAGGGCGGCGACTTCGGCCACGCGGCCGTGGTCATCGAGGCGCTGGCGCGCGCCAACTGCCTGGGCATCGGCTTTTCCATCCATTCCGACATGGTGTCGCCCTATCTCTGGAACTTCGGCACGCAGGTGCAGAAGGACCGCTGGCTGCCGCGCATGGCCACGGGCGAGCTGATCGGTGCCATCGCCCTGACCGAGCCCGGCGCGGGCAGCGACCTCAAGGCCGTGCGCACGCGCGCCCGCCGCAAGAGCGAGGGCGAAGGCGGCGGCTACGTGCTCAACGGCCAGAAAACCTTCATCACCAATGGCGTCAACGCCGGCCTGATGGTGGTTCTGGCCAGCACCGAGCCCGACCTGGGCGCGCGCGGCCTGTCGCTGTTCGTGGTGGAAGAAGGCATGAAGGGCCTGGGCAAGGGTGCCGCCCTGCGCAAGATAGGCCAGCACAGCCAGGACACCTGCGAGCTGTTCTTCGACGAGCTGCACCTGCCGGCCGACCACCTGCTGGGGCGCGAAAACGCCGCCTTCGAGCATGTGACGCAGGAGCTGGCGCAGGAACGGCTGGCGATCGCGCTGCGTGCGGCGGCCTCCACCGAAGGCATGCTGGACGAGGCCGCCGAGTTCGTGCGCAACCGCAAGGTCTTCGGGCGCCGCGTGCTCGACTACCAGAACACCCGCTTCAAGTTCGCCGACGCGCTGGCCAAGACCACCATGCTGCGCGTCTTCCTGGACGACTGCCTGGCCCAGCACATGGAAGGCTCACTGGACTCCGTCACCGCCGCCATGGCCAAGCTCAACGCCACCGAGCTGCAGGGCCAGGTGCTGGACGAGCTGCTGCAACTGCACGGCGGCTACGGCTACATGGCCGAATACGGCATTGGCCGCGCCTGGGCCGATGCACGGGCGCTGCGGATCTTCGGGGGCAGCAGCGAAATCCTCAGAGAGATCATCGGCAAGCGCTTCTGACCCGGCAGCCACCGCGCTCAGCGGGCAGCGGCCTTCCACTCGCGCAGCAGTTGCCGGGCCTCCGGCGTGTCGTTCAGCACCCAGGGGTCGATGGCGAAGGCGACGACGCGCTGGGCGCCGTAGTCGCGGGCCACGTCCCACTGGCGGCGCACGCGCTCGAAACTGGCCGTGCGCGCCTGGAAGTCCGAGCCATCGGGCCGCGTGGACGGCAGTTGCTCGAACAGTTCCACGATGAGGTCGAACGGCGCCCTGCGCTCGAGCAGCATCTGCTGCAGCGGTGCCAGCGCCTCGTAGTTGCGCAGTCCCGCCACGCCCACGCCGTCCTGCACCATGGGGCGCAGGGACACGCGGTCCAGCAGGATGCTCCACAGCGTGGGCAGGCTGCCCAGCGTCTGCAGCTGGCTGAAATAGGTGGAGATGCCGGGCACCTGGCCGGACGTGGCCGCTGCCGCCTGCGCCAGTGGCTGCAGTGCGCTCAACAGCAGCTCGATGCGCTCGGGCGCGGCCCAGTGGTATTGCTCCAGCTCGTAGGGGATGTACCAGCCGCGAAACGCCGCATGGCGCGGCCAGGTGCTGGCGTACATGTGGTTGGTGCCCTGCTCGGCGATATGCGCCAGGTAGGGCGCGGGGCCTGCTGCATTGGAAAGGCTGATCTGCTTCCACCAGCGCTCGTCATAGGGCAGGCCCAGGTGCACGCCCATGCCCAGTTCGGTACAGATGTCCAGCAGGTCGGCGATCTGCGCGTCGGCCAGCATCCAGCTGTCCGCCTCTGAATCGCCCAGCAGGCCGCTCCATTGCACGAACAGCTCCCGGCAGCCCAGCGCCTGGGTGGCGGCCAGGCGCTGGCGCCATTGGTCGCGCGGCATCTCCAGATGGCTGCGCCACGGCTGCAGGAAGCTGCCCGACACGGGCGCCGACGCCGCGCAACCGACCAGCGAGGCACAGGCGGCGGCAGCGCCGGCGCCGAGGAATTCGCGTCTGGACAAATGCATGGTGGGAACGGCCGCAAGGCTGCGTGAAGCGAAGCACCAAGAATACAGCCAAGCGGCGCGGCAGCCGCCCCGCACGAGCCGGCCCACCCGGACTTGACCCGGCCGGGCCGAGGGTTGATGCGCAAAAAGCCAGCGTCAGAACGAGTGCACGATGCCCGTGTAGACGCCCTGCTGGCCGGACCCGGGTGCTGGCCTGGCGCTGTTGGCCTCCACCGAGAACGAGGCTCCGCCGCCGTTGGAGACGGTGCCCACAGTGCCATACAGCATGGTGCGCCGGGAAAGATGGTAGTTGGCCCCCAGGCTCACCAGGCTGGCGCCGCCGCCACTGCGGTTGGCGCGGTAGGCCCCGCCCACCAGCACCAGGGCCGGCGTGGCCTGGTAGTTGGCGCCCATCCAGCAGGTCTGCTGACTGCGGGCGCCTGCCGGGTTGTCGGCGTCGGCCACCGTCAGCGCACCTGACCGGATCTGGCTGTAGCCCGTGAACAGCTTCAGGCCGCCCACGCGGTAGGTTGCACCCACCGTGTACAGGCGCGATGCCGTGTAGAGCGAGGCGAACGCGCCGTTGCCGTCGCGGATTTCCTCGTAGAAGGCCTTGAGCACCAGCGGCCCCTGCTCATAGCCCACGCTGGCGGCGGCCTGGCGCCCGGCCCGGGAACGGCCCGCCTCTCCGTTCAGCCCCAGCTGGGTGCGAAACGAGAGCCCACCCCAGGCCGGCGACTGATAGCTGATGGCATTGGGGCGCGACCCCCAGGTCCGGTTGCCCTGCAGCGTGCCCGCGCCCATGGCCTGCAGGCCCATGGGGTCCAGGGCCCAGACCTCGCCATCGGGAATGCCCATGGCCCGGCCCAGCAGCAGCGTGCCGTACGTCTGGCTTCGCAGGCCGACCACCGCATAGCGGCTGAAGAAGCTGTCGCCCACCGTGCCGTCGTCGGCGGAGAACTGGCTTTCGAGATGGAAGACGGCGCTCAGGCCGCCACCCAGGTCCTCGGCCCCGCGAAGCCCCCACCAGGTTGCGCCCCATTGCCCGGCGTGCCGGAGTTGATCGGAAGACCGGCCCGGCCCTTCGGCAATGCGGTTCATATAGTCGACACCGCTGACGATGCGCCCATACAGCGTGACGCTGCCTTGCGCCGTGGCCAGACTGGCTGCGCCGGCCAGCGCCGCAGCGCACAGGCAAGGCACGGTGGCCCGGGCCGCAGGGCCCCGCAGGGCGTGGTGGATTGCAGATGTCATGACGTTGTCCTCCCTTGGTTTTCATGCCTCGATGCCGGATGGCCTCAGGCGCCCAGCCGGTCCATGAGCGCGCGCAGCGTCTCGTAGCCCTTTTTCGCGTATGCGTAGCCGGGCGCGATGGCGGGGTCCTGCTCGGCCTCGACCACCAGCCAGCCCTGGTAGCCGGCATCCCTGAGCGTGCGCAGCACCGCCTCGAAGTCGAGCGCGCCGTCACCCGGCACCGTGAAGATGCCGTTGACCACGCCCTGCAGAAAGCTCCAGTCGCCCTGGCGTGCCTGGGCAATCACCTGGGGACGCACATCCTTGCAATGCACATGCGCCACGCGCGCCACATGTTTTTTCAGCAGCGCCGCCGGATCGGCCGCCCCGCCGTAGTAGGCATGGCCGGTATCGAACAGCAGGAAGACCTTGCGCGGATCGGTCAGCGCCATCAGGCGGTCCACATCCTGCGGGGATTCCACATGGGCGCCCATGTGGTGGTGATAGGCCAGCCGGATGCCGTAACACTCCAGCAGGTGCGCGCCAAAGGCATCCAGCCGCCACGCATAGCGCTGCCAGGCCGCATCGTCGGCAAAGCGCGGGCGCCGGGACACAGGCGTGCCGATCTGCCCCTGGACCGTGCCCGCGCATTCGCCATAGACCACGACGTCGACGCCGTTGTGACGCAGCCTGTCCATGTGGGGCTTGCACCGCTCGGCCTCGGCGGCAAGGGCCTGTGCATCGCTGCCCGCATCGGCCTGCGCCAGAAAACCCGAGTACCAGCCGGAGACGCAGGCCAGCCCGTACGCGTCAAGCCTGGCCTTGAGCGCGGGGCCGGTTTTCGGAAACTTGTTGCCCAGCTCGAAGCCCGCGTAGCCGATCTCGGCGCCCTCCTTCAGTGCCGTGTCCAGCGGCGTATCGCCACCCAGCGAGGGCAGGTCGTCGTTCATCCAGGACAGGGGATTGATACCGATGCGAACGTTCCAGGTCATGCGAGTCCTCCTTGGGGCAGATGGGCAGATGGGCAGATGGGCAGAAGTCGGACGGGGCGACGGTGGCGCGGCGTCAGCGCCGCTGGCCTGCCTTGTGGTGCAGGTACTCGCGCCGCGCGCCCTGGACCTCGGGGCGGCCCGAGACCTCGGGCACGGCGACATCCCACCAGGCGCCGCCATCGGCCGTGGTGCGGTGGTGGGTGGTGTCTATCACCAGCACCTGGCTGCGGCGGGACGCCCGCGCACGCAGCATTTCGCGGCGCAGTTCCTGCACGTCGCCCACGTGGACGGCCTCGGCCCCCATGGCGGCGGCGTGGCGGGCGAAATCGATGGACGAGCGCTCTCCCCCCTCGGGCACGCAGTCGTCGAGCATGTTGTTGAAGCTGGCGCCGCCGCAGCGCACCTGCAGCCGCTCTATGCAGCCGTAGCCACGGTTGTCCAGCACCACGACGATGATCTTTCGGCCCAGCAGGACCGAGGTGGCCAGCTCGGCGTTGAGCATCATGTAGGAGCCATCGCCCACGAGCACGATGACCTCGCGCTCGGGCCGCGCCAGCTTCACGCCCAGGCCGCCCGCGATCTCGTAGCCCATGCAGGAATAGGCATAGTCCACGTGGTAGTTGCCGGGCAGGCCGCTGCGCCACAGCTTGTGCAGCTCGGCCGGCAGCGTGCCGGCCGCGCAGACCACGATGTCGCTGCAGGCGCTGTCCAGCCCGGCGTCGGCGGCCGATTCGCGCACGGCGCCTATCACCTCGGCGTCATAGGGCAGCTCGCCCTTGGGCACGTGCAAAGTCAGCGCCGCCACACGCTCTGCCCAGGCTGCGGCCCGGGCGCGGCTGTCGGCCGTCCACTGCGGATCGGCGCGCCAGCCGGCCAATCCCGCGCCAAGCTGGGCCAGGCCGACACGCGCATCGGCCACCAGCGGCTGGCCGCGTTTCCTGGCGGCATCCAGGGGCTGCACGTTCAGGCCCAGCACCCTGGCATGGCCGTACAGCGCATGCGAGCCGCTGGTGAAATCCTGCTGCCGCGTGCCGACGGCCAGCAGCACATCGCACTGCCGGGCCGCGTGATTGGCGGCGGGCGAGCCCGTGACGCCCATGGCGCCCAGGTTGAGCGGGTGGTCCCAGGCCAGGCTGCCCTTGCCGGCCTGCGACTCGGCCACCGGCACGCCATGCGTTTCGGCAAACACGCGCAAGGCCTCCCAGGCCTGGCTGTACAGCACGCCGCCGCCCGCCACGATCAGCGGCCTTTTGGCGGAGGCCAGCAAGGCCACGGCCTCGGCCAGCCCGGCAGCGTCCGCCGGCTGACGGCGCAGACGGATCAGCGGCGGGTGGAAGAAATCCATGGGCCAGTCGAAGGCCTGGGTCTGCACATCCTGCGGCAGCGCAAGGCAGACGGGGCCGCACTGGGCCGGGTCGGTCATGACCTGGATGGCACGCGGCAAGGCCACCAGCAATTGCTCGGGCTGCATGATGCGGTCGAAGTAGCGCGTGACCGGGCGCAGGCAGTCATTGGCGCTCAGATCACCCTGCTCGAAGCTCTCCACCTGCTGCAGAACGGGATCGGGCAGGCGCGAGGCAAAGATGTCCCCGGGCAGCAGCAACAGCGGCAGCCGCGCCACATGCGCCAGCGCGGCCGGGGTCACCAGGTTGGTGGCGCCGGGCCCGATGCTCGAGGTCACGGCCATCATGCGCTGGCGAAAGTGCGCCTTGGCAAAGGCCACGGCCGCATGGGCCATGCCCTGCTCGCTGTGTGCGCGCAGCGTGGGCAGCCGCTGCCGTTGGGCATGCAGGGCCTCGCCCAGCCCGGCCACGTTGCCATGTCCGAAGATGGCGAACACCCCTGCGCAATAGGGCTGGACGGCCGTGCGGCCATCGGGCTGCATGACCTCGGCCTGCAGGGCGGCCAGGTAGCGGACCAGCGCCTGGCTGACGGTCAATCTCACGGTGCCTGTCATCTCTTGCCTTGCCTTTCCATGGCCATTGCTCAGAGGCTGTCCGCAGGCAGTGCTTGGCCAGCGTCCAGAACATGGAAAAAGATTAAAACTATTAGAAATTTTTTTCCTCAGGTGTATTCACTTAGAAATTAATTTCCAAAAATTAGAGGGACAGAACTACATTTCTCCTCAGAGTCCGGGGCAATCCGGTGTTTGGCGAGTCAAGGCGGGGTATGAACGCGCCCCGCTGCCGCTCAAGGACAAGGAGACGAGGGATGAGGAAAAACCATCTGCTGGCGGCCATTGCCGCCGCCTTTCTGGCAGCACTGCCCGTGCATTCCCAGGCTCAGACGCAGAAGCAGACACAGAAGCAGACACAGGCGCTGACACAGGCGCAAGCCCACGCACAGCCTCTCAGGATCGGCGTGGCGATGGCGCTCTTCGACGACACCGGCCTGACCATCCTGCGCAACGGCATCGTGGACGCGGCCAAAAAACACGGGGCCGAGCTGCAGATCGAGGACGCCAGCAACGATGTGGGCAAGCAGCTGAGCCAGATCCAGAACATGATTGCCCAGCGGGCCGACGCCATCATCGTCAACCCGGTGGACACCGACGCCACGCCCAGAATCACCCGCATGGTGAGCGACGCCGGGATCGCGCTGGTCTACGTGAACCGCCAGCCCGTCGATTTCGACAAGCTGCCCACAGGCACCGCCGTGGTGGCCTCCGACGAAAAACTCTCGGGCACGCTGCAGGCCCGCCAGGTCTGCAAGCTGCTGGAGGGCCGCGGCAACATCCTGGTGCTGATGGGGGAGCTCTCCAACGAATCGGCGCGCACCCGCACCCGCGACATCGAGGAAGTGGCGGCCACGCCCGAATGCGCGGACATGAAGATCCTCGACAAGCGCGAGGGCAAGTGGAGCCGCACGCAGGGCCAGGACATCACCATGAACTGGCTGAGCTCGGGCATGAAGTTCGACGCCATCCTCGCCAACAACGACGAGATGGCGATTGGCGCCATCAACGCGCTGAAGGCGGCCCGCAAGTGGAGGCCCGACACCATCGTGGCCGGCATAGACGCCACGCCCGACGGGCTGTCGTCCATGAAGAACGGCGACCTCAAGGTCTCCGTCTTCCAGAACCTGGCCGGACAGGGCGCCAAGGCGGTCGATGCCGCCCTGCGCCTGGCCGGCAAACAGCCGGTGGAGCGCTTCGTGAACGTGCCCTTCGAGCTGGTGACGCCCGAGAACATGGGCCAGTACGCCAGGCCCTGAGCCATGTCCGCATCCCCTCTGCACGGGCCGGACCGCGGCCCACCCGCGCCTGCCGCACCGCGCGCGCAACACGCGCCCCATGCCTGCAGCGACCTGCTGGAGGTGCGTGGGGTGGGCAAGTCGTTTCCGGGCGTCGTGGCGCTGGCCGATGTGCAGCTGCGCCTGCGCAGCGGCAGCGTGCATGCGCTGATGGGCGAGAACGGTGCCGGCAAATCCACCCTGATGAAGATCATTGCCGGCGTGCATGCGCCCGACACCGGCGAGATCCGCCTCAGGGGCCGGCCCGTCACGCTGCGCAGCCCGCTGGATGCGCTCAGGCAAGGCATCGCCATGATCCACCAGGAGCTGAACCTCATGCCCAGCATGACGGTGGCCGAGAACATCTGGATAGGCCGCGAGCCCGTCAACCGCTTGGGCCTGGTCGACCACCGCCAGCTGCGCCAGCGCACCCAGGCCCTGTTCGAGCGGCTGGCCATCGACATGGACCCCGACTCCGAGGTGCGCACGCTGAGCGTGGCCAGCCGCCAGATGGTGGAGATCGCCAAGGCCGTGTCCTTCGACTCCGAGGTGCTGATCATGGACGAGCCCACCTCCGCGCTCACCGACCGGGAGGTGGAGCACCTGTTTCGCATCATCGGCCACCTGCGCGGCCAGGGCAAAGGCATCGTCTACATCACGCACAAGATGAACGAGCTGTTCGAGATCGCCGACGAGTTCTCGGTGTTCCGCGACGGCAGGTACATAGGCACGCATGCATCGGCCGATGTCACGCGCGACGACATCATCCGCATGATGGTCGGGCGCGAGATCACCCGGATGTTCCCCAAGCAGGACGTGGCCCCGGGCGATGTGGTGCTCTCGGTGGACGGGCTGGGCGTCGAGGGCGTGTTCCATGGCCTGCGCTTCGAGCTGCGCGCCGGGGAGATCCTGGGCGTGGCCGGCCTGGTGGGCTCCGGGCGCTCCAATCTTGCCGAGGCGCTGTTCGGCGTCGTGCCCGCCACCTGCGGCGAGATCCGCATCGGCGGCGAGCCGGTGCGCATCACCTCGCCTGCCCAGGCCATGCGGCTGGGCATGGCCTTTCTCACCGAGGACCGCAAGGACACGGGCTGCTTCATGGGCCTGGACCTGCTGGCCAACATGGAGGTGGCGCTGTTGCACGAGCGCCATGTGCGCTGGGGTCTGGTCGCGCATGCCGCCGTGGCGCGCGAATGCGAGGACATGGCCCGCACGCTGCAGGTCCGGTCCCCCGGGCTGCACGAGGACATCCGCAACCTGTCCGGCGGCAACCAGCAAAAGGTGCTGATCGGCCGCTGGCTGCTGACGCGCCCGCGCATCCTCATCCTGGACGAGCCGACGCGCGGCATCGACGTGGGCGCCAAGGCCGAGATCCATCGCCTCGTGGGCGCACTCGCGGCCCAGGGAACTGCCGTGCTGATGGTCTCCTCGGAAATGCCCGAGGTGCTGGGCATGAGCGACCGCATCCTGGTCATGCATGAGGGGCGCATGACCGGCATCGTCGAGCGCAGGGACGCCGACCAGGTGCGGATCATGGAACTGGCCTCCCGCTGAGCCCCGATATGCAACGGAGACACGCAAGATGAGCAATTCCCAGACGGTTTCGCAAGCCCAAACGCAAACGCAAACCCAAGCGCAGGCCCGGCCCGCCCGAAAGCAGCGCGCCCGGTGGCCGCCGGAGCTCAGCATCTTCCTCGTGCTGCTGGGCATCGCCCTGTTCTTCGAGGCGGCAGGCTGGCTCACCGTGGGCCAGAGCTTTCTGCTCAACGCCGAGCGGCTGCAGATCATCGTGCTGCAGATGGCGGTGGTCGGCATCATCGCCGTGGGCGTCAACCTGGTCATCATCACCAGCGGCATCGACCTGTCCTCCGGCTCCGTGGTGGCCGCCGCCGCCGTGGTGTCGGCCAGCCTGGCGCAGGTATCGGACTTTCCGCGCGCGGTGTTCCCCCAACTCACCGATCTGCCCGTGGTCTGGCCCGTGCTGGCAGGCATGTGCGTGGGCCTGATGGTCGGGCTGATCAATGGCTCGCTGATCGCCTTCACCGGCATCCCGCCATTCATCGCCACGCTGGGCACCATGGTCGCGGCACGCGGCTTTGCCAAGTGGTTCACCAACGGCACGCCCGTCTCCATGCTGACGGACGAGTTCGCCGCGCTGGGCTCCGGCGCCCATCCGGTACTCATCTTCCTGGTGCTTGCCGCCGTCTTCCACACCGTGCTGCGCCATACGCGCTTTGGCAAGTTCACCTACGCCATCGGCGCCAACCGCCAGGCTGCCGTGGTCTCGGGCATCAACGTGCGCCGGCATCTGGTCTGGGTCTACATGATTGCCGGCGTGCTCAGCGGCATCGCCGGCACGGTGACGGCGGCGCGGGCCATCTCCGGCCAGTCCGGCATGGGCGTCATGTACGAGCTCGATGCGATCGCCGCCGTCGTGATCGGCGGCACCTCGCTGGCGGGCGGCGTGGGCCGCATCACCGGCACGGTGATCGGCGTGCTGATCCTGGGCGTCATGACCTCGGGCTTCACCTTCATCCGCATCGACGCCTACTACCAGGAGATGGTCAAGGGCGCCATCATCGTCGCGGCCGTGGTCGCCGACCAGTACCGCAACAAGAAGGCGCGGCGCTGACGGCGCGCCCTGCAGGGAGGCATCATGAAAATCGCCCTCGATCCCTACATGATCCGGCACGAGTGCCTGGACCGCCTGCCGCACGCCGTGGCCGAGCTGGGCTATGACCAGATCGAACTGTCGCCGCGCAGCGACTTCCTGGACTGGTGGGTGATGCCGCGCGCCACCAAGGAGCGCATGGCCGCATTCCGCCAGGCCATGCGCGCCAGCGGCGTGGCGCTGGCATCGCTGCAGCCCATGTACCGCTGGGCCAGCCCGTTCGAGGACGAACGGCAATGGGCGATGCGCTGCTGGAAGAAGGCCATCGAGGTGGCCATCGAGATGGAGTGCGCGCTGATGGTCTCGGAGTTCGGCCGTGGAGCCTCGCCCGAGCGCTCGGTGAACGGTCCTGCCGGCGCGAATCCGAAGGAGATGTGCGAGGCCGCCTGGTTCCGCTCCATGGACGAGCTGCTGCCCATCCTGGAGCGCGAAGGCATCACCCTGTCCGTGGAGCCGCATCCGGAGGACTGGATAGAGCAGCTGCAGCCGGCCATGGACATCGTGAGGAACATGGGCTCGAAGGCGCTGCGGCTGTCCTATATCGCCCCGCACACCTTCCACTACGGCGACGACATGGCCGCCATGCTGCGCGAGGCGGCGCCGCTGCTGGCCCATGTGCGCGTGGCCGATACCTTCGACCACCGCAAGAGCAGCCAGTTGCGCTACATCGTCAACCCGCCGGGCTCGCACCACATCCGCGTGCACCAGCACCTGGACATGGGCCAGGGCGAGATCGACTGGGACCTGTTCTTCGGCACGCTGGGCGCAGCCGGCTTCGATGGCGTGCTGTCGTCCTGCGTGTTCGCCTGGGAGGAGCGGGCCGCCGAATCCAGCCGCTTCATGCGCCGGGAGATACAGCGCTACCTGAACAGGCATTTCTCCCCCGCCGCCCTGCCCCTGCCAGCCTGAGCCCTTGCCATGCACCAGCCCATCCACTTCGCCATCAACCGCATCAGCGCCTCTCGCATGCCGTTTGCCGACTACCTGGGCATGTGCCGGCGCCTGGGCGTGTCGGCCATCGAGATCCGCAACGATCTGCCCCGCGCCGAGATCCGCGACGGCACGGCGCCCGCCGCGATCCGGGCTGCAGCGCAGCAGGCGGGCATCACCATCCTGTCCATCAACGCGCTGTATCCCTTCGACGTTTTCGACGCAGGCCTCGAACGCGAGGCGCGCGAACTGGCTGTGTATGCGCGTGACTGCGGCGCGCAGGCCCTGGTCATGTGTCCGTTGAACGACCGGGCCGGTGCGCGCACGCCGGGCGAACGGCGGCGCGACCTGGTGCAGGCGCTGCGGCAGTTGCGCCCCATCCTCGACGGCCACGGCATCCAGGGCCTGGTCGAGCCCCTGGGCTTTGCCGAGTGCGCACTGCGCCGCAAGTCCGATGCGGTGGCCGCCATCCATGAGGCCGCGGGCGAGCGCCATTTCAAGCTGGTGCACGACAGCTTCCACCACCACCTGGCGGGCGAAGACCTGTTCTTTCCCGAACAGACCGGGCTGGTGCATGTCTCGGGCGTCGAGGACCGCCAGCTGGAGAGCGGCCAGATGCGCGACGGCCATCGCGTGCTGGTCGGCGAAGGTGACCGCCTGGGCAACATCGCCCAGTTGCGCGCCCTGCTCGATCGCGGCTGCGGCGCCCCGGTCTCGTTCGAGCCGTTCGCGGAAGGGATCACGCAAGCGGCCGACAGCGAGGCTTTGCTGCGGCAAAGCATGGACTTCATCCGCCATTCATTGCTTTGACGAGGAGAGGACGACATGACATTGCAGATCGGAGTGATTGGCTGCGGGGCCATAGGCCAGGACCATATCCGCAGGATGTGCCAGACGCTGTCGGGCGCCCGGGTAGTGGCGGTGACGGACATCGATGCGCAGCAGGTGCGTGAGGTGATGGCCCGGCACGGCCCGGGCATCGAGGCCTTTGACAGCGGCCCGGCGCTGATTGCCGCGCCGCAGGTGCAGGCGGTACTGGTCACGTCCTGGGGACCCACGCACGAGGAGCTGGTGCTGGCGGCCATCGCCCAGGGCAAGCCGGTGTTCTGCGAAAAGCCGCTGGCAGTCACCGCTGACGGCTGCCTGCGCATCGTGCAGGCGGAGATGGCCCATGGGCAGCGGCTGGTGCAGGTCGGCTTCATGCGCCCCTACGACGCAGGCTACCGGGCATTGCGGCAGGTCATCGCCAGCGGCCAGATCGGTGCGCCGCTGATGGTGCACTGCGCGCACCGCAATCCCTGCGTGGCCGACGGCTACACCACCGGCATGGCCATCACCGATACGCTGATCCATGAGCTTGATGTGCTGCGCTGGCTGCTGGACGACGAATACGCCAGTGCCCAGGTGGTGTACCCGAAGAGAACGCGCCACGCCCTGCCCCATCTGGCCGACCCGCAGATCGTTCTGCTGGAGACCGTGGGCGGCATCCGCATCGATGTGGAGGTGTTCGTCAACTGCCGCTATGGCTACGACATCCAGTGCGAAGTGGTGGGCGAGACAGGCATTGCGCGCCTGCCCGACCCCGCAGCCGTCCCCCTGAAAAGCGCGGCCGTGTACTCCATACCCATACTCACCGACTGGAAGCAGCGCTTCATGGCCGCCTATGACGTGGAGCTGCAGGCCTTCATCGACGGCGTGCGCGGCCAGCGGCTGACGGGTCCCTCGGCCTGGGACGCCCATGCCGCCGCCGTGGCCGCCGATGCCTGCGTGCTGGCCCAGTCCTCCGGCGCCGTAGAGCGCATGGCGGCGGCGCCCCGGCCCGCGTTCTACCAAAGCTGAAGGTGAACACCATGATCGACGCAACACCCATGCCCGGCCACCCGATTGCCTGGGCCATGGTCGGCGGGGGACAGGACAGCCAGATCGGCCCGGTGCACCGATCGGCGGCGCAGCGCGACCACGGCTTGCAGCTGGTGGCTGGGGCCTTCGACATCGACCCGGTGCGCGGCCGGCAGTTCGGCGAGCGGCTGGGCCTGGATGCGCAGCGCTGCTATGCCGACTACCGCGCCATGTTCGAGGCCGAGGCGCTCCGCCCGGACGGCATCCGCGCCGTGTCCATCGCCACGCCCAACAACACCCATTTCGAGATCTGCAGGGCCGCGCTGCTGGCGGGGCTGCACGTGGTCTGCGAAAAGCCGCTGTGCTTCACCACGGCCGAAGCTCTGCAGCTGCTGGAGCTGTCGCGTGCCAGCAGGCGGATCGTGGGCGTGGCCTACGGCTACGCGGGCCACCAGCTCATGGAGCAGGCGCGCGAGATGGTCGCGCAGGGCGAGCTGGGCGAGATCCGCATCGTGCAGATGCAGTTCTCGCACGGCTTTCACAGCGAGGCGGTGGAAGCCGCCAGCGCGGCCGCGCGCTGGCGCATGGACCCGGCCCATGCCGGCCCCAGCTATGTGCTGGGCGACCTCGGCACGCATCCGCTGTACCTCTCGCAGCTGGTGCTGCCCGGGCTGGAGATAGAGCGGCTGATGTGCTCGCGGCAGAGCTTCATCGGCAGCCGCGCCCCGCTGGAGGACAACGCCCTCGCCCTCATGCAGTACCGGGGCGGCGCCATGGGCTATCTGTGGGCCTGCGCGGTCAACAGCGGCTCCATGCATGGGCAAAGGCTGCGTGTCATCGGTTCGAAGGCCAGCCTGGAATGGTGGGACGAGCATCCCAACCAGCTGCGCCACGAAATCCAGGGCCGGCCGGCCCAGGTGCTCGATCGCGGCATGGACTACCTGCATCCCGCTGCACGGCAGGAAGACCGCATCGGCGCCGGCCATGCCGAGGGCCTGTTCGAGGCCTGGGCCAACCTCTACCGCCGCTTCGCCCTGGCCATGCATGCCACGGACCGGGGCGACAGCCTGGCCCTGGGCAAGATCCGCTATCCGGACATCCAGGCGGGCGTCGAGGGAGTGCGCTGGGTGGAGAACTGCGTGCGTTCGGCCGACGCAGGCGGGGTGTGGATCGACTATCGCTGAGAGCGATGCGGGGCGCATCGCAAGCGAATGCGGCGGCCAAGGCCGCCGCATCGAGCAGGAGATGGGTTGGTGCCCGGGGCCTGCGGACTCAGGCCTTGACGGCTGCGGCCTCGGCAGGCAGGGCCTGCACAGGCTCTCCATCCAGGGCGGCATTGAGCTTGCTGTAGTCCAGCTCGTTTTCCCAGCGCGAGACCACCACGGTGGCCACGGCATTGCCCATGAAGTTGGTCAGCGAGCGGCACTCGCTCATGAAGCGGTCCACGCCAAGGATCAGGGCCATGCCGGCCACGGGCACTTCGGGCACCACGGCCAGCGTGGCGGCCAGGGTGATGAAGCCCGCGCCGGTCACGCCGGCAGCACCCTTGGAGCTGAGCATGGCCACCAGCAGCAGCGCGATCTCATGGCCCAGGGTCAGGTGGGTGTTGGTGGCCTGGGCGATGAACAGCGCAGCCAGCGTCATGTAGATGTTGGTGCCGTCCAGGTTGAAGGAGTAGCCCGTGGGCACGACCAGGCCCACGACGGACTTGCCGCAGCCGGCGCGCTCCATCTTCTGCATCAGCGAAGGCAGGGCCGATTCCGAGGACGAGGTGCCCAGCACCAGCAGCAGTTCCGCCTTCAGGTAGCGCGCCAGCTTGAGCACCGAGAAGCCGCACAGCCGCGCCACGAAGCCCAGCACCACCACCACGAAGAGCAGCGAGGTGATGTAGAACGAGCCCACCAGCCAGGCCAGGTTCACCAGCGAACCCAGGCCGAACTTGCCGATGGTGAAGGCGATGGCGCCAAAGGCTCCCAGCGGCGCAGCCATCATCAGGATGCCGACCAGCTTGAACACGGGGGCCGTCAGCGCCTCCAGGAAGTTGAGCACGGGCTTGCCCGCATCACCGACCATGGCCAGCGAGATGCCGAACAGCACGGCCACGAACAGCACCTGCAGGATGTTGTCGCCCACGAAGGGGCTGACCAGCGTCTTGGGGATGATGTCCATGGCAAAGCCGGTGAGCGTCAGCTCGTGCGACTTGGCCACATAGCCCTTGACGGCGGCCTGGTCCAGGTCGGCCGGGTTGATGTTCATGCCCGCGCCGGGCTGCACCACGTGCGCCACCACCATGCCGACCACCAGGGCCAGCGTGGAGAAGAACAGGAAGTAGGCCATGGCCTTGAGGAACACGCGGCCCACGGTGCGCAGGTGCGTCATGCCCGCAATGCCGGTGACGATGGTCAGGAAGATCACCGGCGCGATGATCATCTTCACCAGCTTGATGAAGGCATCGCCCAGCGGCTTGAACTGCTCGGCGTACTGGGGCTCGAAGTGGCCGAGCAGCACGCCTGCCACGATGGCGACCACCACCTGGAAATACAGCTGGCGGTAGAAAGGCAGCCGCTCGGGGCTGGCGGCGTGGGTGGGGACGGCATGCATGGTGCGGCTCCGGCGGTACTGTGTGGGGGTGGGCGCACCACCAAGGTGCGGCGAGGTCCAGTTTGTACCGCTGGCGTGCTCCGGCGCCGATAACCTATTGGTATTAGGCGCAGGTGCTCTCCCAGGGAGAATGCACGCAAAATCAGGGTAATCCCCAACCCCTTCCCGCCCCTGGAAGGCACCAAGCTGGCGCCCAATCGGGTCCAGACCACCATGCCCCAACCCGTTCGACGCCCTTCACGCCGTTCCTTCTGGACCCTGCTGCTGCTGTTCGGCGGCATGCTCGCCTGCATGCTGCTGGCCGGGGAACTGGTCTACCACCGCGCCCTGCGCGGCGAGGCCGAAAGCGTGCAGCGCCAGCTCAGCCTCTACGCCCAGGCCCTGGGCCAGCGCATAGACCGCTACCGCACCCTGCCCGAGGTGCTGGCGCTGGACGCGCAGCTGCGCGCCGCCCTCACCCACCCGCTGTCTCCCGCCGAGGTCGATGCCCTCAACCGCAAGCTGGAGCAGGCCAACGGCGCCAGCCAGTCGTCCACGCTGACCCTGATCGACCGCCACGGCACGGCCCTGGCCGCCAGCAACTGGCGCGAGACGCGCAGCAACGTGGGCGTGGACTACAGCTTCAGGCCCTATGTCCAGCAGGCGCTGTCGCGCGGCAGCGGACGCTTCTACGGCATCGGCCTGACCACGGGCCTGCCGGGCTACTTCCTGTCGCAGGCCATCCTGGACGAACAGAACGCCGTCGCGGGCCTGGTGGTGATCAAGATCGCGCTGCTGGAGCTGGAGCGCGAATGGCTGCAGACGCCCGACGTGGTCATGGCCTCGGACGAGCACGGCGTGGTCTTCCTGGCCAGCCAGCCCGACTGGCGCTACCGCCTGCTGTCACCGCTGAGCCCCGCCGACGAGGCGGACCTGGCCGCCACGCGCCAGTACATCGACCAGGAGCTGCACCCCATGCGCTACCGCGTGCGCCAGGGCCTGGAGCAAGGCAGCCGCCTGGTGCAGATGCAGGAGCCCGCCCTGCCCGGCACCACGCTGTGGCAGACCCTGCCCCTGCCCGGCAGCGACTGGCAGTTGCACCTGCTGCACGACACGCAGGCCAGCACCGTGGCCAGCCGCTGGGCGGCGGCGGCCGCTGCGGGCGGCTGGCTGGCCCTGGGCCTGCTGGTGCTGTTCGTGCGCCAGCGCAGGCGGCTGGCCGCGCTGCGCCTGCGCAGCCGCCTGGAGCTGGAGACCGTGCTGCGCCAGCATGCCCAGGAGCTGCGCACGGCCCAGGACGGCATCGTCCAGGCCGCGCGCCAGGCCGACACGGGCCTGAGCCGCAGCCTGGAGCACCTGCCCCAGGGCGTGGTGGTGATCGATGCCGACCTCAACCTGGTGGCCTGGAACTCGCGCTACGTGGAGCTGTTCCGGTTTCCCTCCGAGCTGCTGCGCACGGGCCAGCCCATCGAGAACCTGTTCCGCTACAACGCCCGGCGCGGCCTGCTGGGGCCCGGCCCCATCGAAGAGGCCATCCACCGGCGGCTGCAGCATCTGCGCAGCGGCAGCCCGCACCTGCGCGAAAGCACCAAGGACGACGGCACGGTGCTGGAGATCCGCGGCAACCCGCTGCCCGATGGCGGCTTCGTCACCAGCTACGCCGACATCACCAGCTACAAGAACGCCGCGCGCGAGCTTCGCTCGCTGGCCGATGCGCTGGAGCAGCGCATTGCCGAGCGCACGCGCGACCTGGCCGAAGCCAAGCGCGAGGCCGAGCAGGCCAACCGCTACAAGACCCGTTTCGTGGCCGCTGCCGTGCACGACCTGCTGCAGCCGCTGAACGCCGCGCGCATGTTCAGCTCCCTGCTGCGCAGCCATCTGCATGACGACGCGGGCCGCCATGTGGCCGACAGCATCGACGGCGCCCTGGCCGCGCAGGACGCCATCCTGGGCAGCCTGCTGGACATCTCGCGCATGGAATCGGGCCAACTGGAGGTGCGCGTGCGCGACTTCGCGCTGGGGCCGCTGCTGCAGGTCATGCGCCACAACTTCGGCATCCTGGCCGAAAGCCGGGGCCTGCGCCTGAGCGCAGTGGACACGCGCTGCGTGGTGCGCAGCGACGAGGCGCTGCTGCGCCGCATCCTGCAGAACTTCCTGTCCAACGCCATACGCTATACGCGCCAGGGCCGCATCGTCATCGGCTGCCGGCGCCAGGGCCAGCAGCTGCGCATCGAGGTGCACGACCAGGGACCGGGCATTCCCGAAAGCCTGCAGCACGAGATCTTCGAGGAATTCCGCCGCCTGGACGAAGGCCATGGCGACGACCGTGGCGCCGGGCTGGGCCTGGCCATCGTCGAGCGCCTGGGCCGCCTGCTGGGCCACGAGATCGGCCTGCGCTCGCACCTGGGCCGGGGCAGCGTGTTCTGGGTCTGCGTGCCGCTGGGCGATCCCGCAGCCGTGCCGCAGATCGCCGCGGCCACGCACTCCGGCGAGGCAGGCCAGGACGCACCGCTGCAGGGCATGAGCGCCTGGTACGTGGAAGACGATGCCCAGTCCTGCACCGCCATGCGCGCCCTGCTGCAGCGCTGGGGCTGCAACGTACCGCTGGCCGGTGGCCCGGCCGAGGCGCTGGCGCTGGCCGCGCCCGGCGAAGCGCCGCAGCTGGTGCTGCTCGATGTGCGCCTGGGCCAGTTGCACGGCCCCGATGTCTACGCGCAGCTGTGCCAGCGCTGGGGCCAGTCGCCGCCCGTGATCCTGGTCACGGCCGAGCGCGACGGCATGGTGCGCCGCCAGGCGGCCGAGCGCGGCTGGGGCTTTCTGGCCAAGCCCGTGCGCCCGCCCGCGCTGCGCGCGCTCATGAGCCAGATGCTGCTGCGCCACCGATAGACGTGGCACGGCAGGGCCTGGCGCTCAGACCGTGCCGTCGTTCTCCAGGCTCTTGACCAGCACGGCCGCCTGCGTGCGGCTGTAGCACTCCAGCTTCTTGAGAATGGCCGTCACATGCACCTTGACGGTGTTCTCGGCCAGCCCCAGCTCGTGGGCGATCTGTTTGTTGAGCAGGCCGTCGGCCAGGCACAGCAGCACGCGGAACTGCTGGGGCGTGAGCTGGGCCAGCCGCGCGGCCAGCGCGGCGTCGGCCTCGGAGCGCTCGGCGGCCATGGGCGGGAACCAGCTGCCGCCGTCCAGCACCTCCTGCAGCGCCGTGCCTATGGCCTCGGCCGGCGCCGATTTCGGAATGAAGCCCGCGGCACCGAACTGCTGCGCACGGCGGATCACGCGCGGGTGGTCATTGGAAGAAATCACCACCACCGGAACATCGGGGTACTCGCCGCGCACATGCAGCAGCGCCGAAAAGCCGCGCGCCCCCGGCATGGCCAGGTCCAGCAGCACCAGCTCGATCTCGGGGTGCTGCTGCAGCGCCGCGCCCAGCGTGGCGGCGCTTGCGGCTTCCAGCACGGCGAACTGCGGCAGTGCCTCGCGCAGCACATGGATCACCGCGGCGCGGAACAGCGGGTGGTCATCGGCAACGAGCAGGGTGGATTCGGACATGGGCGCGAGTCTGACACGTCTGGAAGCACATGCCCGGCTCATGGGGCCCATGCCTGGCCCATGGCCGGGTTGCAAGCTGGCACGCTGTTTGCAATCAGTTGCAGCCAAAGGCCTGGCAACAGGCACAAATCCACCGCCCAACCGACGAACAAGGAGCCCTGAATTGACCTTTGAGCCCTCTTGCAAGGACCTGCTGCACAGGCCTGGTGCCCCGGCCCCATCCCAGTGCACGGTAGTGTTCAAGCCGCGAGAGTGCAAAACACAAATTAAGTTTCGTCATAACTGTGTCAAAGACACCACTTCCTGGCTGGCGCGATGGCTCGGATGCGTTGTAATACGCGGCTTAGCCAGTCAAGACCGCCTTGCACCCAGGCCGCAAAGACGTGCCGACGCCAGCCCGCCCCTGATGCGAAAACGCCACTGTCCCAGGTTTGCCACATAGCCCAGCCCGGGCGATTGGTTCATCGTCTGCCCCGGTCACAGCACTGGCCACCCGTTTCCACTCTCTAACAATGAAAGACTCCTCAACATGAAACGTTCCTTCATCGCACTGGCCGCTGCACTGGCCTGCGCCGGCGCTGCACACGCCCAAAGCTCGGTCCAGCTGACTGGCCTGGTGGACGCCTATGCCGGCTCCATGCGCATGGCTGGCGACGCCAGCGGCAAGGGTGTCGTGGGTTCGGGCGGCATGACCACCTCCTGGTGGGGCATGAAGGGCCAGGAAGACCTGGGCGGCGGCCTGAAGGTCGATTTCCAGCTGACGGCCTTCATGCGTGTGGACACTGGCAGCCCCGGCCGTTTCGATGGTGACCCGTACTTCTCGCGCGATGCCAACGTCGGCCTGTCCGGCGGCTTCGGCACGGTGCGCCTGGGCCGCGGCATGGCGCCCAACTTCCTGCCCACCATCCTGACCAACCCCTTCGGCGACTCCTTCACCATCTCCCCGCTGGTGCTGCACGCCAACGTGGGCACGACAGCCTGGGGCTCGGCCAACCTGACCACGCCGTCCGACACCGGCTGGAGCAACCAGGTCGTCTACACCACGCCCAAGTTCGGCGGCCTGCAGGCGAACGTCCACTACCAGTTCGGTGAAAAGGGCGGCGATTCCGGCAAGAAGAACATCGGCGTGAACGCCATGTACTTCGGCGGCCCCCTGAGCCTGGTGGCCTTCTACGAGCGCGCCCAGATCAGCAACCCCGTGAGCCTGGCCGTGATGCCCACCAAGACCGACTGGATGCTGGGCGGCACCTACAACTTCGAAGTGGCCAAGCTGTACGCAACCTACGGCCAGGCCAAGGTCAAGGATCTGGACCGCAAGAACAGCACCTACTCGCTGGGCCTGGACGTGCCCGTGACCAGCGCCGGCACCATCAAGGCAGCCCTGGCCCGCACCAAGGCCGAGATCGGCGCCGTGGACTCCACGCGCACCACGGCCAGCCTGGGCTACGACCACTACCTGTCCAAGCGCACCGATGTGTACACCGTGCTGATGCACGACCGCATCACGGACCTGAAGTCGGGCACCAGCCTGATCGCGGGTATCCGCCACCGTTTCTAAGGCGACGCCTGGCCTGCCAGCACGGGCCAGGGACTTACGTCCCGAACTTTCAGCGAGGCTCTGCCTCGCTTTTTTTTCGGCCTCTTGAAAGTCGATAGAAATTTTCTCTCAGTACTTTTTTACAAACGTCAAGAGAGAAAGCGATTGTCCGACAGCCGCGCTGCGCAATCCGGTGTGCAATGGAGTCCAGGCCCAGCCCAATGCTCTGCCTGCGCTGCCAGACAGGAGGTCCACCATGCGCAGACCCAGCCCCTTCGGACGTCATCCCTTCATCGCCTTCACCGCAACGGTCGTGCTTGCCGTAGCCGCCAGCGTTGCCACCTTCTGGCTGGACAGCGCCGCCCCGGCCGCAGACACCTTGCTGCAAAAAGACCCGGGCGCCCTGCTGTCGTCGATGTAAGCCCTGCAAACGCCTGCAAATGCCTGCCCAGCGCCATCCCTTTCGGACTGGCGCTGTTTTCATTTGCCGGCCGATGTGCCCCCACCGCTGGCCGTCTTCTCCAGCAGCGACAGCCTGCGCCTGACGGCCTGGGCCTTGTCCACCTCGCCCGCCTGATCATGGGCCCTGGCCTGCAGCAGCAGCCAGGCCATCACCGCACGGCGCCAGCCCTGGGCCGAGGCGGTTTCGGCACCCAGCTCCAGCAACTGCGGCTGTGCCGCACCCGCCCGCAAGGCCGCGCCAGCCGCCACCAGCCGGGACAGCGGCTCCTTGATGGGGCGCACGGCGGCCAGCGCCGACGCAGACCCGCCCAGCAGAGCCTGCGCCACGGGGCGCTGTAATTCTGGCAATAGCGCAACGTCTTCGGGCCGGGGCCTGCCTTGCAAATAGCGCGCATAGGCGGCCTCGGCCGGCGCAGCGTCAAGCGCCAGCGCCAGCGCCTGGTAGCCGGGGCAGTCGTCCCATTCCAGACTCGCCACCTGGGCCGCGCAGCGCATCAGCTCCAGACGCGCGGCCAGGTCGGTGCGGCCCGTAGCGGCCACCTCGGCGCGGGCCTTGTCCCATTCCATGGCCTGCACGCGCTGGCGGCCTTCCAGGTAGGCGGTGGATGCGCGTTGCGAAGCCGATTCGGCATTCAGCGCCCAGTCCGGCGCGGGCGGGCGGCTGCTGCAGCCGGCCAGCACCAGGGTCAGCACGGCGCCGGCGGCGGCATGGCGCGCCAGGAGGGTTGCGGCAGAAAGTTTCTTGGCGGCAGCACTCATGGCAGCTTCAACTCCGGTTGATGGGCAAACGGCCACTTGCGCTGCAGGTCGGCCAGCACGCCTTCCAGGCGGCGCAGGTTGCCCTCGACCTCGGCGCGCAGGGCACCCAGGTCGGCCGTGGCCTCGCGCGCATTGGAGCCCACGGCCTGGGCCTCGGCCAGCACGGCGTCCACCTTGCCCAGCGTGCGGCGCGTATCGGCCAGCAGGCCGTTGAGCTGCACCACGGTGGAACGCACCTCGGGCATGACGCCGCCGGCGTCGAACACCTGGCTGTCGGCCCGCGCCACCATGCGCTCCATGCGGGCCAGCGTGGCATTGGCGCGGTCCAGCAGGGCCGTGACCTTGCGCGCCTCCTGCTCGCTGCCCATGACCACGCCCAGCACGCCGCCCGGCCCCTGGGCCCGGCCGGCCAGGCCGCGCAGTTCGGTCAGCGACCCGCCCAGGGCCGAGTCCGGCGCGGTGAGCTGGGCGATGTTGCCCAGCACTTCCTTGGCCGTGGACATGATCTGCGGCAGCTCGGCCGTGGCATCGCCGCGCAGCACGGGGCGCACGGCCTCGTCGGGCAGCGGCGGATCGCTGAGGATGCCGCTGTAGGCCTTGATGGTGGTGCCGCCCACCAGCCCCTTGACCAGGGTGAAGACGCTGGACTCGCGCAGCCAGTGCGCGTCCTTGCGCGGCACGTCGATGAGGATGCGCACATTGCCGTCCTCGGCCAGCTCGATGCGGCGCACGCGCCCGATCGGAAAGCCCGAGAAGGTCATGTCCATGCCCACGCTCACGCCCTCGGAGTCGTCGGCCGTGAGCACCAGGCGCTGCGTGGCGTCGAACACGCCGCGCGAGTACAGCAGGTACAGGGCCGATCCAAGAATCAGCACCAGCGTGAACAGCAGCAGTCCAGCCGCCTTGGCGCGCAGGTGCGCCACGGGCTTGAGGGCCTCGATTTCCTCGCCGTCCCAGGGGTCTGGCGGCGTGCGCCGCGTATCGGTCATGGCATTCCTTGTTCTGGCACGGGCCTTGCCGTGCATGTGGGGTTCGTGGAGTTCAGCAGGCGTGCTCAGTAATAGTTGCCCATGAGCGAGATCACCTCGATCACCAGCAGCACGGCAAACATGCGCGCAAAGCCGCCCAGCGCCGCGCCGCCCAGCCGGTGGCGCCGCAGCGGCGCATACAGGCCCGAGGCCATGGGCATGATGGCCACGGTGAGGCTGAAGAACCAGGTCTTGAGCACGAAGACCAGGGTCACGGCCGGCGTGAAGATCTGGCCGAAGATGCGCGTATAGCCGGGCAGGCCCGCCAGCGTGAAGCCATAGACGCTCAGGTAGACGGTGACCAGGGCCACCACGCAGCTGAGCACGGCCAGCGTGACCGAGGCGAACACGCCACCGGCCGCGCGCGGCACCAGGGCCATGCGCAGCGGGTCGGAGCCGCGCTCCTGCCAGGCCTGGAGCTGGCCCCGTGCGCGCAGCTGCGCAATCAGCGTGCCGTTGGGAATGGTGCAGCGCATGGCCACGAACAGCGCGGCCGTCAGCGGGATCAGCTCGATCACCAGCACACGCACCACCATCTCCAGCGCATAGCGCGACAGCCCATAGCTCAGCGCCGTGACGATGACGATGCGCGTGATCACCGCGCACAACAGGGCCGCAAGCGCCGTGAAACCCAGCAGGATGGGCCCGGTCTGCACATAGATCTGGTGCGCCATGGCACGCCGTGCACCGCGCCGGTAGCTGGAGGGGGACATGGCCAGCACCAGCAGCACGGCGCCCAGGTAGACGCTGCGCCACCAGGCCAGCGCATGGTCGCGCAGCGCCGCCCAGATGCGGTCGGGAAGGGACAGGGCTGCGTGGCTGAGGCTCATCGGACGATGATAGCGAGCCGTACCGGGACGGTCCGTCGGACGCCGGCGCAAGACAGGCAGCTGCGGACGGCGCTACACATGGCGCTTGGCGCCGGAGCTGCCCAGGGCGGGTGCCAGCGGTTCGTCGGCCTGAGCGTGCAGAGCCTCGATCAGATGGCAGTAGCTGTCCGACCCGTCGCACTGGCTGCGCAGCTGCATCAGCTCATGCTCCAGCGCGCGCAGCTCGGCCAGGCGCTCGCGCACATGGCCCAGGTGGGCATCCAGGGTTTCGTTGGCAGCCACGCAGTCGGCCTTGCTGGCGCCGTCCAGCGCCAGCAGGGTGCGGACCTCGTCCAGCGACATGTCCATGGCGCGGCACAGGCGGATGAAGCGCAGCCGGTGCACATCGCTGTCGCTGTACAGCCGGTACTGGTTGTCCTCGCGCACGCCTGCACTGAGCAGCCTTTCCTTCTCGTAGTAGCGGATGTTGGCGGCGGCCACGCCGGAACGCTTGGCCGCCTCGCCGATGCGCCAGCGCGCAGATTCATGCTGTGACATGCTTGACCTTGAAGTGACTTCACCGTTTCCAATGCTCGCATGAACTCCAATCGCCTGCCAAGCCCTCAGGGCAACGAGGCCCTGAAAGCCTCCCCAGCCCTTTCCAAGCCCGCCTCGACTTCGCCGTCTTCCGCCTGCGGCACCGATTGCTGCGCGCCCTTCACCATCACCCAGCCCACGCCGGCCCGCAAGAAGGCCCAAGGCCACTCGCATGCGCACGGCGAGGGCCATGGCCACGATCACGCCCATGACCACGACCACGACCACGACCACGACCATGACCACGGTCACGACGAGAGCGATCCCCATGCCGGCCACGACCACAGCGTGCTGCCCGGCTGGCCGCGCATCACGGCCGCGCTGATTGCAGCCGTGCTGGCCGAAGCCGCCCACTGGGTCAGCGGCTCCCAGGGCGGCGTGCCTGCCCTGCAATACGGCGGCATGGCCGTGGCCGTGCTGGCCATTGCCCTGTCGGGCCTGGGCGTCTACAAGGCCGGCATCCGCGACGTGCTGCGCCTGAAGCTGGGCATCCATGCGCTGATGGCCATTGCCGTCACGGGTGCCTTCGCCATCGGCCAGTGGCCCGAGGCCGCCATGGTCATGGCCCTGTACGCCGCGGCCGAGCGCATCGAGGACCAGGCCATGGACCGCGCGCGCAATGCCATCCGCAGCCTGCTGCAGATGGCGCCCGAGACGGCCGACGTGCTCCAGCCCGATGGCAGCGTGCAGCGCGTGGCCGCCGCCGACGTGGCGCTGGACGCCACCGTGCGCGTGGCCCCCGGCGCGCGCGTGCCGCTGGACGGCGTGGTCCTGCGAGGCCAAAGCTCGGTCAACCAGGCTCCCATCACCGGAGAAAGCGCCCTGGCCGACAAGGCCCCGGGCGACGAGCTCTACGCCGGCAGCATCAACCAGGATGGCGAGCTGCAGATGCGCGTCACCTCGGCGGCCAATGACAGCCTGATTGCGCGCATCGTCCACGCCGTGGAGCAGGCCCAGGCCTCCAAGGCGCCCACGCAACGCTTCGTCGACCGCTTTGCCGCCGTCTACACGCCCATCGTGCTGGTGCTGGCCATTGCGCTGGCGGTGCTGGCACCGCTGGTCATGGACTGGAGCTGGCATGACGCGGCCTACCAGGCGCTGGCCCTGCTGGTCATCTCCTGCCCCTGCGCCCTGGTGCTGTCCACCCCCGTCACCGTGGTCAGTGCACTCACGGCGGCCGCACGCCGCGGCCTGCTGATCAAGGGCGGCCAGGCGCTGGAATCGGCCCGCAAGCTGCGCGCCATTGCCCTGGACAAGACCGGCACGCTGACCACGGGCAGCCCCAAGCTGGTCGAATGGAAATCCTGGAGCGAAGAAGACGCGGCCCAGGACTCCAGCCAGCCCGCCGCATATGCCCTGGCCCTGGCCGGCCGCTCGGACCACCCGGTCTCGCGCGCCATTGCTTCCGGCCTCCAGGCCGATGCCGGCGTGGCCGCCGTGGCAGCACGGGCCTCGGTCAGCAAGCTGCTGGCCCTGCCCGGCCGTGGCGTGCAGGCCGAGATCGACGGCCAGCTCTGGACCCTGGCCAACCTGCGCTGGGTGCAGGAGCAAGGCTGGGACAGCGCCGCGCTGCGCGCCGGCCTGGCCATGCACGAAGCCCAGGGCCGCACCGTGACCCTGCTGGCCGACAGCAGCGGCGTGCGGGCCCTGTTCGCCGTGGCCGACCCGCTGCGGCCCCAGGCCCGCGAGGCCGTGGCACGCCTGCAGGCCCTGGGCGTGCAGCCCGTGGTGCTCAGCGGCGACAACACGGCCACCGTGCGCTCCATCGCTGCCGAAGCCGGCATCCAGGATGCGCGCGGCGGCCTGCTGCCCCAGGACAAGCTCGACGCCCTGGCCGAGCTGCAGCGCACACGCGGCCCCACCGCCATGACGGGCGACGGCATCAACGACGCACCGGCCCTGGCCCAGGCCGACATCGGATTTGCCATGGGCGGCATGCACAGCACGGGCATGGCCATGGAAACCGCCGACGTGGTGCTGATGAACGACGACCTGCGCCGCCTGCCCGAGGTGGTGGAACTGTCGCGCAGCGCCCACGCCGTGCTCTGGCAGAACATCGCCCTGTCGTTGGGCGTCAAGCTGGTGTTCTTCGCACTGGCCCTGGCCGGCAACGCCAGCATGTGGCTGGCTGTGCTCGCCGACATGGGTGTGAGCCTTCTGGTGGTCGCCAACGGCCTGCGGCTGCGCCGCTGGGGCAGCGACAGGGAGGCGGCATGACCGACGCCCAGCGCCGCGCCGCCTTCACCCACCTGCTGCACAGCTTCCGTTCAAGCCAGGACCAGGCGCCCGCACAGCGCTGGCTGCTGCTGGAGGCCAGCCATGTGCTGGGCCAGCAGCTGCTGGGCCTGCACTGGCGATCCCACTGCTGGATGCTGCGCCATGCGCTGCAACTGCGCGATGGCGGGGAGGTGGCAGGCCAGTTGCTGCGCCTGGCCCTGGTGCCTGCAGGCCACCTGCTGGACCGGCTGCCGCGCGGCAACACAGGCCGCGCCACGGTGCCGGCCACCCTGCCCATGGACATGCCGCCCGCCGTATCGGCCCTGATCGCCGAGGCCCTGCGCGCCACGCGCCGCCCGCCCCGGCAAAGCCCACGCGCCTGAGGAACTTCGCGCCACCGTCCGGTATCATTCCAAACCTATGCGCCGCCCCTTGTCCATTGTCCTGGTCTTGCTGCTGGTCCTTCGTGGCCTGCTGGGCGACGCCATGGCCATGGGGGCTGCGCCCGTCATGCCGGCCCTGGCGCCGGCTGCGGCATCTGCGCCAGCGTTGGCTCCGGCGTCGGCACTCCACCACCACGCGCCCGAAATCGCGCGGGAAGTCGCGCTGGAAATCACGCAATCGCCGGACAGCCCTGAGCAGCATCATGCGGCGCACGCCGCAGATCACGACCCAGATCACGCATCACACGCCGAGCACAGTGCAGGCTGCGCTCCCCAGGCCGGTGGCCTTGCGGGCGGCAGCTGCGGCGAACATGAACATGGGCCCAGCTGCACCCTGTGCGGCATCTGCCATTCGGCCCTTTTCACTCCTGGCCAGATCGGTTCGGACGGCGCAGCGCCGTCCGCCGCACTGCGCCCCCAAGGCAGCGCGCGCTTTGCCAGCGCGGCCAAGCTGCAGGCCATCAAGCCACCCATTTCCTGAAGCCTGACGCCCGAAGTGCGTCCGCGCCATCCCTGCCGCCCCTCCATGGGCAGCCCGCTTGCGGGCATGGCGGGGCGTCTGGCCGCGGATGCGTTGTCCGTTTCGCATTCAGGAGAACACCATGCGCCGTGCGCATTTTCTCGTCCCCCTTATCCAATTCGGGCTGGCGGCCCTTGCCGCATCCAGCCCCGCTGCCTGGGCCCAAGCCCATGACGGCAGCCACCCCCCGACCTCTTCCTCCGCAGGCCTGACCGGCGCCATCGATCCGGCTGCGGCCAGCCTGCCGCTGCGCCATGCCGCGCTGCCGGCCAGTGGCGCCGTGGAAACCGAGCTGACCGACTGGCGCCAAGCCAATGCGGCCGTGGCCGAGTTTCCCAACGGCCATATGGACATCCTGCGCTGGGAAGCCGCCCAGGGCGGCCGATCCACGCCTGCGCCGTCCCCGCACGGCTCTCACATGCAGCACGGAGGCCGGCCATGAAGCGCACCCTCTTCGCCCCCACCCGGCTGGTCGGCGCCATGGCTGCCGTGCTGGCCCTGGCCGGCTGCGCCAGCATCTCGCCCGACGGCCTGCGCGGCGCGGTCCAATCCCATACCGCCAGCCGCCTGCCGGACGGCGCCGAACTGCCGCCAACCGATCTGCAGGCCCGCGACGCGGCGCAGCAGCGCATCGACGAGTGGCTGCGCCAGCCGCTGGACATGGACCAGTCCGTGCGCATCGCACTGCTCAACAACCCCGGCCTGCAGGCGCGCCTGGCGCAACTGGGCGTGCAGGATGCCGAACGTGTGCAGGCCCTGACCCTGCCCAACCCCACGCTGGCCCTGGGCCGCATGGTCAACAGCGACGAGCGCGAGATCGAGCGCCAGCTGAGCTTCGGCCTGGTCAGCCTGATCACCCTGCCCTGGCGCAGCCGCTGGCAGGGCATGCAGATGGAACAGGCCACGCTGACCGCCGCGCAGGATGTGCTGCGGCTGGCCGCCGACACGCGCCGCGCCTGGCTGCGCGCCGTGGCCGCACGCCAGCAGCTGGCGTCCAGCGAGCGCATGCACGAAGCGGCCGAGGCCGGGGCCGAGCTGGCGCGGCGCATGGCCCGCGTGGGCAACTTCAGCCGGCTGCAGCAGGCACGCGAGCTCAGCATCCAGCAGGACACCGCAGCCCAGCTGGCGCGTGCGCGCCTGGCCGCCACGGCCGAGCATGAGCAACTGGCCCGTCTGATGGGCCTGTGGGGACGGCGCATCGATTTCAAGCTGCCCGACCAGCTGCCCGCCATCCCGCAGGCCGCCACGCAGTTACGCGCCGGGGACGATGCCGAGGCCACCGCGCTGCGCGAGCGCCTGGACCTGCGCGCCCTGCGCCGCGACCTGGACCAGTTGGCCGAGCGCCGTGGCTGGGCACGCCTGGGCGCCATGTTCGGCGACATCGGCCTGGGCTATAACCGCAACACCGCCACGGACCGGGCCACCGGCCACAGCGATGTGACACGCGGCTGGGAGATCGACCTGCCCCTGCCGCTGTTCGACTGGGGTGGCGCCGCCAGCGGCCGCGCACGCGCCGAGGTCCAGCGCAGCGCGGCCCAGTTGCAGCAAGGCGCCATCCAGGCGCGGGCCGAGGCGCGCAGCAGCTGGATGCGCTACCGCACGGCCTGGGACCTGGCCCACCAGCAGCAGGCCGAGGTGCTGCCGCTGCGCCGCTTCATACAGGACGAAACCATGCTCCGCTACAACGGCATGTTCGTCAGCGTCTGGGAGTTGCTGGCCGAGGCCCGCAACAGCGCCCAGGCCGTGGCCACCGCCACCGACGCCCAGCGCGACTTCTGGCTGGCCGACACCGACCTGCAGCTGGCTCTGGCCGGAACCTCGCCAGGCACGGTCGAGGCCGCATCCAGCGCCGCCGCACCCACTCCCACGAACACAGCGAGCCACTGACATGAACCGCCGCAACTTCTTCACCGGCGCGGCCGTGGCCGCCGTCTCCAGCGCCGCCGTCAGCCGCGTGGCCCTGGCCGCCCTGCCCGAGGCAGCGACCCAGTCCTCGGCCGAAACTGCCGCCCCGCTGGCACCGCCCAACGGCCGCCCCTACCGCCCCGTGGTCACGCTCAACGGCTGGACCACGCCCTGGCGCATGAACGCAGGCGTCAAGGAATTCCACCTGGTGGCCGAGCCCGTGGTGCGCGAGGTGGCTCCGGGCTTCTTCGTCAACATGTGGGGCTACAACGGCCAGAGCCCCGGCCCCACCATCGAGGTCGTGGAAGGCGACAAGGTGCGCATCTTCGTGACCAACCGCCTGCCCGAGCACACCACCGTGCACTGGCACGGACAGCGCCTGCCAAACGGCATGGACGGCGTGGGCGGCGTGACCCAGCCGCACATCCCGCCCGGCAAGACCTTCGTCTACGAGTTCACGGCGCGCCGCCCCGGCACCTTCATGTACCACCCGCATGCCGACGAGATGGTGCAGATGGCCATGGGCATGATGGGACTGTGGATCACGCATCCGAAGGCGGCCCACCCGCAGATCGCCGAGGTCCAGCGCGACTACGCCTTCCTGCTGTCGGCCTACGACGTGGAGCCCGGCTCCATGACGCCACGCGTGGCCGAAATGACGGACTTCAACATCTGGACCTTCAACAGCCGGGTGTTCCCCGCCATCAGCCCCGTCGTGGCCAGGCGTGGCGACCGCGTGCGCCTGCGCGTGGGCAACCTGACCATGACCAACCACCCCATCCACCTGCACGGCCACGAATTCGAGGTCACGGGCACCGACGGCGGCCCCGTGCCCCGGTCCGCGCGCTGGCCCGAGGTGACCACCGACGTGGCCGTGGGCCAGATGCGCCAGGTGGAGTTCATCGCCGACGAGCTGGGCGACTGGGCCCTGCACTGCCACAAGAGCCACCACACCATGGGCGCCATGGGTCATGACACGCCGACCATGATCGGCGTGGACCACCGGGGCCTGGTCGGCAAGATCCAGAAGATCGTGCCCGACTACATGGTCATGGGCGAGCGCGGCATGGGCGACATGGCCTCCATGGAAATGCCCCTGCCCGACAACACCTTCCCGATGATGACCGGCACGGGCCCCTTCGGCCCCATCGAGATGGGCGGCATGTTCACCACCCTCAAGGTGCGCGAGCAGCTGGGCGCCAACGACTACGGCGACCCGGGCTGGTTCACCCACCCCAAGGGCAGCGTGGCCTATGAATGGAAGGGGCCGGCGGCCGAGGCCTCCGCACCGCGCCAGACCACGCCCGGCCAGTCCCCCGGCGCACCCAGCGTGCGCAAGCCCGGTGCGGGCCATGAGCACCACTGATGCCATCCAAGGAGTACCTCATGAACACCTTTGCCCTCCTCCTCGCCACCGCACTGCTCGCCGGCCCCGCTGTCGTCTTCGCCCATGGCAGCGAAGCCCACGATGACGCTCCCAAGGCCGCCGCGGTCAAGGAGCAAAAGCCCTGGGGCATTGCCGGCGATGCCTCGGCCGCCCGGCGCACCATCACCCTGGACATGAGCGACAACATGCGCTTCACGCCAGAGCGCATCAGCGTCAAGCGCGGCGAGACGGTGCGCCTGCGCGTGGCCAACAAGGGCCAGGTCATGCACGAGATCGTGCTGGGCACGCCGGCCTCGCTGGACGAGCACGCGCAGATGATGCTCAAGTTCCCCACCATGGAGCACGGCGAGCCCTACATGGCCCATGTCTCGCCCGGCAAATCCGGCGACCTGGTCTGGAATTTCAACCGCGAAGGCAGCTTCGACTTTGCCTGCCTCATCCCCGGCCACTACCAGGCCGGCATGCGCGGAACCATCACGGTGACGCAATGAGCGCGCCACTTCTTCCCCCCCCCTTCAGGAGCACCCCATGAAACATGAACGCATGGCATCCGCCCACCCGCGCCGCAGTGCGCTGCGCCGCATGGCCCTGGCCTGCACGGCATTCGCCGCCCCTTCGCTGTGGGCGGCTGCACCCACGGCCCGCATCCCGGTCGAGGTCTGGAAGGACCCCAATTGCGGCTGCTGCCAGGACTGGGTGGTGCACATGGAGCAAAACGGCTTTGCCGTCACCGTGCACGACACCGGCAACAGCGCCGTGCGCGCCAGGCTGGGCATTCCGGCGCGCCTGGGCTCCTGCCACACGGCCCTGGTCGAAGGCTATGCGCTCGAAGGCCATGTGCCTGCGGCCGACGTGCACAAGCTGCTCAAGCAAAAGCCCAAGGCGCTGGGCATTGCCGTGCCCGGCATGCCCGTGGGCAGCCCCGGCATGGACGGCCCCGAGTACGGCGGCCGCAAGGACCCCTACGAGGTGCTGCTCATCACCAAGAACCTCATGAACAGCGACGTTTCCACCCGCACCTTCACCAGCTACCGCTGAACCCCGGAGCACACCATGCACAACACAGCCCTCCTTGTTTCCCGTACGTCCCGTACCGCCCTTGCCGTGCGCCTGGCCCTTGCCGCCGCGCTGATCCCGGCCTGGGCCGGTGCCCAGGCCACGGCCCACGACCATGCGGCGCATGGCGCGCAATCTGCCGAAACCGAACCTGCCGCCGTCAGCCAGGACCTCAGCGAAGGCGAGGTCACGCGCTGGGATGCTCGCACCAGCAAGGTCACGCTGCGCCACGGCGAACTCAAGAACCTGGGCATGCCGCCCATGACCATGGTCTTCCAGCTGCGCGTGGCTGCACCCGAGCCCGCCCTCAAGGCCGGCGACAAGGTGCGCTTTCGCGCCGAGCAGGACCAGGGCGCCTTCGTGGTCACGCAGTTGGAAGTGCTGCGCTGAAGACCGGGTGCAGGGCTGCCGTTTCGGCTAAGGTGAAGGCCTGTCCATCACCGAGCAGAGCAGCGCATGCCAAGCACCGACTCAGACCCCGGCTCCATCACCCGCGTACAGGGCATCGAGGTAGGCCACCACACCGATGCCCGCCGCCCCACGGGCTGCACCGTCGTGCTGGCGCGCGGCGGTGCCGTGGGGGGCTGCGATGTGCGTGGCGCCGCCCCCGGCACGCGCGAGACCGACCTGCTGCATCCCTCCAACCTGGTGCAGCAGGTGCATGCCGTCATGCTCTCGGGCGGCAGCGCATGGGGGCTGGACGCGGCCAGCGGCGCCATGCGCTGGCTGGATGAGCAGGGCATAGGGCTGGATGTGGGCGTGGGCCGCGTGCCCATCGTGCCGGCCGCCGTGCTGTTCGACCTGGCGGTGGGCGACAGCCGCATCCGCCCGGGTGCCGATGCCGGCCATGCGGCCTGCCAGGCCGCCAGCGCCGCGCGGCCTGCCGAGGGCAATGTGGGCGCCGGCATGGGCGCCTGCGTGGGCAAGGCCTTCGGCATGGATCGCGCCATGAAGGGCGGCATCGGCACGGCCTCGCTGACCGTGCATGGTGTCACCGTGGGCGCGCTGATCGCCTGCAATGCCGTGGGCGATGTGGTCGACCCGCACAGCGGCGCACTGCTGGCCGGCGCGCGCAGCCCCGATGGCCGCCAACTGCACGACACCTGCCGTGCCCTGCTGCGCGGCGAAGAGCCCCGGCCGCTGCTGGCAGGCACCAACACCACCATCGGCGTGATTGCCACCGATGCCCGCATCACCAAGGTCCAGGCCCAGCGCCTGGCCGTGGTGTCCCATGACGGCCTGGCACGCGCCATACGCCCCGTGCACACCATGAGCGATGGCGACACATTGTTCGCCCTGGGCACGGGCCTGGCCGAGCACTCGCTGGGCATGCTGACCCTGTCCGCCATGGCCGCCGAGGCCGTGGCCCTGGCCACGGTGCGCGCCGTGCTGGCCGCGCAGTCGCTGACCACGGCCGAAGGGCTGGAGCTGCCCTGCGCAAGGGAACTGGCCGCCTGCCGGCCCTGACCGGGCTCAGGCCTGCAACGCAACCGCCCAGGCGTCGTAGCCATAGACGCCATCGGCATTGCCACCGGCGCGCAGCCAGTTGTTGCCACGCGAGCCGATCTGGATCTCGCTGGTGCGCTGCATGCGCATGGCCTGGTAGCGCGCCAGGACCTCGGGCACCTGCTGCGGACCCGGGGCGGCATCCAGGTTGCGGGCCAGCACCACGGCGTCTTCGATGGCCATGCCTGCACCCTGGGCCATGAAGGGCATCATCGGGTGGCAGGCATCGCCCAGCAGCGTGATGCGGTCCTGCGACCAGGCCGGCAGGGGATCGCGCTCGTACAGCGCGGTCTTGAGCACGCCATCGCAGGCGTCGAGCAGCGCCCGGGCATCGGGATGGAAATCGGCGTAGAAGCCGCGCAACTCCTCGACGCTGCCGGGCGTGGTCCACGATTCCTCGTGCCAGGAATCCTGGGCCGTGGTGGCGAAGATGAAGGTGTCACGCCCCTGGTTCAGAGGAAAGGTCACGATCTGGCTTTGCGGCGTGGCGCCCCACCATTTGGTGAAGGCCTGGATGTCGGGCACATGGCGCACGCGCTCGGTGGGCACCACCGCGCGGAAGGCCACCACACCCGTGAAGCGCGGGCTCTCGGCACCGAACAGGGCCGCGCGCACCACGGAGTGGATGCCGTCCGCGCCAATGAGTGCGTCCAGCCCGGCCACTTCGCTGCCATCGGTGAAGGCGATGTCCACGCCTTGCCCCGTCTGCGTGATCTGGCTGGCACGCTTGCCCAACTGCACCTGGTCCAGCGGAAAGGCATCGGCCAGCGCGGCCAGCAGATCGGCGCGGTGGATGGTCAACTGCGGGGCGCCGTACTTGCGCTCGGCCTCGTCACCCATGGTCAGGCGCGAGGTTTCCTCGCCCGTGTCCCAGTTGCGGCTGATGCGGTGCGTGGGCCGGGCGGCGCTGGCGCGCACGGCGGCGGCAATGTCGGCGCCCAGGCCATCGAGGGCGCGCACGGCATTGGGCGTGAGGTTGATGTCCGCGCCCACGCGCAGAAACTGCCGGCTTTGCTCGAACACCAATACTTCATGCCCTGCCTGGTGCAGCGCATTGGCTGCCGCCAGTCCGCCAATGCCTGCTCCAACGATGCCTATCCTCAAACGCGCCATGGTTCCTGTCTCCTGCTGGTGGGGTCTATTCGGTGATGCGCCCCGTGATCCGGAGCGCACCGATGCAGGACATTGTCTTTTTGACAGGCCTCAGGCCTCAACCTCCGCAAGGCCCGAATTGGGCACGATTCGTCCCCATCGGCGCCGGCGCATGTGCGGCAGGCGCCTCAGTCCACGCGCCGCAGTTGCCCTTGCGCCAGCAGCTTGTCGCGCATGCGGCGCGTCATGGACTGGGTGCTGCCATCGGTGGCCGTGAACAGGAACAGCGTCTGCTGCGGGCTGACCCAGGTCAGCTGGGTGCGGATGCACTGCCGGGCGTTGGACAGTTCCACCCAGGTGCCCAGCGCCCAGTCTTCGGACACCACGGGAACCACCGGCGGCGGTGGCTCCAGGGGCAGCGCGGGCTCGGCAGGCATCGGGGCGGCTTCGCCAACGGCCAACGCAGCCTGCCCCGCAAGCCCAGCAAGGGCCTGCGGCGCTTGTGCAGCCGGGGTGGCCGGCAGCTCATCCTGCAGCGCCTCGGGCAGTTCCAGGTCCTGCTCGGTCAGCGCGCCGATATCGTCCACCATCGGCTGCCGCACATCGAGCGGCACCGGCAGGGAGGCCGCCACGCCAAACAACGACTGCGGCAGACGGCCCGCCAGGGAGCCGGGCGTTGTCTGGCCAAGCGTTGCCGCACCATTGGAGGAAGACAGGGACGCCAGCACCGAGTCCGACCCGTAGATGGTGGGCGGTACGGAGTCCAGATAAATGTCCACGCTCTCTATGGGCTGGCGGACCACACCGGCATCCAGCGCATCCTGGTGCAGGCCGGCCAGGCGCGCGGCAAAGGCCTGGATTTCCTCTTCCGTACGCCCCACGCTGCGCAGGCCGGCGCGCAGCCGGGCCTGCAGCCGGGGTGCCAGCGCCACCAGGCGGTCGGTATCGCGGCCCGCATGTGCCGACACGCTCCACAGCAGGCTGGGCACCAGGGCCAGATAGCCGCCGGGGTCCCGAGCCTCGCTGCCGTCCACGGGTTCCTGAACGCTGGCGATCACTTCGGCCCAGGGTCCCGTGGCGAATTCCAGAATGTCATCGGGCACGCCCTGGGCGCTGGGCAGGCGCCGGATGGCGGCTGCAATCTGCTCGGCCCTGGGCATGGCGGTTTCGGGCCAGCGCGGGTCCACGCCCCGCCTTTCCACATGCCTGAGCGCAGCCGAGACAGGCCCGGTCACCGTGCCGCCTTCCGGCATTTCGCCAGGACCCACGGGCTGCATGCCGCTGCCGCCCCAACCGTCGCGCAGTTGCTGCAGAACCGTGGCAAAGGCCGACGCATCGGCACGCTGCAGGGCCGCCAGCCGCATGGCGGCGGAATCGGCCACCTGCAGGAATTGACCGTAGCCCGGCGCGGATTCACTGTCGAACCACAGGCTGCGCGCCGTCAGCTCATCCAGCAGTTGGCGCGCGGGGTGGCTGCGGTCTTCAAAAAAGCGCGCGTCCTGGACCACCAGCTGCTGCAGCAGCGGCTCCAGACGGCCCACGGTGCGCTGCACGGAAGGCAGCAGGCGCGTGTCGGCCGCCATGAAACGCATCATGCGCTGCAGGGTGTGCAGCGCGGCGCCGTCGTCGGCGCGCACGCCGGGTGCGGGCTCCTGCTGCTCGGGCGGCTGCAGCGCCTGCATCAGTTGCTCCAGCTGGGCCGAGTGGTGCTGCACGGACTCCAGCGCCATGCAGCTCAGAGAAGTCCAGCCTTCGGGCAGCGCCGCCAGCACGGTGGGGGCCGTCTCGCTGCCCTGCCAGGCGGTGGTCTGCAGGCGGCTTGCGCCGTCCATGGCCGGCGCAAACTGCCCGGGCACGGAATAGGAGGATGTGTGGGCCAGCGCCAACATGGAAGAAGGCGCCGAAGTGGGCGCCTCGCGGTGCGAATCCATCCAGCGTGGATCGGACAGCAGGGCCGCCACCAGGCGCCGCGTCAGCTCATCTTCCTGGGCCTGCTGGCCAAAGGAGCCATAGGCGCGGCTCTGGGCCACGGCATCGCCATAGTGGGAAGGTGCCCGCCAGCGGCTTTGCCCCGGCAGGTCGGAATGGCGGCGTCCCGCGTCGGGCGAAGGGGCCTGTACCGGCGCCAGGCCATAGGCCGCAGGCTGCACCCCCTTGTCACGCAGGGATTGGGCGATATGGCCGTACTCGGACACCAGCAGCGCACCCAGGTGCTCACGCATGAAGCCCAGCCAACAGGCGGCGGAGCCGGGGTCCACCCCGGTGTCGTCGATCACGCGCTGCAGCGCCTGCACATAGCTGTGGGGCCGCAGCGGATTGCGTTCGGGCTGGACACGGTCCAGGCCCTGGACGGCGCTGACCAGGGCGTCGAGCTCGGCCAGCGCGATCTCCACCTGCGGCGCCACATGCTGCAGCAGGCGCTGGTGGGCCAGCTGGGACTGCAGCACGGAGTCGTCCAGGAGGGAGAGGGAGGCGAAATCGGTGGTGCCGGGCACACCGGACGCACCGGACATGCCAGGCACAGGGGGCCAGACAGCAGCGCCGCCGGATTGACCAAAGCATTCCAGCAGCGCCCGCCCATAGCCCTTGAGCATGGGCGCCCGGTGGCGGGCCAGCAGCTCCAGTGCCTCGGGGATTTCAGCGCGGCGCGGCAGGCCGGAGCCCGGCTGGTCGGCCTGCTCCATGGCATGCGCCGTGCGCTGCAGCAGCCGCAGGATCAGCGCCTCCGAGCCGCGAACAGCCTGCACCAGGCAGGCTTGCAACGCGGCAACAGAAACGGGTGGAGGATTCATGGCCCGAAGAATACAGGCTCCAGCCCGTGCCGGAGGCGCTTTGAGGCTTGCCTTTGATGCTTACTTCAGTGCCTTGTAGCGCATGCGCTTGGGCTTGGCACCCTCCTCGCCCAGACGCTTTTTCTTATCGGCTTCGTACTCCTGGTAGTTGCCATCGAAGTACACCCATTGCGAATCGCCTTCGGCGGCCAGAATGTGCGTGGCGATACGGTCGAGGAACCAGCGATCGTGGGAGATCACCAGCACCGTGCCCGCGTACTCCAGCAGCGCATCTTCCAGCGCGCGCAGGGTTTCCACGTCCAGGTCGTTGGAGGGCTCGTCCAGCAGCAGCACGTTGCCGCCCTGGATCAGCGTCTTGGCCAGGTGCAGGCGGCCGCGCTCGCCGCCGGAGAGGTTGCCGACCTTCTTTTGCTGGTCCTGGCCGTTGAAGTTGAAGCGGCCTGCGTAGGCGCGCGACGCCATCTGGAACTTGCCGACGTTGATGATGTCCAGCCCGCCCGAGATGTCTTCCCACACCGTCTTGTCGTTGGTCAGCGCGTCACGCGTCTGCTCCACATAGGCCATCTTGACCGTCTGGCCCACGATGACTTCGCCGGAGTCGGCCTGCTCGCGCCCCGCGATCAGCTTGAACAGCGTGGACTTGCCGGCACCGTTGGGGCCGATGATGCCGACGATGGCGCCAGCGGGGATGTTCATGGTCAGGTTGTCGATGAGCACGCGGTCGCCAAAGCTCTTGGTGACGTTGTTGAACTCGATGACCTGGGTGCCCAGGCGCTCGGCCACAGGAATGAAGATTTCCTGGGTTTCGTTGCGCTTCTGGTATTCGAAATCGCTCAGTTCCTCGAAGCGCGCGATACGGGCCTTGGACTTGGTCTGGCGGCCCTTGGCATTCTGGCGAACCCACTCCAGTTCCTTCTTCAGGGCCTTGGCACGGGCTTCCTCGCCCTTTTGCTCGGACTCCAGGCGGCTTTGCTTCTGGAACAGCCATTCGGAGTAGTTGCCCTTGTAGGGAATGCCGTGGCCACGGTCCAGTTCCAGAATCCACTCGGCAGCGTTGTCCAGGAAGTAGCGATCGTGGGTGATGGCCACCACGGTGCCGGTGAAGCGGTGCAGGAATTGCTCCAGCCATTCCACGGACTCGGCATCCAAGTGGTTGGTGGGTTCGTCAAGCAGCAGCATGTCGGGCTTGGACAGCAGCAGCTTGCACAGGGCCACGCGGCGCTTTTCGCCACCGGACAGCTTGCCGATCACGGCATCCCAGGCCGGCAGGCGCAGGGCGTCGGCAGCGATCTCCAGTTGGTGCTCGGAGTCGGTGCCGGCAGCGGCGATCTTGGCTTCGAGCTCGCCTTGCTCGGCGGCCAGCGCGTCGAAGTCGGCGTCGGGCTCGGCATAGGCGGCATAGATTTCATCGAGGCGCGAACGGGCCGCGTTGACTTCGGCCATGGCCTCTTCCACGGCCTGGCGCACGGTGTGCTCCGCATTGAGCTGCGGCTCCTGCGGCAGGTAGCCGATGGACAGGCCCTGCATGGGCAGCGCCTCGCCTTCGAATTCCTTGTCCACCCCAGCCATGATCTTGAGCAGCGAGGACTTGCCCGAGCCGTTCAGACCCAGCACGCCGATCTTGGCGCCCGGGAAAAAGCTGAGAGAGATGTCCTTCAAGATCTGCCGCTTGGGCGGCACGGTCTTGGTGAGGTGGTTCATCGAGAAAACGTATTGAGCCATTCTGGTCCGAGTACTTGAATCGTTGATTTCTGCAAAAACCGGGCAACAAATCGGTTGCACGCCAGCCGTGATTATCCGCGCATGCGACAATACCCTGCGTCACGGGTTCCAGTTGCCCGTGACATCAGCATTCCAGCTGGGGACGATGGACGCTGTTTTCCAGGCTCCCGACATTGAACTACATCCGCCTACGACTGGTCCGGCAACCGCCCTGGTTGCCTCGACAGGCAGATACCCAGCGCCCCGGACGGGCGCATCTTTGATCACATGACATTTGAAGAACTGAATCTGGCTCCCGCCATTCTGAAGGCCGTGCTTGAGGAGGGTTACGAGAACCCGACTCCCATCCAGGCACAGGCCATCCCTGCGGTGCTCGCCGGCCACGACCTGCTGGCAGGTGCCCAGACCGGCACCGGCAAGACCGCTGCCTTCACCCTGCCCATGCTGCACCGCCTCTCGCAAGGCCAGGTGCCGCGCAACAAGTTCGGCGGCAAGGGCATCCGCGCCCTGGTGCTGACGCCCACGCGTGAACTCGCCGCACAGGTCGAGGAATCGGTGCGCAGCTACGCCAAGTACCTGGACATCAACTCCACCGTCATCTTCGGCGGCGTGGGCATGAAGCCCCAGATCGACCGCATCAAGAAGGGCGTGGACATTCTGGTCGCCACGCCGGGCCGCCTGCTGGATCTGCAGCAGCAAGGCTTCATGGACCTGTCCACCGTCGAAGTCCTGGTGCTCGACGAGGCCGACCGCATGCTGGACATGGGCTTCATCCATGACGTCAAGAAGGTGCTGGCCCTGGTGCCCAAGGACAAGCAAAGCCTGCTGTTCTCGGCCACCTTCAGCGACGAGATCCGCGACCTGGCCAACGGCCTGCTGCGCAACCCGCAGTCCATCCAGGTCACGCCCAGCAACACCACCGTGCAGCGCATCACCCAGGTGATCCACCCCGTGGGCCGCGGCAAGAAAAAGCAGGTGCTGCTGCACATCATCCAGGAGCACGACTGGAGCCAGGTGCTGGTGTTCACCCGCACCAAGTTCGGCGCCAACAATGTGGCCGAGTTCCTCACCAAGAACGGCGTCAACGCCATGGCGCTGCACGGCAACAAGAGCCAGAGCGCCCGCACGCAGGCCCTGGCCGGCTTCAAGAGCGGCGACATCCGTGCGCTGGTGGCCACCGACATCGCGGCCCGCGGCATCGACATCGATGAGCTGCCGCACGTCGTCAACTACGAAATCCCCAACGTGTCGGAAGACTAC
>JAAIGE0100488154.1_pt1 | contig 270006 bp, 257 predicted proteins | sample 6487951 | NCBI WGS metagenome assembly JAAIGE01 (sample SAMN13974128, study PRJNA590717) | phyllosphere metagenome | biome: tomato field; feature: multiple bacterial spot infested tomato fields; material: tomato leaves; isolation source: leaves from tomato fields | host: Solanum lycopersicum ...
CCGTGTATGTCTGCATCTGTAATGGGGTCACCGACCACCAGATCCGCGAAGCGGCCGGGCAGCTTCACCTCGGCATATTTGCCGAGCGCGACCTGATGCCGGGTCTCGATCGCCGGGGTGGCGCTGGCGAGGATCACCGGGCACGCCTCGAACAGCCCGCGCATCACCCAGGTGATCCACCCCGTGGGCCGCGGCAAGAAAAAGCAGGTGCTGCTGCACATCATCAACGAGAACAACTGGAGCCAGGTTCTGGTGTTCACGCGCACCAAGTTCGGCGCCAACAACGTTGCCGAATTCCTGACCAAGAACAACATCAGCGCCATGGCGCTGCACGGCAACAAGAGCCAGAGCGCCCGCACCCAGGCCCTGGCCGGCTTCAAGACCGGCGAGCTGCGCGCCCTGGTCGCCACCGACATCGCTGCACGCGGCATCGATATCGACGAGCTGCCGCACGTCGTGAACTACGAGATCCCCAACGTGTCCGAGGACTACGTGCACCGCATCGGCCGCACGGGCCGTGCCGGTCGCGAAGGCCACGCCGTCAGCCTGGTCTGCATGGACGAAGAAGGCTTCATGATGGACATCGAGCGCTTCACCAAGCAGGAAATCCCTGTGCAGGTGCTCGAAGGCTTCGGACCCGAAGAGGACGAAGTGGCCGAGCCCATCGCCATGGGCCGCCAGACCATCTGGGGCGGTGCAGGCAAGCCGCCCAGCCGTGACGTCATGCAGGCCGCCGCCAAGGCTGCGCGCCAGGAAATGATGGACCGCATCCGCACCACCAAGGCCACCCAGCCCGACCGTGGCGGCCGCGCAGGTGGCCGTGGTCAGGCCCCCAAGGCCAGCTCGGACGAAGGCCGCTCCGAAGGCAACGCCGGCGGCCAGGGCCGTGGCCGCAACCACGCCGGTGCAAGCGCCAACAACAAGCCGCGCCGCGATCGCTTCGATGGTCCGGGCAATGGCTCCGGCGCCGCCCACCGTCCCAAGGCAGCCCCCCAGAACGCCCCCCGGCGCGGCCCGCGCCCTGACGGCGAAGGCGGCGGCGGTGTCCGTCGCTTCGATGACCAACCCCCGCGCGCTGATGCCCACCTGGGCACGCAGCTGGGCCATGCACGCAGCAGCGGCCCCCGTGGCAGCGCAGGTGGCGGCCAGCCCGATCCGATGCGCACCAGCGTGGACACCATGGCCGAACGCGGCCGCCGTGGCGGCTTCAACCGCGGCGGCAATGGTGGCGGCGGCGGTGGTGGCGGCTTCGGCGGCGGTGGCCGTGGCGGCCCCTCGCGCGGCGGCTACGGTCGCTGACCTGCACCACGGCTCCTTGGCATGCCCTGCGGCAAGCCGAGGAATCCGCCAGCAAAAAAGGGCTGCATCTCTCCGGGGCTGCAGCCCTTTTCACATGGCGCAGATTGCGCATTCAGCCGACAGCGCGCCGCAAGCCTGCATGGCTATCATCCCGATAGCATTGCGGCCTGCGGCTATTGAAGGCCGCGCCCTTTTCCCGGATTTCAAAGACTCCCCCGACTGGTTCCTCAAGGCCACGCCATGACACTGCAGACCCCACACGCCACCCCCTCCAGCCAGCGCCCCGATTCGGAGCTGCCACAGGACAGGTTGCGGTGGTCGGCCCTGGCGTGTGCAGCCCTGCTTTCCGCCTGCGCCAGCACCCCGCTGCCGCCATGGCCCACCACCTCCAAGCCCCAGGCGCCCGCCCCCACCCGGCCGGCCCCCGCCACCCCGGTGATGCCGCAGGCGACCACGCAGCCCATCGCGCCGGCCAACAACCTGGTCCCCCTGCCCTACAACGCGGCCGTGGCTGCGCGCTTTCCCGATCCAGCCACCCGCTACGACACACCGGGCCTGGCGCCGCAGCGCAACCAGTTCACCACGGCCAGCGAACTGTCTTCCTGGCTGAACAGCCAGGCCAGCAAATCCCTGGGCCGCGACACGCGCCTGGGTATCGTGCAGCCCGGCAGCTCGCAGCGCGGCAGCCCCATCCAGGCCCTGGTGGCCACGCGCGCACCCGGCATTCAGCCGTCGGCGCTCTATGACAGCCGCCGCCCCACGGTCATGCTCGTGGCCGGCCAGCACGGCGACGAACCCGCGGGTACGGAGGCCTTGCTCATCATCGCCCGCGAGCTCGCTCCCGGCGGCCTGCTGGAGCCGCTGCTGCAGCAGATCAACGTGATCCTCGTGCCGCGCGCCAACCCCGACGCCGTGGAAGCCGGCACGCGCAATGCAGCCGATGGCACCGACATCGCCCATGACCACCTGCTGCTGAACACGCCGGAGGCCAAGGCCCTGGCCACGCTGGCGCGCGACTACCGCCCCGTCGCCGTGGTGGACCTGCAGGAATTCCCCGCCGCCAGCGTCTTCCTGCAGAAGTACCAGGCCATACAGCGCTACGACGCCCTGCTGCAGTACTCGGCCACGGCCAACCAGAATGAATTCGTGACCAAGGCTGCGCGCGAGTGGTACACGGCGCCGCTGCGCACCGCGCTGTCGCAGGCCGGCCTGAGCAGCGACTGGTACTACACCACCAGCCAGGATCTGCAGGACAAGTCCATCTCCATGGGCAGCCTCGCGCCCGATTCGCTGCGCAACGTCAGCGGGCTCAAGAACTCGGTGGGCTACCTGGTCAGCAGCCGCGGCTCGGACCTGGGCCGCGCCCACATCCAGCGGCGCGTGCACACCCTGGTCACCGCGTCCACACGCATGCTGCATTCCAGCGCCGAGCGCGCCAAGGACCTCACCCAGGTGCAGGCCTTCGTGGCGCGCGAGACCGCCTCCCTTGCCTGCCATCAGCAACTGGCCGTACTGGCCGAGCAGACGCCCGAGCAGCGCACCCTCACCATGATCCAGCCCGACACGGGCGCCGACCAGCAGGTGCGCGTGGACTGGAACGCTTCGCTGCAGCCGCGCACCACGCTGTCGCGCCCGCGCTCCTGCGGCTATTGGCTGTCCGCCAGCGCCCAGCCCGCCGTGGACAGGCTGCGGCTGCTGGGCCTGCAGGTGCTCAAGGTGGCCGAGCCCGGCCAGCTGCTGGCCGACTCGTACAACGAAGCCCGCTCGGCCACGCCCGCCAGTGGCGCCTATGCGCTCACGCGCGGCGCCGTCGAAGCGCCCGTGGGCAGCTACTACCTGACGATGAACCAGCCCATGGCCAATCTTGCCGCTGCGGCGCTGGAGCCCGACACGCCCTACAGCTACCTTGCACGCGGCCTGGTGCCCACGATGACCGACATGGCGCGCGTGATGGCGCCTCCTTCGGTGGTTTTCGAGGAAGAAGACGACGCCGAATGACGGCAAGGGCGCCAGGGCACGCCGCCAAGCCCTGAGCGCCCACCCATTGCGGGTATGATCCGCGCTGGCCCGTCAGCGGCCATACCTGCCCGTAGCTCAACCGGATAGAGCAATTGCCTTCTAAGCAATAGGTCGGGGGTTCGAGTCCCTCCGGGCAGGCCATCCTGGCATCCCAAGAAATCCCAATACGTCCAAAGAAGTCCAAGGGCCCGCACTGGTCTCGGGCTTCAGATACATCTAGCTTCCGACGTCGTCCAACGGCGCCCCAGTGGCGCGATACACGCGTGACGTGATGCCATCCGGAGTGGGTTCGACGTACCTGACTACGTGCCTGACTAACGGCAAGCACCGGGACATTGCCGTGCTCTACGGGCAGGATCGATGGCGCACAAGAGCTGTCTCCTGGCGTCCGCTCGGCGCAGATGCAACACGACAGCCGCGTGATCGCACGGTCCCGATTGATTGAAAATCTGGTCGCTCTGGAAAAGCAGCTTCCGGAGGTGGAAGGCATCAAGTACCCGGCCGGATCATTCATCTGTCAGCGATGAAGATGGAGCTCCGGGTGGTAGCCAGTCGGCTTGCCGGCAGCTCAGTCTTCGTCCAGCGCCTTAAACCGCTCTGCCAGGAAATCCAGCAGCGCCCGCACGGCCGGCAGCAGCCCGCGCCGTGAGGCGAACACCGCATGGATGATCTCGCGCCGTGGCGCCCAGCCCGGGATGACGTGGACCAGTTCACCGCGCGCGATCTGCTCGCGCACCATCATCGAGGGCAGTTGCACCACGCCCACCCCAGCCAAGGCCGCCGCGCGCAGCGCCAGCATGCCGCGCGTGACCAGGCGCGGCCGGTGGCGGATGGCCGCCTGCGTGCCGTCCGGGCCGATCAGGTGCCACACATGCTCGTGCTGCGGCAGGCCCAGGTCCATGCTCGGCAGGCCTGCCAGGTCGGCGGGCACCTGGGGGATGCCGCCTGTCAACAGCTGCGGGCAGGCCACCAGGCATTGCCCGCGCTCGGCGAGCATGCGCATCACCAGGTCGCTGTCCTCCAGCGGCGGCGGGCGCACGCGGATGGCAACGTCGATTCCTTCGCCCACCACGTCCACGCGGCGGTTGGTTTCCTCGAGGTGGATCTCCACGCGCGGGTACGCGGCCATGAAGGCCGCCAGCATGTCGGCGATGCGCGCATCGAGCAGCGCCACCGGGCAGGTCATGCGCACGATGCCACGCGGCTCGGCGTGGGTCAGCGCGATGGCCTCGTCGGCGGCGTCGGCCTCCACCAGCATCGCCTTGCAGTGGCCATAGTAGGTCTGGCCGGTCTCGGTGACGGCAAATCGCCGCGTGGAGCGCTGGATCAGGCGCGTGCCGAGACGCTCCTCAAGCTGCGCAATGCGACGGCTCAGCTTGGATTTGGGCATCCCCAGCGCGCGGCCCGCGGGCGCAAAGCCGCCGTGGTCCACCACCTGCACGTAGTAGTAGAGGTCGTTCAGGTCTTTCATTGCACACCGCCTTCATCGTTCCTCAGATAGGACTCTGATGGCAAATATTAACGACTACCGCGTTCATCGTTCAAATCCTATTCTCTATCCGTCAGCCAAGACCTTTGTCTGGGCGACCCAAGGAGATTCACCATGACCAAGCCCTACGTCCGCCTGGACAAGGACAACGCCGCCGTGCTGCTGGTAGACCACCAGACCGGCCTGCTATCCCTTGTACGCGACATCGACCCGGACAAGTTCAAGAACAACGTGCTGGCGCTGGCCGACATCGCCAGCTATTTCAAGCTGCCCACCATCCTGACGACCAGCTTCGAGAACGGCCCCAACGGACCGCTGGTGCCGGAGCTCAAGAGCCAGTTTCCCCAGGCGCCCTACATCGCCCGGCCCGGCAACATCAACGCCTGGGACAACGAGGACTTCGTCAAGGCCGTGAAGGCCACGGGCAAGAAGCAACTCATCATCGCCGGCGTGGTGACCGAGGTGTGCGTGGCCTTCCCGGCACTGTCGGCCATCGAGGAAGGCTTCGACGTCTTCGTAATCACTGACGCCTCCGGCACCTTCAACCCCATCACCCGCGATGCGGCGTGGAATCGCATGTCGCAGGCCGGCGTGCAACTGATGAGCTGGTTCGGCGCTGCCTGCGAACTGCACCGCGACTGGCGCAACGACGTGCAGGGGCTGGGCACTCTGTTTTCCAACCACATCCCCGACTACCGCAACCTGATCACGAGCCACACCACGTTCACCCAGGGCAATTGAGGAGAAGACCGTGAGCACACCCCAAACCATCGCCAACTTCAACGGCGCCCGCCCGGTCATCGATCCCGACAATGTGGCGATGCTGCTGATCGACCATCAAAGCGGCCTGTTCCAGACCATCAAGGACATGCCCTTCACCGAGGTGCGTGCCAATGCCACCACACTCGCCAAGGTAGCGACACTGGCGAAGATCCCGGTCATCACCACCGCATCGGTGCCGCAGGGTCCGAACGGCCCCTTGATCCCCGAGATCCACCAGTACGCCCCGCATGCCCGGTACGTGGCGCGCAAGGGCGAGATCAACGCCTGGGACAACCCGGAGTTCGTCGCTGCCGTCAAGGCCACCGGGCGCAAGCAGCTCATCATCGCGGGGACGATCACCAGCGTCTGCATGGCCTTCCCCAGCATCGCCGCAGTGCACGAGGGCTACCAGGTCTTCGCGGTGATCGACGCCTCGGGGACCTACTCGAAAATGGCGCAGGAGATCACGCTGGCGCGCGTCGTGCAGGCTGGTGTCGTGCCGATGGACACGGCGGCGGTGTGCTCGGAGGTGCAAAAGACCTGGAACCGTGAGGACGCGTTGCAGTGGGCGCAGGCCTACAGCGCAGTCTTCCCGCCTTACCAGTTGCTGATCGAAAGCTACTCCAAGGCGCAGGAAGTGGCCAGGAACGGTGAGCAGCTGGATTCGCAACGCACCTGACTGCGGTAGCACGGCACGGGTACGAGACCGCTTGCCCAAGGTGTCGGCGGCCATGGTGGAATTTGTGGATGAGGCGCAGGACTGAGACCCCGGCCCCGGAGGCGCTCAGCGCCAGCAGTCTCCCACCGTTCCCAGGGGCGAGATGCCCTTCACGCCCAGGGCGTTCAGGGTGTAGTCGCCGCAGCGCCTGTCCGATGCCTGGCGGCCGGTGCGCGTGGCCTTGAGCGTGTAGCCGCCTTCATTGGCGGCCGTAGCCATCGTCAGGGTGTAGTGGCCGTTCTCGGACTTGTCCCCCCAGGGCAGTCTGAGGTTGGCGACGGAGCTTGTGTAGCCACCGTTCTGCGCCCGCCAGCGCTCCTGCCGGGCGGCGGCCTCGCCCAGCAGGCTTTGCGCCTCCACGCGCCGCGATCGCAGCACGTATTCCTGGTAGGAGGGGTAGGCGATCGCCGAAAGAATGGCGACCACCGCCACCGTGATCATCAGCTCGATCAGCGTGAATCCATTTAGCTTGCTGCGCACGCATTTCTCCTTGGGGGCCCGCAGGGCCAGCCAGACGGCCGGGGCCGGCAGGCCCCTGTGTGTAGTGGATGGGTGTGTAGTGGATGGCATGGCGGTCACGGGTTCGCTGGCTGGCGGCGCCAGCTCTGTCGCCCCCGGTCCACTCCGCTGTTGATATCGTCGCCCCCGGTCTTGACTGGGTCTCCCGCCCCGCTTGGCTTTCCGCTGGAGTCGAAGATCTTCGCGCCGCTGATGGTGGTCCTGCCCGGCCCCACCTCGCGGCCGTTGACCTGCTGGCCTGCCAGGTTGTCGGAGGCGTTGAAGATGCCGTCGCCGTTCACATCGAAGGCGACATAGTCGGTCTTGCCCCCGGTGTCGGGATCGATGGCGTAGATCGTGCTGGCCAGACCCGCGGAGCAGGGGTCGCCCAGCGGTGGGCGGATGGAGGTGAACACCAGTCCCCGCCCGTACAGGCTCATGTCGTAGACCAGTCTTTCTCCGTCGCGCGGCAGATCGACGTACCAGCCCCAGCTGTGCACATTGGAGTCGGCGGTGCTGGTGGCGTCCTTGTACCAGGTGACCGGGTTGGCCGACAGGGCGAACTTGCCCGGAAAGCCGCTCACCTGGGTGAACTGCTGGGCCTGCAGATCCCCGCGTCCCTTGCCGGCGGTAGGCAGCGGCTGCGGCGCAGTCGTGGCGGGTGTGCCGTAGCGATCCCAGATACCGAACACCGATTGCCGGCGCATGTCCAGCTTGTCGTCATCCGTCATGAAGCGGCCCGTACCGAAGGCCACCACATCGCCCTTGCCGCTGGAGTGCCGCACCACGTAGGGTGCGGTGGTGATGGACAGCCGCTTGCCGCCGCTGCGTTCGGACTCGCGTGCCACAAAGAACAGTTGCGCATTCCATGAGCCGCTGGCACCGCTGGCCAGGTCCACGCGCCATACATTGCCCGCAAGATCACCGGCATAGGCCAGGTCCACCTTGCCATCGCCGTTGTTGTCCACCACGGCGGCACGCGACAGGCCGTTCTTCGGCGCAGGCAGCGCGTTCAGCTCTGCGGCCGTCATGCCTGCCGCGAAATCAAAGCGCCGGATGACCTCGCCACTGGAGACATCCAGCACAAACAGGCTGGACTCGCCGGAGGCGCTGTTCGACGCCTGGTAGCCATTGGACAGGAACACCACCCACCTGCCCTTGGACCGGCCGGCGTCGTTGAGCCGCGCAACGACAGGCGCGGGCATCGAGTAGCCCATGCGTTCGTCCTGTTCAACCCCGAACTCCCACAGCAACCGGGGGGAGGTGGGGTCCGTGACGTCCAGCGCGAAGACCTGCCGCCCGCCCGCGCCCAGGCTGCCGACCAGCACCCTGTGCCAGGCGTTGCCGAAGTAGACATCCGAGACCACGGGCGTCCCGTCCACGAAATAGCGGTGCGGAGCGCCGCCCGCGCCATACCGGGACGCCAGGACATTGAGCGAATCCTTCACGCCCGATGGAATGAAGGCGAACTCCTCCTTGCCCGATGCCGCGTCGAAGGCGTGCAGCATGCCGTCGTTGGCGCCCACATACAGCATCTCCTTGGCAGCCTGTTTCGCGGCAAAGGCGGCATAGGTGGTGCTGCCCTCCAGCTTGTCCGCAGCGGAGGCGCGGTACAGGCCGCCCTTGACCCGCACCAGCGAGGAATTGACGATATCGCCCAGCACATTGGGCTTTCCGCTGTCCAGGGGCTTGCGCACGCGCAAGTCATCGCGCACCTCGCCGCGCAGGAACTCGATGCGCTTTTTTGCCTGGCCATCGGCGGAGTTCGTGGCCGGGTCCGTGTTGAGCACGGCCAGCCAGGACGCATCGGAGCGCTGCCCGCTGAGACTGGAGTACGTGAAAGGGCTCAGCGACACGGCACTGCCGGTCCTGCTGGGATAGTAGATCTTGCGGTCATCGGCGGACCGCGCCGACAGGAGTTCCGCCGCGCTCCAGACCAGCGTTCTGTCGCTGGTGGTGAGCTTCTCGCGGATGACATCGCCGCTCCAGTACTGGACCTCGAACGTGGTCCGGTACAGGTCGGCGCCTTCGCCCAGTGTCGCCGTGGGCATGTCCACGCTGACCGCCGTCACGGAACTGATGCTCTGCAGGATGTCGTTGAACGCCTTGGTCAATTGGTCCTTGAGCGTGCCGGCATTGGTCACCAGAAAATAGTTGTCCGGATCTCCCGTGATCTTGGAGGGGTCGCGGTCCGGCACTCCGTACTTGGCGGCATACCACAGCGGCCCCTTCAGGAAGCTGCCCGCGTCGGTCGCATTGCCCGGAGTGAAGCTGCGGGTGGCCGTGAGCCCCAGGTTCGTGCATTCCGTGCGCTGCTGGGCCGAGATGCTGCCCCGGCAGTAGCCCGGATCGCGATTGGGTGGCGTGTTGTAGGCGTAGTAGGCCGAGGCCGTGTCCTTGTCACGCACCTCCAGGTACATGCCGTCCTTGGTGGTGCCCGAGATCACATAGCCCATGTGCTGTCCCAGGCCGCCAGCGGCGTATTCGGACACCATGTCGATCTTCACCTTGCCATCGGCCTGCAGCGCGATCGTGTAGCGCGCGATGGCGTCCATGTCATGGTCGGCGCCCTGCTCCACGTCCTCGTAGTTGATGCGGAACTCCGCATAGGGCCGCCCGCCATTGACCGAGGCATCGATGTCCGCCTTGCCCGTGTTGGCAATGTTGACCACGTAGTAGTCGACGATCTGGTTGGTCGGCGTGAAGACCGCATTGTTCACGGTGCTGCCACCGGCACTGCCGGAGACGGTCTTGGCAAACGGCGCAATGGTCACAAAGCGTTTGCCGCCGATCGGAAAGCGTATTTCCGGCAGCGGTGACGCAATGGCCACGGAGTAGGTCCTCAGCGCATTCTTGCCCTGGCTGTTGCCGAAGATGGCATTCCTGGCGCCGAAACGGGCCACACCGGCGGCATAGTAGGTGCCTTCCTTGCTGGGCTCCTCGGGAGACAGGCCGCGCGCCCAGGACAGGTCTGCAATGGTCTTGACCGAAGGAGCCTGGTCGGCATTGGCCGACGTTGACTGGCCGATGAAGAAGTTCTTCCCGTCTATGCGCTCGGCCGAGCCGATGGCCGCCACCTCGTCAGAGACATTGAAGCCATTGAGGGCGCTGGCGCCGACGCTCGCGTAGCGGCTGCCGGGCAGCTTGCCGTCGTAGGAGGGATTGATGTCGCTGAGCACCGTCATGACGGGACGGGAGCAGTACTGGTAGCCGCCCCCGCCTTCGGCCTTGGCCTTGTAGGGCGTTTCCCAGGCGGGCTTGGACAGGCCCAGGGACGCATCCTTGGAGGAGCCGCCGGCGTAGTCATAGATGCCGAGGGCCTGGGACGCGCCGCCGAAATAGCGCATGGTCTCGAACATCATCTCGCTGATGGGATTGCCCCACATGGCGCACTTCGAAGGCTTGTCCAGCGAACTGATGGGTCCGGACGTGATCCAGCCGCATTCCACGTATTTGCCGCCGGTGTAGCCGATCAGGCGCTGGCGGTCTATGTTGGCGACCACGCCATTGACACCCGTCCTGAACTGGCCCGTCTGAGGGTCGACTTCCTCTGCGAAATTGCTGATATTGCGGCGCAGCACGCCGCCGGCGATGTTTTTCTCGTACGAGCCTGTGAGCAGGCCGAAGTACATCTTCCCGTTCTCTCCGAAGTCGTGCAGCAGCCCCGTGGGCTTGTAGATGGTCTTGCCGCCGTTGGGATAGGCCTTGCAGCTGGCCTCGAGCAACTGGACATTGCTGCTGGAGCAGGCCTCCACAAGCAGGTTGTAGTCGGTGATCCTGCTGGTGCCTCGCGCGCACGAATTGCCGCCTGCACAGTTGCTCTGCCCTGCAAAGCCCTCCTGGGACACCCAATCCCAGATCTGGAACGAGGAGTCATTGAGCACGCGCAACTGGGTGATGACGCCAGCGGCCTCCCCCAGCGTGGTGACGGCAAACAGATGGCGCGTGCCGGACGCCGGCTGGCGCAGCGGCGCATAGTCCGAAATGCTGTAGACCCCGAGATCCCGCGCAGGGTCATAGGCCTTGCCCCAGCTGTGCGCATCCCTGGGAATGTAGGCGGTCTGCAAAACGGTGCGCGAAGCCGTGTCCTCCGCACGCATGCCGCCATAAAGCACGCGGCGTATGGCGTCCATGCGCGATGTGCCCAGATAGTTCAGGAAGTCGCCACTCCAGTTGTTCGAGCACTTTTTCCTGTTGCTTCCGGTCGCTGCCTGCGAGGGCACGAAAACACCCTTGGAATAGCTGTAGCAGACGTTGTTGTTGAAGTAGCCGTAGTAGTCGATCTGGTCCGGCTTGTACCCGACATCGATCACACCGTCGCCGTTGAGGTCGGAGGCATCGTTGTAGGCCTCGTAGTACAGCTTGTGGTCACGCCCCATCACCAGCATGTTCAAGGGCGCCAACGCCTGGTTCACGAACAGCGGCATCTGGGACAGCACGGTGTCCGCGCGCCCCTGGGCATGCGCCGGCGTACCGGCCAGTGCCAGTGCGCACGTCCACAGCGCCAGGGCCAGGGCCCTCGGGCCCTGCATGGTTTTCCAACTTGCAATGCGAGCCATTGAAGCTCCCTCCCCCTGCTTACTTTATGAACATGTTGACGCTGGACCGCAGGCACAGCGCATCCGCTCCGCAGGCCTGGGCCTGCGACTTTTCCGTGGCCTGGGCATTGACCTCATAGAAGTCCGTGCAGCCGGTGGCGGGTGCATCCAGCGCGGACGTCGCACTACCCGACTTGGGACAGGCGGTCGTGATGTATCGGGGATACCAGTACCCATCGGGCTTCTGAAACCCGGCCGCCTTGGCCTTGGTCGTCCGGAAATCCGTACCGAGCCCGATGGAATCCGTACGCACATCGGACACCGAGCAGGGAATGCTGCTGCCCTCGGCCACCGGAGTGCCGGCGCCATTGCATGGCTTGAGTGCGACGGCATGCTCCAGCAGCTTGCGCTCGCCTTCTCGCAGCGTGCCATCCGCGGTTTCATACAGCCGCTGGCTATCCACCATGTTGGCGGCGATGCGCGCCTCCAGCGTGGCCACGCGCATGCCGACCACCGCCAACAACAACACCAGCAGCAGCATGATCATGGACACCAGCAAGGCATTGCCGCGCTGGCGCCCGTGCAGGACACAGGACATGCAGCGGCGGCTCCGGGCTCCGATCAGCGCGGTCATGGCATCAGATTCCTCAGGGTGAGCGTGCCGGTGGCCAGTTGCAGCAGGGCGCCGGCATTCGCATCGCATCGGGCCGCGGCGCCGCCCAGTTGCGCCCAACGCTCGCAGACGGTGGAGGCCATGCCCTGCGTCACCTTGCCGGAGCTTTCCAGCAAGAGGGCAAGGCGCAGGGAACGGATGGCTTCCTGCTGCCCGGGCAACGTGGCCGCGAAGGCATCGACCCGACGTATCGCGCCGGGCGCTGTCTGCCGATCGATGCCGAACTCGAAATGCACCGCCCGCACGCCATCGGCAAGCGGCACAACCTCCTGCGCCGCCCGGCACACCAGCACACCACTTTCAACGGTGTATTTCTCCGCGAACATGCCGGTCGCAGGCGCCGGAGCGTCATAGGGGCCGGCGGCTCCCAGGTTCGCGGGCGTGCCCGCACAATCGGTTTCTGCAGCGTCCCGGGGCTGGAAGCGAAGGCAGATGCTCTGCGCGTCAGCCGCGTAGAGCGCCTGTCCCTGGGCGAACTGGCAGCCGTTGGGATGGGGCGAGGAATCGGCAGGAAATGCGTCGAATATCGCCTGCGAAGGGTCCCTCCTGTAGCCTGCCTTGGAGAACTCGGAGTCCAGCACGGCCAGCGCCAGCCGGCTGTTGCCGAGGTTCTCGCTCTGCCCCACGCGAAAGCCGAAGCTCGACAGCCCCTGCATATAGATGGTGGTGGCAATCAGCACGAGGAACAGGCCGATGGCCAGCGCCACCATAATCTCCACCAGGGACAGGCCCGCCTGGGACGGCATGCGCATGCGGCACGCCCATGCGCCCGGCCCGCGCTCAAAGCCGCGACCGCAGCGTGAATGTACAAAATTCATTGTCGCTTCCATCCAGACATTGGCCTTTCTTGACCGGCCAGGCCACCGTCACGGACACCAGGCCATCGGCATCGGCGCTCACGGCGAAGGAGCTGTCGATGCGGTCCGCGGTGAGATCGGGCACCAGCTTGCGGGCCCGGTCGCCCCAGCAGGCCAGGCGCTGCTCCCGCGGCTGCGGCAAAGGCTGGCAGGCCGCAGGGGCCGCGGGCATCGCGGCCCCCTGTAGCTTCTGATAGCCGGCCAGTTCCTCCACGGGCGAGCCCTTCGCGTCAAGGACCGTGGCCGTATCCCCCCGCAGGGTCTCCAGCAGTTCGGAAGCCAGCATGGATGCCATCTGGCGCCGCTCGGTATCCACGGTGTATTCAATGGCGCGCACATGGATGCGCACGGCGCCCAGCAGCCCCACGGCCACCAGCAGCACGGCGACGAGTACCTCGATAAGGCCTGCGCCGCGTTGCCTGCGAGAAGGAAAAGGAATGGACATGTTGCAGACCCGTTGCACGCGCATCAGCAACTGCCGCCGGCAGGCAGCCGCTGCTGGCGCACAAGCCCGGCGCGAGTCACTCTCAGGCAGTGCATGCGCGTGGCATGGCGAGCCGTGACGGTCAGCGTGTACAGCGTGCTGGCGCCGGAGAACTGCCTGGCGGTCCCCGTGGTTTCGAACAGGACGCCCTGGGAAGAATCACCCGAGGGCGACACGGTCACGGCATCAGGCACCCGGGCCTCGCGCACCAGTTGCCCCCCCGACTTGGCGGACCATGTCTGCCCCGTGCCCACGAAGCTGCTTTCCACCCGTTTGTAGACCGCTTCGGAGCGAGCCAGCTGCAGCAACGACTGCAACTCGAGCGCAGCCGAGCTGACGCGCTGGTTGGCTATTTGGACGATGAAGGAAGGAGCGGCCAGAGCGGCCAGAATCGCGACCAGCGCCACCACAACCATCATCTCGATGAGGGTGAAGCCACGGGGCCGTTGCCACCTGCCGCCTGGACAGCCGTTGCGCGTGTAACCGGGATTTTTCATGCAAGCGTGCTTTTCGTTGGCGAGGGACCATGCGACAGGCCTGCAAGCCCTGCGCCATTGCTCTTGATTGATGTTTGCAATCGTAATTCAACAGCAATGCAAAACACCTATTGACACAGGTCATGGGACAAATATAGGACTTGTCTTATAAAAACCTGCGCAGAGCGCAACACCCCATCCAGCAAGCCCGGCCCGCCGTCCGCGCACGCAAGCTCGGCGGAACAGCCCGCGCAACGGGCATGGCCACGGTGGCGATACGGCAGATCGCGAAGTCAGGCAGGCAGGCCTCGCATCAAGCGCCTGAAAATCCACGGCAGCATGAGCCGCCGCAATCCAGCCGCAGCGCGATTGGCCATGCGAATATCCCGCCCGCTTCCAGCCCGAGGAAGAAAAAGTTTTCGCCCAAAGCAAAAATCCCCAGTGCATTTCTGCACTGGGGATTTTCTTGTTTGGGGTGGCTGATGGGGCTCGAACCCACGACAACAGGAATCACAATCCTGGACTCTACCAACTGAGCTACAGCCACCGTTGAAGCATTCGATTATATGCCAAAAACCAGCAGACAAATGCTTTGGAACAGGCGTTGCGTGACGGATCGGGAGCAGCAGGAACAAAGGCGCATCGGGGGACGCGGGCAACGGGCAGGATGCCGCCATCCTCCATGCAGCCGCAGCCGGCAGGGACCTTGCCCGCCGTCCCTGGAGCTTTCGGGGGCAACCAGTCCCCCTGCCGCCCAAAGCAAAAATCCCCAGAGCATTTCTGCTCTGGGGATTTTTTTTATTTGGGGTGGCTGATGGGGCTCGAACCCACGACAACAGGAATCACAATCCTGGACTCTACCAACTGAGCTACAGCCACCGTAGAAGAACGCTATTCTATTCCAAAAAACTGCTTGATTTCTGAAATTTCTGTTTTGCTAGAAATTTCTCTCATCAGGGGCGCGGGACCTTGATCTGCACCTTGAGCTGTTTCTTGAGAAGCTCGTAGTATGCCATAGCTTCTGCGACCGTAGAGCTTCGCAGGAAGTCCTGCTTCTGCGCGGCAGCAGCCTGTGCATCATCGGCCGGGCGCTCGACGATACGGTTGATCTTGACCACGGCATAGCCTTGGGCACCCATGTCAACACCCGTCCAGGCAGGCAGCTGAGCGGTCGGTGCGCGCAGGGCGGCATCCACCACTTCGCGCGACAGGCCTTCGGGCTGGTCACGGCTGATCACCTTGGCGGCAGGCAGTTGCGCCGCATCAGGCTTGGCCTTCCATGCGGCGAGCTTAGCCTCGCCATCGGCCTTGGCCAGTTCGGCGGACTTTTGCGCCACGTACAGGGTGCGCAGCTTGTCGCCCACCTCGGCCATGGGCAGCGTACGGGCAGGCGTGTACTCCACCACGCGGCCGGCCACCAGTTGGCTGGAACCCAGCTCCACCGCATCGGTGTTGCGCTTGTTGTTCAGCGAGTCGCTGGAGAACAGCGCCTCCAGGAAACGGGGGTTGGCCAGGGGGCCCTTGACGTTGGGGCCGGGCTGGCGCGTCACATGGTCTGCCTTTTGCACGGTGAGCTTGAACTTCTCGGCCACGGGCTGCAGGCTGTCCGACTGCTCGTAGACCGCGTTGGAGAAGCCTTCCGCCAGTTCGGCGAACTTGCGCTGGGCCTGCTGCTGCTTGAGTTCGGCTTCCAGCTTGGGACGCATCTGCTCGAAGCTCGGCGCCTTGGGCTTCTTGATGTCCACCAGCGAGATGATGTGGTAGCCGAAGTCGCTGTGCACCACGTCGCTGATGTCGCCCACCTTCATGCCGAAGGCTGCGTCCTCGAAGGGCTTGACCATGGCACCGCGGCCGAAGTAGCCCAGATCGCCACCCGATGCAGCGGAGCCACCGTCCTGCGAATTAGCCTTGGCCAGTTCGGCGAAGCGCTTGGGGTCCTTGCGCAGCTCGGCCAGCAGTTCCTCGGCCTTGGCCTTGGCTTTTTCCTGCTCGGCGGCAGGCGCATCCTTGCTTGCATTGATCAGGATGTGGCTGGCACGGCGCTCTTCGGGGCCGGCCAGGCGCTCGGCGTTCTGGTTGTAGTAGGAACGCACATCGTCTTCGCTCAGCGTGATGCCGGCCTCGATGCTGGGAACGTCCAGCAGCAGGTATTCCACCTTGGCCTGCTCCGATTGCTGGAACTGGCTGGTGTGAGCGTCGTAGTAGGCCTTGAGGTCTGCCTCGGTGGGCTGGACCTTGCTGGCGTAGGCGCTGGCTTCAAAGCGTGCCACCTGCACTTCGCGGCGCTGGTACAGCGCATCGATGGCCTGCTTGACCTGGGTGTCGGTCGCAAAGGCCGTACCCGTCACGCCACCCATCACCTGGTTCATGGACAGCTCGCGGCGCAGGTTGGCCTCGAAGCCTTCGGGCGTCAGGCCCTGCGATCCAACCAGGGCGCGATAGGCCTCGGCATCCATCGAGCCGTCAGGCTTCTTGAGCGCGGCAATCGCGGGGATCTCCTGCAGCGTGCGCACCAGCTGGGCATCGGACGCTGCCAGATGCATCTTCTGCACGGCAGCAGCCAGCACCTGGTCACGCACCATCTTCTCCAGCGTGGCGTAGCGCGCCTGCGGCGAGTCCAGCAGCTTGGGGTCGATGTTGGGGTTCTCGGCGCGCAGGCGATCACTCTCCATGCGGTGCGCGTTCTCCCAGTCGGCCTGCTTGATCTCATGACCATCGACACGTGCGACGATGACGCTGGACTCTGTGAAGTAGTTCTGGTTCACACCCACGAAGATGAACGAGGGAATGATCAGCAAGAACAACAAGATCATCACGAACTTGGAATGCTTGCGGATGGATTCGAACATGGTCTGTCGTCTTTCAATGGCAGAAATAGAAAAGGCGAACTTTCGTTCGCCTTTTGTTCTTGGTGGGTGCTGACGGGGTCGAACCGCCGACCTACGCCTTGTAAGGGCGCCGCTCTACCAACTGAGCTAAGCACCCCACCTTGACTGGTGTCAGTTCAGGGCATCTTTCAATGCCTTGCCCGGACGGAACTTTGGAACCTTGGCGGCCTTGATCTTGATGGTTTCGCCGGTGCGGGGGTTGCGGCCCGTACGAGCAGCGCGCTTACCAACGGCGAATGTGCCAAAACCAACGAGCGACACTGTACCACCCTTTTTGAGGGTTTTCTTCACAGCCTCAATCGTGGAATCCAGTGCACGAGCAGCCGCAGCCTTGGAGATGTCGGCGTTGTTAGCGATGTGCTCAATCAGTTCGGTTTTATTCACAAGATGCCTCTGGAGAAATAAGTGAATGGGATGTCTCTGCGGCCACCAACTTGGCTCGGCCAGAAACCCGGCGCGACGGATACGGAATCTGGCTTGCCGTTCGACGCCTGCCTCGGGGCAGACATCGGTGAATTAAAGCCATCGACCTTCCAGGTGTCAATGCACGCTGCGCATCGCAGCGACAGGGGACAATTCTATGCGGTTTTGGCGCCAGCTTTGGCTTTGCGGCCGGTTTTTTGCGCCCGGCGCAGGCTAGCGGCTTCACGAATTGACAAGGGTTGACAATGGACTTGTCCGCTGCAGGCCTTGCCAGTGCTGCAATGCGCCTCACCGCTTCGCATCCACGACGCCGCAGCGGCTGCCCTGCCTGATTCAAATGCTTCCAAAAAAATAGCAACGCCAGACAGTTTGACGTGTCTGGCGCAGGATCCCGGGAACGGCCGGAAAGGACCTCAGTGCGTGACCCGCGCGCGGATCTCGGGCAGGGCTTTTTGCAGGTAGTACACCATCGACCAGACGGTGAGCACCGCCGCCACCCAGATCAGCACCTGGCCCCAGACGCCGGTGTCGATCATGCCGAACACACGGCCGTCGTACAGCAGGAAGGGAATGGCCACCATCTGCGCCGTGGTCTTGAGCTTGCCCAGCATGTGGACGGCCACGCTCTTGCCCGCGCCCAGGTGCGCCATCCACTCGCGCAGGGCCGAGATGGCGATCTCGCGGCCGATGATGATCAGGGCCACGAACACATCGGTGCGCTGCAGGTGCACCAGCACCAGCAGCGACGCGCAGACCAGGAACTTGTCGGCCACCGGGTCGAGGAAGGCCCCGAAGGCCGATGTCTGGTTGAGCTTGCGCGCCAGGTAGCCGTCGAGCCAGTCGGTGGCCGCGAAGACGATGAACATGACCGTGGCGACCAGGTTGCGGGTCGCCACATCGAACGGCGCGTAGAACACCCCGACGATCAGCGGAATCGCGACGATCCGCGTACAGGTCATCAAGGTGGGGATTGTGAGAAACATGGCCGCCATTGTGTCACGTACCTTGGTGTTTGAGGTTCTGTTTCAAGGCCCGCGGTGCAGCCTGCGGGACGGTCATTTCAATGCAATGCACGGTAGATATCTTCAGCCAGCGCGGCCGAGATGCCGTCCACGCTGCACAGATCCTCGACGGTGGCTTCGGACACGCCGCGCACGCCGCCAAAGCGCTGCAGCAGGCGCGCGCGCTTCTTGGGGCCGACGCCCGGAATCTCCTCGAGCTTGCCGCCGCCCACGCGCACCTTGGCACGCGCCGCGCGCATGCCGGTGATGGCGAAGCGGTGGGCCTCGTCGCGGATCTGGGCCACCAGCATCAGCGCGGCCGAGTCGTAGCCCAGGTAGATCTTCTCGCGCCCGTCGGCAAAGACCAGCTCTTCCAGGCCGACCTTGCGCCCCTCGCCCTTTTCCACGCCCACGATGCGCGAGACATCGAGGCCCAGCTGCTCGAAGACTTCGCGCGCCATGCTGACCTGGCCCTTGCCACCGTCGACCAGCACCAGGTCCGGCAGTTGCGGCTGCTTGCCCGTGAGCTCGGCACCGCCCGCCTCTCTTTGCGCTTCGGCCACGCGGCTGTAGCGGCGCGTCAGCACCTGGCGCATGGCGGCATAGTCGTCGCCGCCCGTGATGCCTTCGATGTTGAAGCGCCGGTATTCGCTGCTTTGCATCTTGTGGTGATGGAAGACCACGCAGGAGGCCTGCGTGGCCTCGCCCGCCGTGTGCGAGATGTCGAAGCATTCGATGGTGAGCTCGTCCAGGTTCTCGCAGGCCAGGTCCAGAGCCTCGACCAGCGCGCGCGTGCGCGCCTGCTGCGAGCCCTCTTCGGCCAGCAGGCGGGCCATCTGGATGTCCGCGTTCTTTTGCGCCATCTCCAGCCAGATGCGCCGCTGCTCGCGCGGCTGCTGCACGGCGGTGATGCGCACGCCGCCTTGCTCGCTCAGCAGCGCCAGCAGTTTCTTGTCCACCGGGTGGCTGACGATGAGCACGGGCGGCACGGCCACGCCGGTGTAGTGCTGGGCGATGAAGGCCTCCAGCACGATGTCCTCGACCGGGCGCGCGGATTCGGCAAGATTGGCCTCTTCCTCGCCGGCGTAGACCGAGGCGGCATCGCCCAGGTTGGCGGGAAAGTACGGCCGGTCGCCCAGGTGGCGGCCGCCGCGCACCATGGCCAGGTTCACGCAGGCGCGGCCGCCCTGCACCTTCACGGCGAGGATGTCCACGTCGCGGTCGTCGGCGGTTTCTATGACCTGCTGGTGCAGCACGCGCGACAGCGCCGTCATCTGGTTGCGCACCTCGGCGGCCTGCTCGTATTCCATGCGCCCGGCGTGCTCCATCATGCGGGCCTCGAGCTGGCGCAGCAGTTCCTGGGTTTCGCCGCGCAGCATGGCCTCGGCATTGCGCACGTCCAGCGCATAGGCTTCGGGCGAGATCAGATCCACGCAAGGGCCGCTGCAGCGCTTGATCTGGTAGAGCAGGCAGGGGCGCGAGCGGTTGGCAAAGACCGTGTCCTCGCAGGTGCGCAGCCGGAAGACCTTCTGCAGCAACTGGATGCTTTCCTTGACGGCCCAGGCGTTGGGATAGGGACCGAAGTAGCGGTGGCGCTTGTCCACGGCACCACGGTAGTAGGCCATGCGCGCGAAGCGCTGGTGGGCAGGCTCGCCAGCCTGGCCGTCGCGCGCGGCCACGCCGGTGATCTTCAGGTAGGGATAGCTCTTGTCGTCCCTAAACAGGATGTTGTACTTGGGGTGCTGCGTCTTGATGAGGTTGTTTTCGAGCAGCAGGGCCTCGGCCTCGGAGCGCACCACCGTGGTCTCCATGCGGGCGATCTTGCCCACCATGTGGCCTATGCGCGTGCCGCCATGGTTCTTGGTGAAGTAGCTGGAGACGCGGCGCTTGAGGTTGATGGCCTTGCCCACGTACAGCAGCGTGCCTGCCGCGTCGAAATAGCGGTAGACGCCGGGCAGACCCGGCAGCGCTGCCACCTGGGCCAGCAGTTCATCGGAATGGGGTTCGGACATGCGCCTATTGTGGCCGCTGCCCGGGCCCGCCGCAGCGGGCCTGCGGGCCCCCGGGGCTCTTACTCGGCCTCGATCTTCGAGGACTTGACCACCTGGGCCCAGTTGGACCACTCGGTCTTGACCATGGCGCCCAGCTGCTGCGGGCTCATGTAGTCCGCCGTGGCGCCCTGCTCCTGTGCCTTTTGCTTGAAGGCCGGGTTCTCCACCACCTTCTTGAGGTCGGCCGTGAGCTTGTCGATCACGGGCTTGGGCGTGGCGGCGGGCGCGAACACGGCAAACCAGGAGGTGGCGTTGACGCCCGCATAGCCGGCCTCGGCCGTGGTGGGCGCGTCAGGCAGGCTGGGCAGGCGCTGGGTGCCGGTGACGGCCAGCACGCGCAGCTTGCCGCTTTGCACGTGGGGCATGAAGGGCGGCGCCGTGCCGAAGGTCAGGTCCACCTGGCCGCCCAGCAGGTCCTGCAGCGCGGGGCCGGTGCCCTTGTAGGGGACGTGGACCATCTTGATGCCGGCCTGCTGCTCCAGCATGGCGCCCGTCACGTGCTGAAGCGAGCCATTGCCCGACGAGGCGTAGTTCAGCTTGCCGGGGTTGGCCTTGGCATAGGCCACGAGTTCGGCCAGCGTCTTCACGGGCAGCTCGGACCGCACCACGATGATCTGCGGCGCCGACAGCACATTGGCCACGGGCTGGAAGTCGCCCTGCTCCCAGATGCGGGCCTTGGTCAGGTGGGGCGAGATGACGTGGTAGCCCGAGTACTGCATGAGCAGGGTGTAGCCATCGGCCTCGGCACGCTTGACCAGGCTGGCTGCGATGGAGCCGTTGCCGCCGCCCTTGTTGTCCACCACCACCGACTGGCCGATGACGGGCGCCAGCGCCTGGGCCGCCATGCGCGCCGCCAGGTCGGTGGTGCCGCCGGCTGCGGCCGGCACGATCATGGTGATGGTCTTGGCGGGGTAGCCGCCCTGGGCCAGCGCGGCTGTGCCGCCCAGGCCCAGCCCTGCGATGGCCATGGCCACGGCTGCGATCTGTCTGCGTTGAATCTTCTTCATCTTTGTCTCCTTGGTTTGCTCGGTTCTTGTGAATGAGAATGCGCGCCGGCCTCAGCCCTTGGCCAAAGCCCGTTCGCGGATGGCTGCAAAGTCGGCTGGTGGCTGGTGCAGGTCCAGCCGCGCACCGGCCTTGGCGATCTGGCTGGCCGTGTCATGGCCGATCAGCGCGGGTAGGCTGCGCGCGGCCGCGACGATCTGCGCCAGGTCCACGCCGGTGTCGTAGCCCATGAGCTGCAGCGCGTGGACGATGTCCTCGGTGCAGGCATTGCCCGATGCGCCGGGCGCGTAGGGGCAGCCGCCCAGGCCGCCGATGGAGGCGTCGAAGCGGTCGCCGCCCGCCTCGATCGAGGCCAGCACATTGCCCAGGGCCATGCCGCGTGTGTTGTGGAAGTGCAGGGTCAGTCCCAGCTGCGGCCAGCGCTGCCGGAAGGCGGCCACCATGGCACGCACCTGGGTCGGGAAGGCCATGCCCGTGGTGTCGCACAGCGTGATGCCCTGCACGCCCAGGTCGGCAAAGCGCTGCACCCAGTCGAAGACTTCCTGCTGCGGCACATCGCCCTCCATGGGGCAGCCAAAGCAGCACGACAGCGAGACGTTGACCGGCACGCCTGCCTGCTGCGCCGTGGCCACGACCTGGGCCAGCGCCGCAAACGACTGGCTGCGCTGCATGCGCAGGTTGCACAGGTTGTGCGTCTCGCTGACCGACATGACCAGGTTGAGCTCGTCCGTGCGCGCCTCGATGGCGCGCTCGGCGCCGCGGGCATTGGGCACCAGGGCCGTGTAGACGGTGCCGGGGCGGCGCTCTATCTCACGCATGACGATTTCGCCATCGCGCAGCGCGGGAATGGCCGTGGGCGAGACAAAGGCCGTGACCTCGATCTTGGACAGCCCTGCCTGCGACAGCGCATTGACCAGGGCGATCTTGTCCTCGGTGGGGACAAAGGCCTGCTCCATCTGCAGCCCGTCGCGCGTCCCGACCTCGTTGAAGAAAACGCGGCGGCCCGCGCCCTGCCAGACATCCGTGGGGTGGACGGCATTCATTGGATCACTCCCTTGCTGCGCAGCAGCGCAATCTGTTGGGCCGTGAGGCCGGCCTCGGCCAGCACGGCATCGGTGTCATCGCCCACATGGGGCGCACTGCTGCGCACCGTGCCGGGCGTGAGCGAGAGCTTGGGGACGATGCCCGGCACCTCGATGTCGTCTCCGTCGCGCGTGTGCTGGCTGAGGATCATGTCGCGGGCGCGGTAGTGCGGGTCCTCGGCAATGTCCTTGGCCGTGTAGACCTTGCCGGCCGGCACGCGTGCGGCGGCCAGCTGGTCCATAACGGCCTGCACGCTCTGCGAGCGCGTCCAGCCGCCGATGACGGCGTCGATCTCGGTGATGCGCGCCACGCGGCCCGCGTTGTCGGCCAGTTGCGGATCGTCGGCCAGGTCCTGGCGGCCGATGGTGGCCATCAGGCGCTTGAAGATGGAGTCGCCATTGCCGGCCACCAGCACCCAGCCGTCCTGGCAGGGATAGGCGTTGGACGGCGCAATGCCCGGCAGCGCACTGCCCGCCGCCTCGCGCACGGCACCAAAGGCGCTGTATTCGGGCAGCAGGCTTTCCATGACGTTGAACACGGCCTCGTGCAGCGCCACGTCGATGACCTGGCCGGCACCGCCGTTCACCTTGCGGTGGTACAGGGCCATCATCACGCCGATCACTCCATGCAGCGCGGCCAGCGTGTCGCCAATCGAGACGCCCACGCGCACCGGCACGCGGCCGGGCTCGGCCGTCAGGTGGCGCAGGCCGCCCATGGCCTCGCCGATCACGCCAAAGCCCGGCAGGTCGCGGTAGGGGCCGGTCTGGCCGTAGCCCGAGATGCGCAGGATGACCAGGCCAGGGTTGAGCGCATGCAGCTCTTCGGGCGACATGCCCCAGCCTTCCAGCGTGCCGGGACGGAAGTTCTCGACCAGCACATCGGCCTCGGCGATCAGGCGCCGCGCGATGTCCTGGCCTTCCTGCTGGCGCAGGTCCAGCGCCACCGAGCGCTTGTTGCGCGACTGCACCTGCCACCAGACCGAGGTGCCGTTCTTGATCAGGCGCCAGTTGCGCAGCGGATCACCCGCGCCCGGCGCCTCGATCTTGACCACGTCGGCGCCGAACTCGCCCAGCGTCTTGCCGCAGAACGGCCCTGCGATCAATTGCCCCATCTCGACCACGCGCACGCCATTGAGCGCGCCGGGTGTGGGTGCCTGCCTTGTCTGTTGTGTCATGGGTTAGCGCTTCCTCTTTGTCTCCTGCGGCCAGCCTCCGATGGCATTGCCGCGGCGCCGATCTTGCCGCCGTCCGCGCGCGCTGCAAAACGCTCAAGCGCGACGCTGCCATCGCAAACCGGCATGGCAGAACCCAGCCGGGCGGGGCCGGGAGATAATCGCCACCCCATGAAACTCGACCCGATTTCGCTGCGCCTGTTCGTGGCCGTGATGGAGGAAAGCGCCATCGCCCGCGCCGCCGCACGTGAACACATCGCCCCCTCGGCCGCCAGCCGGCGGCTGGCCGAGCTGGAAAGCCAGCTGCAGGTGGAGCTGTTCACGCGCAGCAACCGCGGCAGCGTGCCCACGGCCGCCGCCTATGCACTGCTGAACATGGCGCGCGGCGTGCTCAACGACCTGGACGGCATCGGCGAGCAGATGCGCGAGTACGGCAGCGGCCTGCGCGGCCATGTTCGCGTGATGGCCAACATCTCGGCCATCACCCAGTTCCTGCCCTCCCAGCTGCAGCGCTTCCTGGACCAGCACCCGCATGTGGACGTGCGCCTGCAGGAGCGCGTGAGCAGCGACATCGCACGCGCCGTGGCCGACAACGAGGCCGACATCGGCATCCTCAACCAGGGCAGCTACGGAGAGAAGATCCGCCTGCGCCCGTACCGGCGCGACCGCCTCATCGTCATCGTGCCCCAGGGCCATGCGCTGGTACGCAGGCGCTCGCTGCGGCTGGCCCAGGTGCTGGACCATGACCTGGTGGGCATGCACGCCGGCAGCGCGCTCAACCACCAGATCACGCGCGCCGCGGCCGACCTGGGCCTGCAGCCCCGGCTGCGCATGAAGGTGACGGGCTATGACGCGCTGTGCCTGATGGTGGCCTCGGGCCTGGGCGTCGGCATCCTGCCCGAAGGCAGCGCACGCCTGTACCTGGGCGCCCTGCCGCTGCGCTGCATTGCGCTGGACGAGCCCTGGGCCGAGCGCCAGCTGATGCTGTGCGTGCGCTCGCAAGAGGCACTGCCGCCAGTGGCGCAGTTGCTGGTCGAACACCTGTGCGAACCCTGATCCCCATGCTTGCCTTCAACCCCATCCCCCCGGCCCCTCTGCCAGAGCAGGCCGCTGCACGGACCTGGGACATCTTCTGCCAGGTCATAGACAACTTTGGCGACATCGGCGTGTGCTGGCGCGCGGCGGCCGACCTGGCCTCACGCGGCCAGCGCGTGCGGCTGTGGATGGACGACGCCAGCGCCCTGGCCTGGATGGCTCCCCGGCCGCACCCGGCCGGGCTCAGCGTGCACGGCTGGCCCACGCAGGCGCAGGACGTACCGCAGTCCATGGGTGATGTGGTCATCGAGGCCTTCGGCTGCGAGATCCCGCCGCCCTTTTTGGCGGCCATCGCGCGCCGGGCACCGCTGTGGATCAACCTCGAATACCTGTCGGCAGAGGACTATGTGGAGCGCTGCCACCGCCTGCCCTCGCCGCTGATGTCGGGGCCGGCTGCGGGGTTGACGCGCTGGTTCTTCTACCCGGGCTTCACGGCCGCCACGGGCGGCCTGCTGCGCGAGCCGGACCTGGCCGCGCGCCAGGCAGCTTTTGCTTCCGAGGGCCGGCAGGCCTGGCGCACACGCCACGGCATAGGCACCGGCGATTGCGCCATCTCTCTGTTCTGCTACGAGCCCCCTGCCCTGCCGCAATGGCTGGCCGAGCTGCATTCAGCCCCCCCGGTCCCGCAGGCCACGCATTTGCTGGTGACCCCGGGGCGCGCAGCCGCCGCCGTGCAACAGGCCATGGCCAGCGTGCCCGCCACGGAACAAGGCGCGGTGACCCGGCATGCGCTGCAGCCCTGCCCTCAACCTCAGTTCGATGAAATGCTCTGGGCCTGCGACCTGAACCTGGTGCGTGGCGAGGATTCGCTGGTACGCGCACTGTGGGCGGGCCAGCCGCTGGTCTGGCACATCTATCCCCAGCACGACGACGCCCATCACGACAAGCTCGACGCCTTTCTTGACTGGCTGCAGGCACCAGCCAGCCTGCGCGCCTTCCACCATGCCTGGAACGGCATGGCACCGGCAAGCACGCTGCCCGCAATCACGCCCGCGCTGCTGCAGCAATGGCAGGAATGCGTGCAGGCGGCACGCTCGCGGCTGCTGCAACAGACCCCATTGATTGAGCAGCTACAAGCTTTCGTGACCGAAAAAAGCTAGAATGCACGTTTTGCCTCCCTGGAGGCGCCGCTGCGGGCGACCGCCAGCCGGCCGCCATCGACCAACCAGGGTTGCACCCGCCGCGGAACTGCGGCAGGCGCACCGTCCCAGCGACTTCGCTTGCCTGCCCTGTTGAGCGGCTCAACCTCAGCCAAGCAAGCTATGAAAATCGCTCAAGAAATCCGCGCCGGCAACGTGATCATGCACGGCAAGGACCCGATGATCGTCCTGAAGACCGAATACGCTCGCGGTGGCCGCGGCGCCGCCACCGTCCGCATGAAGCTCAAGTCCCTGCTGGGCAACATGGGCACCGAAGTCGTCTTCAAGGCCGACGACAAGATCGACAACGTGATCCTGGACAAGAAGGAGTGCACCTACTCCTACTTCGCCGATCCGATGTACGTGTGGATGGATGCCGACTTCAACCAGTACGAAGTGGAAGCCACCAACATGGGTGACGCCATCAACTACCTGGAAGACGGCATGGAAGCCGAAGTCGTGTTCTACGACGGCAAGGCCATCTCCTGCGAACTGCCCACTTCCGTGGAACGCGAAATCACCTGGACCGAACCCGCCGTCAAGGGCGACACATCGGGCAAGGTGCTCAAGCCTGCCAAGATTGCCACCGGCTTCGAAGTGCCCGTGCCCCTGTTCGTGAGCCAGGGCGACAAGATCGAAATCGACACCCGCACGGGCGAGTACCGCAAGCGCGTCTAAACAACGCCTGCAGTTCCCTCTGCGAAGCCCCTGGCAGTCTCTGCCAGGGGCTTTTTCTTTGGGCGCGCGGTATCCACGCAGATATTTACCCGGATTTAATTGACTTGCTAATTTTACCCGGCTAATATCTGCCGCATGACTACCGACTCTTGCATGGCGGGCGCCGAGCCCGCACCCAGCTACACCATCTTCCAGGGCCATGGCCGTCTGCTCCAGGGGGACAGGCCTGCCGTCCTGCAGTTCCTGCAAAGCCATGAACAACAGGCGCAGGGCAGTGGATCGGCACCGCCGTTGTGGGTTTTCGACGACCACAGCGGCATGCGGCTGGACCTGGACTGGCGCAGCGAACTGGCCGCATCGCCCGCACCCGGTCAAGCCGCCGCCCCGCGCAGCGTGGGCCGCCCCAAGCTGGGCGTGGTGGCACGCGAAGTCACCTTGCTGCCACGGCACTGGGAATGGCTGAACCGCCAGCCCGGCGGCGCCTCCGGCGCACTGCGCAGGCTGGTGGACGAGGCGCGCGGCAAGCACGCCGCACAGGATGCCGTGCGCGCCGCCACCGAAGCCGTCTACCGCTTCATGAGCGAGATGGCGGGCGACCTGCCCCATTTCGAGGACGCCAGCCGCGCCCTGTTTGCACGCCAGGCCGAAGCCTTTGCACAGCACACCGCCGCCTGGCCCGAGGATGTGCGAAGCTATCTGCAGCAACTGGGCGGCCCCGTGTGGGCGGGCTCACCTGCGGCGCCAGCCCAGGACTGAAGACCTGACCCGGCCCGACCTCACTGCTTTTCTCGTCGCATTACCAGACACAACATGACGAAACCAACCGAACCACTGCCCCAGGCCGCCGCGCCTGCCGCATCCAGCCCCGGCGGGCCGCCAATTGCCGGCAGCCAGCCGTTGTGGCGCACCTTTCTGGTGTTCCTGGGCCCCATGGTGCTGGCCAACATCCTGCAATCACTGTCGGGCACCATCAACAGCGTCTTCATCGGCCAGATGCTGGGCGTGCAGGCGCTGGCCGCCGTCGCGGCCTTTTTTCCGGTGATGTTCCTCTTCATCGCCTTCGTGATCGGCCTGGGCGCGGGCTCCTCGGTGCTGATCGGCCAGGCCTACGGCGCGCGCATGCATGACAAGCTGCGCGCGATTGCGGGCACGGCCATGTGCATAGGACTGCTGTTCGGCGCCATCGTGGCCCTGTTCGGCGGGCTGTTCACCGAGCCGCTGATGCGATTGCTGGGCACGCCGCCCGACATCATGGAGCAGGCCACGCTGTACTCGCGCATCGTGCTGCTGGGCATGCCGGGGCTGTTCGTGTTCCTGCTGGCCACCTCGCTGCTGCGCGGCGTGGGCGACACGGTCTCGCCCATGCTGGCCCTGCTGATCTCCACGGGCACGGGCCTGGCCTGCACCCCGGCGCTGATCGCGGGCTGGGCCGGCCTGCCGCGCCTGGGCGTGGCCAGCGCAGGCGTGTCCATGATCCTGGGCTTCACCCTGGCGCTGGCCTGGCTGGGCTGGCGGCTGCGCCGCATCGGCAGCCCGCTGGCGCCCAATGCCGCGCTGTGGAAGGCCATGCGCATCGACCGGACCCTGCTCAAGAGCATCCTGCGCGTGGGCATTCCCACGGGCGTGCAGATGATTGCCTCGTCCATGGCCGGGCTGGTCGTCGTGTCGCTGGTCAACGGCTTCGGCTCCAGCGCCACGGCCGCCTATGGCGCGGTCAACCAGATCAACTCGTTTGCACAGTTTCCCGTGATCTCGGTCGCCATCACGGCCTCCATCCTCGGAGCCCAGGCCATCGGCGCGGGCCGCAGCGAGCGCCTGGGAGCCATCACGGCCACGGCCATCCGCATGAACCTGGCATTGGGCGCCGCCCTGGCCCTGATCGGCAGCCTGTTCGCACGGCCGCTGCTGGGCATGTTCATCACCGACGAGCAGGTGCTGGTGCTGGCCATCGAGCTGCTGTACATCGTGCTGTGGAGCGGCCTGCTGCTGGGCTGCTTCATCGCCCTGTCGTCCATCATGCGTGCCAGCGGCGATGTGGTCATTCCCACGGCCATCACCATCACGGTGCTCGCCGTGCTGGAGCTGCCCATGGCCTGGTGGCTGAGCCGCAGCTTCGGGCTGATGGGGATCTGGATGGCGCTTCCGCTGTCCTACACCCTGACGCTGTGCCTGCAGACCGCCTACTACAAGCTGGTCTGGAAGAAGCGCCCCATCCGCCGCATGGTGTAAGGCATGCGCCATGCAAAACAGGCTTCCCGAGGGAAGCCTGTTTTTTTGGGGTGGGCAAGGCGTCAGGCGTTCAGGTCCAGCACCACGCGCCCTTCGATCTTGCCTTCATGCATGCGCGCAAAGATGTCGTTGATGTTCTCCAGCCGGTCCGTGGACACGGTGGCCTTGACCTTGCCCATGGCTGCGAAATCCAGCGACTCCTGCAGGTCCAGCCGCGTGCCCACGATGGAGCCGCGCACCGTCACGCCGCTGAGCACCATGTTGAAGATGGGCAGCGGGAAGCTCCCGGGCGGCAGGCCGTTGAGCGACACCGTACCGCCGCGCCGCACCATGCCCAGCGCCTGCTCGAAGGCCTTGGGCGATACCGCCGTCACCAGGGCGCCGTGTGCGCCGCCAATCTCCTTTTTCAGGTAGGCCGCAGGGTCCGTGGTCATGGCATTGACCGTGACCTGTGCGCCCAGGCGCCGGGCCAGCGCCAGCTTGTCGTCATCCACATCCACCGCCGCCACGTTCAGGCCCATGGCCTTGGCATATTGCACGGCCATGTGGCCCAGGCCGCCGATGCCCGAGATCACCACCCAGTTGCCGGGCTTGGTGTCCGTGACCTTCAGGCCCTTGTAGACGGTGACGCCCGCGCACAGCACGGGTGCGATCTCGATCAGGTCCACGCTGCCGGGCAGCAGGCCCACGAAATTGGCATCGGCCAGCGCGTACTGCGCAAAGCCGCCGTTGACGGAGTAGCCGGTGTTCTTTTGCTGCTCGCACAGCGTCTCCCAGCCGCCCAGGCAATGCTCGCAATGGCCGCAGGCCGTGTACAGCCAGGGAATGCCGACGCGGTCGCCCTCCTTCACATGGGTGACGCCTGCACCCACGGCGGCCACATAGCCCACGCCTTCGTGGCCGGGGATGAAAGGCGGATTGGGCTTGACGGGCCAGTCGCCCTGCGCCGCATGCAGGTCGGTATGGCAGACGCCGCAGGCCTCGATCTTCACCAGCACATGGCCGGGATCGGGCCTGGGCACCGGGACTTCCTCGATGGTGAGCGGCTTGCCAAACTCCCGCACCACGGCGGCCTTCATGGTCCTGTTCATTCGCGCCATCCTTTCTTTGCGTCAAAGTAGGTACAGCATTTCAGCGAAGCGACCTGAACGCCTTGATCAAAATCAGGCCTTGGACCATCAAGGACAAAAAAAGCGGGCAAGGAAAACCTTGCCCGCTTTTCAGGGATGCGAATGCAGGCCTTACACAGGCTGGCCCACCAGGTCGTGACCCTGCGTGCCCACGATGCGCGCCTTCACGAAGTCGCCCACCTTGTAGGTCTTGCTGGCCTTCTCGGGCGGCAGCAGGTGCACCAGGCCATCGATCTCGGGGGCATCGGCATAGCTGCGGCCCACGCCACCCTTCTTGCCCAGGCCCACGGACTTGTCCACCAGCACCTGCATGGTCTGGCCCACGCGCTTTTGCAGGCGCGCAGTGGAAACCTCTTCGGCCACGGCCATGAAGCGCGCGCGGCGCTCCTCACGCACTTCCAGGGGCAGCATGCCGGGGATCTCATTGGCGGCAGCGCCTTCGACGGGGCTGTAGGCAAAGCAGCCCGCGCGGTCGATCTGCGCCTCGCGCAGGAACTGCAGCAGGTGCTCGAACTCCTGCTCGGTCTCGCCGGGGAATCCCGCGATGAAGGTGGAGCGGATCACCAGGTCCGGGCAGATCTCGCGCCAGCGCTGCAGGCGCTCCAGGTTCCTCTCGCCGTTGGCGGGGCGCTTCATGCGCTTCAAGACATCGGGATGGCTGTGCTGGAAAGGCACGTCCAGATAGGGCAGCACGCGGCCCGTGGCCATGAACGGAATGATCTCGTCCACGCTGGGGTACGGGTAGACATAGTGCAGGCGCACCCAGGCGCCATAGGGCTCGGCGATCTCGGCCAGCGTCTGCACCAGTTCGAGCATGCGCGTCTTGACCGGCTTGCCGTCCCAGAAGCCCGTGCGGTACTTCACATCCACGCCATAGGCCGAGGTGTCCTGGCTGATCACCAGCAGTTCCTTGACGCCACCCTCGAACAGCGCACGCGCCTCCTTGAGCACATCGCCCACGGGACGCGAGACCAGGTCGCCGCGCATGGAAGGGATGATGCAGAAGGTGCAGCGGTGGTTGCAGCCCTCGGAGATCTTCAGGTAGGCGTAGTGCCTGGGCGTGAGCTTGATGCCCGCCTCGCCAAAGGCGCCCGGCACCAGGTCGATGAAGGGATCGTGCGGCTTGGGCAGATGGGTGTGGACGGCGTTCATCACCTCCTGCGTGGCGTGCGGCCCGGTCACGGCCAGCACGCTGGGGTGCACTTCCTGGATCAGGTTGCCGCCATCCTTGCCCGCCTTGGCACCCAGGCAGCCCGTGACGATGACCTTGCCGTTCTCGGCCAGCGCCTCGCCAATGGTGTCCAGGCTCTCGCGCACGGCGTCATCGATGAAGCCGCAGGTGTTGACGATCACCAGGTCAGCGCCCTCGAAGGTCTTGGAGGTCTGGTAGCCCTCGGCGCTGAGCTGGGTAAGGATGAGTTCGGAGTCCGTGAGTGCCTTTGGGCACCCGAGGGATACCATACCTATACGGGGCAGCCGATCCACTTTGACAGCAGTTTCATTCATGGGAAAAACTTCTAAAGGTCTTGTCTATAGCTACCTGCGGTTCTCGGACCCCAAGCAGTCAACGGGGAGCAGCACGGACAGGCAGCTGGCATACGCGGAAAAATGGGCCTCTGAGCACGGCCTGCAGCTTGACAGCAGCCTGACCCTCCGCGACGAGGGCCTGAGCGCTTACCACCAGCAGCACATCAAAAGTGGCGCGCTCGGGGTGTTCCTGCGGGCCGTGGAGGACGGGCGTGTACCGCATGGATCTGTGCTGATCGTGGAGGGGCTGGACCGCCTCTCTCGCGCCGAGCCCATCCAGGCCCAGGCGCAACTGGCCCAGATTGTAAATGCGGGCATCACCGTGGTCACAGCGAGCGACGGAAAGGCCTACAGCCGCACCCGGCTCAAAGAAAATCCCATGGATCTGGTCTACAGCCTGCTGGTGATGATCCGCGCGCACGAAGAAAGCGACACGAAGAGCAAGCGGGTCAAGGCCAGCATCAGGCGCCTGTGCGAGGGATGGCAGAACGGCACGTACCGAGGGCATGTGCGCCAGGGGCACGACCCGGAATGGGTCAAGGAGGTGGAGGGGGGATGGGAGATCGATGCCGGCCGTGCGGCCGCAGTTCGCCGGGCTGTGCAGCTGTATGTCCAGGGGCACGGCGGCAAGGGTATCGTCCAGCGCCTTGACGCCGAAGGCCTGCAGCTCTACACCACGTCCGCCGAAAACAGGACACACCAGATCTACCGCTTACTCAAAATGCCGCAGCTCGCTGGCATCAAGCCCGTCTCCATCGATGGCGAGGAGTACCAGCTGCATGACTACTACCCTGCTGTATTGAGTGCAGACGAGTGGACTGAGCTGCAGCGTGTAGCAGCGCAGAGCGGCCGCCGGCGAGTGAAGGGGGATTTGCCGCATGTCATCACCGGGCTTGGCATCACCATTTGCGGATACTGCGGCCGCCCGATGTCTGGACAGCACCTCGCCACCAAGAATCGGCTGCCAGATGGGCGCCTGCGCGACGGAAACCGGCGTCTGCTCTGCGCCTCGGCAGCCGCCTACGGTGGCGGCTGCCCTGTGTCGGGCAGCACAAGCGCGGCGCCAGTAGAGCGGGCCATCATGTCTTACTGCAGCGACATTGTGAACCTGCAGGCCCTGTACGGGGCAGACCGCAGCCAAGCGCCGCGCGCCCTGGTGGTAGCAGCACGCCAGGAGGTGGACCAGATCAGCGCCCAGCTCGACAAGCTCACCGACGCGATGCTGGCCAGCGCCGAAGAGGGAACGCCGGCAGTGTTCGCAAGGCGCGCTCGCCAGTTGGAGGTCGATCTGGCTGCGGCTCAGGCCAAGCTGCAGGCTGCCGAACTGGATTTGGCAGGCGCGGCGCGCACAGACATCTCTGGAGCCGATGCTGCCTGGCGGGCGCTGGCTGCAGGCGTCGAAGCACAGGAGATCGAACCCAGGCTGCAGGCCCGCCAGCTCGTTGCGGACACTTTTGAGCGCATCGTTGTGTATGCCCGAGGTGTCAATCCCGATCCAGATGCCTCGGAGCGCGACTACAAGATTGACCTGGTGCTGATCGCACGCGGAGGCGTCGCCCGGCTCCTGACAGTGGACAGGCAAGGCAATTGGATCGCCGGAGAACAGTCCTCAACCACTCATGAGCCGGAGCACGCCAACGAGCCCACCACCTTAAGTTAGGGTTCGCTGACGTGGCGCGGCCAATATGCTGTATATTTATACAGCATAAGGATAAACCGCCATGCCTCACCTCATAACCCCCTCACGCCCGGTTGCAGCGATCATGCCGGCCACGCCCTTACCTGCTCCCAACAGCCCCGTGCGAGCGGGTTTTCCAAGCCCTGCAGAGGACTTCAGCTGTGCGCGGATCGACTTGGCAAAGATCATGGTCAAGCACCCTCAGTGCACGTTTCTGCTGCGCGTGCGTGGCGACTCGATGATCGGAGCGGGGATCTTCGATGGTGACCTGCTGGTAGTGGACAAGTACCTGCGGCCGCAGCACGGGGACATTGTTGTTGCCGAGGTCGATGGAGACTTCACCTGCAAGCGGCTATGGAGCCGGTATGACCAGGTGATGCTTCGCGCCGAGAACCCAACGTACCCAGACATCCGGGCAAAGGAGGGTCAACAGCTCGAGATATGGGGCGTGGTTGTGTGCGCCGTGAAGACGTTTCGCGCTTTGTGAGCTGGTCATGTTTGCCTTGCTTGACGGCAACAATTTCTACGTCTCTTGTGAGCGCGTGTTCCGGCCCTCCCTCAAGGGACAACCTGTGATCGTGCTTAGCAACAACGACGGGTGCGCAATCGCAAGATCCGAGGAAGCAAAAGCTCTCGGAATCAAAATGGGAGAGCCGTTCTTCCAGGTCAAGCATCGCGTACACCAAGGGTTGGTTGCCCTGTCCGCGAATTTCGCGCTGTACGGCGACATGAGCGACCGCATGATGTCTCTCGCGGCCGGACTCGGCCCTGGGCAAGAGATTTACAGCATTGATGAGTGCTTCATCGGCCTCACGGGCGTGCGCGACGTGACGCGCCGATCTTGGGCGATTCGTGACCGCATCTTGCGTGGCGTTGGCATCCCCACATGCGTTGGCATTGCACCCACAAAGACTTTGGCGAAACTGGCAAATCACATCGCGAAGGATGCCGAGCGCAAGCCTGGCAGCTACCCGAAGGAGCTGGCTCAGGTGTGCAACCTCACAGAGCTACCACCTGCACAGCTTCGTGCATTGCTGGAAGGCACGCCTGTGGGTGATGTCTGGGGGGTGGGACGGCGCATCAAAATGCGCTTGCTGGATCACAAGATCTTCACCGCGTGGGACCTCGCGCACGCGCCTCAGCCGTTGCTGCGCGCGCATTTCGGTGTCGTTTTGGCACGCACCGCGCGCGAGCTACAGGGCACGCCGTGTATCAGCCTGGAGCATGAGCCTCCGCCAAAACAGCAGATCGCCTGCACCCGCTCCTTTGGCCGCCCAGTTTCTGATCTGGGGCCGCTGGTGGAGGCCGTGTCCACCTTCGCGCAGAGGGCGGCCGAAAAACTACGCGCACAAGACCACCGGGCCGGCGCTGTTCATGTGTTTGCGCACACAAGCCCATTCCGCGACGGCCCGCGCTTTGCCCGCAGCACCACAGTCCAGCTTTCACAGCCCAGCAGCGACACAGCCCTGCTTGTACGGGCTGCAGCGCGCGGCATCGTCAAGATCTACGAGCCCGGCTTTCAGCTTTCAAAAGCCGGCGTGATGCTGCTAGACCTATCTCCCGTGGCAGTGCAGCAAGCCTCATTGCTCGATGCAGTCAACGAATTTGCGCGCGACCACAGCCCCCTCATGGAAGCAATGGACCAACTCAATGCACGATATGGCAAGGGCACTGTAGGCATGGCCAGCGCACTGCAGGATTCAGGGTGGGAAATGCGCCAAGACCGCCGGACGCCGAGATATACAACCTCTCTCGATCAAATCCCAATTGTGCGAACCTAAAAACCCACCCCTATAACAACTAGAGTAAATTAAATTTTCTTAAATTTTCCTCAATTGTCTCCACGACAGTTCGCGCTTTAAAAACCACGCCAAGATCAATCATTTCTCTATTTCTAGAAACGGAGATAGTTAATTGAGTTGGTATCGGACATTCAATAATCTCATTTACTTCAGTTTTATAAAATACTGAAGCAATCACACCAACAAAGAACAGCCTAGCGCCGAATTGCACATTACCTGTTTTTACTCCGAATGATCCTTCGTGATATACAAACACAGGACTACCACTAGAACCACCAAAAACTGATGCATCAATTATAAATTGTGGCGCACCATTAAAATCAACTTCTATTGGACTTGCTGTGGTACCGCGACGAGCAATTGGGAGAAGATTTTTTTTATCCCATATTCCATCAGGATAACCAATAAACGTCACTGGCTCAATAGCATCCAAATTTTCAATCTCTTCGGGAGAAGGAATTATTTCTGTGGAAACGCTTCTATAAAATAGCTCCACACCATTCTGCTGCGCATACTTTCTATAGGGCTCAAACGGACAGACAATTATATCAACATCCGGATCTGGATGACCCGTCCAATTATCACGCCACTTTTCAAAATTTAGACAATAGCCATCTCCCAGCGATATCTTTTTATCTTTACCTCTATGAAACGTTATCGCCCCACCGGCAGCATCAGAAACAACATGCTTATTTGTAACAATGAAGGGATAATTTTTCCCATTTACCGTATGGCCGAATATGAACCCTGTTCCATGCCCCGTAACCTTGCCATTCTGATCTCGGGTATCAATTTTAACCGTAGTGAAAAATAGCTGCTCTAAAATAGAATTGACTTGCATTTTATTGATTTATCATAATAATTTACAAACATTCAACTGAAAAAACCAAAGAGATTTTATTAAATAAACCAAGGAATGCAAGCCATATCTCCAGCTCTACAACGCTATTGCATTTCTTTCATCATTGTTGTACCTGAATCGTAGTACCTCTCACAGGAAATCCCTCGTACCCACGCCTCATCAGCAATGCGCGCCAGCTCTCCCGCTCGCTCGTCAGCGCGGCGCTGCAGCTCGGCGAGCAGATCGAGGGCGTCGGCGTCTGGCGTGCACTGTCCGGCAGTGGCGCGAGCCTGGGCGGCGGCACGGTGGGCGGTGAGGTAGTTGGCGAGGTCGCCGCGCAGCCGGCCAGCAGCAGAGCGGGCAGCAGCAGCGTCAGCCGCATCGCGCGCCTGCGCCTGGTGCGCGTCACGGGTGATGGAGTCGAGGTTTTCACGGTAGGTGCCTTCCAGTTTTCGATATCGCTCGGATGTTTCGGCGGCCGCTGCAGCTGCGGCCGCGCGCTCGGTCGCTAGGTCAGCTCGCGCCTTGTCGGCGGCGCGCAAAGCGAGCAAGTGGCCTACGCTCTGCCAAAGCAGCAGCGCGGCCAGCACCAGGGCCAGGAGCTGCCAGGCGCGGGATTTGAGGAGGGCCAGCATCTACACCTCCTGAATGCCCACCAGCGTGCTTTTGCCGCTGACAGTGATCACCCGGTTGACGGGCTTGTCCGGCGTGCGTGTGGACAGGTGCACCCAGTGCTTGCCGCCAACGCTCTCATAGATGATTTGCCCGATGCCCAGCGCGTTGACGTGGGGCGCCAAGGCCTTGGCCACGGCGTAGGGCGTGCCGAATTTGGGCGCCACGATGTCGGCGGCCGCGCCGATGGCGTGGTCGCTGCTGGTGACGCCGCCCACGGCAGCATTGACAGTCCGCGAACGGTAGCCACTGGTGACGATGATGGGCACGCCCAGGTGCGCACGCGCGCGCTCCAGCATCGCGGCCGTGAGCGTCAGGCGCTGCAGGGCCTCGGGCGTTGGCGTGTTGTCCAGGCCCTGGCGCTGGGCCGTGCTGCTGGCGGTCATTTCGGCCAGGCTGAAATGGGGGGTCAATTGCATGTCTATCCCTCTTTGAATCGGGTACGAACGATGAGCACGACAAAGCCCGCGAACATGCACAGTTCGCGCGCTGTCGGTGGTTGGGTATCGAAGATGGGCGCCACAAGCGCGCCGGCGCTGGCGAGCGCAAGGAGGCCCCAGGCGATGGCCTTGAGCCAGGCCAGCAACCGCTGACGCGGAGTGAGGCCAGCCAGGCATGGCCGTGTGCGCTCAAGCTTGTTGAGTGCTTCGGCAAGGACAACAAGGCCTAAGATCCACAGTGCGAAAAAGGCTTGGTATTGCATTTCAGCCCTCCGCAGCATTCGGCCAATACTTGCGCATCAGCGCGAGCAGTACGCGCTGCGCCCCGGCCCCTACAAGAAAGGCCATAGAAAGCACCAGCATGTGCGGCACGTTGGCAATCAGGAGCGTCAGGGGCGTGAGATAGCCAGCCGTGATAGAGCTGGCCCACGCAACCGCCAGGCGGCGCAGCGACGTGCGCAGTGCCTCGGGCCAGGTGTCGGTCGTGCCGGGCACGCTGTTCAGCAAAATGATGCTGACGAGGGAGCCGAGGAAGCCTGCGAGCAACACATCGGCCTGCAGGCCCAAGGGCACACCAAAGGCGGTGAGTGCAGACGTCGAGACTGCGGCGCCGGCGAACGTGGCCACGCCGGCGGCGGTGGTTGTGGGTTCGGGCATCAAGATCCTTCGGGCAAGAAAAAACCGCCCGAAGGCGGTTTGTTGGGGAGTGTCATCTGTCAGGGCAGCTCATGCGGCTGTATGGGCGCATCGAGAATCGCGGCCGTATCAACCGGGTGCCCTGCTGCCTGCAGGATCGCCAGGCCAGCAGGAAGCTCGGGGTTGTCGAGGTCGATGTACTTGCGCACGCTCGCATCCAAAACGACAGCCCTGCAGTCATCAGCCGGGTCCCGAAGAATCGCAAGCTTCAGCGGACCGAAGCGATCAAAGAACGCTCCGACAGTGATGTGCCGCTGAGCAGCGGCGCCCTCGATCGGCACAGGTTGCTCAGCGGCGATGCGCCAGGCACCGGGATAGAGCTGCTGCGCAGCGTCCGTGCCTGCGTTGATCGTGTTGATCACTGCGCCCGTCTCATCGAGTATTTCAATTCGCATCGCTCAGCCCTCCCGCACCATGACAACGATCAGCCCAGGGGAACCGGCCGTGCTTGTCGCATTGGCTGACGCAGTGGACGTAACACACGATCCACCTGCCCCGTAGCTGCCGCTGCCCGCCACCACGTTGTTCGAAGCCGCAACTCCTCCGGGTCCACCGAATGCGCCAGCTCCGCTGTAGCCGCTGCCACTAATGGCATCTGCACTACCTCCTCCACCTGGGCCAGCTCCGCGGGCAAAGCCGCCTGTGCGTACCGCTCCCCCGCCAAAGTAATCCAATCCCCAGATCGACGCTAGCGCCTGTACAAGCGCAGTCGGAGAAGCAGACTGCTGTTGCCCCAGTGCATTGGCCCCCCCCAAGGACGGAGATGCTGTAAGCGTGGCGTCCAAGCCAGGGCCGCCATAGCCACCCCCTGTCGCCGCCCAGTTTGAGCCATTACCCATGCCATGCCCCCCGCGACCTCCCACGCCAGCGCCGGCTGAGCTGGGCGCAGCGGCTGTCGAGTTCACGTTGCCGCCCGCCCGCTCCGAGGGATCGCTGAGCAACAACCCCACCGCGCCGGAGCCCGCAGCAGCAATGGGGCTCGTCGTGGCAAGCACGGAGCCGCCCGGCCCCCCCTCAATGTGCAAATCACCGCCGGAACCTCCATAACCACCACGCGGTCCGTTAAGGGGCAGCGCCGATCCCACCAGCGCGCCACGCCCGCCCTTGGCAACAATCGTCCGAGAGCCGATCACCAGCGAAGAGTCCCCACCGTTGACACCTGGAGTGCGGCCTCCAACGACTGTCACGGCTGTGCCGCCTGCTCCGATGGTCCCCGCAAGGACATCACCGCGCTTCACCGCCACGCGCATGGCAACAGCAACTTCCCCTGTCGAGGCGCCCGTGACATAGCCGGCCGCAGCGATGGACACCGCCCCACCCGACCCATGGCCCCCGATGACAAGAACATCAGCCAGGCCGTCGAACTGGACTGTCACGCTGCGCGTATCGGCAAAGTAAATGGCTTGCAACAGCTTCCCAGCAGCACCACTGCCGCCGTAAAGCGCTTGACTTATGGGAGCTGCGCTCATACCCACATTCCTTTTGATATGTTGAATTCAAGATCCAACGCGAAGGCGGGTCTATCAATGTAGACCTCGCCAAGGGTTCGATCACACACAGGGACGCCCGCGAAGTTGACTACCTGGTTCCGGCTGACGGGTGCCGCCAACCGGAACCCGAAATGGTCACCTTGCTGCATGCCGGTCGCCGGGGCGTTGAGACGCACTGTCGGCCCGTCGAGGACATAGAGCACGCCCACGATGGCGTCAACAACGCCTGAGGAAACGTTCTGCTGGGGCCGCACACCAGCATCCAGACTCGTCCATGCGGGCGATACCCCGGGCTCGGCTGCAGTGACGTTGGTCAGGTTGGTGAGCAACAGCCAGAACCGCCCCTCATGTTTGACCGTTGCGGGCTTCTGCAGCGCTCCAATCAGGTCCTGCCAGAGGCCTTTGAAATTGGTTGCTCCCATCAGGATCTGCTGAACCTCGGCAGCATGTGCAGCTGCCTGCCCCGCTGCCTGGGCCGAACCAAGCGCATCCTGGGCGTTTTGTTTGGTGGCCTCAGCCGTCGCAGCGATCCAAGTGGCTGTGAGGGGAAACTGAGTTCCCCAGTCAAAGGCTTCATAGTTGTACCTGGGCGCCCCCATCGCCGGGAAAACCGAAAGCGACGGCTTGGGCTGTATCTCAACAATGCTCATATATTCCCCTCAACTTTGACATTGACCCTTGCAGTTTGCGAATTCTCAGAACGCACTGAGCCCGTGACGCGCCCCACGGTTGATAGGTGTCCATACTTTGGCAAATCACTGATTTCCACAGCCACCGGAATATCAATGATCCGTTCAAAAAGCCGCGTCACGCCAGGTGCATCACGCGCATCGATCAAAATCGAGGCGGTAATGATCTTTGCAATGCGGCCTTTTCTACGAACATAAGTGCCATCACTATTAGTGCGCCAAACGCCATAGCTTTTCGGTGTTACTTCGGCCCCGTACTCTGCCCCTCCCTTATCCATCTGCGGCGCGAACAGTGAATACCATTGCCCGATACTCAGATAGCCTAGCTCCGCAATATTTGAAGGATCGTTCCTTTTCAGGGAAATAATCAATTCAGAAGCTGGGCGCATGGGGAACGATCCAACCGTAAATTTATTGGTCCTATTGAGATTTCCAAAAAGGTATTCCCACAACCCAGGCGCCTGCTCCCACAATTGCGCATCGTGCGTCGCCAATGGAATATCTCCAGGCTGACGGGGGAGGTCGTACATGTTGACATCCACCTGATCCGCCTCAGCCTCATACATTGCCACGCCATTGAAAAATGGAACATTCATAACATATTTAATTTCTCCTGCTCTTTTCGCTTTGGTAAAAAGATATTCATCAAAAGGGGCCATGCGGTTTGTCGGCGCGTTTTCGTCGCGCTCCCAATATCCGGCAGACTTGCCATCACTGGGCTCCCATGTGTTCTGGGGAGCAACAGTGATAGCGCGCATGCATTCATAGGTTCCGCCCTTCCAGACGCGCCGATCCTTGACGGCATAGGCTTGGCCGCTGATCCAAGCGACCTCGCCTGCCTCCGTATCGACAGCAGGGATATTGGTCCCCTCCATGATCATGGCTTCGACAATCTCAATGGGCAGCAGAATATTCATGCCTCAGCCTCCTTCAACTCTTTGGCAATGGCTGCACCCAGTTCATCGGTATTGACAATCTGCACCATGTCGGCACCGCTTCCGCCAATGTCATCGCGCTGGGCAACATATCCGGGGAGTACCGATGTGTATGAAGCAATCCATTCAAGGGCACCCCACATTTGCGCCAAGCGCTCGCCAACTGTGCGCAATTCCGCCGCAACCTCGGACGCATCGTCCGCCTTGTTTTTTCCGCCATTGAGCGCATCAATAATTTGGCGGTTGTCGGCAGCAGGAACAATCCGCTCACCCTGATGCACGATGGCCGGCATATCAAAAGGTATGAAATTCGTACCCTTGTCAAAACCCGGAACCCCAGCATTTTGGAGAGCTGCAATAACATCGCGCTCATAGAACCCATATATATCCGCCAGATCCTTGGCCGTAGCTCCCGCTGCGGAAGCCTCAGCCCAAAGCCCAGCGACATCACCAGTGCCGTCATAGCGCTGCTTGATCGCGTTGATGTCATCGAGATGCGAAACCCGGTCAGGGTCGGTGATCGACTCGCGCCAGGTAATACCTCCAACGTTCTTCACGCTGCTGTATTTGGAATCAGCGCCCGAAACACCACCCTGCCCCCAACCAGGCCGCCCATTGCTGCCGCCGCCAGTGCCGGGATTGGCTCCGGCTTCGACTTCATCCCTCTTGGCGATTTGTTCCAGCAGGCGCTCGAAATACGTTTGCACACTGGAATTGAGGCTTTCAGTGCCCTTGAGCAGCTCATCGGCCGTGCTTGCCAGCTTGTCGAGTGCGTCAATCTGAGTCTGCAGCGCCTTCAGTTGCCGCTCTTCAAACGACAACTCGACCTCGGCCAACTCCTCCATGTCGGCCAGTTGACCAGCCAGCACCAGGGCATCACGGCGCCGCTCGAAGTCCGTCGCGTAGGTTCCGCTGTTGATGCCACTGCGCGCCGCACTGATCGCACTTTGCAGGTCTGCATAGTCCCTCACCGATGCGCCCGAGCGCATTCCGGCCAGGGCCTGCTCCACGTACAACATGCCTCGCACAGCGGACATCTGGCGCGTAGAGTCCAGCGAGCCCCATAGGTCCTCGGCAGCGCTACCGAGCATGTCCATCGCACTGCGGATCTCGCCCATCGAGGTTTGCAGCGTGGATGCCTGAGCCTGCAGCCCGTCGCGGTCGCGCTGATAGGCCCTGCGGAACAGCTCGTAGGCCGATTCCACAGCCGCGCGCTCGTCCTCAATCGCCCATATCCGCTCTTGCAGCGCGCGGTTGCTCGGGTCCATTGCCGCCAGCTCGCGCCGGCGCAGCTCGGCCGTGTCGCCGGAAAGCTCCAGCAACTGCCGCTCCAGATCCGTCTGCTTGTCGCGGGCCGCAATCTCGGCACGCAGCGCCTCGTTGTAATCCCACGCGGCGCGCTCGGCCTCGGTCATGCCTTCGGTCGCCAGCTTGCGCAGGGACTCCCGGTACTTGTCCGTTTGGCCCGTGGCGCGCAGGTATTCGGCTTCCAGCTTGGAGCGGTCCTCCTTCAAACCATCCAGCACGCGGCCAGCAGCATCGGCCACCTCGCCGAACATCTGGGCCATGGGCAGCAGCTTGGCGAGCAGCTCGACATCGCCGGCGGCCATCGCCGCTTCGATCAGCTTGCGGAACTGCTCTTTCGCGGCCTGGCCCTGGCGCGGGTCAATCTCCAGCTTAAGATCCTTCAGCGACTTGTCCAGCACCTTCGCGGCGTTCTCGACCCGTTCGCTTTCGGTGTAGAAGCCGGCATAGAAGGCATCGATGCCCGCTATCGCGTTCTCGATGCCCCCCATGTCCTTGATGAGCTTGGCAATCGCCTTGTCGCCCATCTCGCCGAAGTTGACGATGTTGTTTGTCCAGCCCTCCACCGCCGTGGCCGTGAGCTGGACCTTTTGCAGCATCGCGTTGAAGCTGTCCAGCGTGATGTCGTCGCCCAGCTCATCAAAGACATCGCGCATCCATGCCGGCAGGTCAGCCTTTTTCAGCTCACCCACCAGGGCGCCGCCCATGTCGGCGACGAACTGCGTGAAAGCCTTTTCCGGGTCGTTGCCCAAGTCGCGGTTTTTGTACGACTTGAGCACTTCGCCCGTCACCTTGTCGATGATCTGGAAATAGCCGTGGGCGTCCTCATCGCCATACTTCGGGTTGGTCGCAAAGCCTGCGGCAATGTCCACCTCGCGCACGTTGCCGCTCGCGTACTTGGACAGGGACTTGTAGACCTCGGCCAAGGCTTTCACGGTAGTGCCCAGCTGCTCGCCAAGTTCCTTGTTGCCGCGCTTGGTGAAGTCGCCCAGCGCATTGCCCCACGCATCCTTGCCCAGCGCCTGCTTGGCGGCGTCGTCCCAGTCGTCCGTCCTGGTCGAGTAAACACCGCCCGAGTGGTTGGGGCCACGGGAACCAAACAAGCCGCTTTTGAGCAGCGAGAAAATCGCAATCGCAACACCGATGTAGGGAATGGCAGCGCCCAATCCCATGCCGGCCGCAGTGGTGCCGCTGGCAGACCCCCACAGGGAAGCCACGCCACCGATTCCCAGCTGCCCGCCTGCAGCGATGCCCGCGCCCAGCTCACCCAGGAAGCTGCTGCCCATGAGCTTGCCCAAACCGATCACGCCCGATGCGACCACTCCCGAGCTGCCGCCCGAGAAAGAAGACCAGATATCCGTCACGCTTTTGACGCCAGCCAGGGCATTGCCCTGCGTACCACCGCCATCGGACAGGCCCAGCATGTTGGCCGCATAGGCTGCCACGGGCTGCACCATCGGCATGATGAGCGGCCGCAGGATCAACGTCCGCGCCAGGTTCTTGAGGTAGTCGCCGAACGAGCGGCCTCCGGCCATCAGCTGGTCCGTGAGGCTTTGGCCGATCTGGTCAACGCCCTTTTGCCATTCGGTCACGCTGGCGGCCGAAGCCTTGGCAGCGGCCTCTTTCCCCTCCTTCTGGGAGCTCAGGGCCAGGCGCTCGCGCAGCAGGGCGATTTCCTGCTGCAGCAACGCATGCTCGGCCGTCATGGTGCCGGTCAAGGCAGCAGCACGCTCCATCTCAGCCAGCTGCTGTTCCTTGGACAGGATCACAGCCAGTTGCCGCAGCTCAAGGACCGCCCGCTGCTGGTCAGCGCTCAGGCCGATCAGCTCAATCTCTTCGCGCAGGGACTTGTTGCCGGCCTCCAGCTCTTCGACGGTCTTGGCCTGTACGCCAAGCCATTCCTGGCGGTACTTGCGCTCTTCCTCGGCGGCCTTCTTTGCCTTCTTCGCGGCCTCGTTTTCCTTCTCCAGCGCCGCCAGCGTGTCGATCTTGGCCAGCACGTTGGCGCGCTGGGCAGCAGTCAGCCCCTTGAGGCTGTCTTTCACGTCCTCATTGAACTTGATGCGGATCTTGTCGGACTCGGCCAGGGCTTGGCCGCTGGACAATTCCTGTCGCTGCTCTGCCGTCTTCTCTGCGATGGACTGCAGCAGGTTGTCGTAGCTGGTCTGCAGCTGCTTGGCCGACTGCGCGCTGGCCTTGGCCCCCGCATCCTGCTTGGCATAAGTCTCTTCGACCTGGCGCTGCATCTCGGGCGTGAATGCAGAGCCGAGCTTGCGTTTCCACTCCTCGACTTCCAGCGCGGCTTTCTGCGCCGCCGTGCCGTATTTCTTGATCCAGTCTTCGGACTGGCCCAGCGGGATCTGCGTGCTGTTGGCGGCAGCCGCAACACCGGCAACCTGAGTAGCCACCTCCTCAACGGCTGGCTTTGCCGCGCCGGCGGCGGTTCGCAGGACATCCAGGTGGCTCTTGATGCCGGCAATGCGCTCTTCAAGCTTGGCCGTCATCTGCCCCTTGGGGCCACCAGCGCGCGCAAGCAGGGCCTCGGCCTGAGCCAGGCGCTCGGTCTGGAATTCGATTTCCTTGCTGAGCCTGTCACCCACTGGGTCGCCCAGGTTCGATGCAATGGCCGCGCCCGTGGCCGCACCAATGCCCAGCAACACCAGGGTGGCCGGGTTCGCCGCGAGGGCCAGGCTCAGCGCGATCACCGCGCCGCGCACCTTGGTCAATGCCCCCCACACCCCGCCAGCGGCGCCGATGGCATTGGCAACCTGCAGCGCCCCGGCCGCCGTGGCCGTGCCGGCAATCATGCCCAGCACCACGCCGATTTCGCCCTTGTGCTCGGCCACGGCCTGGCCCAGCTTGACGATGCCAGCCATGCTGCTGGCGGCAAAGCTGCCCACATCGATCAGCCCGCTGATCAGGGTCTGGAAGCCGTTGCGCACGTCATCGCTGTTGAGCGTGCTGTTGAGTCCTTCGACGCTATCGCGCAGGCTTGGCAGGCTCGCGCTGTCTGCCGTCATGAGGCTGTTGATGGTGTTGCCAACAGCCGTCAGCGAACCGCCCAGCGTGTCCCTGGCGGCCTGGGCCGCTCCGCCATAGCTGGACTCCAGGGCCTGCAGGATGATGTCCTGCGCCTTGGCCGTCTGGCCCGTGCGCTCGAATTGCTTGACCAGCTCCTTTTGCGCATCGGTGAACCGAAAGCCCTGCTTTGACAGCGCCGTCAGCCCTTCGCTGGGCACGTCCAGCGCCTTGCCGATGGTCTCGGCCGAGGCAGTGACCTCGTAGCCCATGCGCTCGGACATGTCGATCACGGCCTGCATGGCACGCGGGAACTGCTCGCCCACCACCCCCGCATAGCTGAGCATGCGGGTCTGCGCCTGGTTGATCTGACCGGCACTGAAAGTGCTGGTCTTTTCCATGCTGTCGGCCATGGCGTTGAGCCGTTCCACGCTCCAGCCAGCTGCGCCACCTGTGGACTTGATCGCGGCCGCGAGCTGGGTCTGCTCCTTTTCGGCGTCGATGGTCTCCTGCTTGATCTTGGCGATCGCCGAGGTGATCCCGACCACGCTGATCGCGCCGCCAATGGCCCCCAGCACGGCGCCCTTGAGGCTGTCCATGCGGGCCGACACGCCGGCGGCCATGTTGTCATAGGCATCCTGCACGCGCTTGGCATGCTGCTTCACGTCCTGCTCAGAGGACTGCAGCCCCTGGCTGAATTGCGCATACTCCAGCGCGAGTTTGACGACCAGCGATCCCAATGCAGACATTGCTAGTCCTCCTTGCTTTGTTCTCGGATTTCATTCATGGCCGCAAGCGCGCCGCGCTCCATGACCATCAGGCCCACCATCACCTTGCGGCGCTGCCGCTGGGGCACGAACATGTCCAGCCAGGCCAAAGCGCAGGCGTAGTTCAGGCCCTTTGGAATGCCATCCACGCCGGCGTAATGCCACTGCGTTTCCAGGGACCGCCAGGCTGTAACGACAGGCCAGTTATCCCGGTAGATCCCGAATTCCTCGGGGGGCTGCTCGACGGCCGCGCGCTGCTCGGCCATGGCCTGTGCCACGCGCTCGATGTCCCCGGCCGGCGCCCCCATCGCGCGCATGGCATCCAGCATGGATTCCTGCGGCGCGAAGGGATCGACCGGCAGCGGACGGATGCCCGCCCACCAGCGCGCGGCCTCGATCAGTTTTTTTCTTTGGCGCCCGCGTTGGTGCGCAGGTACGTGATGGCCGTTTCACGCACGGCGGCAGGCAGGCGCATGAACGCGGCCTTGTTGTCCGGGGTGAACTCGACCGGCAGGCGCTGCAGATCCTTCATCTCCCAGCCCACCAGGAATTCCTCCACGACTTCCGCAAAGGGCTTGTTGTGCAGTTCCTGGCGGCGCTCTTCATCGGAGCGCTGGAAAATCGCCGTGAACGACTCTTCGCGCCAAGAGCCGCTTTCGGTCTTGACCTGAATCTTTACGGTTTCCTTGAAGGTTTCCGAGGGGGTGAGATTGAACATGGATGAACTCCAGAGTTGTTGAATAAGAAAGCGGATGCGGTGGCGCACGGCGGCCCGTGCGAGCACCAAAAGCAAAAGGCCGCACAAGGCGGCCTCTGGCGGCAGGGGAAGGGAAATCACGTCAGCGCACGATCAGCACCAATTCGTCATCGCCGACGATGGGCACTAGGTCGAAGGGCAAGGCCATCATTGCCACGCCCTGGTCATCGCTGAGCGTGAACGGGCCGGGCTGGATGTTGGGCATCTGCAGCTCAACGATGTTGCCGGGGTCCACACCGTGGACGATCACGGCCGCGCCGCGCTCGCTGTTGCGCACGATCTCGGTCCAGTCCTTTGTCGTGACCTTCGGAAACTCCATGGTGATGGAGCCCGTGGGCTGGCGGTCGGGGCTGGCCGCGCCTGCGCAGTTGATCAGCTCGCGCCAGTTCAACTGATTGGCCAGGTTGACCGAAAACGCGCTGGTGCAGGCGCTGTGGCCGAAGATGGTGAGCGTGGGCGTGTTGGTCTTGCCAACGACCTTGGGTTGCATGAACTTCGAGTAGTCCACGCCCGTAGGCATGGCGCCCTCCTCCGGCTTGGAGTAGGCGCCCAGGAACTCGAATTTCATCACCGGGATACCCTTGGGGTTCAGCTCGAAGCTGACCGTGCCCTTGGCGTCCACGATCTTGAACAGCGTGCCATCCAGATAGCCATACAGTGTCAGCAGCGGCTCGCCGCCGCTCACAAGCGTGTACTGCACATCGGTGCCGACCGTGATGGTTTCCGCGAATCCGCAGGCCTGCAGCAGGGGGCCGTATGCAGGCGCCACGCCTGCGGTGCCGCTGCCCGCGATTTCCACTTCGCACGTCAGCTTGCGATGCTCGCCGGCCGTGAGCTTGCCGCTGTTGCCCTTGTAGGGGCGGATCAGGTCGCGCGCCACCTGCTCGGCCGTGATGGGCTCGGGCATCAGCGCGCGGCACAGGATGGCATTGGCCGCCGCCGTGGGCGTGGCCGCAGTGCCCGCCGCCGTCTGGACCATCGCCAGCAGCAGCATCTGTTTCATGGACTTTGCCATGGGGGTTCCTTTCAGAGTTTGAGGGATGGAGCCAGCGCTCAGGGTTGCGGCACGCGCAGGCCGGTCGCAGGGTCGCGCACGTAGCGGCCGGCCTTGCCGTGGAACTCATCCCGGGGCGGCAGCACGGTGGCCTGGTGGTGCGCGGGCTTGGCCGGCTTGGTGCTCTGCGGGGCCGGTGCAGACGTGTGCACTGCCTCGTCCTTGTCTTTCTTTGCCGTCATGGCGTGTCCTTTGCTGTGGTGAATCGGGGCGTGCGCAAGCGCACGATCAGGGCGCGGGCATAGACCTGCGGATCGTCCTCATAGTCCGCGTCCTCGCAGCCCACCTCCCATTGGTAGTGCTCCATCGCTTCAACGGCCGCGCGAACGCTGCCGCCGCCGCTGGTGGGCAGCAGGGTGTCCAGCTCGGCCGCGCTGCGGCTGAGCACGATCACCGTGGCGTCGTGGGCGTCATAGCCGCCGCCGGCGCACCAGCCGGGTTCCGGCGCCGTCTCGACGCTGAAAACAGCCGCCGGCCAGGTCGGGCGAACTGACAGTTCTTTCCACCAGGTATTCGCCAGCACCGCTTTGAGAGCAGGCAGCAGACGCTGATGGATGCTCGGAGCTGCAGTCATGCGCCTCCCTTCTTTCTTTCGCTCGCCAGATAGCGCTGCAGCGCTTGGTCCATGGCCGTGATGGCGTTGTCACGCTCCTGCTGCAGCGCGGGTTCGATGAACGGTTTGCGGCCGACCACGCCCTGCGATGCAGCACGCCGGCGAGCACGCAGGCTTGTGGCCTCGTACTTGCGCGAGCGCACCACCACGCGGCCATTGCGCAGCCGCTGTGTGTATGTCGTGACACCGGACTTGACGGATGCAGGCACCACACGGCGGCCGGTTTCCACCCAGCGCCAATAGAACGGATCGTTGTCGCGCCGCACCTTGATACGCCCCCGGCTCACGACCAGGCGCTTTTGCCCCTTGGCCTGTACGCGCTTGGTCTGCTCGCGGCCGTGGCGCACCCCGATGTGGTACTGGGCCGTTCCGTCCGGGGCGTTGGGCTCGCGCTTGATGGCGATGTTCTCGACCATGGCGCCGCTGATCACCGAGCCGTTTGCCTTGGCAATCGCTTTGGCCCGGTTGGTGATCACCTTGCCGCCAGCGACCACCATGCGGCGCGAGACCTTTTGCCCCATGTCCTCACGGACTTCGCGGAAGGCTGCAGTCAGGTCAGGCACGCCTGTGATCTCGGGTTTGTCAGCCATCGTTGACTCCCGTTTCACAGGTCAGGATCAGCGATTCGCGCCGGCCTGCGAAGTTGTTGACGTGCTGGATGTTGTGACACTCGCCCTCATGCAGCACCCGCATGGTGGCGTCGATGCCGGGCATCCAGCGAATCGTGAACTCGGTACGCGCCACTGCCACGATGCCGCCAGCGGCGCCGGTGGCGGGGCGCTCCGAGCCCGAGAAATCGCGCCGGCTGGCGGGCAGATCCTTTGCCAGATCCACCCACTGCCGCACCATGCCGCCGCTGCTGTCCTGGCCCATGTCCAGGCGCTGCAGAGTGATCCGCTCATTGAGCTTGCCGGCCTGCATGTCAGCACCCCATGCGCCGCAACGGCCGCAAACATGCGCGGGCGCCCGTGGGCAACCGTGTTGCGATGGTCCCCGTGACCACCTCTTCACGGTTGGTGTACAGGTCGCCCAGGATCAGCAGGATGCCCGCGCGAACCATGTCCGTGCACACCATTGGCAGCGGGCCGGCTGTGTCAGCGGCCAAGGCCTCATCAAGATCCGCCTGGTCTGCGAAAACTCCTCGGTCCAGGTAGCTGACAGCCATTCCCGTTGCCGCCGACAGCTTGAGCTGAATGTCAGCGTCTTCCAGGCTGGACACCACCCTGAGATGGTCCTTTGCCTGCTCCAGGCTTACCAGCGGCTTGGGCATGCTCACTCCTTGGCGGGCTCTTGAGCTGCCGTCCCATCCACTGGTGTTGCCCCGCCCTCTTGCGTGCCCGCCGCCTCGCCAGTCGCCACGCTGTCGCCAGCGGCGGCCGGCTGATCTGCCGGCGGCGTGGGATCAGTGGGGGGAAGCGGCGCCGGCGGCGCGGTGTCTGTTGCAGCCCCCTGCCCTGCCGCCTGCAGGCCTGCCGTATTCGCCGGCTTGGGCGAGCTGTTGCGGCGAGGGGTGGGTGTCTGGGGCAGGCTGGCAGGGCCAGCGGGCTTTTTCTCGGCCGGGCCTGGCGCCTTGGCGCGAGGTTCGCGGACCATGCCGTGGCGCTTGTAATGCGCGAGGGTCACGGCGTCCAGGCCATCGGGCAACGGATCGCCCGGGCGGTAGCGCTTGCCGTCGCGCTCGAATGTCTTTGCTACTTCCATGTCTTCTCTCCAGTCCAGAAACGCCAAACGCCAGCGCAAAGGCTGGCGTTTGGCCGAGGGTTGAGGGGGCGTTTACGGCGCGGGGAACTGGCCCGCCACGATGGCAGAGGGGCGCTCCACCGTGAAGCCGAGGCGCTCTTCCACGATCAGGGCCACCATGCCCTTGATCGCAAAGTCCGCATGCTGCTCGGCCACGCGCACGCTGACCTCCTCGCGGTCATAGATCGTTGCCGCGAAGCCGCTGCCGGCCAGGAAGTCGTCGGCCGCCATGGCATGGCTCTCCACCACCGTCTTGCCCCACACACGCGGCGCGGCGCCATCCGTGGGCGTGCCGAAGATGTAGGCGCCGTCGTTGGTCTTCATCATCTGGATCAGTGCCCAGTCTTCCAGGCTCAGCACCGCGAAGGTGGCCGGATACTGCGCCTTGGCAACCTGCAGGAAGGCCCAGCGCAGATAGTCCAGCTTGGTATGGGCCGGACCACCCGAGGGCACGGCAGGCATGCCGGTAGCGCTGAATGCCACCGCTTGCGGCGTCAGGCCCAGCAGGTTGCCATTGGTGCCGTCACCGAACAGCAGCTGCGCGTCTTCCTTGATCTTCAGGCCCTGGCGCATGCGGCCATCGACCAGGCCCTGCAGCTGCGGCGCGTCGGCCAGCACCTGGCGGCTGGCGGGAATCCAGTGGCCGATGTTTTCGACGGGCGAGCTTTTCTTCTCGAACGTCAGGCCGGATTCGGGCAGCGCGTTGCCTTCGCCATTGCGAGAGCCGGCATTGTTCGTGAAGAGCTTTTCCTGCACCCACTCGACGGAGTTTGTAGCGATGCTCACGGCCATGAACAGATCGCGCACCGTCAGCGCCATATCAGGCCCCATGACGATTCCAGCCTGGTGCGGCAGGATCAGCGCACCGGCGCTTGCCGGGCCGCTGGTGACCGCGGCTTTGCCGAACAGGGGCGCATTCATGGTTGCCAGCTCGGCCACGCCACCGCGATAGCTCTTGCAAACTTCGGACTCGCCCACGATCTGGCCCAGGCTCTTTTTCTGGTCGCCGCCACCGCCCAGCAGGTTGGCTGCCTTCTTGGCGATCTCGGCCACTTCATCGTTGACCTTTTCCAGCGCCTTCTCGACCTTGTCCACCTTCTGGACCGCATCCTGAAATGCGGCTTTGGTGGTGGCATCGACCATGCCGGACTTCATCTCGTCGTGCAGCTTGGACACCTTGCCGTCCAGCTCCGTATGGGCCTTGCGGACCTGCTCCACGGTTTCCTTGGCAGCCTTGGCCGTGTCCGTCAGCTGCTCGATGGCTTTTTGAATATCACTCATGATGTCATTTCCAGTTGAATGCGTGCGCGAGGTTTTTGAGGTTGTCTGCCAGCGTCTCGCTGTCCGGGTCACCGTCCCGGTGGCCCAGCGACTGAAAGCCGCCAGCAGCCAAGGCCTTGGCCTCGCGCTGGCTGTATCCGAGGCCGCGCAGCTGTGCCTCGAAGTCTCGAATCGTGGTGGCGGCCTTGACGGTCTCCACCAGCGCTTCCGGGTTCATGCCGAAAGGCACCAGGGAGAACTCCCAGAGCACGGCGTCCTTGATGATTCGCACATAGTCGCCATCGCGCTCTTCCCAGGTGGCACCACCTGGCACGATGTCGAAACCCACAGACAGGCCATCAAGCACGCCGGATTTCATCAACTCATAGGCGTCCTGCACGTAGCTCACGCCCAGTGCGAGCTGCCCTTCGACGCGCAGGCCGTGCTCGTCCTGCGTGCACTTGGCTTTGCCGGCCAGGCGCTTGAGGTCGTGGTTCATGGCAATGCGCACCTTGCCGTCGCGCGTTTCCTTCATCGCGCGGAATGCGCCGGGCATGATCACGTCCCGGCCAAGATCGACGTTGTTGAAAACGGCGGCATAGCCGGTGAACGTGCCGTCTGCCTTGGCTTCCTTGATTTCAATCGGTGCGGTCAGGCGGTCCATCAGGCGCCTCCTTTGTTTCGGGTCAGGATCTCCCCCAGCAGGTCCGAGGGGGCCATGTTGAGCGGCACATGCAAGTCGTCTGCGCCGTCGATGAGCGGCATGTCCTCCAGCTCGCGGATCTCGTTTTGCGTGATGGCACCGGCCGTGCGCAGCTTCACGTAGTACTCGCCACGCTGCGTGCTGTCGCCACGCAGCAGGCCACGGACATCGAACTGAAAATACATGCCGGCGCGACGCTCGGCGGGCGTCAACAGGCTGCTGTTGAGCCCGGCCTCGATCCGCACCAGGTACGCCATCAGCGTGTAGTCCAGGAAATGCTTGTTGGCCTGCTCCGTGTTCGCATAGCTGGCCTTGTCCATTTCCATCAGCATGTGCAGGGGCACGCGGTAGATGCGTGCCGCCTCGGCAATCTGCAGCTTGCGCGATTCGATGAACTGCGCTTCGTTGTTCGGCGTGCTGATGGCCAGATAGTCGGTTTCCCCGTCCAGCACCGGCAGCTCACCCTTGTCCCGCGACTCCTTGAGGTACTGAGTGAAGTTGGCGCGGATCTGGTCTCGCTGCTTCTCGCCAAAGTCCGCCGTGGTCTTCAAGATGCCTTGGGGCCGGCCACCGCTGCCGAAGAACTCGGCCGCATACTTTTCCAGCGCCACGGCCAGGGCCAGGCTGTTGCTGTGCAGTTGGTGCGGGGCATAGCCCTCCAGATCGCCCACCCCGCCAAAGCCCCGGATGGGCATCACGTCCTCGCGCCTGCGCTTGATGCGCCGGCCCTGGCGGTCGGTGAGCCAGTAGACGATTGACCCGTCCTGCTGCACCTCGGGCTGCACCCGGGACTTGTGCACCGGCTGGATCTGCAGGATGCGCCCCGTGGACTCCATGCGGTCCACCGGGTTGTAGGACTGGCCCATGGTGGCGAGGCTCACCACCATGGCTTCCTTCCACTCGGGGGCCGTCATGTAGTCACAGGGCTGGTCGTGCACCAGCGTGTAGCGCGCGTCATCCTTGGCCCGCTCCCGCCCCTTCTGTGTAGTGCGGTACAGGTGCAGCGGGATGGTGCCCACGGTCTCGGCAATCAGCCGGATCGCAGACCATGACGCAGTGATCTTCAACTGCGTCAACTCGCCCACGGGCACCTTTGCCCAGGTCGGGCCTACGCCCAGGACATTCCAGCCCTGCGGGTTCGTCAGGGTCAGGTCGGTGCCCTTGAGCGCCCAGGCCATCGCCCCGAGCACCGCTTTTCGGATTGGGCTCATGTGCTGTTCGCTTCTGCAAATGACGCCCAGAAAGCCTTGGCTTTCTGGCGCTTGTCGGTTTGAGGTTCCGCCAGGGCCAAGGCACGGCCGAACGCCATCAGCATGGCAATGGCGCCGTCGATCTTGTCTTCCTTGCGGTTCTTGGTCGGGCTTTTCAGCTCGTTGTATTTGCTGGTCAGCACCACCAGGTTGCTGACCATCCAGCTCATGCAGGGGTTGCCGTCATGGCGCACCTTGCCGGCCAGCACCAGGGCTTCCAGCTCCTGCAGGGGCTGCGTGAAAAACAGGCTGCGCTGAGTGATCTCGACCATGGGCAGGCCCTCATCGATCAGCTTGCGCGCCCAGTAGCTGGACAGTGCCGGGTCGTATGCGGCTTCTTTCAGGTCGTGCATGTCGCGGTCGGCCTTGAGGTCTTCCGCGATCATGTCGAAATCGGTCAGGTTGCCAGGGCTGACCTTGATCCATCCTTCATCAACCCAGCCCGACAACTGCGCGGTCTTGCTCTCCTGAACCGCAACCTGGTTGTAGTACAGACGTGTGCACACGAACCACATCTCGCCGCGCCGGAAGATCTTGACCTTGGCCGCGAAGTCGTTTTTTTCTGCCAGGTCGGAAGCCGCGTAGCACTCCGCGTCTGTGAAATCCTCCTCGCGCAGCTTGGGGTCCGCGCAGGCATTCCACGCCTCCATGTCCATCCAGTTGGTGCCGGCATTGGTCCACACGTTCAGGTGCTTGGTCAGGAAGTTGCCCCGGCTGCTAGGTGTCGCCAGCGCCTTGGTTTTCGTGGCCTCCAGCTTGTCCACCTTGGCGCTGATGCCCAGGTTCGGATTCGCCTTGCGCCAGACCTTTGGATCTTTCCAATCGTCGCCCTCGTCGATGGTGTAGATCACCCCGAACCACGTCTCATCGACGTGCGTTCCCTCCAGCACCTTGATGGTGTAGCTGCGCAGCTCGAAGCAGATGCCACCCGTGTCCTTGCCGGCCGTGGTGATGGCCGAGATGAGCGGCTGGCTGCGGGCACCGTCCGCTGACTCGATCACATCCCACAGGTCGCGCTTCTTGTGCGCGTGCACCTCGTCCACGGCCGCGCCATGTACGTTCAGGCCGTCCTGCGTGCTGGCCTCGGCATTGAGGATCTTGAAGCTGCTGGCCGTGCTCGGGCAGCTGATGTCGTGGCGGCCCACCGTGACGCCGAAGCGCTCGCGGAACTCGCTGTCACGCAGCACCATTTCGCGCGCCGTGTCGAACACTTCGCGGGCCTGCTCGCCAGTCGTCGCCGCGCTGTAGACCTGTGCGCCGGGCTCGTCGTCCGCAAAGGCGAGGTACAGGCAACGGCCAGCGGCGCGCGTGCTCTTCGCATTCTTGCGCGCCACCTCTTCATAGCTGCGGCGAAACCGGCGCAGCCTGGTGCTCGCGTGCACCCAGCCGAACAGGTTGAACTCACAGAAGATCTGCCAGTCCTCAAGGCGGATCTTCGCGTAGCGCACCATCCCGTCTTCATAGACCGGCTTGGCCCACTCACCCTTGATGTGGCAGAGCAGCTCTTGGAACTGGCAGGCCCGGCCACCCAGGCGCACGTCCACCACATACGGGAAACCGTCCGTCCCCTGGCGATCCAGATCCCGCAGGAACCGCTTGCAGGCCAGCCGCTCATACTTGCCCGCGACCTCCTGCCCTTCGGTCACGCGCCTGGCGTAGGCCTTGGCGCGCTCGAAATACTCGGCTTGAGGTCGGGTCATGGCAGCTAGTCGAAGTCGGTGAACCCTCTCGGAGAGGCCGGGGCGGCAGCGGGCGCAGCCGGGGATTGCTCATCCTTCGGCGCGTCGCCCTCGAAGAGCTGCAGCTGCGCGCGGATGGCGGTTGTCACATTGGCCTGCTCGGCCGGACTCAGGCCGAACTTGGCCAGCAGCGACAGCATCATTTGCCGTTCGCTTTTGAGGATCTGATAACGGGGATGCTGCATGGGCATCCCGTTCGGGCTGGTCACCTCGAAGGCACCCATCGGGTCTTTGCCTTCGGCCCGCAGCAGGTTCTGGCGGGCGCGCAGCGAATGGCGCAGTTCCTTCACATCGGAAACGGTCTCGCACAGCTCCTCGAAGATGTCCGAATACACAACCGATATCAGGTTGTAGCGGAGCAGCTCCGCGCCCAGGCGCTTCCACACCTTGCGCGCGCCAGGGCTCAGGCCCTTCGGCACTGGCGGCATTCCCGCCTCTGGCCGGAAAGTGCTGTCCAGGTTCACCGACATCGGGCGCTTGCCCCGGTTGCCTTCAAGCACTTTCAGCTCTACCGGCTTCGCGGCCGGGCCTCGTCGTCCCATGGTCTACCTCCTACCCCCCACCCCCTGAAACCTGCGCGTGCAAAAATTCCACGGAGCGGTCGGTTTCCACACAAAAGGGCCGAAACTTCGGACCCCCCCTACCCCCTCGGCCCTGCCTCGGCCCCCCATCGGCCGACCGGGCGCCCCTGGCCCGGCCGGCCTACCCTCGGGCGGGCTCACCCCTCCCGATATCCAGCCCACGCACGCCGCACCCCACGCGCCCGCTCCGCCTTTGACTTCTCGTCATGGCATGCAGCGCAAATGGGTTGCTCGTTGTCTTTGGTATCCGTACCGCCTTCCTCCAACGGGATCTCATGGTCCCGCTGGATCGCAAGGGTCACGATGCCCTTGCGGTAACAGGGCCGGCACAGCGGCTCACGCTCGAACAGTTCTTTGCGCAACTGCTGGAGCTTGCGGCCCGTCACGCGCTTGGCGGCTGTGGGCTTCTTTGCCCAGGACTGTTTGGGATGCTTTGGACACCGGCCCGTGCCATCACGGACCAGCACGCCACAGCCAGGATGCGAGCACGGACGCGGGGCAGCTGATGGCACTGGAATGTCTCCCGCGAAGCCAAAAGAAAACCCCACCAAGCTTGCACCTGGCGGGGTTCGGATTGCTTGCGGTCAGTGGGTTGGGACACCTTCCACAAGTTGCCTGAAATGTACCAAGACTCTCTAAGGTGTAAAACTCCCTGGCCGATCTTTCACGGCCCACAATTGCGCCAACTTGCGCTCGCGCTCCTGCACCATCTCGCTCAGCCAGTCCTCAATCGCCTTGTCGGCCGCATCGAGTTGGGCATGCACGGTAGACGGCGCGCGCCCGATGCGCCGGGCAGTCCCCTGAATGCCCAGATCCCGGAGATAGATCAACTCCAGCACCAGGAACAGATGTGGCTTGGAGTGCTTGAGTGATTGCACAGCCTGGTCGGTTTCCTCAGCCTCCAGATGCAGCACCGGGATAGTCGCCTCGCGCACCTTGGGCGGCTGCTTCACGCTTGCCATCCAAGCTGCAAGGATGTTCTGCGTTGCAAAGCCCAGGCCATTGCCGTCACGGCGAGCGCGCCACATGGCCCAGTTGTTCAAGCGTTGCTTGATGTGTTCGCGGCGCGCCATGCTCAGGCCCCCACATCTGGCAGCGGCCCCAGCAAGCAGGCGAACTCGGGTTGCGCCATCTGCTGCAGCAAGTCTGCAATGCGGCCCATGCTGGCCCACGCGACAAAGGGCGTGCCCACCGCTTGGGAACCTTCAACCGCCCAGAAGCAACCAGGGCGCCCGGCCAACCCCTGCCGCACCAGACCCCATACCCGGCGATCCGCTTTGGCTTTCTGCTGAATGTGTGCATAGACCCCGGGCATGCGAGTCTTTATGACCTGCTGCCCCGCCCCGATCCTGGCCATCTCTTCCGGAGTCCACTGCGACGATGCTGCTTGGTTTGCAGGCCCTGCAATTCTGCTCTGTGTCCTAGTGTCCATCCTGTCCATCCCAACCTATAGAGTTAATGAGGAATCGCCCGATTCCGCGCGAGCGCGCCCGCGCCTATGCCTATGCCTGCGCCCAGAAGCTGGGCCTAGATCCGGCCACAGACCACCACACAGGCAATGCAGCAGCCTCAACCCCAGAAAATGGGGAAGTAGGTGGCCAATGGAGTCCAATGCAAAAGCTTGGACACCTTGGACACTTGGACACTCAAGTCATAGGGGAATGGCAGGCCATCCCCGCCACCGCACCGCATCGGGGCCGCATAGCGACCACCGGCCCGCAAGCGGGCACACTGCAGCGAATCTCGCCTCCAGCAGTGCATGCAGCACGGCGCGTTTCAGGCGCCGCCGGCATCGAAAGGGGTTGAAGATCAGAACGGTTCATCGTCCTGCAGGGAAGGCCTGTCAGCCACCAGACCAGGCGGCAGCGGTGGCGCCACGAAAGTGACAGGCGTCTGACCTGCGGCTGACTCAGGCACAGCAGGAGGAGGCGGCGGCAGATCGCCATCCAGACCAGTGGGCCTGTCTTCAGGCGGCCAGTCACGCGGCCGGGCAAAGCCCCAGGCACGCACGCCATTGATCTGCTTCTTGACCCGCTCCCAGCCCTCATGCTTGAGCCATCCCGTGATCTGTGTTTGCAGACCAGGCGGCGCCTTGGCGGCATCAATGGCCAGGGCCTGCACCAGTTGAGAAATGGTCACGAACTCGGTTTGGCTGCTCACCACGGACGCCATGCCAGCGGTCTGGTACGGCCGAGTCAGTACATACAGCAGTTCACTCTCCACCGCCGTCTCCACAAGGCGGCTGTCCTGCATCGGCTTGAACAGCCTCACCTCTTGCTCTGCCGTTGGAATGAAGGGCTCACCCTGCAGATACAGGGCATAGGCTTCGGCCAGCAACTGGTCGCGCACCTTGAGCACCCAATCAGTATTGATGCAGTGGCGCACGGGCACGGGCCAGAAGCGCCGATTGCCGGTGCGATCACGCAGGTACGTGTCCTCATTGGTCGTGCCCACCAGCACGCATTGACGCGGGAAACTTTCCACGTTGGTTCCGTAGGCCACGCGATAGCGATCCACCTTGGCCGAGATAAAGGCCTTGATCGCCCCCACCTCGGATTTGCTGAAGTGGGACAGCTCGGCAATCTCATACACCCAGATGCCTTGCACCTGCTCTTGCGCTTCCTTGCCGCGCCCCACCTCGAAAGCGGTATCGCTGTAAAACTCGCTGCTTGCCAGCACCTCGACCAGCGTCGATTTGCGCAGGCCGCCGGCACCCTCAAGCACGGGGCAATAGTCGAACTTGCAACCGGGCTCCATCACCCGATAGACCATGCCCAGTACCCAATATCGGCTGACCAGACCGAGATACTCCAGCATGGCCGGCCGCAACGATTCAGGCGACTCGCCCAGGGCGTGAATCAGCCACTTGCTCAAGCGGGGCTTGCCATCCCACTGCAGGCCCGCCAGCCACTCGCGCACCGGGTGAAAGCGCCGTGTGCTGGCAACCGTGTGCATGGCTTCCTCAAGCGCTGCCTTGCTGATGCTGGGCAGGCCGTACTGATCCGTGAGCCAGTCACCCAGCAGCAGCGCATCGGAATTGCGCACCTCGCCCGCCTTGGCATTGGGCCAAGGCCAGGGCTTGCGGCATTGCACGGTGTTGCGCAATTCATCGAAGCCCAGCACATCGCGCAGACCTGGCAGGCGCCGCAGACAGGCAATCACGAACTTGCGAGAGACGTTCCATCGGGATTTCTCGGCGTCGTAGTAGTACGTCATCCACTCGGGCACCAGCTTGCCGCCGATGCGCACCACGATGCCGTCATCCTCGTCATCAGCATCAGCGGCAGGGCCACCAGAGGCCGGCGGCGCATCACCACCGCCGCCCGTGCCAACGGGGGATCGCGCAGGTTCAACCTGGCCCGCATCCTCAGACGCAGGAGCCAATGGCTGCGCCTGGCCGAAGAAAGCCAGCAGCCGCTCGCCGCCCCAGCCGTCCGTCTCGATAGCATCACGCGCATCCCAGCCATCCACCAGCACACCCGGCTCAGGGATTGGCAAGATGCTCACAGCACAGCCATGTTCATCACGCAGCAGCGCGCCAATGCCCAGCATAGCCAGCATGCCCGGCTGCTTTTTGGCAGGCAACAGCGGCTTGCCATCCTCCAGCGCTTGCCGCGCCGCGTCATCGCCCTTGACACTCTTGCGCTCTGCAGCAGTCAGCGCCTCCCGCTTGGAATCGCAGTCAGGCCACTGGATCACGGTCGCCCCGGCGAGCCAAGACCAATCAGCCCGCTTCCATGCCTTCGAGCCTCCCGGCCAGCTCGCCACACAGTAAATGCCCGGCGCCACTCCATCAAGCGCAGCCTGCAGCACTTCGCCTTTCAGCTCGCCCTCTACCAGCACCACGGTGCGGCCCTCGGGCAGGCGCTTGGACGGCAGGAACAGCGGCCGGGGCTCGTCCCACTGGCGCCAATGCCATTTGCTGGCCCCATCCTTTGCTGACAGACAGAACGTGTACGGCAGCGTGTCTTTGCCGCCATCGCTCGTCCCGAAGCGCACCACATACCCATGCAGATCACCACCCAGCCGGTACTCTGCCGTGTGCTGCAGGTCCGCAGGCAGGCGGTGGTAATGCTGGAAAGTAGGTTCAGGGGCATAGTCCGGAACAGGCGCCAGGGTCTTCCATTCAGACTCCCGCGTGCGCTTGGGCGCCGCCTCCTGCGGTCGGGGATTTGCAGCAGCGGCCACGGCACCCGCACCGCCGCCATGCTTGACCAGGCCGGCCACGCTTTCCAAGCCCTCTTCCTTCGCAACCTGCACAGCAGCCTTTGCCAGCGACAGGTCATGGATCTGGGCGTACAGATCCAGCAAATCGCGGCCGGACTCACCTGTGTGGAAATCGCTCCACTTGCCATTGTTCAGATTGACGCTGCAGCTACCACCCTTGCCGCCCGCCAGGCTCCCGCACTTGTATTCGTGTCCAACGATTTCACCGCCCTGGAGCCACGCGGGCACCAGGCGGTCACTACGTGCCAACAGCGCCTCTGCCAGCTCCGCGTATTTAATGGGGGGCAGATCCTCACGCTGCTGCATGCTCACCTCCCAAAACGCGCAAGACTCCACAAGCCAGCGTCCCAACCGCCGGCAGCTTGTTCCAATTCATTGATTACCCCCAGACCCGCAGCGCTTGTGCCAGGCCAACATTTCCACAGTCATTGGCCGCTGCTGCGGCCTTTGGAATCCACAAAGCCACAGGCCGATTGCGATAGCTCACGGTCTGCTCACCACCCTTTGCCAGCACACCCGCGCGGCTCAGGTTTTTGATCGTGTCGGTCGCAGCTTTCAACCCCACTCCTGCCTGCCTTGCCAGCTCGCGGGTAGGGGCTCCCTGGCCCGTGTCACGGTGGATGCGCTCGCAGGCCTGCACTAGCGCCAAGCGCACGTCTCCGGCGGGCCTCATGTGAAGTCCTCCGACCGACCAGCAGCACGGCGCGCATTGCGGCGCAGGCGAAACACCAGCTCGATGATTTCCATGCAGCCGGCTTCCAGTTCATCGCACTCAGTGCCGTCAATCTGGTTGTCTTCGGTGACGCGGGCGCAGATGCCTGCAAGCAATCCGTTTTTCGCGGTGATCTGCATCACCTTCTGGCGTATCGCCGTTGCCTCGCAGGCCCATCCACCCTCTGGCGGGGGCGGCAGATAAGCGGAGGCCATGGAGAAACGAGCGTTGAACGACTGAAGCCAGCGCCGCGCATCCGGGCGCCCCATGTCAATCAGCCACTCGCTCAGCAGCTCAAGCATTTCTGTGCTCAGCGACTCGCCATCAGCACCACGCAGACGCCTGCGCAGATCCTCAGGATGAATCGCCTTTTCGCGGCGGTCGGTCAGGAATGCAGCGGCGGCCGTCACGCCGCCAGGCGCCTCACGCACCGCGTTGTAGAAGATGTCGCGCCAGTCGGTCGCGGAGTAGCGGCGGGTCATGGGGCAACCAATCAGAGCGGCAGGCGCGAAACGTGCAGCGGCACCACCTCTGCAGCCTTGCTGTACGGCCGACGCATCCGAGCCGTGACAAACAATTCACCATCCGGCAGATGCAGTGATGGGTCTACCGTGGCCGCCAGCAACTGATCGCGTGTTGCTCGGCGGATGCGGTCCTGAGCGCTGGAAAGCGCATCACGCACAATGGCCACGCCATCATTGCCACGCGCCAAGGAAATGACCTGGTCGCACGGCAAAGCCTTGAACTGCTCCCCTGGCAGATGCTCCAGAAAAATCACGTCCGCTTCGGGCCAGTGCTTCATAGCCGCATCACGGTCCTTAACGAACTCCGAGTCGGGATCGTCCACCCCCGCACACCTGAGGCCTTGCGCTTCAAAAAACTTGCTCAGCATCTGAGCATGCGTAGACTTTCCGCTGCCCTGTGCGCCAACCAAATGAAAGATCTTGACCATGAGTTTTCCCCTTAAAAAGAAACAGGAACTTCCCTACTCGCTGCTGCTTGACCCGGACACGAACCGGGCAGCCGCGTACACCTTCAATCACCGCCTGATCACAGAAAACGCCAGCCAAACGCTGGTGCGGTTCGCCCTCGAAAACACCGCGCAAGAAGCGGCTTTCGACCGAAGCAAGCACGACCCCAAATCCGAATGGCGCCCGCTACCTGGATGGGCATCCGATGACCTGCTGGACAGGCTCAAATTGGTGTGGATCAAGCGCCCGGACGGAGAGGCACCGGACGAAGAGTGGCAAGTCATCCCCGCGCGATGACGGCTAGGCCGCTCCCCTTGAACGGCCGAAATTTCAGGATGGCGACAACCCGCGGTGCGCAAGACACTGCGGGCATGACGAAAAGAAAGACCCACTCCAGCAAGCAACGCAAGCCGCACACACCTTCCCGCGCGTACGGCACCAAGTTGGGGAAGGAGACGAATCCCGGGCGGCGTTGCCGGGAGGCTGGAGGGGGAGAAAAGGCTATGCACTGGTGTCTCCCACCGTATGAGCGCCACGGCGCAACAGAACGTCCCAGCGCACACACGGCCTCAACTGTTCACAGAGAACCCCAGTGCCCTCCTCGATGAGAGGGCAGTACTCAGCTGGGACTCCGTTCCCAGAGTCCAGCCAATACGACACATGCCCCTGCTTCTTGCCGAGGAGACGAGCAAGCGCGGCTTGGCCACCGGCCTTCTTGATGGCAGCAAGCAGCGCGTCGTGAGGATTCAAAGCAGTTTGTTGGTTCATAACAAGCTGCTTTGTATCTTACTACAAAGAATTTTGCAACCGACAAAACAAAGAAATTTGTAGCATCAGTCCATGCCTGAACAGAATCCACAACTTGCCGAACGCATCCGCATAGCCATGGAACGTGCCAACACGCCCAGCCAGAGCGAGCTAGCACGTGTGGTGGGCGTGAAGCCGCAGGCAATTCAGTATTTGCTGGACCCTAAGAACAATGCGACTGGCAGCAAACACTTGGTGAAGATCGCAGAAGCACTGAAAGTGAGTGCTGTATGGCTTGCGACGGGCCAGGGGGAGCCGACGGATGTATCTGCTCCCTCGAACATTGAACCCGGTCCCGATGTCCGACAGGGTGCTCTCTACCCGCTCATCACCTGGGTGCAGGCTGGCGCGTGGAATGGAAACTGCGAAGCATTCACCCCTTATCAAGCGGAACACTGGTACATGAGTCCGCATAACCTCGGCCCGCGAGGCTATGTGTTGCGCGTTAGAGGCGATTCCATGACGAATCGTCAAGGGCGCTACTCATTTCCCGAGGGGATGCTGCTGTTCGTCAATCCTGACAAAGACCCCACTCCCGGTCAGTTCGTGATCGCGCGAAGGGAAGCCGACAACGAAGCAACCTTCAAGCGCTACACGGTCATCGATGGCAAACCCTACCTTGAAGCCATCAATCCTGACTGGCCGCACAAGTACCTGGAAATGAAACCCGGGGACACGTTCAGCGGGATAGTTGTGGATGCATCTTTCGGAACGCTTCCTTAATCTACAAATTGCCTTGTTGACACGACTAACAAATTGATTTGTAATTCGCCTGCCTGAGCTATCGCCCAGGCGGGCGCACTGGCCTGTATCGCCGCGCGCCCTCCACCGCACAGGAGGCCCGGCATGCAATGCAGCAGTACAGCAGACAGTGCACACGTCTGCACCCTCTCTCTCGCCGTAGACACGACGCCGCTGCAGCGGCACATCCAGCAGCCTGAGCGCCTGCTCTGGCCGCATCGACTCGCCGCCATGTGCGACGCCGCCAATGCGCGGGTGCAGCAAGGCATCCTGCACGCAGCCGGCGAGGCATACATCGCCCTCGACATCCCGCCCCCGGACTGCCACGTCATCGACGTGCTGATGTCCATCCCCGGCCTGGCCGGCGTCGAGCTGACGGACGACGCAAGGGGCGAGCGATGACCCTCTACACCGTCACATGCGGCCGGACTCGCCACACGATCCGCGCCACGGGCGCAGCGGATGCCATCGCCCGCGCCATGGTCCTCTTCGGGCACGGACATCCCATCAGTGCAAGGGCAGCACGATGAGCCGCCCTCCCATCCAGATGGACGGCCCTTACCGTCTTCGACGCGTCCGCCGCACTGTGCTGCGCTGGCTGGTCCTGGCAATGTTCGGCGCACTCCTCGCAATCAAGTTCGGGGGTGCGCCATGGCTCTGATCCAGATCACCGGCACGCTGCTGCAGGACGCCGAGGTCCGCACCATGCAACTCGGAGCTGAACGCACAGCCATGCCAGTGCTGACCCTGCTGATTGACTCAGACGGCCCCGGCGACATGCCCGTGCGCGCCGAACAGGTCTACCCGCCCCAACTGCGCACAGCAGCCCAGGAGGCAGCAAAGGCCATGCGCAAAGGCATGCGCGTTTGCGTCGCCGCACCCATCGAACAGATCCGCACAACCCTAGGCTACTGCAGCGCAATCACGCCGCTGCGCAAAGCCGGAGACATCTCCCCCAAGCAATCCAAGGAGGCCACTCATGGCTAATTCAGTCGTCATCGAAATCAAGCATGTCGGCCCCGGCGCTGTCCAGGTCGAATCCAACCTGCACACACCCCGTGTGGGCGCGCCGCTGGCCCCGCAAGAGTCTGCCGCACTGGAGATGATCCAGCACATCCAGCGGCAGCCGGCCTGCCGCCGCGTGATCTACGACAGCGCCCGGGTCGATCCCGACGCGGCCGCCTGCGTGGCGCTGGTGCGCGATTTGCTCGACCCTGATGGCTACGGCTACAGCGTCAGCCCCGAGGTCCGCAACGCAGCGCGCCGCGCAGTTGGCATCAAGGGCCAGCAGGAGGGCCTTGCAGCATGATCAACACGCACGACACTCAGACCGCAGCGATACCGACGCCAGGCGCTGGCGCCCTGATGCAGCATGTGCCTGTGGCGATCATCGCCCGCACACTGCGCAACCCCCGGAAGCATTTCGACCAGGGCAAACTGCAGGAGCTGGCAGACAGCATCAAGGCCACGGGCGTGCATCAGGCCATCCTGCTGCGCCCTCTGCCTGAGTCGCGCATTGCCGATGAGCAACGCCTTGCGATTGCAGAAAAGCGTGAGCGTGCTCAGTACGAGATCGTCTGCGGGGAACGCCGATGGCGAGCAACCAGACTGGCCGGCCTGGCAGAGATCCCCGCGATGATCCGAGCCATGTCCGATGCAGACGCCCTGCGCGCGTCCGTGATCGAGAACCTGCAGCGCGAAGACGTGACGAAGCTTGAGGAAGCCGAGGGCTACCGCGAGTTGCTGGATCTGGGCAACACCACGGCCGAGAAAATTGCCAAGGATGTGGGAAAGAGCCGCACCTACGTTTTCAACGTCCTGAAGATTTTGGACGCATGCGATGCGGTCCGCGAAGCGCTGCGCAAGGGGGAAATCGACTTCAGCCGCGCCCAACTGCTCGCCCGAATTCCCGGTGCACAGATCCAAGCCCAAGCACTCGAAGACATCACCGAAACGGACTGGAAGGGGGATAAGCCTGGCTATGACGAATGCGCAAGGATTGTGCGCGACAAATACATGGTGCGACTGGACAGGGCAAAGTTCGACATTGCAGATGCGAGCCTGATTCCTGCGGCCGGCAGTTGCGCAAACTGCAGCAAGCGGGCCGGCGCAAACACCGAGCTGCAAAAGGAAATGGGCAGTGCAGACATCTGCACTGACAAGCCGTGCCATGACGCCAAGTCCGAAGCGCACACGGCCCGCATCGTGCAGGAGGCCAAAGACAAGGGGCATACCGTCATCGTCGGCAAGGAAGCTGCAGAGCTTCAGGCCCAGGGCTACAACGAGAAGCTGCTCGGCTATCGCCGGCTGGACGCCATCGAGGACAGCCCAGGCGACCACCCCCTGCGAAAAATCATTGGCGACCAGATGAAGGCCGAGGGCATCCAGCCGGTCAAGATCGAAAGCCCGCGCCGCAAGGGCGAGCTTGTTGATGCACTGCCCAATGAGACGGTGCTGCGCCTGCTGAAGATCGTGGACGGCCAGGCGAAGGCGTCCGAGAAAGTGGCCAAAGAAGCGCTGCAGTTCTCCGAGGCCAAGAAGGCCCAGGCCGAAGCGAAGGCACAGGCCAAATTCGAACAGGCATGGCGCGATGCCCTGCTGGATCGCGCGTGGAACACCCTCAATGCCGAACAGCCCCCGGCCTTCAGTCTGGATGTGCATCGCTATCTCGCCCTGCGCTCCGTCAAGAGCCTCGGAACGGATGACGCACAGGCCCTTGCTGATGTGCTCGGCTTCGACCGCGTGGGCGCTCATGCCGCGCTGATCGAGTACGCCAAGGAAACAGCCAACCCCGATTTCCTGCAGCTCCTGTGCATCATGCAAGGGGACAGCCGCGCCACGCACAACCCCTACAACGGCACGCCGAATGAGGGCCTGATGCTGGTGGCCGGCGCTGTGCTGCAGGAGCGCCTGCCGGCTGTAATCAAAGAGGTCAAGATTGCAGCGGCCGACAAGCATCTGCCGAAGATTGCCCCCGTCAAACCTGCCGCCCCGAAGGCGGATCTACCCCTTGATCCCGCTGCGCGCGCTGGCGAGAGTCGCGCGAAGGGCAAAGCCAAAAAATCCCCCGCTGCGCGTGCGAGCGCCGAGCCGAAGACGACTGCCGCCGAAGCCTCGGCCGCCATCGCGGCCGCGCTCCAAGACCAAGAATCAGGCGCGGCTGCAGCCGCGCAAGGCAACGAGGGGGCGCCTGTCGCTGACGCGCAGGCACCCATTCAAGGTGCGGCTGCAGCCGCACAGGGCGACGATGCAGGCCCAGTCGCAGCTGACGCTGCGCAGGGCCTGCCGCCCTCCTCCACAGCCGCCGAAGTTGACCAGGCCGTGACCCCTGACGTGCAGCAGTCTGCGCCCGCGCAGACTGCCACCGCTAACGATGGCCAAGACAGTGCGGACGCCGGCACCGGGGCAGCAGATCAAGCAGCCACCAGCCAGCCGCTCACGTTCAGCAATGGCGACCTGGTGCGCGTCAAGGCCGGCCTCAAGGGACCAACCGGTCGCCCACGCAAAGAGTGCGGCCGCGTGGGCGTAGTGCGGCCTGGCCATCTGTCACTGGTCGTGGAATTCGGCGCCGGCGTGGGCCAGCGCGCAGGCTTCGAGCCCGAGGAGCTGGAGCCCTACACCGCAGACCCTATCGTGCACAAGCGTGTGCGTGTGCTCAATCTGGAGAGCGCTTACCGCTGGCAGGAAGGCACCGTCACAGCATGCACAGCAGACGGCTGGCAAGTGGAGTTCTCGGGCAAGCTTGGCACCGTGGCCAAGGCTGCAATTTTCGATACCAAGGAACTGGAGAGCCTGGCATGAACGGACGCCGCAAACCTTTCCGCAGTCGCTGGGCTGGTCGTCCCAACACGTTTGCCGTGATCAATCACCACGGCACCAAACTGGCGAGCAAGGAGCTCGCCTCCATCATCGACCCCGTGCGCGAATGCTTCGCACAGATCCGCGCCGGCACAGCCACCGAGGTGCACGCAACCGTCATGCACAGCACTATTCAGGTGGCCCAGGAGATAGAACGCGGGGGCATCGTCCACGGCTTGGCCGAACATTTCGACAGCGCCCAGGCGGCATGCGAAGCCTACATTGCGCGCTGCCGTGCCGGCGGCGCCTGGCACCCCAGCGCCGTGCACTTCTACGAGCTGGACGCCCTCACCACCGCAATTGATCTGCATGAATTCCAGTTGCAGCAGTTGACGGCCCACGAGATCCAAGAAGTGACGCGCAGGCTGATCGCTCGTACAGAGAGCAGTGGTGGCGAAATGCTCCAAGCTGATAGCGATCTGGTCACGACCAGGCCGTACCGCAAGAGTCGAGAGGAGGCACACGCATGATCGGCACACAACCCACTGGCGCCATCGACGGCGTGCAAATCAGCGCGGTGAGTCATGAGGGGCTGAGCGTCAGCATCAATGGCAAGCCCGGACGTTTGGCAATCATCACAGAAGATGGCGAGGTAATCGCCGCTGGCGAAGACGTTGCGCGTGAGGCTCAAGCGGTTGCCATCAATTGCTATCGAAATTTCCTCCAAGGAAAGGGATTTCTTCGAATTCTCAGCAACCCCATCGCGCGAATTCCTCGCGGTCATTCATAGATATTCTTCCCCTGGAAATGCATACCTCAACCTTCCAGAGCATCGGTACTACTAACTCTCTTTTTTGTAATCCAACTATGAATATGATTGTTTAGCGTTCTTAGAGGTTCTTCATAGCCAGGGAAGTCGGAAGAATTTATTTCAGCACATCGCCTGTTAACCACGTCTATACCGAAAAAATCTTCAATCATCTCTTTACTGAATGTATTGTAAGGTGTCGATACACGATCCCCAGACGTGTGTCCCATTCCGCGATTCATCATTTGTGAGACCACTTTCACAAATCCTTGATCCGGCTGAGCCACCTTTGCAATCCACGCACGAGGCTCATCAAATGATCCCGAATAGTTCTTCCAGTCATATAGATGAGATACAAAGTGAGGATGGTTAAGTAAAGTGTCAGGCGTGAGAGAGAGCCTTCTAACAACTCGCAACCATTCCTCCTTCATAGATTTAACTGTGTCAGTATCGAGCACTGGAATGGTGCTGCTTTCTTTCTTCGCTTCAGCAGATTCACTTAGATGAATTAATATCGCCGCAACAGATAGAGCCTCTGTTTTTCGGAAAGCCTCCAATGCCATTCGACCTCTTTTTTCTTCAGAAACTCTATGCAAAAACCAACTAGTAGCTCGCCAAGCTGATGTCCATGGCGAATTGAATGGATCGACACCGCGACGCCCCGAAATTTTTTCCGCAATTCTGAACATTCCTGGCAACAACACATCAGAATTCTCAACCGGAAGACGATCAACTGATTCATCAAGTCTTACTGCGAGAGATTGCAGAAGATCGTCCTTCTCGATTTCAGCCATAGCGATAGAAAGCTGTTCATCTGTCACAGTCGCGTGCATAAAATCAACAAACCTACGCTCCGACAGTTCTCCATCTGTCGCTTGAAGTTCAAAATAACGTGGGAAATATCGAGGAGTACAAACCCTCTTTTCAGTCAACCATCTGACATTAGAACTTTCTTCGTAGCTCATCCCCTGAAATACCCACTCAATGGTCGGAAAAAGATTCTTAAGTGATATCTCCGCAATTTTCTTTCGACTCTGGGACACAACTTCCAATAGCTTATGCACGGCTAATTTATCCGAATCTTCTCGCCCGTCACCGGAATAGCGTTGCTCTTGGAGAACAAGCTCTTTCTCTTGGAAAAGTATTTGATGAAGATCCGGCTCAAATACCCTAACAGTCTCCAGAAGAAGAAAATCCACGATGTTTACCTCATATACACTTCCATCTACATGCAGTGGAATATGTATCGCAATCGAGGAAAGCAAACGTCGGGCATCCCGCATGTTTCTTAAATATGGCTGAATGCAGCCTACAAATACGTTACCCCAGCGTGTCTGCGAAAATCCATTCTCCTCGGTCGCATAAGGACCGGCAATCTTTGAAAGCTCTTCCCCAAAAATTCGATGCACCACCGAAACCGGGACCGCCGGAAGATCAAAGTTAACCTGCACAATTTTTTCGAGGAATGCACGGCCATTATTTCCAGCAACTGGATCAAGAGCTTTCTCAACAATACTAGATTGGAATATTAGAACAAAAACAATATTAGGCAGATTTGCATTAGATTTAACGTGCCTAAGAAGAGTGCGAATTTGTTCCGGTTCAAGCCGATCAATATCATCTACGAAGACCACGAGCGGACGGTTCATTTTCCGAAGACGCCCTTCTAGTGAACTGCGTATTTTATCAAGCGACTCGTTACTTCTATCACGGCCATAAGATTCCAAAATCTTCACAAGAATTGGAATGCAGAAAGATAGTATGGTAAACGCACCAGCCACAAATGCTACCGTTGGAAGGTCAAAACCCACCGCGGAAGCAACGACTATCACCGATGCATTTGTAAGCACCATTGATATGGCAGAGATTGACTCGCTTGCCTTCTTTAACGGCGCGCTCGCTTTTGCCAGCATCCTGGCATATTTTCTGAACTCATCAGCGCGAGCTTGTGCTTCCTTTGAATGCTCACCGCCAATACGATCTGCAATCTGGCCAAAGAGAGACCTGAAAAGCGCATCACCTTCGCCCCAACGCCAAGGATTGAAGTCTATCCAATCTGCACCATTACTCATCTCCCCGAATCGCTCAGATATCAGATTCTTAAGAGATGATTTACCAAAACCCCACTCTCCGCGTATTGCAAAAATACGCCCTTCACTTAGACTAAGTGCGGAAAGCACATCAGCAATTCGAGAAGCAAACTCTACCCGCCTAAGACGATCCTCAGAAGAGGACCTGATCGGAGCCTCAGCCCCAATCTCGGAATCCAATTTCGCCCTCAGTCCCGACTCAGGATTCTTACGATTAAAAATGCGCTTTAAGCATCGCCAAAGCCGTCCAAATAATTGGATCATCACGCACCTCTCACCGAATAATAAAAATTATATTTGCGATGGCGAAATTTCTGACCTATTGAATTGGAGCACTCTACAAAAATTTCAGCGAATGAGAAATTAAGCAAACAAGCAGGAGGCCACCATTACGTCAAATCTATCCCGACCAGCTCGCAAATTCTTCAAAGGCCGAGAGCTTCAGAAGTCGCTGCCTTCTGAGTTTGCAGTATCTTGCGACGCTCTTCAGCATCAGGCACAGCAAATTCGAGCAAATACTCGAATTGATCCACACCGAGCGTTGACGCCCTATCGCTGAAAGCCCGGTAGGCTTCGATGCGACGAACTTCGTCTAGGGACATACCCAAGGCAACTGCAGTTTGTTCGGTCATGCTATCCACTCGGGCTCGCGCTTGCTGATCCTGTTCAAGGAATCGTTGATACCCTAAATCACACTGCTCTTTGGACAAAAGTGCTTTAGTCAAGCGACTCTCCTTCATTGCCTACCCACAGCAACTTTGGCTGCGAGCAAAGAATCTAACGGATAAATAGAGTAACCTTGGGGCACCCAAGAGACACGAAGCCCACGCGCGGAGCGGCCGCGCCTGCAGGGGTTGTCATGGTTGTTGCGTCGCTCGTGGGGGTCATAGGGGCGATATTGTCCCAGTTCTGCGAGAACTTGGTAAACCGCCCCTGAACTTATCCCTGCAAGCTCAGCTATTGCGCTTGATCCCGAGCGCACCCAGCATCTGCTCGGTCTGCTTTTGCATCTGGTCCTGCATCTGGGTGAACATGTTCTGCGACTGCTCCATGTAGCTGCTCATCATGTTCTGCATGGCGGGCGGCTGCATGCGCATGAACTGGCTCCAGGCCTCGGGCGAGGTGCCCTGGGCCTGCTCGGCCAGCTTGTTCTGGAAGTCGGTGAACATCTGCACGTTCTTTTCCAGGTAGGAGCCCATGTAGCCCTGCATGGCATGGCCGTAGAAACGGATGATGTTGGCCAGCACGGTCTCGGAGAACATGGGCGCGCCGCCGGCCTCTTCTTCCAGAATGATCTGCAGCAGGATGCTGCGCGTGAGGTCTTCGCCGCTCTTGGCGTCCTTGACCACCACGGGCTCGTTGCTCATCACCAGCTGCTTGACTTCCGTCAGCGTGATGTAGGAGGACGTGTTGGTGTCGTAGAGACGGCGGTTGGGGTATTTCTTGATCACGCGCTGGGCGCTGGGGGCGGCGGCTGTTGTCGTCTCTTGCATTGCAATGCTTCTCCTCTTGTACGTGCTTGTACGGGCAATTGGTCTATTGCACTGCAACAGATTCTAGGCAGCGCACACAGCACCTGGCGCAGCAGTAACCCTGATGGTGATCAACGCATGCGACAGAGCGAATGGCTGCCTTGCCGCCGTACGGGCAAAAAAAAATCCCGCTTGAAGCGGGATTTTCTGCAGCCCCTGGTGAGACTGCTTTGTTTGGTAGGCGCGATTGGACTCGAACCAACGACCCCCACCATGTCAAGGTGGTGCTCTAACCAGCTGAGCTACGCGCCTGTCGTTTGTTGAAGCCGCAAGTATAGCAGTGCAAAACAGGGCTTCCGGGCAAGTTGCGCAGTTTTTCCGATCACAGCACCTTGGCGCGTTCCAGCATGGCGTGCATCAGCACATTGCAGCCTGCGGTGATGTCGGCCGGCGTGGCGTCCTCGATCTCGTTGTGGCTGATGCCGTCCTTGCAGGGGATGAATACCATGCCGGCCGGCGCCAGCCGCGCCATGTAGACCGCATCATGCCCGGCGCCCGAGACGACGGGCATGTGAGAGTAGCCCAGGGCCTTGGCGGCGCGCGCCACCGCATCCACGCAGTCGGCATGGAAGGGTTGGGCGGGGTAGCTGGACACCAGGTTGATCGCTATGGACAGGCCCGTCTCCCGGCTGATGCGATCGGCCACGGCGCGGATGTCGGCGTCCATGGCTTCGCAGTCGGCATCGGTGGCGTTGCGCAGGTCGATGCTGAATTTGACCTGGCCCGGGATCACGTTGCGGCTGTTGGGATGGACCTGCACCATGCCCACGGTGCCGCGCCCGTGGGGCGGATGGCGGTGGGCGCAGGCCACCACTTCCTGCATGAGCTGCGCGGCGGCCTGCAGCGCATCCTTGCGCAGGGCCATGGGCGTGGGGCCGGCATGGGCTTCCATGCCCGTGACCACGCAGTCGTACCAGCGGATGCCCAGCACGCCGGTGACCACGCCAATGGTCCTGGCGTTGTCCTCCAGCACCGGGCCCTGCTCGATGTGGGATTCGAAGTAGGCGCCGATCGGGTGGTCGCCAGGCTCCTGGCTGCCCACATAGCCGATGCGCTCGAGCTCTCCCTTGACGGTCTTGCCTTCGGAATCGGTGGCCGCATAGGCATGCTCCAGCGTAAAGGCCTTGGCGAACACGCCCGAGCCCATCATCACCGGCACGAAGCGCGAGCCCTCCTCGTTCGTCCAGAAGGCCACCTCGATGGGCGCTTCGGTCTCGATGCCGTGGTCGTTGAGCGTGCGCACCACCTCCAGCCCCGCCAGCACGCCGTAGTTGCCGTCGAACTTGCCGCCCGTGGGCTGGGTGTCGATGTGGCTGCCCGTCATGATGGGCGGCAGGCTGTTGTCGCGCCCGGGCCGGCGCATGAAGCCGTTGCCGATCTTGTCGATGGTCACCGTCATGCCCGCCTCGCGCGCCCAGCGGGTCACCAGATCACGGCCCTGGCGGTCCAGGTCGGTCAGCGTCAGGCGGCAGACGCCGCCCTTGGGCGTGGCTCCGATCTGCGCCAGCTCCATGAGTGAATCCCACAGCCGGCTTCCGTTGACGCGCAGCTGCGCGATGTCCTGCTTCACTTGGGTATCTGTATCCATTGCGGTCTCCTTGTCATGCGGGCTTCAGCGCGCCACGGCCGTGGGCTGCAGCGTGGCGGCGCGGCGCTGCACCGCGTCGAAGTTGGGGCCGAAGGCCGGGCGCTTGATGTAGCGCCCCTTGCCCATCTCGGCACGCAGATCGCCCTGCGCATAGGCCACCACGCCCTGGCTGATGGTGTGGCTGGGCATGCCCTGCACGGTGCGCCCCTCGAAGATGTTGTAGTCGCCCTTGGAATGCTGGGTCTTGACCGACAGGGTGTGGGTGGCAGCAGGGTCCCAGACGACCAGATCGGCATCGGCCCCCACGCCGACCAGGCCCTTGCGCGGATAGATGTTGAACAGCCGGGCGGTGTTGGCCGAGGTGATGGCCACGAATTCGCTGGGCGTCAGCCGGCCGGTGTTCACGCCCGCATCCCAGATCACGGCCAGGCGCTCTTCCACGCCGCCGGTGCCGTTGGGGATCTTGGCGAAGTTGTCCCGGCCCATGGCCTTCTGCGCGGCGCAGAAGGTGCAATGGTCGGTGGCCGTGGTGTGCAGCTGGCCCGACTGCAGGCCCTGCCACAAGGCCTCCTGGTGGCCCTTGGCACGGAAGGGCGGGCTCATCACATGGGCGGCCGCCTTGGCGAAGTCGGGATCGCGGTACACGCTTTCGTCGATCACCAGATGGCCGGCCAGCACCTCGCCATACACACGCTGGCCGCGCGCACGGGCAGCGGCAATGGCCTGCGCCGCCTCGGTGCAGCTGACGTGCACCACGTAGATGGGCACGCCCAGCACGCCGGCGATGGCGATGGCGCGGTTGGCCGCCTCGGCCTCCACCATGGGCGGGCGGGCCAGCGGATGGCCCTCGGGCCCGGTGATGCCCATCTTGGCCACTTCCTGCTGCAGCAGGTAGACCAGCTCGCCGTTTTCGGCATGCACCGTGGGCATGGCGCCCAGCTCCAGCGCGCGCTTGAAGCTGTTCACCAGCGTTTCGTCGTCGCACATGATGGCGTTCTTGTAGGCCATGAAGTGCTTGAAGCTGTTGATGCCCTCCTCGCGCACCAGCGTGCCCATGTCGGCATGGACGCTGTCGCTCCACCAGGTGACGGCCACGTGGAAGGAGTAGTCGGCCGCAGCCTTCTCGGCCCAGCCGCGCCATTTGCGGTAGGCGTCCAGCAGCGGCTCCTGCGGATCGGGAATGACGAAATCGATGATGCTGGTGGTGCCGCCGGCCAGCGCCGCCGCCGTGCCGGTGTAGAAGTCATCGGCCGTGACCGTGCCCATGAAGGGCAGTTGCATGTGGGTATGCGGATCGATGCCGCCGGGCATGACGAACTGCCCCGAGGCATCGATCACCTGCGCCCCGGCCGGCACCAGGGCCGCCACATCCGGCCCCACGGCCGCAATCGTCCCATCGACACACAGCACATCGGCCTTCTCCTGCCGGTCTGCATTCACCACCGTGCCGCCACGCACCCATACCGAACCCTGTGATTGACCCATAGCGTCATGCCTCCTGTTGGTTGGTCCGGCCTATGCCTTGCTCAGCGCGGGTGCGCCCTTGGTCACCTGGCCTGCCATGCCGATGCGGTAGACCACGCCGGCAATGAACAGGCCGATGAACCATGCGTAGTCATAGGCATGCTTGAAGAAATCACCCACGTTCGGGAATGCAGCGGGGAACGCCGCGTGCAGGAAGCCGGGCAGGTTGGGCGCCACGCCCAGGGCGAAGGCTGCCACGGCCACCCAGTTCCAGCCGTTGGAGTAGCGGTAGACGCCCTCTTCCCTGTACAGGTCTTCCACCACCAGCTGCTTTTTGCGCACCAGGAAATAGTCCACCATCAGAATGCCCGCGATCGGCCCCAGCAGGGCCGAGTAGCCGATCAGCCAGGTGAAGATGTAGCCCTCGGTCGATTCCAGGATCTTCCAGGGCATCATCACGATGGCAATGGCCACCGTCATGTAGCCGCCCACGCGGTAGCTGATCTTCTTGGGCGCCAGGGCGGAGAAGTCATAGGCCGGCCCGACCAGGTTGGCCGCCAGGTTCACGCTCACGGTGTCGATCAGCAGCACGATGAGCGCGATCAGCACGGCCGCCCCCGTCATGCGGCTGGCGACATCCACGGGGTCCCACAGGGCCTTGCCGTAGATCACCACGGTGCCCGATGTCACCACCACCGCCAGCATGGCCAGCAGCCCCATGGGCACGGGCAGGCCGATGGCCTGGCCCACGACCTGGTCCTTCTGCGACTTGGCAAAGCGCGTGAAGTCCGGAATGTTCAAGGCCAGCGTGGCCCAGAAGCCCACCATGGCCGTCAGCGACGGCCAGAACACCGACATGAACTGGCCCGCCTTGGGGCCGCCCGGCGCGTACTGCGAAGGCTGCTCCATGATGGGGCCGAAGCCGCCGGCCTTCTGGTAGACCCATCCCAGCAGCACGAAGCAGATCAGGATCTTGAGCGGCGCAGTCCAGGTCTCCAGCTTGCGGATGGACTCGATGCCATGCACCACGAAGTAGAACTGGATCGCCCAGAACACCAGAAAGCACACCAGCTGCCCCACATTGATGCCCAGGCCCGCGATCTTCTCTCCTTCCAGCGGATGGCCCAGCAGCACGCCCAACAGGGTGTAGATCATCATGCCGCCGAACCAGGTCTGGATGCCGTACCAGCCACAGGCCACCAGGGCCCGCAGCAGGGCGGGCAGCTTGGCCCCGTGGGTGCCGAAGGAGGCACGGGCCAGCACGGCAAAGGGAATGCCGTACCTGGCCCCGGCATGGCCGATGAGCAGCATGGGAATCAGCACGATGAGATTGCCCAGGAACACCGTCATCACCGCCTGCGACCACGACATTCCGTTAGTGATCATGCTGGCGGCCAGCGTGTACGCCGGAATGCACATCACCATGCCTATCCACAGGGCGGCGAAGTGGTACCAGGTCCAGGTGCGCTGACTCGGCAGCGTGGGTGCGAGGTCGTGGTTCCACAGGCTGCCTGTGGACTCACCGGAATGCGGGGCATGCGACATTGCGAAGCTCCTTCTCGAAGAGAGAAATCACCAATCCATTGCTGATCCAGGGTCTGACCTTTTCCATCAAGCGCATTTCGTGCCAGGTCGGCCCGGATGCGGGCCGTGCGCCGACCTGCCGCAATGCCCCCTCTAGCCCTGCGCCGTCACGGCCTGGCGCATGGGGTTGTTCGGATGCGTGGTCCAGTTCGCATACTCCCCGGTGACCGTCTGGCCGGTGCGGGGGTCCACCTCGCCCGGCTGCAGGCTGCGCATGGTGATGCACTCGGGCACGGGGCAGATGGACACGCACAGGTTGCAGCCCACGCATTCGGTGTCATCCACCTCGAACCGGCGCACACCGCCCTCCTTGCTGAAGGTGATGGCCTGGTGGGAGGTGTCCTCGCAGGCCACGTGGCAGCGCCCGCACTGGATGCAGCTGTCCTGGTTGATGACGGCCTTGTCGATGTGGTTGAGGTTGAGGTCCTTCCAGTCCCTGACCGTGGGCACGGCCCGGCCCTGAAAGTCCTCGATGCGCGCAAAGCCGTGCGCGTCCATGTAGTTGGACAGCCCGTCGCACATGTCCTGCACGATGCGAAAGCCGTAGACCATGGCCGCCGTGCACACCTGGACATTGCCGCATCCCAGCGCAATGTATTCGGCCGCGTCCTTCCAGGTGGTGATGCCGCCAATCCCCGAGATGGGCAGGCCCGCCGTCTGCGGGTCGCGCGCGATCTCGGCCACCATGTTCTGGGCGATGGGTTTCACGGCCGGGCCGCAGTAGCCGCCGTGCGAGCCCTGGCCGTCGGTGCTGGGGTGCATGACCAGGGTGTCCAGGTTCACGCCCATCAGCGAGTTGATGGTGTTGATCAGGGACACCGCATCCGCGCCGCCGGCCTTGGCCGCCCGCGCCGGAAAGCGCACGTCGGTGATGTTGGGCGTCAGCTTCACGATCACGGGCAGCCGGCTGTACTGCTTGCACCACTGCGTGACCATCTGGATGTACTCGGGCACCTGGCCCACGGCCGCCCCCATGCCGCGCTCGCTCATGCCGTGCGGGCAGCCGAAGTTCAGTTCCAGCCCGTCGGCGCCGGTGTCCTCCACCATGGGCAGGATGCGCTTCCAGCTTTCCTCCACGCAGGGCACCATCAGCGAGGCGATCAGAGCGCGGTCAGGCCAGGCCTTCTTCACGCGGGTCATCTCCTCCAGGTTGGTGCGCAGCGGGCGGTCGGTGATCAGCTCGATGTTGTTCAGGCCCATCACGCGCCGGTCCTGCGCCATGAGGGTGGAGTAGCGCGGCCCGTTCACGTTGACCACATGCGGGTCCTCGCCCAGCGTCTTCCACACCACGCCGCCCCAGCCGGCCTCGAATGCGCGGGTGACGTTGATCTCCTTGTCCGTGGGCGGTGCCGAGGCCAGCCAGAACGGATTGGGGCTGGAAATGCCCAGAAAGCGGCTGCTGATGTCTGCCATGTCAATGCTCCTTGAAAAGCGCGGGCACAGCCGCTCAAACCCCGGCCGCCACGGCGCTGGTCAGCGCCTGGTGCATGGCTCGCGCGGCGACCTTGCCGTGCTCCACCGCCTGCACGGTCAGGTCCTGGCCACCGGCGCGGCAGTCGCCGCCGGCCCACACGCGCGGCACGCTGGTGCGGCCTTCGTCGTCGGTGTCGATGCGGCCGTCACGCAAGGCAATGGCCGCGCCCGCCGGCGTGCCGACATAGGTCTGGCCAATGGCCTTGAGCACCATGTCGGCCGGCACGTCGAACACCTCCTGCGTCACCTGCAGCCTGTCGCCCTCCATGCGGGTGCTGGCCATGCGCACGCCGCAGACCTTGCCGTCCTGCACCAGGATCTCCTGGGGCGCGGCCCACAGCCGCAGGTTGACGCCATGGGTCTGCGCCCATTCCTGCTCCACCCAGGAGGCGGAAAGCGCATCCTTGCCCCGGCGGTAGAACATGGTGACCTCGTCGGCGCCCAGCAGCCGGGCCTGCACGGACGCATCCACCGCCGTCATGCCGCCGCCGATCACCACCACGCGCCGGCCCACCGACACCGTGGATTTGTCGGCCGCCTGGCGGATGTCGGCAATGAAGTCCACCGCATTGCGCAAGCCTTCGGCCTGCGGCTCGGCCGTGCCCAGCGCATTGACGCCCGCCAGGCCCAGGCCGAGAAATACGGCGTCATGCGCCGCCAGCAGCGAATCCAGCGTGAAATCTCGCCCCAGCCGCTGGTTGTTGCGCGGCGTGATCCCGCCCACGGACAGCAGCCAGTCGATTTCCTTCTGCGCAAAATCGCCGGGAGTCTTGTAGCTGGCCAGGCCGTATTCATTGAGCCCGCCCAGCTTGGGCCGGGCATCGAACAGCACCACCTCATGGCCCTGCAGGGCCAGTTGGTGCGCGCATGTCAGGCCGGCAGGGCCAGCCCCGACCACGGCCACCTTGCGGCCCGTGGCGGCGGCACGCTGGAACAGCGGTGCACCATCGGAGGCCATGAAGGCATCGGTCGCATAGCGTTGCAGTGCACCAATTTCGACCGGCTTGTCCTCCTGGGTGTTGCGCACGCAGGCCTGCTCGCACAGCTGCTCCGTGGGACAGACGCGGGAGCACATGCCGCCCAGCGGGTTGGCCGTGAGGATTTCGCGCGCCGCGCCACGGACGTTGTCCTGGGCAATGCGGGCGATGAAGGCCGGCACATCGATGCTGGTAGGGCAGGCCGTGGTGCACGGCGCGTCATAGCAGTAGTAGCAGCGCTCGGCCTCGATCAAGGCCTGGGAACGGTTCAGCGCGGGATGGGCGTCGGAGAAATTGGCCGCGTAATCGGCCAGGTTCAGGCGGCCGGCGGCAATGCCGCAGGCGCGTTGCGCGGGGCTATCCATGGTGCATCCTCCAGAGTCAGGATTGAGGGCGTGAAAGGGGCCGCGGCATGCAGGTGCACGCCGGGCCATCTCGGACAACGCAAGGCGGGCCGCAGGAAGGACTCCTGAACGGCCCCGGATCCAACAACACAGTCTTCGGAGGTTTCATCGTGGTCCTCGCATGTGTAAGTGACGCCTCTTGTCGGGCGCACTGGGGGTGGAACGGAATTTACGCGGGTGAAAAAATTTACCAATCAGTAAAATCACCCAGAAAGTCGTCAGCAAGAAAGATGCCAGACAATCGCACCAAAATGGCGCCACTTATCCCGACTTACCATCTGCGCAATGGCAACCCTTTCTGACAATGCGCCCCCTTCCCTGGCGCGATCGGCCACGCGCAAACCCACGGCTGCACGCCTGCGCAAGGAACTGAACATCCTGCAGACGGCCGAGCTTCACTTTGCGCAATACGGCTTCGAAGGCGCATCGCTGGAACTGATCGCGCACGACGCCGGCCTGAGCCGCCACAACCTGCTGTACTACTTCGCCAGCAAGGAGGAGCTGTACCTGCGCGTGCTGGGCGACGTGCTGACGCAGTGGCTGGCCGGCATGTCCGACCTGCTGCGGGGCGACGACCCTGCGGAGGCCCTGCGCATCTACATCCGGGCCAAGCTGCAGTCCTCGCGCGAGCGGCCCCATGGCTCCCGTGTCTTCACGCGCGAGGTGATGGCCGGCGCGCCCCGCTTCGGACAGGCCATAGCGAGCCAGGTGGGCCCGGCGCTGGCGGCGGACGTGCAGGCCTTCGAGCGCTGGGTGGCGCAGGGCAAGATTGCCCGCGTGGATTTCACCCACCTGATGTTCATCCTCTGGTCCGTGACCCAGGCCTATGCCGATCAGCAGGCCCAGTTCGCGCTGCTGCTGGGCCGGCCGGAACTGACCGCCGACGACTACGACACGGCGGCCGATCTGATCTACCGGCTGGTAATCCGTGGCCTGCAGCCGGATACCGCGGCTCTCGCACAATGAGCGCATGAATCACAGCATCCGCCTGAGACCCCTGGAGCGCGAAGATCTGCGCTCCGTGCATCTGCTCAACAACAATGCCGCCATCATGCGCTACTGGTTCGAGGAGCCCTACGAGACCTTCGACGAGCTTTCCGCGCTCTACGACGCCCACGTGCACGACCAGACCGAGCGCCGCTTCATCGTCGAGCACCAGGGCGATCGCGCCGGTCTCGTCGAGCTGGTGGAGATCGACCTGATCCACCGGCGCGCCGAATTCCAGATCATCATCGCCCCCGAGCAGCAAGGCCAGGGCATCGCAGCCCAGGCAACGCGGCTGGCGCTGGACTATGGCTTCAAGACGCTCAACCTGCACAAGATCTTTCTCCATGTGGACCAGGAGAACGAGAAGGCCATCCACATCTACGCGCGCATAGGCTTCGTGCAGGAAGGCGTGCTGATCGACGAGTTCTTCGCCAACGGCCAGTACCGCAACGCCATCCGCATGTACCTGCTGCAAAACGACTACCTGCAGGCACAGGCCGGCATCGGCACCTGAGCGGGGACCTTCATCCTTTCGGCGACCTCTTCCTGGCAGCCGCCTCGTTGAGGGCGGCTGCCTCGCGCACCAAGTCCTTGAACGCTTGCGCATCGATCTCCTCGCCCTCGCGGATATCGATGGCACGGCGCACCTTGCCTTCAAGGCTGGCGTTGAACAGGTGCTGCGGGTCGGCCAGCGATGCGCCTTTGGGAAAGGTGAGCTTCACGGCCGATTGGTAGGCCTCGCCCGTGCACAGAATGCCACTGCACGACCAGACCGGCACCGACCATTTCCACTCTTCCGCCACGTCCGGAAGCGCTTGCACGATGAGCCGGCGCACATGCGCCAGCACCTCGCCGCGCCAGCCGCCCAGCTCGGCAATGCGCTGGTTGATCAATACGCTGGCCGACGCGGCCGCCTCGGGCGAAACTGTCTTGATCATCCATGTCTCCCAAAGTGATGCATGTTCGATCACAAGACAGGCCAAGGCAAGACCACAGGGAGAACGCACAAACAAAAAAGCCTTCTGAGTGATCAGAAGGCTTTTTGCATTCCATCTGGCAATGGAAAATTGGTAGGCGCGATTGGACTCGAACCAACGACCCCCACCATGTCAAGGTGGTGCTCTAACCAGCTGAGCTACGCGCCTGTGTTTGTTCGAGAAAGCGATTCTAGCACGGCTTTTTCAGCCTCCAGGCAAAAATGCCTGAACATGCTCAACGCCGCCGCGCTGAACGCACGCCCGCCACGGCGGCCACGATGCCCAGCACCTTGCTCAGGCGGCCCGAATCGGCCACCTCCACGGTGAAGGTCATCCAGGCCGTTCCCTTGACGGACTGGGTCTGCACGCCAATGACATTGGTCTTTTCGCGTGCAAAGACTTCCGAGATATCGCGCAGCAGGCCCTGCCGGTCCGCCGCTTCCACGGACACATCGACCGGGTAGACGGCCGAAGCCACGGTGGCCGCCTTGGGCTGGCCCCAGGCCACGTCGATCACGCGCTCGGAATTGCGCGCCGCCATCTCGCGGAAGTTGGAGCAGTCGGAGCGGTGCACGCTCACGCCCTTGCCGCGCGTGACGAAGCCCCGGATGTCGTCCGGCGGCGCAGGCTTGCAGCACTTGGCCAGCTGGGTCATCAGCGAGTCCACGCCAACGACCAGCACGCCACCCTTGGGCGAGTCCGTGCCGCGCGCCTTGCGCACCGGGGAGAATTCCTCGACTTCTTCCTCCGCCTCGACCGGTCGCAGCACGGTCTCGATGTTGCGCAGCGAGTATTCATCCTTGCCGACGACTTCGAACAAGGCATCGGCCGATTTGAAGCCGAGCTGCACCGCCAGCTCCTCCAGCTTGACGGCGGTCTTGCCCTCGCGCTGCAGCAGTTTCTCGACCGCCTCGCGGCCGCGCGCCACGGTCTCGTGCGTGGCCTGGGCATTGAACCAGGCACGCACCTTGGCCTTGGCACGGTTGCTGGTCAGGTAGCCGAGGTCGGCGTTGAGCCAGTCGCGCGAGGGGCGGCCTTCCTTGACCGTGGTGATCTCTACGGTCTGGCCGTTTTGCAGCGGTGTGTTCAGCGGCACCATGGCGCCGTCCACGCGCGCGCCGCGGCAGCGGTGGCCCAGGCTGGTGTGCACCGAGTAGGCAAAGTCCACGGGCGTTGCGCCCTGCGGCAGCTCGATGACCGCCGCATCGGGGGTGAGCACGTAGATGCGATCCTCGAACAGGCCGCGATGGTGCGCGCCCGCCAGGTCGCTGCCCCAGGCCAGCAGCTGGCGCAGCACGGCGATCTTGGCGTCGTACTCGCTGCTGGCGGTGACGCCCGCGTATCCCTTGGTGCCCGCCTCCTTGTAGGCCCAGTGGGCCGCCACGCCGTGCTCGGCATGGTCGTGCATGGCCTGGGTGCGGATCTGGATCTCAATGGCACGGCCCGTCTCGTCGCGCACCACGGTGTGCAGCGACTGGTAGCCGTTGGGCTTGGGCTTGGCGATGTAGTCGTCGAACTCCGCCTCGATGGGCGTGAACTGCTCATGCACCCAGGACAGGGTGGCGTAGCAGTCCTTGATCGTGGGCACGACGACACGCATGGCGCGGATGTCGAAGACCTGGTCGAAGTTCAGCGACTTGCCGCGCATCTTCTTGACGATGCTGTAGATGTGCTTGGGCCGGCCCTGCACCGTGGCGCTGATGCTGTGCGCACGCAGATCGGCCTCCAGCCGCGCCCGCATCTGCTCCATGTAGGCCTCGCGCTCCACGCGCTTTTCATCGAGCAGGCGGGCCACTTCACGGTAAGTCTCGGGCTCCAGGAAGCGCAGGGACAGATCCTCCAGCTCCCACTTGATCTGCCAGATGCCCAGGCGGTTGGCCAGCGGCGCGAACACCGTCAGCGCCTCGCGCGCAATGCCGGGAGAGACCGGGCGCTTGCTGGCCGCGTAGTAGCGCAGCGTCTGCAGGCGCGAGGCCAGCCGCAGCAGCACGACGCGCAGATCGCGCGAGAAGCCCAGCAGCATCTTGCGCACGTTCTCGGTCTGCGTGGCCTCATCGTCCAGATACTGGCCGCCCAGCTCGGCGCCGCGCGCCTGCTGCTGCACGCGCATGAGCTTGTTGGTTTCCACCGCCAGGGTGGCGAAATTCTCGCCAAAGGCCTTGGCGATCACTTCCTGCGGGCGATTCAGGTGCACGCTGGCATGCACCAGATAGATCGCCGCCTGCATCGTTTCGGAGCCACCGATGGTCTTGAGGATGGCGGCCACCGCATCGGCATGGGCCATCGTGTTCTCGCCGGACTCCATGGTCTCGGTGGCGATCAGCGGCTCGGCAAAGCTGCGCGCGCGGGCCAGCGCGTTGACCTGTTCGGGCAGGGTCTGCGACGTGGCCGTGATCAGGTGCGGCAGCACCGCCGGCACCTGGCCCGGCGCGGCTGCGGCGGGCGAAGGCGCCTGCACGGCGGCCTCGCTGCTGGCGGTCTTCATTCGTCACTCCCCCTGGCCTGCTCGGCAAGATTCATGGTGCTTGGCAAGCGCTCTTCTCCCCATAAGAACCGGCACAGCAAGGCCACCTGCCCTGCTGCGACGAAGGTGGGCGCATGCCCCACCCCTTCAAATTCCACGCAATGCGCCTTCGGGCCGCGCTGCGCCATGGCCTGCGCCGTGGCCGCAGTCAGCAGATCGGACTGCGCACCACGAACTAGCAAGACGCGTGCCTTGATCTGGTCATACAGCTGCCACAGCAGCGCTTCGCCGGCCTGGGCCATCTCGGGCGTCATCTGCTGCAGGGACACTGCAATCTGAGGGTCATAGTGCAAGACAAGGCCGCCATCGGCGGCCGGCCGCATCATAGGTCGCGTCAATCGCAACCATTGCCCTTCGCTATGTGGGCCGAAGCCTTCGGAAATCAAGAGCAGCGCATGGGCTGCCTGTTCAAGATTTTCAAAATGCACGCCCTTGCCCAGGTACTGACCTATGCGCTCCAGGGCAGACCACTCGATGACAGGCCCCACATCGTTGAGCACCAGCCTGCGGATGGGCGCCGGCAGCGGCAGCCCCGGCTGGCCTGCAAGCGCCATGCCGATCAGCCCGCCCATGCTGGTGCCCACCCAATCCAATTGTTCGACGGGCGCCTGCGCATGCACCTGGGCCAGCAAGGCCAGCATGTCGGCTGCGTAAAGAGGCACCTGGTAGGCGGCCGGATCCTGCAGCCAGTCGCTTTCGCCACGCCCGACCACGTCGGGGCAGATCACGCGGGCGCGTTCGCTGAGCCGCTCGGCCAGCACGTCGAAGTCACGCCCCTGGCGCGACAGGCCGTGCACGCAGACCACGACATGGGGATGGTTCGGATCGCCGGTGCGATTCCATTCCCAATAGGCCATGCGGTGCGACGCATTCTCTTGAGCAGCCGGGCTGGCAGTACGGCTCCAGGGTGAGGCACGCCCGGCAACTGCCGGGCAGGATACGTAGTTCAGCGTAGGATGATTCATGGAAACGCATTCGCGGAGCCGGCGCCGATAATGGCTGTGTTGCATCGTACATTCATTCGGAGACTCTCTATGTTGAAAGGCAAGACCGCCCTCGTGACCGGTTCGACCAGCGGAATCGGCCTCGGGATCGCGAAGGCGCTGGCCCGCCAGGGCGCCAATATCGTGCTCAATGGTTTCGGCGATGTGGACGGCCCGCGGGCCGAAGTGCTGGCCGCAGGCCAGGCCGCAGGTGCCCAGGTCGCCTACCACGGTGCCGACATGAGCCGCGTGGCAGACATCGAGGACATGGTCCAGTACAGCGTGCGCAACTTCGGCCAGATCGACATCCTCGTGAACAATGCCGGCATCCAGCACGTGGCGCGCGTGGAAGACTTCCCGCCCGAGCGCTGGGATTCCATCATCGCCATCAACCTGTCCAGCGCCTTCCACACCTCGCGCCTGGTCCTGCCCATGATGCAGGCGGCCGATGGCGGCAAGGGCTGGGGCCGCATCATCAACGTGGCTTCGGTGCACGGCCTCGTGGGCTCGGCGCAGAAGTCCGCCTATGTGGCGGCCAAGCACGGCATTGTCGGGCTGACCAAGGTCACGGCGCTGGAGAACGCCACCTCCGGCATCACCTGCAACGCCATCTGCCCCGGCTGGGTGCTGACGCCGCTGGTGCAAAAGCAGGTGGACGCCAAGGCCGAGCAGCACGGCATCAGCAACGAAGAAGCCAAGAAGCTGCTGCTGGGCGAAAAGGAACCCTCGATGCAGTTCACCACGCCCGAGGAGCTTGGCGAACTGGCCGTGTTCTTCTGCTCGCCCGCCGCAGCCAACGTGCGCGGCGTGGCCTGGAACATGGATGGCGGCTGGGCTGCGCAGTAATCGGAGCCAGACAGGACCACTGCCAAAAAAGGAGCGCCACGGCGCTCCTTTTTTCATGGATGGGTCACCCGGTCAGTACATCTGCACCGAGCCCGACACGTGGACCATCACCTGCGCCTTGCCCGCTTCCACGGACACGGCATCCATTTCCGCGCCGGCGGCCTTGGCGGACATGGCCATCATGCGCGGACGCGGCATGGGCACCGAGGTATCGCTGCTGCTCACGTTGACCTCGCGCAGGCTGTAGTTGGCAAAGCCGAAGCTCTTGGACAGCGTGGTGGCACGCTGCTTGAACTGTTCGATGGCCTTGGCCTGGGCCTCGCCCTCGACCTTTTCACGGGCCTCGCGCGACAGGCCGAAGCCCACTTGCGACAGCGTCATGTCCTGCACCTGTGCCGCCGTCTGCGTGATGCGCGCGAAGTCGCGGCCCTGCAGAAGAATCTCGGCGCGGCCCTGCCAGCCTTCCACCTTGTTGTCCTTGCCATAGCGCGGATAGATGCCGAAGCTGCCGGTGCTCACATCCATCTGGCCCGACTGGGCGCTGCGCTTGGTCACGGCCATGGCGGCCTCGACCACTTTCTGCAGCTGGGACTGGACCGTGGCCGCATCGCGCCCTTCGCGCGTGGCCGACAAGGTGGCGGTCAGCAGGTCCTGCACCACATCCACCGAGCCTTCTGCAGACAACTGCACCACATTGGCCGGCTGTGCCTGCGCCGAGGCGGCGTTCTGCGCCCAGGCACCGCTGGCACAGGCCAGCGCAGTGGCCGCGACCACGGACTTGACCCAGGGGCGGGACAGCTGTTTGGAAAGCTTGCTCATGCGTTCACCCTTTGAAATGAAAGGTAGTTCAGGGATACAACTGCATGCCGCCCTTTCGCTACGGCATGCCGCCAGATAGTGACAGGTGTGGAGCCGTTCAGGCCTATTCGCCCCGTCATTCACAACATTATTGCAACGATAAATGCATCAACGCGGAGAACCCATAGTTAAATATTCTAAAGACACATTTTCCGTTCTAAATTTAAACGCAACATCTGTAACACACGGCAAAAGTTCGGGGTTTTGACCAGACTTTTCAGCGCAAGCTGGTAACAATGGCGGCTGTTACAAATGACCGACCGAGGATGAACATGGCCACTACGACCAACCGCACCGACAAGATCTTGGTGGTGGATGACGATGCGCGCATCCGCGACCTGCTGCGCCGCTACCTGACGCAGGAAGGCTTCGAGATCATGATTGCCGAAGATGGCAAGGCGCTGAACCGCATCCTGCTGCGCGAAACAGTGGACCTGATCGTGCTTGACCTGATGATGCCCGGCGAGGATGGCCTGTCCATCTGCCGCCGCCTGCGCTCGGCCAATGACCGCACGCCCATCATCATGCTGACCGCCAAGGGCGAGGATGTGGACCGCATCGTGGGCCTGGAAGTGGGCGCCGACGACTACCTGGGCAAGCCCTTCAACCCCCGCGAACTGCTGGCCCGCATCCATGCCGTGCTGCGCCGCCGCCCGCCGCAGGAAGCGCCGGGCGCGCCCTCCGGCGACAACGAGGTGGTGAGCTTCGGCCCCTTCACCTTCGACCTGGGCACGCGCGTGCTGCAAAAGAACGGCGAGGAACTGCCGCTGACCACGGGCGAATTCGCCATGCTCAAGGCCCTGGTGCGCCACCCGCGCCAGCCGCTGTCGCGCGAGAAGCTGGCCCTGCTGGCGCGCGGCCGCGAGTTCGAGCCCTTCGACCGCAGCCTGGACGTGCAGGTCTCGCGCCTGCGCAAGCTGATCGAGGAAGATGCTGCCGCACCGCGCTATATCCAGACGGTCTGGGGTGTGGGCTACGTGTTCGTACCCGATGGCGCGAACTGATCGATAGATAGTCCGCTGGCCTGCACCCGAGACAACCGGTAACGCAGGCTGGCCGGCACAGGCGTAATCTCGCAGCCGGCCCCTAGAATGACGAACCGCATTCCATGAGTTCCTTCACCGTCCCGCCCCACGACGCCACCAGCCCTGCGCCGCTCGACTACGAGCGGCGCATGACTGCGCGCTCTCCGCTGGGACTCAATCTTTTCTGGCGTACCTTCTGCCTGCTGGCCCTGCTGCTGGTGGGCAGCATCCTGGCGTGGCTGCAGACGCTGCGTGCCTTCGAGTTCGAGCCGCGCACGCTGCACACCGCCCAGCAGATCGCCTCGCTGGTCAACCTCAGCCGCGCGGCCCTGGTGCATTCGGATGCCATCAACCGTGTCTCGCTGATCAAGACCATGGCCGACCAGGAAGGCGTGCGCATTCTGCCGCGCGAGCCTGGCGACAGCTTCGAGCTGCTGGACCAGAGCACGCTGGGCAAGCGCCTGACCGAAGAACTCACGCGCCGCCTGGGCTACGGCACCATCGTGGCGCGCAGCGTCAATGGCGAACCGGGGCTGTGGGTGGGCTTCACCATCAATGGCGACCGCACATGGCTGCTGATGGACCGCTCGCGCTTCACGCCGGCCAGCGGGCGCACCTGGCTGATCTGGCTGATCACGGCCGGCCTGCTGTCCCTGGCGGGGGCGGCAGCCATCGCGCGCCTGATCAACCGGCCGCTCAAGCAGTTGAGCTATGCGGCCAACCGCGTGCGAGATGGCGACTTCGACGCCAGCCAGCTCGATGAGGAAGCCGTCACCAGCGAGATCCGCGAGGTCAATATCGGCTTCAACCGCATGGCGCAGAAACTGGCCCAGCTGGAGCAGGACCGCGCGGTGATGCTGGCTGGCATCTCCCACGACCTGCGCACGCCGCTCGCCCGCCTGCGACTGGAGACCGAGATGAGCGTGGTGGACGACGTGGCGCGCGAGCACATGGTGGCCGACATCGTGCAGCTTGACGCCACCATCGACAAATTCCTGGACTACGCCCGCCCCGACCATGTGACCCTCAATCCGGTGAACCTGCATGCCGTGGTCTCTTCCTGCGTCTATGCGGTGCAGGACCACCGCGAGCTGCAGATCAGCATGGCCGTGCCCGAAGGCGTCTATGTGCTGGCCGACGAGGTGGAACTGGCGCGCGTGATCTCCAACCTGTTCGAGAACGCTCGCCGCTACGGCAAGACGCCCGAGACCGAAACCACCCACGTGGACGTGACGGCATCGGAGCGCGAAAGCTGGGTCGTGATCCGCATCCGCGACCATGGCCGTGGCGTGCCGCCCGAGCAGCTGGCCAGCCTGACCCAGCCCTTCTTCCGTGGCGACTCCGCGCGCACGGCCGCAGCGGGCGCGGGCCTGGGCCTGTCCATCGTGGACAAGACGGTGCAGCGCATGGGCGGCGTGTTTGCGCTGTCCAACTCCTCCACGGGCGGGCTGGTTGCCCATGTGCAGTTGCAGCGTGCCTCGGGCGTGGCCAAGGGTGCCGAGCCCGAGCAGCGTCTGCAGCGCCCGCAGATCAAGCGCCAGCTGCCCCCGCGCGCGCAGGACGGCGCCCTGGACGGAGAAGACTGAGTACGCAGCGCACGTTCGTCAGATACGTTCGGCAGATACAAAGGCCCCGGCGATCGTTGACCGATCGCCGGGGCCTTTTGCCATGGGGACGGTACCCCGCTGGTCAGGCGCGGAACAGCAAGGCGGCGGCGCGCGCCTCCATGGCCTGTTGCTGGCCCACGGGCCCGAGCTTCTCGGCCGTCTTGGCCTTGACGTTGACCTGGTCCAGCGCCAGGCCCAGCGCCGTGGCGATGCGCTCGCGCATGGCAGGAATGTGCGGCGCCAGCTTGGGGGCCTGGGCAATGATGGTGCTGTCGATGTTGCCAATCTCCAGGCCCGTGGCGCGCACGCGGCGCGCAGCTTCCACCAGCAGCACCAGCGAATCGGCGCCACGGAATTCGGGGTCGGTGTCGGGGAAATGCCGGCCGATGTCGCCCAGCGCCGCGCCGCCCAGCAGCGCGTCGGTGATGGCGTGCAGCAGCACGTCGGCATCGGAGTGGCCCAGCAGCCCCAGTTCATGCGGCACCTCGATGCCGCCCAGGATCAGCTTGCGCCCGGGCACCAGGGCATGCACGTCCCAGCCCTCGCCAATACGAAAATTCATGTGAAACATTCCAGGTTCAGAAAAACGGATTGCCCGACGCCTGCGGCTGGTCGCGCTTGCCACGGTAGCGTTCCAGCGTCGCGCCATGCGCGCGCTGCGACAGCACGGCGGCAGCCAGCGCAAAGTCGTCGGGATAGGTGACCTTGAAGTTCTGCGCGCCGCCGGGCACCAGGCGCGGGCGCTGGCCCACGGCCTCCATGGCGCTGGCCTCGTCGGTCACGGCCGATCCCGCGTGCTCCAGGGCGTCAAGCAGCGGCGCGATGCGAAACATCTGCGGCGTCTGCGCCAGCCATTTGTCGCTGCGGTCCACCGTGCCCGCCACGCGCACCCCGCCAGGCCCGGTCACGGCCGTCTTGAGCGTGTCGGGCAGCTTGTGCGCCAGCAGGCCGCCCACGGCATCGTGCTCGCAGGCGTCGATCAGGGCATCGATCAGTTCGGGCGTCACCAGGCAGCGCGCGGCGTCGTGCACCAGCACCCAGTCGTGCGCGCTCGCACCGCGCACCAGCAGCTCCTTCAGGCCGTTGGTCACGGATTCGGCCCGCGTGGCGCCGCCGCAGGCCGCCGTGGAGTAGCGCGTGGGCGACGGGCCCGGCAGGCCCTGGCGCCAGAAATCATCGCCAGGCGCGATCACCACCAGAGTGTGGTGCACGCGCGCTGTGCCCGCAAAGGCGGCCAGTGTGTGCGCCACCATGGGCGCACCGGCCACCAGGTGGTATTGCTTGGGCAGTTCAGGCGCAGGCGCATCGGGTGCGATGGCGCGCGAGCCCGTGCCCGCACAGGGGATCAAGGCCCACAGGCGGGCCGGCTCCAGGGACGCGGGCGCAGCCGCCGCAAGCAGATCTTTCATGGAGGCGCATTGTAGTGACGGCCATGCGCCACCATGGACATGCGGGCATGCCTGCATGGCCGCCATGCGTGCTGGCTAAAATGGTTCGATACCCCTCTGCGCGTGCCGAGGGGTTTTGTCGTTACTTCGCCCAGGCGCTGCGGCGCCCACGTCCAAGCACCATGGAACTGCCCAAGCTCACTCCCGGAAAACGCTTCACCCTGCCCCGCCCCGTGGGCAGCGCCGACGCCCTGCTGCTGGCCCGCCTGGGCGAGCGCGAGAAGGCTGCTGGCCGGGTGACGGCCATCGTCACGGCCGACGCCTCGGATGCCCAGCGGCTGATCGACGAGATGGCCTTCTTCGCCCCGGGCCTGCGCTGCGCGCTGTTCCCCGACTGGGAGACCCTGCCCTACGACAGCTTCTCTCCCCACCAGGACCTGATCAGCGAGCGCCTGGCCACGCTGTGGCGCATCAACCAGCGCGACAAGGAGCATGGTGCCGACGTGGTGCTGGTGCCCGCCACCACGGCGCTGTACCGGCTGGCGCCGCCCTCCTTCCTGGCCGGCTACACCTTCGAGTTCAAGAGCGGCCAGAAGCTGGACGAGGCCAAACTCAAGGCCCAGCTGACGCTGGCCGGCTACCAGCATGTCTCCCAGGTGGTCAGCCACGGCGAGTACGCGGTGCGCGGCGGCCTGATCGACCTGTTTCCCATGGGCTCGCTGCAGCCCTACCGCGTGGATCTGTTCGACGACGAGATCGACTCCATCCGCACCTTCGACCCCGACACCCAGCGCAGCCTCTACCCCGTGCCCGAGGTGCGCCTGCTGCCCGGCCGCGAGTTCCCCATGGACGAGGACGCGCGCGCCAAGTTCCGCCAGCGCTGGCGCGAGCTGCTGGAGGGCGACCCCACGCGCAGCCGCATCTACAAGGACATGGGCCAGGGCATTGCCACGGCCGGCATCGAGTACTACCTGCCGCTGTTCTTCGACGAAACGGCCACCGTGTTCGACTACCTGGGCGCCGATGCCACCGTGGTGATGCATGGCGACCTGGAGCCGGCCTTCCAGCGCTTTTGGCAGGACACCAAGGAGCGCTTCCGCCTGGTGCAGGGCGACCCCGAGCGCCCGGCCCTGCCGCCCGAGGTGCTGTTCCTGTCCGCCGACCAGTTCTACACGCGCGCCAAGGAGCACGCTCAGCTCGCGCTGCGCCCAGGCACCGAGGACGTGGCCGACAGCGCCATCTTCCAGAAGCTGGAGGACCTGTCGGTGGTGCGCGGCGCGGAAGACCCGCTGGCGCGCCTGCAAAAGCACATTGCCAGCAGCGCCCACCGCATCCTGCTGCTGGCCGAGTCCGATGGCCGGCGCGAAAGCCTGCTGGACTTCTTCCGCGCCTCGGGCGTGAACCCGCCGGTCTTCGACTCGCTGGCCGAGTTCCAGGGCGATGCGGGCGAGAAGGTGGGCATTGCCACGGCCGGCCTGATGAACGGCTTTGCCTGGGTGGAGGAAGGCCTGGACTTCGTCACCGAGACGGAGCTGTTCGCCACCAGCCCCACGGGCCGCAGGCGCCGCCGCCAGGAGCAGGTCAGCGATGTGGAGGCGCTGATCAAGGACCTGTCCGAACTCAAGGTGGGCGACCCCGTGGTGCATTCGGACCACGGCATCGGCCGCTACCAGGGCCTGGTCAACATGGACATGGGCCAGAAGAACCCTGACGGCACGCCGGCCGTGCAGGAGTTCCTGCACCTGGAGTACGCGGGCAACGCCGTGCTCTACGTGCCCGTCAGCCAGTTGCAGCTGATCAGCCGCTACACGGGCGTCTCGCCGGAGGACGCGCCGCTGCACAAGCTCGGCGGCACGCAGTGGGAAAAGGCCAAGCGCAAGGCGGCCGAGCAGGTGCGCGACTCGGCAGCCGAGCTGCTGAACATCTACGCACGCCGCGCCGCACGCCAGGGCCATGCCTTCCGCTACTCGCCCCAGGACTACGAGCAGTTCGCCAACGACTTCGGCTTCGAGGAAACGGCGGACCAGCGCGCCGCCATCCACGCCGTGATCCAGGACATGATCAGCCCCCAGCCCATGGACCGCCTGGTCTGCGGCGACGTGGGCTTCGGCAAGACCGAGGTGGCGCTGCGCGCGGCCTTCGTGGCCATCACGGGCGGCAAGCAGGTGGCCTTCCTCGCGCCCACCACGCTGCTGGCCGAGCAGCACTACCAGACCCTGGTGGACCGCTTCTCCAAGTGGCCGATCAAGGTGGCCGAAGTCTCGCGCTTTCGCTCGGGCAAGGAGATCACGGCGGCCGTCAAGGGCATTGCCGACGGCTCGGTGGACATCGTCGTGGGCACGCACAAGCTGCTGTCGGAGTCCACGCAGTTCAAGAACCTGGGCCTGCTGATCATCGACGAGGAGCACCGCTTCGGCGTGCGCCACAAGGAAGCCATGAAGGCCATGCGCGCCGAGGTGGACGTGCTCACGCTGACGGCCACGCCCATCCCGCGCACCATGGGCATGGCGCTGGAAGGCCTGCGCGACCTGTCCGTCATCGCCACCGCGCCCCAGCGGCGCCTGGCCATCAAGACCTTTGTGCGCAACGAGGGCACGGGCGTGATCCGCGAGGCCGTGCTGCGCGAGCTCAAGCGCGGCGGCCAGTGCTACTTCCTGCACAACGAGGTCGAGACCATCGAGAACCGCAAGCAAAAGCTCGAGGAAATCCTGCCCGAGGCACGCATTGCCGTGGCCCACGGCCAGATGCCCGAGCGCGAGCTCGAACGCGTGATGCGCGACTTCGTGGCCCAGCGCTACAACATCCTGCTGTGCTCGACCATCATCGAGACCGGCATCGACGTGCCCAGCTCCAACACCATCCTCATCAGCCGCGCCGACAAGTTCGGCCTGGCCCAGCTGCACCAGCTGCGCGGCCGCGTGGGCCGCAGCCACCACCAGGCCTATGCCTACCTGATGGTGCCCGACCTGGACAGCCTGACCAAACAGGCCCAGCAGCGGCTGGAGGCCATCCAGCAGATGGAGGAACTGGGCTCGGGCTTCTACCTGGCCATGCACGACCTGGAGATCCGCGGCGCCGGCGAGGTGCTGGGCGAGAACCAGAGCGGCAACATGATGGAGGTGGGCTTTCAGCTCTACAACGAGATGCTGTCCGAGGCGGTGCGCAGCCTCAAGGCCGGCAAGGAGCCCGATCTGCTCAGCCCGCTGTCGGCCTCCACCGACATCAACCTGCACGCGCCGGCCCTGCTGCCCAACGACTACTGTGGCGACGTGCACCTGCGCCTGTCTTTCTACAAGAAACTGGCCACGGCCCGCACCAGCGACCAGATCGACACCCTGCTCGAAGAAATCGTGGACCGCTTCGGCAAGCTGCCGCCCCAGGCGCAGACGCTGATCGACGTGCACCGCCTGCGCGTGCTGTCCCAGCCCTACGGCGTGGTCAAGGTGGATGCAGCGCCCGGCGTCATCAACATCACCTTCAAGCCCCAGCCACCTGTGGACCCGATGGCCATCATCCACCTCATCCAGAAGAACAAGCACATCAAGCTGGCCGGCAACGAGAAGCTGCGCATCGAGCGTGCCCTGGACAACCCCAAGGACCGTGCCCAGATGGTGCGCGACGTGCTGCGCAGCCTGGGCCAGCCGCTGGTGGAGGCGAAGGCGGCCCAGCCCGCATAGAACGCGTCGTTCCAGCCATGTTCCTCGAAGCGAGCATCGCCCTGCTGGCCCTGGCCACCGCGCTGTGGCTGCGCCCCTGGCGCATGCTGGCCGGCCGCCCGGGTCCGGGCGGCCCGCAGGACCGCGTTGCCTCGCCCCTGGTCACGCCGCTGCTGGGCGTGCTCGTGCTGCTGCCCTGGATCTGGGCCCTGCCCACGCTGCACCGCATGCCGCTGCAACTGCAGTGGTCATCGGCGCCGCTGGTGGTGCTCATGCTGGGCTGGCCTCTGGCCGTGCCGCTGCTGCTCATCGTGGGCGGGCTGGCCGCCCTGCTGTCGCCGGCCCTGGGCTGGGGCGATGCGCTGGGCATCTCGGTCTGGCAGGGCATCGTGCCCGCCACGCTGGCCATGCTCTGGGGCGCGGCGCTGCGGCGCTGGCTGCCGCACCAGATCTTTGTCTACATCCTCGCCCGCGGCTTTGCGGGCACGGTGCTGTGCGTCTTCATCGCCGCGCTGCTGGCCCAGGCGGCGGGCCACGCCCTGCCCGGCGTCAACGAGGATCTGTCACGCATCGCGCGCTGGCTCATGGCCTGGGGCGATGCCGTGGTCACCGGCATGGTCACCGCCATCTTCGTGGTGTTTCGCCCCCAATGGCTGGCCACCTGGTCGGACGCCATCTACCTGCGCCAGCCGCCCGCAGCCTGACGGCAGGCCCGCCACTGGATATGATCTGCGCCTGTTTCCCGCCAGCCCGGCGGCCCGTCCCCTTTTTGCTGCCCCACCCATGACCGATGTCACCGAATTCGCGCCCGGACTGCTGATCCGCGGCATCCAGCCGCCACTGAAGCTGGCCGACTACAAGCTCATCGCGTTCGACATGGACTCGACGCTGATCACCATCGAGTGCATCGACGAGATCGCCGACGCCACCGGCAAGAAGGCCGAGGTCTCGGCCATCACCGAAGCCACCATGCGCGGCGAGATCACCGACTTCAAGGACAGCCTGCGCCAGCGCGTGGGCAAGCTCGTCGGCGTGACCGAGGCCGACATGGCCCGCGTGCTGGCCGAGCGCCTGAAGCTCTCCCCGGGCGCCGAAACCCTGGTGCGCGCAGCCCAGGCTGCGGGCCTGAAGGTGCTGCTGGTCTCGGGTGGCTTCACCTACTTTGCCGAACATGTGCGCGGCATGCTGGGCATCGACTTCGTGCGTGCCAACGTGCTGGAGATGCGTGACGGCGCGCTGACCGGCGGCCTGATCGAGCAGCCCTGGGGCGACATCTGCGACGGCGCCGAAAAGCGCCGCACCCTGCTGGAGGTCGCCTCGCTGCTGGGCATTCGCCCCGACCAGTGCATCGCCGTGGGCGACGGCAGCAACGACATTCCCATGATGCAGGTCGCAGGCCTGTCCGTGGCCTACCACGCCAAGCCGCGCGTGCGCAACGAAGCCAAGGTCTCCATCACCGAAGGCGGCCTGGACCGCCTGCTGGAAGTCCTGCGCTGAAAACGGGTGGCAGCGGCGCGCGCAGGCCGCTGCGCCGCTCCGCAATCAATAGCTGAGAATGTTCTGTGGGCTTGCTTTTCCGGCAAGCCCCAGTCTTTTCTACAATGCATCACGCAGCTCCATAGGCCACCACCCCAGCGCCGGGTGGCCCACCTACAACAGCAGGCTGCACGCCGGCGCATCCGCGCGCCGGTGCTTGGAATCTCCTCCCCCATCCCCATGTGACACACAAGGCCGCAGGCCTGCCCGCATACGGGCAGCCTGTGGCGCGCCGACCGGCGCGGGCCCGCCTGCGCCGACCGTGTACATGACCACCATGATTGGAAAAAACTCCGTGAAGACTTCGTTCCGCGCCACTGCCTCCGTGATCGCCCTGGCCATTGCATCGCTGACCGTGCCCACGCTGGCCCAGGCCAAGCGCATGGGCAGCGGCGGCAAGTCCGTGCGCCCGGCGTCGATCGGCAAGGCCCCCGCTCAGCCCGCAGCGCCTGCGGCACCCACCGCCAGCAAGGCGGCGACTCCTTCCACCCCCACCGCACCGGCCGCGCCTGCAGCCCCGACCGCTGGGGCAGCCCCCGCTGCGGCACCTGCGGCTGGGGCCGCCCCCGCTGCTGCTGCACCTGGCGCGGCTGCCGCTCCCGCAGCACGCGGCTCCGGCATGATGGGCACGCTGGGCGCCGCTGCCGTGGGCGCCGTTGCAGGCTCCATGGCCGGCAATGCGCTGGCTGGCGCCATGACCCCTGAAAAGGATGCGGCCGCCAAGGAAGCCGAAGCCAAGGCCAAGGCCGCTGAAACCGAGGCAGCCGAGCTGCAGCGCAAGGCCGACGAAGCCAAGGCCAAGGCGGAAGCCGCACGCGCTGCCGCCAAGTAAACCGCCTGCGTTTTCCCCCGAAAAGGCCGCGCCCGTCGCGGCCTTTTGCTTTTTAGGGCAGTTGCTTCAGCGCGGCCCGGCGCGCAGCGGCTGCAGCAGGTGCGACAGGCCGTTGTGGTCCAGTTCCTGCATCAGTGCCAGCAACTGGCCCAGCTCTCCCTTGGGGAAGCCTTCGCGTGCGAACCAGTTCAGATAGTTGCCGGGCAGGTCGGCGATCAGCCGGCCCTTGTACTTGCCGTAGGGCATGTGCACCTGCACCAGCTTTTGCAGCATTTCGGAGTCCATGGCGACGATGGTACGCGCTGCGGCATCGCAAGAATCCGCATAAAAAGCCACAGCCTTATAACCAAATAGCAAAATTGTTCATTGCGGTCGCTGGCGCCGCACTAGACTATGCGCCTGCCTGCCGTACTGCCCGATACAGAACCACTCCACCGGGCCTGCGGCGTTTTTGCAACCCGTTGAAGAAAGTCCTCCGGTCATGTTGAAGAAAGCCCTCTCCGCAATCGCGATTGCCACGCTGGCCCTGACGGCCCAGGCCGCCGACGTGCTCAAGGTCGGCGCCACCGCCGTGCCCCATGCAGAAATCCTCAACCATGTGAAGCCGGCCCTGAAGGCCCAGGGCATCGACCTGCAGATCAAGGAATTCAGCGACTACGTGCAGCCCAATGCGGCCGTCGAGGACAAGCAGCTGGACGTGAACTTCTTCCAGCACCAGCCCTACCTGGACAGCTACAACAAGGACCGCAAGACCTCGCTGGTGGCCGTGCCCAATGGCAAGGTCCACGTGGAGCCCTTCGGCGGTTACTCGCAGAAGATCAAGAACGTGAAGGATCTGAAGGACGGCGCCACCATCGCCATCCCCAACGACCCCTCCAACGGTGGCCGCGCCCTGATCCTGCTGGCCAAGCAGGGCCTGATCGAGCTCAAGGACCCCAAGAGCCTGACGCCCACGCCGCTGGACGTGGCCAAGAACCCCAAGAAGCTCAAGTTCAAGGAACTCGAAGCCCCGCTGCTGCCACGCGCGCTGGCTGACGTGGACCTGGCCCTGATCAACACCAACTACGCCATCGAGGCCAAGCTCAATCCCACCAAGGATGCGCTGTTCATCGAAGGCGCCGATTCGCCCTACACCAACATCGTGGTCTCGCGCCAGGACCGTGCCAACGATCCCAACATCGCCAAGCTGATGAACGCGCTGCACACGCCCGACGTGAAGAAGTTCATCCTCGAGAAGTACAAGGGCGCTGTCGTTCCTGCGTTCTGAGGCGCAGGGAATGCAGCCGGTCGGCTGCGTCCTGTCCCCGCAAAAAAAGCGCTGCCTCGGCAGCGCTTTTTTCATTCCCGTTCCCTGGTATCGCCACTCAACCCGCAGGCGTCACCTCGGCCGGCGCCTTGGCCGCCGCAGCGGGCCGCGTGATGGCGCTGCCCATGGCCGCGCCCATGATGCAGGCGATGGCCAGCCACTGGGTCCCCACCAGGTGCTCATGCAGCAGCAGCATGCCCATGAGGGCGGCAATCGCAGGCTCCGTGGCCAGGGCGATGCCGAAGGTGGCCGGTGGCAGGCGGCGCAGGGCCATCATCTCCAACGTATAGGGCAAGGCGCTGGAGATGGCCGCCACCACCAGGCCGAAGGCCAGGATGGACGGCTGCAGCAGCTTGGCCCCCGCCTCGGCCACGCCGAAGGGCACCACCACCATGGCAGCGAACACCAGGCCCAGCGACACGGCCTGGCCGCTGGGAATGCTGCCCAGGCGCTGCCCCAGCAGGATGTACAGCGCCCAGCAGATGGCAGCACCCACGGCGCAGGCAATGCCCACGGGCTCCAGCACCAATCCGCCCGCGCCGGCGCCCCCTATCGGCAAAATCAGGGCCAGCCCCGCCACGGCCAGCGCCAGCCAGACAAAGTCCACCGGCCGGCGCGAGTGGTAGATGGCCACGGCCAGCGGACCGGAGAATTCGATGGCCACGGCCAGTCCAAAGGGAATGGTGCGCAGCGCCATGTAGAACAGCAGGTTCATGGCGCCCAGCGCCACGCCGAAACGCAGCAGCGCCCAGGCCTGGGGGCGGGCCAGCGTCCAGCGCCAGGGCCGCCAGATGGCCACCAGGATCAGCGCGGCAAAGCCCACGCGCAATGCCGAAGTGCCCTGGGCGCCCAGCACCGGAAAAAGCTGCTTGGCAAGAGAAGTGCCCACGCCCAGTGCCGTGACCGAGCCCAGCACGGCCAGCAGGGGCCAGGCGCGGTTCCATGTGGTGTTTGTTGTCATGGCACGTACGATATTGCAGGCCAGCGATGCAAAAGGCTCGTTTTGGGGCCTCTTCGCGCAATATTCGCTCTTTCCAACCGCCTCGCCCCCGTTTTCCGCCCCGCCCCCCATGCCCGCCATCGCACTCGATACTTTTGACCGCGCCATCCTCGACGTGCTCCAGCGCGACAACCTCACGCCACAGCGCCTCATTGCCGAGCAGGTCCACCTTTCGGCACCGGCCGTGCAGCGGCGCATACGGCGCCTGCAGGAGCTGGGCGTGATCACGGCCAACGTGGCCGTGGTCGATCCCGTGCGCACGGGGCGTCCGCTCACCGTGCTCATCAACGTGCAGCTGGCCAACGAGCGCCCGGACCTGTCCCTGGCCTTTCGCGCGCGCGTGGCGCGCGAGCCCGCCGTGCAGCAGTGCTACTACGTGACCGGGGAAGCCGACTATTCATTGATCGTCACGGCTGCCGATATGCAGGAGTACCAGGCGCTGGCGGCGCGGCTGTTCTCCGGAGACGACAACATCCGGCGCTACACCACCTCGATCGCTCTGGAACGCATCAAGACCGGGCTGCAGTTGCCGATGGCAGAACACAAGCCCGACAATGAAACAAGTTGACACAACCTAGACATACACCAGGAGACTGCTTTGAGCGCACCTTCACCGGACAGCATGGCCCGCCTCGTCGCCACACGCACCCTCGACAAGTACGAGCGTGACTACTATCCCAAGCGCGAGCGCATCACCATTTCCTTCCGGGGCGACCTGGCCGAGCAATACAACTACGACAAGATCCAGCCATTGTCCGAGGCCCAGCGCCATGGCCACAAGGTCGTCATCGAGGCGACCAGCCAGAAGACCGGTGCCACGGGCCACTACTGCATCGAATGCAACAGCTGGAACCTCATCGAGGCCGTAGGCACCTGGGCGCCCGGCGAGCAAGCCCCGGCCGCAGACTGATCTGCGCCGTCAGCCGCCTGCCGGTGCCAACGCGCTGCCAGCCACCCACCAGGCCAGCGCCAGCATCATCACGCCCGTGAGGCCATCGAGAACGCGCCAGGCCTGCGGCTTCTCGAACAGGCGCTTCATGCGGCGGCCCGCAAAGGCCAGCGCCACGAACCACGACAGGCTGGCCGATGCGGCGCCCACCACATAGACCCACTTGAGCACGCCTTCCTGGCGCGCGCCGATGGAGCCCATGAGCAGCACCGTGTCCAGATAGACATGGGGGTTGAACAGGGTGATCACGGCCAGCGTGGAGACCACGCCCAGCAGGCCACGCGGGGCCAGTTGCCCGCCCGATGCCGCCAGTTGCGCATCGGGCGCCATGGCCATGCGCCACAGCGCGATCAGCCCATAGGCCAGCAGGAACAGGGCGCCACCCAGCGTCAGGTAGCGGGCCAGGTCGGGGTTGTCGCCCAGCAGCCGGGCCATGCCCGCCACGCCCAGGCCGATGAGCACCACGTCGCTCACCACGCACCAGGCCACGCAGGCGCGCACATGCTGACCGTGCACGGCCTGGCGCAGCACATAGAGGTTCTGGGCGCCGATGGAGACGATGAGAGACAGGCAGACCGTGAAGCCCGCCAGCCAGGAAGAAGAAACATTTGCAGTCCACATGGCCGGGATTGTCTGGCCGGCAAATGGTTAAGTAAAATTACATTTACTCAACCAAATGAAGAATATCTAAATGCTCGACTACGCCGGACTCGAAGCCCTGGCGGCCGTGGTGCGCGAAGGCAGCTTCGAGCGCGCGGCGCGCAAGCTGCATGTCACGCCCTCGGCCGTTTCCCAGCGCATCAAGCTGCTGGAGGAGCGTGTGGGCCAGGTGCTGGTACTGCGCGGCCAGCCCTGCTCGGGCACCGATGCGGGCCGCAGGCTGTGCCTGCACCTGGAGCAGGTGGCCCTGCTCGAAAACGATCTGCGCCGCAAGAACCCGGAGCTGGTCCCCGAGGGCCAGACCGCCCTGCCCACGCTCAAGCTGGCCGTCAATGCCGACTCGCTGTCCACCTGGTTCATGGACGCCATGTCCGCCTTCACGCGCGACGGCAACGAGCTGCTGGACATCAGCATCGACGACCAGGACCACACGGCCAAGCGCATCCGCGAGGGCGAGGTGCTGGCCGCCGTCACGGCCACTTCCTCGGCCATTCCCGGCTGCAACACCTGGCCGCTGGGCCGCATGCGCTACGTGGCGGCCGCCAGCCCCGACTTCATCCGCCGCTACCTGAAGGACGGCATCACGCCCGAGGCCATGGCGCGCACGCCCATGATGAGCTACGGCCGCAAGGACAGCCTGCAGGACCAGTGGCTGCAACGCCTGGGCGCGGAGGGGCGGCGCAACACGCCGCGCCACTTTCTGCCCTCCAACCAGGGCTATACGCGGGCCTGCGAGCTGGGCATGGGCTGGGGCATGCACCCGCCGCTGATGATCGGCGCGCAGCTGGCCGAAGGCAGCCTGGTGGAGCTGCTGCCCGGCAACGACCTGGACATTCCCATGTACTGGGCCCATGCGCGCAATGCGCAGGCCAGCCTGCAGCGGCTGACGGACTGCGTGATCCAGGCCGCGGCGGCCTGCCTGGACCCGATGGAGTGAATGGGCGATGGCGACAGCGACGGCGGCGCCGTCCGCGCCCGGCTCAGGGCTGGCGGCCGGTGTCGTCTGCCGGGGTGGACGGCTCAGCCTGGGCCTGGTCGTTGCGTTCCGGCCGCTGTATGGTGCGCACGGCCGCGCGCACGCGGGTCAGGGTGTGGAAGTCCAGCAGGCTGGTGGCCATGATGGTTTCCCAGAGAAAGCAGGCCAGGGCCGAGAGAAACATCAGCACGCCGAACAGAAAGCCCAGCACCGCATAGCCATGGCCGTTGATGCCGTAGGCCTCGCCCAGGAACAGCAGGGCAATGGTCAGGCCGATGCAAAAGCCGCAGACGGTCAGCAGCCCTATGCAGACATTGGCCAGCCGGCCGCGCTTGCGCAGAAAGTGCAGTTCCGTGAGGCTGCGCGCGATGAAGTCCTCTTCCTGCGGGTTGCGCAGCAGTTCTTCCAGCTTGCGCGCGCGGTCGATGATGCGGGCCAGCCGCCCGGCCACGGCGCCGATCATGCCGGCCACGGCCGTCAGGAAGAACACCGGCGCCAGCGCCAGCTGGATGCTGTGGGTGACGGTATCGGCGTCTAGCGACCAATTGATCATGCGGTCCTCTGCGTGCTTTCTGTTGTCTGGTGCGGCCATGCTGCCGTGTTTTCGCGCGGACAGTATTGTGGCCGCAAGCGGGGCCGGCAAGAGGCCATGTCGCCAGCTTTTGGCATTCAGCGGGCCGGTGGCGCTGGCAGCATCTGCCGGCACAGCGACAGCATCTCGGTCAGCAGGGCGGGCGCCTGGTCGCGCCGGCAGACCACGCCCAGCGGCGCCAACCTGCCCGTCAGCCGCACATCGAGCCGGCACACGCGCGCATGGGTCTGCAGGCCCGGCGCAATGCTCAGCGGCACCAGGGCCACGGCACCGGGCTGGCTCAACAGGCCCTCCAGTATCGGCAGGGAAACGGTGGAGACGGGAAACCAGGGCGCATCGGGCAGCGCCTGGAGCACCTCGGCCTCGAAAATCCCGCGCACGGCGATGTTGGCCGTGGGCAGCACCCAGCGCGCGCCGGTCAAGGCCTGCAGCGATACATCGCGGCGCCCGGCCAGTGCATGCGAGCGTGCGGCCACCACCACGGCCGTGTCGGCCAGCAGCGGCTCGAAGACGAAGGGGCCGGGCAGCAGCGCCGGCTCGCGGCAGAACACCGCATCCAGCCCGCCGCCCAGCAGCTGGGACAGCAGCCGGGTGCTGGCGTCTTCGTGCACATCGACATGCACCTCGGGATGTTCGGCATAGAACCGCGCCAGCAGGGGCGAAAGAATGGCCAGGGCTGCCGCCGGAATGGCGCCCAGGCGCAGCGCGGCCGCCGCGCCCCGGCGAATGGCGGCCAGCGATTCCGCCACCTCCTCCAGCGCGGCCAGCACGCCGCGCACCGTGTCCACGAGGGTCTGGCCGGCCAGCGTGGGACGTATGCCGCGCGCATGGCGCTCGAACAGGCGGATGTCGAGCACGCGCTCCATCTCGGCCAGCGCCTGGGTGGCGGCCGACTGGCTCATGTGCAGCGTGGCGGCGGCCTGCACCACCGAGCCGCATTGCTGCAGCGCCACCAGCAGCTGCAGCTGGCGCAGGCGCACATGCTTGGTCAGGCGCGAATACAGCAGCCGCCCCTGGGGCGTGGCCGCATCGTCCAGGCCGTCGCGGTCATCGAAGTCATTGCTCATGGAAGTCTCAGTGTTTTCCCCAGGCAGGCCCTGGCGCGCCACAGGCGGCGCAGGGCAAGCTATCGGAACGGCTTATAGCTTGGCACAAATATCGTGGCCCACGCGGGCGGCAGGATTTCTATAGTCGCCTGCATCGGGAGCCGGCGCGGCCCAGGCCTGCGGCTCCTTTACCGTTGATGGAACCCATGCCATGCAAGCCAAACCCCTCTTTCAGCTGCCGCGGCGCACCCTGCTCTCGCTGGGCACGTCCGGTCTTGCCGCCGTGTTGTGCGGCCTCACCCTGGCCCACACGGCCTCCACGGCCCATGCGGCCGACGCCTATCCGAACAAGCCGGTCAAGCTCATCGTGCCGTTTGCGGCAGGCGGCTCCACCGACATCGTTGCGCGCGTGATCGCAGAGGGCCTGCGCAGCACGCTGGGCCAGCCCGTGGTGGTGGACAACAAGGCCGGCGCTGGCGGCCTGATCGGCACCGAAAGCATGGCCCAGGCCGCGCCTGACGGCTACACCATCGGCATGGCCACGGTGAGCACGGCCACCATCAATCCCTCGCTGTACACGCGCGCCGCCAAGCTGGAAGGCAGGCTTTTGCCCGTGGCAAACCTGGTAACCATGCCTTCGGTCTACATGGTCCACCCCAAGATGGGCGTCAAGGATTTCCCGGGCTTTCTGGCCAAGCTGCGCGCCCAGCCCGGCGCCTACAGCGCGGGCGTGCCGGGCCTGGGCACGCTGGGCCATCTGATGGTGGCGTCCTTCAACGAGACCATGAAGACCCAGGTGCAGATCGTGCCCTACCGCGGCAACGGGCCGGCGCTCAACGATGCGCTGGCCGGCATGGTGCAGGTGATGACCGACCAGCTGCCTTCGGCCATGCCCCAGATCAAGGGCGGCAAGCTCATCCCCGTGGCGCTGTCGGGCGAAAGCCGCTCGCCCGACCTGCCCGATGTGCCCACCTTCAAGGAGCTGGGCTACGCGCAGCTCAACGAACTGGGCATCAGCTGGTTCGGGCTGGTCGTGCCGGCCGGCACGCCACCGGCCATCGTCCGGCAGTTGCAGGATGCGTCGGTGAAGGCCGTGCGCCTGCCCGAGGTGCAAAAGCACCTGAAGCTGCTGGGCGCCTCGGTCACCGAGATGGACCAGAGCCGCTTCCCGGCCCAGATCGCCAGCGAACTGCAGCGCAACAAGGCGCTGCTGGACAAGGCAGGAGTGAAGCCGGAATGAGCGCAGTCGAGCATCTCCAGGACTTCTTCCAGCAGCAGTCCCCGCGCATGGCGGCCCTGGCCGACAGCATCTGGTCCCTGGCCGAGCTGCGCTATGCCGAAACCGCTTCTGCCCGGCTGCACATCGATGCGCTGGAGCAGGCCGGGTTTCGCATCACGCGCAGCGTGGCCGGCATTCCCACGGCCTTCCTGGCCGAATGGGGCGACGAGGGCCCGGTGCTGGCCTTCCTGGGAGAGTACGACGCGCTGTCGGGCCTGAACCAGCAAAGCGGCGCCCTGGTCTGCACGCCTTCCACCGACAGCCCGGGCCTGGCGGGCCACGGCTGCGGCCACCATCTGCTGGGCACCTCGGCGCATTTCGCGGCCGTTGCGCTGCAGGAGCACCTGCGCCGCAGCGGCGCCAAGGCACGCGTGCGCTACTACGGCTGCCCGGCCGAGGAAGGCGGATCGGGCAAGACCTTCATGGCGCGCGCCGGGGTCTTCGACGATGTGGACGCGGCGCTGACCTGGCACCCGGCCAGCTTCACCGGCGTGTTCAGCCAGAGCACGCTGGCCAACATCCAGGCGAAATTCATCTTCCACGGCAAGGCCGCGCATGCCGCGCATTCCCCGCACCTGGGCCGCAGCGCGCTCGACGCCGTGGAGCTGATGAACGTGGGCGTGAACTACCTGCGCGAGCACATGCCCACCGATGCGCGGGTGCACTACGCCATCACCGACTCGGGCGGCCTGTCGCCCAACGTGGTGCAGGCGCGCGCCGAGGTGCTGTACCTGGTGCGGGCCGCGCGCAACCACGAGGCAGCAGCGCTGTACGAGCGCGTGCAGAACGTGGCACGCGGCGCCGCGCTGATGACGGACTGCCGGCTGGAGATCGTCTTTGACAAGGCCTGCTCCAACCTGCTGCAGAACCGCACGCTGAACCAGGTGATGTATGCGCAGATGCAGGCCCTGGGCCCGCTGCGCGTGGACCCCGGCCTGCATCGCCTGGCCGGAGACTTCCAGGCCACGCTGGACAGCAACGACGTGGACCAGGTCAGCCGCCCGCTGGCCAGCGTGCTGCGCGGCAAGGTGCCAGCCGTGTTCGAAGGCCTGGCGCCCTACGATCCTGCCGTGGAGGACACCCTGTTCGGCTCCACCGACGTGGCCGATGTGAGCTGGATCACGCCCACCGTCCAGGCCTGGGTGGCCTGCTACGCCTTCGGCACGCCGCTGCACTCCTGGCAGATGGTCTCGCAAGGCCAGTCCGGCCTGGCCCACTCAGGCATGGTGCGCGCCGCCCAGGTACTGGCGGCCACGGCCATCGCCTTGCTGGAGCAGCCCGAACGCATTGTCCAGGCCAAGGCGGAGCTGCTTGAGCGCCGCGGCGGCCGACCCTATGCGTGCCCGATTCCTGCGGAGGTGCCCCTGCCGTTCATGCGGGGGTGATGGGCTTGGCTCGCCCTGGATGATCGACTCGTACCCCATGCCCAGTTCCCGGGCTTGGCCGGGCTTGCCGAGGCTTGCCCCTTTGCGCTGCCGCAAACCCACCCCGCCGCCGCGTTGACCCATCACAAGCCCTCCGCGCCAGGCCACGGCGATAGTTGGATCGGGACCCCACCGATACCAACAAACCACAGGAGGACTTGTGAAGCTGATGATTGATCTTTTTTCCACCGACTACGGCCTGATGAGCCTGGGCGCCATCGTCTTCATGCTGATCATGGCGGGCTTTTTCCTGCGCCTGTTCCTGGGCAAGATGAAGCACGTGGCCAACAAGCCGCTTGAATGAAGAAATGCCCAGGCAGGGGCTGGCCTGGGCATTCGCACGCAGCAGCCCTGCGCACTCAATAGTGCGGGGGCAGCTCGTCGCGCAGATTGGTCGCGCCGCCGGCGGGTCCGCCTTCGGGCACCCGGCGGCGCAGGTCGCGCAGCTCGTCAAGCAGCCGGTCGATCTGCTGCTGCTGGCGGTAGATGGTCAGGTTCAGCTGCTCCAGCAGGTCATCGGTGTAGCTGGCCTTGATCTCCAGCTCCATCACGCGCGCCTGCAGGGCATCGGCGTCTGCGTGCCCGCCGCCGTGTTCTGCGTCGTCAGCCACGCTCATGCCTTGAGCGCCTGGGCCAGGCGGGCGATGCCTTCGCGGATCTTGTCCTCGTCAGCCGTGGCGAACGAGAGGCGGAAGCTGGTGGCATCGGGGTTTTGCGCAAAGAACGGCGCACCCGGCACAAAGGCCACGCCCTGGGCAATGGCCCGCTTGGCCAGCTCACCGGCATCGGCCAGCGCGCCGCCCTTGCCGGTCAGGCGCACCCACAGGAACAGGCCGCCCTGGGGCTGCAGGAATTCCACGGCATCGCCGAGGTGCTCGCGCAGCGCATCGCCCATGGCCTTGGCGCGGCGCGCGTAGACCTCGCGCACATGGGCCAGGGTGGCGGGCATGGCGCCGGACTTCAGGTACTGCGCGGCCGTGGCCTGGGCAAAGGTGCTGGTGTGGGCATCGCTGAACTGCTTGCACATCACGGCGCGGCCCAGCAGCTCGGCCGGGGCCACCAGCCAGCCAATGCGCAGGCCGGGGCTGAGCACCTTGCTCAGCGAGCCGCAGTGCGCCAGCCAGTCGCGGCTGCCGGGCACCTGGCTGGACAGCGCCAGCAGGCTGGGCGGAGGCGCTTCGCCAAAATACAGGTCGCCGTAGGGATCGTCCTCCACCACCAGGGTCTGGTACTTGACGGCCAGCTCCAGCACCTTCTTGCGGCGCTCCAGGCTCAGCATGGCGCCGCTGGGGTTGCCGAAGGTGGGGATCAGGTAGACCAGCTTGGGGCGGTGCTCGGCAATGAGTTGCTCCAGCGCATCGACCTGGGCGCCTTCGGCATCGATGGGCGCGCTGATGACTTCGGCGCCGTACAGGCGGAAGCACTGGATGGTGGCCAGGAAGGTCGGGCCTTCGACGATGACCTTGTCGCCGGGGTTGATCATGGTCTTGCCCAGTAGGTCCAGCGCCTGCTGGCTGCCCGTGGTCACCACCAGTTGCTCGGGGGCCAGCTCGCGCACGCCCTTGGCGGCCATGAAGGCGGCGATCTGCTCGCGCAGCGGCTGGTAGCCCTCGGTCGCACCGTACTGCAGCGCGGCGCCCGGCTCCTGCTGCAGCGCAGCCTGGGAGGCGGCGCTGATGCCGGCCACGTCGAACATGGCGCTGTCCGGGAAACCACCCGCAAAGCTGATGATGCCGGGCTTGCCCAGCAGCTTGAACAGCTCGCGGATGGCGGAGGTTTCTACGTTGTTCAGACGGTCGGCGAATTGCATGGGCAGGAGTCTCTTTGTCGGTGCAATGAAAAGGCGAAGCCTGCATTGTCGCCAATCCTGCCGCAGCTTTCCTGCACGATTAGAAGCCCCCTGAGTCGATTCGCGCCCTGCCCCCTCTCTCCCGGAAGGCAGCTGCGTTCAATCCACCTTGATGTCGGCTCTGGCGGCCACGGCGCGCATTTGCGGCAGTTCGCGCTCTATGCGCTCCTGCAGCGCGCTGGCCGGACCCCATGCGGGCGACAGGCCGATGTCCACCAGCTTCTTCTTCATGGCCTGCTCGGCCATGGCGTCGGCCAGCGCCTTCTCCAGCTTCTTCTGGATGGGTGCGGGCAGGCCGGCCGGGGCGAGGAAGGCAAACCAGGTGTCCATGGCAAAGCCCGGGTAGCCGCTTTCGGCCACGGTGGGCACCTGGGGCAGCAGGGCCAGGCGCTGCGGGCCCAGGGCTGCGATGGGACGGATCTTGCCGGCCTTGATCAACGGCGTGGTGGCCACCACCGTGTCCACGGCCACCTGCACCTGGCCACCCATCAGCGCGGTGAGGCTGGGCGAGCTGCCATTGAAGGGCACATGCACCATGCGCATGCCCGTGGCGGTCTTGAGCATTTCGCCGCCGAAGTGCACCGAGGATCCCGTGCCGAAGGAGCCGTAGGAGAGCTTGTCGGGGTCGGCCTTGGCCAGGGCCACGAGTTCGGGCAGCGTGCGTGCAGGCGTTTCGTTATGGGCCACCAGCACCAGGCCCATGTCGGCCACCAGCCCCAGCGGCGTGAAGCTGCGCAGCGGGTCATAGGGCAGCGGGTTGCGGATGGCGGGGTTGAGCGTCAGCGTGGTGCTGGCGCCCAGCAGCAGCGTGTAGCCGTCGGGCGGCGCCTTGGCCACCAGCGCGCCCGCCACCACCGTGCCTGCACCGGGGCGGTTTTCCACGACCACGGGCTGGCCCAGCCGTTCACCCAGCGAAGTGGCCAGCAGCCGGCCCAGGATGTCGGTGGCGCCGCCCGGCGCAAACGGCACGACCAGCTTGATCGGACGATCCGGGTAGGACTGGGGCTGGGCTTTGGCTGCGGGCAGCGCAAGTGCCGTGGCACCGGCCATCAGACACGACAGAAAACGGGAACGGGACAAGGCCATGGCGCGGATCTCCTGGGGGACGAGGGAACGGGAACCTGGGAAAACTCGATGCAGCGGTTTCAGTCGAGCAGCGGTTTCAGTCGAGCAGCGGGCTGCGCACGCGCGAGAAGCCGCCGGCCTGGTCATAGGCATGGCCGATCTGCAACACGGCCAGATCGGCCTGTGCCGGGCCGATGATCTGCAGCCCGGCAGGCAGCCCCTGCGGCCCGAAGCCTGCGGGCGCGGCCAGGGCCGGCAAGCCGGCCATGGTGGCGGGCACCACGGTCTGCATCCAGCGGTGGTAGGTGTCCATCTCGCGGCCGCCCACGGCATGCGGCCAGTCCAGCGCCGCATCGAACGGGAAGACCTGGGCGGAGGGCAGCACTAGAAAGTCGTAGCTGTCGAACAGGCGGCGCAGGGTTTCGTACCAGGCCGAGCGCACACGCGCCGCGTCATAGACGGCCATGGCCGGCAGCGCCAGGCCGCGCTCGATTTCCCAGAGGGCCTCGGGCTTGAGCAGGGCATGCGTGACCGGGTCGCGGTACAGGGCGGCGTTGGCACCGGCCACGCTGAAGCTGCGCAGGTCGATCCAGGCGCGCCACAGGCGTTCGAAGTCGAAGGCCGGCACGGCCTCTTCCACCGTGCAGCCGATGGTCTTGAAATGCTGCAGCGCCGCGCGGCAGGTCTCCAGCAGGCCGGGCTCGGTGGGCAGGTGCCCGCCCAGGTCCCCCAGCCAGCCGATGCGCAGGCCCTTGCAGTCGCGCTGCAGCTGCGCGGTCCAGTCCTTGGGCGGCTCGCTGCGGCGGGTCAGCGGCAGGCGTGCATCAAAGCCTGCCTGCACGGACAGCAGCAGGGCCAGGTCGGGAATGTCCCGCGCCATGGGGCCGGCCACGCTGAATTGCTGGAAGAACACCTCTTCCGAAGGGCCATGCGGCACGCAGCCCACCGAGGTGCGCAATCCATAGACATGGTTGAAGGCGGCCGGCGTGCGCAGCGAGCCCATCATGTCCGAGCCATCGGCCACGGGCAGCATGCGCAGCGCCACGGCCACGCCGGCTCCGCCGCTGCTGCCGCCAGCCGAGCGCGAGGGATCGAAGGCATTGCGCGTGGTCCCGTAGACCGGGTTGTAGGTATGGCCGCCCAGGCCGAACTCGGGCGAATTGCTGCGTGCCACAAACAGCGCACCGCCTGCGCGCATGCGCTCGAACACCACGCAATCGGTCTGCGAGACCTGGCCCGCGAAGATGGGCGATCCCTTGGTCGTCACCATGCCGGCCGCCGGCATGATGTCCTTGGGTGCCTGGGGAAAGCCGTGCAGCGGCCCCAGGCTCTGGCCGCGCGCCAGCAGCGTGTCCAGCTCGCGGGAGCGGCCGCGCAGCCAGTCCCGGTCCAGCGGAGACACCAGCGCGTTGACCACGGGGTTGAGGCGGTCGATCTGTGCGCAATAGGCATCCAGCACCTCCACGCAGGACAGATCGCGGCCCTGGATGGCCTTTGACAGCGCGACGGCCGACATCTCCACGACGCCACCACCCCCGGTGGCCAGATCCGGCTGCTGCGTTGCGGTGCTTGCGTTTGGCTCCATGGATTTCCTCGTTTTTGTGACAGAACGAAGTCAGCATAAGCAGGCGAAATTATTTCGACAATCGCCTTTTTCTTGGCTTATCGTTGCGTTTTTCGCAAACCACCAGCAGGCCACCATGCTTTCCAACCGCCTACAGGACACGGCCCTGCGCTACTTTCTCGAAGTGGTGCGCAGCGGCTCGGTCAGCGAAGCCGCCACGCGGCTCAATGTCTCGCCCTCGGCCGTGAGCCGCCAGGTCGCCGGACTGGAAGAGATGCTGGGCGTGCCGCTGTTCGAGCGCCGCCCGCGCGGCATGGCGCCCAGCCCGGCAGGCGAGCTGCTGGCCGCCCACGCGCGCCGCGGTGCGCTGGAGGCCGACCGTGTGGTCTCCGACATCGAGGCCCTGCAGGGCCTGCGCCGTGGCGTGGTGCGCGTGTGCAGCTCGGGCGGCTTTGCCATCGAGTTCCTGCCACGCGCCATGGCGCTTTTCCGCGAACAGTACCCGGGCATGCAGTTCCACCTGCGCGTGGAAGCCCCTGCCGCCGTGACCCAGGCCGTGCTGGGCGGCGAGGCCGATGTGGGCCTGACCTACAGCCGCGCGGCGGCACGTGACATCGAGGTCTGGCACCGCCAGGTCTCGCCGGTGGTCGCCATCATGCGGCCCGACCATGCGCTGGCCCGGCATGCCAGCATCACCCTGGCCCAGATGCATCCCCATGCCATTGCCCTGCCCGAGGACGCCAACACCGCGCGCCAGCTGTTCGACATCGCCTGCAGCCACCGCCGCCTGGTGTTCGAGCCCGCCCTGGTCAGCGGCCAGTTCGAGACACTGGTGCACTTCGTGCTGCACGGCGGCGGCCTGTCGCTGGGCGGTGAGGTCACCATGCGCGAGCGCGTGCGCCGAGGCGAGCTGCATGCGGCGCCCATCCGCGAGCGCGGCATGAATGCGCGCGCCATCGAGCTGCAGACGCTGTCCGGACGCACCCTGTCCAAGGGCGTGCGGGCCTTTGTGGAGCACCTGCGGGAACTGCTGCCGCCTGGGTAGGAGGAAGAGGAGAAGGGAACGAAGGAAGAAGAAGAAGAAGAAGGGGAGCGGGTCTCAAGCGCAGTGGCAGGCGCTCAGGCCGGCCCGCCTTCCAGCTGGCGCTGCGCCCAATGCCACTGCGCTCGGCGCGTGGCCTGCCGCAGCCGCTGTGCCAGCGTCTGGCGCTCAGGCAGGCCGGGCAGGTACTCGGCCATCTGCACGCCGCGCAGCCCCAGCTCCAGCAGCTCGATCTGCTCGGAGCTGTTGCCCGTGCACAGCACCATGCCCATCGGCGTGTTCTCGCCCTGCTCATGCTCATGCCGGTCCAGCCAGCGCAGGTATTGCTCCATCTGCTCCTTGTCCTCGGCCGTGAATTCGCCCACCTTCAGCTCCACCGCCACCAGCCGCCGCAGCTTGCGGTTGTAGAACAGCAGATCGAGGTGGAAGTCCTGCTCATCCACATGCATGTGCATTTGCCGCGCCACCAGGGTGAAGCCCGTGCCCGACCGCAGCAGGAAGGCCTCCATCTCGCGGATGATGGCGGCCTGCAGGTCGCCCTCCTGCCAGGCATCGTGCAGTCCCAGAAAATCGAAGATGTAGGGATCGCGCATGAACAGCGCCGGCGACATGCGCTCGGTGCTGCGCGGCGTGACCGGCTCCTGCGCGATCAGCGCCTCGGCATCGCAGGGCAGCGCCAGGCGTTCATAGAGCTGGGAGTCGATACGGCTGCGCAGCGTGCGTGCGCTCCAGCGCTCAAGGCTCGCCATGCTGGCGTAGTACTCGCGCTGCACCGGGTCCTTGAGCGCAATCAGCACGATGAAATGCGCCCAGCTCAATTTCCGGGTCGGCGAGATGACCAGGGGCTGGTCGGGAAACGCGGTGGAGAACTGCGTCATGCGCCACAGGTTCTTCTCCGAGAAGCTGCTGCCATAGTCCTGGACCAGATGCCCGGCCAGCACCGGCAGGACCTCATCGCTGCAGCCTGCCTGCCGCACCTCGGATTCATGGCCATGGATGTGCTGGCCGATGTGCCAGTACAGCAGGGTGAGTTCACTGTTGACGTTGGCTGCCACGCGAAGCCGCGCGGCCTCGATCAGGTCCCGCACATTGCCCAGCAGGGCCTGTGACGATGCGAGCGCGGGAGAAACGGATATCTTGCGAGTGGCCATGTGGTCGCCCCCCTCCTGGTGGCGTGATGTCTGGATGTCTGGTGTCGGCGGAATCGATCCGGCCGACTATTGCGATGCGGCCTTGGCCAGTCAACGCCACATCTGCATAACCAGACGATCTGACCCTGGCAGACATGAAAAATCAGAACATTCCTAGAGCCTGTTACGCACTTTCAAATACCCGCGCTTGCATGACAATGCACGCCACATCGATGGATACGCGCCCCCCACAATGAAAACCACCAGCATCGAACCCTTCTTCGCCACGCTCAAGGCCGCCAATCCCTCGCCCCAGACCGAGCTGGAATACACCAACGTCTTCGAGCTGCTCTCGGCTGTGCTGCTTTCCGCCCAGGCCACGGACGTGGGCGTGAACAAGGCCACGCGCAAGCTGTTTCCCGTGGCCAATACGCCCCAGGCCATCCTGGACCTGGGACTTGAAGGGCTGGAGGGATACATCAAGACCATCGGCCTGTACCGCAGCAAGGCCAAACACCTGATGCAGACCTGCCAGATCCTGGTCGAGCGCCACGGCGGCCAGGTGCCGCGCACGCGCGAGGAACTGGAAGCCCTGCCCGGCGTGGGCCGCAAGACGGCCAACGTGGTGCTCAACGTGGCCTTTGGCGAGCCCACCATGGCCGTGGACACGCACATCTTCCGCGTGGGCAACCGCACGGGCCTGGCACCGGGCAAGACGCCGCTGGCCGTGGAGATGCAGTTGATGAAGCGCGTGCCCCCGGCCTATGCCGTGGACTCGCACCACTGGCTCATCCTGCTGGGCCGCTACGTCTGCCAGGCCCGCAAGCCACGCTGCTGGGAATGCGTGGTGGCGCCGTACTGCGACTACTCGCCCAAGACGCCTGCCCCGGCTGCGGGCAAGCGCTGAACCTCAATCGGCCTTGAACCCCGTGGCCGCCACGGCCTTGCCCCAGGTGACCGTGTCGGCGCGCATGATGCGGGCGAGCTCGTCGCCCGTGGTGCCCGTCACGCGGAAACCCGCCTCCTCCAGCCGGCTGCGGCTGTCGGGCTGCTGCAGGGCGCGCACGATGTCGGCCTGCAGCCTGGCCACGATCTCGGGCGGTGTCTTGGCGGGCGCGACCACGCCGAACCAGGAATTGAACTCCAGCGACGGATAGCCCTGCTCCCGGATGGTGGGCAGCTCGGGCATGGACTGGGTGCGCGTGGCGCCCGTGCTGCCCAGGGCCGTGAGCTTGCCTGCCTTGACCTGGGGCGCGGCCAGGGCCGCCGTGGCGAAGACGGCCTGCACGTCGCCGCTGAACAGGCCGCCCAGGGCATCGTTGGTGTTCTTGTAGTGCACGGGCTCGGGCTTGAGCTGCACGGCATTGCCGAACATGAAGGCGCCGAAATGGCCGGGCGTGCCGGCGCCGAAGGTGGCGATGAACAGCTCCTTGCGCTGGCGCGCCCAGGCCACGAAATCGGGCACATTGCGGGCCGGCACTTTCTGCGGATTGACCAGCAGCACGAAGTCGGAGGTGACGACCTGGCTGACGGGCACAAAGTCCTTTTGCGGGTCGTAGGGCAGGCGCTGGTAGGTGTTGGGCGCAATGCTGAGCTGGCCGGTCTCGCCCAGCATCAGCGTGTAGCCGTCAGGCACGGCCCGTGCCGCCTCGCTGGCGGCGATGAGGCCGCCAGCGCCCGGCTTGTTGTCCACGACCACGCCCAGGTTGCCCCATTGCTCGGAGAGTTTCTGCGCGAGCAGGCGCGCCACGATGTCCGGCCCCGTTCCCGCAGGAAAGCCGACGAGCAGGCGCACAGGCTTGCTCGGAAAGGCCGGCTGGGCGCCGACCGCGGTCCAGGGCGCCAGCCCGGTGGCCAGCACGGCGGCAAGAGTGGAGGCCACGGCGGTGCGGCGCGACTTCGATGCCTGGTTTTTCATGTGTCTTGTCTCCTGCATTGTGGGTATCGAGAGGGGAAAGGCGCGGCTCAGAGCAGTTCGTGAAAGCGCATCTGCACGCGGTCGGGATGGCGCGCGCCGGTGCCGAAGAACAGGCGCTCGTTGATCCAGGCCAGCGCACGGCTGGCCGTCTCCATGCGGGGCGCGCAGCGGAAATAGATGTGCGCGGGGTCCACAGGCTCGCCGCGCGCCAGCTTTGCCATGTGCGCCGGGTCGCCGCTGCGCAGCGCCTGGTTGCAGACATAGATCAGGTCGCCGGCATCGGTCTCCAGCACATAGCGCGCATCGAGCTCGGCCAGCCCGCCGTGCACGATGCGCTGGAAGTCCGCGCCTCCGGGCAGCACGCGCGCGCTCCAGCCGTCGCCCCAGGCCGTGCCGCCCAGGATGGGGATCAGTCGGCGCCCGCCGTGCGCCGTGGCACCGACCTCCTGCGGCGGGCCTACCTGCACGCTCAGGTCGGCGAAGAAGCGAAAGCGCGGATCGGGCAAGGCCGCAAGCTGCGGCACGTCATCTGGCATGGTTCTGGGGCTCCGGTGGATGGAATCGGGACCTAGCATAAGCACCATTGCCCGGGCCGGCCGTCATCCCGGAAGATGACAACGCCCTGCCCGCCCCTGCCATCCCTTGAGACACTGGACCGCCCCCTCCGACACCCCTGACGCCAGCGCCCTGAGCGGCCATGCGTCCGGCCACGCCATCGGCCACATGGTCGCCAGCCTGGGCGAGCCCGGCTTCGCCCGGCAGGTGCTGGAGGCCATGAACCCGCTGCTGCCCGCCGCCTCCTGGTCGGTCTACCGCACGGGCCCGCGCAGCCGGCCGCAGCTGTTCCTGTCGGCCAGCAGCGAGGCGCGCGACACCACGCGCGACTGCTGGTGGGCCTATCTCTCGGGTCCTTATCTGCGCGACAGCACCTGGAACCACGGCGACGCCGGCCCGGCACGCGCCACGGCGCTGTGCCACATCACGGCCCAGGAGGTGGAGGGCGAGCACCGCGCCCTGGTCTACGACGCGCACGGCATGGCCGAGCGCGTGTCCATCGTCGAGCACCAGGACGACGGCGGTGTGTTTGCCGTCAATTTCTACCGCCACCAGCACCAAAGGGCACTGGGCGATGCGCAGATCGACCGCTTCGGGAGCATGGCGCCCGTGCTGCTGGCCCTGGCGCACAAGCACATCGCGCTGACGCAGGCGCAGGCGCAGCCCGCCGTGGTAACGGCCTTGGCCCCGGCCCCGGCCACCCCACCCAGCCAGCCCCGGCAGCGGCAGACACTGCCGGCCCTGCGCATGCGCCTGCTGCAGGCACAGCCCGATCTGACGCCGCGCGAACTCGATGTCTGCGCCCGGCTGCTGCAGGGCATGACGCATGAGGGCATTGCCTGCGACCTGTGCCTGAGCCTGCCCACCGTCAAGACCTACCGCAACCGCGCCTTTGCGCGGCTGGGCATCCACTTTCGCAGCGAGCTGTTCGCGCTGGCCATGGAGCCGCAGGGCTGAGGCCTTGCATCAATCCAGCGATGCGCCGGACGCCTTGACGATGCGCGCCCACTTGGCGATGTCCTCGCGCAGCAGGGCCGCCATCTGGGCGGGCGGCACGGGCCTGTCCGCCGGCCCGGCCAGCTCCACGCCCGAGGCTTCGAGCTTGCCGCGCAGATCGCCGGCCGCCAGCGCGCGGGCCATGCCGTCCTGCAACTGCGCCAGCACCGGCGCGGGCACGCCTTCAGGCGCAAACAGGCCTACCCACAGTGTGCCGTTGTAGCCGGGCACGGTCTCGCCAATGGTGGGCACATCGGGCAGCAGCGGCGATCGCGCCGCGCCGCTCACGGCCAGCGCACGCAGCCGGCCGGCCTGGATATGGGGCAGCGTTGACGGCAGGCTGCCGAACAGCAGCGGCACCTGCCCGCCCAGCACATCATTGAGCGCGGGCGCCACGCCCTTGTAGGGCACATGCTGCAGCTGGATGCCCGCCATGCTGTTGAGCATCTCGCCCAGCAGATGGTTGAGCGTGCCGTTGCCGGCCGAGGCATAGCGGAACTCGTCGGGCCGGCCCCGGGCCATGGCGATCAGCTCGGGCACGGATTTGGCCGCAAAGCCGGGATGGGCCAGCAGCACATTGGGCACGGAGCCGATCAGGCCGATGGGCCGGAAGTCCTTCACCGGATCGAAGCCCGGCTTGCGGTACAGCGCGGGGTTGATGGCCTGGCTGCTGCTGATGGTCATCAGCAGCGTATGGCCGTCGCGCGGCGCCTTGGCCACGGCCTGGGTGCCGATGTTGCCGCCCGCACCGGGCCGGTTCTCGACCACCACGCTGGCGCCCAGCACCTCGGCCAGCTTCTGGCTCACCAGCCGGCCCACGATGTCGTTGGTGCCGCCCGGCGCCTGCGGGACGATCATCACGATGGGCCGCGCAGGCCAGGCCTGGGCATGGCCCAGCAGGGGCAAGGCGAGTGCGGCGGCCAGCAGGCTTCGGCGGCGCAAAAGGCTCGACGGCGGGGGAAAGGAAGAATCCGGCATGGTCATGTCTCCGTTTGTTCTTGTCGCAAGCCCGCATGGTTGCCCGTGCCGGGCCGGCGCACAATCGCGCATTTCCTGACCCGGCCTTCGGAATTGACAAAGCCTTGACACCGCCCATGCCCTCTTCGCCTTTCATGCCCCTCATGCATTTCGACCTGACGGACCTGCGCCTGTTCGTGCATGCCGCCGAACTGGGCAGCCTCACGCGCGCCTCGCAAAGGCAGCACCTGTCCCTGGCCGCAGCCAGCCTGCGCATCAAGGCGCTGGAGGAGCAGGCGGGCATGCCCCTGCTGTACCGCGAGGCGCGCGGCGTGCGCCCCACGCCGGCCGGGGAAGCCTTCCTGCACCATGCGCGCGGCATGCTGCTGCAGTCCGAGCAGCTGCGCCACGACCTGCAGGAGTACGGCGCCGGCCTGCGCGGCCATGTGCGGGTGTTTGCCAACACCACGGCTGTGACCGATTTCCTGCCCGAGATCCTGCCTGCCTTTCTTGCCGACCACCCGCGCGTGAATGTGGACCTGCAGGAGCGGCCCAACGCCGAGATCGCGCGCGGCGTGCTGGACGGCCGGGCCGACCTGGGCATCGTGGCCGGCCAGGTGGACACGCTGGGCCTGCAGACCATCCACTTCAGCACCGACCGGCTGGTGCTGGCCACGCCGCGCGGCCACCGCTTTGCGCGGCGCAAGCGCATTGCGTTTGCCGAGACGCTGGACGAGGACGCCATCGGCATGCAGCAGGGCAGCACGCTGCAGACATTTCTGGCAGGTGTGACCGAGCGCCTGGGCAAGCCCATGAAGCTGCGCATACAGCTGTCCAGCTTCGACGCCATGTGCCGCATGATCGGCGCCGGCGTGGGCATAGGCATCGTTCCCGAGAGCGCCGCGCGGCGCAACCGCGAAAGCATGGGGCTGGCGCTGATCGATCTGACCGACGCATGGAGCGTGCGCGAACGCCGCATCCTCGTGCGCGACCAGGGCCGGCTGCCGCGCCATGCGCAGGCCCTGATCGAGGTGCTGCAGGCCTACTACGCCGCGCCTGCCGTCTCCTGAGCCTGCGGCGCGCCCTGCTCCATCAGGCTGGACAGCGAAAGAACCTGTCCGCCGCCCGCATCGAAGTTGCCCGGCTCCAGCCAGCGCTGGTAGGCCGCGCGCAGCGCCGGCCATTCGCTGTCGATGATGGAGAACCAGGCCGTGTCGCGGCTGCGGCCCTTGTAGACCACGGCCTGGCGGAACACCCCCTCGAACCGGAAGCCCAGGCGCGCCGCCGCGGCACGCGACGGCGCATTCAGGCTGTCGCACTTCCACTCGTAGCGGCGGTAGCCCAGCTCGTCGAAGGCGCGCTGCATCAGCAGGAACTGCGCCTCGGTGGCCGCACGCGTGCGCTTGAGCCGGCGCGAGTAGCACACGAAGCCCACTTCCATCACGCCGCTGGCCGTGTCCACGCGCATCAGCGCCAGCGAGCCGATGGCACGGCCCGTGGCCAGGTCGATGACGGCATGGTGCAGCGGGTCATCGCTGGCCTGGGCGGCCTCGGCAAAGCGCAGATAGGCCTGGGCATCCGCGAAGGGGCCCACCGACATGTAGGTCCAGTCGCTGGCGTCCGGCGCCTGGCTGAAGGCATTGAACAGATCGGCTGCATGGCGCGCGGCGGACAGCGGCTCCAGCCGGCAGTAGCGGCCTTGCATGGGCGTGCGCGGCGGGCGCTGGCGTGGGGTCCAGTTGGGAAGGTCGTGGCCTACGGGTTGGGAGTGGGCATTGAGTGCGGGGGGCATGGGAGATTCCTGGTCAGGTCATTTGGCAGGGCCACGATAGCGCTGGCGTGGCATCATTGAAAGCGCCATATCTTCCTTATTTCATGGTGCCACGCCACCCACTGCATGCACGCCTCCGACCTGCTGACCAGTCCCTTGCAATCCGGCCCTGGAGCGGCTCCCCGCCAGCGCCAGCTGATCCAGCGCCTGAAGCAGGCCATCCTGGCGGGCCGCCTGCCGGCCGGCGACCGCCTGCCGGCCTCGCGCGCGCTGTCGGAGGATCTGGGGGTCTCGCGCAACACCGTGCTCATCGCCTACGAGCAACTGGCGGCCGAAGGCTATGTGGTCGCCAACCGGCAGGGCACGCGCGTGGCGGCTGTATCCACCCATTCCACGGCAGCCGCCGAGGCGGCAGCCGCGCCCCCTTGCGCACCCCGCACGGCCCGGCGCCTGGACCGCATCGCGCCCACGCGCCACGCCATCGACCGCAGCCTGCCCCTGACGCCGGGCACGCCCGCGCTGGACAGGTTTCCCCTGCCCGCCTGGCGCCGTTCGCAGGACCGCGCATTGCGCCTTCCCGCCAACGCCACGCTGGACTATGGCGACCCTGCAGGCGAGCCCGCACTGCGCCAGGCCATTGCGCAGCACCTGCGCATCTCGCGCGGCGTGCGCTGCGATGCCTCGCGCATCATCGTCACCGAAGGCGCCCAGGGTGCGCTGGACCTGTGCGTGCAACTGCTCACCAACCCGGGCGACCATGCCTGGCTGGAGGAGCCCGGCTACCGGGGCGCCAAGTCGGCCTTTGCAGGGGGTGACCTGTGCGTCAGCACACTGCGCGTGGATGCGGATGGCGCAGCCATTGCCCCCGGCCTGTGGGACAGCCATCCTCCACGGCTGATCCAGATCACGCCGTCGCACCAATATCCCACGGGCGCCGTGCTGTCGGTGGCGCGCCGGCTGGACTTGCTGGAGCGCGCGCGCCGCGCGGGGGCCTGGATCATCGAGGACGACTACGACAGCGAATTCCGCCACCAGGGCACGCCCATCGCCGCCATGCAGGGCCAGGTGCCGGACGCGCCCGTGCTCTATGTGGGCACCTTCAGCAAGACCATGTTCCCGGCACTGCGCCTGGGCTTTGTGGTGCTGCCGCAGGCCCTGGCCACCAGCGCGGCATCCGCCGTGCAGGAGATGCTGCGCGGTGGCCACCGCCTGGAGCAGCTGGCCATGGCGGACTTCATGGAAAGCGGCCAGTTCTCGCGCCACCTGGGGCGCATGCGGCGCCTGTACCGCGAGCGCCAGGCGGCCCTGCGCGAGGCGCTGGCCACGCAACTGGGCGTGGAGCATGAGGTGCTGGGCGGCCACGGCGGCCTGCACCTGACGGTGCGGCTGCCGCCGGACCTGTCCGACCGTGCCATCGTGGAGCAGGCGCGGCGCGCCGGCATGAACCCGGGCGCCCTCTCGTCCTTCGCCCTGGCACCGCTGCCGCAGGACAATGGCCTGGTGATCGGCTATGGCAACACCGATGCCGCGCGCTTCGGCGCGCTGGTCAGGCGGCTGGGCAAGCTGGCGGCAGCTGCGTTACCGCGCTAGCCGCGGCGCGGCTCCAGCGGCTATGCCTCCTCCGAACGCGTGCTCACCCCTGCCTGCGCAAAGCTGGCCATCTCGCCCAGCATGGCGCAGGCCGACACCAGCAGCGGCCAGGCCAGGGCCGCTCCCGAGCCTTCGCCCAGGCGCAGCTGCCAGTCCAGCAGCGGCTCGGCACCCAGGTGGGCCAGCATGCGCACATGGCCGGGCTCGCCCGAGCGGTGCGAGAAAACGCAGCGCTCCAGCACGGCCGGCTGCAGGCGGCTGGCCACCAGCACGGCGGCCGTGGTGATGAAGCCATCGACCACGATGACGCGGCGCTCGGCGGCGGCCTGCAGCACGGCGCCCACCATGGTGGCGACCTCGAAGCCGCCCATGGCCGCCAGTGCGTCCAGCGGTTCCGTGGCCTGGGCGTGCAGCTGTAGCACCTCCTGCAGCACCCCGATCTTGCGGGCCAGCCCGGCGGCATCCAGGCCGGTTCCCGCACCCGTGACCTCGGCCAGCGGTTCGCCGCACAGCCGCGCCAGCAGCAAGGATGCGCTGGAGGTATTGCCGATGCCCATCTCGCCCAGCAGCAGCGCATTGCCCGGCAACTGGCGCACCAGGGCCGCGCCGTTGCGCAGGGCCATGGCGCATTCGGTGTCCGTCATGGCCGGGCCCTGGCTGCAGTCGCGCGTGCCGTAGCCCAGCTTGCGGCGCCACAGGCGCGGCTGGCCGGGCTGGGGAAGCTTGTCGTCGGGGTCCTGCTCGCGCGCGGGAAAGTCGCGCGCCACGCCGCAGTCCACCACGTTCAGCGCCAGCCCATGCTGGCGTGCCAGCACGCTGACGGCGGCGCCGCCGGCCATGAAGTTTTCGACCATCTGCCAGGTCACATCCACCGGATAGGCCGACACGCCGCGCGCAGCCAGCCCATGGTCGGCCGCAAACACCAGCATCTGCGGCTGCTGCAGCACCGGCCTGTCCTGACCCAGGATGCAGGCAATGCGCAGCGCCAGCTGCTCCAGCCGCCCCAGTGCGCCCAGCGGCTTGGTCTTGTGGTCTATGGCGTGCTGCACGCGCAGGGTGAAGGCGGCATCGGCCAGCGAGGCGATGGCGGGAATAGCGGCTATAGCGGTAGTGGTGGCAATGGCGCCATCGTGCGAGTGTTCTGTGGGTGCAGCGGAATGCGGGGTGGGCGTTGACATGGCGAAGCGGCCTTGGCCCGGGGCGGGCGTGGCGGGCGGATTGCAAAGGCGCAAGTATGGCGCGCCGCGCAACTCCGGCAGAACCATCGGTCTCTTTCCTGCCGCCATGGACGGTCTGGGCGTCGATTGCCGCAGCAGGCCGTACAGGCCGCACCGTTCTGAGACAATCGCTGCCACACGTGTCTCCCCAGCCCCCCACCCCCTCCATGACGGTTTCCTTCTCGGCCATCCAGCCCGGTCTCAAGCTTGCGGACCAGGTTGCCCGGCAGCTGGAGGCGCGCATCCGCGCCGGCAATCTGCAGCCGGGGCAGAAGCTGCCGACCGAGGCCGAGCTTGTGCAGCAGCTCGAGGTCAGCCGCACTGTGGTGCGCGAGGCGGTGTCCCAGCTCAAGTCGCGCAACCTGGTGGAATCGCGCCAGGGCAGCGGCGTGTTCGTGAAGGCGGCAGGCATAGAGCCACTGGACTTCGAAGGCCTGCCGGCGGCTGGCAGGAATGCGCTGATCCAGATCACCGAGGTGCGCCGCGCGCTGGAAGCCGAGGTGGCCGAACTCGCGGCACGCCGGCGCAGCGAAGAAGACATGCAGCGCATCCACGATGCGGAGAGCGCCCTGGCCGAGGCCGTGCGGCTGGGCCGTGATGGCGTGGAGGAAGACATGGCGTTTCACCGCGCCATTGCCCAGGCTTCGGGCAACCCGTTCCTGATCAGCACGCTGGACTACCTGTCGCAGTTTCTGCGCGGCGCCATGCGCATCACGCGCGCCAACGAGGCGCGGCGCGAGGACTTCGGCAAGGCCGTGGAACGCGAGCACCACAGCATCGTGCTGGCCATCGAGGCCGGCGACCCCAAGGCCGCGCGCAAGGCCGCCGCCACGCACATGGGCAACGCCATAGACCGCATCCACCGGGCCGACGCCAGCTTCTGGGAGCAGGACGGCGAACGCCTGGCCCGCGACATCCTGGCCGCCAAGCCCTGAACCTCCGAAACCACCCCTTGGCGCATGGCCAAGGGTTTTCACCTTGTTTGGATTTTTGCGCAAAATTTGTATGATGACCTGATGACAATATCAGTCACACCTCTTTTTGCAGTCGGCACACCTGGCCTTTGCCTGGGCGTTCACCCATGAGCGACGAATCCCGCATCCGCGAGCAGATCTGCGCCACCGGCGCCAGCCTCTACCAGCGCGGCTACACCGTCGGCGCGGCCGGCAACATCAGTGCGCGCCTGCATGACGGCTGGCTGATCACCCCCACCGACGCCTGCCTGGGCCGGCTCGACCCGGCCGAGCTGTCCAAGGTCGATGCCGGCGGGCAGTGGGTCAGTGGCGCCAAGCCCTCCAAGACCCTGGTCCTGCATCGAGGCATCTACGCCAATGACGGCGAGGCGCGCGCCGTCATCCACACGCATTCCACCCATCTCGTGGCGCTGACGCTGTCCGGCGTCTGGCGCGAGGACGAGGTGCTGCCGCCCATCACCCCCTACCAGGTCATGAAGGTGGGCCGCATCCCGTTGATCCGCTACCGCCGGCCCGGCGATCCGCAGGCCGCCGCCGAGGTGGCCGCGCTGGCCGGCCAGGTGCGCGGCGCCTTGTTCGAGCGCCTGGGCCCCGTGGTCTGGGAACGCTCGGTGGAGCAGGCCAGCCATGTGCTGGAAGAGCTGGAGGAAACCGCAAGGCTCTGGCTCATGACCCATCCCCGGCCGCAGCCCCTGGACGCGGCCGCCATCGACGAGCTGCGCACCACCTTCGGGACGCGCTACTGATTTGCACCGCGGCGCCCACGGCCGCATTCCACCACCCAGCCCATCCACAGCCGCGCAGCCGCCAGGCGGCGCACCAAGCGGCGAATCAAGCGGCGAACCCAAGGGAGACTTGAAATGACGACAACGGATATCGCATCCGGCCAGGCCGGGGCCCACCCTGCCCAGGCCGACTCTCCGGAGACGGCACGCGCCTACGCCAAGGTGTTCTGGCGCCTCGTGCCGTTCCTGATGCTGTGCTATGTGATCGCCTACCTCGATCGCGTGAACGTGGGCTTTGCCAAGCTGCAGATGTCCCAGGATCTGGGCTTCAGCGAGACCGTGTTCGGCTTGGGCGCAGGCGTGTTCTTCATCGGCTACTTCCTCTTCGAGGTGCCCAGCAACCTGCTCATGCACCGCCTGGGCGCGCGCGTCTGGATCGCCCGCATCATGATCACCTGGGGCATTCTGTCGGCCATGTTCATGTATGTGGAAACGCCCACGGGCTTCTACATCCTGCGCTTTCTGCTGGGCCTGGCCGAGGCGGGCTTCTACCCCGGCGTGATCCTGTACCTGACCTACTGGTACCCGGCCCACCGGCGCGCCAAGATCGTGGCGCTGTTCATGTCGGCCATCCCCGTGGCCGGCATCTTCGGCAACCCGCTGTCGGGCTGGATCATGCAGGCCTTCCACGGCGACCATGGCCTGCACGGCTGGCAGTGGATGTTCCTGATCGAGGCCATCCCGGCCCTGGTGATTGGCGTGGTGACCATCTTCTACCTCGACAACGGCATCTCCAGCGCCAAGTGGCTGACCGCCTCCGAAAAGCAGCTGCTGGCGCGCGAGATCGAGCTGGACCAGCAGCACTCAGGCGCCCAGAAGCATTCGCTCAAGGCCGTTTTCGCCGACCGCCGCGTCTGGTGGATGTGCCTGATCTACTTCGCCTTCGTCGCCGGCCAGTACGGCCTGACCTTCTGGATGCCCACGCTGATCAAGTCCACGGGCGTCACGGGCGCGCTGAACATCGGCCTGCTCAGTGCCATCCCCTTCCTGTGCGCCATCGTGGTGATGAACCTCATGGGCCACAGCGCCGACAAGCGCCGCGAGCGCCGCTGGCACCTGATCGTGCCCGCGCTGATGGGCGCCGTGGGCTTTGCGATGACGGCCTTCTTCGCCGACAACACCGTTCTTTCCCTGATCTTCCTGTCGCTGGCCGCAGCCGGCGTGCTGACCTGCGCGCCGCTGTTCTGGTCGCTGCCCACGGCCTTTCTGTCGGGCACGGCGGCGGCGGCGGGCATTGCCATCGTCAACTCGGTCGGCAACCTCGCGGGCTTCGCCAGCCCTTACATGATCGGCTACCTCAAGGACCTGACCCAGTCCACGCAGGCCGGCATGTTCGTGCTGGCGGGAGTGCTCGTGGTGGGCGCCATCGCGGTCTGGCTCACCCCCGCAAAGATGGTCAACCGCTGACCGGCCCTTCTTCCCATCCCTCAAGCTCCAAGCCCCAAGACACATGAAAGTACTGATCACCGGCGGCGCCGGATTCCTGGGCCAGCGCCTGGCCCGCAAGCTGCTCGAACAGGGCGCGCTGACGCTGGCCGGCACCCGCTGGCCCATCCACCAGATCGACCTGCTCGACGTGGTGGCCACCCACGCCATTGACGACACGCGCGTGCGCTCCCTGGTGGGCGACATTGCCGACCCGCAGGTGCTGCGCGGCGCCATAGGCCAGGACACGGCCGTGATCTTCCATCTGGCCGCCGTGGTCAGCGGCCAGGCCGAGGCCGACTTCGACCTGGGCATGCGCATCAACCTCGATGCCTCGCGCGCCCTGCTGGAGACCTGCCGCGCCGTGGGCCACATGCCGCGCGTGGTCTTCACCAGCTCGGTGGCCGTCTACGGGGGCGACCTGCCCGACACCGTGCTGGACGGCACGGCCCTGAACCCGCAGTCCTCCTACGGCACGCAAAAAGCCATTGCCGAGCTGCTGCTGGCCGACTACACGCGGCGCGGCTTTGTCGACGGCCGCGTGCTGCGCCTGCCCACGATCAGCGTGCGCCCTGGCCGGCCCAATGCGGCCGCCTCGTCGTTTGCCAGCGGCATCATCCGCGAGCCCCTCAACGGCGAGGCGGCCAACTGCCCCGTGGGTGCCACCACGCGGCTGTGGCTGCTGTCGCCACGCCGCGCCGTCGAGGCCCTGGTCGCAGGCTGCGAACTCGATGCCAGCGCCGTCGCCGACCGCCGCCCCATCAACCTGCCCGGCGTGTCCGTCAGCGCAGGCGACATGGTGCGCGCGCTGCGCGAAGTGGCTGGCGACGAAGTGGCCAACCGCGTGAGTTGGCAGCCCGACGACAAGGTCGAGCGCATCGTCGGCAGCTGGCCCGGCCGCTGGGATACCGCGCGCGCCAACCAGCTGGGCCTGCGCGGCGACGAGGACTTTGCGGCCATCGTGCGCGCCTACATCGCCGATGACCTGACACCGGCCAAGCCATGAGCAACGACACCTCCACACCACAGCCCGCAGCACGCTGCGTCGGCGTGATCGGCCTGGGCGCCATGGGCGCCGGCATGGCGCAAAGCCTGCGCCGCGCCGGCCACCACGTGCATGTCCACGACATCCGCCCCGAGGCCGCAGCCGCCTTCGCCGCCGAAGGTGGCACGGCCTGCGCCACGCTGGCCGACATGGCCGCCGCTTGCCGCATCGTCGTCAGCGTGGTGGTCAACGCCCAGCAGACCGAGGCCGTGCTGTTCGGCGAAGGCGGCATCGCCCCTGCGCTGCAGCCCGGCTCCGTCTTCGTCATGTGCTCCACCGTGGACCCCAACTGGTCCGTGGCGCTGGAGGCCAGGCTGCAGGCACAGGGCGTGCACTACATCGACGCGCCCATCTCGGGCGGCGCGGCCAAGGCGGCGTCGGGCCAGATGACCATGATGACGGCAGGCCGCCCCGAGGCCTATGCCGCCTGCCAAGGCGTGCTCAACGCCATGGCCGCCAAGGTCTACCGCCTGGGCGACAGCGCGGGCGCGGGCAGCAAGGTCAAGATCATCAACCAGCTGCTGGCCGGCGTGCACATTGCCGCAGCGGCCGAGGCCATGGCCCTGGGCCTGCGCGAAGGCGTCGATGCCGCCGCGCTCTACGAAGTCATCACCCACAGCGCCGGCAACAGCTGGATGTTCGAGAACCGCATGGCCCACGTGCTGGCCGGCGACTACACCCCGCTGTCGGCCGTGGACATCTTCGTCAAGGACCTGGGCCTGGTGCTGGACACCGCGCGCCACAGCAAATTCCCGCTGCCCCTGGCCTCCACGGCCCACCAGATGTTCATGCAGGCATCCACCGCCGGGCATGGCCGCGAGGACGACAGCGCCGTCATCAAGATCTTCCCGGGCATCACCCTGCCACCGGCTCCATCGGAATCCCCATGACCCTTCTTCTGGGCTGCATAGCCGACGACTTCACGGGCGCCACCGATCTGGCGAACAACCTGGTGCGCGCAGGCATGCGCGTGGTGCAAAGCATTGGCGTACCCGCCGGCCCGGTGGACGAGGGCGTGGACGCCGTCGTGGTCGCGCTCAAGTCGCGCACCATCGCGCCGGCCGATGCCATTGCGCAATCGCTGCAGGCCCTTGAATGGCTGCAGGCCCAGGGCGCCAATGGCCGCGCGCCGCAGATCTACTTCAAGTACTGCTCCACCTTCGACAGCACGCCGCAGGGCAACATCGGCCCCGTGACCGATGCGCTGATGGATGCGCTGGGCTGTGGCTTCACCATCGCCACGCCGGCCTTCCCCGACAACCAGCGCACCGTCTTCAAGGGCCACCTGTTCGTGGGTGATGTGCTGCTCAGCGACAGCGGCATGCGCAACCACCCGCTCACCCCCATGACCGATGCCAACCTGGTGCGCGTGCTGCAGGCGCAGACACGGCGCAAGGTGGGGCTGATTGACCATGTGGCCGTCGCGCAGGGCGAGGCCGCCATCCGCGCGCGCATCGCCGCACTCCAGGCCGAGGGCGTGGGCATGGCCGTGGTCGATGCCGTCTCCAACGACGACCTGCTGCGCCTGGGCCCGGCCCTGGCCGGCATGCCGCTTGTCACGGCCGGCTCGGGCGTGGCCATCGGCCTGCCCGCGAACTTCGGCATCCAGCCCACGGCCCAGGCCGCTGCCCTGCCAACCGCCACCGGCCTGCAGGCGGTCGTCTCAGGCAGTTGCTCGGTGGCCACCAATACACAGGTGGCGCACTTCATCGCCTCGGGGCGCCCTGCCCTGGCGCTGGAGCCGCTGCGCATTGCCGCCGGCGAGGACGAAGCCGGCAAGGCCCTGGCCTGGGCCCGCCAGCACATCGCCAGCGGCCCGGTGCTGATCTACTCCACCGCAGAATCCGCCGCCGTCAAGGCCGTACAGGGCCGCCTGGGCGTGGAGCAGGCCGGCGCACTGGTCGAACAGACCATCGCCGCCATCGCCCGGGGGCTGGTCGAGATGGGCGTGCGCCAGCTCGTCGTGGCCGGTGGCGAAACCTCGGGCGCCTGCGTGCAGGCGCTGGGCATCGAGCAGATGCGCATAGGGCCGCAGATCGACCCTGGCGTGCCCTGGTGCCATGCCGCCTCGCCCCTGGCGCCGCAGGGCCTGCACCTCACGCTCAAGTCCGGCAACTTCGGCACCACGGACTTCTTCACCAAGGCCTTCGGCGCGTTGCAGCGCGCCTGATGCCACACTCAGCCTCCGTTTTCAGGAAAGCTTTCATGCCCCGTTTCGCCGCCAACCTGTCCATGCTCTACAACGACCTGGACTTTCTTGACCGCTTCGAGGCCGCCGCGCGCGACGGCTTCCAGGCCGTCGAATACCTGTTCCCCTACGACTTCGCCCCCGAGCAACTGGCCCGGCGCCTGCAGGACCACAGCCTGCAGCAGGTGCTGTTCAACGCCCCGCCCGGCGACTGGAACGCGGGCGAGCGCGGCCTGGCCTGCATCCCCGGGCGCGAGGCGGAATTTGCCCAGGGCATGGAACGCGCCGTGGCCTACGCCCAGGCACTGGGCTGCCCGCGAATCCACGTCATGGCCGGGCTCAAGCCCGCAGGCGCCAGCGATGACATCCTGCGCGCAACCTACATCGCCAACGTGCGCCATGCCGCACGGCTGGCCGCGCCCCACGGCATCGCCATCCTGCTGGAGCCCATCAACGGCCGGGACATGCCCGGCTTCTTCCTGAGCCGCCAGGACCAGGCCCATGCGCTGCTGGCCGACATTGCCGAGCCCAACGTCCAGGTCCAGATGGACCTCTACCACTGCCAGATCGTCGAAGGCGACCTCGCCATGAAGATCCGCCAGTACCTGCCCACGGGCCGCGTGGGGCATGTGCAGATCGCAGGCGTGCCCGAACGCCACGAACCCGACGTCGGCGAGGTCAACTACCCCTACCTGTTCCGCCTGCTGGACCAGCTGGGCTACGACGGCTGGATAGGCTGCGAATACCGCCCCGCGCGCGGCGCGGCTGCGCACGCTACCAGCGAGGGGCTGGGGTGGATGAAGGAGTGGCTGTAGCTGTAGCGTCTGCTGCGGCAGCCCGTCATCCGCCAGGCACGGGAGGATGGGGCGGATAGCTGTCCTGCGTATCCGCCGCCTGCGTTCAGGAGTACTCCAGATCGCTGTGCTTGCCGACCACCAGCCGGCCGGCCGACAGCGACATCATCAGCAGCGCAATCGCCTCATGCATGATCAGCGTGTGCGTGTTGCCGGTCTCCACCATCTTGCTGCGCAGCGATTCGCGCACCTGCAGGGAGCCGGTCACGTCGATGATGATGTCCACCGCCGCGTCCACCAGTTCCATGAACCGTGTGGTGACCGGCACGCCGCGCGCGCGTGCCAGTGCGATGCCGGGCTGGTTCAAATCCAGGTCGGCCACCCCAAGCAACTGCACGAAGGGCGCGTCCAGCAATTGCTGCAGCAAGGGAGTGCCGGTCTGCCCCGCACCAATGACCACGATCCGAAAGGCTTGCATGGGATGAATCCTTTTTCCATATGGGAAGTACGGCGCCATCATAGAAATGCCTTTGGCCTTGCATACCGCTGCGCAGCGGATGGAATGGGTTTGTATGACCCAGGTCAAATCCGGTGGACAGGGGCGTGGCGCGGGCCAGGTCTCTGCGGTCGAGATTCGATACCGACCGGCTGCCTGCAGCAGGGACCACACCACAGGCTGCTGACGCGAGAGCCTGCATTCGCCCACAAAAAAACCCGCCGGCTTCGTGGCCCGGCGGGTTTTCTCAGGTGAACAACAGCCAGCGCTGTTATTGCCTTACAGGAACCTGTTCCGTGTACTCGCGCAGCACGCCGCCGCCTTCGACGGAGCCGCTGACCTGGCCGTCCTTGACGCGCTCCACGCAGGAGCGGCGGTCGCCTTCGTTCTTGAAGACATCGCAGCGGGCCACGGCATTGCGCTGGAAGTGGTCGCCCGACTGGACGCCGCCTCGGCGCGATTGCTCCTGGACGGCTGCAGCCTCGTGCTGCGCCGGGTCGCGGCGGTCATAGCCGCGCTTGGCGGGCCCCTTGGGCTCGGCGTGCTTCTTGTGGTGGTGGTGGGGCTTGGCCTTTTCCGCAGCGGGTGGCGGGGGCGGCATGCCGTCGGGGCCAGGGGCGGGCTGGGCAGTGGCCAGTCCGGCCATGCCAAGCACGGCGGCGCCAATACACAGCTGCAGGGGACGAATCCATGGGTTCTTCATAGCTTCACTCCATTCCTCGTGAAAAAAGTCAAGACCCAAGCATGCGTGTTTTCCAGCTCCCCATTTATCGGTACAGCACGGCTGCGCATGCAGGCCATGGCCTACAGCTTGCCGTGCCCCCTGCAAGCGGCCCCTGACCTGGGTCAAGCCTGGTGCGCAAACCAGCGCTGCACACCGTCGGCCATGCGTGCGAAGACGCTGTCCAGCGTGGGCACCTCGGCGCCCCACAGGGCGCGCAGCACCTCGGCGTTCTCGAACAGGCCGTGCCAGTAGCAGCCCGCGATGCGGCCATCGGGGCTGTGCCACAGCAGGCCGGGCACGGGCTCGGCCACGGCACTGCCAGCGGCCACCATGTCGGGGCGCACGCTGGTCTGGCCGTGGTGGATTTCATAGACCTGCGCCTGCACGCCAGACAGCGGCGCCAGCGCACCCGGCAGCGGCGGCAGTTGCACGCTGGCGGGCAGCACGGTCTTGTCGGGCGCGAACAGAGTCGTCAGCGGCAGAAGCCCCAGGCCGGCGGCGTCGCCGTCCACGCCATGCAGGTCGATCAGCGCCTCGCCCAGCATCTGCAGGCCGCCGCAGATGCCCAGCACCTGCCGGCCTGCCGCAGCATGTGCAGCAACGGCGGCATCCAGGCCCTGGGTCCGCATCCAGGCCAGATCGGCAGCCGTGGCCTTGGAGCCGGGCAGGATGATCCAGTCCGCGCCTGCCAGCTGGGCCGGCGTGCGCGCCCAGACCACGCGCAGGCCCGGCACCTGCAGCAGGGGCTGGAATTCGTCGAGGTTGCTGATGCGCGGGTAGGCAATGATGGCGATGGTGGTGTGCACGGCGCGCCCCGCCCCTCCTCCAGAGCCACGGTCGTCAAAGACGCCATCCTCCTCCGGCAGGCCATGCTGGAACTGCATGGGGATGGTGGCCACGGTGGGCACGCCGGTGCGCTCCTGCAGCATCTGCGGGGCGGGCGCCAGCAGGCTGGCATCTCCCCGGAACTTGTTGAGCACGAAGCCGCGGATCAGCGCCTGTTCTTCCGGCGGCAGCAGGGCCCAGGTGCCGTAGAGGTGGGCAAAGGCGCCGCCCCGGTCTATGTCGGACACCAGCAGGCAATGCGCGCCGCAGTGGCGCGCCACCCGCATGTTGACGACGTCGCTGGCATGCAGGTTGATCTCGACCGGAGAGCCTGCGCCTTCGATGACGACCACATCGTTGTCGGCACGCAGGCTGTCCAGCGCCTCGGCGATCTGCGGCCAGACGCGGGCGCTGCGGCCGCGCCAGGGCAAGGCCGAGAGTTCCTCGCTGACCCGGCCCAGCAGCACGACCTGGCTGCGCATGTCGGCCTCGGGCTTGAGCAGCAGCGGGTTCATGCGCACATCGGGCGCGCAGCCTGCGGCCAGGGCCTGCAGGTACTGTGCCGTGCCGATCTCGCCCCAGGCACCGCCCGGCGCGGAGACCACCCGCGCGTTGTTGCTCATGTTCTGCGCCTTGAAGGGCGCCACCTTGTAGCCCTGGGCACGGTACCAGGCGCACAGCGCGGTGGCCACCCAGCTCTTGCCGGCGCCGCTGCTGGTGCCCAGCACCATCACGCACAGCGCGGGGCGCTGGCCGGTGGTGGGCAGGGGCAGATTCACGGCGGCGGGTTCATTCGATTGCATGGTGTTTCTCCATTGGCTGGCAGGCGGCCAGCAAGGCGTTCTGGGATGCGGGCGCCAGCACGCCCATGCGCACGCAGCCGGGCAGGCCGAAGCTGTCGCAGTCGCGCAGCTTGATGCCCTGCGCGCGCAGCTGGGCCAGACGCGTCTGCATGGCGTCGCCCTGCTGGGCTTGCGGCCAGCGCGCCACAAAGTAGTTGGCCTGCGAGCCGGGCAGTACCTGCCAGCCCAGGCGCTGCACCAGATCGAGCTGCTGTGCCTTCCAATCGCGCAGCAGTTGCAGGCTTTGCGCCAGCCATTGCCGGGTGGCCGGTGCGGTCCAGGTCGTGAGCATGGCCTCGCCATGGGCGCCCACGGGCCAGGATGGTGACAGGGTACGCAAGGCCTCGATCTCGTCGTGCGGCACGGCTTCGGGCGCAATGGCGTAGGCCGCGCGCACGCCGGTCATGCCCAGGGCCTTGTTGGGGGTCCACATCTGCCAGGCATCGCGCACCTGGGAGGGCACGGCGGGTTCCATGCCCGGCTCCAGTCTGAGGGGCGCATAGGCGCAGTCGATCACGCGCCAGGTGCCGGGCGGTGCGGACTCGCTCCACAGGGGCCAGACGTCTTCGGGCTGGCCCAGCGGGCTCGATGGCGCGCAGGCCCAGTGCAGGCCGGGGCCGGCCTCGGTGATGCCGTCGCGCGCGGCCTGGTGCAGGCGCCACACCTGCGCCGCGTGGGCGTAGTCGCCGTAATGGTGGGCCGGCAGGCTGGCGACGGCCGCGCCTTCGCGCGCTGCATGCATGGTGATGCGGTGGATGAAGTCGCTGGCGCTGGCCGCGATGACGATGCGCCCGGCCGTAACGCCATGAAAGTCCGCCAGGCGCGCACGCAACGCCGTGTAGTGCGGGTCCGGGTACTGGGCCGCGTGGGCCTGGGCCAGCATGTCCAGCGCCTGCGGGCAGGGTCCGCAGGCATTGCGGTTGGTGGAGAAATCGTGCGCGGGCACGCCCAGCGCGTCCGTGCCGCCGTGGGTGACTGGGATCGGTTTCATGGTGTCTTTCCTGCCATCGCCCATCCAAGGACCAGGGCGGCGGCCAGCCCTGCAGCCACCAGCATGGCGACCACGCGGCCCGCATGCGCCACGGCCTGCTGCAGCTCGGCCGCCTGCGGCACGCGGCCTGCGGGGTTGAGCACGTAGACGCCGGGCTTGCCCAGGCGCACGCCCAGCAGCCTTGCCATGGCGCCCATGGGCCAGCCGCCGTTGGGCGACGGGGTGATGCGCGCGTCCTGGCGCAGTGCACCCCAGCCCGGCCGCCGGCCAGCGGCCAGGCCGGACAAGGCCAGCAGCAAGGCGGTCAGGCGCGCCGGTATCCAGTTGAGCAGGTCATCGGCACGCGCCGTCCATTTGCCGGCCCATTGCCAGTGGCGCCGGTCATCGCCCTGCCCGCGCCAGCCCGGGTAGCCCCACATGGCATCGGCCGTGTTGGCAAAGCGGTAGACGGCCGCGCCCGGCAGGCCGGCCACGGCAAACCAGAACAGCGGCGCCAGCACCGAGTCGCTGAGGTTCTCGGCCAGGGTTTCGATGGCGCTTTCGCGCACCTGGCCTGCGTCGAGCCGTGCCGTGTCCCGGCTGACCAGCCAGGTCAGCCGCTCGCGGCCTGCGGGCAGGGATTGCTGCAGTGCGGCTTCCACGGCCAGCACCTCGTCGCGCAGCATGCGCCAGGACAAAAGCGGCTTGAGCAGCACGCCCAGCACCAGGGCGCCCAGCCACCATGGCATGGGCGGCAGCAGCCACTGGATGAACGCGTAAATGGCGAAGAACAGCAGAGCCAGCAGGCACCAGGCGACGGCGCCCAGCGCAAAGCGTGGCCAGTCGCGCACATGTTCTTCGCGTGGGGCAATTCTTCGCCCAACCGCAGCCAGCAGCCGGCCCATGGCGACCACGGGGTGCATCCACACGGGCGGCTCGCCCCAGAGCCGGTCGACCAGCAGGGCCACGGGAACGGCCAGCGCGGCGGCCAGGGCGTGGCGCGCCCAGGGTTCGGCTTGGACCTGGGCCTGCGGCTGCGACAGCGCCTGCCAGCACCACCACAGCGGGCTGAGCGCGGCGCCCAGCAGTTGCCAGGAAGGGCTGTCGCTCATGCCTGCGGTTGTGGGGCGGCGGCGCGCTGGCCCCAGAAGTCGTCGTAGAGCATGTCCTGCAGCGGTGCGCGGCTGGCCCACTTTTGCTGCTGCAGCATGGGCTCGGCATAGTAGGCAGACACGGGGCCCAGGCACAGCACGGCCAGCGGCCGGCTGCCCACGGGCATTTGCAGCAGCGCGGCCAGCACCTCGGGATCGAACAGCGAGACCCAGCCCAGCCCCAGCCCCTCCGCACGCGCGGCCAGCCACAGGTTCTGGATGGCGCAGGCGGCCGAGGCCACGTCCATCTCGGGCAGGGTGCGGCGGCCGAAGACATGGGCCTCGCGCCCTGGCGGCATGGCCACGACCAGTACTTCGGCCGCATCCAGCACGCCCTGGACCTTGAGCTGCATGAAGTCTTCCTCGCGCTCGCCCAGCGCACGCGCAGTCTGCAGGCGTTCCTGCTCGATCACGGCATGGATCTCCTGGCGCAATTGCGCATCGCGCACGCGGATGAAGCGCCAGGGCTGCATGAAGCCGACGCTGGGCGCATGGTGGGCGGCGCGCAGCAGGCGCAGCAGCACCTCGGGCGCGACTTCGCCGCCGCAGAAGTGGCGCATGTCGCGCCGCTCATGGATGGCGCGGTAGACGGCTGCCCGCTCGGCCTCGGCAAAGGGTTGGGCGGGAATGGTCTCTGGCGCCCGGGATTGCGTTTCGCTGCTCATGCCGCCATTGTCCGCCGCAGGCCGGGCCTGCGGGCGGCATCAGTCCTCAATACCACGCTGGGCGGGAATGCCGGCCTGGAAGGCGTGCTTGACCAGTTCCATGCGCGTGACGGTATCGGCCACGGCAATGATTTCCTCGGGGCAGCGGCGGCCCGTGAGCATGACGTGCACATGGCGCGGGCGGTCGGCCAGGGCCTGCAGCACAGGCTCCAGCGGCAGCCAGCCATAGATCAGCGGATAGGTGATTTCGTCGAGCACGACCAGGAAGTGATCACCCGAGAGGATGGCGGTGCGCGCACGCTCCCAGCCCTCGCGCGCTATCTGGGCCGACCGCTCATGGTCCTGGCTCTTCCAGCTGAAGCCGTCGCCCAGTCCCTCGATGGGCATGCCCAGCTGCTCGAACATGCGGTGCTCGCCAAAGCGCGCCGTGGGCACCTTCATGAACTGGAAGATCTTGACGGACTTGCCCCGGCCATGCGCGCGCAGGGCCAGGCCGAAGGCCGCCGTGCTCTTGCCCTTGCCGTCGCCGGTGTTCACCAGCACCAGGCCACGGCGTTCGCCTTCGGGCTTTTCATAGGGCTTTTCCGTCGGGGCCTGTTCGATCTGCATGGGTCTGTCATCCTCAAAAGTTGCACGCGCTGCGGCGGGCATGCGCCGCAGCGGAGCGCCACTTTAACCGAGGCGGGCGCCCACCCGGCGCTGCAGGGCACGCACGGCGCTGTCCACCGTGGTGAGCACGGGCAGGCCCGTGGCGGCCTCGCAGGCCGCGCGGGCACGCGCCATGCTGAACTGGGCCAGCGCAATGCGCGTGCAGCCACGCGCAGCCAGGGCCTTGGCCTGCTCGACCACCAGGCGGTCATGCGTGGCGATGTCGCCCCGGTTGAGCGCGTCCATGGCGCCATCGGCCAGGGCGGGCACGAGTTCGATGCCGGCCGGAAACTCCGGCGGCATGGACTGCAGCGTGGGCGCGAAGCTGGAGATCAAACCCAAGGCACCCTGCTGGCCCTGCACGGCCTCCTCGATCATGGCCTCGTTGGGCTTGAGCACGGGCAGCGGCGCATGGCGCGCGGCCACGGCCTCGATGCAGGGGCCGAAGGCCGAGCAGGTGAACAAGATCCCCTGCGCGCCCGTGTCCACGGCGTACTGCGCCAGGCGCTGGAAGCGCTCGTGCATCGCGGCGTCCAGCCCGCGCCCGTTGCGCGCCAGGTCGGCCGAGAGGCTGTCGTCCAGCAGGTTCATGCGAACCGCCTCGGGCCAGTCGCGCGCAAAGGCTTCGTTGATGGGAGCGACGGAGTGGCTGAGGGCGTGGATGAGGGCGATGCGGGTCATGGATGCGTGCAATAAGTTCAGATGCCCTTGGACGAGGGATGGGCGAAGGCCTCGCGCGTCTCGGCGTTGAGCGGGTAGTTGATGTTGATGTTCCTGGGCGGGATGGGCGACATGAACCAGCGGTTGTAGAGCTTTTCCATCTCGCCGGACTGCATCATGCCCGTCACCACGCGATCCACGATGGACTTGAAGCCGGCATCGTCCTTGCGCAGCATCAGCGCCTGGTTCTCGGTGCGCAGGCTTTCGCCGGTGATCAGGTAGCCCTGCGGGTTCTTGGCATTGGCGATCTGGCCGGCGAGCAGGATGTCGTCCAGCACGAAGGCCTGGGCACGGCCGCTCTCCACCAGCATGAAGGAGTCCGAATGGTCCTTGCCCGAAAGGTTGGTGATGTCGAGGTTGCGGCCCCGGTCCGCCTCGCGCAGCAGGCGAAAGGACGTGGTGCCCGCCGTCGTCGCCACGGTCTTGCCCTGCAGGTCGGCGACGGAGCGCAGCCCCGAGTCCGCGCGCACCAGCATGCGCACGTTGTAGCGGAAGATATCCGGCGAGAAGGCCACCTGCTTTTGCCGCTCCACCAGGTTGGTGGTGGAGCCGCACTCCAGGTCCACCGTGCCGTTGGCCACCAGCGGGATGCGGTTGGCCGAGGTCACGGCCTGATAGCGCACCTGCAGTGCGGGCAGCTTGAGCTGGGCCTTGACCTCGTCCACGATGCGCCGGCAGATGTCCATGCTGTAGCCCACGGGCTTGAGATCGCCATCCAGGTAGGAAAAGCCGAACGAGGACTCGCGGTAGCCCAGCGTGATGGCCCCGGCCTGCTGGATCTTGGCGAGCGTGCCGCTGTCCTGGGCATGGCTGGCGGCCAGCGGCAGCAGCGCGGCGATCAGGGCGCTGGTCACGGCCAGGGCCGTGCGCTTCAGGGTCGGGCGGGATGGGGTCATGGGGACACTCCTGTGGCGGGGTTGGGGAAAGCGTGGGAAAGCGAGGAAGTGCGCGCGAGCGCAGGAACGGATCAGAGAACCTGGGCGAGTGCGGCCTCGATGGACTCGGCCAGGCGCGTGGCAATGGTCTGCAGCTGTTCCCGCGTGGCGATGAAGGGAGGCGCCAGCAGCACGTGGTCGCCCGCACGGCCATCGGCCGTGCCGCCGCCGGGGTAGCACAGCAGTCCGCGCTGCATGGCTTCGGTCTTGATGCGGGCGTTGAGCTTCAGGCCCGCATCGAAGGGCGCCTTGCTGGCGCGGTCGGCCACCAGCTCCACGCCCCAGAAGAAGCCGCGCCCGCGAATGTCGCCAACGTGCTCGCCCGCGCGGCGGTGGCTGCCCAGGGCCTGCACCAGCATCTGCCCGAAGGCTTCGCCATCGGTACGCACCTTGTCCAGCAGGCCGTCGCGCCGTATCACGCGCTGCACGGCCAGCGCCGCCGCGCAGGACACCGGGTGGCCCAGGTAGGTATGGCCGTGCTGGAAGAAGCCGCTGCCGCGCGACATGGCATCCACGATGCGCCCCTGCGCCAGCACCGCGCCCACGGGCTGGTAGCCGCCGCCCAGGCCCTTGGCCACGGTGATCAGGTCGGGCACCACGCCTTCCTGCTCGCAGGCATGCAGGGTGCCCGTGCGGCCCATGCCGCACATCACCTCGTCCAGGATGAGCAGCACGCCGTGGCGGTCGCACACCTCGCGCACGGCCTTGAAGTAGCCGGGCACGGGCGTGAGCACGCCAGCCGTGGCGCCGCCCACGGTCTCGGCCACGAAGGCGATCACGCTGCGCGGGCCGTGGACGCCGATGGCCGCATCCAGTTCGTCGGCCAGGCGCTGGCCGTATTGCTCTGGGGTTTCATCGTCGCGCTGGTCGCGGTAGGCATTGCAGGGCGAGACATGGGTGGCCGGCACCAGGATGGGCGCGAACGGCGCGCGCCGCCAGGCATTGCCGCCCACGGCCAGCGCACCCAGCGTGTTGCCGTGGTAGCTCTGGCGGCGCGCGATGAAGTGCGTGCGCTCGGGCTGGCCGATCTCCACGAAGTACTGGCGCGCCATCTTGAGCGCGGCCTCCACGGCCTCGGAGCCGCCGCTGACCAAGTAGGCGTGGCTGGTGCCTTCGGGCGCGCCGCGCACCAGTTCCTGCCCCAGTTCCTCGGCCACCGCAGTGGTGAAGAAGCTGGTGTGGGCATAGGCCAGCCGGTCGATCTGGTCATGCATGGCGGCGATCACGTCGGGATGACCGTGGCCCAGCGAGGACACGGCCGCGCCGCCCGAGGCATCGATATAGCTGCGCCCCTGCGCGTCGCGTATCTCCAGGCCGCTGGCGGCGACGGCAACGGAGGGCGTGTGGTGCAGGTGACGATGGAACACATGGCTCATGGCAGTTCTTTCAAGGAACAAATGTTTCATCACATTATTTGACGGAACATTTGTTCCGTCAACAGAGATTTCAACCACAGCCGTTCCAAGCCGGCCCGCGCCTGGGCTACAGTCGGCGCAGCCAACACCGCCCTTTTCCTCTCCTTCCTCCTGAAAACCCATGTCCGTTCAAGACGACATCCGCCAGCGATTTGCCGAGCTGAGCCCTGCCCTGCAACAGGTGGCCCGCTTCGTGCTGGAGCATCCCAACGATGTGGTCACGGCCTCCATGCGCAGCGTGGGCACGCGCGCCGGCAGCCCGCCCGCCACGCTGGTGCGGTTTGCGCAGTGGCTGGGTTTTGACGGCTGGCCGCAGCTCAAGCAGGCCTTCGCGCAGGACATGGGTCTGGGCAGCGACGAGGCCTACGGCCAGCGCGCCAAGGCCCTGGTGGGCCGCGCTGGCGACCATGACCTGGTGGGCGAGACCTTCGAGGTGCACCGCCGCAATCTGGAGGCCACCGAGCGGCGCCTGGGCGATGCGTTGCAGCAGGCCTGCGCACTGCTGGAAAAGGCCCGCAGCGTGCATGTGGCGGGCTTTCGCGCCAGCTACCCCGTGGCCTTTTCCTTCGTCTATGTGTACCGGCTGCTGCGCGCCAGCGTGCACCTGCTGGACGGCCAGGGCGGCACGCTGGAGATGCAATGCCGCGCCATGGAGCGCGGCGACGCCCTGCTGGTAGTCGCCTTTGCGCCCTACTCGCGCGAGGCGCTGGCCGTGGCCCAGGCCGCGAGGGACGCGGGCTGCCGCATCGTGGCGCTGGCCGACAGCCCCGCCTCGCCCCTGGCGCTGCTGGCCGACGCCACGCTGCTGTTTTCGCTGCACAGCCCGTCGTTCTTCCCCTCCATCACCTCGGCCGTGGCGCTGTCCGAGGCCCTGGTGGAACTGCTGGCCAGCCGCGCCGGCAAAGGCGTGGTGCAGCGCATCGACCAGGCCGAGGAGCAATTGTTTGCCAGCGGTGCGTATCTGGAGGCACCTCGGTCGAGGAAAGCCGGTCGCGACTAGCCCAAGGCCGAAGCCGCCATTTGCGCCACAGCCATCGCAGCGCCAGGATCGTCACCGTCTTCCATGCTCCAGACGACAGACAGCCCCGACCAGGCCAGCACCCATTGCAGCAGGCGCCTTTGCTCTATGCCCGAGACTTCGGCAATGGTGGCCATGCGGCGCGCAAAGCGCCCCGGCGCCAGTGCGCTGGCGCGGTCGGGATTGCTCAGGATGTTGGCGTAGTCGAAGCCGCGCTCGCCGTACAGGCCCTTGGGGTCGATGGCCAGCCAGCCCAGGGGGCCGAAGTCCAGCACATTGCCGTGGTGAAGGTCACCATGCAGCACGGTCACGTCGCGCGGTGCGGCCAGCAGCTCGCGCGCCGTGGTGGCGCACAGGCCGAGCAGGCTGGCGGTTCCATGGCCTTGTGCAAGCAATGCATGGAACCACTGCGTCAGCGGCACCAGGGGTGGCAACGCCTTGGCGCGCGGCAGGTGCAGGCGCTTGGCAGCGGTGCACAGGATGCGCGAGGCCTCCTCATCGCGCTCGCCACGGGCCATCTCCACCAGCGATTCGGGTCCTGTGGCGCGCAGCATCAGCAGGGCCGGCCCCTCATGGGCCAGCACGGGCGCGGCACCATCGCCATTCCACCAGGCCATCAGCTGGGCGCCGGCCACTTCCTCGGGCTCCTGGGCGATCTTGAGCATGGCGGGCGTGCCGCCCTGGCGCACGGGCAACAACACGCCGCGCGGCGTGGACAGGGGCTGACCATCGATGGTCAAAGCCCAGCGGCTCAGATACGGCGCATGTAGAGACATTTTTTTCTGGCGGGCGATCAGGCAGACGCAGCTTGCCCCCGCAGCCGTGGCAGGGCCAGCCACTGCCCGTCGATGGCGCGGATGCGCAGCCGGTGCTCGAACACGGCCTCCAGCGCCGCATGCGTGGCCAGGTCGGCGCAGGCGCCCTGATGCATCACCTGCCCCTTGTCGAGAATGACCAGGTCCTGGGCCTGCAAGGCCATCGATATCTCATGCAGCACGCTGACCACGGTGCGGCCCTGGGCGACCAGGGCCTGCACGCATTCGAGCCAGTCGGCCTGATGCGGCGGGTCGAGGTTGGCCAGGGGTTCGTCCATCAGCAGCACGCGGGCTTGCACGGCCAGGGCGCGCGCCAGCAGCACGCGCTGGCGCTCCCCGCCCGAGAGACTGCCCACGCTGCGCATGCGCCAGTCCCAGCCCTGGGTCTGGCGCAGGGCCTGCTCCACGGCGGCATGGTCTGCCTGGCTGGGCGCAGCCAGCCAGCCCTGGTGCGGCAGGCGGCCCAGCATGACCACGTCCTGGACCCGCATGTCGCCGGCCACGGGCTGGTTCTGGCCCAGCCAGGCGAGCGAGCAGGCCCGTTCGCGCGCACTCCATTGCCGCAGCGGGCGGCCCAGGAGCTCCACCTCGCCTTGCACGCCAGCGCCGGACTCCATGCCTGCCAGGGCGCGCAGCAGCGTGGATTTCCCGGCGCCATTGGGGCCGACGATGGCGGTCCAGCGGCCGGCGGGCAGGGCCAGGTTCAGGCCGCTGAGGACCTGTCGATCGCCCAGGCGAACCTTCAGGGCGCGCGCTTGCAGGGCGGGGGCCAGTGCCGTCATGCGCCCTCCCCGCCGCGCAGGGCGTGGCGGCGGTGCATGAGCCACAGCAGGTAGCTGCCGCCCAGCAGGGCCGTGAGTGCGCCCACGGGCAGCTCCTGCGGGGCGATGAGCCAGCGCGCCAGCAGGTCGGCTGCCAGCAGCAGCACGGCACCCATGCCCGCGCTGAGCACCAGCAGCCAGCGGTGCATGGACCGCACCATGGAGCGCACCAGATGCGGCGCGGCCAGGCCGACGAAGGCGATCAGCCCGGTCTGCGCCACGGCCGTGCCCGTGGCCAGGGCCAGCAGCAAGATGAGCACCATGCGCAGCGGCGCCAGCGGCAGGCCCAGGCTGTGGGCCGTGGCCTCGCCCAGGGACAGGCCGTCGAGCACGCGGCCCAGGCACCAGGCGCCCAGGGTGGTGGCCAGCAGCACGGCCAGCATCAGCGCGCAGGCGCCCCAGCCGATGAAGGAGGTGCTGCCCAGCATGAAGGCCTGCATGGCCTGCATGATGTCCGGGTTCATCAGCAGCACCAGCGATGCGGCCGCGCCCAGAACCACCCCCACCACCACACCGGCCAGCAGCAGGCGCATGGTGTTGTGCACGCCCTGGGCCAGCACCAGGGTCAGCAGCACGGCCAGGGCCGCGCCCGCAAAGGCCGCGCCCGTGACACCCAGACGTGCCAGGCCCGCCAGTGCGAAGGGCGAGGCGCCCAGCGCCGCCATGCTCAATGCAACGCCCAGCGAGGCGCCCGAGGCACTGCCCAGCAGATAGGGATCGGCCAGCGGGTTGCGGAACACGCCCTGGGCGATGGCCCCGGCCAGCCCCAGCAGGCCGCCGGCCAGCCATGCGCCCGCCGTGCGGGGCAGCCGGATCTCGGTGACGATCTGCCAGGACAGCGGATCGCTGCGCGCCGCCCACATGCTCTCCCAGCCCGTGCTGCCCACGCCCGCGCCCAGCAGCATGAGCAGGGCACTCACGACCAGCAGGGCCAGTGCCATCCAGGGCGCAGCCAGGCCGCTGTGGTGCCTGCGGGCCTGCCTCACCGTGCGGCCCCGTTCAGGCAGCGCGCCATCAGCGCAGCGCCCTCGGCCATGCGCGGGCCGGCGCGCACCAGCACGTCCAGCTCGGCTGGCACAAAGCGACAGACGCGCCCGGCCTGCATGGCACGCAGGCGGCCCCAGCCCGGATAGGGCTCGCCCGATGTGCCCAGGCTGCGGTCGCCGCCCAGGATGAAGTCCGGGTCGGCGCGCACCACGAATTCAGGGTTGATGCGCGGGAACGGCCCCAGCTGCGCACCCACGATGTTGCGCATGCCCAGGCGCGCCAGGGTCTCGCCGATGAACGAAGACTCGCCTGCGGCAAAGGGGCCGCGGTTGACCTCGAAGTACACGGTCTGCCCGCGCAGCGCGGGGGCCATGCTGCGCTCCACGTCCTGCATGCGCGCCTCGATGGCGGACCAGACACGGTCGGCGCCCTGCGCGGGCGGCAGGTCCAGCAACTGGCCCACGGTGCGCAGCACGGCCTGCGCATCGGCATGGGTGCGCGGCTCCAGCGCCACCACCTTGAGGCCCAATGCCTGCAGCCGCGCCACCGAGCGCGAGGCCATGGACACCAGCACCAGATCGGGCTTGAGCGCGACGATGGCCTCGATATTGGGATCCATGCCGCCGCCCACCACGGGCAGGGTCTTCACATGGGCCGGCCAGTTCGAATAGCGGTCCACGCCAACCAGGCGCTGGCAGCCGCCCAGCTCGCACACGGTCTCGGTCAGCGAGGGCAGCAGGCTGACGATGCGCTGCGGCGGCTGTGGCAGCTCCACCGGAACGCCCCGCCCGTCCGTGACCCGGATGGCAGCCTGCGCCGCAGACAGCGCCAGTGCCAACGCCAGGCCCCACAGGGCGAGACGCCATGGCCTCACGGCTGCGGGCCCTTGAGCGCCAGCGGCAGGCCGGCGCACATCAGCGTGACGGTTTCACAGCTTTGCGCCGCACGCTGGTTGAGCACACCCAGCGCATCCACAAAGGCCCTCACCTGCGATCCCAGCGGGATCACGCCCAGGCCGATCTCGTTGCCGACCAGGATCACCGGGCCGGGCGCAGCTTGCAAGGCGGCCAGAAAGGCCGTGCATTGGCCCTCCCATCCGCGCGCCAGTTCCTCGGAAGGCTGGGCCGGCATCATCCAGTTGGTCAGCCACAGCGTCAGGCAGTCCACCACCAGCAGGCGCTGCGGCGTGCTGTGCCGCGTAAGCATGGCGGCCAGGTCCAGCGGCTCCTCAAGCGTGGCCATGCCGGGCACGCGCTCGGCGCGGTCGCGCCGGTGGCGGGCGATGCGCTCGCGCATTTCATCGTCCCAGGGCTGGCCGGTGGCGATCAGCGCGGCCTCGCGGTCCAGGGCGCCATCGAGCCAGGCGCGGGCCAGCAATTCGGCACGGCGCGACTTGCCGCTTTTCTGGCCGCCCAGAATGAGTTGGCTGCGCGCAAGCGAATAGGTGGATATCTGGTCGGTCATGACGCCTGGCCTGCGGGAATGTCAGCGCCCAGCAGCGCCGCCACGGCGCGCGGCTGCGAGGCAAACCAGGCATGGAAATAGCTGGCGTGCACGCTGCCCTGGCGGTACAGCGCCTCGCCCCGGTCGGGCTGGGGAGCCTGGCCAGGGCGGCTGCTGCGCCCGGCCTCGGCCATGGACGTGTCCAGCCGGCTGTAGTGGAAGGTGTGGCCGCGCAACAGGCCCCAGGGCGTAGGCAGTTGCTGCATGCCCAGGCCGGCCAGGCGCGGCTGCATGCGTGCATGGCCGGGCAACAGGCCCCAGAGGTCCGTGGTCCGGCCCGCAGTGTCGGTCAGTCGTTCGCACAGCGCGAGCATACCGCCGCACTCGGCCCAGACCGGCCGGCCGGCAGCCACGTGGGCGGCAATGTCACCGCGCAGCGCGGCATGGGCGGCCAGCGCGTCCAGGTGCAGTTCGGGATAGCCGCCGGGCAGCCACAGCGCATCGCACTGCGGCAGGCGCTCTGCGGCCAGGGGCGAGAAGAAGGCAATCCGCGCACCCATGGAACGCAGGCAGTCGAGGTTGGCCTGGTAGATGAAGCTGAAGGCCGCATCACGCGCCACCGCCACGGTGCGGCCCGCCAGCCAGGGCTGCACGGCTTCGGCAGGTTCCGGGCACGGTTCAAAGTCCACGGACCAGTCCTGCCAGCTGGCGCCCTGCCCCGCTTCGGCCTGCCAGGGCAACTGGCCCAGCGGCGTGGCCAGCAGCGCATCGGCGGCCACGTCCAGGCGCTGCAGGGCATCGTCCAGCTCATGCGCGGCAACCAGGCCCAGGTGCCGCTCGGGCAGCAGCGAGGTGGCGCCTGCGCCCTGCACCCGCGCCAGCGCGCCCAGCCACAACGAAGGCTCGCGCAGGCCGGCACGCAGCAGGTCGGCATGGTGGGCGCTGCCCACGCGGTTGGCCAGCAGGCCGGCCCAACGCAGGCCCGGCCGGTAGTGCTGCAGGCCATGGGCCAGTGCGCCAAAGGTGCCGGCCATGCCCGAGGCGTCGATCACGGCCAGCACCGCCAGGCCCAGCCGCTCGGCCACATCGGCAGCGCAGGGCGTGCCGTCGAACAGGCCCATGACGCCTTCCACCAGGATGAGGTCGGCCTCGCAGGCGGCGGCGTGCAGGCGCGCACGCATGTCGGCCTCGCCCGTCATCCACAGATCGACGCTGTGCACGGGCGCGCCGCTGGCCAGCTCGTGCCAGTGCGGGTCCAGGAAGTCAGGGCCGCACTTGAACACGCGCACACGGCGCCCCTGGCGCGCATGCAGCCGCGCCAGCGCAGCCGTCAGCGTGGTCTTGCCCTGGCCCGAGGCCGTGGAAGTGATCAGCAGCGCCGGGCAGCGTGCCCCGCCCCGGCCAAGGTCAATATTCATGTGTATTTGTTTGCTCCGTGCGACGCTGCCTTGAACCGGCCGCTCCGCCAACGCGGCGCATTGTAGTGCGCACCCCCGCCGTATCCGCACCCCACCCGCACCGCGCCCGCAACCAATGCTTACGCATTACACCCCGCCGAAGCAGACGCGTCCTACACATGGCGCTACGATTTTGTGAGACAGTCTGCCGCCTGCGCTCGAATACCTGAGCACGGCGCTGACGTCAAGCCTTCTAAGCCCCCCTGCTATCAGGTTTCCTCGGATACTTCCACGGAATGCGCTCACTTCGTTCGCACGTCCTACAATCTCAGCGTCTATGACCTCCCAGACTTCCCTCGACCACATTGCAGAGCGCGTGGAGCGCCTGCTGGTTCGCCACGAGGAACTGCAACGCACGAATGCGCTACTCGCCGAACAGGTGGCGGCCCTGACCCAGGAGCGTGATTCACTGCGCTCGCGGCTCAACGCCGCCCGGGCCCGCGTCGATGCCCTGATCGAGCGCCTGCCCTCCAACCAGGGGGCTTGACCCCCTTCGCAACCGCCGACGCCCGAACGCCCATGAAGCAGATCGAAGTGCAAATCCTGCAGCAAAGCTATGTGCTGACCTGCCCCGATGGCCAGGAAGAGCGTCTGCTCGAGGCCGTGCGCCGTGTGGACACGGCCATGACCCGGATCCGCGACAGCGGCAAGGTCCGCTCGCGCGAGCGCGTGGCCGTGCTGTCCGCGCTGAACATGGCCTTCGACGTGCTGGACCGCGAAGCGCAGGAAAGCGCCATGGCCACGGCCCAGGCCGAAATGCAGTCCCTGCATGACGAGGTCACTTCGCAGCATGCCGCCCAGTCCCTGCCGCCCGAGCCCAGCCCCGAGGAACTGGCCGAGCGCCAGCGCCAGCAGGCCCTTGCCGAGCAACTGGTGCTGCGCCTGGACCAGGCCCTGGAAAGCGATGCTCGGCTGCTCTGAGCCGCTGCACTCCCCGTCTACCAACGGCCTCTTCGGAGGCCGTTTTTCATGGCATCGGCCATGTCAATGGAAAGCCCATGCCGTTCAAAGAACTTGATTGCGGGCCTGCTCAATCGCCGTAGAATGGAGGCGTCTGCAAACCCGCCGGGCTTTATAGTTCCTTGGACCAATGCTCTATGAGCCCGGGCTTGGTACATTGCCATTCGAGCGTGATCGTCTCGCGTTAGATGAACCCAACGTCTGGCTGCCCTTGCCCCCCTGAACCCCGGTTCAGGATGACGGCCCGGTGGTCTTTGCAGACACCTGATTCCAACCCGGCGCACCTCCACGGTGCGCCGGGTTTTTTGTTGCCCGCCCCTCCCCGCCCATCCACTACCGACCTTCTGCCGCATGCCTGACCTGCTGTTTCTCGAACTGGCCCTGCTGGGCCTGTGCTCCGGTTTCCTGGCCGGCCTGCTGGGAGTGGGCGGCGGCATGGTGCTCGTGCCGTTTCTGACCTACTTTCTCGACAAGCGCGGGGTCGGCCCGGATCTGTCCGTGAAGATGGCGATCGCCACGGCCATGGCCACCATCGTGTTCACCTCGATCTCCAGCCTGCGCGCCCACCACGGTCGTGGCGCCGTGCGCTGGGACATCGTGCGCAGCCTGGCGCCGGGCATCATCACGGGCGGCCTGCTCGCCAGCCTGGGCGTTTTCGCGCTGCTGCGCGGCAAGTACCTGGCGCTGTTCTTTGGCGTATTCATCGGCTACATGGCGCTGCGCATGCTGCGCAGCAACAGCCAGCCCACGGCCACGCGCGCCCTGCCGGGGCCGCTGGGGCTGTACGGCGCGGGCACGGGCCTGGGCTTCATCTCGGGGCTGGTGGGTGCGGGCGGGGCCTTCATCAGCGTGCCCTTCATGATGCGCTGCTCGGTGCCCATGCACATGGCCGTGGGCACCAGCGCGGCACTGGGGTTTCCGATTGCCGTGGTGAATGCGGCGGGCCTGATCTTCACCGGCGCGGGCGACGCGGGGCGCCCCGAATACTCGCTGGGCTACCTGTGGCTGCCGGCCCTGCTGGCCCTGGCCTGCTGCAGCGTGCTGACGGCACCGCTGGGGGCACGGGCCGCGCACCGGCTGCCCGTGGGCCAGCTCAAGCGCATCTTTGCCACGCTGCTGTTCGGCCTGGCGGCCTACATGCTCTGGAAGGGCTTGAGCGCAGGCAGCTGAGCGCTCGCGGCCTGGGCCATTCTCTGCCGGTAGGCGATGGCGCCAATGCCGGCGCGCTGCGCCTGCAGGCATTCGCCGAACTGCTCGCGCGGCAGGCCAGGCGCGCACAGGAAGCCCTGGAAGTAGTGGCCCTGCATGCGGTGGATGGCCGTCAGCTGCTCGTGCGTTTCCACGCCCTCGGCCACGATCTCCACGCCCAGCGCCAGACCCAGGCTGATGATGGCGCCGACGATGGCCTGGTCGCCCTCGTCGCTGGGCAGGCCGCGCACGAAGCTCTGGTCGATCTTGATCTTGGAGATGGGCAGCTTCTTCAGGTAGGCCAGGTTGGAGTAGCCAGTGCCGAAGTCGTCAATCACCATGCCCACGCCCAGGTCGGCGATCTGGCATACGCGCAGCGCCATGTCCTGGGCGTCCTGCAGCAAGATGCTTTCCGTCAGCTCCAGCTCCAGCAGCTGGGGTGTCAGGCCGTAGCTGCGCAGCAGCTCGGTCACCCGCTCGACAAAGCCTGACTGGCGGAACTCCAGCGCCGACACGTTGACCGAGACCTTGATGGGCATGCCCTGCTGCTGCCAGCGTGCAGCCTCCTGCACGGCCTGCTCCATGACCCAGGCGCCCAGCGTGACGATGTAGCCCGACTCCTCGGCCAGCGGGATGAAGACACCCGGCGAGACCACGCCGAATTCGGGATCGGTCCAACGCAGCAGCGCCTCGGCGGCGACGATGCGGTCGCTGTCTATGTGCACCTGGGGCTGGAAGTAGACCGCCATGCGGCCATGCTCCAGCGCCTGGCGCATGGCATGCTCCAGCTTCATGCGCGACAGCAGGCCGGCGCTCATCTGCGGCTGGTAGAAGCTGAAATGGCCCCGGCCCCGTTCCTTGACGCGGTACATGGCGGTGTCTGCCTGGCGGATCAGCTCATCCAGCGTGAGGCCATCGGCTGGATACTGGGCCACGCCGATGCTGCACTGCACGGAGAAACCCAGGCCGTCGAGCAGGAAGGGGCGCTCCATCTCCTGCAGGATGCGCTTGGCCACCGACGCGGCCAGCTCGGCGTTGCAGCCCTGCAGATAGAGCACGAACTCGTCGCCACCCAGGCGGCACAGGATGTCCACGGGCCGCATGCAGTCGCTCAGGCGCTGCGCGACCAGCTTGAGCACGCGGTCGCCGAACTGGTGGCCCAGCGAGTCGTTGATGATCTTGAAGCGGTCCAGGTCGATGAACAGGATGCTGAACACCGTGCCGCCTGCGCGCGCGGCCTCGATGGCTGCATCCACGCGCTCCGTGAGGTTCAGGCGGTTGGGCAGGCCGGTGAGCGCGTCGCTGTAGGCCAGCTGTTCAATGCGCTGCTGGGCCACGCGCTGCTGCGTGAGGTCGCGCATGAAGCCGATGCTCTGCACCACGTCGCCCTGCGCGTTGCGCAGCGGCACCCATGACAGGCGCACGGCGCAGCGCGCGCCGCCGGCCTGGCGCAACCACAGGTCGCCCTCCCAGAAGCCGCCCTGGTGCCACTGGATGCGGGCCAGGTCGCCCAGGGTGTCGGCCTGGCCTTCGGAGGCCTCGAACAGCGACTCCACCGTGCGCCCCTGCACGGGCATGCCGCCCAGCAGGCGCTCGCAGGCCGGGTTGGTGCGGGCCACATCCATGTAGCCGTCGGCAATGAAGATGCCGTCCAGGCTGGATTCGAAGACGCGCGCGGCCAGCTCCAGGCCCGCCTGGGTCTGGGCCTCGGCCGTGATGTCGCGAAAGGAAAAGATCCGCCCCATGGGCAGGCCCCGGCGCAGCTGGGGCACGGCGCGGCGCTCCAGGATGCGCCCGTCGCGCAGGTCCAGCACGTCGGCCGCCTCCATCAGGGGCTGGGCCGACAGCAGCTTCAACTGGCGCGCATAGGATTCGGCATCGCGCACCTGGCTGGCCAGGTGGTCGAGGATGGCCACGTCGTTGCGGCGCACCAGCAGCGCCTCGGGAATGCCCCAGAGCGTGGCAAAGCGGTGATTGAAGGCGCGGATGCGGCCATCGGGATCGCAGACCAGGATGGCGTCGGCCGCGGACTCCAGCGTGGCGCGCAGCTCACCCAACAGGCTCTCGAACTCGGCCTCGTGCAAGGCCTGCTCGCGCCGGTCCAGCATGCTGACCAGCAGCACCTCGCCGTCGAGCGCGCGCACGCGCATCTCCACGGGCGCCAGCTGGCCATCGGCGCGGCGCACCTCGGCAATGAACTGGGCTCCGGCCTGCCAGTTGAAGGGATCGCTCCAGAAAGCCTGCTGCTGCGGCGTGGCGGCCAGCACCTGCACGGGCAGGCCCGGGGCCGCATCGGCCTCATAGCCGGTGACGGATTCGCTGGCGGCGTTGGCGCGCAGCACCTTCAGGGTGCGCGCATCGATCAGCCACAGGGCCTCCTGCAGTGCATCGAGCAGGCGGGGCCAGGCGCGGTTCAGCGCTTGCTTGTTCAAGACGCCACCTTCGGTGGATCCAACTCCACCGCCCGTTCAAAGTAATAGCAGACACGCCGGCGCGGCGACAGGTAGTCCAGCGCATCGCGCGGCAGTTGCGCGGGCGCCACTCCCCGGCGTATGCCCAGCTCGGGAAACAGCTCCAGCGCCAGCACGGGCGCCTGCGCGGCTGGCACGCCGGCATCGTGCACCATCACCGAGGGCTTGAGCGGGCGTGATGCATTCACGGACATGACCATGGCATGGCGCCCGTCGGTCAGCTCCACCACCGAGCCCGGGGGGAACACACCCATCATGCGGATGAAGCCATTGAGCACGGGCGCGGCGAACTTGTCGCGCAGCCGGCTGAACAGCATGGACAGGGCCTCGTGCGGCGTATGCGGCGTCTGTGCATCGCCGGGATTGCACAGGCGGTCGTAGCTGTTGACCAGGGCCAGGATCTGGCCCGTGAGCTCCATGTCTTCGGCCACCAGGCTCAGCGGGAACCCCGTGCCGTCGGCCCATTCATGGTGCTGGGCGATGGCCGTGGTGACCTGGGCCGACAGGCCCATGCGCATGGCAATGGCCACGGATTCGCCCACATGGCGCTCGTAGCGCTCGCGCAGGGCGTCGGGCACGGAAGGCTCCAGGGCCAGGCCGTGCATGCCTTCGACACCGGCCACGGGCTTGCCCGCGTCATGCAGCAGCGCCGCCAGGCCCAGGTCGCGCAGCAGCGATTCCTGCAGGCCCAGGGCCCGGCCCAGCAGCAGGCTGAGCACGGTCACGTTGACGGCATGCACGCTCTGGCTACTGCCCACGCCATCGGACAGCAGGTGAATGGCCACGTCCTGCGGGCCCGCCAGTTCGGCCAGGCAGCCATCGACCAGGGCCTCGGTGGGCATGCGCGCCTGCTCGGGCGCGCTGGCGATGGTGGTCTCTATGGCCACATAGCCGCGCTCCACCTTCTGAAAGCGCGCATTGCAGTCCTCCAGCCGGCCGCGCCAGTCGGGCACGGACAGCAGCAGCGGTGCTGGCGCAGGTTCGGTGGGTGCAGGCTCGGGGGCCGCCACGACGGGCGGCAGCTCCTGCGGCGGCGGGGTGCGCACCTCGGCGGGCCAGGTGTCGCTTTTGTGCGGGACACAGCGCACCACCTCCAGGCCCAGGGATTTCAGGGTCTGGATCTGTGCGCTGGAGGTGATCTTGAAGCTGCTGACCGGAAAGGGATGGTTCAGCCACCCAACATCGAGCTGGACAAACATGCCCGGACGGAGGTCTCGGATATCGATGAGGACGGAATGGTTCACGCGCGGCAACGGCCCCGAGGCTGAAGGAATCGGCAATATGTAAGCCGATGATTCGGGCATTATCTCCAGTTCTGAGGGCCTCGCAGCCAATCCGCGACCCCAGGTGCCAAGTCTGGCCTCAGCTGTTGCTCAACGGCACCAGAGGCTGGGCTTGTAGATCAGGTCCATCCACAGCGCCCAGACGGCCACGCCCACCAGCATCAGGCCGGCCAGGCGCGTGCCCCATTCGGCGCGCAGGCCGTTCAGGCGCTGCCGGCCCAGCCGCCACAGCCAGGGTCCGGCCACCAGCCACAGGCCGCTGCCCACGCCAAAGGCCGCCATGGCCAGCGCGCCCTGCAACGGGCCGCCGCTGAGCGCGGCGACCAGCACGGCCGAATACAGCAGTCCGCAAGGCATGAGCGCCCAGGCATAGCCTGCCGCCAGCGTGCCGCCCGGCGCCGACACCCAGGGCTGCACGCGCCGCCAGGCGGCGCGGCCGGCAGACTCCAGCCAGGCGGGCTGGCGGGCCTGCACCATCATGGCCAGGCCCCAGGCCATCACGGCGACATGGGTCAGCGTCCAGAACGGCTGCAGCGCCGTGGTCTGGCTGGTGAGCCAGGACAGGCTCTCCATGGCCAGGGCAGACGCAGCGCCCAGGCTGGCATAGCCGGCCAGACGGCCGCCGTGGAACAGCGCCGTGCGCAGCCACAGCCGGCTTTGCAATCCATGCACGGCCACCACCTGCGAGCCGCCGCCCTGCCCCGCCCCGCCCGTGACCACGCCGCAGGGCGCAGCGCACATGGCAAGGCAATGGGGCCCGCCGACGAGCCCCATGATCAAAGCGGTCCAGAGCAGCGACAACAGCATGGGGCCTAGATGATCCTCGAAAACCGCGCCCGGTTCTTGTCCGCCTGCAGATATCGGTCAAACAGCATGGCCACGCCGCGCACGAAGTACCAGCCCATGGGCGTGACCTGGAAGCCCTCGTCGCTGATCTGCACCAGGCCCTTGGCCTGCAGGTCCTCCAGGGCCGCCATCTCGGGCGCGAAGTACTCGCGAAAGCCCAGCAGCCAGGCCTGCTCCATGGGCTCGAACAGCACGGCGCCCTGGCACATGATGGCCATGATGACGGCGCGGCGCACCAGGTCGTCGCGCGACAGCGCCAGGCCACGCACCACGGGCAGGTGGCTGGCGTCGATGGCGTCGTAGTACTCCTCCAGCGTCTTGGCGTTCTGGCTGTAGCTGGCACCCACCTTGCCGATGGCCGACACGCCCAGCGCAATCAGGTCGCAGTCGGGCTGGGTGCTGTAGCCCTGGAAGTTGCGGTGCAGCCGGCCCTGGCGCTTGGCCACGGCCAGCGAGTCCTCGGGCAGGGCGAAGTGGTCCATGCCCACGTAAACATAACCACCGTCCATGAACGCGGCGATGGAACGCGACAGCATGGCCAGCTTGTCGGCCCCCTGGGGCAGATCCTCGGCCGCAATGCGCCGCTGCGGCTTGAAGCGCTCGGGCAGGTGGGCATAGGCATAGAGCGCGATGCGGTCGGGCCGCAGCGCGTTGACCTGGGCCAGCGTGCGCTCGAAGGATTCGGGCGTCTGCTTGGGCAGGCCGTAGATCAGGTCCACGTTGATGGAGGCAAAGCCCAGCTGCCGCGCGGCCGCCACCAGCTCGAACACCTGCTCGGCCGGCTGCACGCGATGAACCGCGATCTGCACCTGTTCGTCAAAGTCCTGCACACCGAAGCTCAGGCGGTTGAAGCCCAGCTCCTTGAGCACGGCCAGGCGCTCGACGCTGACGGTGCGCGGATCGACCTCGATGGAGTACTCGCCACCCGGCTCCAGCTTGAAATGCTCGCGCAACAGGCCCATCAGCGTGCGCAACTCGTCGTCGGAGAAGAAGGTGGGCGTGCCGCCGCCCAGGTGCAGCTGGCTGACGGTCTGGCCCTTGCCGCAATGGGCAGTATGCAAGGCCATCTCGCGCGCCAGGTAGTCCAGGTAGACGGCGGCGCGATCGTGGTGGCGCGTCACGATCTTGTTGCAGGCGCAGTAGTAGCAAAGCGACTCGCAAAAGGGCACGTGCACATACAGCGACAAAGGCATGGCACGCGCTGCGGTACTCGATTTGCGTTGTTGCAGCGCCAGGATATAGTCCTCTGCACCAAAGGCCTCGACAAAGCGGTCGGCGGTAGGGAACGAGGTGTATCGGGGCCCCGGTACGTCAAAGCGACGCAGCAGCTCTGGGGTGACAGCGGTCATGGGTTTTTTCCTCTAATACCTCGACTGTGCCGCAGCACATCGGTCATGTCCTTGACTCATATCAAGAGTTGTTTGAGGGACTGCTGCGACAATTTGATCCAACTCATCGCAATCCACGAGGTCACCGCCGGCACGCTGTGTGCCGCTGATGTTTATCACTCCATGAACCTTCAGACCATCAAAGCCTCCTGCTCCAACTGCAACCTGCGCGAACTGTGCATGCCCATGGGCCTGGATGCCGAGCAGATGCAGCGCATCGACGACATCGTGGCCACGCGCCGCAAGGTCAAGCGCGGAGGCCTGCTGTTTCGCAACGGCGAGACATTCACCTCGCTGTACGCCATCCGCACCGGCTTCTTCAAGACCTGCGTGGCCACCGAGGACGGACGCGACCAGGTCACAGGCTTTCAGATGGCCGGCGAGATCATCGGCCTGGACGGCATCGTCAACGACCACCACACCTGCGATGCCGTCGCGCTGGAAGACGCCGAAGTCTGCGTCATGCCCTTCGACAAGCTGGAAGACCTGTCGCGCGAGGTCACGGCCCTGCAAAACCATGTGCACAAGGTCATGAGCCGCGAGATCGTGCGCGAGCACGGCGTGATGCTGCTGCTGGGCAGCATGCGCGCCGAAGAGCGCCTGGCCGCCTTCGTGCTCAACCTGGTGCAGCGCCTGCATGCGCGGGGCTTTTCCAAGTCCGAACTGGTGCTGCGCATGACGCGCGAGGAAATCGGCAGCTACCTGGGCCTGAAGCTGGAGACGGTGAGCCGCACCTTCTCCAAGTTCGCGGACGACAACATCATCGAGGTGCGCCAGCGCCATCTGCGCATCCTGGACACGGAGGCGCTCAAGCGCATCGTCAACAGCCAGCAGTGCCAGTGAGGCTGCAAGGGCGGCAAGCATTCATCCGCCAATGAACAAGGCCCGCGACAGCGGGCCTTGTTCATTGCGGCGGGCTCTCGCTCAGTCCCGCCCCAGCCCCTGCATGGCCAGGTCCGGGTCGGGCTCGGAGACCACGCCGTCATTGAGATCGCGGGCCGAGCGGCCCAGCATGGTGGTCATCAGGCTGGAGAGCATGGTCACGCCCCAGAAGGCAAAGAAGGCCAGCGTGTAGATGCCCTGGCGCGACCAGCCCAGGTCGCCGAGCCAATGCAGCTCCAGCGGGTCCACAAAGGCAAAAACCAGCATCTCCATCACGGCGGCTGCCAGAAAGGCAGGCCAGGCAATCCACATCCAGCGTTGGGCCAACATCAGCGATCTCCTTGTGCTGTCGAGGGGTCGCCTTCATTGTGCGCCGCGCCAACGCATGGCGCCAAGCCCCGCAGCGCCCTGCACGCCTGTAGGAAACCCTCACCCGTCGCGAATGCCGGAGATGCGATCCGCCATGCAAAAAGGCCGCGACTGCGGCCTCTTGCAGGGGTGCACGGCGATCAGCGGTCGGTGGGGTGATCGTGCGCGGGCGTGGCCGCATGGTTGCGGCCGGTGACGGCGGGCGCCATGCTCTTGGGCACTTCGCGCACGCCATCGGCACGCTCGTTGATCTTGATGCCGTTGCGGTAGTAGTCGGGGTCGATCACGGGATCGGCGCCATTGATGGCGATGATGGCCGTGATCACGGCAGCGACCACCACGGCCGCCGGGCCGGCCACCACCAGCCAGACATGGCCGAACTTCCACCAGGGCTTGCCGGCGTCGGGGTGCGAGGGAGCCTGCGCGGGCGCGGACACTGCGGGACTGGAAGACATGGGAAACCTCTTTCTTTCAGGCGGCAGGCGCGGACCGTGCCGCGCCTGCCAGGAACATCACCGGGGCACCAGGAAGACGGCCTTTTCGGACGCGCGTCCCGCGCCTGAATGCACGGCATCGATATCGAAGAATACGGTGTGCGAGCCCGGCTCGGCCGAACCGTAGGGAATCTGCAGGCGCGCCGCAATGCCGCGCGTCTCGGCCGGGCCGACCTCGACTTCCTGCTCGGACGCCAGCTCCAGCCCATCGAGGCCATGGGCGCTGATGCGGTAGCGCTGGGCCTGCTCGGTGGCATTCATGATCTGCAGGCGGTAGACATTCTCCAGCTTGCCGCCCGCCACGATGCGCGACAGCGAGGCGCGGTCGCGGATCACGTCCACCTTGACCGACTGGCGCAGCGCCAGGCTCACGATCATGGCCACGCTCAAGCCGATCAGCACGGCCGAGTAGATCAGCACGCGCGGACGGAAGATGCGGCGCAGCACCTGGGCACGCCGCCACAGGCCGGCCATGGCGTTCTGCGTGGTCAGGCGGATCAGGCCGCGCGGGTACTCCATCTTGTCCATGATGGAATTGCAGGCGTCTATGCACAGGCCGCAGCCAATGCATTCGTATTGCAGACCGTTGCGGATGTCGATGCCCACGGGGCAGACCTGCACGCACATCTTGCAGTCGATGCAGTCGCCCAGGCCCTGGGCCTTGTAGTCCACCTTCTTGGTGCGCGGCGCACGCGGCTCGCCCCGGCCCGTGTCGTAGCTGACGATCATGGTGTCCCGGTCGAACATGGCGCTCTGAAAGCGCGCATAGGGGCACATGTACTTGCAGACCTGCTCGCGCATGTAGCCCGCGTTGCCATAGGTGGCAAAGCCGTAGAACAGCACCCAGAACATCTGCCAGCTGCCCTGCAGCGCCAGCAGCTCGCCGCCCAGCTCGCGGATGGGCACGAAGTAGCCCACGAAGGTGAAGCCGGTCCACAGCGCAATGGCGATCCACAGCAACTGCTTGAGCGACTTCTTCCAGGCCTTCTCGAAGGTCCAGCCGTTCTTGTCCAGCCGCATGCGCGCGCTGCGGTCGCCTTCGACCTTGCGCTCCACCCACATGAAGATCTCGGTGTAGACCGTCTGCGGGCACGAGAAGCCGCACCACAGGCGCCCGGCCACGGCCGTGAACAGGAACAATGCCAGCGCCGAGATGATCAGCAGGCCCGCCAGGTAGATGAAGTCCTGCGGGTACAGCACCAGCCCGAAGAGATAGAAGCGCCGCGTTCCGAGGTCGAACAGCACCATCTGGCGCTGGCCCCACTCCAGCCAGGGCAGGCCGTAGAAAACCAGTTGCGTGAGAAACACCAGGGCCCATCGCCAGCGTGCGAAGACACCGCTGATGGAGCGCGGGTAGACCTTCTTTTCCGACTCGAACATCGACACCAGCTCGCCCGGATCAGGCGTGGCCGGCGTGATCGGAATGACTTTGCGGGGAGGCTTCCCGGTGTCATCCCCGCTCTCGGGCTTCATGGTGGGTTCCTTTGTTTTTTTGAAATATCTGAAAACTCAAAACGCAAAAAGGCGGCGCCGCAGCGCCGCCCCTGTGCTTACTGACGGACTGCGCCGTCTTTGTGCGACATGCCCCAGACATAGGAAGCAAGCACCGCGATCTGCGCCTCGGTCAGCTTGTCCTTCTGGGCAGGCATCTCGTTGTGCTTGCCGTTGTTGATCATGGCCGTGATGGCGGCCTCGCCCCAGCCGTGCAGCCAGATGTCATCGGTCAGGTTGGGCGCGCCCAGGGCCTGGTTGCCCTTGCCGTCCATGCCGTGGCAGGCTGCGCAGGCCGTGAACTTGGACTTGCCCAGCGAGGCCTTGAGCGAGTCGTGCGGGCTGCCCGACAGGCTCAGCACATAGTGCGAGAGATTGCGCACATCGTCGGGCGTGCCGACGGCAGCGGCCATGGGCGGCATGATGCCGATGCGGCCGCCCGTGATGGTTTCCCTGATCTTCTCGGGCGTGCCGCCATGCAGCCAGTCGCCATCGGTCAGGTTGGGGAAGCTCTTGCCGCCGCGTGCGTCCGAGCCGTGGCACTGTGCGCAGTTGTTCATGAACAGGCGCTCGCCGATGGCCATGGCCTGGGGGTCCTTGGCCATGTCTTCGGTGCTCATGCTCGTGAACTTGGCGTACAGCGGCTCCAGGTCCGCGCGGGCCTTGGCCATCTCGTTTTCATAGGCGCCCAGCTGCGTCCAGCCCAGCTTGCCCGCGAACGAGCCCAGGCCCGGATAGGCCGCCAGGTAGGCGAAGCCGAACACCGAGGTGATGATGAACAGCCACATCCACCACTTGGGCATGGGGTTGTTCAGCTCGCGCAGGTCCTCGTCCCAGACGTGGCCCGTGGTGTTGTCGGCCGAGGGGACCACCTTCTTGCGTGCGGTGAGATACAGCAGCAGCAGGCAGCCGATGATGCCGCCCAGCGTGATCGCCGTGACATAGATCGACCAGAAGTTGTTTACGAAATCGCTCATGGGAAGTTCTCGTTCTGGTGGAGGGACTCAGTCTTGCTCGAACGGCAGCTGGGCGGCCTCGTCGAAACGGGCCTGGTTGCGGCGGGCGAACGCCCACCACCAGATGCCGATGAAGCAGGCCAGCGAGGCCAGCGTGGCCACGATGCGCATGGTGGTGATGTCCATGTCGCTCTCCTTTACTTGACCGAACGGCCCAGGACCTGCAGGTAGGCGATGACGGCGTCCATTTCCGTCTTGCCCTTGACCTGCTCGGCAGCGCCGCTGATTTCCTCGTCGCTGTAGGGCACGCCCACCTTGCGCAGCGCGCTCATGTGCTGGGCGACCACGGTGTCATCCACCTTGTTCTTTTCCAGCCAGGTGTAGGCAGGCATGTTGGACTCGGGTACCACGTCGCGCGGGTTGTTCAGGTGGATGCGATGCCATTCGTCGCTGTACTTGCCGCCCACGCGGTGCAGGTCGGGACCCGTGCGCTTGGAACCCCACTGGAAGGGGTGGTCATAGACGAACTCGCCAGCCACCGAGTAGTGGCCGTAGCGCATGGTCTCGGCGCGGAAGGGGCGGATCATCTGCGAGTGGCAGTTGTAGCAGCCCTCGCGCAGATAGACGTCGCGGCCCATCAGCTGCAGCGGCGTGTAGGGCTTGAGGCCCGCCACCGCTTCCGTGGTCGACTTCTGGAAGAACAGCGGAACGATTTCCACCATGCCGCCGACGGCGACCACCAGCAGGGTCAGCACGATCAGCAGGAAATTGTTGGTTTCCACCTTCTCGTGGGAAAAGCTCTTGGGAGCGCTATTGTTGTGATCGGACATAAGTAATGCTCCTAGACGCTCAGGCGTGGGCCACGACGGCAGGCACGGCCACCTTCACCGAACGGCCCGAGATCGCGGTCTTCCAGGTGTTCCACAGCATGACCAGCATGCCGCCCAGGTACAGCAGGCCACCGGCCACGCGGATCACGTAGAACGGATAGCTGGCCTTGACGCTTTCGACGAAGGTGTAGGTCAGCGTGCCATCGGGATTGACGGCGCGCCACATCAGGCCCTGCATCACACCGGCGATCCACATCGCGGCGATGTACAGCACGATGCCGATGGTGGCCATCCAGAAGTGCAGTTCGATGGCGCCCACCGAGTGCATCTTGGTCTTGCCGAACAGGCGCGGGATCAGGTAGTACAGCGAGCCCATGGTGATCAGGCCCACCCAGCCCAGGGCGCCCGAGTGAACGTGGCCCACGGTCCAGTCCGTGTAGTGCGACAGCGCGTTGACGGTCTTGATGGACATCATCGGACCTTCGAACGTGGACATGCCGTAGAACGACAGCGACACGATCAGGAAGCGCAGGATGGGGTCGTCGCGCAGCTTGTGCCATGCGCCCGACAGCGTCATCACGCCGTTGATCATGCCGCCCCAGCTGGGAGCCAGCAGGATCAGCGAGAACACCATGCCCACGGACTGCGTCCAGTCGGGCAGCGCGGTGTAGTGCAGGTGGTGAGGACCCGCCCACATGTAGGTGAAGATCAGCGCCCAGAAGTGGACGATGGACAGGCGGTAGCTGTAGACCGGACGGCCAGCCTGCTTGGGGATGAAGTAATACATCATGCCCAGGAAGCCTGCGGTCAGGAAGAAGCCCACGGCGTTATGGCCGTACCACCACTGCACCATCGCGTCCTGCACGCCGGCGTAGGCCGAGTAGCTCTTCATCCAGCCGGCCGGAATGGCTGCGCTGTTGACGATGTGCAGCAGTGCCACGGCGATGATGAAGGCGCCGAAGAACCAGTTGGCCACGTAGATGTGACGGACCTTGCGGATGCCGATGGTTCCGAAGAACACGATGGCATACGAGACCCAGGTCACGGCGATCAGCAGGTCGATCGGCCACTCCAGCTCGGCGTACTCCTTGCCCTGGGTGTAGCCCAGCGGCAGGCTGATGGCGGCGGCGAGAATGACGATCTGCCAGCCCCAGAATGTCAGGCTGGCCAGCTTGGGCATGAACAGCCGCGTCTGGCAGGTGCGCTGCACCACGTAGTAGCTGGTTGCGAACAGCGCCGATCCGCCAAAGGCAAAGATCACGGCGTTCGTGTGCAGCGGACGCAGGCGCCCGTAGCTCAGCCATGGAATGCCGAAGTTGAGTTCCGGCCAGGCCAGCTGCGAGGCGATCAACACCCCGACAGCCATGCCTACCACCCCCCAGACGACGGCCATGATAGAGAACTGCCTTACGACGGAATCGTCGTAATAGACAGCGTTTTTATTTGAACTATCCATCGTGCACCCCTTAGATTGCTATCAAAGTGTTACGTTCTTCGCTCCCGGGCGTGTTGACCCACGTCAATCGTCCCGAAGAATGCGCTCACCCTCTTGCTCCACACTCTCGAACTGCCCGCGATATACGGCCCACCACAGGGCCGCAAGGATGGCCAGCACCAGCACCACCGACAGCGGGATCAGCAAATACAAAATATCCATGGTCAGTTCCCCGTGGCGCTGACGCGCCACGCCTTGCCCCCAAAACGGGCGCGATCCAGCTCAGTGACACCGAGCAAGAGCCGCCTCGCGGCGAAGGTGTCGTTCCCCTCCCGCGAAGCGAGAGAGGGGGAAGCGGCGCAGCCGCTCAGGGGGTGTATTTCCATCAGAACCTCCCCACCGTTGCGGTGGAGCCCGTCTTTATCGCGACGGACGCTGCGGGCGCAGCAGGCGTGCCCGTGTGTTTCGTTGCAGCCAGTGGCAGGCTGCGCGCAAGGCGCGCGGCATTCATCACCACCAGCAGCGAACTCAGTGCCATTCCCAGGCCGGCCACCCAGGCAGGCATGAAGCCCGCCAGGGCCAGCGGAATCGACACCGCGTTGTAAGCGGCTGCCCAGGCCATGTTCTGGCGCACCACCTGCAGCGTGCGGCGCGACAACAAGCATGCCTGGAGTACCAGTTCCAGGCTGTCACCCAGAACAACGAAATCTGCGCGCGATTGTGCCAGGGGCACTGCTCTACCAAAAGCAAAAGAGACATGCGCTCCAGCTAAAACTGGGCCGTCGTTGAGGCCGTCGCCCACCATGGCCACGTGGTGGCCGCCAGCCTGCGCCTGCTGCAGGCGCTCCAGCTTGTCCTGCGGGCTGCAGCCGCCTTCGGCCTGGGTGATGCCCACGCGCGCCGCCATGGCGCGGGCCGCGTCCTCGCGGTCGCCGGACAGCAGCATCACCTGCACGCCATGCCGGTGCAGCGCCTGCACCACGGCGGCGGCCTCGGGCCGCACGTCCTCGCTGAGGACGAAGCGGGCCAGCGTGTGCCAGCCCTGCGAGGTCTCCTCGGCCAGCAGCACACCCTGCACGGGCTGCTCCCCGGCCAGGCCTGCATGCAGGGCCGAGCCCAGCCGCAGATGGCGGCGCGCGCCGGCGCGCTGCACCCAGGCGTCCAGGCCCAGGCCGGCCATTTCCTGCATGGTGTCCAGCTTCCAGTCGGTGGCGGCATCGGCGCCGGCCTGCGCAATGGCGCGCGAGGCCGGGTGGATGGACTGGCGCGCCAGCAGCGCCGCCAGTGCCAGCACTTCGTCGGCGTCTTCGCCCGCAGCAGGCTCGAAGGACGACAGGGCCAGGCCATCGCGCGTGAGCGTGCCGGTCTTGTCGAACACCAGGGTGTCCACGGCGGCCAGCGCCTCCAGGCCCTGCAGGTTGCGCACCAGCACGCCGCTGCGTGCCAGCGTGCCGGCGGCAGTGAGCATGGCCACGGGCGTGGCCAGCGACAGCGCGCAGGGGCAGGTGACGATGAGCACGGCCACCGCCACCATCATGGCCTTGCCGGGATCGGTGGGCCACCACCAGATGGCGGCGCCCAGCGCAGCCAGCAGCACCACGACGAGAAAGGGCCGCGCCACCTTGTCGGCCAGCTGGGCCAGGCGCGGCTTTTGCAGCGAGGCGCTTTCCATCAGGCCCACGATCTGGGCGAAGCGCGTATCGGCGCCCACGCCATCCACGCGCACATCGACCACGGCATCCAGGTTGTAGCTGCCGGCCGTGACGGTATCGCCCTCGGCACGCAGCACGGGCGTGGACTCGCCGGTGAGCAGGGCCTCGTCGGCATGGGTGCGGCCGCGCACGATGGTGCCGTCGGCCGGGAAGGCCTCGCCACTGAGCACGCGCACCCGGTCGCCCGCCCGCAGGCGGCGCGTGGCCACGCGCTCGAAATGGCCGGCTGCGTTCTCGCGCAGCACGGCATCGGGCAGGCGGTTCATCACCGCCTCCAGCGCGCCGGCCGTGCGGTCGCGCAGGCGCAGCTCCAGCCAGCGGCCGGACAGCAGGAAGAAGACGAACATGGTCAGCGAGTCGTAGAAGACTTCCTCGCCGAAGGGCCCCGAAGGATCGAAGGTGCCCAGCGAACTGATCACGAAGGTGATCAGCATGCCCAGGGCCACGGGCAGGTCCATGCTCACGCGGCGCTGGCGTATGTCGCGCAGCGCGCTGGAGAAGAAGGGGCCGCAGCAAAACAGCACCACGGGCAGCGAGATGACCCAGGAGGCCCAGCGCAGCAGCGTCTCCATCTCCTGCGACAGGTCGCCGGGGCGGGCCACGTAGGCGGGCCACGCATACATCATGACCTGCATCATGCAAAAGCCGGCCACCAGCCAGCGCCACAGCGCACGGCGGCTCTCGGCCTGGCGGCGCTCGCGCGCAAAGGCATCGCGTGCGGGAAGCGCCTGGTAGCCGGCGCGCCGCACGGCCTCCATCCACTCGGAGGGAAGCACCTGCGCGTGGCGCCAGGTGACACGGGCGCGGCGCGTGGCAGCACTGACTTCGGCCTTCTCCACTCCGGGCACGGCACGCAGCGCATCCTCGATGGTCAGGGCGCATGCGGCACAGTGCATGCCTTCCAGAACGACGTGCGAATCCCAGGCGGGAAAGTCGGTGGGTTCCTTGGAAGGGTCGGCGGGAGTTGCGGGGCCTGCGGGCCGTCCGAACGAACTCCACTCCTGCGGATCATCCAGCAGCCGGGCGGTGGCCTGCTGCGAGGGCGAGGGGCCTGAATCAAGCGCCGCCACTGCCGCCTCGCTGGATGGGGCTATCGTGGTGTGGGGCATGGTTCTTAGCGTAATCGGGCCGCATGATAAGCGTATTGACATTAATCAACCGTTAACTCATGGTTGGGTCTATGCTGACTTCATCCCATCCATCAGCACACACGAAAGGAGCACGCATGTACAACCGCATCCTGATCGCCACCGACGGTTCCGAGCTTTCCGACAAGGCCGTGGACAGCGGGCTGGGCCTTGCCGCGCTGTGCGGCGCCAGCGTCGTCGTCGTCCAGGTGGTGCAACACTATCCGCGCAGCTACTTCGAGGGCGGCGAGACCGTGGACCTCAAGCAGATCGAGCGCATCGAAGGCCAGTGGACTTCCAACGCGCAGACCGTGCTGGATGCCATCCATGCCAAGGGACAGGCTCTGAAGGTCAACGTGACCACCGAGATCGTCAAGTCCGACCTGGTCGCCGAAAGCGTGATCGACGTGGCCAAGCGCCGCGACTGCGATCTCATCGTCATGGCCTCGCACGGCCGCAAGGGCCTGCAGCGCCTGCTGCTGGGCAGCGAGACGCAGCATGTGCTCACGCACACCCATATCCCCGTGCTCGTCCTGCGTTGAAGGGTAGCGGCAGCCTCGGCGGCCGCCACACAAAAAAAGGCATCGGCGGCGCCGATGCCTTTTGCTTTTTCAATCAGGCCAGGGCGCAATCCGCACCCTGGCGCCAACTCAGGCGAACAGCTGCTTGTGTTCGTCGCGCAGCAGGTTCTTCTGCACCTTGCCCATGGTGTTGCGCGGCAGCTCCTGCACTACGAAGCAGCGCTTGGGAATCTTGAAATTGGCCAGCTGGCCCTTGAGCGCGTCGACCACCGCCTGGGGCTCCAGCGCGGCACCGGGGCGCGGCACGACCACGGCCACGCCCACTTCGCCGAAGTCCGGGTGCGGCACGCCGACCAGGGCGCTTTCGGCCACGCCGGGCAGCTCGTTGATGAAGCCCTCGATCTCGGCCGGATAGACGTTGTAGCCGCCCGAGATGATCAGGTCCTTGCTGCGGCCCACGATGCTCACATAGCCCCGCTCGTCGAGCTTGCCCACGTCGCCCGTGCGGAACCAGCCATCGGCCGTGAACTCCTCGGCCGTCTTCTCGGGCATGCGCCAGTAGCCCTTGAACACATTGGGGCCACGCACCTGGATGTTGCCGATCTCGCCCACGGGCACCTGCTCGCCTGAGTCGTCCACGATGCGCACGCCCACGCCGGGCAGCGCAAAGCCCACGGTGCCGGCGCGGCGCTCGGACTGGCCGCCGTTGTGCGCGTCGGCGCGGTAGGGATTGGAGGTCAGCATGATGGTCTCGCTCATGCCGTAGCGCTCCAGGATGACGTGGCCGGTGCGCTCCTGCCAGTCGCGGTGCGTCTCCACCAGCATGGGTGCCGAGCCCGAGATGAACAGCCGCATGTGGGCCGCCGCCTCGCGCGTGAGCCGCGCGTCCGCCAGCATGCGCACGTAGAGCGTGGGCACGCCCATGAAGACGGTGGCGTCGCGCATGCGCGAGATCACCGTGCCGGGCTCGAACTTGGACAGCCAGATCATGGGGCTGCCATTGATCAGCGCGCCGTGGATGGCCACGAACAGCCCGTGCACATGGAAGATGGGCAGCGCGTGGATGAGCACGTCGCCGTCCTGCCAGCCCCAGTAGTCCTTGAGCGTCTCGGCGTTGGACAGCATGTTGCCGTGCGTGAGCATCGCCCCCTTGCTGCGACCCGTGGTGCCGCTGGTGTAGAGGATGGCGGCCAGGTCGTCCTCGCCGCGCTCCACCACCTCATGCTCGTCGCCATGGTGGGCCGCGCGTTCCAGCAGCGTGCCGCTGCGGTCGTCGCCCAGGGTGTAGACATGGGCCACGCCCGAGGTGAAGGCGATCTTGGAGACCCAGCCGAAATTGCCTGGCGCGCAGACCACGACGGCGGGCTCGGCATTGCCCACGAAGTATTCGATCTCGGCGCTCTGGTAGGCCGTGTTCAGCGGCAGGAAGACATGGCCGCTGCGCAGCGTGGCCAGGTAGAGCATCAGCGCCTCGACCGACTTTTCCACCTGCACGGCGATGCGGCTGGCGGGCGGCAGTTGCAGCGACTGCAGCAGATTGGCCATGCGCGCGCTGCCACGGTCCAGGTCGGCCCAGCTGTAGAACAGGCTGGCGCCGTCCGCGCCTATGGCCTCTACGGCCCACTTCTGCAGATCCTGGGGAAAGGCGGCGCGCAAGGCAGCGAACAGATTGCGGTTGGTCATGGCTGTGAAGAAGAAGGAAGAGTCCGCGGGAAACAGGGAAATCTCAGGCACGTTCATGGTTGGGCGAAGGCTGCGCCACGGACAGCTCGCGCAGGATGCGCTCGCGGTCCGCGTCCAGCGCGGGCGGCTGCCTGCGCACCAGGGGCTGATCGCACGCGGCCAGCAAGGGGTTGCCCGCCACGCGCAGCGTCTGGCCACCGGGGGCCTGCACCTGGGCCAGCATGCCGCGCTCGCGCACCTGGGGGTGCTCGACGACATCGGCCACGCTGTTGTACTCCCCCGCCGGGATGCCATTATCAGTGAGCAGGCGCAGCCAATGCGCCCTGGGACTGTCCCGCAGGCGCGCCTCCAGCGCGGCCTTGAGTTCGGCCTGGTGCTCGCAGCGCAGGGCATTGCCGGCAAAGCGCGCGTCCCCAGCCAGTTCGGGCAATTGCAGCAGGCTGCACAGCTTGCGGAACAGCGCATCGCTGCCCACGGCGATGACGAACCAGCCGTCCTGCGCCGCGAACACATCGAAGGGTGCCATGGACGGATGCCGCGTACCCATGGGCCCCGGCACGCTGCCCAGCGCACCGAGCCGCGCCACGGGGTTCTCCAGCAGGGCCACCTGGCAGTCGAGCATGGAGACATCGACACGCTCGCCCTGCCCCGTGCGGGCGCGGCGCATGAGTGCGGCCTGCGTGCCGATGACGGCGTACAGCCCCGCGCCCAGGTCGCCGATGGACACGCCCACGCGGCAGGGCCCGGCGCCCGGGTGGCCGGTCACGCTCATCATTCCGCTCATGGCCTGCACCACCATGTCGTAGGCAGGAAAGCCGCTGTAGGGACCTGTCTGGCCAAAGCCAGAGACCGACGTCATCACCAGCCGGGGATGGCGCGCATGCAGGGTCTCCCAGCCATAGCCGAGCTTGTCCATGGTGCCGGGGCGGAAGTTCTCGACCAGCACATCGGCGCCTTGCAGCAGGCGCTCGAAGACCTCGCGGTCCTGCGGCTGCTTGAGGTCCAGCGCAATGGATTCCTTGTTGCGGTTCACCGACAGGAAATAGGCCGAGCCCCCGTCCACAAACGGCCCGATGCCGCGCGCATCGTCGCCCGTGCCGGGCTGCTCCACCTTGATCACGCGCGCGCCCAGGTCGGCCAGCATCTGAGTGCACATGGGTCCGGCCAGCACGCGCGTGAGGTCGATGACGGTAAGGCCTTCCAGCGGCAGGCCCGTGGCTTGTTCATTCATGGTTTGCTCATTCATATTCACTGCAATCCGGCGCCGGAACGCTGGGTCAAGGCCTTGGACTCCTGCCCTTCCTTCAAGGCCCAGGCACGGAATTCCTCAAGGGATGCCGAGGGCGCTGCCAGATTGCCCTGCTTGGCCAGCCTGGCCTTCACATCGGGGTCTTCCAGGGCCTTGGTGCTGGCATCGAACAGCTTCTTCGCCACGTCCTCGGGCAGACCCGCCGGGGCGAACAGGCCGAACCAGAACGTGTAGTCAAAACCCGGCACGCCGGACTCCTTCATGCCCGGCAGCTCGGGGAAAAGCGGCGAGCGCTCTGCCGTGCTCACGGCCAGCATGCGCAGCTTGCCCGCCTGGGCCAGCGGCAGCACCGAGGGCGGTGTGCCGAAGGTCAGGTCCACATCGCCGGCGGCCACGGCCTGTATCGATGGCGCACCGCCCTTGAACGGCACATGCAGCATGCGCAGCCCACCGCTGGCGCCCGCGAACGACAGCGTGGCCAGGTGCGTGATCACGCCTGCGCCCGAGGAGGAATAGCTGAGCTTGTCGGGCTGGCTGCGCGCCAGCGCCACCAGATCGCCCACGCCCTGGCCCGGAAAATCCTTGCGCACGGCCAGCAGCATGGGGGCCGAACTCCAGCGCGTGATGCCCGTGAAGTTGCGCGCGCCGTCATAGCGCGCGCTCTTGTAGAGCAGCTGGTCCGAGCCATAGATATTGGCGCTGCCCAGCAGCAGCGTGTAGCCGTCGGGCGCTGCACGCGCCACATGCTCGGAGGCCAGCGTGGTGCCGGCGCCCGGGCGGTTGTCCACCAGCAGGGGCTGGCCCAGGATCTTGCCGACCTTGTCGGCCACGATGCGCGCCACCGCGTCGGCGCCGCCACCGGGAGGAAATCCCACGACCAGCGTGACGGGCCGCGCGGGATAGGACTGGGCCATCGCGCCACCGGCCAATCCGGCCAGCAGCAACGACAGTGCAAAACGCTTGAACATGACTTGTCTCCTGTTTATTGATACCCCCTGAGTCGCTGCGCGCCTTCCCCCAAAGGGGGACGACACCCTCGGTGCGGGAGCGGCCCTTCCTCGGTGTCCCCGAGTTGGGCCGCGCCGGTTCCGTGGGCTGTGGGCGGTAGGCAGCACCACGGGCAATCTGCGTGTATGCGGGAGGATGCGGTTCAGCGCCCCTTGAACTCCGGACTGCGCTTCTCGCGCCAGGCCCGGCCACCTTCCTGCAGGTCTTCGGAGGCGATGCTGCGCTGCACCTCGCGCGTGATCTCGGCCACGTCATGGCGGCCGCGCGCGATCAGGTTCAGGTGCTTTTTCATGCCGAACAGGGGGATGGGCGCCATGGCGGCCAGCGTGCCGGTGAGCTGCTCCACGGCCGCGGCGAAGGCGGCGGGATCGGCCAGATGGGTGAGGAATCCGCAGGCCTTCATCTCCGGGGCCTGGATGCGCTCGCAGGTCAGGAACAGCCGCTTGGCCGTGTCCAGGCCCAGGCGCGAGACATAGCGCTCCAGCCCGCCCGCGTAGAAATGCAGGCCCAGGCGCGCGGCCGGCATGAACATTTCGGCCGCCGTGCTGCCCACGCGAAAGTCGCAGGCCAGGGCCATGTCGGTGGCGCCGCCGTAGACGCCGCCGTGGATGGCGGCCACGGTCACGGCGCGGCATTGTTCGATGGCGTCCACCATCTCGCCGAAGCTGCTGCCCTCGGTCTGGCTGCCCTGGATCTCTGATATATCATAACCACTGCAAAAGTACTTACCTTCGCTGCGCAGCACCACCACGCGCACATCGTCGCGGTGGTTGATATGCTCCATGTGCGCGACCAGCGCGCCCAGGTCTTCGGGGGCCAGCTTGTTGGCCGCTTCGGGGCGCTGCAGCGTGATGGTGGCCAGGTGATCCTGGATGTCGAGTCTGGGTGTCATATGTATCAGTCAGTCAATCAGATATATTTAAATTAGAAAATGCTTCCAGCCAAGCAGCCATTGGAGAAAACCCCGGCCACGTCCAGCCTGCAGGAGCGTATACGGCAATCGCTGGAAGACGAGCTGCGCTCGGGCGCCATGCGGCCCGGCGACGCCATCGACGAACCGGCCCTGTGCGAACGCTTCGGCGCCTCGCGCACCCCCGTGCGCGAGGCGCTGCTGCTGCTGGTGGCCAAGGGGCTGGTGGAGATCGTTCCTCGCTCGGGCATCTATGTGCGGCGGCTGGATGCGCGCGAGCTGGTGGCCATGATGGAAGGCCTGGCCGAGCTGGAAGGCGTGCTGGCCCGGCTGGCTGCCACGCGCATCCATGCGCAGCTGCGCGAGCGGCTGCAGGCGGCGCTGGCACACACCGCCGCCTGCGCCCAGGCGCAGGATGCCGAAGGCTATGTGCAGGCCAACATGCAGCTGCACGAACTGATATACGAGGCCAGCGGCAACGACTTCATCGTGGAGCAGACGCGGCTGCTGCGGCTGCGCATCACGCCCTACCGGGGCCGCATGTTCGAGAAGCCCGGCCGGCTTGCGCGCTCGCAGCAGGAGCACGCCACCGTGGTGGCCGCCATCTGCGCAGGCCAGGCGGAGGTGGCCGCCGAGGCCATGCGCCAGCACATCTGCGCAGGCGGCAGCGCCTTCACCGACATGGTGCTGGGCGCGCCCGCGCAGGCGGGCTACGAGCGCCCGCGCAAGTCAAGGTAGCCCGAAGAGGGCTCAAGGCCGCACTTCGAAGGCCAGGAACTGCGTGACCTGGTTGTCCGCGAAGTTGTTGTCGGCCACCAGCACCAGCGTGCGGTTGCCGTTGGCCAGGCGCGGGCCCCAGGAGATGCCTTCGATGTTGTCGAGCTTGATGCCCAGGTAGGTCACGGGCATTTCCAGCAGCAGCTCGCGCTTCATGGGCTTGTAGCTGGCGCCCACCAGGCTCTTGAAGCTGCGCACGTCGGTGGTGTCCGGCTCGATGGTGGCGCGCGTCAGGCGGATGGTGTTGCCCACGCCATCGGCAAAGGCGCGCTCGATGGCGATGAACTCGTTGTTGGAGACCGCCAGCAGTTCGGGCAGGCCGTTGTCCGGCGGAAAGCTTCCGCTGGCGGCCTTGTCCAGGGGAATCTTCGGCAATGCGTAGGCATACTGCGCGCCCGACTTGCCCGTGGCCGGATCGAGCTTGAGGACGCGGATGACGCTGCCCGCAGCCAGCGTGGTGAGGGGGCCGTCTTCCACCAGCGCATCCTCGTTGGCCGTGAACACGTTGCCGTCGGGCGTGACGGCCAGGGCCTCGAACAGCTTGTTGTTGCGCCCTCCGCTGGTGGTGTTGTCCACGTAGTTGAAGGCCGCAGGCGTCTCGAAGTCGCGCACGAAGCTGCCGTCGACCTTGATCTCGCGAACAAAGGGCTGGAACAGGCTGGCGGGGTCGGTGCTGAAGTTGCCCTCGCTGGACACGTAGAGGTTGCCGTTGGGCGCCACGCGGATGCCTTCGGGGTCCACGGTGCGGCGCGTGCTGGGCAGCGGCTGGCCGTCGCGGCCCTTGAGCGTGACCATCTTGCGGATGGTCACGGCCTGGATGGCCTTGTCATCGAACTGAATGCCCAGGTTGTAGAAGCGCGGCGTGCCACGCTCGCCGCCGCGCTCATCGGAGATGGCCCAGTAGCTGCCATCGGGCGCGCGGTCAAGGCCGGAGATGCCGCCGAACTCCACGCCGTCAAACAGTGTCTTGGTCTTGATGCTGTAGTCGCCGATCAGCCGCAGCGAGCCGATGGTCTCGGGGCCGTCGTCGCTGCCGCCGCAGCCTGCCAGGCCCGTGGCCGTGCCGAAAGCCAGGACCAGCGCGAGCAGCACGGATGCGGGCGAGCGGACCTTGTCTGCCTTGTTCATATTCCCTCCCAGGATGGATCTCAGAAGGGATGGACCGTAGCCAAGGCCCGTGACAGGGTGGTGACATGCACGCGCATGCCGCTGCCCTGCCCCTGCCCTGCCCCTGCCCTGCCCGGCCCCTCGTCCGCTACTCCAGCTTGGCGCCCGAGGCCTTGACCACCTGCGCCCAGCGCGCGATCTCGCCATGCACCATGGCCGCGAACTGCTGCTGGTTCATGCCGCCGTAGTCGGCGCCGTTGCGCGCCCAGATGGACTTGATCTCTTCGGCCGAGCCTATGCGCTGCACCTGGTCGATGACCTGGGCCTGCACGGCCTGCGGCGTGCCCTTGGGCGCCCACAGGCCGTACCAGGTCGTGACCGTGTAGTCGGGCAGGCCGGACTCGGCCGCGCAGGGCACGTCGGGGAAGGCGGGGTTGCGCTTGTCGCCAGAGACCATCAGCGCACGGATGCGTCCGCTCTTGATGTGCTGGGCCGACGAGCCCAGGCCGTCGAACATCATGTCCACATTGCCGGCGATCAGGTCCTGCAGCGCCGGGCCCGCGCCCCGATAGGGAATGTGGGTGATGAAGGTATTGGTCTGCAGCTTGAACAGCTCGCCAGCCAGGTGGTGCGAGGTGCCCGCGCCCGCCGAGGCGTAGTTGAGCTTGCCCGGCCGCTTGCGCAGGTCGGACAGCAGCTCCTGCACGGTCTTGTGCGGCACGTTGCGCGGGTTGACCACCAGCACCTGGGGCACGCTGGCCAGCAGGGCCAGCGCGATGAAGTCGCGCTCCAGGTCATAGTCCAGGCGCGGGTACATGGACGGCGCAATCACATGGTGGGTGCCGCCCATGAAGAAGTTGTAGCCGTCCGGCGCCAGCTTGGCCGCGTAGCTGGCGCCCAGGGTGCCGCCTGCGCCGCCGCGGTTGTCGATCACCAGGGTCTTGCCCGCGCTCTTGGCGAACTGGGCCGAGAACGGCCGGGCAAAGGCATCGGTGCCCCCGCCGGCCGGAAACGGCACGACCAGGTTCACGGGTTTGGACGGCCAGTCCGCCGCCGCGCGGGCTGCCATGGGCAGGGCCAGCGCGGCCATCGAGGCCCCGGCTGCGCGCAATACCGCGCGCCGCCCCGTGGGGTGGGAAGCTTGCATGACTTGTCTCCTTGTCGCCTCTTTGAGGCTGTCTTCGTTGTCAGGCGCAGCAGTCCCTGTGCAAGAAAAGGGGCACGGCCTGCGCCGCGCCCCTTTTCATTTGCACAGGGCTTCGATGTCCGAGGACACCGGTATGCGGCCCTGCGCCAGCAGGCCGCGATGCTTGTCCAGGCGCTTGAGGTCGTAGAGGTAGTTGACCATCAGCCCCAGCGACTGCTTGAGTCCCTTGGCCGACAGGTCGGCCGCCCAGTTGAGCCGCTCCACGCGCGCGCCGTTGCCCAGGTGAAAACGCGCCACCGGGTCCAGCGGCCGGCCCTTGGCCGTCTCGCGCCCCAGATAGTGGGCAGCGCAGAACAGCAGTGCGCGGCGCACGGGTGCGTCGGGCTTGAGATCCTGCGGCGCATCCAGCGCCGCCAGCAGGTGCTCGGCGCCCATGCCGCCGGCCTTGAGCTCGAAGGCCTTGCGCTGGCGCTCGTCCATCTTCTCCAGGATGGCATCGCCGTGCTTGGCGATCCAGGCACGCAGGCCCGGAATGGGAGACAGCGTGGCGAAATGGCGCAGCCGGGGGAACTCGCCCGTCAGCGTCTCCACCACATGCTTGATCAGCGAGTCGCCGAAGCTCACGCCGCGCAGGCCGGCCTGGGTGTTGCTGATGGAGTAGAAGATGGCCGTGGTGGCACGGCCCAGGTCGGAGGCCGCCGCCGTCTCGTCCAGCAGCGGGGCGATGCTGTCGGACATCCGGTCCACCAGCGCCACCTCCACGAAGATCAGCGGTACGGTGGGCATGCGCGGGTGGAAGAACCCGTAGCAGCGCCGGTCGCTGTCCAGGCGGTTCTTGAGGTCGGCCCAGCTGCGGATGTCGTGCACGGCCTCGTACTGGATGAGCTTTTCGATCAGCGAGGCCGGCGAGTCCCAGCTCAGGCGGCGCAGCTCCAGCAGGGCCACGTCGAACCAGTTGGCAAACAGATGCTCCAGCTCGGCGTCCAGCGCGGAAAAGCGCTGCTGCTCCGCCTTGGGCAGGGCCAGCAGTTCGGCGCGCAGGTCCACCAGAAAGCCCATGCCGCCCTGGGGCTGGGCAAAGCGCTGCAGCAGCCGCGTGCGCGGCGACATCAGCGCGCGGCGCAGGTCCATCTCGGCCTGGCCGCGCTCGGCATCGCTGGCCGCCGTGTCATAGCGCTTGCGCGCGGCCATCAGGGCTTCGGTATCGGGGCCGAACTGCTCGACGATCAGCGCCCAGAAATCCTTGTGCGCGGGCAGCTCGGCCTGGGCGTACCAGTCCATGAGCAGTTGCGCATGGCGGCCGCCCTCGACATCGCTCAGGCCGGCGTCGGCGGCAGCCTGCAGGTCTTCCATGAGCTTGCGCAGCTCGCGCGGGGACAGCACTTCCTGGCCGCGCCGCAGGGTGGCCTGCAGGCGCTGGGCCGTGCCGCGCGGCGCGGGACCCTTGGCTGCCTCGCCCTCGGACTTTGTTGCAGGCGCAGCCGCATCGGTGCTGCGAAAGCGGGACACATTGCGGGCAATCCAGTCAGTAGCCAGACCCATTCAGAAGTTCCTCCATGTCAAGCGGTCACGGGACTGTCATGCCGCCAATCGGCCAATGACAATCTTTTGCTGCTCACATTATGAGAGTCTGCACGGCAGACCGTGTACGCCGATGTCGCGTTCTTGTCTTCGGGCTATCCCCATGCATGCCCCTGCCCCCTCTCCCGCCAATCTTGCACAAGAAAAAGCGGGCACCAGGCCCGCTTCGTATCCGTGCGTACCGCCGGCCTCAGGCCGGCTTGCCCGCCTGGGCAGGATAGGCCGGGCGCCCCGCGGCCCAGAACCACATGGCGATGCCGCCGATCACCATGGGCACGCACAGCCACTGGCCCATGCTCATGCCCAGCGACAGCAGGCCCAGGAAGTCATCGGGCTCGCGGAAGTACTCGGCAATGAAGCGGAAGGCGCCGTAGCCGACGAGGAAGACCGCCGCCACCTGGCCCGGCTTGTGCTCCTTGCGCGCATACAGCCACAGCAGCACGAACAGCAGCAGGCCTTCCAGCAGGAACTGGTAGACCTGCGAGGGGTGGCGCGGCAGCATGGAGCCGCTTTGCGGGAAGACCATGGCCCAGGGCAGCTCGGGGCTGGCGAAGCGGCCCCACAGTTCCCCGTTGATGAAGTTGCCGACGCGGCCGGCCGCCAGGCCCGTGGGCACGCAGGGCGCGACGAAGTCGGCCACCTCCAGCCAGGAGCGTGCTCGCGATCGCGCGAACCAGACCATGGAGGCGATCACGCCGACCAGGCCGCCATGAAAGCTCATGCCGCCCTGCCAGACATAGAAGATCTCCAGCGGGTGGCTCAGGTAGTAGCCCGGCTTGTAGAACAGGCAGTAGCCCAGCCGGCCGCCGACGACCACGCCGAGCACGCCCAGGAAAAGAATGTCTTCCACGTCCTTGCGCGTCCAGGCGCGGTCGCCCTGCATGCGCACGAAGGGCGGGTGGCGCAGCCTGCGCGTTCCCAGCCAGAGGAAGAGGCCGAAAGCGGCCAGATAGGTCAGGCCGTACCAGTGCACGGCGAGGGGCCCGATCTGCAGGGCCACGGGATCGATCTGCGGGTACATCAGCATGGTCGGCATTGTGCCGCAGCGCCGCATGGCCGGCGCCGGCCAGGGGTTGGAAAGCTGGCGGCGCGGCGGTTCAGCCCGGCTGGCTTTCCTGGATGGCCATGAGCTTGTCCAGGGCCGCGAACAGATGGCGCTGCTCGGTGGAGGTCAGCAGCTGCTCCAGCTCGTCTTCCAGCTGCACCACCACGCCCTCGGCCCGCGCCTGCAGCGCGCTGCCTTCGGCCGTCATGTGCAGCTGCTGCAGCCGGCGGTCACGCGGATCGGGCTGGCGCCCGATGAGCCCGCGCTGCACCAGGCGCTCGACCACCGGCACCAGGTTGGAGGGCGAGATGTCCAGCGCCTCGCCCAGCTGGCGCAGGTAGATGCCGGGATTGGAGTGGATCAGCACCAGGATGGAGAACTCGCTGGGCTTGAGGTCCAGTTCGGCCACGCGCCGCGCGAACAGCTTGTGGATGTGGATTTCCGCGCGCGTGAGGCGGTAGCCCAGAAAACGCTGCAGGCGCGACTGATCGACGGCGGGTTCGGAGGAGCTGTCCATGGACACGGATCTGGAAGAGGAAGAAGGCACACCGAGGCAAAGCCGCCCCGGCGCCTGCGGATCTTCAGGGCCGGTGCGGCGTTCCATCATAAAAGCCCCGGCTGCCCGCTCAGGCCAAGGCAGCCGGCAGCGGCGTGCGCGCGGCGGACTCGGTGCGGCGCAGCCAGTGCTCCGCATCCAGCAGCCCATGCGCGAAGAACCAGGCCGCGCTGTCCGCCTTGGAGCGGCGCAGCGCCGGATCGGCCAGCGGCTGGCTGACACGCGCCGCGCGCGCCCAGGCAAAGGCCATGCACAGCGTGCCGACCAGGCGCAGATAGTCCTCGGCGCAGCGCGCCAGCAACGGGGCGTCGCCTGCGGCGCGGGCGCACAGCGCGCCCGTCAGCGCTTCGGTGCGATCGCTCCAGCTGCGCAGCGCGCCGGCCAGGCCGGGCTCCATGCCCGCCGCCTCGCAGGCAGCGGCCTCCTGGCGCAGTGCCGCCAGCAGCGGCGCCAGCGCGGCCCCGCCGCTGGCGGCCACCTTGCGCTGCAGCAGGTCCAGCGCCTGGATCTGGTTCGTGCCCTCGTAGATCATGGCGATACGCGCATCGCGCAGCGTCTGCTCTATGCGGTACTCGTGCACATAGCCATAGCCGCCGAAGACCTGCAGCGCCTCGCTGGCCAGCGCAAAGCCCCGCTCGGTGAAGAAGGACTTGACCACGGGCGTGAGCAGCGAGGCCAGCGCATGGGCCTGGGCGCGCTCTGCGGCATCCGGCGCCTGTTCGGCCAGGTCCAGCTGGTGCGCCACCCAGCCTGCAATGGCGCGCATGCCTTCGGTCCACACACGCAGGTCGGCCAGCATGCGCTGCACGGCCGGCTGCAGGGCGATGGGGTCGGCGGGGCCCTGCGCATCGGCGGGCCGGGGCTGGGCGCGCATCTGGCGGCGCTCGGCCGCATAGGCGCGCGCCAGTTGCCAGGCCATCTCGGTATGGCCCAGGCCCTGCAGGCCCACGTGCAGGCGGGCGGAATTCATCATCACGAACATGGCGGCCAGACCCTGGTGGGGCTGGCCCACCAGCCATGCCTGGGCACCCTCGAAGCGCATGGCGCAGGTGGCGCTGCCCTTGATACCCATCTTCTTTTCGATGCCGTCGCAGTGAATGGCATTGGGCAGGAACCCGCCGCCGTCCTGGGGAATGCCGCGCGGCGCCAGGAACAGCGACAGGCCCCGCGTGCCCGCCGGCGCATCGGGCAGGCGCGCCAGCACCAGGTGCACGATGTTCTCGCTCATGTCCTGGTCGCCGCCCGAGATGAAGATCTTGCTGCCGTCCAGGCTGTAGCTGCCATCGCCCCGGGGCCGGGCCTGGGTGCGCAGCAGGCCCAGGTCGGAGCCGGCCTGGGGCTCGGTCAGGCACATGGTGGCCAGCCAGCGCCCGCTGACGATGTGCGGCAGATAGGTGGCGCGCAGGTGCGCGTCGCCATGCGCGTGCAGGCAGGCATAGGCGCCGTGCAGGATGCCCGGGTACATGGTCCAGCCATGGTTGGCCGAGGCCAGCATTTCGTGCAGCGCGGCATCCAGCAGCTGGGGCAGGCCCTGGCCGCCGGTCTCGGGCGCGCAGGCCAGGGCCGGCCAGCCGGCTTCCACGAAAGCCGCATAGGCCTGGGGAAAGCCGTCGGGCGTGCGCACCCTGCCCTCTTCCAGTCGGCAGCCCTGCAGGTCGGCCGGGCCGTTGAGCGGCGCCAGCACGTCGGCGCAAAAGCGCCCGGCCGCCTCGACCACCATGTCGGCCGTCTCCTGGTCCAGGGCGTCATGGGCAGGCATGCGGCGCCAGTCGGCCTCTGCGCCCAGCCAGTGCTGCTGGACGAAGCGGATGTCCTGCAGCGGCGGCTGGTAATGCGAGCAATGTGATGCCTGCGCGCTCATGCCCGGCCCTCCATGGCCGCGACCAGGCGACGGTAGGGGCCGATGGCGCTGGCCAGGCACAGCACGGACAGCAGCGCGGCCAGGGCGGACACCAGGCCCAGCGACAGGCCCACGAGCTTTTCGTCATGGAAGACGAAGTCGGTGAAAAAGGCCACGAGGAAGGGGCCGAGCCCCAGGCCGATCAGGTTGATCAGCAGCAGGTAGATGGAAGTCACCTGGCCGCGCAGCTGGTTGGGCGTGACCGCCTGCAGGATGGGCGGCGCCAGCGCCACCGGCATGCCCAGGAAGAAGGTGGTGACCGCCACGGCCACCAGGGCCACGGTGGGCGAAGGCGCAAAGGCCAGCACCAGGCCGCTGGCGATGAGCACGCCGGTGGCCACCAGCGAGATGACGATCGAGCCCACCTGCTTGCCGCGCGCCGTGAGGTAATCGGCCAGGAAGCCGCTGAGCAGCATGCCGCCAATGCCGAACGTCAGGATGATGACGCCGTAGGCGGGACCGATCTCGCCGGGCGTCCAGCCCCACTGGCGGATGAAGGTGGCCGGCAGCCAGGCCGTGACGCCGAAGGTGATCATGGCCGTGATGCCCGGCGCCAGCAGCAGCGGCAGGAAGGCGCGCTTGTTGCGGAACACATGGGACAGATCAGGCGCGGGGCCTGCTGCAGCGGCGGCCCTGGCGGAGGCGCCTGCCGCCTGCAGGCCGCGGCGCACCGGCTCGCGCACGGTGTACATCAGCGCCACCAGCGGAATGCCGGGCAGGGCCACGAAGATGAAGGCCGCCTGCCAGGGCTTGAAGCTGCCCAGCAGCGGGAACACCACCTCGCCGGCCTGGCTGGTGGCCTGGATGACCAGGCCGCCCACGATGAAGGCCGTGGCCGAGCCGATGTACACGCCCGAGGTGTAAATGCTCATGGCGCGCGCGCGGCGCTCGGGCGGGAAGTAGTCGGCCAGCATGGAATAGGCAGCCGGCGACAGCGCCGCCTCGCCCACGCCCACGAACATGCGCGCCACGAACAGCGAGACAAAGCCCGTGACATAGCCACCGGCCGCCGTGGCCACCACCCAGATCGCCATGCCGATGACGATGAGGTTGCGGCGGTTCCAGCGGTCGGCCAGGCGCCCCAGGAAGATGCCGACGAAGGTGTAGAAGATGGCGAAGGCAAAGCCGTGGACGATGCTGAACACCCAGTCCGACAGCTGCAGATCCTTCTTGATGGGCTGCACCAGCAGGCCCAGGATCTGCCGGTCCACGAAGGACAGGGTGTAGGCCAGCAGCAGGATGATGGTGACGTAGTAGGCATAGCCGAGTCCGTTCGACTCGGCCGGCGCGGGCGTGGACACGCGGCCCGGCGGGTAAGGCAGGCTCATGGAGACCTCCTGTGGAGGAAGGGAAAGCGAAAAAAAGAAAGCGGGAAAGCGAGACAGGGATGCGCATGAAAAGGGCCGGCGCACCGCGCCAGCCCTTGCGCGGGCATCAGCCCGCGCTGTGCTCGACCAGCATCAGCGCATCGAGCGCGACCACGCCCTGCCCTTCGGGCAGCACGATGACCGGGTTCAGGTCGATCTCGCGGATGGCCGGCGTGCCGCGCAGCACCTGGCCCAGGCGCACGATGAGTTCGGCCAGCGCCTGGCGGTCCAGCGCCGGGGCGCCACGGTAGCCGTGCAGCAGCGGCGCGCCCTGCAGGCGGTCCAGTTCGCGCAGCACCTCGCCGGTGGACAGGTCGGCGTCCAGCAGGCGCGCATCGCGCATGATCTCGGCCGTCACGCCGCCCAGGCCGGCCAGGATCACCGGGCCCCACTGCGGATCGTTGCGCGCGCCGATGATCATCTCCAGGCCGCGTTGGCCCATGGCCTCGATCAGCACGCCGTCCAGCGCAATGGCGCTGTCATAGGCCGCCACGTTGGCATGCAGCCGCCCCCAGGCCTCGCCCATGGCCTGCGCATCGGCAATGTTCAGGATCACGCCGCCCGCATCGCTCTTGTGGCTGAGGTCGGCGGACTGCGCCTTGAGCGCCACGGGCCAGCCGATCTCCGACGCAATCGCCACGGCCTGCTCGGCCGAGGTGGCCAGCCGGCCGCGCGCAAAGGGTATGCCGGCCTGTGCCAGCACGGCCTTGGATTCGTACTCGGGCACCACCGTGCGGCCTGCGGGCAGGTCCAGGGCGACGGGCCGGGCATCGGTTCGCTCGAAACTGCGCTGGCTGAAGGCGGTCAGGCGCTGCACGGCGCGCAGGGCACGCTCGGTGCTGGGGAAGTACGGCACGCCCAGCGCACGCATCTCGGCGATGAACTCGGCAGGCACGGCCGCGCCCTCGTCCAGGCCCGCCACGATGACGGGCTTGGCCGGCCGCAGCTCGCGCACGGCGCGCAGCACGGGCGGCATCTTGATGCCGCAGGTCACCGGATCGCCCTGGATCAGGCCGACCAGTACGGTGGAAAAGCGCGCATCGCCAAACAGCGCATCCAGCGTGCGGAAATACAGGTCCGGCTCCACCAGGCCCTGGGCCGTGAGGTCCAGCGGGTTGCTCACGCCCACGAACTCGGGCAGTGCAGCCCGCAGCGCGGGTGAGTCGTCGTCGCCGATGGCGGGCAGGGCCAGGCCCAGTTCCTCGGCCCAGTCCAGCGTCAGCGCCTTGAAGGCGCCGGACTCGCCCAGCACGGCAACTCCCGCTGCAGCGGCTGCACCGGCCCCACCAGCCGATGGCAGCACGGGGCAGCGGATGGCGATCTCGGCGATGTCGCCCAGCTCCTCCAGTGTCTCGGCAAACACGGCGCCTGCGCGTTCCAGCTTGGTGCGCATCAGCGCATAGTCGCCGGCCATGGCGCCGGTGTGCGTGGCGGCCGAAGCGCGCGCTGCGCTGCTCTTGCCCGGATGCAGCAGCACCACGGACTTGCCCAGGCTGCGCGCACGGGCCACGGCGGCCAGGATGCGCGCGGGCTGGCGGAACTGCTCGACGATCATGGCGACCACGCGCGTGGAGGGCTGCTCCAGCAGGAAGTCCACATAGTCCTCGGCATGGCTGGCGGCCTCGTTGCCCGTGGAGATGGCGTGCGACAGCGGCAGCGCGCGGCTGGCCAGCGTGGTGCACAGCACGGTCATCATGGCGCCGCTTTGCGAGACCACGCCTATCTCGGGCCGCGCGGCATCGGCCTGCTGCGCGTCGATATTCACCTCGACAAAGGTCAGCGGCACGCGCTGCAGGTAGTTGATGCAGCCCAGGCAGTTGGGGCCTTCCACCACCATGCCGGCCTCGGCGGCAATGCGCGCGATCTCGCGCTGCTCGGCCATGCCGCGCTCGCCCGCCTCGGCAAAGCCTGCCGAGAAGATCACCGCCGCGCCCACACGGCGCGCCGCCAGTGCGCGCACCGTGTCCAGCACAAAGGGCTGGGGGATGGCCAGCACGGCCACATCCACGCCTTCGGGCAGCTGATCGACCGAGGCCAGGCAGGCCCGCCCGGCGATCTCGCTGCGCTTGGGATTGATCAGGTGGATGTCGCCGGCGAAGCCGTTGCGCTCCAGATTGCCCAGCACCGATGCGCCCAGCGCACCCGGCGTGGCCGAGGCGCCGACGATGGCGATGGAACGCGGCCTCAGCAGCCTGCCGATGTCGGGCCGCAGGGCGGCCGCCATCTCTGTCGTTGTCATTCTTGTCTCCAATGGGTTGGCGGCAGGCGCCCTAGCAGCGAGGGCGCGGCCACTCAGGATGTGCGGGTCTTCAGGACTTTTGCTTCGAAAGGTCGTAGGTGCCCAGGCCAGGCTTGTAGGTCTTGTCGTCCAGGAACTGGCGCATGCCTTCCTTGCGGCCTTCGTTGTCGTAGCTGTTGGCGGCTTCCTGGGCGCGCACCAGGTAGTCCTCGGCGTTGTCGTAGCTCATGTCGCGCACGCGGCGGATGGCGTCCTTGGTGGCCTTCAGGGCGCTGGGATTCTTCTGCAGCAGGGCCTCGGCCACTTCGGTGACGCGGGCCTGCAGGCGATCGGCCGGCAGCGACTCGTTGACCAGGCCCCACTCGGCGGCCGTGCGGCCGTCGATGTTCTCGCCCAGCATGGCGTGGTACATGGCACGGCGGAAGGACAGCAGCTCCACCGCCACCTTGGAGGCGCCGCCACCGGGCAGGATGCCCCAGTTGATTTCGGACAGGCCGAACTTGGCGTCATCCGAGGCAAAGGCCAGGTCGCAGGCGAACAGCGGGCCGTAGCCGCCGCCGAAGCACCAGCCGTTGACCATGGCAATGGTCGGCTTCTGGAACCAGCGCAGGCGGCGCCACCAGCCATAGCTCTCGCGCTGGGCCTTGCGGGTGCCGGCCAGGCCGGTGGCCTCGGTCTCGCGGAAGTATTCCTTCAGGTCCATGCCGGCCGTCCAGGCCGTGCCTTCGCCTGCAAGCACGACCACGCCCACGTCGTCACGGAACTCCAGGTCGTCGAGCACACGCATCATCTGGCGGTTGAGCTGGGGGCTCATGGCGTTGCGCTTTTCGGGACGGTTGAATTTCACCCAGGCCACGCGGCCTGTGACGGTGCAGGACACGGTCTGTTCTTCGGTACGTTCGGTGCTCATTGCGCTTCCTTGTGCAAAGGGGAAATGGGGTTTTGGACACCGATGCTTCGGTTCCATAATCGTTATGATAAATAACTATTATTGAAGCCCGCAATACAGCGTTTACCCTAGCCCCAGCCCTCCGCCAGCCTGCCGCGATGCGAATGCTTCTGCGTCGCGCATGCATGCAATGCGCCGTCCACGGGGAATTGCAGCGCGCGCTTTGGCCCAAGGGCCGGTTCACGCGATACTTGCGGCGTTCACACAGTCAGGAGAAGAAGAACATGCAAGGCCAACCAGAAGTCATCGAATGCCTCATAGAGTTGCTGCGCGGCGAGCTTGCCGCGCGCGACCAGTACTTCATCCACTCGCGCCAGTACGAAGACCAGGGCCTGCTGCGCCTGTTCGAGCGCATCGGCCATGAGATGGAAGAGGAAACCCAGCACGCCGACGCCATCCTGCGCCGCATCCTGTTCCTGGGCGGCCGCCCCGACATGCGCCCGCACGAGTTCACGCCCGGCGAGACCGTCGAAGAGATGCTGCGCAAGGACCTGGCCACCGAATACCGCGTGCGTGACAGCCTGCGCTCGGCCATGGCCCTGTGCGAGCGCCACAGCGACTTCAACAGCCGCGACCTGCTGCTGGCCCAGCTGCGAGATACCGAGGAAGACCACGCCTACTGGCTGGAGAAGCAATTGGGCCTGATCGAGAAGATCGGTCTGCCCAACTACCTGCAAAGCAAGATGGGCGAGCCGGCCTGAATGAAGCTCCCCCTGAGGCGCTTCGCGCCTTCCCCCTCTCTCGCTTCGCGGGAGGGGGACGACAGCCTCGCGGCGGGGCGGCCCTTGCTCGCTGTCCCTTGTTTTGGCCGCGCCAGTTTTTCAGGCACTTCCCATAAATGAGAGTGGGCTGTTTGCTCCACGATGAAAACCCTAACCGGCAGCCCACGATGAAACGGCAAGCCGGTCGCCCCACGATGAAACAAGAGCCCTCAAGGGCCTGAGAGAAGAGAAAAGAAAAAGGGATGGAAAGCCGCAAGGCCTTCCATCCCTTTTCATTTTCATCGGGTGCGCACCGCCTGGCGGCGGTGCTGCGCGGTATCAGTCGTCCAGCAGGGACAGGTCGCGCACGGCGCCCTTGTCGGCCGACATCACCAGCTTGGCATAGGCCTTGAGCGCGGCCGAGACCTTGCGCGGGCGCGGCTCGGCGGGCTTCCAGCCCTTGGCATCCTGCTCGGCACGGCGGCGGGCCAGCTCCTCGTCGGAGACCAGCACGTTGATGCTGCGGTTGGGAATGTCGATGCGGATGCGGTCGCCGTTGCGCACCAGGCCGATGGCGCCGCCAGCGGCAGCTTCCGGCGAGCAGTGGCCAATGGACAGGCCCGAGGTGCCGCCCGAGAAGCGTCCGTCGGTCAGCAGTGCGCACTCCTTGCCCAGGCCCTTGGACTTGATGTAGCTGGTCGGGTAGAGCATTTCCTGCATGCCGGGGCCGCCCTTGGGACCTTCATAGCGCACGACGACGATGTCGCCGGCCTTGACCTTGTCGTCCAGGATGTTCTGCACGGCCTCGTCCTGCGACTCGGTCACGTGGGCCGTGCCTTCGAACACGTGAATGCTTTCGTCCACGCCGGCCGACTTGACCACGCAGCCGTCCAGGGCGATGTTGCCCGTCAGCACGGCAAGGCCGCCTTCCTTGGAGAAGGCGTGCTCGTAGGAGCGGATGCAGCCTTCTGCGCGGTCCAGGTCCAGGCTGGGCCAGCGCGTGTTCTGGCTGAAGGCCACCTGGGTGGGAATGCCGGCCGGGCCTGCCAGGTAGAAGTGCCTGACGGCCTCGTCCTGGGTGGTGGTGATGTCCCACTGCGCCAGGCCTTCGCCCAGGGTCTTGGCGTGCACGGTGGGCACGTCGGTGTGCAGCTTGCCCGCGCGGGCCAGCTCGCCGAGGATGGCGAAGATGCCGCCGGCGCGGTGCACATCCTCGATGTGGTACTTCTGCGTGTTGGGCGCCACCTTGCACAGCTGGGGCACGGAGCGCGAGAGGCGGTCGATGTCGCCCATGGTGAAGTCGATCTCGGCTTCACGGGCAATGGCCAGCAGGTGCAGGATGGTGTTGGTGGAGCCGCCCATGGCAATGTCCAGCGTCATCGCGTTCTCGAAGGCCTTGAAGCCCACGGAGCGCGGCAGCACGGAGGCGTCTTCCTGCTCGTAGTACTCGCGGGCCAGCTCGACGATGCGGCGGCCGGCGCGCTTGAACAGTTCCTCGCGGTCGGCGTGCGTGGCCAGCACCGTGCCGTTGCCGGGCAGGGACAGGCCCAGCGCCTCGGTCAGGCAGTTCATGGAGTTGGCGGTGAACATGCCCGAGCAGGAACCGCAGGTCGGGCAGGCCGAGCGCTCGACCTGGGCGACCTGCTCGTCGGTGTAGTTGGAGTCGGCCGCGATCACCATGGCATCGACCAGGTCCAGCTTCTTGAACTCCAGCTTGTGCGTGTTGGGATTGGCCAGCTTGGTCTTGCCCGCCTCCATGGGGCCGCCGGAGACGAAGATCACCGGAATGTTCAGCCGCATGGCGGCCATCAGCATGCCGGGGGTGATCTTGTCGCAGTTGGAGATGCACACCAGCGCGTCGGCGCAGTGGGCGTTGACCATGTACTCCACCGAGTCCGCGATGATGTCGCGGCTGGGCAGCGAGTACAGCATGCCGTCGTGGCCCATGGCGATGCCGTCGTCCACGGCAATGGTGTTGAATTCCTTGGCCACGCCGCCTGCTGCCTCGATCTCGCGCGCCACCAGCTGGCCCAGGTCCTTGAGGTGAACGTGGCCCGGAACGAACTGCGTGAAGGAGTTGGCGATGGCGATGATGGGCTTGTCGAAGTCGCCATCCTTCATGCCGGTGGCACGCCACAGGGCGCGCGCACCGGCCATGTTGCGGCCGCCGGTGGAAGTCTTGGAACGGTATGCGGGCATGGGGAATCCAGTTGTCTGTCGTCTCGGTCCATCCCTGGTCCTGTGGGGAAGGCCAGGGTCTGGGCGAAGATTATGGCGCAGCGCCCGCCGCACCGCTGGGGCACAGGAATGCCCCGGCCGGCATGGGCCGCCCCTTTGCAGACCCCAGGCATCGCCTGCGGCGAAGCCTGCGCCGCCGTTCAAGGCCCCTCAGCGGCGCGAACGCGAGCGCGTGCCCGTGCCCATGGCTTCCTTGTTCTTTTCGATGCGCTTCAAGCGCCGCTGCTCGATCTTGTCGGCCGCGCGCCGCTTGGTGTAGCCAGAGGTGTCGGCCCAGGCCCACCAGGCTGCCGTCACGCCATAGGCGCCCAGGATGACGTACCAGGACCAGGAGGCCACAGGCTCGATATCGGCCAACTTCAGCAGGGTGAGCAGGACCGCGATTCCCAACAGATACATAACTTCTCCTTCACCAGACGGTGCTTCACACGAGGTAACGCATCAGGCATGCGCGCCCACTACAATGTTTCGCATAATTATTCCCGACAACCCCCAGGAACTCATGATGAAGCAGACATTGATCGCATTGGCCTTGACCGTCGTCACCGTGGCTCCCGCCATGGCCGACCAGGCTCTTGCCGCCTCCAAGAACTGCATGGCCTGCCACGCCGTGGACAAGAAGCTGGTGGGCCCGTCCTACAAGGATGTGGCCTCCAAGTACGCAGGCCAGAAGGACGCGGTGGACAAGCTGGCTGCCAAGATCATGAAGGGCGGCAGCGGCGTCTGGGGCCCGGTTCCCATGCCCGCCAACCCCCAGGTCAACGATGCCGACGCCAAGAAGCTGGCCGCCTGGGTGCTGTCGCTGAAGTAAGTTCCGCCGGCCTCCTGCCTCGGGGCCCGCAACGAAAAAACCGCGCAACGCAAGTCGCGCGGTTTTTTTCATGGTCCGCCCGTGAATCCGGGCGCGGGCCGCCTACCTGTAGTCCGGAGCGCCTGCGCCGGGCTGCTGGTACAGGCGAACCTGCTGCTCCAGCTGCCCCACATAGGCGGCCGTGCTGTTGTCCGACTCCTGGGCACGCTGCACCAGGTGCGCCTCCAGCCCGTCCAGCCGCGCCATCAGCACTTCCTTGTCACGCGCATGCAGGTCCTCCAGCACGGTGCGCAGCTCGGTGAAGCGCGAGGCCTCGGCCTTGTCGGCCAGGTCACGCTGGGCCTGCATTTCCTTGGCGTGGCGGCGCGCCTCCATCAGTACCGAGCCCTGCAGCCACAGCACATAGGCGACGAAGAACACGCCCAGCAGGCAGGTCAGCGCCAGCATCAGCACGCCCAGCGGCGCCTGGACTTCGGTCACGCCCAGCGACACGACGGAAGGCGCGGCCAGCGTGTTCCAGTTGAATGCCGCCAGCAGCGCAATCAGGGCCACGGTGATCAGCAGCGACAGGGTTCTCAGATTCATGGTGCAACGCCTCCCTCGGCAGTGGTGAAAACAACAGCTTCGGTTGTACTGCAACCATCATGCCTGAGCTGTCGGCCCACACAAAATAGGACTGCAAGACAGGGCGCCGCGCGCAGTCCAGCCAAGAAAAAACCGGAGCCTGTGCTCCGGTTCTTCATGGCGGTCGTGTCGGACCTCAGTTCGTCTCGGCCAACTGGTCGAGGATGGCCGGGTTCTCCAGCGTGCTCGTGTCCTGGGTGATGGCCTCGCCCTTGGCAATCGAGCGCAGCAGGCGGCGCATGATCTTGCCGCTGCGCGTCTTGGGCAGGTTGTCGCCAAAGCGGATGTCCTTGGGCTTGGCGATGGGGCCGATTTCCTTGGCCACCCAGTCGCGCAGTTCCTTGGCGATCTGCTTGGCTTCCTCGCCCGTGGGACGCGAGCGCTTGAGCACCACGAAGGCGCAGATGGCCTCGCCCGTCAGGTCATCGGGGCGGCCCACCACGGCGGCTTCGGCCACCAGGTCGGTCTTGGACACCAGGGCCGACTCGATCTCCATCGTGCCCATGCGGTGGCCCGAGACATTGAGCACATCGTCGATGCGGCCCGTGATGCGGAAGTAGCCACGGTCCTCGCTGCGCACGGCGCCGTCGCCGGCCAGGTAGGTCTGCCCGCCCAGCTCGGCCGGGAAGTAGCTCTTTTTGAAGCGCTCGGGGTCGCCCCAGATGGTGCGGATCATGCTGGGCCAGGGCTTGGTGACCACCAGCAGGCCGCCTGCGCCGTTGGGCAGTTCATGGCCGGTCTCGTCGACGATGGCGGCCATGATGCCCGGCAGCGGCAGCGTGCACGAACCCGGCACCAGCGGCGTGGCACCCGGCATGGGGGCGATCACGTGGCCGCCGTTCTCGGTCTGCCAGAAGGTATCCACGATGGGGCAGCGCTCGCCGCCCACATTGCGGTGGTACCACATCCAGGCCTCGGGATTGATGGGCTCGCCCACGCTGCCCAGCAGGCGCAGGCTGGACAGGTCCGAGTTCTTCGGATGCACGGCGGCATCGCCGTCGGCGGCCTTGATCAGCGAGCGGATGGCCGTGGGCGCCGTGTAGAAGATGGTGCAGCCGTGGCGCTCGATCATCTGCCAGAAGCGGCCCGCGTTGGGGAAGGTGGGCACGCCCTCGAACACGATCTGCGTGGCGCCAGCGGCCAGCGGGCCGTAGGCCACGTAGGTGTGGCCCGTGATCCAGCCGATGTCGGCCGTGCACCAGAACACGTCGCTGGGCTTGAGGTCGAAGGTCCACTCCATGGTCTGCTTGGCCCACAGCACATAGCCGCCCGTGCAGTGCTGCACGCCCTTGGGCTTGCCCGTGGAGCCGCTGGTGTAGAGGATGAACAGCGGGTGCTCGGAATCCACGGCCACGGGCGCGCACTCGGTGCTCTGGCCAGCTAGGATCTCGCCGAAGGTCTTGTCGCGGCCTGCCGTCATGGCACAGGCCGTGGCCGTGCGCTCGTAGACGAAGACATGGCGCACGGCCTCGCAGCCGCCCAGCGCCAGCGCATCGTCCACGATGGCCTTGAGCGGCAGCTCCTTGCCGCCGCGCATCTGGTAGTTGGCGGTGATCACGGCCACGGCGCCCACGTCCACGATGCGCTCCTGCACCGCCTTGGCCGAGAAGCCGCCGAACACCACGCTGTGCGTGGCGCCGATGCGCGCGCAGGCCTGCATGGCGATCACGCCCTCGATGGTCATGGGCATGTAGATCAGGACACGGTCGCCCTTTTGCACGCCCTGCGCCTTGAGCGCGTTGGCGAACTGCGAGACGCGCTCCAGCAGTTCGCGGTAGCTGACCTTGGTGACCTCGCCGCCATCGGCCTCGAAGATGATGGCCGTCTTGTGCTCGACGTCCGTGCCCATGTGCTTGTCCAGGCAATTGGCGCTGGCGTTGAGTTCGCCGTCGGCGAACCAGCGGAAGAACGGGGGATTGCTGTCGTCCAGCACCTGGGTGAAGGGCTTGGACCAGACCACGTTCTCGCGCGCCAGGCGGGCCCAGAAGCCCTGGTAATCGTTCTCTGCCTCGGCGCACAGCGCCTTGTACTGCTCCATGCCGGAGATGCGGGCCTTGGCGGCGAAGTCTGCCGGCGGCGGGAAGACCCGGTTCTCCACCAGTACCGATTCAATGGGGGATGCTGTTGCGGTGCTCATGCTTGCTTGTCTCCTGGGCTGGCCAAATAAAAATTGTGGTGTGACTGTCGGGGGCCGGTCTTACATGCCACTGACTGAAACCCCCTTGGGCGCGTCTACCTGGGGATTCCCCGCAGTTCCCGGCTGTCACTGGCAATGGCCTGTTTCGCCGCTAAAATCGCGCGCCCGTTTTCCACGGCCATTGTCCCCTCCCATCCACGCCCCCACGCAAGACAAGCGCGACCGACCACCATGGCCCGCCAGCAAAACTCCAATCGAGCCCCCGGCTCCCCCCTGCGTCCCCTGCCCTCCCTGATCTTCGCCAGCCGCTGGCTGCAGCTGCCGCTGTACCTGGGCCTGATCGCCGCCCAGGGCGTCTATGTCTGGCACTTCCTGCTCGAGTTGTGGCACCTGATCGAGGCCGCCTTCGGCAACCAGGAAGCGCTGCAGGCGCTGATCACCAGCATCGGCTACAAGCACGATGCGCCCATCGGCGCGCTCAACGAGACCATCATCATGCTGGTGGTCCTGGCGCTGATCGACGTGGTGATGATCTCCAACCTGCTGATCATGGTCATCGTGGGCGGCTACGAGACCTTCGTCAGCCGCCTGGGCCTGGACAGCCACCCCGACCAGCCCGAGTGGCTGGGCCACGTGAACGCCTCCATCCTCAAGGTCAAGCTGGCCCTGTCCATCATCGGCATCAGCTCCATCCACCTGCTCAAGACCTTCATCAACGCGGGCAGCTACGACGTCAAGGTGCTGATGTGGCAGACCATCATCCACGTCACCTTCCTGGCCAGCGCCCTGGCCATCGCCTACACCGACAAGCTGATCAACAGCACGGCCAGCAACCACTGAGCCGGCGGCATCCCGCACCAAAGCCCCGCAGCGCCAGCCGCCGCGGGGCTTTTTTCATGGGCGGGCGCAGGCAAAGGGTCGGACACCTGCTGGCGCCCGGCCGGCCAGCGCGCCGGGCACGCTTTTTGCCGCAGATCGGGCCTGAAGCTTTCCTCAAGCTGACGCTTGACCGATTTTATTCATCGATGACAGCACACACCTTGTGAATCATGGCCTCAATGCTCTCATTAAGAGAGCAAATAATGGCCGGATTGCATCCCCCAAGGGCTTGAAACAGCCCAAAACAGGTCTTCTTCGGCTCATGCGTTTTGACGCAGTAAAACCTGTTTTATATAATTTCGGCTTCTTTACAACCTGCCAAGCAGGTCATCGGCACCGTCTTCACGGCCTGCCGATACACCCCGGCGGATCGTTGTGCTCCCGGCACAGCCCCGTCAACCGGGCCGAAACTCGGTCCTGATGTTGTGGGGCATCGCGCTGGCTGATCTTCAGCCACGATGCCCGACTGAGACACCGCGCGCCTCGCCGCCGGCTGCTCTCAACTTCTGGCTCTTGCGCACCGCTTCGCGTGCCATCCGAGCCGCCTCGGGTGCTTTCGCACCTGTTTGAATCCCAGCAACGGGGGACGGCAGTCCCCTGCAGCGAACGGCATCAGGGCTTCATTTTTGGCTTGCGCGCCAGCGTCTTCGCCCGTCGAGGACGCTGGACTGTGTTCCATCTCACCCAAAAGGAGAACGCCACAGTGGCCAAGCAGATCATCATCGATCATGTGTTCAAGGTGTTCGGGGACGACCCCAAGACCGCACTCGACCTCGTCCAACAGGGCCTGAGCAAACAGGAGATCCTGGAGCGCACGGGCCGGTCCATCGGCGTGTTCGACGCCAATTTCACCATCGAGGCCGGCGAGATCTTCGTCGTCATGGGCTTGTCGGGCTCGGGCAAGTCCACCCTGGTGCGCATGCTCAACCGCCTCATCGAGCCCACGGCCGGGCGCATCGTGGTCGATGGCCAGGACATCAATGCCCTGAGCGAGCGCGACCTGCGCGCGCTGCGCCGCAAGGACATCTCCATGGTGTTCCAGTCCTTTGCGCTGATGCCGCACATGACGGTGCTGGACAACACGGCCTTCGGCCTGGAGCTGGCCGGCGCCGACAAGGCCGAGCGCCAGACACAGGCCCAGGCCGCGCTGGAGCAGGTGGGCCTGGGCGCCTGGGGCGCCAGCTACCCCGACGAGCTGTCGGGCGGCATGCAGCAGCGCGTGGGCCTGGCCCGGGCGCTGGCGTCCGATCCGTCCATCCTGCTGATGGACGAGGCCTTCTCGGCCCTGGACCCCATCATCCGCACGGAGATGCAGTCCGAGCTGCTGCGCCTGCAGCAGATCCAGCGCCGCACCATCGTCTTCATCTCGCATGACCTGGACGAGGCCATGCGCATCGGCGACCGCATCGCCATCATGAAGGACGGCCAGGTGATCCAGGTCGGCACGCCCGACGAGATCCTGCGCAGCCCTGCCGACGACTATGTGCGCAGCTTCGTGCGTGGCGTGGACGCGGCCTCGGTCTTCAAGGCCGGCGACATCGCGCGCCAGGCGCTGACCGTGGTGTCCGAGCACAGCGACCGCGGCTGCCGCGCGGCACAGCGCCTGCTGGAAGACTCCGACCGCGACTACGCCTATGTGGTCAACGCGCGCCGCCGCTTCCTGGGCGTGGTGTCCTCGCAGTCGCTGCGCGACGCACTGCATGGCCGCCCGGGCATGCTGGGCCTGAGCCACGCCTTCCTGCCCAACGTCGAGCCGCTGTCCGCAGGCACGCCGGTGGCCGAGCTGTTCGGCCCCGTGGCCGCCGCGCCCTGCGCGCTGCCGGTGACCAGCGACGACGGCCAGTTCATGGGCGTGGTCAGCCGCACCACCATGCTGCGCTTCCTGGACCGCGACACGCCGCCCGTGCCACCGCCGCAGGAGATCGTGCCGCCGGTCACGCTCAACCCGCATTTCCCGGCCTCCAACGCCCCCACCGTCGCGCCGACCGTGGAGCCGATCGAACAACGACAAGGAGATGCCGCATGAGCGATGCAACCAACAGCCTGAACCCGAACACCGCCGCTGCCGCCACCGATCCCTGGGCCGATGCGAGCACAGCCCCTGCTTCCACCGATTCCGCAGCCTCTGCTTCCACCGATTCCGCGGCCTCTGCAAGCGCCGATCCTTGGGCCACCGCCGCCACGCCGGCACCCGATGCCTCGGCCGATCCCTGGGGCGCCGCCAGCGGCGGTGATGCCGCAGGCGGTGACTGGCTGGGCGCCTCGGCCGGCTCGGGCGTTCCCGACGACGCCCATGCCAGCCTCTGGCACCAATTGACCACCGACGGCCTGCCCGTGCAGGGCTGGATCAACAGCGGCCTGGAATGGGTGGTCCACCATTTCCGCCCCTTCTTCCAGGCCGTGCGCACGCCCATCGACGGCACGCTGTCGGGCATCACCGATGCCATGCTGGCCCTGCCCTGGCCGCTGCTGATCCTGATCCTGACCCTGGTGGCCTGGCAGTTCGCGGGCCGCGCCATGGCCATTGGCGCCGCCGTCTCGCTGGTGGTGGTCGCCATGCTGGGCATCTGGCCCGAGGCCATGGTGACGCTGTCCCTGGTGCTGACCTCGCTGGTGTTCTGCATGGTCATCGGCCTGCCTGCGGGGATTTTGCTGGCCTCCAGCGACCGTGCGCAGCGCTGGACACGCCCGCTGCTCGACGCCATGCAGACCACGCCGGCCTTCGTCTACCTGGTGCCCGTGGTGATGCTGTTCGGCATCGGCAACGTGCCCGGCGTGATCGTGACCATCATCTTCGCGCTGCCGCCGCTGATCCGCCTGACCAACCTGGGCATCCGCCAGGTGCGCCCCGACCTGATCGAGGCCAGCCGCGCCTATGGCGCATCGCCCTGGCAGTTGCTGTGGAAGGTGCAGCTGCCGCTGGCCATGCCGTCCATCATGGCGGGCGTGAACCAGGCGCTGATGCTGTCGCTGTCCATGGTGGTGATCGCCTCCATGATCGCCGTGGGCGGCCTGGGCCAGATGGTGCTGCGCGGCATCGGCCGCCTGGACATGGGCCTGGCCACCGTGGGCGGACTGGGCATCGTGCTGCTGGCCATCGTGCTGGACCGCATCACCCAGGCCATGGGGCAGACGACCCGTGGCGGCGCGCGCTGGTGGCACAGCGGCCCCGCCGGCTGCATTGCCCGCCTGCTGGGCGCCGGCAGCAAGCCGGTCCATCGCGGCAGCACCAGCTGAATGCCTTCACTGCGGCGCGGATGGGCCCACTGCCGCGCCGCCTTCCCGAAAAGCGGCCAGCCACGCTGGCCGCCCACTCCCCTTTCATCACACAACGGAGGAACCCGAGGATGAACCAAGCCCTGAACCACAATCGACTGCCAACTGCCGCTGCCATCCACTGGCTGCGCACCGCCACGATGGCTGCCGGCATCGCACTGGCCTGCGCAGGCGCATCGGCCGCCAGCGACCAGCCCGGCAAGGGCGTGAAGGTGTCGCCGCTCAAGAGCTCCATCGCCGAAGAAAGCTTCCAGACCCTGATCGTCATGAAGGCCCTGGAGAGGCTGGGCTACGACGTGCAGCCCTTCCAGGAAGTCGAGTACCCCACGGCCCACGTGGCGATTGCCAATGGCGATGCCACTTTCCTGGCCACGCACTGGAACCCGCTGCACGCCGACTACTACAAGAACGCGGGCGGCGACGCCAAGCTGTTCCGCAAGGGCGTTTACTCGGACAACGCCGCCCAGGGCTATCTGATCGACAAGAAGACGGCCGACGAATACAAGATCACCAATATCGGCCAGTTGAAGGACCCCAAGATCGCCAAGCTGTTCGACTCGGACGGCGACGGCAAGGCCGACCTCACCGGCTGCACGCCGGGCTGGGGCTGCGAGGCCGTGATCGAGCACCACCTGACGGCCTACAAGCTGCGTGACACCGTGACCCACAAGCAGGGCACGTACTCGGCGCTGATCGCCGACACCATCTCGCGCTACAAGGCCGGCAAGCCCATCCTCTACTACACCTGGACGCCCTACTGGGTGAGCAACGTGCTCAAGCCCGGCAAGGACGTGGTGTGGCTGGAGGTGCCCTTCTCCTCGCTGCCCGGCGAGCAGGCCAAGTTCGATACCAAGCTGCCCAACGGCAAGAACTACGGCTTCGTGGTGAACAAGCAGCAGATCGTGGCCAACAAGGCCTTCACCGACAAGCATCCCGACGCCGGCAAGCTGTTCGAGCTGATGCAGCTGCCCGTGGGCGACATCAGTGCGCAGAATCACATGATGAGCCAGGGCCAGAACAAGCCCTCGGACATCAACCGCCATGTGGACGGCTGGATCAAGGCCCACCAGAAGACCTTCGACGGCTGGCTGGAACAGGCCCGCGCCGCAGCCCGCTGAACGCTGCGGGGGGAGCCGCTCCAGGCGTTCCCCCGGCTTCCTGCTTCAAAGGCCCGCTTCGGCGGGCCTTTTGAACATGCGCAGGGCGATGGCCGTGACCACCACGCCCGCCACCAGCGCCACCGCATACATGGCCACGTGGGTCACGGCGTTGGGTATGGGCGCGACGAAGATGCCGCCATGCGGCACCTTCAGCTCCACACCCGCCAGCATGGACACGGCGCCGGCCACGGCCGAGCCCAGCACCAGGGCCGGAATCGTGCGCAGCGGATCGCGCGCCGCGTAGGGAATGGCCCCTTCGGTGACAAAGGCCAGGCCCAGCACGCCGGCCGAGGCGGCGCTGCCGCGCTCCTCGCGCGTGAAGCGGTCGGCGAACAGGCGCGTGGCCAGGGCCAGCCCCAGCGGCGGCGTCATGCCGGCGATCATGGCTGCGGCCATGGGCGTGTAGACCTGGCTCGCGATCATTCCCGTGGAAAACGCATAGGCGGCCTTGTTCACCGGCCCGCCCATGTCAAAGGCCATCATCGCGCCCAGCAACAGGCCCAGCAGCAAGGCACTGGCACCCTGCATGCCGCGCAGCCAGGCGCTCAGCCACTGCAGCAGCTCGGCCACGGGCGCACCGACCAGATAGAACATCAGCAGCCCCGTGAACAGGCTGCCCAGCACGGGCAGAATGAGCATGGGCAGCAGGCCCTTGAGCGCCTGCGGCAGCCGGATGTGCGCCGCCATGAAGGCCACGCCGTAGCCTGCAATGAAGCCGGCCGCAATGCCGCCGATGAATCCCGCCCCCATGCTGGACGCGATCATCCCGCCGATCATGCCCGGCGCAATGCCGGGCCGGTCGGCAATGGAATAGGCGATATAGCCGGCCAGCGCCGGCACCATCAGCGCAAAGCCGCCCTTGGCGCCGATCTGGAACAGCGTCCAGCCCAGGGTGCCCTGGTGGGCATCGTCATGGACATAGATGCCGCCCAGCGCAAAGGCCATGGCGATCAGAATGCCGCCCGCCGTGACGAAGGGCAGCATGAAGGACACGCCGGTCATCAGGTGGCGATAGGCACCGCCCTGGGTCCGGGCCGGCGTGGGCGCGGCGCCGCCTGCAGCAGCGCCTACGGCGGCACCATGCACGGTGGCTTCGGCCAGCGCCCGGGTGATCAGCCCCGAGCCGTCGCGTATGGCCGGCTTGGTGCCGCTGCGCAGCAGCGGCTTGCCCGCGAAGCGCGAAAGATCGACCTCGCGGTCGGCGGCGATGATGACCAGGTCGGCCTCGGCAATCTCCTGCGGCGTCAGCGCATCGAGCGCGCCCACCGAGCCTTGCGTCTCCACGCGCATGGCGTGGCCCAGCGCCGCCGCGCCGCGCTGCAGGCCCTCGGCCGCCATGAAGGTATGGGCGATGCCCGTGGGGCAGGAGGTGACGGCCACAATGCGCTTGCCCGTGCGCTGTGCTGCGGGACTGGCGGCAGCGCAGCGTGCCAGCACGCCGGCCGGATCATCAAGCGCCTCGCGCAGGCTGCAGCGCTCGACGGCGGCCTGCACGAAGCGGGAGGCATCGGCGTCGGTATCTGCATCGTCATCGGTGCCGGCATCCCCCACGATCAGCAATTGCCCGGCCTGCGCGGCGGCATCGGCTGCATGCAGCCCGATCACACCGCCGCTGGCACGCACTTCCACGGCCAAGGAACGCTGTCCGGCCGCATGGCGCAGGGCTTCGGCAGCCAGCAGCGCTTCGGCGTCGTGCCCGGCCGCTGCGATCACCACAAAAAGAGGGTTCATGAAAGCTCCTGAAGAATGGGGGATCACGGCCACTGGCATGGCTCCAGCAGCACGCTGGCAGCCAGTGCCTGGACGCGGTTGGCATCAACTTCGTGCGCGGGCGCGGCCTGCAGCCAAGCCAGCGCGCTGGCCGTGGACAGGCGTGCGGTGTCCGCCAGATCCAGTCCGCGCAGCCGCGCGGCCACCATGCCCGCGACCATGGCATCGCCCGCACCCACGGAGCTGCCGCGCGCGCGCTGCGGCGGCCGCGCAATCACCGCGCCTTGCGCGCTGGCAAACAGCGCGCCCTCCTCGCCCATGGACACCACGGCCAGCCCCAGCCCCCTGTCCAGCAGGCTGCGCGCGGCGGCCAGCAGCGCGTCGCGGCCATCCAGGCGCTGGCCTGTGGCGGCCTGCAACTCCTCCCGGTTGGGCTTGATGGCCCAGGGCATGGCCGCATGAGGGGCCGTCGCCAGGGCGGCGGCCAGGGGGGCCTCGCTGGTGTCCAGCAGCACATAGGCACCGGCGGCCACGGCCTCGGCCTGGAGCCGGGCCCAGCTGTCCGCAGGCAGGCCGGCAGGCAGGCTGCCCGACAGCACCACGGCCAGGCCGGGCCGCAGATACCGGGCCAGCGTGGACATGACGGCGTCCAGATGCGCTTCGGCCAACACCAGGCCCGGCAGGTTGATGTCCGTGGTCTGGCGTCCGCCGTCGGCCACCAGCTTGATGTTGGTGCGCGTCTGGCCCGGCACGCGCAGGCAGGCGTCGGCAATGTCGCGCTGGGCGAACAAGGCCTCGAACATGCCGGCGTTGTCGCTGCCCAGCACGCCCAGCGCGGCCGTGGAAACGCCCAGGCCCGCCAAGGCGGCGGCAACATTGATGCCCTTGCCGCCCGGCGCCTGCACGCTGCCCAATGCGCGCTGCACCTGGCCGGGCAGCAGCGCATCCAGGGTCACGAGCTGGTCTATGGCCGGGTTCAGGGTCACGGTGATGGCTTGCGGGGCGTTCATGCCGTCACCTCCTTGGCCAGTGCCCGCACCTGCGCGGCATCCTCGCAGCCGAGCGCCCTGTCTGCGAGCGCCTGCAACTGCCGCAGGCTGGCCGCGCGCAGGCCGGCCTTGACACCGGCAATGTCGTTGGGCGTCATGGACAGCTCGGTCACCCCCAGCCCGGCCAGCAGCAGCGCACCGAACGGGTCGCCGGCCAGTCCGCCACAGACGCCCACGGGACGCGCGCGGGTGGCAGCACCCTGCACGGTGGCGCGCACCATCCGCAGCACGGCCGGATGCAGGCTGTCCGCCTCGGCCGCCAGTTGCGGGTTCTGGCGGTCCATGGCCAGCACGTATTGGGTCAGGTCATTGGTGCCTATGGAGAAGAAATCGGCATGGCGGGCCAGTGCGTCGGCCTGCACGGCGGCGGCGGGCACCTCGATCATGATGCCCAGCGGCAGGACCGGGGCGTCCAGTTCGGCACGCAGCCGTTCGCAGGCCGCGCGCAGCGCCAGCAGTTCCTGCACGCTGGTGACCATGGGAAACATCACGGACAGCCTTGCGCCATCGCGGGCCGCCCGGTACAGGGCGCGCATCTGGGGCTCCAGCAGGTCGGGGCGGCGCAGCAGCAGCCGCGCGCCGCGCACGCCCAGGAAGGGGTTGTCCTCGCGCGGCAGCTCCAGGTGGGCGACCTGCTTGTCGCCGCCGATGTCCAGCGCGCGGACGATCAGCGGCCGGCCCTCCAGCGCCTGCGCCATGGCGCGGTAGGTTTCGTACTGCTCGTCCTCGCCGGGCGTGCTGCCGCGCTCCAGGAACAGGAATTCCGTGCGCATCAGGCCCACGCCCTCGGCGCCCTGGGACAGGGCCAGCGGCACCTGCTCGGGCAGGTTGACATTGGCGCAGACTTCGATGCGCACGCCATCGGTGGTGATGGCAGGCAGGCTGCGCTGCGCGGACACGCGTTCCTGCAACGCCCGCTGCTCGGCCATGTGGGCACGCGCCGAAGCCAGGTCCTGCTCCGAGGGATCAAGGTAGATGCGGCCACTGGCGCCATCGACGATGGCCAGGGCCCCATCGGCCATGCCCAACACGCCGCCGCCTGCCGCCACGGCGGCCGGCAGCCCCAGCGTGCGCGCGAGTATGGCCGTGTGCGAGGTGGGGCTGCCCTGCGCCGTGACCAGCGCGCACACGCGCGCCGTGTCCAGCCGGGCGGTTTCCGAGGGCGAAAGATCGGCCGCGACCAGGATGCAGCCGCTGTCGGGCAGGCCCTCCGGTCCCGCCGCTGCCAGCGAGGGCTGCAGTTGCACCAGCACGCGCCGGCCCACGTCGCGCAGATCGGCGGCACGCGCGGCCAGCGCAGGGTTGTCCAGCGCCTGGAGACGGGCAGCCCCCTCCTCCACAGCGCGGTCCCAGGCCCAGGCCACGCCGTGGCCCTGGACCATGAACTGGCAGGCGCGCGTGAGGAGACCGGTGTCGCCCAGCCACTCGGCCTGCGCGCTGAAGATGGCCGCATCGCCTTCGCCCAGGCGGCGGCGGGTGTCGTCATGCAGGGCGCGCAGCTGGCCCTGTGTCTCGGCCAGCGCCGCATGCAGCCGCGCACCGCCCACGCTGAGCGGCTCGGGCAGGTCGGGGATCTCGGCGGCCTCCACACGCCACTGGTGGATGCGGGCCACGGCCAGCCCCGGGCTGGCGCCAAGGCCCACAAAGTCAGGCCGCGCCAGCGGCGGCAGCCAGCCCGTGGTGGGCGATTCGGCCGCCTTGCGCGCAGCGGCGTCGGCATCGGCACGTTCCTGGACCACCAGGGCCTGGGCCACGGCGCACAGGCGCTGGACCGCGGCACTGGCGTCGGGGCCCTCTGCCGAGACGGTGACCTTGTCGCCTTCGCGCAGTCCCAGCTGCAGCAGGCTGGCCATCTGCCGCGCATCGGCCACCTCGCCGCCATGGCGCACCTGGATGCGCGAGGCAAAGCCGCGCGCCGCCTCCGCCCAGCGCGTGGCAGGCCGCGCGTGCAGGCCGTTGGGATAGGCAATGGTCCATTCGCGCGCCTCGGCCAGATCCACTGCCGCCGGGCGGGCGGCAGGCGGCGCCGGGTCCGCCTGCCCCTGGAGCACATCGATGACCTGCTGCGCATCGCCCGTGGTGAACAGCGCCTGCAGCCGCGGTGTCTGCAGCAGGCCGGCCAGGCGGCGCAGCAAGGTGATGTGGGCATCGGAGCGTGCCGCCACCGCCACCACCAGATGCACGTTCTGGCCGGCATTCCAATCCAGGCCCTCGCGCACCTGGAGCACGGCCACCGCGTCGCGCAGCACCAGGGCCCGGTCTTCGGCGCGGCCGTGGGGAATGGCCACGCCGTGGCCCAGAAAGGTTTCGGCCTGGGCCTCGCGCGCCTGCATGCCGGTGGCATAGCCAGGGGCCACGCAGCCTCGGTCCTGGAGCAGCCGGGCCGCCTGGGCAATGGCGTCGGCCTTGTCGCGCACCCTGGCGTCCAGGCGCACGGCGATCTGCAGGCCCGCAGGAGCGGTGGGTGCAACCGCCGGGAGGGATGAATGGGCATTGATCATGGCGCGGATTGTGGGAACGTTCCCAACCATCAGTCAATCTGCACTGCAACATAACCCGGCCATAATCCGGCCATAACTCGGCATTTCTTTGGAGTTATCCTCTGCGGCACACCACAACCAACGGGAACGATTGCATTGAGCATCAGCATCAACGATGTGGCCCGTGCGGCCGGGGTTTCCAAATCGACGGTATCGCGCGCGCTGGCGGGCGGCTCGGTAAGCGAGGAGGTCCGGGCGCGGGTCGCCGCCGCCGTGCAGGCCACGGGCTACCGGCCCAATCTGATGGCGCGCCGGCTGCGCGCGCGCGACGCAGGGCCCATGGGCGTGCTGGTGGCCGACATACGCAACCCGTTTTTCACGGCCCTGATCCGCGCGGTCGAGGCCGAGGCCTATCGCCAGGGCCGGCGCGTGCTGTTGTGCAATACCGACGAAGACCCGCAGCGCGAAGCCATGTACCTGCAGCTCATGCAGGAAGAGCGCATCGCGGGACTGATCTTTGCGCCCACCCAGGCCAGCCTGCACAAGCTCGAGCGCATGCAGCTGGAGTTCCCCGTCGTCCTGGTGGACCGGGCGGGCGCCCCGGCCTGCCATGACAGCGTGGTGCTGGACAACGCCCAGGCCTGCGCCACCCTGGTCAGGCATCTGGTGGACCAGGGCCGCCGCCGCATTGCAGGCGTCTTCGGCAGCACCAGCAGCACGGCGCGCGAGCGCTGCGACGGCTATCTGGCCGCCATGCGCGATGCGGGCCTGGCGCCCGACTTGCGCCAGTTGCCCCCGACCAGCGATGCCGCCGAGGCCGAGGTCGCGCAATGGCTGCGCCAGCCGCAGCGGCCCGATGCCTTCGTGGCCAGCAACAGCCTGCTGCTGGAAGGCTGCCTGCGCGCGATACGCGCCGCAGGCCTGCGCATCCCGGGCGATGTGGCGCTTGCCGGTTTCGACAACGAGCACTGGACAGAACTGGTGGCTCCCGCCATCACCGTGATCGAGCAGCCGGTGGAGGCCATGGGCCGCGCCGCATTCGGCCTGCTCATGGAGCGGCTGCACACGCCCGACCTGCCGCTGCGCAAGGTGATCATGCAGGGGCGCTGCATCGTGCGCGAGTCCACCCAGGCAGCGGGCTGAGGTGCTGCGCCGGGGCGGGATGACATAGGACTCACGCCGGGATCACGCGGGGATCTGCAACTGGCGCACGGCGTCGTCCACGCTCCAGCCCGCATAGCTGGCGTGCGGCAAGGCCGGATTGCCCACGCGCGCCAGCAGGTCGCGCACGGGGTCCTTGACGCGGGCCAGGGCCAGCGGCACGCCCAGTTGCCGCAACTGGGCCGCGAAGTCGCACAGCGCCTCGACACTGGTGGCATCGAGATCGGCCGAATCTTCCAGGCTCAGCACCACGCCGCGGGGCGAAGGCAGGGATTGAAGCCGCTCCCGGATGGCCGCAAACACCGGGTCGGCATTGCCGAAGAATAGCGGCGCCTCGGGCCGCGCGATCAGCAGGCCGGCCGGCACCACCGCGTCGGGGTGGCGTGCGGCATCGACAAAGTCATGCGTGTCCCCCAGCCTGCCCAGCCAGCTCACATGCGAGCGGGAAAGCGTTTGCAGCAGCATGAGCAGGCTGGCCGCAATGGCCAGCAGCAGCCCGTCGAGCACGCCCAGCGCCAGCACGGCAAAGAAGGCCAGCACCACGATCAAGCGATCCCGCCGCCAGGCGAAGTAAGGGCGCAGCGCGGCAGGATTCAGCGTGTGGCCCACGGCGTGGATGACGATGGCGGCCAGCAGCGGCTGCGGCGTGCGCTCAATCCAGGGCAGCAGCAGCCAGACGGCCAGGCCCACCACGGCGCAGGCCACCAGGCCCGCAGCGCGGCTTTGCGCGCCCGCCACCTCGTTGGCCGAGGTGGCCGAGTAGCCCGCGCCCACGGGCATGCCATGGAACATGCCCGACAGCAGGTTGGCCGCGCCCAGCGCCATCAGGTCGCGGTTGGCATCGACGCGGTCGCCATGGCGCAGCGCAAAGCTGCGGATGGAGCCATAGGACTCGGCATAGAGGATGAGCGCCATCGCAAAGGCCAGCTCGCCCAGGCGCAGCCATTCGGCGCGCGACAGCGAGGGAATGCCGGGGTTGGAGAAATCCAGCCGTATCGGCCCCACGGCCGCAATGCCCCAGCGCGCGCACCAGCCGCCCGCATCCAGCGCAATGCCGGCCGCAATCACCAGCAAGGCCGCAGGCAGGCCACGCCAGCGGGCCAGCGCACGCATCAGCAGCAACGCCGCAACGGCCATGGCCAGACCCGCTCCATTCCAGTGCCGCCAGCCGGCCAGCAGCTCCCAGACAAAGCGCGGCAGATCGCCATGCACGGGCTGGAAGGCGACGGCATGCGGGATCTGCTTGACCACGATGGTCAGCGCCAGCCCCAGCGCAAAACCGCGCAGCACGGGCTTGGCGATGAAGTTGGACACGGCGCCCAGCCGCGCCAGCCCCGCCACCACGAAGAACAGGCCCGTCAGCAGCACGATGCCCACGCCCAGCAGCATGCGCTGCTGCGGCGAGGTGCCGGCCATGGACGCCGTGGCCGCCAGCAGCACGGCGGCAGAGGAGGATGTGGCCGAGACGATGGCGAAGCGGCTGGTCCCCAGCAGGCCATAGGCCAGCAGCCCGGCGAACAGCGCAATCACCCCGGCCTGCGGCGGCAGGCCGGCGATGCCGGAATAGGCCACGGCCTCGGGCAGCAGCAGGCCGGCGATGGACAGGCCGGCGCCCCAATCAGCCAAGGCAGGCAGGCCAGGCGCACGCATCAGGATTGCGGAGCAACGACGCCGGACCAGCCCGGCAGGTAGCGCGCCTCGGCGCCGTGCGCCAGGCCCAGGGCCTCATGCAGGGCCTGATCGGGCAAGGCGACATCGCTCTTGCCACTGCGCAGGTCCTTGGGTGCAAAGCGCGTGCGGAAAAAATCGGCCCAGAGGAATTCGACGAAAGGCGCCGTGTCCTTGGCATAGCCACCGGCCTTGCGCACGGCGCCGGCCAGGCTGCGGTAGGGGTCGTCGCGCAGGCGGTCCAGCTGCTCGGGCATCTTGGCCCAGTCGCATCGGCGGCCGCGCTCGTCATATGGATGGGCCCATTGGTGGAACTCCATCAGGCGCCAGAACATCAGCGGATCGGCCTCGCTGAAATCGGCCAGCTGCATGACCCAGACCTGCTCCACGGACTCCTGCGTCAGCGCCAGCCCCAGGTGGTGATGGTCAACGATGTAGTGCAGGCCACGCGGCCCCAGCACGGCCGGAAACCAGTGCGAGGCCAGAACGCCTTCGCGCTCCTTGCGCTTGAGGCGGCTCCACTGGGCGCGCTTGGTCTGCACTTCGGCGGCGCCGATGGTCATCTGCGTGGGACGCAGTGCGTCCAGCGGAACCCGGGTCAGATGCTGCTGTGCTCTCATCGTCCAAACCTCCGTTGCATCAAAGGTGCGGACCCGGCGGGCTGCCTGGTCCGGCATCCAGAATACGCCTTCGTAGTTACAAATGGTCGCAACAACGGACTTGCACCCATAATCGCTCACAATTTTGTCCCGTTGACCTCATGAACCAGCCCCAACATCCCATCGTCCATGGCACGGAAGACGTGCTGATCAGCCTCTGCAACTCCGTCTCGCGCGTGCTCCAGGTGGCCACGCAGTGCCAGATCCAGTATTCGGGCATGGTGCAACGCATCACCAAGACCAGCCTCAAGCCCGACATCGGCTGCTTTGTCCTGGTGGACGGCGGCTTCTCGGGCCTGGTGATCATCAATTTCTCGGCCGCCGCCGCCATGGAGCTGTACCGCAGCTACATGCTGAGCATGGGCATGGGCGAGGACGACCTGGCCACCTCCTATACCTCGGACGATGTCAGCAACGTCATGGGCGAGCTGATGAACCAGGTGGTGGGCGACTTCACCAGCAAGGTCCAGCGCGAGCTTCAGACCTACATCACCCAGAGCCAGCCCAAGATGATCCGCCTGAACAAGCAGGTCAACCTCAGCGTGGACGCCAACCTCGACTCCCCCGAGGCGCGCCGCGTGACCTTCTACACGGGCAACAACAACATCTTCTATCTCGAACTGGCCATGGACCGCACCGAGTTCATCAAGGTCGTGGACTTCGAGCCCCAGGAGCGCCCCGATCCAGATGCGCTCATGGCCCAGACCGCCGCCAGCGCCCCGGCCGCAGCGCCCGCGCCGGCCGCCAGCACCGACACCGACGAACTGCTCAAGTCGCTGGGCATGTAACTGCCGGACACGCCCCGGCTTACAACCCAGGCACACAGCCCCGGCACCGCGGGCAAGACCCTGATGCATGCGGATGTATCAGGGCGGCCCCGCAAACGATATCGTTGATATGCAGATAATTGGGATGCCAACTATTTGAATATCACCCGATGTCGTCCCCTTCCGCCTCCTCACCGCTCACGCAGGCCGACCCCGCCGCCGTGCAAAGGCATTTCATGTTCACGCTGGGGCAGGTGAACAAACAGTGGCGCCGCACGCTGGACCGGCTGCTGGCGCCCATGGGACTGACCCAGGCACTGTGGATGCCGCTGATGCACCTGGCGCGCTCGCCCGAGGCCATGCGCCAGAAGGATCTGGCCCACTCCCTGGCGCTGGACAGCTCCTCCGTCGTGCGGCTGGTGGACGGCCTGGCCGCCCAGGGCTGGATAGAGCGCGTGGACGACAGCGACCGCCGCGTCAGGAAAATCCAGCTCACGCCAGCCGGCCATGCCCAGGTAGAAGCCGTGCAGGGCCTGCTGCAGCAGGCGCGCGCCCAGGTGCTGGGCGCCGTGCCGCCCGAGGAACTGGGCGCGGCCTATGCCACGCTGCAGCGCCTGCTGGAGGCCATGGCCGCCGAGCCCGCCTGCGACACGGACCTGCCCGACGAGCAGGCGGCCTGAGATGACGGCCGAGCACTCTTCGCTGCCACCCGCCCAGGGCCATACAGCGGCCAGCCGCAAGGCGCCGCTTTGGCTGCTGGTGATCGTGACCATCGTCGGCACGCTGGCCATGCACATGTTCCTGCCCGCCCTGCCCGATGCGGCACGCCAGCTCCAGGCCGGCGCCAGCCAGATGCAGCTGACCATCACGGTCTACATCCTGGGCCTGGGCGTGGGCCAGCTGATCTATGGCCCGCTGTCGGACAGCCTGGGGCGCCGCCCCATGCTGCTGGCAGGGCTCATCCTCTATGCGCTGGCCAGCCTGGCAGCCTTTCTCGCCCCGTCCGCCCCCTGGCTGATCGGCGCGCGGCTGCTCCAGGCGCTGGGCGGATGCGCGGGCCTGGCCCTGGGCCGCGCCATTGCGCGCGATTCAAGCACGCCCGAGAACGCCGTGGGCAGCCTGGCGCTGCTCAACCTGATGATGATGATCGGCCCCGGCATCGCGCCGGCTATTGGCTCGGCCATCGACGACGCCCTGGGCTGGCGTGCCATCTTCGGCACGCTGGCCGTGGTCGGCGGCGTGACGGCCTTCGCCATCTGGAAGCTGCTGCCCGAAACCGGCCAGCCCACGGGCCGCCTGCACCTGGGCACCATCCGCAACGACTACCGCAGCCTGCTGCGCTCGCCGGCCTTCGTGGGCTTTGCCGTGGGCGGCGGCTGTGCCACCACGTCCATCTATGCCTTCCTGGCGGCGGCGCCCTTCGTCTTCATCGAGCAGCTGCATTCCACCAAGCATGAGGTGGCCATCTACCTGGGCCTGCTCATGGGCGGCATGGCCGTGGGCAATGCGCTGGCCCGCCAGCTGATACGCCACTGGCCCCTGGAGCGGCTGATGCTCAACGGCAATCTGCTGAGCTTGGCCAGCGCGGCCATGTTGCTGTTGCTGGCCCTGCTCAACCAGCTCACGCCGGCCATCGTGGTGGGGCTCATGGTGCTGTTCGCGCTGGGCTCGGGCCTGACCAGCCCTGCGGCGCTGGCCAGCGCGCTCAGCGTGCATCCGCGCCTCACGGGCTCGGCCGCCGGGGTCTACGGCAGCACCCAGATGGCCGTGGGCGGCCTGTGCACGCTGGGCGCCAGCCTGGGCGGCAACCCGGCGCTGTCGGCAGCGCTGGCCCTGGTGGTGGCCTGCGTGCTGGGGCAACTGGGCTTTCGCAGCGCGCTGCGCCACGCGCAGCGGGCGCCCGGCTGAGGGCCGCCCCGGCTGAGGGCCGCCCCGGCGAGGGCCGCCCCGGCTGAGGGCCACAGTCCCCCAGGCGACGCTCCGCCCGCATGCGGGCCCGAAGCGCACAGGCCCTCGATTACATTGGCGCAGCCGTGGCCAGCCGCCACGGCCCACAGGAGACAAAAAACCATGCGCCAACTTTCCTTTTCCATCGTCCTGCGCCAGGCCGCCACCGGCACGCTGGCAGCCGCCGCGCTGCTGGCCGGCACAGCCGCCCAGGCCGGCTCCATCGAGGCCGCCGAGTTCAAGAGCGCCACGCTGCAGCGCAGCTGGACCTACAACGTCTACCTGCCCACGGGCTATGACGCCCAGTCCAGGCTGCGCTACCCCGTCATGTACCTGCTGCACGGCAATGACGGCCAGCGCAATGACTGGCCCGTCAAGGGCAACCTGCTGCGCACGGTGGACCAGCTGATCCAGAACGGGGAGATCCCGCCCGCCATCATCGTCATGCCCGACGCGGGAACGACCTGGTACGTGGACCTCAAGGAGCCCATGGAGACGGCCTTCTTCCAGGACCTCGTCCCCCATGTCGAGAAGAAGTACCGCACTCTCACCAGCCGTGATGGCCGCGTGATCGGCGGCCTGTCCATGGGCGGCTATGGCGCGCTGCGCTACGTGCTCAAGTACCCCGAGAAATTCCAGGCCGCCGCCCTGCTGAGCCCCGCCATCTACAACCCCGAGCCGCCCGCCGATTCCTCGGCACGCTCGGTCAAGGTCTTTGCCGAACCCAATACCGGCGGCCAGTACAGCACCACGGTCTGGAAGAGCTACAACTACCCTGTGCTGTGGGACAGCTTTCTCGCCCGCAAGATCAGCGTGCCCATGTACATCAACTCGGGCGACGACGATGAATTCATGATCGAGTCCGACGCCGCCCAGCTCTACGCCCAGCTGCGCAGGAACAAGCAGCCTGCCGAGCTGCGCATCGTCAACGGCAAGCATGAATGGCCGGTCTGGGAAAGCACCATCGGCGACGCGCTCAAGTACGTGTTCCGCACCGTGCGCCGCCCGCAGGCGGACAACTGAGCCAGGCCAGGCGGTGAAGAAAAAAAGGGGAGCCGGCCGGCTCCCCTTTTTGATTGCATCAGCAGGTCTTACAGATTGCCGACCATCTTGGCAGGGATCACCCAGGCGTCGAACTGTTCGCCGGTCAGGTGGCCGGAAGCCACGGCGGCTTCACGCAGGCTGGAGCCTTCCTTGTGCGCCTTCTTGGCGATGTAGGCCGCCTTGTCGTAGCCGATGTGCGGGTTCAGCGCCGTCACCAGCATCAGCGAGCGCTGCACCAGCTCGGTGATGCGCTCGCGGTTGGGCTCGATGCCCACGGCGCAGTGTTCGTTGAAGCTCTTCATGCCATCGGCCAGCAGGCGCACGCTCTGCAGGAAGTTATGCGAGACCATGGGGCGGAACACGTTCAGCTCGAAGTTGCCCGAGGCGCCGCCGAAATTGATCGCCACGTCGTTGCCGAAGACCTGGGCCGCCAGCATGGTCACGGCTTCGCTCTGCGTGGGATTGACCTTGCCGGGCATGATGGACGAGCCGGGCTCGTTCTCGGGGATGGAGATCTCGCCCAGGCCGCTGCGCGGGCCCGAGGCCAGCCAGCGCACGTCGTTGGCGATCTTCATCATGCTGGCGGCCAGCGTCTTGAGCGCGCCGTGGGCGTGGACCAGGCCGTCGCACGAGGCCAGGGCCTCGAACTTGCTGGGCGCCGTCACGAACGGGTAGCCGGTGAGCTGGGACAGCTCGGCCGCCACGCCCTCGGCATAGCCCTTGGGCGCATTCAGGCCCGTGCCCACGGCCGTGCCGCCCAGCGCCAGCTCGTACAGGTGCGGCAGCGCGGCGCGCACATGCTTTTCGCCATGGGCCAGTTGGGCCACCCAGCCCGAGATTTCCTGACCCAGCGTCAGCGGCGTGGCGTCCTGCAGATGGGTGCGGCCGATCTTGACGATGTCGGCATAGGCCTCGCTCTTGGCCTGCAGCGTATTGCGCAGCAGGGCAATGGCGGGCAGCAGCTTTTGCTCGATGGCCGTGACGGCAGCCACGTGCATGGCGGTCGGGAACACGTCGTTGCTCGACTGGCTCTTGTTCACGTCGTCATTGGGGTGGACCAAGCGCGACTCGCCGCGCTCGCCGCCGAGGATTTCGCTGGCGCGGTTGGCCAGCACCTCGTTGACGTTCATGTTGGTCTGCGTGCCCGAGCCGGTCTGCCAGACCACCAGCGGGAACTCGTCCGGGTGCTTGCCGGCGATCACCTCGTCGGCGGCGGCCAGGATGGCCTGGGTCTTCTTCTCGTCCAGCAGGCCCAGCTTGTGGTTGACGGTGGCCGAGGCCTTCTTGACCTGGGCCAGCGCGTGGATGATCTCGCGCGGCTGCTGCTCTCCGCTGATGTCGAAGTTCTGCAGCGAACGCTGCGTCTGCGCACCCCAGAGCTTGTCTGCGGGGACGGCTATGGGTCCGAAAGTGTCTTTTTCCTGGCGGGTCGCGGTCATTGGTATGGACTCCTTGGTGAAAACAACGCGGCGCAGTTGGCTGGAGGCAGGTCGGCGGGCCGCGCAGGACGTGGCTCGGGGATATCTGGCTGGCAGGGCCGCAATGGCAAAAACCCGCTCATGGTAACTCCGTAAATGGGAACCTCTCGCATCCGTCCCCCACTGAGGTGTCGCCGAGGCGGGCTTGTCCAGGCAAACCCCTCGACTCTTGTACAAGACTGCGCCCATTGCGTGCACTTTTCCCCCTGCAGCGCCGATAATCGCCCCCGGGATTCCCCTCCCCTGTTCCCCCGATCAAAAAGACACCCCACCGATGACCACCACGATCCGCCAGCAGGACCTGATCGATTCGATCGCAGGCGCCCTGCAGTACATCAGCTACTACCACCCCGCCGACTACATCGCCCACCTGGCCCGCGCCTACGAACGCGAGCAGAGCCCGGCGGCCAAGGACGCGATGGCCCAGATCCTGACCAACTCCAAGATGTCGGCCACCGGCCACCGCCCGATCTGCCAGGACACCGGCATCGTCAACGTGTTCCTGAAGGTGGGCATGGACGTGCGCTGGGAAGGCTTCACGGGCGGCCTGGAAGACGCCATCAACGAAGGCGTACGCCGCGGCTACAACCACCCCGACAACACGCTGCGTGCCTCGGTCGTGGCCGATCCGCTGTTCGCGCGCAAGAACACCAAGGACAACACGCCTGCCGTCATCAACGTGCAGATCGTGCCCGGCGACAAGCTGGACGTGACCGTGGCCGCCAAGGGCGGCGGCTCGGAGAACAAGTCCAAGATGATCATGATGAACCCCAGCGACAACCTGGTGGACTGGGTTCTCAAGACCGTTCCGACCATGGGCGCGGGCTGGTGCCCGCCGGGCATGCTGGGCATCGGCATCGGCGGCACCGCCGAGAAGGCCGTGCTGCTGGCCAAGGAAAGCCTGATGGAAGACCTGGACATGTACGAGCTGCAGGCCAAGGCCGCGCGCGGCGAGAAGCTCGACCAGGTCGAGGAACTGCGCCTGGAGCTGTACGAGAAGGTCAACGCCCTGGGCATCGGCGCGCAAGGCCTGGGCGGCCTGGCCACCGTGCTGGACATCAAGATCAAGATGTACCCCACGCACGCGGCCTCCAAGCCCGTGGCCATGATCCCCAACTGCGCGGCCACGCGCCACGCGCACTTCGTGATGGACGGCTCCGGCGCGGTCTACATGGACGCGCCCTCGCTGGACCTGTGGCCCAAGATCGACTGGGAGCCCGACTACAACAAGTCGCGCCGCGTGGACCTCAACGCACTGACCAAGGAAGAAGTGGCCAGCTGGAAGCCCGGCGACACCCTGCTGCTCAACGGCAAGATGCTCACGGGCCGCGATGCCGCCCACAAGCGCATCCAGGACATGCTGGCCAAGGGCGAGAAGCTGCCCGTGGACTTCACCAACCGCGTGATCTACTACGTCGGCCCCGTGGACCCGGTCAAGGACGAAGCCGTGGGCCCCGCAGGCCCCACGACGGCCACCCGCATGGACAAGTTCACCGACATGATGCTGGAGCAGACCGGCCTGATCGCCATGATCGGCAAGGCCGAGCGCGGCCCGGTGGCCATCGAGTCCATCAAGAACCACAAGTCGGCCTACCTGATGGCCGTGGGCGGCGCCGCCTACCTGGTGTCCAAGGCCATCAAGAACGCCAAGGTCGTGGGCTTCGAGGACCTGGGCATGGAAGCCATCTACGAATTCGACGTGGTGGACATGCCCGTGACCGTGGCCGTTGATGCCGGCGGCACCAGCGCCCACATCACGGGCCCTGCCGAATGGCAAAAGCGCATCGCGTCCGGCGAGTTCAAGACCATTGAGATCGCCTCGGCCTGAAGCCGGCGCCAAGCGCAAAGGGACCGCCTTCGGGCGGTCTTTTCATTGGGGCGGGGCATTTGTGACAGACTGCCCGCTGCCTGCAACACAGCCCATTCAACATGACCATCGCGCTCGTCCTCATCGCCCTGCTGGCCGTGACCAGCCTGGCCTGGCGCCTGTCCTCCCGCCGCCATGTCCTGCCCTGCCCGTCCTGGCTGCGCTGGATGGTCGAGCTTGACAACCCCTTCGCGGCCAGCAACAAGGCCGCCTTCATCGTCGGGCAACTGCAGATCCAGCCGGGCATGAAGGTGCTGGACGCAGGCTGCGGCCCGGGCCGCGTCACCCTGCCATTGGCGCGTGCCGTCGGCCCGCAGGGACAGGTGCTGGCCGTGGACCTGCAGCCGGCCATGCTTGAACAGGTGGCGGCCAAGGCGCGTGCCCAGGGGCTGGAGAATGTGCGCACCCAGGCGGTTGCGCTGGGCCAGGGGCAGCTCGCAGCCGAGCAGCACGACCGCGCCGTGATGGCCGCCGTGCTGGGAGAGATCCCGGACCGCCGGGCCGCGCTGGCCGATATCTTCCAGAGCCTGCGCCCCGGCGGCCTGCTGGCCGTGGCCGAGCTGGTCTTCGACCCGCATTTCCAGCGCCGCACCAGCGTGGAAAAGCTGGCAGGCGCGGCAGGCTTCATCCCCCACTCCTTCCACGGCCATGCAGCCGCGTATCTGCTGGTACTGCAGCGCCCTCTCCAACCATGACCACCACACATTCCCCTGTAGCGACCCTGCGGACACCGCGCCTGATACTGCGCCAGTGGCGGACCGGCGACCGACAGCCCTTTGCCGCACTGAATGCCGACCCACAGGTCATGGAGCACTTTCCGGCACTGCTCAGCCGTGAACAAAGCGATGCCATGGCAGACAGGATCCAGGCACTGATCGAGGAACGCGGCTGGGGCTTCTGGGCGGCAGAGCACCTTGCCAGCGGCGAGTTCATGGGCTTCATCGGGCTGCATGCTCCCGCCGCGTCTTTGCCGTTCTCGCCCTGCGTGGAAATCGGCTGGCGGCTCGCCCGGCCTTTCTGGGGCCAGGGCCTGGCCAGCGAAGGCGCACGGGCGGCGCTGGAGCACGGCTTCGGCGCGTTGCATCTGGAGTCCATCGTCTCGTTCACCGCGCTGTCCAACCTGCGTTCACAGGCTGTGATGCAGCGCCTGGGCATGGAGCGCGACGCCCATGACTTCGACCATCCGGAGGTGCCGGCAGGCCATGCGCTGCGCAGGCATTGCCTGTATCGCCTGACACATGCCCAATGGCTGCAGCAGCAAGCCATGGCCGCAGCGTGAACGCGCCCGAGCGGGCATACTGGGCGCCGCCTCCAAAAGCCTTTATCCGGATCTCCAAATGACCTCCCCGGCCTCTCCCATCGGCGTCTTCGACAGCGGCATCGGCGGCCTCAGCGTGCTGCAGGCGCTGCGCCATGAACTGCCGCATGAGCGCTTCGTCTACCTTGCCGACAGCGGCAATGCTCCCTATGGCGATGCGCGTGGCGATGCCTTCGTTCAGCAGCGCACGCGCACCATTGCGCGCCATCTGCGCGAGCAGCACCAGATCAAGGTACTGGTGATCGCCTGCAACACAGCCACGGCAGCGGCCGTGGACATGCTGCGCGCCGAAATGCCCGAATTGCCCCTGATCGGCGTGGAGCCCGCCATCAAGCCCGCTTCGCTGTCGAGCCAGACCGGCCACGTGGGCGTGATGGCCACACGCGGCACGGTGAGCAGCGCACGCTTTGCACGCCTGGTGGCCGACCATGGCCAGCGCGTGCAATTCCATGTCCAGCCCTGCGACGGACTGGCCAAGGCCATCGAGGAAAGCACGGAGCAACCCGTTCCCGCCGACCCCATGGCCACCGAGGTCGCGCAACTGTGCGCCAAGTATGTGAATGCCCTGGGCAGCTTCGGACAGAAGACGGGCGAGATGGATTCCCTGGTGCTGGGCTGCACCCACTACATATTCGCCCGCGAGCAGTTGCGCACGCTGCTGGGGCCGGACATTCAGTTCATCGACACAGGTGCCCCGGTAGCCCGCCAGACGCGGCGCGTGCTGGATCGCCTGGGCACCCTGGCCAGCGAATCAGGACCCTTGCCCGCGGCAGAGGGCCAGGTCCAGTTGATGACCACGGGATCGCTGCAGGCCCTGCAGTCTGCCGCATCGCGCTGGCTGGAGCTGCCCGCGCAATGCTGCTCGTCCGTTCAGGTCGGCGAATCCAGCGCCGTCCCCACGGCCGCTTGAATCACGGCTGCGCCTGCCACAGGCGCCGGCCCGAGTGGTCCATCCAGCTCAGGTACAGCCGCAGCTCGAACTCCAGCTGGTGGTAGTCGGGCTCCATGTGGGTGCACAGCTGGTAGAAGGCCTTGTCGTGGTCGGGCTCGCGCAGATGGGCCAGCTCATGGACGACGATCATGCGCAAGAAAGCCTCGGGCGCCTGCTTGAACAGTGCGCCGATGCGGATCTCATGCCGGGCATTGAGGCGGCTTCCCTGCACCACGGTGCGGCGCGTGTGCAGGCCCAGGGCGTTGTGGACCACATGGATGCGGCCGTCGTAGGCCACCTTGTTCAGCGTGCCGGCATTGCGCATGTGCCGGCCCTTGAGGGCATCCACGTAGTCATAGAGGCTCTTGTCCGTGCGCACGGCATGCGCCTCGGGATGCTTGCGCAGCAGCCAGGCCTCGGCCTTGTCATCGGCCAGCCAGCCACGCACCTGTGACTGCAGCGCGGCCGGGTAGGCGGACAGGTAGGGAAGCGGCAGCGCACCACCGGCCACCTCGCGCCGCTGCTCGCGCTGGCGGCGCACGGTCTCGGTGACTGCTCCGGAATACTTGGGCGTGCTGGCCTGTGCCGCCATGGCTGTACGCTGCGCGGGGCAGCGCCTTGCGCTCAATGCAGGTGGCGTGGGCGGCGGTTGCCGCCGTGGCCCGAACCCGATCCACCCATGCCGCGCGGCGGCTTGCCGATCTCCAGCGAGCTGACCAGGGCGTCGAAGCGCTGGGAGAACAGCTTGTCGATCTCCTGCACCACGCCACCCAGCTCGGAGCCGTCGAAATGGCGCTCCATCAGGTTGACCACGTCCTGCACCAGCAGATCGCGCTGCACCTGCATGATGGCCGCGGGCGTCGGACCAACGAAGAGCATGACGAAGTCGTCGCGCGACTCGGCCTCTTCGGACTCCTCTTCCTCGTCGAACTCGGTGTCGTAGAAGGTCACCTCGATGGCCGCGCCCTGCTCGGCCAGCTCGTTGATGCCCATGCACATGTCGTCCAGCGACTGCCGGAAATCCTCGTCACCACGCACGGTCCAGCACACCTGGAGCAGGCGCTCCTTGGTATCGAACTGGATGCCTGGCTCTTCCTCATAGACGCTGCCAGCGCCATCGGCCAGGGAACGGGCCCCCGCATACTTCCACAGCGGACCCAGCGCTTCCTGCAACTGCTCGTAGGTCGTGTCGGGGCGCAGCAGCACTTGGCCGTGCACGTGGATTTCAAATGGAGCGTTGTAATTCGACATGTTCTCGTCTGGGATGAGTTTGGCCACACCTGTCACGCCGCACCATGTGCCACGATCAACGTCAACGGAACGCATGCAGGCATCGCCATCACTGTCTGCCCGAGCCGCGCCATCCAGGCAAGCAGCCCGGGGCCTGATGAATGGATTCTCGCACGTTATGCCAACGGGCAAGGTCTTGGCAACGCATGGACACCGTGCAGCGCAGCAAGCGGGCAGGACCGTCGATGCACGTTGCGGCCCGACGCCTGAATTTGCGGAACAGCAGGCGCCTTGGCTGCTTCAATCCGCTACCGTATAGATAGCAACAATGCCTAGTACGTATTGGGTTGTGGTGCCCCGAGCCGGGATCGAACCGGCACGCCCCTGTTCGGAAGCGGCGGATTTTAAGTCCGCAGTGTCTACCAATTTCACCATCGGGGCCCTGCACCGCAGCGTCACAGGTCAGAGCGAACTGCTCACACCTGCAACTGCAGCACCAACGAAAAAGGGAAGCGTTACCGCTTCCCTTTTTTCTGAATTGGAGCGGGAAAACGGGTTCGAACCGTCGACCTCAACCTTGGCAAGGTTGCGCTCTACCAACTGAGCTATTCCCGCGTATCTGTAAAGCTATGCGCTTCACAGAGCAGACTTGAATTCTAGCGCAGATTTTTGGTGCGACGGAAGAAGCCCGCAAAAAATCTGCACCAAGGCAGATCGCAGCCTGCCTTGCACCTTGCGGCGGCAGGCTGTTTCACCGTCGAAGCCTACTTGCCGTCGATGCGATCCTGCATGCGCTTGGCCCGCTGTTCGGACGGCGGATGGGAGCTCAGGATGGAGCTGCCGCCGCTGCCAGCGCTGAGCTTGGCCAGCTTCTGGAACGATGTGACCAGCCCCTGGCGGCTCATCTTCTTTTCCGTGAGCAGATCGAAGGAGTAGTCATCGGCCGCCGACTCCTGCGACTGCGAGAACTGGGCATTGATGAACTTCTCACCCAGATCACCCGCCTGCGAACGCGACAGTGAGGCCAGCGCCGAATTGCCGCTATTGGCCGCAATAGAGCGTGCAGCCGAAGCCGCATAGGCCGTCTGCATGCGCTTCTTGCTGTGACCCAGTGCCACGTGCCCGATTTCATGGCCAATCACGCCACGCAGCTCGTCATCGTTCATCAGATCCATCAGGCCGCTGTAGACACGGATGCAGCCATTGGCCATGGCCCAGGCATTCACGTCCTGCGTCATATAGACCTTGTAGACAGCCTTCTTCCCATTGACAGCCTGCGGCATGCCGGCAATCACCTTGTTCAGCCGCAGCGTGTACTTACTCTTTGCATCTGCCACCTTGTTCTGGGCATCCATGGCTGCGCAGGAATCATTGGACAGCGTGACCACGTCGTCATCCGTGAGCGTCATGGCCTTCATGGCCGTGGAGCCCGAATCCAGCAACCCGCCCACATCGGCAGACTCCATGGTTTTACAGCCCGCCAGCACCACGCCCCCGGCAACAATCGCCGTCAATAACTTGATCTTCATAATCCCTCCCGATAAATGAAGCGCGCATCATATCCACGACCTGCCAATTCAATCTACCGGCAATGACAACCCATTTGCAATTTCTTGCAATTTCTTGCAATTTCTCAATGGATAAGCAATGCCAAATTTCAATGACGGCTGTCCATTCAAAACAAATGGAAACAATTAAATTCGCCATATCAGCAATGGATGACCAAAACAGGCATGCAGCCATGCTGTCGATCCACAGAGCGTGAAGCACTGCCACGGCACTGAATCGGAAGAGAAGAAGATGCGCCAGCCAAGTCGAGGCCGCTGCGGAGACATGGCACCAAGGACGAACAACGATCCGTGATGCAGAAAAAGAAAAAGGCCCCGAGGGCCTTTTGAACACTGTGTCTGCAATGAATTTTTGGAGGCGCGAACCAGAGTCGAACTGGTCTAACCGGATTTGCATCCAAGCCATCCATATAAAATCAACAACTTAGAAGCGAACCTCCCGAACCCGCGCGCATCGCCTACAACTTACCAGCCACAGCGTCCAACTTGAAGCAGATATGGTGAGCGATTTGTAGCTCCTTGTTCTTACCCAGGCCTGGATAGTGGCGATTTGCCACATGCTCCGCAAACTTATCAAGAGCGAAGTTGCTACCAAATTGTAACGGTCGCTTTTTTGCCGCTGCATCCAACTTCTTTGCGGCCTGCAGGAATTTTTCCCCAGGGCTCCCAACAAGTATGTCCTTGTCGGTCGACACAAAGTGCTCCATCCAAGCATCCTTGTCCTCGTTCATATATGCAGCATGGATGGCTACAGCGGCCACCTTCCCCCCTCCTACAGCGAGCCCCTTTCCTAGCGAACAGTAGTCGCCAAATCCTGCAATTCCTTGCTTAAGGAACGTTCTATGCTGCCGAGAGAAGAATTCAGGCCCTCCGTAATCCGCATTACGTGTTAGCTTCTTAAACCTATCATCTATATGAACTAACTTAGCTGTTGGCAGGAGGCCGTAGCGATGATGAGCTTTATCTTCATCCAAGATGATATGGAAACGAACTTGCTCCAACTTGGCGAGCTCCTTGAATTCAACATCAAGTAGTCCGGCACTGGCGTACGCTAAAGCGACGTCGCGTTTCGCACATTTCTTTAGGAAATCCTTGATGTTTGCGAAGCTCACCCCCTGTTCATAGCGCAGCACGGGAAGGATGGATTTATTAGCCAAAACCACAGGCCACACTGTATCTGCCCATGGCTTGGAATTTGCCGAACCTGCAAGCTCATATTTATTCGGGTTTACCACGACCCCGAGTTGCTTACCCTTTTTTCCATAGGCCTCAAGCAGCTTGACAATACCATTAGTCTTGCCAACAACTGGCTCGATAACAGGCAAGAAACTGTCTAAGGAACGATGGTCCTTGAGCATCGATGAGACCGCGAGCAGCTCCGACTGGCGCCCATACAAATATGGAAAATACATCGACCTCACTCCAGAGTTTGCAGATGATACGCATTGTGCACGAACTTGCAACAAATGGAAACCATCACTAATGAGAAGCGATAATCAGTATTGAGGCACCCGCCTAAAAGACGGTTTGAAGACAATCCAACAAACGTACGCGCTGGGGCAGCGTGAGGGGTGCCGCATAACCCAAAGCGCGCAGACTAGTAGGAAGCGCACGCAAGTAAGAGACGACCCCAGATCCAGTAGTACGCGCTCGCATCGCAGCGATCAGCACCCTATGAGCCTGCTCACTCGTAAAGCCGCTGAAGAGACTACGATAGTGAGCGTCCAGTATTCCATTGGGAAGTTCAGGCTGCGGTCCACAGATGGACTGCACAGCGCTCATGTACTCAGACCGTCGCAGCATCCTGAAAACAACAGCTGGCTCTATGCGGGAGACATCGCTTACCGCCGGTCGCAGTACTGTAAGGGAGTTATCGCGATTCAGCACCAGGACGCCCACACGCGGATCAAGCACCTGCTTGTAGCGTTCACCGTTGTGAGGGTCGGTGACGACATTTACCTTATCAAAGGCACGCAGATATGCCGGCGTTTGAGTGGTCAACCGAGCAGGACTATCGAATTCTGTCTTGATCTCATAAGCCGTCGATGTTCCATTGAAAACCACTGCGTCCACTATAGAGTCATGGACACCTTGCTCGATTGCAAGGCTGGAGGTTTTCGGACTATGACGCCCATAAACCAATCGATTTGCTATGACCGCTTTGTAATAGTACTCACACCGATACCATCGACCAATTTCCTTGAAGCCCGCATCAAAAAGATCACCAACAGTTTCGCCAGTGGTGCGAGGAACAACTCCAAGCTTTGCGAAACTCTCAACTACAGAAGAGACTGACCCAGAACGTGCCATGCTCTCCAAGACAGGCCTAGAGAACATCCGTGCAATAAGTCGAGAGCGTTGAAGCGGCGTCATGACACAAGGCATCTTTCTTTAAGGTCTAGCAAGCGACACCGAGCGGGCGCGAAGTCTAGCACGCCGGGCAGCAGCACCAATCGGGGATGGGTGTCGAGGAGCTCTCTCAATAGCTAGTAGTCGTTTGGTCTAGGGCGCTAGCAATTTGCGGTCGACGTCCATCTGTGTGCGCATCAGCACTACCTCGTCGTCTCGCTTTGCAAGATCCGCTCGGAGTCCTGCAACCACTGCTGCCCCGCTTGTAACGTGCTGAGCGAGGGCGCCCAAGATCGCGGCTGGCAGCGGCGTTGGCCTGGGCTTGCGCCCGGGCTGTGGCTGCGCTGCGTTCGGCGGCGAGGCGCAACCGCTCAACACGGTCGAGATCAGCGCGCACAACAGCGTCGCGCGCAGGGCGGACCTGAGTGAATGCATCGGATGCCTCCTGGGTTTTCGTTGCGTGGGTAGATTCGGCGGTGGCGAGCTTTCGCTCCAGGGTCAGGCCCGCGACGGCCTGGCCGGCCACCTGCTGGGCCTGGACCGCGATCAGGCGCTGGTGAGCGAGCTGCTCGCCGTACAGGCGCCAGGTCTGCAGGGCCAGCAGCGCGGCCAGCACCAGGGCGCCGGCCTGCCAGGCCTTGGACTTGATGGCTTCAAGCATGGCTATACCCCCAGCCACGGCAGGTACTTCATGCGCCTGGACTGCAGTGGCACCGTGTTGCGCACGTGCTCCCGGTTGATGTCGTAGGCGCTTTGACCGTAGCCCTGCCACTTCTCGCGGCTCTTGACGCTGTGCAGCTCGACGTGGCCGAACCACTGGTCGGCGTCGCAACCTCGCTGCAGCGCGCACAGCTGGCGGTCCTGCTGGAGGTGGCTCCAGCCGCCGTTGTAGGCTGCGTCGCAGAAGGCCACGCGAACCAGTGCATCGAGGTCCGGCGACAGCGCCTGCAGGCGAGCATCGCAGCCGCGCAGCTTGATGATGGCCGCCCGCACGCTCAGCTCTGGCCGCTCATAGACGGATTGCCAGTCCAGATCCTCAAGCGCGGACGGCGCCATGCGCCGCACTTCGTCGAGACTGTCGAAGCGTAGGGCGCGAGCGCGTGACCACCCCTGAGCGGGAACAACCCATCAGGGCAACAACAACCAAGGGCAACCTGGTGGCGACGGAGCTGCAGCCGTCCGTGCGCCCGGGCGCCATGGACGCCTTCAAGCTGCCCAGCCTGATCAGCGGCAAGCGTGTGTATCCCCGGGGGCACTCATGAGCCGGCCCGCCTGCAGGGCCTGCTCGCACTGGCAGCCCGACACCAGCGACGCCCGCATGGTGCGCCTGGGCTTCGCGCACTGCGGCAAGCGGTACGCACCAGGCCACACGTTCGCGGCCACAACGCAGCGCGATCAATTCGACCCCATGCCCACCGAGCTGCTCGATGCGCGCCGCAAGGTCGCCGCTCAGCGCGTGCAGCAACTCAACGAAAAGGAGGCCAGCCGTGGCTCCCAAAAGTAAAGACCCGCTGATCCAGCGCGAAGTGGTGATCAGCGCCGAGGCCACAGGCAAGGGCGGCAAGCCGCATGCCCAGGCCGGCCAGCGCGGCAAGGTGATCGGCAAGACGCCCGGCGGGCGCCAGTACCAGATCGCCGTGGGCGACAGCCTGGTCAACCTGCCCATGGACGCCTTCGAGGTCTTGCAGGCCGAGCGCGAGGGCAGCGCTGACGCCGGCGCGATCGTGCACCCCACGCTGCCCATCGCCCAGATCGCGCCCAGCCGCACGAACCGCAGGGTGATCGAGGACGACGCACTCCACGACATGGCCGCCACCATGAAGCTGTACGGCGTGCTGCAGCCCCTGCTGCTGCGCCGCCTGCCGGCAGAGCGCCTGCAGGACACCTTCGAGGACGAAGCCACGCGCCGCGCCACGCACGAAATCATTGCGGGCGAGCGCCGGTACCGCGCCGCCCAGATTGCGGGCCTGCGCACCGTGCCGTACATCGAGCGCGAAGCTGACAACATGCATGCGCTGCTGATGCAGCTCATCGAGAACCTGCACCGCAGCGACCTCACGCCCCTGCAGGAGGCCCTGGGCGTGCAGCGCCTGACCCTGGACCACGGCTTTTCGATCGACGGCGCCGCTGAAGCCCTGCAAAAGAGCCGCACCCATGTCTTCGAGTCGCTGCGCCTGCTCACGCTGTGCCCAGAGGCCACAGCCGCCCTGGCCGCGCGCACGCTGACGCGCAGCGTGGCCCTGCTGGTGGCACAGCGCCCTACCGAGGCCATCCAGACCGAATACACCAAGCGCGTGCTCACGGGCGGCCCTGACGGCGGCCCCATGAGCTATCGCAGCGCACTGGACCTGGCCCGACGCAGCTACATGCTCAAGCTGGACCAAGCCCCCTTTGCACTGGACGATGCCACGCTGTGCCCGTCCGCCGGCGCGTGCTCGGTCTGCCCCAAACACACCGGCGCGTCGCCCGAGCTGTGGGACAAGAGCGATGCAGACGTCTGTACCGACACCGCCTGCTTCGCAGAAAAGAAGGACGCCCACTTCGAGCGCATGAAGGCCCAGGCCCAACAGCGTGGCCAGCAGATCATCACCGGCCGCCAGGCCCGCGACATCATGCCCAGCGAGAACGGGGCGCCCCGTGGCTACCTGCTGCTGGACAAGCCGAGCCAGGGCAGCAGCGCACCCGTGCGCCAGGTGCTGGGCCAGGACGTGCCAGCAGCCAGCGTGGTGCTGATCGAGGCGCCCAGCGGCAACCTGGTGGAGGCCGTGGCCACGCACACCGCCAGCGCAGCCGTGAAGGTCAAAGGCGAGCGCCAGGCTGCGGCCAAGGCCCAGACCAAGAAGCCGACCGAGCCCACGCGGGAAGCGCTGCAGCGCGAGTACGAAATGCGCTGGCGCGAGCGCGCGGCCGAGGCAACGATCGACGGGCTCCTGCATCTTCCCCCTGCAGATCTCGATCACATCCCCAGCCGCGCGGCCCTGCTGATCCTCAAGCTGCTGTCCGAGAGCGTATCCCGCCAGCTCCTCTACCGCATGTTCCAGATCGACGGCAACGACAGCCGCGCAGACCTGGACCTACAGAGCGCACTGGAGGATCTGGCCGAGCAGGATCTGCCCGCGCAAATCCAGTACATGCTGATGATGGCCTGCGCCCACGACCTGCACCACACAGTCAATCCACTCTTCGAGGAGATGGCAGATCTGTCCGGTGCGGATCTGGACACGATCCAGAGCGAGGTGCAAGACGAGATGAAAGCCGAGGCCGCCGCACGCGCAGGCAAGGCAGCCCCCACAGACAAGGCCACGCCCAAGCTCAGGAAGGGCAAGGCCACGGCCGCAGAGGCCAGCCGCGCGATCGCCGACGCGATGGCCGCTGCCGAGGTCACCACGCCCAACTCCATCGAACCGCTGCAGCAGGTCCGCATCCGCGTCGACCTGCGCGGACCCGGCAAGAAGCTCCTGCCGACCAAAGGCCGCTTGGCCGTCGCCATCCAGCCCATGGGCGACCGCGCCTGGATCGTCGAGCTGCCCATTGACCCCGAGGTCGACCTGCTCGACGAGGATGCGCTGGACGCGGCCGAGCGCTGGAACCTGAGCGCCGACTACACCGAGCTGGAAATCATCAATACCGAAGCCCAGGAGACCATGCCATGATCCCCGCCCTTACCATCCGCCAGCCATGGGCTTGGCTCATAGTCCACGGGCACAAGGACATCGAGAACCGGGAGTGCTCAACGCCGTTTCGCAGCCAACTACTGGTTCATTCAGGCCTGACGATGACCCGTGCCTACTACGACGAGATCACCAAGGAGCTGGGCAACGCCAGCATGCTCCCTGCCGGCGGATTGCTCTCCTATGACGATCTGCCGCGCGGTGGCCTGGTGGGCTGGACTAGCATCGTTGATGGCGTGGCGCACAGCGCCTCAAAATTGAAGCAGGTGGGTAGCTTCGGCTTCGTGCTGCTCGACCGCAGGCCGATGCCCTTCGTGCCATGGAGGTGTCGCCTGCAGTTTTTCAACCTACCTGAACTTGCAGCGGAGGCTCACAGCCATGACACGCGCTGATACAGAAATTCTGACGGTTGAAGACTTGGCGCAATTATTTTCCTGCGACAAGGAAACAGCCGCCGCGCGTCTAACTAGTGGAGACCTCCCGGGCGTCAAAGTAGGCCGGGGGTGGATCATCCCGCGTCAGGCTCTATTCGAACGCCTGAACGAGAAGGCACGGGAAGAGGCTGCTGCAAGGCGTGCGCAACAAGCGATGACACAAGATAAATCTCCACCACGTGAGGAGATTTCTAAAAAATCAATATCTGATGTCATCCCCAAACATTCATCGCCGCTATTAACAAGCCCAAGCGTTAGAGGCCGAAGACGGAGAATTCCGCCGAATCTACCCTCTTTGCCAAGCTAGACCCAACCGGACGTCTTAATCGCAATACACCGGTTCTAAAAAAATTTCCAACCCTGCAAGATGGAGACGCACGCGCAAGCCCGAATTGATCAGGCTTGCGGATTAATTAATGCAATCTTAATTTTCAAAGCTAGCTGACACGCTCACGCTTTCTACCTGCCAATACCCATAAAATTTCATTAATCCAAGTTAGAAAATGCTCCGCCCAATAAGCTGATCTAACATATTGATGAAAATCGCTCTTTAATCTCTCCGACCTCATAAATACCTGCAAAATATTATTACCCATAGGCTTTACATTAATATTTTTTATTTCTTCATCAGTAGTATCGAATTTATTGCATATCCATTTTCTGGTATGTGGTGAGCGAGCATAGGCATCCAATACCCCCGGGAGAAAGCCATCCTTAAGATCCATATACAGCCACAGGCAATCTCCTGAATCCACCTCCCCCTGTCTATCCAACAAATGCTCTATATAGTCAAGAGAATCCTGATTCTCTGTTATTTGCCTGACAATATTCGTGGACAAAAAATTCTCAACTTCGCGAGCAGGTGTGCCAATTACCAAACCGACGGGATTTGATAATCTCTTCGCACTCATTACTGAGTTGTACGTTGCAGAGGCGGAGCCACCTAAGGCCTTCACATCTGTATCACAAATGCAAGAGACGGGCCTTTTTTGCTCAGCAATTCTCGTTATCTCATCAGCCGAGCCGTTACCACCACCGTGAACTGGAACATATGACAGGTCACCAAACCTCAAGAGCTTGGCGTTTAAATCAAACAACATTTTATAAAATTCACCATCATTCCTTGCATTCTCAAGGACTAGTGAAGTTTGTGAAAGAAAACCCTCAGGAAGAGCATGATCAATACCTATTCTCCAAGTCCCTTTATCATCATAATCAATTAAACCAACATCATGCCTCACCAATATTTTATATTTAGCCTTTTCAACCTGCCCTCCTAATTGCGAAAACTCCTGCCCTAAACCAAGAATATGCTCTTTATGCTTTTTTGAAAGATCCAAATTCAAAGCCGCCCACTTTGCAAGCGATCTTGAAATCACCACACGGTGATACCCCAACAAACTAGATCTAGCAGCCTCTGAAAATAAATCTGACAATTTTCTAATATCGACATCAGCAATGTCATCTTGGGAAAAATCAAATTTAATAATCATTTTAATAGCTGAAAAAACCAAATGGCCAGTTTTCAAGAACACCTTCAGCGTCGTAGTTTGAAGTCTCAATTCGAGTAGAATTTAGATTTCCGTCTTCGCTAGAAAATATTACTATCTGCACGTCCTCCGCTCGCAGTTTCCCCTCTTCAATAAGTTCACCCAAGCGATTAATCAGAGTTTCACTATGTGTCTCTACAACGAACACTGGAGAGCCCCGAGTATCATCTTGAGTATTAGGTAGCGCATTCAGAAGCGCATCGGCCAGTTGAGCTTGATGCGCAGGATGCAGATGCAGCTCTGGCTGCTCCATAGTTATTGGATAAAGAGAGTTTCGCCTCTCCCGAGCGCCAGTTTTAGAAGACCACCATATTTGCGCCAAAACTGGCAGCAACTGTGAAACTCCATATCCTGTATCTGCAGCATTAACATCCAAGCCATCACGCTTGAGCTGAATACTTATATGTCCTTCAGTTCTCTGAACTCCCACACCAAACCCAAACAAGCCACTTACCCATTCTGAAAATTGCCTAAGTTGAACGGGTGGCAATGATCCAAGAAACATTGGTAGATTGTGTCCATCTGGTGCTATTTCAGATATTTCAAGCTCCTGGAAACGATAGTAACGTTCGCTGCGCGCTCTAGCTGGGCCAAGATATGTCGTCTGGGAAAAAATCTCTCTAAAAAAGCCCCCTGCGTCAGATATAGCCTGCAAAACATAGTTCATGGCACACGCCACATTTATTTCCTTGTAGAGCTTTTTATAGTCATCCCTCAAAAGACTATCGTATAGCTTTCTAAAAGACACAGCAGGAGCAGTGGAAGCCAAAATTGTCAAGGCTTCAGGAGACAAATTTGGATACTGCAAAATACGGCGAGCCTCTGCCTCGATTTTCGGTGGAAGAATACGTCCATCAACGAAATTGGCAACAAGGCCTGCAATATAGGAAGCAAATGCAGCGGCTGGATTTACTATTCGACGCAGCTGTCGGCTATCTGCCTTAACTGTCGTCACTAGAGTACCAGCAGAAAAAATATCACTAGACGTAAAAATTACAGAATGGTTCGGAAGTAGGACTGACAGCTCTGCATCGTTTACAACGAAAGAATCTGCATTCCGACCATCTTTGGCGAAAGATGCAACAAAGCTTATTCCGTAAGAAGGGTCTGTCAATCTGACAGTCCGCCTTACAGTTCTCCCCATCTGCTCCCCCAGCGAAATAGAAAGATTGATACTAGAATATTCCTGACTTTTTCTCCCAGAATTTACCTTAATTAAGTCATCGTAATAGAGAGGGTAATTCTGGTATCTATTACTAACAGAAAATTTTTCAGCCGAGAAATTAAAAGTAATTTCTTTTGAATTACTAGCGTGATTCACTGCAGAGGAAAAATCACCGAAATCCACATAGTCGCCATACCACAATATGGGGGCACTAGATTTTGCCTCCAAAGATTGCCGTAAAAGAGCAAATGACCTTAGAAAGGTACTTTTCCCTGCACTATTTCTTCCAACAAGGATAGTAATGGGGCGCAACTCTATTTTTGGCGCTGTCGTAAGTGATCTAAGATTCTCTATAGAGTAGGAAATTTTCAAAATTACTCTCCCGCCATTCCAGGCAAATCAACTTCACTCACAGCAAATTTATTGCAAAACATCTTATGTTACAAAATTGTACATCAGGACAATTTCTTCGTCCTGACAAACGTAGCAAGCGTACAGGAAAACCCTACGCATAGAGATTGATAGAGTCAATCGGCCAAGCGCTGCAACACTGAACAAATCAGCTGTGTTAGATGACTGCCTAAGTCTAGGCAAACATCTTCCTGAAGCAGCTCATGACGTAAGAAAGCGCTGCTTTCGCCCGTACACCCTCACTTACAGGCTACCGCAACGGCCACTTTGGCGAATATTTCCAGCATCTGCCATGAGAGCCGGTTGTGACCATTGAAATCACGCGCCGCGTCTCCAAGTCCCTCGGTTGACGAGTCAGGACAGCGATCCAAAAATGCCTAGCGCCACATCCGCGCCGCCAGATCCTCAGCACGGAAGCTGGCATACCGTTGGGCCATCTTGCTGCCAGGCGCCCATCCCATGATGCGGTGTATCTCTGCCTCCCGAAACATCCAATCACCCATCTTGCTGCGCATCTCAAACCACAGGCAAGTCGCCTCATGTCGCAGGTCGTGCTCAGTCAGTCCTTGGCACTCCGCATAGCCGAAAAGGCTGGAAAACCGATTGGATAGCCGTGACGAGACCTTGGCCAACTCCTGTGCACACTCATCGCCATTCCACCAGGGGAACACCAACTGCTGCTCACCCTGATCCGGCAGGGCCTGCAGGTAGGCCTCCAGCACACCGAACAGCTCGGGCCGGATGGGCACCTCGCGGTACTTGACCTTGCCGTGCCATTGCTTGCTGGCCTTGGCCCGGATCACCCGAGTCGCCAGACCGAACTGCCAACGCCGGAGGGTGTAGGCCTCGCGCAGCCGCAGCCCCGTGTACAGGATCACCAGGAACATGATGCGCAGGGCTGGCGCGTCATCCAGCTTGATCGTGCGCTCACGGTCCGGCCGCCGCTCACCAGCCAGCACCCGCTCGATGCGCTCCAGCTCGCCAGGCAGCAGCCGCCGCTCACGCTGGACATCTTCCTTGGCAACCTTGGGCTTGACCTGGTCGCCGGCCGCAGCGTTGAGCGCCTCAATGTCCGCCCGGTCCTTCGAGGTGTATGTGGCAGCGCCCTTAGGCAGCAGCCGTAACGGGTTGCCTACCATGGCATCCGGATGCTGCCGCAGCCACCAGTCCAAGCATCGAGACAGCGAGCCCACACGCTTGCGAATCGTGCCGGGCGAGAAATTACGCTCCAGCTTGAGGCTGCGCACCCAGGCTTCGGCCCATTTATAGGTGAGGTCAGAAATCAGAACCTTACCCACCTCGCCTACCAGTAGGTCAAGGACCGGAATGTCGGTGGCCGCCGGCTGGCCGGTATTGATCCAAGCGATTAGGACAAATCGTAGCCGTTCGGTGGGCTTTGGCGCGGAGGCGTTCTGCTGTACGAGGCCTGCAGGCACCACGCCAGCGGCCAGCAACTGGTCGACCTGCTGGCCGTACCGCTCGGCCTCTGCCTGGTCGTCGAACGTCATGTAGACGGGCTTGGGCAGCAGCTTGCTGCGGATGGTCAGCTCGTACCGCCCTCGGGGCGTCTTGCGCACACTCGACACACTCACCTCCCATTGATGCTCGGGCGGAGTGTACTCACCTCATCGACAAACTCAGAAGATTAGGCGTGGTTCGACCGCAGTTTCGGAGCGGTTTGAGGTCGATTGAGACCAAACTGAGGCGGATCAGAAATGAAAAAAGGCCCCAAGGGGCCTTATAAGTATTTGATTTTCTTTAGAATTTTTGGAGGCGCGAACCAGAGTCGAACTGGTCTAACCGGATTTGCAATCCGGGGCATAACCGCTTTGCTATCGCGCCAAGATCACTATCAAACATGCAGCATTGCTGCAGTTTCTAAAACTGGAGCGGGAAAACGGGTTCGAACCGTCGACCTCAACCTTGGCAAGGTTGCGCTCTACCAACTGAGCTATTCCCGCAAAAAATTCAAGCAACCAACCGTCACCTGAATCGGATATGCACTAGGCACATCCAAAACTGGAGCGGGAAAACGGGTTCGAACCGTCGACCTCAACCTTGGCAAGGTTGCGCTCTACCAACTGAGCTATTCCCGCTTGAATCATCCATTCTGACAGCCAACCGCCACCAGAACCGAACACACCCGAAAGCATATTCAAAATCTGGAGCGGGAAAACGGGTTCGAACCGTCGACCTCAACCTTGGCAAGGTTGCGCTCTACCAACTGAGCTATTCCCGCATTTCTACCGAAGCCTGACATTCTACAACGTCGTTTGCTGCGATGGGATGAATTGTAGCGTAGTTCTTGGAGGGTTCAGGAAAAACGCTACATTTTTTCATCTTCAGTGCTTGACGGCTGGCTCCACAGGCTTGGATTCCGCTGGCGGCGGCGCTGCGGCCTCCTCCTCGGACAAGGGCTCGGGCACACGCTCCAGCGCCACCTTGAGGACCTGGTCGATCCACTTGACGGGGATGATTTCCAGGCCGCTCTTGACGTTGTCAGGGATCTCCTGGAGGTCCTTGACGTTCTCTTCGGGGATCAGCACCGTCTTGATGCCGCCACGCAAGGCCGCCAGCAGCTTTTCCTTGAGGCCGCCGATGGCGGTGACCTCACCGCGCAGCGTGATCTCGCCAGTCATGGCGACATCGGCACGCACCGGGATACCGGTCAGCGCAGAGACGAAAGCCGTCGTCATGGCCGCACCCGCGCTGGGGCCGTCCTTGGGCGTGGCGCCATCGGGCACGTGCACGTGGATGTCCTTCTTCTCGAAGGCCTCGTCCTTGATGCCGAGCATGCGCGAGCGGCTGCGCACCACGGTGCGGGCGGCTTCCACGGATTCCTTCATCACGTCGCCCAGCGAGCCGGTGCGCGAGATCACGCCCTTGCCGGGCATGATGGCGGCCTCGATGGTCAGCAGGTCGCCGCCGACCTCGGTCCATGCCAGGCCCACGACCTGGCCGACCTGGTTGTTGTGCTCGGCACGGCCGTAGCTGTACTTGCGCACACCCAGGTAGTCGGTGAGGTTGTCGGCATTGACGACGACGGTGGGCTCCAGCTTCTTGAGCTGCAGTCCCTTGACCACCTTGCGGCAGATCTTGGAGAGTTCGCGTTCCAGCGAGCGCACGCCGGCTTCACGCGTGTAGTAGCGCACGATGTCGCGGATGGCGGACTCGTCGACCTGCATTTCGCCGTCCTTCACACCGTTGTTGGTGAGTTGCTTGGGCAGCAGGTAGCGGATGGCGATGTTGACCTTTTCGTCCTCGGTGTAACCCGACAGGCGGATCACTTCCATGCGGTCCAGCAGCGCGGGCGGGATGTTCATGGAGTTGGAGGTCGCCACGAACATCACGTCGCTGAGGTCGAAGTCCACTTCGACGTAGTGATCGCCGAAGGTGTGGTTCTGCTCGGGGTCCAGTACTTCCAGCAGGGCACTCGACGGGTCGCCACGGAAGTCCATTCCGAGCTTGTCGATTTCGTCCAGCAGGAACAGCGGGTTGCGCGTGCCGACCTTGTCCAGGCTTTGCAGCACCTTGCCCGGCATGGCGCCGATGTAGGTGCGGCGGTGGCCGCGGATTTCCGCCTCGTCACGCATGCCGCCCAGCGCCATGCGCACGTACTTGCGGCCCGTGGCCTTGGCGATGGACTGGCCCAGCGAGGTCTTGCCCACGCCCGGAGGTCCGACCAGGCACAGGATGGGCGCCTTGACCTTGTCCACGCGCTGCTGCACAGCAAGATATTCAAGGATGCGGTCCTTGACCTTTTCAAGGCCGAAGTGGTCGGCATTGAGCACGTCCTCGGCATTGGCCAGGTCGTGCTTGATCTTGGTCTTCTTGCTCCAGGGCAGGCCCGTGAGCACGTCGATGTAGTTGCGCACCACGGTGGCTTCGGCCGACATGGGCGACATGAGCTTGAGCTTCTTGAGCTCGGCCTCGGCTTTCTTGCGCGCCTCGGCGGGCATGCGGGCCAGCTTGATCTTCTTTTCGATCTCTTCGATGTCGGCGCCGTCCTCGCCCTCGCCCAGTTCCTTCTGGATGGCCTTGACCTGCTCGTTCAGATAGAAGTCGCGCTGGTTCTTCTCCATCTGGCGCTTGACGCGGCCACGGATGCGCTTGTCGACGTTGAGGATGTCGACTTCGCGGTCCAGTTGCTCGAAGAGGTTCTCCAGGCGCTCCTTGATGTCCACCAGGTCGAGCACGGCCTGCTTGTTCTCAAGCTTGAGCGGCAGGTGCGCGGCAATGGTGTCGGCCAGGCGGCCGGCATCGTCGATGCTGGCGATGGAGGTGAGGATCTCGGGCGGGATCTTCTTGTTGAGCTTGACGTACTGGTCGAACTGCTGCGTCACGGCGCGGCGCAGGGCCTCGATCTCGCTGGGCTTGTGCGTTTCGGCCTCGGGCGCCACGGGCACGACGGAGCCCACGAAGTGGGTCTCTTCATCCATGACCTGCTTGACCAGCGCGCGCTGCTGGCCTTCGACCAGCACCTTTACCGTGCCGTCGGGCAGCTTGAGCATCTGCAGGATGGTGGACACGCAGCCGACATCGAACATGTCAGCGGCCGTGGGCTCGTCCTTGGAGGCGGTCTTCTGGGCCACCAGCATGATGCGGCGGTCGCCCTCCATGGCCAGCTCCAGCGCCTTGATGCTCTTGGCGCGCCCCACGAACAGCGGGATCACCATGTGGGGGAACACGACCACGTCACGCAGCGGCAGCAGCGCCAGGTCTAGGGGGGTGGAAGGCAAAGGGGTATGTCCTGACATGGGAATCCTCGGTTTGTCAGCGGAAGATGGTCCGCACACCGGTGTATTTCAACCCTGCGGCCCGAAAGGATTTCGGGACGCAGGGACTTGCGCTGCCGGACCTTTGCAGGCGGCGGCGCATCAGGCCTTCTTGGCCGCTTCGCGGTAAACCAGCAGCGGCGCCTTTCCGTCTTCGATGGTGGACTCGTCCACCACTACCTTTTCGACATTGTCGGCATTGGGCAGCTCGTACATGGTGCCGATCAGAGATTGCTCCAGGATGGAGCGCAGGCCACGGGCACCCGTCTTGCGCGCCAGCGCCTTGCGGGCGATGGCCTTGAGCGCGGCAGGCCGGATCTCCAGCTCCACGCCCTCCATGGCCAGCAGCTTGCTGTACTGCTTGACCAGGGCGTTCTTGGGCTCGGTCAGGATCTGCACCAGGGCGTCTTCGCCCAGTTCGGCCAGGGCCGTGACCACGGGCATGCGGCCGACCAGCTCGGGGATGATGCCGAACTTGATCAGGTCTTCAGGCTCGATCTCCTGGAACACTTCCGAGATGGAACGCTGCTTCTTGCTCTTGACCGTGGCGCCAAAGCCGATGCCAGACGCCTCGGTGCGGTTCTCGATGACCTTCTCCAGGCCCGCGAACGCGCCGCCGCAGATGAACAGGATGTTGGTCGTGTCGATCTGCAGGAAGTCCTGGTTCGGATGCTTGCGGCCGCCTTGCGGGGGAACGCTGGCCATGGTGCCTTCGATGAGCTTGAGCAGTGCCTGCTGCACGCCCTCGCCAGACACGTCGCGCGTGATGCTGGGGTTGTCGGACTTGCGCGAGATCTTGTCGATCTCGTCGATGTAGACGATGCCGCGCTGTGCACGCTCGACGTCGTACTCGCAGCTTTGCAGCAGCTTCTGGATGATGTTCTCGACGTCCTCGCCCACGTAGCCGGCCTCGGTCAGCGTGGTGGCATCGGCCATGACGAAGGGAACGTTGAGCATGCGCGCCAGCGTCTGCGCCAGCAGCGTCTTGCCGGAGCCCGTGGGACCGATGAGCAGGATGTTGCTCTTGGCCAGCTCAATCTCGTCCTTGCCGGCCTTGTCCTTGTGACGCAGGCGCTTGTAGTGGTTGTAGACGGCAACGGCCAGCGTGCGCTTGGGCAGGTCCTGGCCGATCACGTAGTTGTCCAGGTTGGCCTTGATTTCGGCGGGCGTGGGCAGGTCGCCTCGGCCGTCCTTGGCCTCGGTGCTGGGCTGCTCGTCGCGGATGATCTCGTTGCAGAGATCGATGCACTCGTCGCAGATAAAGACTGACGGACCCGCGATCAGCTTCTTGACCTCATGCTGGCTCTTGCCGCAGAAGGTGCAATAAAGGTTTTTTTCGCTGGAGGAGCCTTTTTTCTCGGCCATGGGGTCGGTGCCTTGTTACAGAAATATGGAAAAGGATGATAACCAAATGGAAAGCGGCGTTTTCCGTAGGGGGAAAACGCCGCCCATTCTCATGCAGCCTCCGGACTTCAGGAGCGCTTGTTGATCACCTGATCGACCAGGCCGTAGTCCTTGGCTTCCTCGGCGGACAGGAAGTAGTCGCGCTCGGTGTCGTGCTGGATCTTTTCCAGCGGCTGGCCCGTGCGCTCGGCCAGGATCTTGTTCAGGCGCTCGCGGGTCTTGAGGATCTCGCGTGCGTGGATTTCGATCTCGGTGGCCTGGCCCTGCATGCCGCCCAGCGGCTGGTGGATCATGACCTGGGAATTGGGCAGCGCAAAGCGCTTGCCCTTGGTGCCAGCGGCCAGCAGGAAGGCGCCCATGCTGGCTGCGATGCCGGTGCACAGCGTGGACACATCGGGCTTGATGAAGTTCATCGTGTCGAAGATGGCCAGGCCGGCGCTCACGGAGCCGCCGGGGCTGTTGATGTAGAACGAAATGTCCTTGTCGGGGTTTTCGCTTTCAAGGAACAGCAGCTGGGCCACGACGAGGTTGGCCGTCTGGTCATTGACAGGGCCCACCAGGAAGATCACCCGGTCCTTGAGCAGGCGCGAGTAGATGTCGTACGACCGCTCTCCGCGGCCGGACTGTTCGATGACCATTGGGATCATGCCCAAACCCTGAGTTTCCAATGCGCTCATGTTTTCTCCAGTACTAGGGGGCTACTTTAGCCGTATCCGGAAAGAAAATGGGGCTTGTGCGCCAAAGCACAAGCCCCGCAGATGCCAACCCGCCCGCCGATCTCACGAAGCGGCAGGCAGGCGGTGCTCAAACCCTCAGGCCTGGCCCATCAGTTCGTCGAAGGACACGGCCTTGTCGGAGACCTTGGCCTTGCCCAGCACGAACTCGGTCACGTTGTTTTCGATGACAACGGCTTCGACTTCAGCCAGGCGTTGGCGGTCGCCGAAGTACCAGCGTGCCACGTCTTCGGGCTTTTCGTAGCTGGCGGCCAGCTCTTCCACGTGGGCCTTGATCTGGTCGGGCGTGGCGTGCAGCTCGTTGGCGCGCACCAGCTCGGCCACCACCAGGCCCAGGCGCACGCGGCGCTCGGCTTGGGGCAGGAACACGTCTTCAGGGATCTCGGCCTTCTCGGCGTCCTTGATGCCGCGCTGCTGCAGCTCGGCGCGGGCGCCTTCCAGCAGACGTGCGACTTCAGCCTGCACCGAAGCCTTGGGCAGTTCCAGCTCGGCCTTGGACACCAGGGCGTCCATCACGGCCTGCTTGTTGCGGCCCTGGACGCGGAACTTGACTTCACGCTCCAGGTTCTTCTTGATGTCGGCGCGCAGGCCTTCGACCGTGCCTTCAGCAACGCCCAGTGCCTTGGCAAAAGCCTCGTCCACTTCGGGCAGGTTGGCGGCTTCGATCTTCTTGACCGTCACCAGGAAATCGGCGGTCTTGCCGGCCACGTCCTTGCCGTGGTAGTCAGCGGGGAATGCCAGCGGGAAGGTCTTGGACTCGCCAGCCTTCATGCCGCGCACTGCGTCTTCGAATTCCTTGAGCATCTGGCCTTCGCCGACCAGGAACTGGAAGTCTTCAGCCTTGCCGCCGGAGAAGGTCTCGCCGTCGATCTTGCCTTCGAAGTCCACGGTCACGCGGTCGCCGTCCACGGCCACATCGGCCTGGGCGCGCTGCGCGAAGGTGCGGCGCTGCTTGCGCAGGATGTCCACGGTCTTGTCGATGGCGGCGTCGTCCACTTCGGCGGTCAGCTTCTCGACTTCGGCCGAGGTCAGGTCGCCAATCTTGACTTCAGGCATCACTTCGAAGATGGCTTCGAACTGGGCCTCGCCCTCGGGAGCGCCTTCCTTTTCGGAGATGCGGGGCTGGCCAGCCACGCGCAGCTTGGCTTCGTTGACGGCCTGTGCAAAAGCCTCGCCAACCTTGTCGTTGAGCACTTCGTACTGCACCGAGTAGCCATAACGCTGGGCCACCACGCTCATCGGCACCTTGCCGGGACGGAAGCCGTCCATCTTCACGGTGCGCGCCACTTGCTTGAGGCGGTTCTCGACTTCGCTCTGGATGGAGTTCAGGGGCAGGCTCAGCGTGATCTTGCGCTCGAGCTTTTCAAGGGTTTCAACAGTAACGGCCATGTTTGTTCCTATGAGGGATTGGACCGTGCCGGCTGCTGTACAGCCCGCACCGTATTGCGCAAAAGTCACGGTGCGACGCGAGCCAAGCCAGTCAGCCGCGCGGCACCTCAGATTTCAAGGGCTTACATCACATGCACCTGGCCGCTGGGGACCGCACATGGTTCGCTCAACCCGTGATGTAAGCGAAGCCGGACATTATAAACGAGGCGGTTTTGCCTTCGAGACGCGCGCTCTTGCAGGGGAATCCCGCAATCCGCCTGGCCAATGCGCCTCCTCTACAGGAAGCGGGCTTGAGCAGTGTTCGCCGCAGTTGAGCGGCGTTGGTGCGTGGTGCGCGGGGGGCGGGTCGTCAACCATTCAAAAACAATCACTTGCCTTCACTGCGCGGGATCCGTGCGGGCCAGCAAAAGGCTTTCGAGGCCGCCCGGCACACGCCAACCCAACATGCGCGCAACCCGACCAAAGGCCCTGCCAGTCATCGCCAATCAGCAGATGAAAAAGGGTCACATCAAATTGAAACATCTGGTCATTCGACCTATACTGTATGTGCATACAGTAGAAAGAAGACGCGATGCAGCACCAGATTGAGACGGTCAGGGACGATGTGGAAAGCGCCAGCGAGCAAGTGGCCGCCATCTGCGAGCTGCTGGCTGCAGCCCGGGGCACGGCCGTGCACGCCTCGGCCATTACCGCATTGCTGCTGCCCGTGTCACGCAAGCTCAGCGCGGCGGCGGGTGACCTGTCCGACCATCTGCATCGCAGCCAGGTAGTTGGCAGCAAGCGCTGCTAGACCCTCTCACCCCCACCATGACAAGACCCCGCCCTGCGGGGTCTTGTCATTTCTGCGTTCGGCATGGCCGCTGGCGTGCCCGCAGCGCGCACAGGCTGCAGCGATTGCCGGGCCTGCTCCCGTCGGCAAACATGGCATTCATACCCGGCCCGCGCGCCGGACCCGGCATACCGCCTGCCCGGTGCCACCGCGATCCGGTGGCCTGAGGCGTTCCCGGCATCCGCAGCCACACGCATGGCAGGTGCACCAGGAACAGGTCCGCGCGGGCCGGCCCACGAGGAGCTTCAGTGAGTCTTGCCATTCCCTTTCCCGCGCCGGATCAGGCGATACCGCCACCGGCCCGTGCCGCCGCTCCCGCCGACCCTGCACACAGGGAGCGCGCCTGATGCTGGCCATTGCCCGTGAATACGAAACGCTGGACGAGCTGTGCATGCGCCAGCTGGGCGCCACGCGCGGCGTGGTGGAAGCCACGCTGGAGCGCAACCCGGGCCTGTCGGCCCACGGTCCCCATCTGCCCGCCGGCCTGGCCGTCGAGCTGACCGAACCCGCCCAGGCGCCCAGCCTGCCCCTGATCAGTTTCTGGGATTGACATGGACCGAGAAACCATCGTCAAAACCGCCGCCCTGGAAGGCGCCAAGGCCGCACCTCCCGTCACCGTCGTGGCCGCGAACGTGGCCAATGGCTGGACCATGACCCATACCGCCACCGCGCTGACCATCGTCTACGTGCTGCTGCAGGCCGTGTATCTGCTGTGGCGCTGGCGCAATGAGCGCGAGGACCGGCGCGCGCGCCAGGCCGACGACGCCGCGCGCAGGAAGGCGTCTTCGACCGCCACAGACACCGGAGCGGCCCCATGAGCACGGCCCGCATGCCAGCGGCAGGACTGGGCATTGGCGCGGCCATCGTTGCTGCCTGGATTGCCGCAGAAGGCTTCAGTGCGGCGCCCATCATTCCCGTGCAGGGCGATGTGCCCACCATCGGCCACGGCGCCACGCGCTACGAGGACGGCACACGCGTGACCCTGGCCGACCCGCCCATCACCCGCGAACGGGCGCGCGAGCTGGCCATCAACCTGCTGGAGCAGCAGTACGGCGCCTGCGTGCGCGATTCGCTGGGTGACACGCGAGTGCACCCGGCCGAGTTCGCCCAGGCGGTGGACTTCGCAGGCCAGTACGGCTGCGGGGCCTGGCGCGGCTCCTCGATGCTGGCCAGGACACGGGCCGGCGACTACGCCGGCGCCTGCCAGTCCTACCTGTCCTGGCGATTCATGACCAGCACCCAGCCTTTGCAGGGCTTCAGTGCCTATCGATGGGATGGCGCAGGCCGGCCCGCGCGCTGGCGCTTTGACTGCTCGGCTCCCGACAACAAGGTGTGCCGAGGCGTGTGGACACGCCAGCAGGCGCGCCACGCGGCCTGCATGGAGGCCCAGCCTTGATGGCCCGCCTGCAAACCCATGCCTGGCAGTTGCTGGCCCTGCTGCTGGCGGCGCTGCTGGTATGGCAATCGCTGGCGCGGCTGGGTGCCGAGCGCGATGCGGCGCAGGCGCGCACGGATCTGGCGACCGACCGCCAGGCCGCTGCCACCGCCGCGCTGCACGCATCCGAACGCTATCGACAACGGGAAGGAGCCTACCGTGAACGCCTCGACTTTCTTGCACGCGACACGGACCTGGCCCTGGCGCGCGCTGCGGCGGATGCCGATGCTGCCCGCGCTGCTGCTGGCCGGCTGCGCGGCGACCTCGCCGACTACATCACCGCCCACCGTGCCGCCGCCCAGGCTCGCGCCGCTGCCGGACAGTGCGCGCCAGACACCGCAGCCCTCGATCTGCTCGCCGAGCTGCAGCGCCGCGCTGACGAGCGAGCGGGAGCGCTGGCGCGCATTGCTGACGACGCCCGCCACCGAGGCAGCGCCTGCGAGCGCGCCTACGACGCCGGACTCGCGCTGACGAGTGAAGCGCGCATTCCCCATGTTCCCCGGAATCCATCGCGCCCTGCAGGCGACAGGCATTTGCCGGGCCTTTCAACCAAACCATCTACCCCCTGAAGGAAAACTCTCATGACCATCGAAACCCGAATCGTTGCACTTGCGCAAGCCATCGGCGCCGACGTAAAGGCTTTGCGCTGCGCGCAGGGCAATCTGTGCCTGCTGCCCACAGCGGCTAAGAACAATCTTGTGGCAGCCATTGCCGAACTGCATGGCATGGTTACAACGGGCGGCGTCGTCATTGACGACAGCGTCGGTAACGGCGACACCACAGTCACCTGGTCTGCAGACAAGATCTTCGACAGCATCGAGACAGCCATGCAGGCCTTGAAGAGCGAACTGGTCGATGGTGCCGGAGCCGCCTTGAACACCCTCAAGGAGCTATCCGATGCACTGGGTACCGACCCCAACCTGGCTGCGACGCTGCTGGCCAGCCTTGCGAACCGCGTGCGTTTCGACGAAGCACAGGCACTGACCAATGCGCAAAAACTGACCGCCCGGAACAACATCGGAGCGGCAGCCGCAACCGATCTGGTCGCGCTGGCCGCAGCAATGGGCAATACAGACCACAACTACGCTGCCGCATACGGCGCGGCCAAATGCGGATGCCAATGTGGCAGCAACGGCAACGGCAACGGCAACGGCAACGGCAACGGCACGACGCTGCCACGCCAAAACCTGCTCTACAACGCAAGCTTCCAACTGAATCAGCGCGTCGTGGCCCCTGGCAGCTTCGCAGCCGGTGCATACACACTGGATCGCTGGAAGGCCGGTGCCAGCGGCTGCACACTGGCTTTCGCCTCGGACGCAGCACCCAAATCCGTGGAGATCACCGCAGGCAGCCTGCTGCAGATTCTCCCGACAGAGGACCTGGTATCCGGCAAGGTCTATACGCTGTCCTGGACAGGCTCGGCACAAGCGCGTATCGGCGAGGGGCTCTACAGCGCTTCGCCCATCACCGTCACCCATACCGGCAATAGCCTGCAGCTTGAATTCACGGGCGGAGTGGTGGCCGAGCCCATGCTCAACCAAGGCTCGCTGGCAGGCCTGTACGAGCCGGAACCGCTGCCCCTGAATTTGAACCGCTGCGCACGCTTCTTCTTCGCCTACAGCGGATCGGGCGGCATCAACCCATGGGCCGGCCTGTTCTTCCTGCGAGCCCACAGCGCCACGGCGGCAACCTGGCTCGCACCAGCGCCAACGCTCATGCGGGCCAATCCGACCGTGACCGCCACGGGCTCTCTCGCGTTCTCGTTCTCCGGGGTTGCGACGCTGTTCACGCCGGCAAACATCACCTTTACGGCCTTCAGCCGTGGGCCCAGCTATATCGAGGGCGATGTGTTCGGCTCGGGATTTCCCGCCAACACCATGGGCTTCATGCGCGGCAACGGCAACGTCAACACCGCCAACCCACGCATCCTTTTCGCGGCCGAGCTGTGAGCCTCTATCAACTGCTGCCCAAGGGGGCATACCGGCGGATATCAGACCAGGCCGCCATTCCTGTGGATCCGGCAAACCGGGACTACCAGGAAGTGCAGGCCTGGCTTGCAGCAGGCGGCCTTCCACTGCCGCTGGAAAAGCCTACAGCCCAGGCCATGGCTGCTGCTTTGCGGCAAGCCCTGGCCACCGAGTACGCACAGCGCGTGCAGCTCATCGCTGCACCGTACGACGCGTTTGAGCGTGAGAGCTGGCATGTGCAGATCCTGGAGGCCATGGAGCTCCAGGCAACGCCAGATGCTTCCGCGCCCTGGATCACTGCTGCAGCCGCCGCACGCGGAGTGGAACGCCTGGAACTGGCACAACGCATTCGCGCCAAGGACCAGGCCTACCGCCAGGCACACGGCCTGCTGACAGGGAACCGCCAACGCATCGAAACCGCCATCGATACAGCGGGGACAGATCTGACCAGGCTATCCGGGATCGATGTGACTGCGGGCTGGCCAGCCGCTTCAGGTTCCGCTCCCCACTGACGGTACCAGCCACGGCGGCAAAGCGAATGGCCTCCCCGGCCAGCAGCCGCGCCGCCGTAGTCGAGCGCTCGGCTCGCCCACGGGCATCGCGGCAAAACGCTCCGATGCCGCCTACCCCAACCTTGATGGAGAGCTCTTGCCATGCTCAAGCCCGCTAGCCTGCGCGACGCGCTCGTCGCTGCCCTGCCCCAGCTGCAACAGTCGCCGGGGAACATCCGTTTCACCATCCAGAGGGGCCGTGTGGTCAACACGGGCACGCCGTCCCTTTCCTGGGAATACCGCTACACGCTGAGCCTGGTGATTGCGGACTTCACCGGCAGCATCGATGCCGTGACCGTGCCGCTGCTGGTCTGGGCGCGGCGCCACCAGCCCGACCTGTTCGACCATGCCGAAAAGCGCGAGCAGGCGATCCGCTTCGACATTGCGCCTCCTTCCACGGACCCTGCAGCCGCATCGCAGCCGCAGCAGCTCGCCATCGAGATCGACCTGGTGGAGGCCGTGCTGGCGCGCCCGCGCGAGGGCAGCCCCGGCGCCTTCGACCTGATCTACAAGCCCGAGCCGCCGGGCCAGCTCGACATTGCGCAGCGCCAGTTGTGGGAGCTGTTCCTGTTCGGCGAGAAGGTGGCCGAGTGGAATTACGACCCGCGCTGAGGCGTGGCCGGGCTGCATGCCGGGCCGCATGCCGGGCTGCATGTGGCAGCGTGCGCCACGCCCGGCACACGGCGACACGCAAGGGCCCGGCCGGCACCATGAACGCCATGGATTCGCCCGTCGCACAAACCGAGAGCCCGTACGAGATCATCCGCCGCCTGGAAGGGCTGATCCGCACGGGCACCATCGCCGCAGTCCGCCATGCGCGCCCTGCGCGCTGCCGCGTCAAGACCGGCAACCTGACCACCAACTGGATTCCCTGGCTGGCCCTGCGCGCCGCAGGCGAGAACGCCAGCGTCTGGTGGCCGCCTGCGGTGGGCGAGCAGTGCGTGCTGCTGTCGCCCGGCGGCGACCTGCTGGGCGCCGTGGCGCTGACCGGCATCTACAGCAGTGCCGCAGCCCAGCCCAGCGACCGCGAAGGGGTGTGCCACACGCAGTGGAGCCCCACCGATTTCATGGAGCACGACAGCACCACGGGCCGTCTCAACATCAACGTGGCCCACGGCATCACGCTGCGCGTCGGCAACTCGGTGATCAGCATCGACGAGCAAGGCATCAGCCTGCAGGCCGGCGGCGGTTCGGCCACCGTCAATGCGCAGGGCCTGGCCGGCGCGCCCGATGTGACCACCGGCCCCATCAGCCTGTTGCGCCATCGCCATAGTGGCGTCAGGGCGGGCGACGCCATCACGCAGGGGCCGCTATGAACCGCCACACAGGCCGCCGCATTGAGGGCATGGAGCATCTGCGCCAGAGCGTGGCCGACATCCTGTCCACGCCCATCGGCTCGCGCGTGATGCGCCGCGACTATGGATCGCTGGTCCCGGCGCTGCTGGACCAGCCCGACAACAACGCCACCCAGGCGCGCCTGCGCGCCGCCGTGGCCAGCGCGCTGATGCGCTGGGAGCCGCGCATCCGGCTGACGCGCATCGTGATCGAGCGCGATCCGGCCGCACCCGGGCGCGCCGACCTGACGCTGATCGGCACCTTCAACAACACGCGCCGCCCGGCACCGCTGAGCCTGCAGATGCCCATCGCCCGCACCCTTTCATGAAGCAAGACATGACCCCTGCACTGGACGCCCTGCCGCCGCCCGGCGTCGTCGAGACGCTGGATTTCGAGCGCATCCTCGACACCCACCGCGCCGATCTGCTGGCGCGCCACCCCGAGGCCGCCGAGGTCCTGGCGCTGGAGAGCGAGCCGCTCAACAAGCTGCTGGAGGCGCACGCCTACCGCGAACTGCTGTACCGGGCGCGCGTCAACGATGCCGCGCGTGCGCATCTGATTGCGTTCGCCCGGGGCTCGGACCTGGACCACAAGGGCGCCTTCTATGACGTGGCCCGACTGCCCGGAGAAAGCGACGAACGCTACCGCCAGCGCATCCTGCTGCGCGTGCGCGCGCTGGCCGGCAGCGGAACGGCCGAGCACTACGAGCACCTGGCCATGACGGCCAGCGCCAATGTGCACAGCGCCATCGCCACGCAGCCCCAGCCCGGCCGCGTGAGCGTGCAGCTGTGGCTGGTCGAGCCCGCACAGGCCGAAGAGACCCTGGCCATCGTGCTGTCGGCCCTCAATGCGCCAGGCGCACGGCCGCTGGGCGTACCCGTGTCGGTATCGCTGGCGCGCCCGCACCCCATCGACATCACGGCGCACCTGCTGCGCGAGCCCGGTGCGCCCGTGGACATCGTGGCGCGCCTGCAGGCCGGCCTGGCCGCCCAGATCGCGGCCTACGCGCTGCTGGGCCGCGATGTGCCGCGCTCGTGGATCACCACGCGCCTGCATGTGGACGGCATTGCCCGCGTCACCTACCCCGACGCCCAGGCCCCGGCCGAGCTCACGCCGCTGGCCGCCGACGAATACCCGGTGCTGGGCCGCGTCCAGCTGGTGGACGAGGGCCTGCAGGCATGAGCACCCCCGCCATCGTCCCGACGGCGCCCCGCCGCCACGTGCTGCCGCCCAACGCCACGGCGCTGGAGAAGGCCGTGGACCAGGTCGTCCCGAATTGGGATGGCCTGGCCGGCGCCTTTCCCGCGCCGGCCCAGGGCGAGCCTGCGGCCTTTCTGCCCTGGCTGGCGGCCGAATGGGGCATCGCCCAGTTCGACCGCTACTTCGACGACGTGCCCGCCCTCATCGCCAACGGCCTGCCCTGGCTGCGCGAGCGCGGCACGGCCGCGTCCATGCAGCGCGCGCTGGGCTGGCTGGGATATGACGGCGCGCAGCTCGACGAGGATGGTGCCTGGCTGCACCTGGACCTGGGCCGCATCATCGGCGACGCAGAGCTGGCCAGCGTGGCCCATGTGGTACGCGCCAGCCTGCCGGCGCACGTGCGCTTTTACCGCGTCTTCCACGGCCACGACCTGCGCCCGCTGCGGCTGGACCACGGCCCGGGCCTGGACGCCGGCATGCTGGACAACGACAGCGGCACCTGGATCGATGTGTCGCCGTATGGCGAACCCGTCAAGCTCAGCCAGGGCCTGCCCCGCCGCACCGGCACCGAGGCACCGCCTTCGGACGGCGTGCTCACGGCCCAGCTGTTCCGCGTCACCACCATCGCCACCTATGCCGACCGCATGCTGCTCGATGCCTGGACGCTGGACAGCGAGATCCTGATCGACGCCAGCCTGGGCATCACCGAAGTCAACGCCACCACCACGGGCGAACCCGCCTACTACGCGCCGCTGCGGCCCATTCCCGCCCAGGCCATGGCCACCCACAGCGCCTGGACGGCGCCCGCTCCGCTGGCCCTGGCCAGCCTGCACCCCTGGGCCAGCACCGAGCGCCCGCACGACAACACCCGTACCTGGACCGGACGCTGGGACAGCACGCCCTGGCGCCGATCCTTCGAAACCCGCACCACCACCACCGAAGAACCCGAGGAACCCTGAACATGGCAGTTCTGCAGCAAGCGGGCCGCATCGCCCTCGCCAAGGCCGTCGCCGCCCAGACCATCCACATCGCCTGGGGCCGCGGCCTGCCCGCCTGGGATGCCGCGCCCGAGCCCGAACCCATCACCGCCAACGCCCTGGTCGACGAAATCGGCCGCCGCCTGGTCACCGAGGTGCGCTTTGCGCGGCCCGACGACAACGGCGAGATCGAGCTGCCCAGCGGCGCGCGCTACAGCGTCAGCGACATACCCACCACCTTCGTCTACCTGCGTGCGGCCTTCGGCTTCGACGACGCCAAGGGCGAGGACGTGCGCGAGATGGGCGTGTTCTTCGGCACCCAGGTCGCCACGGACGTGCCGCCCGGCCAGCGCTGGGTGCTGGCCAGCCAGCTGACAGACAAGGGCGAGCTGTACACGCTGGAGCGCCGCCCCCGGATCCTGCGCAGCGGCAGCGTGCGCCAGGTCGAAGAAATCATCCTCCCCTTCTGAACGGCACCCCATGAGCCAGACCAAGATCTACGACCGCTTCGACGCCGGCAAGCGCTACGACAGGCTGCAGTTCGCGGCCGACCGCGTGCTGCAATCGGCCGAACTCAACGAGCTGCAGAGCATGCAGCAGCACCGCCTGCGCGGCATCACCGATGTGCTGTTCAAGGAGGGCGACATCGTCCGCGGCTGCCAGTGCATCACCTCCGCGGACACGGGCGCCACCACCATCGAGGCCGGCGCACTCTACGTGGCCGGCGCCGTGCGCGGCATCACGCCGGGCACGCTCACCGTGGCCACCGTGGGCACGGTCTACGTGGGCGCGTACCTGCAGACCGACACCGTCACCGAGCTGCAGGACCCCGAGCTGCTCAACCCCGCCGCCGGCACGCGCGGCTATGGCGAGCCCGGGGCACTGCGCGAGCGCGTGACCCTGGTCTGGGGTGCGCAGGCCGACGGCACGGCCGGCACGTTCTATCCCGTGTGGACCATCATCGACGGCTCCGTCATGCCCAAGGAGCCGCCGCCCAACATCGACGCCGTCACCCAGGCCCTGGCCCGCTATGACCGCGACAGCGCGGGCGGCACCTACGTGGTGCGCGGCCTGGACGTGATCATGGGCGAGGACCTGGCCACCGGCCAGCAGGTCTACACCGTGCGCGAGGGCGCCGCCCGCGTCAACGGCCATCCGCTGGAACTGGGTGCCAGCCGCCGCCTGGTCTACGAGGCCAAGCCCGACCTGTTCTTCGTGGACAGCGAGCCCCACACCTCGGCCGGCACGGCCGCCCAGCGCATCCGCTTCGACCGCCAGCCCGCTGTCGGCACGCCCCAGGTGCGCGTGCAGGCGCGCAAGACCGTCACGCTCACGCACGGCGGCTTCACGGGCGCGGCCGACCCACTGCCCGACAACGCCGTGCTGGCCGTGGACAGCGTGGTCCAGGCCGGCACCACCTACGTGCAGGGCACGGACTGGAAGCTGGTGGGCGGCCAGATCGACTGGAGCCCCTCGGGCGCCGAGCCCGTTCCCGGCAGCACCTACCAGGTCACCTACCAGTACATGCTCAACGCCACGCCCACGGCCGTGGACTCCACGGGCTTCACCGTGGAAGGCGCGCTCAAGGACACCCTGGTGCTGGTCAGCTACCACTACGCGCTGCGCCGCTACGACCGCCTGGTGCTCAACAGCGAAGGCCAGCTGCAGTGGGTGCCCGGCGTGCCCGCCGCCTGGTCGCCCAAGGTTCCGACCGCACCCAGCGGCACCCTGGCCCTGGCCTCGGTCTACCAAAGCTGGGACAGCAACCGCCGCGTGGACCAGGACGCCGTGCGCGTCGTGCCCATGCAGACCCTCAAGGCCTACCAGGACCACATCCAGACCATCTACGCAGACCTGGCCGAGCTGCGGCTGTCGGTGGACGTGTCGGGGCGGCACAGCGGGGTCAAGAAGGGGTTGTTTGCGGATCCCATGATCGACAACGGCCTGCGCGATGCAGGGCGCAGCCAGTCCGCCCACATTCTGGGCGGCCAGTTGCAACTGCCCATGAACGCCGCGCTGCACCAGATCGGCACCGACATCACCACGCCCCAGACCACGCCTTACCAGGCCGTGTCCGTGCTGGGCCAGCTGGGGCGCACCGGCACCATGCTGGTCAACCCATACGGCGCCTTCGACGTTCTGCCCAGTGCCGCCACTCTGACACCCGCCGTGGACTACTGGACCGACGTGCAGACCCAGTGGGCCAACCCCATCCTGGTCTGGCTCACACCCAGCCAGGCGCGTCCCACGGAGACCCAGAAGCTGCTGTCCGAGTCCACTTCGGCACTGGAGCATCTGCGGCAGATCGAGGTGCAGTTCTGGCTGGATTTCCCGCTGGGCGAAACCCTCACCGAGCTGATCTTCGGTGGTATTGCCGTCACGCCCCAGCCGCTGGCAGGCGGCACACTCGTGGCCACGGCCCAGGGCCTGAAGGGCAAGTTCAAGATCCCGGCGGGCGTGCCCTCGGGCACCAAGAGCGTGCGCTTCACAGGCCGCGCCGGCAGCCACGCCGAAGCCGTCTTCACCGGCCAGGGCCAACTGCTCGAACGCAGCGTGTCCAAGATCACTGTCCAGATCTACGACCCGCTGGCCCAGACGTTCACGCTGAGCTCCACCCGGGAGATCTGCGGCACGCGCCTGTGGTTCTCTACCGTGGGTGACAAGGATGTGCAGGTACAGCTGCGCGAAGTCACCGGCGGTGTGCCATCGCGCAGCATCCTGGCGGAATGCGTGCTCAAGCCCGCACAGATCCAGGCGGACATCGCTGGCGCCAAGCCCACCCAGGCGCAATGGGCACCTGCGTTGCTGGAGTCCGGTGTCGAATACGCCATCGTCGTGCTGACCAACGACAACACCACGGCCCTGGCTGTGGCCGAGCTGGGCGGCTGGGACGCCGCACGTGCCCAGTGGGTCACCAGCCAGCCCTACAGCGTGGGCGTGCTGCTGTCCAGCAGCAACGCCAGCACCTGGACACCGCACCAGACACGCGACATGGCATTCGAGCTGCTGGCGACCGAACACACGGCCAACACGCGCACCATCGAGCTGGGCAGCATCGCCGTGCAGGACGCCACCGACCTCATGGTCCAGGCCGGCGCCATGCTGCCCGCGGCCGACGCGCAACTGGTCTTCGCCATGCAGTTGGAGGACGGCACCACGCTCGAGGCCGCCGCAGGCCAGCCCGTGCAATTGGCCAGCCGCTACAGCGGCAACGTGGCCGTGCGCGCCAAGCTCTCTGGCAACACCAACCACGCAGCCCACCTGCTGCCGGGCATGCAGCTGGTGGCCGGCAGCCTGCAGGCCACGGGCGACTACATCAGCCCCGCCATCAACGCCGGCACCAACGTCGCGCTCAACGTAGTGGCCGAGGCCGTACTGCCCGCCGGCAGCGCCCTGGCCGTGCAGATGCAGGCCGAAGGCAGCAGCGCCTGGACCAACGTGCCCTACCTGAGCACCAGCCCCCAGACCGCAGGCGTGCTGGAGCTGAGCTACCGCCTCACCGGCATCAGCGCCGAGCGCCTGCGTGTCCGCCTGGTCCTCACGGGCAGCCACGGCGCCCGTCCCCAGGTCACCAACCTGCGAGCCATCGTGATATGACATTGCACGACGACAAGACAGCGCAGGGCTGGCCCCTGCCCCACCCCGACAACCGCCTGGAAGACGACGTGCTGCGCCTGCGCCAGGCCGTGCAGGACGTGGACCAGGCGCTGACCAACGCGCGCCAGCTCATCGACACCAAGGCCAGTTCCCAGGGCGTGCAGGACGCCATGGACGTGGTGGCTCACCGCATAGAGCAACTGGAGACCGCCGTCCAGTCGCTGAGCACCGGCAAGGTGGCCAGCGTCAACGGCGTGGCCGGCGTCAACGTCAAGCTCAACCCCGAGCACATCGCGCTGGGCCCGGCCAATGGCGCCACCAGCGAAAGCTTCGGCTACGACGCCCAGGGCCGCATCAGCAGCATCACGCGCAGCGTCAACGGCTTCAGCGCCACCACCGCCGTCAGCTACGACGGCGCCGGCCGCGTCTCCCAGCAGCAGACCAGCTACCGCGGACGCGTACGCACGGAAACCTATGCCTACGACGCCGCCACGGGGCGGGTGTCGGGGGTGAATGCGACGGAGGTGCAGGGATGAGTTTCGACGCAGTCAACTACGCCGAGTTGCGCCGGCTGGCCGACAGCGTGCAGCAGGCCGCTCAGAAGGTGGACTCCGGCCGCAATGAAGCCGCGGGACACAAGGCCGAAGTACTGGCCGCCATGTCCGGCAAGCTCAAGTTCACAGAGTTCCGGAGCAGCGGCTACTTCTACCCTTCAGCCAAGCTGCTGGCCAACGGCGGCCAAGTATTCATACTGGCCGTTGGCGGCGGGCAAGGTGGAGCCCGTGGGGGATACAACGGCAACAGCGGAGGCGCCGGTGGAGCGGTGCGCTTCGAGATTGGCGGCGTCGGCGGCCCTACCAGCGTAGTCATCGGCGCAGGCGGAAGCGGACAGACTGCAGCCTATCTGAGCCAGGCCGCCAATGGTGGAGACACCTCGTTCGGAAACCTGCTGGCCATGGGCGGGCGTCAGTTCAAAAGTCCCACAGGTGTCGGCGACCCGTCCCCGCGCGGCTCGGCTGCCGGCCGCTCTTTCGGCGTCAGTGGATATGGTGGCCCCGGCGGCGCAGGAGGATTCGGCAGCTCGGGAACAGGCAATGCTACCCAGCCGGGCGCCGATGGTGTGATCGGCGGACTGGCTATGGGCAATAGCTCGACCGGGGACTACGGAAACGTCGTGCCCGGAGATCCCGGCTACAGCGGTGGCGGCGCCGGAGGCACGGGCGTCGCCGGCAGCGCGACACGGGGAGGCCACGCAGCACCCAACTCCGGCGGAGGCGGAGGAGGCGGCGGTTCGTCCGGGATCGGTCAGCATGCCGATGGCGGCAATGGCGGAAGCGGCTTTGTACGCGTCTGGTGGTACGAATGAGGAAGCAGGACATGCATTTCGCACTGATCAAGGCTGACCGCGTGCACAACATCATCGTTGCGGACGAGGAATTCATCGCCGAGTTGCAGACGCGCCAGCCATCACTGTGGGACAGCATCGAGCCAGTGGCAGGCGACTGCGCGATCGGCTCCGTCAGAACAGGCACAGGCTGGCAGATCTCCACCGAAGATCAAGCGCCTGCGCCCACAAACACACCCATAACCGAACCCGACGAATCGGCCGCAGGGCGCGTGTCGGCGGTCAATGCCACGGAGGTACAGGGATGAGTTTCGATCCCATCACGAATGCAGGCGTCAAGGCGCTGCAGGGTCAGGTCAACACGGTGCAGGCGCAGACGACTGCGCTGACGACGAAGCTGGCGCAGATCGAGAGTACGTTGGCTGGCTTGGGGACGACCGCTTCGCGCAAGCCGCTGAGGGTAACGGAGTACACGTCGGGGGCGGGAACGCACGCTGTTCTACCTGAAAGCTCTTACCAAATCATCACACTGATGGGTCCGGGCGGATCGGGTGCTCCAGGTGCCCAAATAAGCTATGGCTACTACAGTGGTGGTAGTGGTGGCGGTGGCTCCGAACTGCAACACCGCGTCCGACTTCCATCCTCAGTCCCATACGAGGTAGGCACCCCCACCAGTGGGCGCACTGTCCTGGCGGGATACATCGCTCGTGGAGGAATTTCGGGCTACCCGCCTTCTGACGGAACGGGCATCAATGCACAGGGTGGTGCGTACTATGCTGCCGGAGTCATCCCCGGACTTGCGGGCGCGGATGCCACTGGAGGCAACTCCACGATGGGGACCGGCGCACGCCTTGTCGGGGGAGTACCTCAAGCTGCCACAGGCTATGGAGCCGGAGGAGCTGGCGGAGTTTTCAACTTCACATCAAGAGTCTTTTTGGCCCCGGTCGCAGCCACAGGCGGTTTTATCCGCATCGAAGAGTACTGAGCACGAGTGATCCAAGGCAGGTACACACCTGCGGTACTGGACACTCCCGACTACAAAGCTCCGGCGCCCATCACGCCCGGAGCTTTTGCGTTTCTGGCCAGCACAAACGAGCGCCAAACCAAGCCTCTGTGCAGCCCCCCGACACAGCCAAGGTCGCTGGCGCCCATGCCTCTGCCGCGAGAACATCAATGCAACCCGGGCACAACGCCAGCGGCCTTGCCGGCTGCAGGCACCAGGCCCTGCCAGGACAACCAGGCCGCCTTGGCTGCATGAACTTCAGCATGAAACAAACCATCACTGTCGATCCCGCCAATACCGCAGCTTGCGCAAAGGTGCATGCATGAGCCTGGATGCCGTCATCAGTGCCGATCTGGTAAAGACGCGGGCAGAGATTGCTGCGCTGAGCAGTGCCGTGGCGATCGCACGCAGCGAGATCGCGGGGCTAAATACTCAGGTAATAAGTCGCAGTGCAATCAAAAGCTTGCAGCGTATCCGCATCCAGCCTTCGGTAAACAACGTCACTCACGTCTATCACAGCGACGTAACGATCTCAGCAATAGATCCGCAGAAGACGATCGTGCTGGTTCGCGAGACCTTAAACGAAGCCGACGTCTCGACCAGAAGAGACTGCGAGATTCTCAACGCCACAACTCTTCGTTGCTCGTCCTACGGCTACTACGTTGGAAGCAGCAATGCGGGCGGAGGTGGATTGATTGACATCCAAGTAGTGGAGTTCAACTAATGCTCCACCACTACGCCCAGCTCACCCCCGCCGGCGTGGCCTTCGCCATCACGGAAACGCACGCCGAGCTCAACGCTCCCGACCTGCTGCCCCTGCCCCGCTACGACACCTCGGTGCTCGGCCGCCGCTGGACCGGCACGCACTGGGAATACGTGGCGCAGGCCTTGCTTGAAGACCAGGCAGCGTCCAACGAACCCGCCCCCCGCCACATCACCCCCCACGCCCTTCGCCGCCGCTTCACCGTGGTCGAGCGCACGGCGCTGGAGTGGGCCGTGGTGGACCGCGCCGAGGCGGGCGAGGCCGACCGGCTCAACGCGGCCACGCTGCGCTCGCTGCTCAAGGACATCGAGCAGGCGCGGCAACTCGATCTTGACGACCCCGAACTGGCCGACAGCCTGCGCCGGTTCGAGGCCTTCGGACTCATCGCCGCGGGGCGTGCCCAGGAAATCCTGGACGGCCCCGTACAAGCCCACGAACAGCCGTGACCACCCCTTTTTGACGACAGCCCCACGGCCCAACCACCCCCCAACCCGGAGAACACCATGGCGACAGCCCCGTTCCATCATGGCATTCGCGTCACGGAAGTGAGCGAAGGCATCAATTCCATCCGCATCGTGTCCACGGCCGTGATCGGCCTCGTGGCCACAGCCAGCGACGCCGATGCGGCCACTTTCCCGCTGAACCGTCCGGTGCTGGTCACCAAGGTCGATGCGGCCATCGGCAAGGCCGGCACCAAGGGCACGCTGGCCCAGGCGCTGAACGCCATCAAGGAGCAGTGCCGCCCGGTGCTGGTCGTCGTGCGCGTGGCCGATGGCGAAGGCGCCACCGAGGCCGAACGCCGCACCGACCAGGACGCCAAGGTCATCGGCACCACCGCCGGCAACCAGTACACGGGCCTGCAGGCGCTGCTGGCGGCCCAGGCCCAGCTCGGCGTCAAGCCGCGCATTCTGGGCGCACCGGGCCTGGACAGCCAGGCCGTGACCGACGCGCTGGCGTCCGTGGCCATCAAGCTGCGCGGCTTTGCGTATGCGGCGGCCATCGGCAACGATGTGGCCGAGGCCCAGGCCTACCGCGAGCACTTCGGCCAGCGCGAGCTGATGCTGCTGTGGCCCGGCTTCAAGGCGCTGGACCTGTCCACCGCCGCCGTGCAGGACGCCTCGCCCGTGGCCTACGCCCTGGGCCTGCGCGCGCGCATCGACCAGGAGCAGGGCTGGCACAAGACGCTGTCCAACGTGCCGCTGTCCGGCGTGCTGGGCATCTCGCGCGATGTGCACTGGGACCTGCAAAGCCCCGATACCGAGGCCGGCATCCTCAACCAGGCCGGCATCACCACGCTGATCCAGAGCCAGGGCCACCGCTTCTGGGGCTCGCGCACCTGCACGGACAGCGAGCTGTTCCGCTTCGAGTCCAGCGTGCGCACCGCGCAGGTGCTGGCCGACACCATGGCCGAGGCGCATTTCTGGGCCGTGGACAAGCCCATGCACCCCAGCCTGGTCAAGGACATCCTGGAAGGCATCAACACCAAGTTCCGCGAACTGAAGGCCCTGGGCTACATCCTGGACGGCAAGGCCTGGTACGACGAAACGGTCAACGAGACCGCCACGCTCAAGGCCGGCAAGCTGGTGCTGGACTACGACTACACGCCCGTGCCTCCGCTGGAGGACCTGGGCTTTCGCCAGCGCATCACCGATCGCTACTTCGCCGACTTCGCCCTGCGCGTGGGCACCGGCCAGTAAACGGCGGCCGCACCCGACACACCCAATACACCGAACACAACGGATACACAGGAGAAAAGCACCATGGGACTGCCCCGCTCTCTCAAGAATTTCGCCACCTTCGTGGATGGCAACTCGTACATCGGCGACATGCCCGAAGTGGGCTTGCCCAAGCTCACCCGCAAGATGGAGAAGTACCGCGCCGGCGGCATGAACGGCGAGGTCAGCCTGGACTTCGGCATGGAGGCCATCGAGGCCGACCTGACCGCTGCCGGCTACATGAAGGAGTTGATCTCCACCTGGGGCACGCTGCGCCACGACGGCGTGCTGCTGCGCTTCGCCGGCGCCCTGCAGGGCGATGACAGCGAAGGCGTGGACTCGCTGGAAGTGGTCATGCGTGGCCGCTTCTCGGAGTTCGACCCCGGCAAGGCCAAGGCCGGCGACAAGACCGAGATCAAGTACAAGCTGGCCGTCAGCTACTACCGCCTGTCCATCAACGGCCAGGTGCTGATCGAGATCGATCCGGTCAACTTCGTCGAAGTCGTCAACGGCATCGACCGCCTGGCCCAGGTCCGCGCCGCGCTGGGCATCTGAGCCTGGCTCAACTGACCGGGCCGGCCGGCCCGGTCCTCTTCTTTTCTTCACCCGAACGCTGACACACCATGGACACCACCAAGCCCCAGGAAGACCTCCAGAACCAGGCTGCCGCCAATGCGGCCGCCCTCGCATCGGGCGATGCGCGCGAGATCACGCTCGACGTGCCGCTCAAGCGCCCCGGCGGCGACCTGGCCCGGGTGCTGGTGCGCCGCCCCAATGCCGGCGCGCTGCGCGGCCTGTCGCTGGTCGAGCTGCTGCACATGAACGTGACCGCGCTGCAGACCCTGCTGCCGCGCGTGACCGAGCCCATGCTGCACAAGGCCGAGGTGCTGCAGCTGGACCCCGCCGACCTTGTAACCCTGGGTACGGAGGTGGCCTCTTTTTTGGTGCCGAAGGCGCAGAGGGAGCAATTCCCGAGCGCGTAGAGGACGCCATGGCCGACCTGGCCATGGTCTTCCACTGGCGGCCGGCGGACATGGAGGACATGTCGCTGGCCGAACTCGGCCAATGGCATGAACGGGCGCGCGAGCGCTACGAAAGCCAGGACTGAGCCAGGACTGAGCACCACCTCCACTCCATCGCCCGCCTCTCGCCCCTCTCTTGCACGCCCCTTGCCCATGACCTCCACCCAACGCCAACACCGCACAGGCCAGGGAGCCCTCCATGGCCGTTGACACCCTGCGCCTGGACGAGGTGCTCAAGCAGGCCGAGCGCGTGCACCAGCCCCTGGCGCTGCTGGGCAGAACCAGCAGCAACACGGCCCGGGAACTCAAGGAAACGGTCGACCAGTTGAAGAAGCTGCAGCAGCAGCAAGCCCAGCTGGGCGACTACCGCGCGCTGCGCAGCGGCCTGGCCGACACCACGGCGCGGCTGCGCGGCGCGCGCCAGCAGATGGCCCAGCTGCGGCTGGAATCGGGCGCGGGCGAGCAGCCCTCGCGCGCCATGCTGCGCGCGCTGCGTTCGGCCCAGGTCGAGGAGGAGCGCCTGGCGCTGCTGCGCGCCACGCAGCGATCGCGCCTGATGGACATGCGCGAAGGCCTGCGTGGCGCGGGCGTGGACACGGGCAACCTGTCCGCGCACGAGCGCAAGCTGCACAACGACATCCGCGCCACCACGGCCCAGATGGAAAAGCAGCGCAAGGTGGTGGCACCGGCCGCCCAGCGGCTGGAGAGGATCGACGCCCTGCGCGAGCAGAGCAAGACCCTGGCCGATCGCGGCCAGGCGCTGCGCGAGACGGGCGGCAAGATGCTGGCGCCCGTGCGCGCCGTGAGCCAGGCCTTCATGACCGACGACCAGGCCGCCGCACAGCTGCGAGCCACCATGGCGGGCAGCAACGGCAAGCCGGGCGCCGATTACCAGCAGGTGCTGGACTTGGCCAAGAGCCTGGGCACCGACATGCCCGGCAGCACGGCCGACTACATCGCGATGATGAACCAGCTGCAGCGCCAGGGCGTGTCCTCGCAGGATGTGCTGGGCGGCGTGGCCCGGCAGGCGGCCAACCTGGGCGCGGTGCTGAACATGCCCGCCAAGGAGGCCGGCGAGTTCGCGGCACAGCTGCAGCAGGCCACCCGCGCAAGCGCGGGCGACATGGCCGCACTGGCCGACACGGTGCAGCGCACCTCCCACCTGGGACTGGACCCCACAGGCATGGTCAAGGGCCTGGACGCCATCGGCAAGGCCCTGCCGCAGCTGGGACAGCAGGGCGCAAGGTCGGGACAGATGTTCGCGCCGCTGCTGCTCATGCTCAACGACGCCAGCATCAGCGGCGAGGCCGCCGGCAAGGCCATCGGTAGCCTGGTCAAGAACTCCATGGACCCGGCCAGGCTGGGCCAGGTCAACAAGATGCTCGCGGGCCAGGGCGTGTCGCTGGACTTCAAGGACGCCAGCGGCCAGTTCGGCGGCACCGAGCAGATGATGGCCCAGCTGCAAAAGCTGCAGAGCCTGGGCAGCGACAAGCTGCGCGCCGCTGCGCTGGACAAGCTGGCCGGCGGCGATGCGCAGACGCGCAAGGCCCTGGAGGCGCTGCTCCAGCAGGGCCCGGGCGGCTACCAGCAGATCGCCTCCCAGCTCAAGTCACAGGCGGATCTGGATGGGCGCGTGGCCATCCTGAAGGACTCGGTCTCGGCCCAATACGAGTCCGTCAAGGACAGCTACAACGGCCTGTTGAGCGACATGGGCTCGACCATCGAGTCCGACCTCAAGGCCGTGCTGGGCACGCTGCGCGAGATGACCGAAGGCATGCGTGCCTGGGTCAAGGAGCATCCCCAGATCGTGCAGTGGACGCTGCGCATCGTGGCCGTGCTGGGCCTGCTGGTGGCAGGCGTCGGCGTGGTGAGCAGCGTGCTGTTCGGCCTGCTGGCGCCGCTGCTGCTCACGCGCACCGTGTTCGGCCTGCTGGGCGCGGCCATGGGCGCAGGCAGCGGGGCCTTGGGCGTGCTCAGGCGCGGCCTGGCGGCCGTGGTCCTGTCGCTGGGCATGATGGGCGGTGGCGGCAGTGCCATGGGCCTCTTGGCCGGCGGCATGCGCATGGCCAGCAACGCTGCGGGCGTGCTCAGGCGCGGCCTGGGCGCCGTGGTCCTGTCGCTGGCCATGATGGGTCGCGGCGCTGCCATGGGCAGCATAGGCACCGCCCTGGCCGGCGCGGGCCGCGCTGCAGCCCGCATCTTCGGCGGCGGGGCAGGCGCAGCCAAAGGCGTGGCAGGCAAGGGCCGAGCGGGCGCCGTCATGGGCCTGCTGGGCGCCGGCCTGGGGGCCGCAGGAGCCGTCGGCGGTGGCCTGGGCGGTAGTCTGGGTGGTGCAGCCGCATCGCTGATGGGCCTGGTGCGCATGACACCCATGGGCCGGCTCGCAGGTGGCCTGATGGGCGCGGGCGGCTCGATCATGCAGAACTGGGATGGCCTTTCCACCGCCTTCAAGGCCGGCGACTGGAAGGGCGTCGGCGGCACGCTGCTGGAGGCCGGCAAGGCCGGCCTCGATGGCGCCACGGGCGGGTTGTTCGGCGTGGTCTCTGACCTGGCCGGCAAGGGCATCAGCGGCCTGGCCTCGTCGGTGGGCTCGTGGTTCAAGTCCGGCGATGCATCAGCACCCGACCAGGGCCGCGCCGGCGCACTGCGCCAGGGTGTCGCTGCTGCAGCCACGGCGGCCACGCTGGCCACGGGCGCCATGCCGGCCCTGGCCGACACGGGCGCCGTGCGCATCGACAGCCGCCCGCCGCTGGCCAGCGCCGCTGCACCCGCGCCGGCACCGGCCCCCGTGGCTGGCGCCACCATCCATATCACCGTCAACGCTGCGCCCGGCCAGGACGCGCAGGCTATTGCCCGCGCCGTGGCCGCCGAGCTGGACCGCCGCGACATGGCCAAGCGCTCCAGCGTGCTGTCGCAGCTGTCGGACATCGACTGAGGAGCATGAGCATGCTGATCACACTGGGCCAGTTTGCCTTCGGCATCGACACACTGGCATTCGACAAGCTGGTGCGCAGCAGCACCTGGCGCCACCCGAGCAACAGCCGCGTGGGCGCGCGCCCCGCCCGCCAGTCGCTGGGCCCAGGCGATGAAACGCTGGGCCTGACCGGCGTGCTCGCACCCGAGTTCCGGGGCACGGCCAAGTCGCTGGACGACCTGCGCGAAATGGCCGACCAGGGCAAGGCATGGGCCCTGGTGGGCGGCGAAAGCATCCTGGGCGCCTGGGTCATCGAGAGCCTGCAGCAGACCGGCACGCACTACACACCGGGCGGCAAGCCGCGCCGCATCGAGTTCGATCTCAAGCTGGCCCGCGTAGACGACCACCTGGCCGAAGGCGGCGGCGGCGTCGATCCCTGGCCCGATGACGACTTCTGGGAATGGTGGATCTGATGACCACGCAGGAATACCTGCACGCCAAGCCCCAGTACGAGATCGTCCTGGACGGGCACGACATCACCAGCCAGGTGGACACGCGGCTGATGAACCTGACGCTGTCCGAATCGCGCGGCGAAGAGGCCGACAAGCTGGACATCACGCTGGACGACAGCGATGGGCGCCTGCCCATGCCGGGCAAGGGCTCCAAGATCGCGCTGAAGCTGGGCTGGGCCGGCCACGGCCTGGTCGACAAGGGCACCTACGAGGTGGACGAGGTGGAGCACCAGGGTGCGCCCGACAGGATCGTGGTGCATGCGCGCTCGGCCGAACTCAAGCGCCAGCTGCGCACGCGCTCCGAGCACAGCTACCACAACAGCACGCTGGGCCAGATCGTGCGCAGCATCGCCCAGCGCAACGGCCTGCAGGTACGCGTGGACGCGCAGTTCGAGAACCTGCGCGTGGACCACATCGACCAGACCCACGAAAGCGACCTGAACTTCTGCAGCCGCCTGGCGCGCCAGTACGATGCCGTGTGCACGGTCAAGAAGGGCAAGCTGGCCTTCATCGCCATCGACAGCAAGATCACCGCTGCCGGCCAGGCCGTGGAGGCCGCCACGCTCACGCGCGCCGTGGGCGACAGCCACAACTATCACACGGCCGCACGCAACGACTACAGCGGCGTGCGCGCGTACTGGAACGACGCGGATCGTGCCGAGAAACGCAGCGCCACGCAGGGCGCCGAGGACAACGAAAAGCGCCTGAAGGACACCTACGGCAGCGAGGCCGAGGCGCAGGCCGCCGCCAAGGCCGAGATGGGCCGCATCAACCGCGCCAAGGCCACCATGGGCCTGAAGCTGGCGCTGGCGCGGCCCGACCTGATGCCGCAGACGCCGCTGAAGCTGCAGGGGTTCAAGGCGGAGATCGATGACACGCCGTGGCTGGTCGTCAAGATCCAGCACGAGCTGGGCGACGGCGGCTTCACCTCCAAGCTGACGCTGGAGACGCGCGCCAAGTGAGCGAGAGGGGCGGGTAGAGCGCGTCCTGAAGCGGCCGGCGCAGGCCGTTCAGCGCGCGGCCAGTGTCGCCACGGCCATGATGGCGGCGCGGCCCGAATCGTCGGCCCGGCCGTAGCAATCGAGCAGCTCGCGCTCGTCGGGCGCCAGGGTCTGGACCGATGCGTTCGCATGCTGGCCCGTGACCACATACAGGACATCCACGCCCAGGCCCGCCATCACCGCCAGGGCGGCCGCATTGGGCGATTGCTCGCCCTTCTCCCAGGTGGCCAGGGTGCCGCGCGAGACGTCGCAGGCGTCGGCCATGGCGAGCTGCGCCACGTCCAGACGCAGACGCTCTTGCCTCAGCCTTTCACCGATGTGATCGAAATTTCTTCTATTCATCAATTGACATGCTCGAAATTTCGAGCAATGATGCAGTCAGCGTGTAACCAAACCATCCAAACCATCCCAAATACTACATGACAGCCATGCACTCCCCCAGAGCCGTGCCCGGTATCCCTGCGGATCCGGTGCTTCATGACAGGCCCGTGCCACTGCGCATGACGGCATCCGAACGCGAACGCCACGCCCGCTATGCCAGCCGTGAAAGCCGCAGCGCCTCCAACTTCGCGCTGAAGCTGTACCGCATGGGCATGCAGCAGTACGAGCAGCAGATGCCGCCGCTGCCCCAGGCCGATCAGACGCGATAGCCACCCGCGCCGACCTGTTCACCGCCTTGTCTTCGATCCCAACTGCCCCCAGGAGCCTGCCATGCGCATGATGTGCCCCCACTGCAACGAACACGCCTACACCCGCACCAGCCTGCAGCTGACCAGCACCAGCCGCGAGACCATCTTCCAGTGCCGCAACTTCGAGTGCGGCCATGTGTTCTCGGCGGTCACCGAGATCAACCGCACCATCAGCCCCAGCGCCATCCCCAACCCCATGGTGATCCTGCCGATGAGCACGCACATCAAGCGCAAGCTGCTGCAGACCCAGCTGGACGCCATGCCGTCCTCGCAATACGAAGGCGCAGCGCACCGCGCAGCCCAGGCGGCCGAATCCGCCCAATCCAGCGAAGGCGCGCGCAGCTAGCGCGGCCGGGGCGCCTTCTCCTGACGGCGCCCCACCCGGCGCGCGGGCAGCCCGCCTGCACCGCCGCCGCCCCACCCCCTTTCCCGCAACCTGCGGAGCCTGCATGAAGGCCCTGCGGGATGCGCTCACCCTGAAACGACCTGGACAGACCATGAAGCTCGGCGACCTGCGCCTTTCCGATCTGATGCGACTGCTGCGGGCAGACGATGCGCCCGCGCCCGAATACCGGCCCGAGGACCCGCCCGCGCTGCCCGAGGCCTACCAGCGCCTGAGCGTCCAGGACTGCCGCATCCGCCTGCGCGAACTGCAGCGCGAGGCCGCGCAGCGCTGCGCCAACGGCCGCTGCGGCAGCGCCGAAAGCCGTGAATGGGCGGGCCTGGCCAGCCACTACCGCATGGCCCTGGTGCTGCTGGCGGGAATAGACGGCGAGATCGAGGAGCTGGCCCTGCGCGACTGGCGCGAAATGCCGCCGCCCGAGCGCGACGCCATCCGCCGCCAGATCCGCGCGCTGCGCAGCTGCCTGCTGCCGCTGCGCGCGCTGGCCCTGAGGACCTGAGCCCATGTCCGTCCTGCTCGCCGCCAAATCCACCGGCCGCAGGCTGCGCACCGCCAGCCTGCAGCAATGGGACCAGCACAAGCCCCGCCCCCACATGGTCCAGCGCGCCATGCAGGCGCTGGAAAAAGCCTTGCCGCCGCAGTGGCTGCAGCCCATGAAGCTGCTGGGCCTGGGCGACTGGCAAAAGGGCGCGCAACACGCCAACGGCCAGCCCGAATGGGCTGCCTGCCACGACGCGCTGGCCGCCATTGACGACTTTGCCAGCCGCCACGGCCGTGCGGCCGAATGGAATCTGGACGACTACGAGATCTGCCAGATGGCCAGGCGCCTGAGCGACGAAGTCGGTGAGCTCGACGCCGGCGCCCAGGCCCAGAACATGGACCTGGCCGCACGCGTGGACCTGGTGCGGCTGATGCTGCGCATGCTGGGCCTGCAGGAAAGCACGCCGCTGGCCGGCGAGCCCGCCATTCGCCGCGCGCTGGACGCGGCCTGGTGGCGCCGCATGCTGCGCCGCCACGTCACGCGCACCGTGGAGGCCGGCGCCGTCAAGCTGGGCATCGTCAACCGCCGCACCGGCGGCTATGCCAGCAATGCCACCGTGCGCCGGCGCACCGCGCAGATCGAACGCAACGCCCGCGCGCTGGAGCGCAGCCTCTACCGAAACGAGGCCGGCCAGGTCTTCACCCTGGCCGAGCTGGCCGCGCTGTCGCCGGCCAACCCCGTGATCCGTGGCGGCGAGCTGATGACGCGCATCCGCGGCGCAGAGGAATATGCCGACGCGCGCAGCCACGTCGGCCTCTTTCTCACGCTGACGGCGCCCAGCCGCTTTCACGCCGTCACGCTGGGCAGCGGCGGCCGTCCCCGCCCCAATCCGCATTACGACGGCCACAGCACGCCGCGCGATGCCCAGCTGTGGCTGCGCACCATGTGGGCGCGCGTGCGATCGCACCTGGGCCGCCAGCGCATCGCCATGTACGGCATCCGCGTGGCCGAGCCGCACCATGACGCCACGCCGCACTGGCACGCCCTGGTCTGGGCCGAGTGCGAGGAGCACGCCCAGCACATCGAGGCCGCCATCCGCAAATGGTGGCTCAGCGAAGATGGCGACGAGCGCGGTGCCCAGCGCAACCGCGTCAACGTCAAGCGCATGACCGGCGGCGGCGCTGCCGGCTACGTGGCCAAGTACATCGCCAAGAGCGTGGGCCATGCGGCCCTGGCCGACCACCTGGACGTGGTGCAGGGCCGCCTGTGGGATGTGGAGCAGGGCGACATGCCCGGCCACCGCCGCGTGGACGCCTGGGCCGCCTGCTGGGGCATTCGCCAGTTCCAGGCCGTGGGCATGCCCAGCGTCTGCGTCTGGCGCGAACTGCGCCGTGTCAGCAAGGACCAGGTCGAACAGATCCGCATCGACGGCGACAAGGCCAGCTGGAAGGCCTGGGGCGCCAGCCACCGCCACGGGCCCGACATCCCCGCCGACTGGCGCCGCTACATGGAAGCCATGGGCGGCCACTGCCTGGCCCGCGACCGCTGGCACCTGCGCATGGCACGCCGCCCCGTGCCCGCCGGCGCCGTCAACCAATACGGCGAGGCCATCGCGCCCGGCTGCGGCCGCGTGGTGGGCCTGGAAACCCGGCGCGGCCAGTGGCTGGTCTCGCGCCGCATCGCCTGGCGCAGCGTGGCGCGCACCACGCTGGAGTTCCAGGAAACCCAAGGTGCAGAAAACGCCGATGTCGCCGAGGGTGCCGAGGTCGCCAAGGTCGCCGACACGGCCCCGCCCGCCCTGCCCGCCCGCGCGCCGCTGGCGCGCGCTTGGACTGGTTTCAATAACTGTACGGCCCGGCTCACGGGCCACACGCTGCGCGCCCTCATCGGCCGCGGCGGGCACCAGCGCGAGGACCGGGCCAACCCGGCCGGGCCCGATTCGGGTGCCGATTCAGTGCCCCATTCCGTGCTGCACCGCCCCGCATCCGGCGCCACGCCATCCAACCACCCTTTCTTGACCAGCTGATCCACCCCAGGAGGACCCACCATGCACCACAACATCACCGCCCTGCGCAGCTACCGCGCCACCCTCATCCCCCACGGCGTGGACGCCGCGCAGCTGGATCAACTGGCCGACGCCCGCCTGCTGCCCGTGCTGCGCCTGAAGGCGGCCAGCGCCAGCCACGCCCAGGCCTGCGCCCTGCTGGCCAGCGGCCGGCCCGTGCTGCGAGTCGAGCGAGTTGAACGTGTGGAGCGCAAGAAGGCAGGCAAGTCCATCACGCCGCGCCAGGCCTGATCAAGCACCCAAGCACCGGACACGACATCGGAGAACACCGCAATGACGCAACAGAACATGGAACTCTTTCACAGCGCCCCGCGCCTGGACACCCAGGGCATCGCCAACTACCTGGGCCTGAGCCGCGAGCACGTCACCGCGCGCCTGACCAAGCGCCCGGACTTTCCCAAGCCCTTCATCAACGCCAGCCGCCGCATCCGCTACTGGCGCATGGCCGACGTCAAGGCCTGGGCCGAGGGGCGCCGGTGAGCCGGCACCAGGCCATGGCCGTGCGCTCAGTGATCGCTGCCCGCAAGAAAACGGCGAGCCTGGTCGCGCGCCCCGTCGAAGATCTGCCGGGCCATAGGCTGCGGCACGCTGGCCGGCAGGCGCGGCTGCAGCCGGTCGATGGCGCCGTCCAGCGCCTCGACCATCTCCACCATGCTCTCCCACAGGCCTGCGATGCGCGTGGTCTCGGCCAAGGCCTTCCAGTGGCGGCGCTGGATCTCGGCCAGGCGGTAGTGGCGGCTGCGCCCCGGCAGGGCCATGGCCATCCTGGCGCGCTGGCGGGCAATCTTGCCGTGGCCATGGCCGATGATGGGCCAGGCCGACAGCACGTCGTACAGCGGCGTCATCTCATAGCCGCCGCCCGGCTGCAGAAACACCGAGAAATTCTTGGCATGCCCGTCCGTGGCTGCCAGCAGCCAGAACGCCAGCTGGGCCATCACGAAGCGGGCGCAATCCTGGGCAGGCTCGCTGCCATGCTGCAGCACCTGCAGGCACTGCAGCATGCCGGGCCCGCCGTGGGTCTCGTACTTGTTGGCGCTGGCAACGCCGCGCACCTGGCAGAAGTCTTCCTGGGGCAGACGCGCAATCCAGCCCTGGGCCGTCCAGGCGCGGTCAAAGCGCTCCACGCACAGCACCTGCTGCCCGCCGAAGGTCTCGATGCTGCTGTCGGCTACGGCAAAGCCCAACTCGGCCAGCAGCCGGGCGCACAGCCACTCATTGGCCACTGACTCGCTCAGGTCGTAGTGCCAGTGCGGCACCACGCCGATGGCCGGCTTCAGGATATGCGTGGTCGGCGTCGCACCCAGCGGGCGGCACCACTGGCCGCCATGGCGCAGCACCGCCGTCTTCTCCTGCGCACCGGCAATGGACAGCCGGAACTCCTGGTCCACCTCCAGCGCACCAAACCCGGCGCCCAGGCTGGCCAGGTGCTCGGCAATCTGCGCCTCGCTCAGCGGCTCGAAGCGCACCTGGTCGAACCCTTCGGGCACGGCCTCCTCGGGCAGCAGCTGCACGGCACCCACGCAATCGCGGCCAATGGCCTCCAGCAGCGAAAACGCGTCGATCCCGCGCAGTCCGAAGCGCTGGTGAATGCGCCGGCGAATGCCCTCGCCGTCCGGCAGCAGGTTGTCGAAATAGTGGGCCACCACCTCGCCCGCCACCGTCAGGTCGCGGGTGAAGGGCATGGACAGTGACAGCGGCCGCGCATGCGCGCTCTGCGGCCAGGCCGGGTCATAGGCGAACACATGGCGGCCCGTGCGCGTGACCTCCCAGGTGCCCACGCGCTCCCCATTCATCCAGACGCCCAGCGCCGCCATCACCAGGCCCCTTTCGGCTTGCGGTCCTGCCAGTGTGGCGGCAGCGCCTGCAGCTTGAAGGCCACGGGGCGGTCAGCGGGCTTGCGGGGCACGTTGTCACCCGCGTACGGTTGTGGAGCGGGCTCGGCAACCTTCGACGCAGCAGGCACAGGCACAGGTGCAGACGCAGGAGAAGCCACCGCATCCGCCCTGGGCCGCATGAGCAGATCGGCATCCAGCAGCTGCAGGATCTCCATCAGCTGGCGCACGCTGATGGCGGCCGGGTCACGCTCTATCGCCGCCACACGCGACTGGGACACGCCAAGCCGCTGTGCCAGTTGGGCCTGGCTCACGCCAGCGGCCTTGCGCAGCGACTTCAGGTGCAGCGCAAGCTGATCGGGCAGTTGCAACAGGTGGTCCATGGTGTTCTCCTGGCCAGGGCATTCAAAATATCATCTCAAGATGATGAATTGAAATTATCACTCTAGAATAATATTGTCAACATATCATATTGGAGTGATATTTCTGCCAGCTACCCTGCCTACAACCGTGCCGCGATGTCCTCGGCCGTCTCCCGGTAATAGGTATTGAACAGCTCGTTGATATCCACGTGGCCGCTGATGCGGGCCAGCGTCATCACATCCACGCGCTTGCTCAGCCAGGTCAGCGCCGTGGCGCGCAGGTCATGGAAGCGCAGGCCCTGCACCATCACGCGGTCGCGCAGCTTGCGGTAGAGCGTGTCGCGGCTGGCGTCGCTGATGGTCCAGTAGGCGTCGCGCCCGGCGGCCTCGGCGGCGGCGTCCAGCACGCGCAGCAGGCGCACGGCACGGCGCGTCAGCGGCACACGGCGCTCGCCCACCTTGGCCTCGGTCTTGTGGTGCGGCAGGTGGTAGACCCGGCGCTTGAGATCCACATTGCTGCGGCCCATGCGCAGGATCTCGCCGCTGCGCATGGCCGTGTGCAGGGCCACCAGCATGGTCCAGGCCGTCTGCTCCATGGCGGTGACAGGCGCCAGGCGTGGCGAGACATTGGCCGAGCGCAGCATGCGCCGCACCTCGCTCCACTGCCCCGTGCGCCGGCGCGCATGGGACTTGGCCGGCAGCTTGATCTCGGGCCAGGGGCTCTTGCCCACCCATTTCCACTGCTTGACCGCAAGAGTCCAGATCGGACGGAACTGCTGCGCCTCGCGCAGCACACTGGCGCCGGAGACCTGCTGCAGCCGCGCGTCGCGCCAGCGCGCCAGGTCGTCACCCGTGATCTCGTGGAACACCTTGACGGCCAGCTCGGGAAACTCGCGCAGCCAGGCATCAAAGCGCAAATGGTCGGCCCGCGCCGTGCTGGCCGTCTTTTTGTCGGTAACCTCGCGCCGATAGCGCTCCACCGCCTCGGCCAGCGTGCGCCGTGGAAACTCCCCGCGCGCCCCGGCCAGAATGGCCGCCTCCTCGGCCACGGCCCAGCCCTGCGCCTCGGCCTTGGTCGCCCGCGTGGCGGTGCGCCGGATGCCCGCACGCTCCACCTCGGCCCGCCAGCCGTTCTTCACCTTCCGGAAATACGCCATCCCACCTCCTGCAGCCCGCGCGGGATCACAAGCGGGATCTGCGCGGGATTGTGATGTGATTTTGCGCTGTTTTGTGCCGGTTTCAACCCGTTCCGTTTTGCCCCCAGAACCCAGAAAAAAAGCCCGCCTCCTCTACAGGAAGCGGGCTTGAGCAGTGTTCGCCGCAGTTGAGCGGCGTTGGTGCGTGGTGCGCGGGGGGGGACTCGAACCCCCACACCATTGCTGGCGTCAGGACCTAAACCTGGTGCGTCTACCAATTTCGCCACCCGCGCTGGTTCTTGGGGGAGCCGCCTGCGTGGCGGCTCCTAGGTCAGGGCGCAGATTCTAGCCGCAATTGCGGGGTGGATTGCCATACCCCGGATTTGAGCGGCGGCCTCTGCGTTTTCGCCGCCTCAATGCGTGGGCTCGCGGCGCACGCGGAACACGGCGGCGTACATGGCCGGCAGGGCCAGCAGTGTCAGCACCGTGGCCACGATCAGCCCGCCCATGATGGCCACGGCCATGGGGCCCCAGAACACGCTGCGCGACAGCGGGATCATGGCCAGCACGGCGGCGGCCGCCGTCAGCACGATGGGACGCAGGCGGCGCACGGCGGCTTCGATGATGGCGTCCCAGGCCGGCACGCCGCGCGCGCGGTCGGTCTCGATCTGGTCGATCAGGATCACCGAATTGCGCTGGATCATTCCCATCAGCGCCACCACGCCCAGCAGCGCCACGAAGCCGAAGGGCCGGCCCAGCAGCAGCAGCGCCGCCGCCACGCCGGGAATGCCCAGCGGCCCGGTGATGAACACCAGCAGTGAACGGCTGACACTGCGCAACTGCAGCATGAGCAGCGTGAAGGTGAGGAACAGCATCACGGGCACACCAGCGACGATGGCATCCGAGCCCTTGGAGCTTTCCTCCACGGCGCCAGCCACATCGATGCGGTAGGCCGTGTCGCCCGCAGCGTGCCAGCGAGCCTCGATCTCGCGCAGGCCCGGCAGCAGCGCGTGGGTCAGCGTTGCGCCCTGCAGGCCCTCGCGCACATCGCCCTGCACGGTGATGGCGAACATGCGCTTTTCTCGCCACATCACGCCGGGCTCCCAGACCATCACGGGTTTGGCGATCTGCGTGAGCGGGATCGACTTGCCCGACGCCGTGGGCAGGTAGGCGTTGGCGATGTCGGTGATGGCGTCGCGCTCCGAATACGGCGTGCGCAGCACGATGTCGATGAGCTTGTCACCCTCGCGGAACTGGCCCACGGTGGAGCCGCTGAGCATGACGCGCGCCGCCTGGGCGATGGCCTGGCTGCTCACGCCCAGGGCGCGCGCCTTGTCCTGGTCAACCTCCAGGCGCACGGCCTTGACGGACTCGTTCCAGTTGTCGTTGACGCCGCGCATGTCGGCGTTGGCGATCATGACCTGCTTGACCTCGTCGGCATAGGCACGCAGCTTTTGCGGATCGGTGCCGGACACGCGGAACTGCACCGGATAGGGCACGGGAGGCCCGTTGGGCAGCAGCTTGACGCGGCCGCGCACCTCGGGGAACTCCTGGGCCAGCAGCGCCGGCAGCGATTTGCGCAGACGCTCGCGCGTGGGCAGGTCCTGGGCGACCAGGATGAACTGCGAGACGTTGTTCTGCGGGAACACCTGGTCCAGCGGCAGGTAGAAACGCGGCACGCCCGAGCCCACCCACTCGCTGACCGTGCGCACGCCGTCCAGCTGCATGAAGCGCTCTTCCACGCGGCGCGTGACGGCTTCGTTGGCGGCCAGCGACGTGCCCTCGGGGAACCAGATGTCCACCAGCACCTCGGGTCGACTGGAATCCGGGAAGAACTGCTGCTGCACGCGCGACATGCCCACCAGGCCCAGCGCAAAGACCAGCACCGTGATGGCGATGGTCAGCCAGCGGTGCGTCACGCACCAGTTCACGGCGCGCCTAAAGCGGTTGTAGAACGGGCTGTCGAAGACTTCATGCTCGGCCGAGGAGGCATTGAGGTTGGTCTCCTCGATGGGCACCTCGCCCGAGGCCACCTCGGGCGGCAGCGTGGCCGCGTGCGGCGGGCGCTTGAGCAGCAGCATGCCCAGGTAGGGCACAAAGTACACCGAGGCGAACCAGCTGAGCACCAGCGCAATCACCGTCACCGCGAAGATGGCGAAGGTGTACTCGCCCGTCATGGACTTGGCCATGCCGATGGGCAGGAAGCCCGCCGCCGTGATCAGCGTGCCGGTCAGCATGGGCTTGGCCGTGATCTCGTAGGCAAAGGTGGCGGCGCGGTACTTCTCGTAGCCCTCCTCCATCTTGCGCACCATCATCTCCACGGCAATGATGGCGTCGTCCACCAGCAGGCCCAACGCGATGATCAGCGAGCCCAGCGACACCTTGTGCAGGCCGATGTTCCAGTACCACATGGCCAGGAAGGTCGCGGCCAGCACCAGCGGAATGGTGATAGCCACCACCAGTCCCGGGCGCGGGTCGATGTACCAGCGCTTCCACAGCGGCTGGTGGCCCTCGCGCTTGTGCAGGCCCAGGCTGATGAAGCTCACGGCCAGCACCACCACCACAGCCTCGATCAGCACCTGCAGGAACTCGTTGACCGAGTCGGCCACCGCCTTGGGCTGGTCCTGCATGTTGGCCAGCTCCACGCCAGCCGGCAGCGTGCGCGCGATGTCGCCCACGGCGCCGCGCAGGGACTTGCCCAGGCGGATGATGTCGCCGCCCTTGGTCATGGACACGCCCAGCGCAATCGTCTCGCGCCCCTGGTGGCGCACCTTCACATTGGCCGGATCGGCATAGCCGCGGCGGATCTCGGCGATATCGCCCAGGCGCAGCTGCGCGCCCGATGCGCCGCGGATGGGCATGGCGCGCAGCTCATCCACCGCCAGGAACTGGCCGGCCACGCGCACCTGCACATCCTCGCGCGGCGTCTGCAGCACGCCTGCGCCCTCGATGGCATTTTGCTGGCCCAGCTGGCCCAGCACCTGGTTCATGTCCAGGCCCAGCTGCGACAGGCGGCGCTGCGACAGCTCGATGTAGACCTTCTCGTCTTGCACGCCGAACAGCTCGACCTTGGCCACATCGGGCACGCGCAGCAGGCGCTGGCGCACGTCGTCGGCCATGGTCTTGAGCTCGGCGTAGCTGAAGCCGTCGGCCTGCAGGGCGTAGATCACGCCATAGACATCGCCGAACTCGTCATTGAAGAACGGCCCCTGCACGCCCTGCGGCAGGGTGTAGCGCATGTCGCCGATCTTCTTGCGCACCGTGTACCACAGCTGCTGGACATCGCCGGGGCGCGAGTTGTCCTTGAGCTGGAAGATGATCATCGACTCGCCGGGCTTGGAGTAGCTGCTGATCTTGTCGGCGTAGGGCACCTCCTGCAGCGTGCGCTCGATCTTGTCGGTGACCTGCTCGGCCATCTGCTGCGCCGTGGCGCCCGGCCAGTTGGTGCGCACCACCATGGCGCGGAAGGTGAAGGGCGGGTCCTCGTCCTGCCCCAGCTGGAAATACGAGGCAAAGCCCAGCAGCAGCAGCACGACGATGAAATAGCGCGTCAGCGCCACATGGTCCAGCGCCCAGCGCGAAAGATTGAAGTGCGCGCCCTGCGGCGCCTTGTGCTTGGGCCCGCTCATTGGGCCGCTCCGCTGGGCGCAGCGCCTGCGGCGGCAGGCGCCTGTGCAGGCTGTGTCTGTTGCGGCCGCTGCTGAGCCGGCTGCTGCTGTGCCGGCTGCGGGGCCTTGTCATAACGGTCCTGATAGACCGTGACCTTCTGGCCTGGCGTGAGCACATGCACGCCGGCGGCCACCACCTGCATGCCGGGTGTCAGGCCAGCGGCAATCACGGCCTCGTTGCCATCGGCCGTGGCCAGTTGCACGGGCTGCAGCTTCACCGTGCTGCTGGCGGCATCGAACACCCACACGGCCGTGCCCTGGCCGCCGCCGCCCTCCTGGCGCAGCGCGGTGGTGGGCAGCTTGATCACGGGCTGGCCCGTGGGGCCCATGCCCTCGGGCAATGCGTGGACCGTGGCACCCAGCGGCGGCACGGCGGCGGCGTCCGAAGTGGGCAGTGCCACCTTCACCTGGTAGGTGCGCGTGACCGGATCGGCGCTGGCCGCCACCTCGCGCACCTGGCCTTGCAGCGGCTGCATGCCGGCCGACCAGGGGCGCACATTCACCTTCTGGCCCACGCGGATGGCACCGCGCTTGTCCTCGGGCACCACGAACACCACGTCGCGCGGGCCATCCTGGGCAATGCGCACCACGGGCGATCCGGCCGACACCACCTGGCCGGGCTCGGCGTCTATGCCTGTCACCACGCCGGGCACATCGGCCAGCAGTTGCGCGTAGGACTCCTGATTGCTCTGCGATGCCAGCTGCGCCTTGGCCTGGTCCAGCGTGGCCTGGGCGGACTTGAGCGTGGCCTCGCGCCGCTCCAGCTCCGCACCACTGATGAAGTTCTGCGCCTTCAGCTGCGAGTAACGCCTCACATCGGCAGCGGCAAGATCGCGCTGCGTGGTCGCGGCCGCCACCTGGGCGCGCGCGGCGTCAGCTCCCAGCCGGTAGTCGCTGGCATCAAGCCGCGCCAGCAACTGGCCTGCCTGCACGTGCTGGCCCAGTTCCACCTCGCGGCGAACGAGCTTGCCGGCCACGCGAAAGCCCAGGCGCGACTCTATGCGCGCGCGCACCTCGCCCGCGTACTCCAGTTGCGTGTCCAGCGCGCCCACGCCTACGGTGAGCAGCTTGACGGCGCGAACCGGCTCGGGTGGCGGCTCGGCCTTGGAGCAGGCGCCCAGCGCCAGCGCGGCGGCCAGGCACAGAGGGGCAAGAAGAAGATGGCGCGGCAAAGCGCGCGCGGCAGGGTTCGATGGCAAGTCGGGCATGTGGATCCGGGAGGGCTGGTGCGAAAAGCGGCTGCGGGCTGCAAGATCCGGGCAACATGCCGCGGCAGCTGGCTGGCGCCGTTTACTGACTGACGGGTTAGTAATTTAGGAGAAGCCCTTGAGCCCGTCAAGTGAAATGCATGGCCTTGCGCGCAGCATCGACAATCGGCCACCGTGAAGTCCACCGCTCCCACCCTGCCCGCCTCCCCCGCCCCGGTCACGCACTACGAGAACTTTCCCGTGGCGTCCTGGCTGTGCCCGCCCCGCTTGCGCCCACCGATTGCCGCGCTCTACCACTTCGCACGCACTGCAGACGATCTGGCCGACGAGGGCGACGCCACGCCGTCCGAGCGCCTGGCCGCGCTGGCCGCCTACCGTGCCGACCTGATGGCGCTGGGCACCGAAGGCGAGGCCTCCATGCTCGCCCGCACGGCCTGGCCCCTCGTCTTTGCGGGGCTGGCACCGCAAGTACGCGCCCACCAGCTGCCGCTGGCGCTGATGGACGACCTGCTCAGCGCCTTTGCACAGGACGTGCGCAAGACCGAATCCGGCACCACCTACGCCGACCGCGCGGAGCTGCTTGACTACTGCCGCCGCTCGGCCAACCCCGTGGGCCGGCTGCTGCTGCATCTGTACGGGGTGGATGATGCCGAATCGCTGGCCCGCAGCGACGCCATCTGCACCGCCCTGCAATTGATCAATTTCTGGCAGGACTTCAGCGTGGACCTGCCGCGCGGGCGCCACTACCTGACCGATGCCGACTGCGCCACCCATGGCGTGCGGCGTGAAGACCTGCGCGCCGAGCCCGTTGCACTGACCCCTGCCGTGCGCGCGCTGCTGGCCGACCAATCGGCATGGGCGCGCGCCCTGATGCTGTCCGGCGCACCGCTGGTGCACCGCCTGCCGGGCCGCATCGGCTGGGAGCTGCGTCTGGTGGTGCAGGGCGGGCTGCGCATACTGGACAAGGTCGATGCGCTGCAGGGCGCCAGCCTCTACCGCCGCCCCACCGTCGGCAAGGCCGATGCGCTGCTGCTGCTGTGGCGCGCCCTGCGCATGTGATGGCGGGCCGGCCGTTGCGACACCCAGGCTTTGGCCCCAAGCCGTCCATGGGACAATCCCGCCCCATATGAATCCGGATCAGTACGTCCAAGACAAGGCCGCCGCCTCGGGCAGCAGCTTTTATTACGCCTTCCTCTTCCTGCCGCGCGAGCGCCGTGCGGCCATCACCGCTTTTTATGCGTTCTGCCGCGAAGTGGACGACGTGGTGGACGAAGTCTCCGACCCCGGCGTGGCCGCCACCAAGCTCGGCTGGTGGCAGAACGAAGTGCACCAGGCCTTTGCAGGCAAGCCCTCGCATCCCGTGATGCGGGCGCTCATGCCGCACGCCCCGGTCTACGCCATCGAGGAGCGCCACCTGCAGGCGGTCATCGACGGCTGCCGCATGGACCTGGAGCAGACCCGCTACCTGGACTTCCAGGGCCTGACGCGCTACTGCCACCTGGTCGCAGGCGTGGTCGGCGAAGTGGCCGCACGCATCTTTGGCCAGACGCAGGAAGAAACCACGGCCTACGCCCACAAGATGGGACTGGCCTTCCAGCTGACCAACATCATCCGCGACGTGGGCGAGGACGCCATGCGCGGACGCATCTACCTGCCCATCAGCGAGCTGCAGCAGTTCGACGTCAAGGCGCATGAAATCACCAAGCGCGAGTACTCCGACCGCTTCACCGCGCTGATGCGCTTTCAGGCCGAGCGCGCCCACCGCCTCTACGACGAGGCCCTGGCCCTGCTGCCCGCGGCCGACCGCCGCACGCAAAAGCCCGGCCTGATGATGGCCAGCATCTACCGCACCCTGCTGCGCGAGATCGAGGCCGACGACTTCCGCGTGCTGCACCAGCGCATCAGCCTGCCGCCGCTGCGCAAGCTGTGGCTGGCCTGGAAGATGCAGGCGCTGGGGCGCATGGCGCGGTGAGCAGAGAGAGCGCCAAGCACACGCCTCGCGCCGCTCAGCCGCGCGCCGCCATCCTCGGCGGAGGCTGGGCCGGCTTCGCGGCCGCCCTCACGCTGGCCCGCAGCGGCTGGCACATCACATTGCACGAGGCCGCACGCGAGCCCGGCGGCCGTGCGCGCGGCATGGACCTCGACACGCCACAGGGCCCGCTGCGCGTGGACAACGGCCAACACATCCTCATCGGTGCCTACACCGAAAGCCTGCGCCTCATGCGCGAGGTGGGCGTGGACCCTGAACGGGCGCTGCACCGCCAGCCCATGGCCCTGCCCTATATCGATGGCAGCGGCCTGCGCTTTCCCGACTGGCCTGCGCCGCTGGATGCGCTGGCCGGCATTGCCACCGCACGCGGCTGGAGCCTGGGCGAGCGTGCAGCCCTGCTGGCGCGTGCCGTGCGCTGGCGGCTGGCGGGCTTTCGCTGCGCGCCGCAGGCCACCGTGGCCGACCTGTGCGCCGGCCTGCCACAGCGCCTGGTCAGCGAGTTCATCGACCCGCTGTGCATCTCGGCACTCAATACGCCCATTCACCTGGCCAGCGGCACGGTGTTCCTTCGCGTGCTGCGCGATGCGCTGTTCAGCGGCCGTGGCGGCTCGCACTTCCTGGTGCCGCGCCGTGACCTGGGCAGCCTGTTCCCGGCGCCGGCCGCTCAGTGGCTGCAAGAGCGCGGCCACGCCGTGCGCCTGGGCAGCCGCGTCGCAGAACTGCAGCCCCAGGGCCCGCACTGGACGCTGGGCGCAGCCCAGGGCGAAGACGCGCCCTTTGACGCCGTGCTGCTGGCCTGCCCCGCGCCCGAAGCAGCGCGCCTGGCACTCACCGCCGCCGAGCACGACAGCCTGCCTGCGCGCGCCGGCATAGCCCTGCAGCGCTGGGCGCAGCTGGCCCAGGACCTGCAGCACCGCCCCATTGCCACCGTCTATGCGCAGGCCTTTGAGGCCTCACACACATTGCCCCCGGGTGCGCCCTGGCTGGCACTGCGCTCCACGCCCGATGCGCCTGCGCAATTCGTCTTCGACCGTGGGCAACTCGGCGGCTCTCAGGGCCTGATGGCCTTCGTCATCAGCGACAGCGCGTCGGACCGCGAAACCCTGCAGGCCCAGGTGCTGGCCCAGGCCCGGGCGCAGTTGGGCTGGCATGGACTGGTTGCGCTGCGCACCGTGATCGACAAGCGCGCCACCTTCGCCTGCCTGCCGCAGCTGCAGCGCCCCGGCATGGAGTTGGGCCACGGCCTGTGGGCCTGCGGCGACCATGTGGATGGACCGTATCCGGCCACCATCGAAGGCGCCGTGCGCAGCGGCCTGCAGGCGGCCGAGGCCATCGGCCAGGCCCTGGGAGCCGAGGGAAACACCTGATCCCCCGGGTATCTCCGTAGCCTGCAGACCCTGGTTTGACAGCAGATTGACAGCCGCCCGCGCCACCATCGCTGGCGCCGCATCCGCTGCCCATTCACTACAACGATAGCCAGGAGACCAGACATGCCTTCGCGCGACTTTCTTCACCACGCAGACCTGCCCCCGCTCGGCCGCCGCCAACTGCTGGCCGGCACGGGCGCCATGGCCCTGTCGGGCCTGCTGCCTGCGGCCGCGCTGGCGCAGGACGCCTGGCCCACGCGCCCCATCCGCTTTGTCGTGCCCTTTGCGCCGGGCGGCAGCTCGGAAATCGTGGCACGCTCCACGGCCGCCGAGCTGTCCAAGACCCTGGGCCAGAACGTCTTCGTGGACAACAAGCCCGGCGCGGCCGGCAACATCGCCATGCAGGAAGTGGCGCGCGCCGATGACCAGAGCACCGTCATCCTGGGCCACATCGGCACCCTGGCCGTCAATCCCTACATCTTCGACAAGCTGCCCTACGACGCGAACAAGGACTTCCAGCCTGTCAGCCTGCTGGCCAAGGTGCCCAGCCTGTACGTGGTCCACCCTGACGTGCCGGTCAAGAACCTGCGCGAACTCATCGCCTACGCCAGGAAGAAGCCCGGCCAGCTCAGCTACGGCTCGGCCGGCAATGGCAGCGCCGGGCACCTGGCCTTCGAGTACCTGAAGATGACGGCCGAGATCTTCATGCTGCACGTGCCCTATCGCGGCACGGGGCCGATGATGACGGACCTGATGTCGGGCCGCCTGGACGCTGCCTCCGTGGGCGCCGCCGCCCTGCTGCCCTTCATCAAGGCCGGCAAGGTGCGCTGCATCGCCACGGGATCGACCCAGCGCCTGCCCCAGTTGCCCGACGTGCCCACCGTGGCCGAGCAGGGCTTCCCGGGCTTCGAGATGACGCAGTGGTACGGCATGCTCGCCCCCTCCAGCATGACCCGAGCCCACGTGGACAAGCTGGCCGCCGAGTGCGCGAAGGCCGTCAAGGCGCCGGACGCGCTCAAGCGCCTGCAGGGCGATGCGGCCGAGCCCATCGGCAGCACGCCCCAGCAGTTCGCGCAGTTCATTGCCTCCGAGCAGACACGCTGGCAAAAGGTGCTCAAGCGCGCCCAGGTCAAGCCGGACTGAGCGCACACGGACTGACACCCCCAGGTACAGGCGCAGGCCCCGGCATCAGCTGGCCGGGCCTGCCTTCTCGGCCATGGCGCGCAACACGCCCTGGCTGGCCTTTTGCACATGCTCGGCGCTCAGGCGCGCGGCCTGGTCCGCGTCGCCCTGCTCTATCGCCGCCACGATGGCGTCCAGCTCGGCCAGCGTCTGCGGCAGGCGCCCGGGCTGGGACATGGAGATGCGCCGCAGCACCGTCACGCGGTTGTTCAGTTGCCGCAGCATCTGGCCGGCCACCAGATTGCCGCAGCCCTCGATCAGGATGTCGTAGAACTGGTTCTTGATCGCCAGCAGGGCCACCTTGTCGCTGGCCACGGCGGGCACGGCCAGCTCGCCCAGCTTGGCGCGCAGCGCGGCGCGCTGGCCTGCCGAGGCATGCAGCGCAAAGCCCCGGCTGGCCAGCCCCTCCAGGCTGGCCCGCACCTCGTAGATATCGCGCACCTCCTGCACCGAGATGTCCGTGACCTCGGGGCCTCGGTGCGGAACGATGGTGATCAGCCCCTCGGCCTGCAGGTGCTGCAGCGACTCGCGCAGGCACGAACGGCTCACATCAAGGCTCTCGCACAGCTCGCGCTCGGACAGCTTCTGGCCCGGCGCAAACACGCCATCGAGGATGGCCGTGCGCAGGGTCTGCGTCGTGCGCAGGCGCAGCGACGTTTCTTCGCGGGGGACACGCAACATCTGGTTCATGGGACGAATCCTACCCGCCAATTCAGGGGCCGGACGGACTGACGGATTGTCATACACACACCTGGCCCGGCAGGCAATCCCGATTTTCATCAAGTAGGATTGTCTGACAATCTGATTAAATCCACTCCATCGAAAGACATCTTCACCGCCTTCCATCAGGAGTTTTCATGACCCGAGCCTATGCACCCAAGAACCCCGCCCTCTTCGACCAGGGCCTGTCCACCCGCCGCGAGGTGCTGGGCGCCGAGTATGTCGATGCGTCCATCCAGAACGCCACGGACTTCAACATCGACATGCAGGAGCTGGTCACCCAGTACTGCTGGGGCGATGTCTGGAACCGCCCAGGCCTGGACCGCAGGACGCGCTCCTTCCTGAACCTGGCCATGATCACGGCGCTGAACCGCCCGCATGAACTCAAGCTGCATGTGCGCGGCGCCATCAACAACGGCCTGACCAAGGAAGAGGTCAAGGAGGTCTTCCTGCAGACCGCCATCTACTGCGGCGTGCCGGCCGCCATCGACTCCTTCCGCGTGGCTTCGGAAGTCTTCAAAGAGATGGACATCTGAGGCACGCAGCATGACCACCATAGGATTCATCGGCCTCGGAATGATGGGCCAGCCCATGGCCCACCTGCTGCACGCCGCAGGGCACGCCCTGGTCATCCGGGACGCCGTGCCCGCCGCCACCGCACGATTCGCGCAGGAGCATGCGGGCGTGGCCGTGGCATCCGGCGCGGCCGACTTTGCCGGCTGCAGCGTGGTCTTCACCATGCTGCCCGACTCTCGCATCGTCGATGCCGTGGTCGGCGAACTGGCACCGCACCTGCCGCCCGGCGCCTGCATCATCGACATGAGCTCGGCCGACCCCAACCGCACGCGCGCGCTGGCCGGCCTGCTGGGCGAGCGCGGCATCGGGCTGCTGGATGCGCCGGTCTCCGGCGGCGTCAAGCGCGCCATTGCGGGCACGCTGTCCATCATGGTCGGGGGCGATGCGGACCTGCTAGCCCAGCACCTGCCGCTGCTGC